>Ga0209173_100010_pt1 | contig 412429 bp, 367 predicted proteins | sample SynthPrep_16_END_FD_187206 | JGI IMG/M metagenome (GOLD analysis project Ga0209173, IMG submission 187206) | Synthetic microbial communities from Ohio, USA - SynthPrep_16_END_DS12_MetaG (SPAdes) (version 2) | ecosystem: Engineered > Bioreactor > Aerobic > Activated sludge | place: USA: Ohio... | reverse complement strand
GCGATATCAGCCATTTTTTGATGCATCGCTACAACTGGATTCGGCCTCACCAATTCAACGATGGGTTGGCGCCAGCGCGGGCCGAGGAAAAACTTAACATCGTGTCCGGGATTAGTTGACCACTACAAAATAACCTTCCTGATCATATAAAGGAGATAAAAAATGACCGATACACTGGATTCAAACTCGGAAAATACCCAAAGAAATCGCGAGCAAGTCATTGAGCTTAGTGAAGAGATCCAAACCTTTATTGTGAAAGGAGAGGTCCCTCGTATGTATGAGGGAGAGATGGAAGTGGAGGCTGTCTTTGCTAACAATAGCTACACGATTTCGACGCTCCGATACAGATCCACACGCAGTTTAGGTCCTAACCCACTTTTTAAAGTTGAATGCCCCAGCACAGCCGTATCATCAATAATCCCTAGGAATGACCGTAACTGGCATGCTTGGAAAGCATGCAATACCACGCCTATTTCAATGGGGACAACTTATAAATTTGTATTTATATTTACCAAGCCTTCTAGTGGCCTTGAATACTCCGACTCTGTGTCTGTAACGTTTGGAGTAGGAGCGCCTCCACAATAAAAAACAACTAACTTATTAATTTTCATTATCCACCGTATCTAGGGTGCTTGACCTCTCGCAAAGAGAGAAGCCCATACTCTCGATGAACTTACTGATGCGCCTGCCAGGCCGCCATTGCAGACAAGCTCCCACATTTTGATTTGTGAACGCCGTCAAAATGTGGGAGCTGGCTTGCCTGCGATGGGCGCTAAGCGCCCGCTTTACTGGATGATCAGGTTATTGAACAACAAGTCCTCAACCACCGGCTTCCCCGTCTCATCATTCATCACTTGCTGAGTCTGCTTCAACGCTTCCTGACGCAACTTCTCTTTGCCTTCGACACTGCCCATGCTCTCGACAGTCTGCTGGGTAAACAGCGCCACCAGTTGATTACGGATCAACGGCTCATTGGCCTTGATCGCCGCCGCCGCTTCCGTGCCGGTCACGCGCAGGGCCACATCGGCCTTGTACACCCGCAGTTTCGGGCCGCCGTCCAGGGCGTAGTTGCCGACAAAGGGCGGGGTCAGGCTGTAGTAGCTGACCTTCGGCGCTTCGCCTTCCTTGGCTTCTTCGGCATGGGCTGCCATCGGCAACGTCAGGGCCAGCATCAACAGGATCCACGCTTTCACAGTTCATTCCTCACATTCGGTTGCCAGTAGCATAACGCTAGCAAGGCAGAGCACAAGCTTATGGCGACTTATCAGGCCGGGGCATGCTCGTTGACCCATGACCTGACCCACCTACACTTATCGGCCAATACGCCAAAAGGAATAGTCCGATGAAAGCCGTGCTGTGCAAAGCCTTCGGCCCTGCCGAAACCCTGGTGTTGGAAGACGTCGAAAGCCCGGCGATCAAGAAGAACGAGATCCTGCTGGAGGTGCATGCCGCCGGGGTGAATTTCCCGGACACGCTGATCATCGAGGGCAAGTACCAGTTCAAACCGCCCTTCCCGTTCTCGCCGGGTGGCGAAGCGGCAGGGGTGGTCAGCGACGTCGGGGAAAAGGTCAGCCACCTGAAGGTCGGCGACCGGGTCATGGCGTTGACCGGTTGGGGCAGCTTTGCCGAGCAGGTCGCGGTGCCGGGCTATAACGTATTGCCGATCCCGCCGAGCATGGACTTCAACACCGCCGCCGCCTTCAGCATGACCTACGGCACCTCGATGCACGCCCTCAAGCAGCGTGGCCAGCTGGCGGCCGGCGAGACCCTGCTGGTACTGGGCGCGTCCGGTGGCGTGGGCCTGGCCGCTGTGGAAATCGGCAAGGCCATGGGCGCCCGGGTGATCGCCGCCGCCAGCAGCGCCGACAAGCTGGCCGTGGCCAAGGCGGCGGGTGCCGATGAATTGATCAACTACAACGAAAGCAACCTCAAGGATGAAATCAAGCGCCTGACCGACGGCAACGGTGCCGACGTGATCTACGACCCGGTGGGCGGCGATCTGTTTGACCAGGCCATTCGCGCCATTGCCTGGAACGGCCGGCTGCTGGTGGTGGGGTTTGCCAGCGGGCGCATCCCTGAATTGCCGGTGAACCTGGCGCTGCTCAAGGGCGCGGCGGTGGTCGGGGTGTTCTGGGGTGCGTTTGCCCAGCGCCAGCCGCAGGAGAATGCGGCGAATTTCCAGCAGCTGTTTGGTTGGTATGCCGAGGGGAAGTTGAAGCCGCTGGTGTCGCAGGTGTATCCGCTGGACAACGCGGCGCAGGCGATCAATGACCTGGGGCAACGCAGGGCGGTGGGCAAGGTGGTCGTGCAGGTCCGCCAGTGATTTGAAATGCGGTCAATGTGGGAGCAGGCAAGCCAGCTCCTACATTTGATCTGCGGTGTTCTGAGGAATCTGATCACGACCCAAATTTATCTATTAGCGACATGTTCGTAAAAGAACATGCAATTACTCCAGTTTCCTGTGTTTGCAGATAAGAGGCGATGCTATTTTCGGTAACGAAACTGTAACATTCGCATCCGCAGTCAAAACAAGAAATTTGGAGCTCTTGAATGTTTGCTTTCTTTCGTCCTGCCCCTCATCAGGCACCCCTGCCTGAAGAAAAGATCGACAGTACCTACCGACGACTGCGCTGGCAGATCTTCGCCGGTATTTTCTTTGGCTACGCGGGTTACTACCTGCTGCGCAAGAACTTCTCCCTGGCCATGCCGTACCTGATCGACGAGGGTTACACCCGTGGTCAGCTGGGCCTGGCCATGTCGGCGATCGCGATTGCCTACGGCCTGTCCAAGTTCCTCATGGGCCTGGTGTCCGACCGCTCCAACCCGCGCTACTTCCTGCCCTTTGGCTTGCTGGTATCGGCCGGGGTGATGTTCATTTTCGGTTTCGCGCCTTGGGCAACGTCCAGCGTGACCATGATGTTCATTCTGCTGTTCATCAACGGCTGGGCCCAGGGCATGGGCTGGCCGCCGAGTGGACGGACCATGGTGCACTGGTGGTCGCAGAAAGAACGCGGTGGCGTGGTGTCGGTGTGGAACGTGGCGCATAACGTCGGCGGCGGCCTGATCGGCCCGCTGTTCCTGTTGGGCATGGCCTGGTTCAACGACTGGCACGCAGCGTTCTATGTGCCGGCAACGGTGGCCTTGGCGGTGGCGGCGTTTGCCTTTATCACCATGCGCGACACCCCGCAGTCGGTAGGCTTGCCGCCGATCGAGAAGTACAAGAACGACTACCCGGAAGGCTACGACGACAGCCACGAAGACGAATTCAGCGCCAAGGAAATCTTCGTCAAGTACGTGCTGCGCAACAAGATGCTGTGGTACATCGCCTTCGCCAACGTGTTCGTCTACCTGCTGCGTTATGGCGTGCTGGACTGGGCACCGACCTACCTCAAGGAAGCCAAGCACTTCACCGTCGATAAATCGTCGTGGGCGTACTTCTTCTACGAGTGGGCGGGGATCCCCGGCACGCTGCTGTGCGGCTGGATGTCGGACAAGATCTTCCGTGGCAACCGTGGCCTGACCGGCATTGTGTTCATGGCCCTGGTGACCGTGGCGACCCTGGTGTACTGGCTCAACCCGCCGGGCAACCCGATGGTCGACATGATCGCGCTGTTCTCCATTGGCTTTTTGATCTACGGCCCGGTGATGCTGATCGGCCTGCAGGCCCTGGAACTGGCGCCGAAGAAAGCCGCAGGTACGGCGGCAGGCTTTACCGGTCTGTTCGGTTATCTGGGCGGTTCGGTAGCCGCCAGTGCGGCCATGGGCTACACCGTGGACCACTTCGGCTGGGACGGCGGCTTTGTGCTGCTGATCGGCGCGTGCCTGTTGGCCATCGCGTTCCTGATCCCCACCCTGTGGCACACCAATAGCGTCAGCTCGGCGCGTTAATCGCCGCGACGCCTTTGGCACATCGCTTGAGCCGCGCCTCCAGATTCTTGTCTGGCATGGCGTGGCTACGCAGGGCGTTGACGGTCTGCTCGACATAATCGCGAGTGGTGCCGTAACGCCCGCAAGCACAGGCAAAGACCTGGTTCAGCACGCTGTCGGGCAAGTTGCCGGCATAGCTGGGCAGGTGCCGCTCCAGCACAAAACCCAATGCCTGCACCTGGCTGCCGTCTTCAAGCCGGCAACTGAGCCAGTGTGGCCGATAGGACGGGTAAGGCATCTCGCGCTGCCACAAGGCATAGAGCGAGGCCTCCAGTTGATCCTCCGGCAGGCGATAGGCAAAACCGCTGCACGAGCCGCCACGATCCAGGCCAAACACCAGCCCCGGTAACTCCGGCGTGCCTCGGTGCTCGTGGGACCACAGGTACAGGCCCCGGTGATACCCATGGACCCGGGCGCGCACGCGCTGGGCTGCCGAACATTCAGGGCGCCAGATCAGCGAACCATACGCAAACAGCCAGACCGGCCCACCCTTGTGCAGCCCCATGGTGGCCTGCATCGAGCTCATCAATTGTTCGTGAGTGAGTTGCGGCCCCAGATCGAGCCGCGGCGGGTAAGCCCATTGCAGAAGTTCGGATTCAATAACGGTCATGGCAGATCGCTTAGGTCTCCTGTGCCTTACCAGTTATAGGCGACTTTACCGTAATAGAACGCGCCGCTGTAACCGTAAGGCGAAAAAGTGCTAGGGGATGGCCCCGGAAATGCTGCAATTTTCAGCGTCCGTTCAGCCTTTATCGGCGGCCTGCCCGCAAAATAGACCCGCGTCACGACCCACTTTGTCGCGCATCTACCGACTATCGAGGTCGCCCCATGAAAAACCGACTTTCCGGCCTGCTGCTCCTGGCGCAGGCCACCACCGCCCTGGCCGCCGAAGCGCCGGCCAACGACGACAAAGGCTTCTGGTACGCCCAGACCAGCGTCTACACCCGGCACTTTGCACCGGATCCCGAGCACAACAACCATCAAGACCTGATCGGCCTGGAGCGCAATGACGCTTCGGGGTGGGTGTATGGCGGTGCGACCTTTCGCAACTCGTTTCGCCAGCGCTCGTATTACGCCTATGCGGGCAAGCGCTATGACATGGCCGACTATCCGGTGTATCTGAAGCTGACCGGCGGCGCGATCCAGGGCTATCGCGGCCAATACCGCGACAAGATCCCGCTGAACCGCTACGGCGTGGCGCCGGTGATCATTCCGTCGGTGGGTGCCTACTACGGACCGGTGGCGGCGGAGTTTGTGTTGCTGGGGTTCAATGCGGCGATGGTGACCACGGGCGTGCGCTTCTGACGCCGCACACCTGAGTAGACACAATCCAATGTGGGAGCTTGCCCGCTCCCACAGTTTGATCGGCGTCTCAGGCGCGGGGGGCGTAGGCAAATACGTCAGCGCGCATCTGGTGCGCATCCATCCCGGCATGTACCAGCGCATCCAGCGTGCCATAGATCATCGCCGGCGAGCCGCTGGCGTAGACATGCACGGCCTTGAGGTCGGTGATGTCTTCGCACACCGCTTCATGCAATAAGCCACAACGCCCTTCCCACCCGCACAGGTCGCTGACCACTTTGTGCAGGAACAGGTTGGGCAGTTGCTGCCACTGCTCCCAGTGCTCGACCTGGTAGAAATCCTCGGGACGGCGCACGCCCCAGTACAGATGCACCGGATACTTGAACCCCGTGGCCCGGCAGTGTTCGATCAGGCTGTGCATTTGCGCCATGCCGGTGCCCGCCGCGATCAGCACCAGCGGACCGTCGGGTAGCTCGGCCAGGTGGGTATCGCCAAACGGCAGCTCGACCCGCGCCATCCGGTTACGCTGCAACTGCTCGATCAGGCTGCGGGCGCTGTCTTCGCGCACCAGCACATGCAGCTCCAGCTCGCGCCCGGCATGGGGTGCCGACGCCAGGGAAAACGCCGACTTCTCGCCGTTCTCGCGCTCGATCATCAGGTACTGGCCCGCGTGGTAACGCAGCGCTTTGCCAGCCGGGGCCCGCAGGCGCACGCGCCACACATCGCCCCCCAGCTCCACGCATTCGCTCAACTGGCAGGCAAGCTGGCGCACCGGCAACTCGCCCGGCGCCAGCACGCCATCCCACAGCACGATGCAATCTTCCAGCGGTTCGGCGATGCAGGTGTAGAACTCGCCATGATCGCGTACCTCACCGGCTTGCTGCACCCGGCCCTCGACCAGCAGCGCCGCACACACGTGACACACTCCATTACGACACGCCTGGGGGCATTCATAGCCCAGGCGCCGCGCACCTTCAAGAATCCGCTCGCCCGGCTGCAAGTCGAGGACCGCACCGGAAGGTTGCAGGGTTACACGCATCAATCTATTCCCAATTCTTTCCACATCGCATCGACACGCGCCGTCACCGCTTCATCCTTGACGATCACCCGGCCCCACTCGCGGGTGGTTTCACCCGGCCATTTATGGGTGGCATCCAGGCCCATCTTCGAGCCCAGGCCCGACACCGGCGAGGCAAAGTCGAGGTAGTCGATGGGCGTGTTATCGATCATCACCGTGTCGCGCTTGGGGTCCATGCGCGTGGTGATAGCCCAGATCACGTCGTTCCAGTCCCGGGCGTTGATGTCGTCGTCGGTGACAATAACGAACTTGGTGTACATGAACTGTCGCAAAAACGACCACACACCGAGCATCACGCGCTTGGCATGGCCCGGGTACGACTTCTTCATGGTCACGATGGCCATGCGGTACGAGCAGCCTTCCGGCGGCAGGTAGAAGTCGGTGATTTCCGGGAACTGCTTCTGCAGGATCGGCACGAACACCTCGTTCAGCGCCACGCCGAGGATCGCCGGCTCATCAGGCGGGCGGCCGGTGTAGGTGCTGTGGTAGATCGGCTTGATCCGGTGGGTGATGCGCTCGACGGTGAACACCGGGAAGCTGTCGACTTCATTGTAGTAGCCGGTGTGGTCGCCATACGGGCCTTCATCGGCCATCTCACCCGGATGAATCACGCCTTCGAGGATGATTTCGGCGGTGGCCGGCACTTGCAGGTCGTTGCCACGGCACTTCACCAGCTCGGTACGGTTGCCGCGCAGCAGGCCGGCAAAGGCGTATTCGGACAGGCTGTCGGGCACCGGCGTCACGGCGCCGAGGATCGTCGCCGGGTCGGCGCCCAGGGCCACGGAGACCGGGAACGGCTGGCCCGGGTGCTTCTCGCACCACTCGCGGTAATCCAGGGCGCCGCCACGGTGGCTCAGCCAGCGCATGATCACCTTGTTGCGGCCAATCACTTGCTGACGGTAGATGCCGAGGTTCTGGCGGTCCTTGTTCGGGCCCTTGGTGACGGTCAGGCCCCAGGTGATCAGCGGGCCAACGTCGCCGGGCCAGCAGGTCTGCACCGGGAGCATCGCCAGGTCGACATCATCGCCTTCGATGACCACTTCCTGGCACACCGCGTCCTTGACCACCTTGGGCGCCATGGCAATGATCTTGCGGAAGATCGGCAGCTTCGACCACGCGTCCTTGAGGCCCTTGGGCGGCTCGGGCTCCTTGAGGAAGGCCAGTAGCTTGCCGATCTCGCGCAGTTCGCTGACCGACTCGGCGCCCATGCCGAACGCTACCCGGTCGGGTGTGCCGAACAGGTTGCCGAGCACCGGGATATCAAAGCCTGTGGGGTTCTCGAACAGCAGCGCCGGGCCCTTGTTGCGCAAGGTGCGGTCGCAAATCTCAGTCATTTCCAGGACCGGGGACACCGGCACCTGAATACGTTTCAACTCTCCGCGCTGCTCAAGTTGCTGCACGAAATCCCGAAGATCCTTGAATTTCATTAACCATGCCACCCGTAAAATAGGCGTACATCCTACCTGCTCTGAGGGCCGCTGGCAGCCTTATCGAGGCGCAATTACCCGCCAGGTGTCGTTAAAAATCCCGGGCAAAAAAATGGCGCCCCTAGGGGCGCCATTCTTTCGGACCTGAAACGTCGTATTACTTACGTTTCATCGACAGGAAGAACTCGTCGTTGGTCTTGGTGGTTTTCAGCTTGTCGATCAGGAACTCGATGGCAGCGACTTCGTCCATCGGATGCAGCAGCTTGCGCAGGATCCACATGCGCTGCAGTTCGTCGTCGGCCGTCAGCAACTCTTCGCGGCGAGTACCGGAGCGGTTGATGTTGATGGCCGGGAACACACGCTTTTCAGCGATGCGACGGTCCAAAGGCAGCTCCATGTTGCCGGTACCCTTGAACTCTTCGTAGATCACTTCGTCCATCTTCGAGCCGGTTTCAACCAGCGCGGTGGCGATAATGGTCAGCGAGCCGCCTTCTTCGATGTTACGCGCAGCGCCGAAGAAGCGTTTCGGCTTCTCCAGGGCGTGGGCATCGACACCACCGGTCAACACCTTGCCGGAGCTCGGGATCACGGTGTTGTAGGCACGGGCCAGACGGGTGATAGAGTCGAGCAGGATCACCACGTCCTTCTTGTGCTCGACCAGGCGCTTGGCCTTCTCGATCACCATTTCGGCAACCTGCACGTGGCGGGTTGGCGGCTCATCGAACGTCGAGGCAACCACTTCGCCGCGCACGGTGCGCTGCATTTCGGTCACTTCTTCCGGGCGTTCATCGATCAGCAACACGATCAGGTGAACTTCAGGGTTGTTACGCGCGATGTTCGCCGCAATGTTCTGCAGCATGATGGTCTTACCGGCTTTCGGCGGTGCAACGATCAGGCCACGCTGGCCCTTGCCGATCGGGGCGCACAGGTCGATCACACGACCGGTCAGGTCTTCGGTGGAACCGTTGCCGGCTTCCATCTTCATGCGCACGGTCGGGAACAGCGGCGTCAGGTTCTCGAAGAGAATCTTGTTCTTCGCGTTCTCCGGGCGATCGAAGTTGATCGTGTCGACCTTGAGCAGGGCGAAGTAACGCTCGCCTTCCTTCGGAGGGCGGATCTTGCCAACGATGGTGTCACCGGTGCGCAAGTTGAAGCGACGGATCTGGCTCGGCGAGACGTAGATATCGTCTGGGCCGGCGAGATAGGAGGCGTCTGCAGAGCGGAGGAAGCCGAAGCCGTCCTGGAGAATCTCCAGCACGCCATCACCGGAGATTTCCTCGCCGCTTTTCGCGTGCTTTTTCAGCAGGGAGAAAATCACGTCCTGCTTGCGCGAACGGGCCATATTTTCTATGCCCATTTCTTCGGCCAGTTGGAGCAGGTCGGTAATCGGCTTTTGCTTGAGTTCAGTCAGATTCATATAGGAATGACGTAATCATTTATAGAGGGGGGGAATTAAGCTTTTGGCTTAATGAGGCCGCGCCGCAGAGAAGGCGACAGGATCGCGTACTAATCGAAAGGAATGCGTCGGCGACGGCTTGCAGGGGGCAGTGGAGAAACCAGTGCGGGGCCGAATGTACCACCTGGATTTCAGAGCGTCTAGCCCTGCTTCACGAAAAAGCCCCGCAAATTGCGGGGCTTTTTTACGACACTTAGATATTGGCGTCGAGGAATGCCGCCAGTTGCGACTTCGACAGTGCGCCGACCTTGGTGGCTTCGACGTTGCCGTTCTTGAACAGCATCAGGGTCGGGATACCACGCACGCCGTGCTTGGCCGGGGTTTCCTGGTTCTCGTCGATATTCAGCTTGGCAATGGTCAGCTTGCCTTCGTAGGTGGTAGCGATGTCGTCCAGGACCGGAGCGATCATTTTGCAAGGACCGCACCACTCAGCCCAGTAGTCAACCAGCACCGGGCCTTCAGCCTTAAGTACTTCGGCCTCAAAGGTCGCGTCGGTGACGTGCTTGATAAGATCGTTGCTCATGGATGTCTCCGGGTTGTAAGCAAAAAAAACGTTGCCCATCATAGCCGCCCTTCCTTCATTCAGGAAGCCGCCGCTGATTGACTCTTGCTATGGGATGCGCTCATTTTGGGTATGGCCCATTGCCGAAGCCGACGGCGAAGACCTCGACGCCGCCCATGCTGACCTGCGGCAGAAAGCCGGCATGGCGCTCCAGCAGTGCCTGACGCAACCGCGCACCGCTGAGCCGGCCAACGTCATTGGCTCGGTGGGGCAACCGGGCTGACGCCAACCCCACGCGGCAGCCACTCGACCTGTATCTGCCCTTCGAGCGTTGTTTCACGGCGGACAGAAAAGGCATCGGACGATAGAGAGGGGTCGATCTCCAGTTGCACCGATAACCGACGGCCGGTTACCGGTACACCAGCCGCCCGGGCGATCAGAACCTGCCCGGGCACAAGGCGCTCGCTGGCCTCTGCCGGCGCCGAATCCTCGGCCGCCAGGTCCACGGACCGGCCGTCAAGGTGGGCATCCCGGACACTCAGGGCAACGGCACCGGCGCCGCCAAACCGAAAGCCCTGCGCACCTCCTGGCGCCCCACTGAACCGTAGCGCCATGGGGACCGGGTCGATACACACTACGTTCAACAGCACCGTACGCTTGCCCAGGGACTGCGGGTTGGCGTGCCCGTCAAACACCTGCCCTTGGCGCAATACACCGTAATCAACCCGCGGCTGGCTTAACGCCAACTGACAGCTGGCGGCGCTGACCTCACTGATCAACAACACCATCACGAACAACAGGCATGGATAGACCCTGCCTGGCGATTTACAGCGCACGACAGGTTGCCGAGGCGGTTTCATACAGTTTTTCATTGGAAGGCTCTGGCTCAAGGTTCAGTTGCAACAGGCAGGGTTTCGTGGAGCCCGGCATTTCCACCCTCAGGGTTTGCTGAGGCTGGCTGTCATTCAGGAAGATCAGGCCTTCACCCACCACGCTGGTCAGGAAGGCCTTGTCCTCGCCAAATACCGGGGCGCCCTGGGGTAATGCCCGCCCACTGGCGTCGCGAGCGGTCAACAGCACGCGGCGAGCGCTGATCACCTTGAACTCCACGGTATTGAACGAGCCGCGTGCGGCAGCGAGCGTCTGCGTGCCGTTCTTGAGGTCGACACGCTTGGGCAGGGACTGGGTCTGCACTTCGAGGTGACTGTTGCTGTAGGCCGGCAAGCCAGGAATGACCGCGAAGCCACGGTAATCGGTCCAGACGGGGCCCTGGGGGGTCTCGACTTTGGCGCCTGAGACATTGCCCACCGACAGCAAGCCGAAAGTGTCCTGCACCGCGTAGGGCGAAAAGGTCAGCCCCTGTTCATGGGCCACAATGGCGCCCTGCAATTGCCCGGTGTAGCTGGTGCCCGATGCATCCCGGTTGATTCCCGCACCCACACGGGTGTAGCGCGGCATGACATCGACCCGGCCGTGTACCGCTTGCTGACGATCCGTCAGGTCGCGTTCGGTTCCGACTTCGTAGTCCACATACTCGTTGACTCGTTCCGACAGGGTTGTACCGATATCGGAGCGGCCATTGCGGCGGCTGGCGAAGGAGGTAAGGCGCCGGCTCTCGCCGAAGGGCACGCTGACTTGCAGGCGCACCGACACGCCTTCGGAGGGGCGTTCCTCATTGGCGGTGTAACGACGCTTTCGCCGGCGTGACGGGCCGGTCTGCGAGTCGGCGATCAGGGCCACATCGACATCCCTGAAGCGCTGGTTCCACGACGCGAACACATGCTCGGCACCCTGCCCGTCAAACTGCTCACTGCGCGAATAGCTGAGGGAGAACCCGCCGAACGTCGGCCCGCCCCAACTCAACCCGACGGTGTACTGGCGATGGAAGCGCGCATCCAGGTCATCCCTGGCCGATGCACCGGCCTCCAGGACATCACGATAGCCTCGACTCTGGGTGGTGGCACTCAGGTTGACCTCAACCCCGGCGCCCACTGGGCTGCTCAGCGACAAGGCATTGCGCGTGCCCCCCACGCCACGCACCTGATCCCGGGACACGTTGTGCCGTGCCGCCACCGAAACCCGCTGGAAAAAGACACGACTCAATGTCCCCCCTGCCGCGTGGTATTCATCCGTCCCCAGCAAGCCGAACCCCAGGGCCGTGCCCGCCCCCAGGCCCCAGGTGCCGCTGCCCATCGCCACCACCGGCGGCTCTCGGTCGCTGAGAAGCGTTTCGCGCACCTTGCCCAGGGCAAAGTCAAAGCCTGGCGCAACAGGCACCTGGGCACCGAAGGACGCAGCGGGCACCACAAAACTGCGCTTGCCACCCCGCATGTCGATGACGCTCACGTCCAGGTCACTGGTGCCATTGAGCAGCGGCAGGCCGGTGAGGCTGAACGGCCCTTCAGGCACCAGGGTCGAATAAATCAGCACCCCAGACTGGCGCACCTCGACCCTCGCCTGGCTATGGGCCAAGCCCTCGACCACAACGTCATTGGCGCTCCCCAGGCGTGAAACACCATCGGGAAAGAGTTGGAAACCCGACAGTTGGAGCCCGCCAAACACCGGGCTCCGGCTGGAGATCTGGCCGACCTGGAAGGTCGATTGCAGGGGCGCGAAATCCCGCTGGGCATAGGCATATACATGCTCGCTGCTGCCCCGGCCATTATCAGAGATATAGAACTGCCGACTGCGCACCACCCAGTTACCAAGGTTGAACCCCGCCTCGGTATAGGCCGAGACAAACCGGCTGGAATCATTGCGCCCCTGGTTATCGAACCCCAGCACATCGTAATTGAGCAGGGCGGCCGTACCGCCCTGGCTGAAATTGCCCGCCTCCCATTGCGGCTCGCGAAACGACTGCGTGGGCACCACCAGGGACACTTCGTCATTGCTGGGACGCAACCTCACCAGCGTCGCCGGGAACTCGCCAAGGAAGTCATGGCACGCCTGGTCGGCCGTAACACCCGCCTGCAGGACCGTCGACGGCACCCGCAAGCCGGCCTTGTCCAGCAACCCGCGGGTAAAGCACAACTGGCCCTGATAGTCGAAACGGGCATCGACCAGCCCCAATGCGACGCCATTGACCCGCAGCCCGACCACCTGGACACCCTCGCGAAAGCGCGCAGCACTGCGGAAATAATCCGAGACCTTTGGGTCAATGCCGTGGGTGGTCAGGGCCGCCAGGTCAAACCCGTCCCCCAATTCGAGGGCCAACGCCTCGCCATGAAACCCTGAAAGGGTTGCCAGCCCCATAAACAGCCCCGAACAACAGGCTGCACCGGCCCCCTTGCTCACCGCCCGGTCAAATCCCATGATCGGTCACATCAGCTTTGTAGCTGTCAACACTGAAGCCATACACCGTGGCAGGCTGCAAAACCACCGAGGTAACACCGGCCAAGGAACCCTGGGTGTCGACCGCCAGCACTTCACCCGGCAGAACATAGCTGCGCGGCAGGGTCGCCAGCCGTTTTTCCGGCAGCAACTGCAACTCCAGCGCCAGCCGTACCACATACGCACTGTCGTTGTGGACCGTCAGGCGACTGCCTTGGCGCTTCCACTTCAGCAACTCCCACGGTGCCTGGTGCTTGGCCAACCCCTTGGGGTGCAGGATCAGCGGCAGGTTCTGTCGCAGCGTGATCCCAATGGTCGCCCCTCCGGGGGTGCGGGCCTGAGGAATGCCTTCAAAGGACACACGCTTCAGGCGCTGGGTCTTGAGTGGCGCCCCGACAGTGCTGATAAAGCGGACCAGCTGGGTTTCGCCGGCCTCGACCCGGGTAATCGGTGGCGTGACTATCAGCAATGGCTCCTGGTCTTCCGGTATGTTTTCGATGACCGAATAAAGCAGTGCGGGCCCCGGGTCTGTGTTCTTGATATTGATCGTTGCTTCACCGTCTTCTTCATTAAGCACGACGACGGTTGTTTCGGGCTGCATACCATCGGCTATCACGATGCCATTTACGCCAAACAATAAACCTGCACACCACAACAGCGTCACACTTGCTTTCAAAAAACGATTCACCGTGCTTTCTCCGCAACGACCCAAATATTCAGCAAATAAATAATCACCCACGCGAAAGCAGCCGATAAGTTCCGCAAGTGCCATGACAACTTCCGTCCCACTATCGGCTGTTTTCTTCGCTTATATGTAGCTAAGTACTAAGGTCGCACGCCCATCCAGGGTGACATCACGCGACAGGTCCAGGTCCTGTGCCTTGTTGATGACCGCTTTTACAGCAATGACACCTGTTAGCTGAGCGATCGCGGCCGGTGTAATCGTTGCGCCATTACGCCATGAGTACTGGCTAGGCGCTTGCGCGACTTTGCCATCGCTGCTCTGCCAGGCGCCTTGGCTGATCCGCATGATCGGATTCAACGTAGCGCCTGAAGACCTCAGGTCGCGTAGCGTGACCGAGTACCCGCCCGTACGCCGGGACGCTGTAGCGCCCAGGCCAAAGTTCTGGGCTTCGGTGTAACCGCTACCGAGGATGCCAGGCACCTTGCTGGCCGACTGCAAGTCGGTCAGGGCCAGGCCGAACTTGGTCGGCGTGGTGCCACAGTTGACAGACAGCGATGTGGTTTTCTCTTCACGGGGGTTGAAGGCGGTCTGGGACAACTCACCGGAGCGGATGGTCCCGTAGTCGATGATCCCACCACCCCCCAGGCTGAGATTGCAGGCTGCGGGAACGATCGTGCCACGCACCACCAACTGCGCAACGTTTGTTGCTTGAGCGCCAATACTTGCACCCAAGCAGATAATGCCCATCGTCAAACCTAATACTTTTTTCATGATCAACCTGTCGTTTGTAAGTGTCAGGTATTTTTTATTCAAACCGGACAGTTCCACCGCCCACAATGAGTTCCTCCATGAAACAAAAAGCCATAAATAAATAACACCACGGCATCATTGCCGAACGACAGTTTCCCCCTTCGACTCACCCAAGAAATATAAGACTAAACCTTGATCCTTGTGAGACTCGTTAAAAACAATTGTCAACCTCACAAACTTCAGAAGTAGTCCAAAACAAGTTATGAACCTTCACAAGTAGATTCACCATGTAGGAAACAGCATAAAAACTCTAAAAAAACCAACTACCTCTTACTTACCTACAGCCCCTGGAATGATGTCATCCGCCATCCAGGAATTTGCCTTACATTTTTTACAAATTTTGATCGAGAGCATGTGTAGGGCAAATCACCGAGCACTGCGCGTTGGCGTCAGCGTTTGATCGTGGCACGATGGCGAGGTTATCGACCGAGATCCCCTACCCATGCCGCAATCCAAAGCCAAGAATCTGTCCCTGATCGCCGCCATCGACCTGGGCTCCAACAGCTTTCACATGGTCGTGGCCAAGGCCCAGAACGGTGAAATCCGCATCCTTGAGCGGCTCGGCGAAAAGGTACAACTGGCGGCCGGGATCGACGACGAGCGCAAGCTCAACGAAGAATCCATGCAGCGCGGGCTCGATTGCCTCAAGCGCTTTGCCCAGTTGATCAACGGCATGCCCCAGGGCGCCGTGCGCATCGTCGGCACCAACGCATTGCGCGAAGCGCGTAACCGGGGCGAATTCATCCGCCGTGCCGAGGAGATCCTCGGGCATCCGGTGGAAGTCATCTCCGGCCGTGAAGAAGCGCGCCTGATCTACCTCGGCGTTTCCCACACCCTGGCCGATACCCCCGGCAAACGCCTGGTGGCCGACATTGGCGGCGGCAGCACCGAGTTCATCATCGGCCAGCGCTTCGAGCCGCTGCTGCGCGAAAGCCTGCAAATGGGTTGCGTCAGCTACACCCAACGCTATTTCAAGGACGGCAAGATCACCCCGGCCCGCTACGCCCAGGCCTACACGGCGGCGCGGCTGGAGATCATGAGCATCGAGCACGCCCTGCACCGCCTGACCTGGGATGAAGCCATCGGCTCATCCGGCACCATCCGTGCCATCGGCCTGGCCCTGAAGGCCGGCGGCCATGGCACCGGCGAGGTGAATGCCGAAGGCCTGGCCTGGCTCAAGCGCAAGCTGTTCAAGCTCGGCGATGCGGAGAAGATCGACTTCGAGGGCATCAAGCCCGACCGCCGGGCCATCTTCCCGGCCGGCCTGGCGATCCTTGAGGCCATCTTCGATGCCCTCGAACTGCAACGCATGGACCACTGCGATGGCGCCCTGCGTGAAGGCGTGCTCTACGACCTGCTGGGCCGCCATCACCATGAAGACGTGCGTGAGCGCACCCTGGGCTCGCTGATGGAACGTTACCACGTTGACCTGGAACAGGCGGCGCGGGTCGAGCGCAAGGCGCTGCATGCCTTCGACCAGGTGGCTGCGGACTGGGAGCTGGAAGACGGGGTCTGGCGTGAACTGCTGGGCTGGGCGGCCAAGGTCCATGAAGTGGGGCTGGATATCGCCCACTACCATTACCACAAGCACGGTGCGTACCTGATCGAGCACTCCGACCTGGCGGGGTTTTCCCGGGAAGACCAGCAGATGCTGGCGCTGCTGGTACGCGGTCATCGCCGCAACATTCCCAAGGACAAGTTCGCCGAGTTCGGCGCCGAAGGCATCAAGCTGATTCGCCTGTGCGCCCTGCTGCGCTTTGCGATCCTGTTCCATCACATTCGCGGCACCCAACAGATGCCGCAAGTCACCCTGCTCGCCAATGGCGACAGCCTGGATGTGGTGTTCCCCGAAGATTGGCTGGATGAAAACCAACTGACCCAGGCGGATTTCGCCCAGGAGGCCGAGTGGCTGACGCGGGTGGGTTTCAGCCTGAACGTGCACTGACCCCCTAGGCGTTCTCGGACGACACCGGCGTGCCAGGCAGGAACGCCGGCTCGCGGATGGCCTGCGAGGCTTGTTCATAGCCATGGGCGACCGAGAGCAGCGTGGCTTCATTGTTGCCCGCACCCGAAAAATGCAGCGCCGTCGGCATGCCCTCGTCGTCCATGCCCGAGGGCACCGAGATGCCGGGGTAACCGGCAGCGGCGGCAAAGTAGTAACTGTCGCAGCGGAAGTTCGACACGATGGCATCGAGCCTGTGCTCGCTCAGCGGCTTATCGAGGGTGTCCTTGAAAGTCGGCAGGACGGCCGCCCACAGTTGCTCGCGCTGCTCATCCGTCACTTCCAGGCTGTTGATGTGCTCCAGCAACGCCTGGTCCGGCTCCCCGGCTTTCCTGTCACGCTCGTTGAACGCAATCAGCTCAGCCAGCGACTTCACGGGCAACCCTTCCCGGCCGGCCAAGTAGCCTTCCAGGCGTTGCTTGATCCCAGCAAACAGCGCGTCGCTGTATTGATCGTACGTCTCATTCGATACATTCGCGTCCAGCCTGCCTATGGGCACCATGACTGCACCCTTGGACGCAAGCAATGCGAGCGCGTCCTCGTAGTGCTTTCTGTCTGCGCGCAGGGCCGGATTCTGGGCGGCCTGCGGCGACAGCTCAGGCAGCGGGGTGTAGCCGATACGCTTGCCCTGCAAGGCATTGGCCGTCAGGCCGGCGGTATAGCCGGTGGTTTCGGTCATGGCATTGAGCGCTTCGCCAGCATCGCGCACGTTGCGCGTAAAGGTGCCCACCGAATCCAACCTTGAACTGGTCATCACCCCCTCGGTACTCACCAGCCCGGCCGTGGTTTTCAGCCCGACCACGCCGTTGTAGGCCGCCGGGGCAATGATCGAGCCATTGGTCTCGATGCCCAGTGCCAGCGGCACCAGGCCCTGGGCGACCGCCACCGCCGACCCCGAACTGGACCCTGCCACCTGCCCTCCCAGTCGATGGGGATTGAGGGTTTGCCCACCACGGGAGCTCCAGCCATCGACCGGTACGCTGGAGCGGAAGTTGGACAGTTCGCTCATATTGGTCTTGCCCACGATCACGGCGCCAGCCTTGAGCAGGTTGTCCACAACCTTGGCGTTTTTGGTCGCCGGTGAACCGACCAGCGCACGGGAACCCGCACTGGTGTGCATTTTACCGCTGGTTTCAAAGACATCTTTCAGGGCAATCGGCACGCCGTGCAAAAAACCCCGCACGGTACCGCCGGCACGCTCCTGATCGCGCGCCCGCGCCTGTTCACGTGCATCGGGGTTGACCTGCAGGAACGCATTGCCACCCTGCAAACCCTGGTCGATGTTGGCGATACCTTGCAATGAATCGCGCACCAGTGACTCTGAAGTGACTGCCGCCCGAGCCATGTCGGACGACATGGCCTGCGCACTGCGGTAGCCCTTCGGCGGTGCGGCCAGCACCTCAAAAAAACCCGAGGCTTCAAGCCCTATTCCTACGCTCGATCCGATCATCGAAAACTCCTCAACTGCCCTATACAGGCTATCGCCTGATAGCCCGAGGTCAGTCTAGGAGCGGGAGCCTGGGCTCCCCAACCTAGGAAATCTGACGGTGCTGTCCGATTTCTCAGTGGGGGGTGTAGGCCTGGTCGATATCAGCGAACCGTCAGCAGCGGGCTGCCCAGGCGCTCCAGCAAGGTCGCCTGTGCACTGCGCGGGTTCTGGTTGCCGGTCGGGGTGTTGCGCAGGTAGCGCCCGTCCGATTGCAGGCTCCAGCTGTGGGTGTTATCGGTCAGATAGCTCTCCAGCTCCTTCTTGACCCGCATGATCAGCTTCTTGCCTTCCACCGGGAAACAGGTCTCGACGCGCTTGTCGAGGTTGCGCTCCATCCAGTCGGCACTGGAGAGGAACATCTGCTCTTCGCCGCCGTTGAGGAAGTAGAACACCCGCGTGTGCTCCAGGAAGCGGCCGATGATCGAACGCACATGGATATTGTGGGACACACCCGCGATGCCCGGGCGCAGGCAGCACATGCCCCGCACCACCAGGTCGATACGCACGCCGGACTGGCTGGCCTTGTACAGCGCGCGAATGATCTTCGGATCGGTCAGGGAGTTGAACTTGGCGATGATGTGCGCCGGCTTGCCATCGAGGGCGAACTGGGTCTCGCGGGCAATCATGTCGAGCATGCCCTTCTTCAGGGTAAACGGCGCATGCAGCAGTTTTTTCATGCGCAGCGTCTTGCCCATGCCGATCAACTGGCTGAACAGTTTGCCGACGTCTTCGCACAAGGCGTCGTCGGAGGTCAGCAGGCTGTAGTCGGTGTAGAGCTTGGCGTTGCCGGCGTGGTAGTTACCGGTGCCCAGGTGCGCGTAACGCACGATCTCACCGGCTTCGCGGCGCAGGATCAACATCATCTTGGCGTGGGTCTTGAAGCCCACCACGCCATAGATCACCACCGCGCCGGCCGCTTGCAGGCGGCTGGCCAGTTGCAGGTTGGACTCTTCGTCGAACCGCGCACGCAGCTCGATCACCGCCGTGACTTCCTTGCCGTTACGCGCAGCGTCTACCAGTGCATCGACGATTTCCGAATTGGCGCCGCTGCGGTACAGGGTCTGGCGCACGGCCAGGACGTGGGGGTCCTTGGCGGCCTGGCGCAGCAGGTCGACCACCGGGGTGAACGACTCGAAGGGGTGCAGCAGCAAGATGTCCTGCTTGCTGACCACGCTGAAGATGTTCTCGCTGTTTTGCAGCAGTTTCGGGATCTGCGGGGTGAACGGCGTGTATTGCAGCTCCGGGTGACTGTCCAGGCTGGTGATACTGAACAGGCGCGTCAGGTTCACCGGGCCGTTGACCTGGTACAGCTCGGTCTCGGCCAGGTTGAACTGCTTGAGCAGGTAGTCCGACAGGTGCTTGGGGCAGGTATCCGCCACTTCCAGGCGCACCGCGTCGCCGTAGCGCCGCGAGAACAGCTCGCCGCGCAGGGCGCGGGCCAGGTCTTCCACATCTTCGGTGTCTACCGCCAAGTCGGCGTTACGGGTCAGGCGGAACTGGTAGCAGCCCTTGACCTTCATGCCCTGGAACAGGTCATCGGCGTGGGCGTGGATCATCGACGAAAGGAATACATAGTTATCGCCAGCCCCCCCGACCTCTTCCGGTACCTTGATAATGCGTGGCAACAGGCGCGGCGCGGGGATGATCGCCAGGCCCGAGTCACGGCCAAAGGCATCGATACCTTCGAGCTCGACGATAAAGTTCAGGCTCTTGTTCACCAGCAGCGGGAACGGGTGCGTCGGGTCCAGGCCAATCGGGGTGATGATCGGCGCGATCTCGTCGCGGAAATAGCGACGGACCCAGGTCTTGAGCTTGGCGGTCCAGTTGCGCCGACGGATGAAGCACACCTGGTGCTTTTCCAGCTCCGGCAACAGGATGTCGTTGAGGATGGCGTATTGGCGGTCCACATGGCCGTGCACCAGCTCGCTGATGCGGGCCAGAGCCTGGTGCGGCTGCAGGCCATCGGCGCCGGCCTGTTCACGGGCGAAGGTGATCTGTTTCTTGAGGCCGGCGACACGGATCTCGAAGAACTCGTCCAGGTTGCTGGAGAAGATCAGCAAGAACTTCAAGCGCTCCAGCAGCGGGTAGGACTCATCCAGCGCCTGTTCCAGCACACGGATATTGAATTGCAGTTGCGACAGCTCGCGATGGATGTACAGGCTGCTGTCGTCCAGGTTCGGAATCACCAGAGGCGGTGCCGCCACCACCGGCTCCGCGATCACGACAGGCTGCTCAGGCACAAGCTCCGGCGGGGTTTCGGCGACCTGTTCAACCACCGGGTGCGCATCTTTTACAGCAACGTCTGTGAGTCCTTCGGTATTCATCGAGTGTTCCTGTGAGGGCTATTGTTGCTCTCTAAGCAATTGGGCGGCACGGGCGGCAAAGTAAGTCAGGATGCCATCGGCACCCGCACGTTTAAAGGCGGTAAGAGATTCCAGGACGACACCTTCACTCAACCAGCCATTTTGAATCGCGGCCATGTGCATCGCATATTCACCACTGACCTGATAGACAAAGGTCGGCACCTTGAATTCCTCCTTGACCCGATAAAGGATGTCCAGGTACGGCATGCCAGGCTTGACCATCACCATATCGGCGCCTTCGGCCAGGTCCGCCGCCACTTCGTGCAAGGCTTCGTGGCTGTTGGCCGGGTCCATCTGGTACGAGGCCTTGTTGGCCTTGCCCAGGTTCAACGCCGAGCCGACCGCATCGCGGAACGGGCCGTAGTAGGCACTGGCATACTTGGCCGAATAGGCCATGATCCGCACATTGACATGCCCGGCCAGCTCCAGCGCCTCGCGGATCGCCTGGATACGGCCATCCATCATGTCCGACGGGGCCACCACCTGGGCGCCCGCGGCGGCATGGGACAGCGCCTGCTTGACCAGTGCGTCAACGGTGATGTCGTTCTGCACATAGCCTTCTTCATCCAGGATGCCATCCTGCCCGTGGGTGGTGAACGGGTCCAGCGCCACGTCGGTGATCACCCCCAACTCCGGGAACCGCTCGCGCAGGGCGCGGGTCGCACGCTGGGCAATGCCTTCAGGGTTCCAGGCCTCGGCGGCATCCAGGGACTTGAGCCCGGCCGGCGTGACCGGGAACAGCGCCAGCGCCGGGATCCCCAGCTCGACCCACTGTGCGGCCTCTTCCAGCAGCAGATCGATGGTCAAACGCTCGACACCCGGCATCGACGCCACCGCTTCCCGGCGATTTTCACCGTCCAGCACAAACACCGGCAGGATCAGATCATCCACCGTCAGTACGTTTTCACGCACCAGGCGGCGAGAAAAATCATCACGACGGTTGCGGCGCAGGCGGGTAGCGGGAAACAGGCGTTGGGCGGGGGTAAAGCTCACGGCAGACTCCTGAGCCCGGCTTGACGGGCGAGCGTGACAGTTATAAGCGGCCATTATGACGAAGGAATGACAGTTGTGCTTACTCATCCATCCGGCATACGGCCTGTCGTCGCATTCATGGTTTCTGTAGGAAATGTTCACTTCGTGACACATCTCGATACTTTCATGAATGTTCGCGAAGGCGTAGGCTGCGCGTTCATTTCGCCAGCACCCAGACAATGCTCCAACAATTTCTGAATGACTTTGGCTACTTTGCCCTCTTCCTGGGGACGTTCTTTGAAGGTGAGACCATTCTGGTACTCGCAGGCTTCCTGGCGTTCCGCGGATACATGGATATCAACGTGGTGGTGGTGGTCGCGTTCTTCGGCAGCTACGCCGGCGACCAGCTCTGGTACTTCATGGGCCGCAAGCATGGGCGCAAATTGTTGGCGCGCAAGCCACGCTGGCAACTGCTGGGCGATCGGGCGCTGGAGCATATCCGCCGGCACCCGGATATCTGGGTATTGAGCTTCCGTTTTGTCTATGGCCTGCGCACGGTCATGCCCGTGGCCATTGGCCTGTCGGGCTACCCGCCGGGACGCTACCTGTTGCTCAACGGCATCGGCGCGGCGATCTGGGCGGCAGCGCTGGGCGCGGCGGCCTATCACTTTGGCGCCGTGCTCGAAGGCATGCTGGGCAGCGTCAAGAAGTACGAGCTGTGGGTCCTGGGCGCCTTGCTGGTGCTCGGCCTGGGCCTGTGGCTGCGCCGGCGCATCCGCAACGCCCGCCTGGCCCGGGAAAACTGCGCCGCCGAGCAAGCCCAACTGGCGCAGGCGCAACTGGCCGAGCCGAAAAAGCCCGAGCCTACGACACCCACCGAGTAAGCCGGCCCCGGCAACAGTAGAGGCCGATGACACTGAGCAGGCTGTAGCTGGCCAGCCCCAGCCAGCCCAGCGCGCTGGCCGGCCACAACCCGACCAGCGGCGCCAGCCACACCAGCGGCACGTTCAGCAGCAGCCGCAGCAACTCGGCCTTCACGGCCCATGGGCGGTTCTCCAGCGCCACGCCCAAGGTAAACAGCCCCAACGCCATCACACTCCAGCCCAGCACCAACGCGGCGGTCGGCATGCCTTCGCCAAAGTTCATCAGGTAGCTGCCAAAGCCCACATACGCGGCAAATTGCAGGACGATGTAGACCTGCTGGCGTGTATCGAGGGGCACCTCGAATTTGCGGAACTGGCTCAGGTCCGGCTTGGCCAGCGGGTACTTGGCCTTGACGTCCGCCGGGCGCCAGCCGGTGCGCATGAACCAGATACGCAACTTGTCCCACCCACTTTCGGTACGCCGGGCATCACTCCACAACTGCGCATAGAACTGCAGGTTGGCCCACAGCGGGTTCCAGCTGGCCAAAGGCGTGGTCACGCCAAAGATCACCGGCTCGTTTTCGTCTTCTTCCTGGAACGAACCAAACAGGCGGTCCCAAATAATGAACACCCCACCGTAGTTGCGATCCATGTAGAGAGCGTTCTGTGCATGGTGGGCCCGATGATTGGACGGCGTGACAAAAAACCACTCGAACCAGCCAAGCTTGGGCACATGACGGGTATGCACCCAGAATTGATACAGCAGGTTGAGTGACGCCACACTGATAAAGACCACCAGCGGTACACCGGCCACAGCCAGTGGCAGATAGAAGATCCAGCTCAACAGGAAACCCGTGCTGGTCTGGCGCAAGGCCGTGGTGAGGTTATAGTCCTCGCTCTGGTGATGCACCGAGTGCGCCGCCCACAGGATGTTGCGCTCATGCCCGCAGCGGTGCAGCCAGTAGTAGCAGAAGTCATAGAAGACAAAGGCAAACACCCAGGTCCAGACGCTCTGGGTCGGCAGCTCGAACAGTGCCAGGTGTTGGAGGGCAAAGGCGTAGGTCAGCAGGCCCACGCCCTTGGTCAACAGCCCGGTGGTGGTGGACAACACACCGGTGCTCAGGCTGTTGATGGCATCGGCCACCCGGTAGTTGCGCTCGCCGCGCCAACGGTCAGCCAGCAGTTCGAGCACAATCAGGGCAATGAAAAACGGTACCGCGTAAGGGACGAAGTCCATGGGCAAGTCCGATCAATTATTGTTACATCAAGATTAGGTCGAGTGGTCGGATATCCCATTGGCAATGAGTGACAAATCAGTAGACATTTAACGCCATAAATCAGGAGAAATGCCCATGAGCAAAAAGATTGCAGTGATCCTTTCCGGCTGTGGCGTGTACGACGGCGCTGAAATCCATGAAAGCGTGATCACTTTATTGCGCCTGGACCAACGCGGCGCCGAGGTCCAGTGCTTTGCCCCGGATATTGCCCAGCTGCATGTGATCAACCACCTCACGGGTGCAGAAATGCCCGAGTCGCGCAATGTCCTGGTGGAGTCGGCACGCATCGCCCGGGGCGAAGTGAAGGACATTCGCCAGGCCCGCGAGGAAGATTTCGACGCACTGATCGTGCCCGGTGGTTTTGGCGCGGCGAAGAACCTGTCGAACTTTGCCCTTGAGGGCGCCGGCTGCAGCCTCAACCCGGATGTACTGGCGCTGGCCGAAGCCTTTGCCGAAGCGAGCAAGCCCGTGGGGCTGATCTGTATCTCGCCGGCACTGGCGGCGAAGATCTACGGCCCGGGCGTGGTCTGCACCATCGGCAACGACACCGACACGGCTGCCGCTCTGGACAAGATGGGCGCCACCCACCAGGCGTGCGCGGTCGACGAGATCGTCGAAGACAAGGCGCGCAAACTGGTGAGCACACCAGCCTATATGCTGGGCAAGAACATCAGCGAAGTGGCCTCCGGCATCAACAAGTTGGTGGACCGGGTGCTGGAACTGACCCACGAGCACGACTGAGCGGGCGACACCGATCAAACATATGTGGCTTGTGTGGGAGCCAGCTCCCACACAAGCCACACAGTTTGACCGCAAGTACCTTCAGGAAGCCGTCACCCGGCGCTTCTCGGCCAACCGGCTGCGGCTGTACAGCACCACAATCGCAATGATCGCCAGCGCCTGTGCACTCAACGAATACGCATCGGCATGAATGCCCAACCAGTCAAAATCAAAGAACGCCACCGGCCGGGTGCCGAAGATGCCGGCTTCCTGCAACGCCTTGACGCCATGCCCGGCAAACACTACCGACAGCGCGCACAGCAGCGCCGCGTTGATTCCGAAGAACAGCGCCAGCGGCAGCTTCGCCGAGCCACGCAGGATGATCCACGCCAGGCCCACCAGCAGCACCAGCGCCGTGGCGCCACCGGCCAATACCGCGTTATGCCCGGCAGGGCCGGCCTGTAGCCACAGGGTTTCGTAGAACAGGATCACTTCAAACAGTTCACGGTACACCGAGAAGAACGCCAGGACCGCAAACCCAAAACGCCCACCGCCGCCGACCAGGCTGCTCTTGATGTAGTCCTGCCAGGCGGCCGCGTGCCGACGGTCGTGCATCCACACCCCCAGCCACAGCACCATCACGCTGGCAAACAGCGCCGTGCAGCCTTCCAGCAACTCGCGCTGGGCACCGCTGACGTCAATCACATAGGCCGCCAGGGCCCAGGTCGCCGCACCGGCCAGCAAGGCCAGGCCCCAACCGACGTTGACGCTGCGCACCGCCGACTGCTGGCCGGTGTTGCGCAGGAAGGCGAGGATCGCCGCCAGCACCAGGATCGCTTCCAGCCCTTCACGCAGCAGAATCAGCAAGCCCGAGATATAGCTCAACGACCAGCTCAGGCCGTCGCCGCCCAACAGGCCGGCCGCTTCAGTGAGCTTGCCCTTGGCCACGTCCAGGCGCTGCTGGACCTGTTCGATCGGCAATCCATCCTGCAACGACTGCCGATACGCCATCAGGGCCTTCTCGGTGTCCTTGCGCACGTTGGCATCGACGTTATCCAGGGAGCTCTCCACCAGCTCGAAACCTTCCAGGTACGCCGCTACCGACAGGTCGTAGGCCTGTTCGTGCTCGCCGCCGCGGAATGCCGCCAGGCTTTTATCCAGGGTGGCGGCGGTGTACGCCAGCAACTGCGCCGGGCCACGCTGGACCTGCGGCGGCTGCGCGCGCTGGGCGCGGAACACCCGGACGGCGTCCGGCCCCTCGGCGGCCAGCACTTCTTCCGGGGTCTGGCGGGCCAGGTCGGCCAGGTTGAAGGATTTTTCGCTATTGGCTGCCGCCGGGTCAGCAGTGAAGCCGGCGATATAGGTCGCCAGGTCCCAGCGCTGACGGTCATCCAACTGGTCGGCGAACGACGGCATATCGGTGCCTTCGACGCCCAGGCCCAGGGTGTTGTAGATGCCATACAGGCTCAGGCGGTCCAGGCGCTGCGCATCGCGCAGGTTGGCCGGTGGCGGGGTCATGCCGACACCCGCCGGGCCATCGCCCGCCCCGGCGTCACCGTGGCATACCGAGCAGTGCTGGGCATACAGCGGCGCGCCGCGGGTCGGGTCGGGGGTAATGGCCGGTGCCTGGCTCACTTCATAGGCCGCCGCCAGTTGCGCCCCCAGTTGCCGCGCCTGGCGCGCTACCACGCCGCCATCCTGGTGGGTGGTGACGGCGGCCAACAACTCAGCGACGCCTTTGACCAGGCTTGCGCGCTCAGGCTTGTCCGGCAGTTGCGCCACCAGGCCCTGCAACACACCGAGGAATTCCACCTGCTCACGGTACTCGGACTCATCGACCACCTTGCCCGCCTCCACCGTCGGCGGATAGTCAGCGCCAATGTAGTCCAGTAAATGCAGGGCCTGGGGCGCACCGTCTGCAGTGGCCGCCAGCAGGTTGAAGCTGCACAACACCAACGCCGGCAACAACAGCCAGGCGAGAAAACGGGAAGGGGCAGTCATGAATGACTCTCAAATGGAAACAAGAAGTAACATATTGTCGAATGTTAATGGGTTTGACTCAAGATGTTAGTGATTGACGGCTGGAATCAGTGGCCTGCGTAGTGGCACAAACCTTAAAGAATGCAGCTGAAAAGCCATTGTTTTGCCAGTAACGAGGCCTATAATGCGCCGCCTTCGTTATCGCGAAACGGCATTTCGGCTCCTCTTTTTATGAGGAATATGTGGGAAAAGACTTTTCCTGCGCTTGGTTATTCGGCCCGACCAGCCCCTTCGGCCGATTACGCTCAGGGAAGCAGCACCTCAATGGCATCTCGCGTTTTTACCTCCCTTGCCCTCGCGGCGGTTACGCTGCTGTCGGGCTGCTCGATGTTCCGCAGCTACGACACTGAACTGCAAGCCACCAACCAGCAGTTGGCCAGCGGTAATGTGGATGCCGCGCTGACCCTGCTGGAGAAGAACAACAGCAGCGAAGACAAAGACCTTCTCTACTATTTTGAAAAAGGCGAGTTGCTGCGGGCCAAGGGCGACCTGGCCGGCAGCCAGGCGGCCTGGCACCGTGCGGACCTGGTGGTGTACACGTGGGAAGAGTCGGTCAAGTTCGATACCGAGCGCTACCTGGCGCAATTCGGCAGCTTCCTGGTCAATGACAAGGTGCGGCGCTACGAAGGCTATGACTACGAAAAAGTCATGCTCACCACCCAAATGGCGCTGAACCTGCTGGCGGTCAATGACTTCGACGGCGCACGCACCGAAATCAAGAAGACCCACGAACGCGAAGCCGTGATCGCCGAACTGCGGGACAAGGAATACCTCAAACGCGAAAACGAAGCCGAGCGCCAGGGCGTCGCCACGCAGTTCAAAGACCTGCGCGGCTACCCGGTGGAAAGTCTCGACGCGCCGGACGTGGTGGGCCTGAAGAACAGCTACCAGAGTGCGTTCAGCCATTACCTGGCTGGCTTCGTCTACGAAGCCCTGGGCGAAAAGGACCTGGCCGCGCCGGGCTATCGCAAGGCCGCCGAATTGCGCCCCAACACACCGTTGCTGGAACAGGCCCTGCTCGATCTGGATGCCTCCCCCGTGGCGGCTGACGAAAGCGACGTGCTGATCGTGGTGCAGAGCGGCCTGGCGCCGGCCCGCGACTCGATCCGCCTGCCGCTGCCGATCCCGATCGACGGGCATTGGGTGATCACGCCGCTGTCGTTCCCGGTGATCAAGCCAGACACCTCGACGGCCACCTTTGCGCAGATCGGCGTCGATGGCCGCCAGCAAAACCTCACCGCCCTCAACAGCACCACCGCGATGTCGCGCCGCGCCCTGCGCGACGATATGCCGGGGATCATCCTGCGCACCACCGTGCGCGCCATCAGCCGCGGCGTGACACAAAAGAACCTCAACCAGACCAACCCGATGGCCGGCCTGGTGCTGGGCATCGCCTCCGCCGTCACCGAGGGCGCCGATACCCGCACCTGGCGCACCCTGCCGGACATGACCCAGGTCACGCGCCTGCGCCTCAAGCATGGCGAGCACCAGGTGAGCCTGCCCAATGCCCTGGGCGGCAGCCTGGTGACGGTCAAGGCCGAACAACGCCATCAGGTGATCACTTTGCGGGTGGTCGGCAACCAGGTGTTCGCCAGCGGCGTGGCAGCCCGTGTGGTCGCGAGCAACCCGACCCAGGCCGTCGCCAGCCTCAAACAACCTTAAGGAGCACGCTATGCGTCATTTTATCCTCGGCGCCCTGGCGCTGATCGTCCTCGCCGGGTGCGCCACGCCGCCACCGGCACCGGGCAGCGCCGCGAGCAAAGTCGTGGTGATGGGCACGTTCAAGGGCATCGCCGTCGGCGCCATTCGGGTGGCCCGCGAAAACGGCTTCCTGACCGCCAAGGTGCAACTGAGCAACATCACCAGCAGCAACCAGATGATGTATTACCGCTTCGCCTGGCTGGGCGCCGACGGCTTCCCGGTGGGTGACGAAGAAACCTGGAAAGTGCTGAACCTCTACGCCAACCAGGCCACCTTCCTGCCGGCCATCGCCAACCTGCCCCAGGCCGCCGACTTCCGCCTTGAAGTGAAAACGCCTTGAGCCAGCCCCCTATTCAGTTTTCGAGAGACATTCCCATGCTTGCACGCTTTTCGTTCCTCGCCGTGGTCGCCGTGTTGGCCAGCGGCTGCGCCAACACCTCGCCAGTCATCGGCGGCAAAAATATCAGCTACGGCGACACCAAGGCCGTGGAACTGGTGACCAACGAGTTCGGTTCCACCGACCTGCAGATGATCGCCGAAAGCATGACCCGCTCCCTGGCGCAGTCCGGCATCCTCCAGGGCCGCCCGGTGGTGCAGGTGTATGACGTGAAGAACAAGACCAGCGAGTACATCGATACCCGTGAGATCACCACCTCGATCAAGACCCAACTGATGAAGACCGGCACCGCCCGCTTCGCCAGCGACAACACCGATATGCAAAGCCAGGTCGACCAGCTCAAGCTGCAAAACCAGAGCGGCCTGTACAAGAAGTCCACGGTCAGCAAGACCGGCAACATGGTTGCCGCCAAGTACCGCCTGGAAGGCTCCATCAGCTCCATCGTCAAGCGCAGCGCCGACTACAAGGACGTGTTCTACAAGTTCAGCCTGCAATTGATCGACGTCGAAAGCGGCCTGGCGGAATGGATGGACGAAAAAGAAATCCGCAAGACCACGGAGCGCTAGGCCATGCGCCCATGGATCGGCATCATCGCCCTGCTGTGCAGCGCTGGCGCCTGGGCGGCGCCGAAAATCGCGGTCACGGACCTGGCCTACGAGGCGCGCGTGGAGGAATACATCCACGCCGTCGCGGCCAGCCATAACTTCCAGGCCAGCCCGTACAACGCCAGCGGCGCGTCCAGCTACGCCGAATTCGAGAGCCGCAATAGCTACATCGAACAGAGCGAGCTGCGTAAATTCAGCGGCGATATCAAGGGCGAAATCCTCAAGTCGCGCCAGTTCCAGCTGGTCCAGGGCACGCCCTACACCAGCGAGGCCAAGGGCGATGTGTACGACGTGATCAAGCGGATCAAGGCCGGCCACTTCAAGGGCGCCGACTATGTGCTGTTTGGCACCTTGTCGGATATCGACTTTACCCAGGACATCAACGCCCTGGATCGCACCAACAGCTATTCGGCGGTGCTGGGGCTGGCGGTCGTGGCGGATTTCAGCCTGATCAACACCCGCACCTACGAGATCACCTCGGCGTTTACCGCCATGGGTGAAGGCCAGGACACCAAGCTGGTGAGTAGTCGCGACGTGCGCGTGAGCCTGAGCCGGCCACGGGTGGTGAAGGAAGTGTCGAAAACCCTGGGTGAAGATGTGGCGCGCCGGCTACAGGAGCAACTGGGCGGCGGCTACCAGGAGCCTGGGCAGCCGGCATTGCGCAACAACCTGCCAAGGGATGAGGCGCCGAAGATCCTGCACTAAGCTCAACCTCAAAGGCCACACAAAACAAATGTGGGAGCGGGCTTGCTCGCGATAGCGGTGGATCAGTCACTATTCCTGTTGACTGACACACCGCCATCGCGAGCAAGCCCGCTCCCACATTTTTGATTCGGTTTCTTCAGGTAAATCGCCGTCAGGCCGTTGCGCGATGCAGGCTGGCGAGGAAACCCGCAGCGCCCACGAACAACCCGGCAAACGTACGGTTCATGCGCTTCTGCTGCTTGGGTGTGCGCAACAGGCGCAACACTTTCGCCGCCAGCCCGGTGTAGCCGGCCATCACGATCATATCCACGCCAATCATGGTCGCACCGAGGATCAGGTACTGGATCAGCAGCGGCGCCTGTGGGTTCACGAACTGTGGCAGCACCGCCAGCATAAAGACCAGGGCCTTGGGGTTGCTGGCATTGACCAGAAAGCCACGGAACATCATCGCCATCGGCTTGCCGATCGGGCGCACCGGCGCGTCATCGCTCATGTCCATGGGCAGGGCGCGCCATTGCTTGATGGCCAGGTACACCAGGTACGCCACGCCAAACCATTTGATCGCATAGAACGCGGTTGAAGACGTCGCCAGAATGGCGCCCAGGCCGCCCGCTACCACGGCAATCTGCATCGCCAGGCCCAGTTGCAGGCCAATGGCGTTCCAGTAACCGCGCAGGAAACCATATTGCAGGCCGCTGGACATGGAGGCGATGGCGCCCGCGCCGGGGGAGAGACTGATGATCCAGCTGGCCAGGAAGAAGGCCAGCCATGTGTCGAGCGCCATTACACACCTCGTAGCAAATTCGTTGTGAGCACTAAGCTAACGCCAAGGGCCGAGGGCTGGCTAGAGATTTTTCAGGGCAAGGGGCTGATATCGCTACCGCGCCAGCGGCGTACCGAGCGCTGGAAGAACAGGCTGTTGGGCACTTGCACCACGGCACTGTCGGTGCCCGCTTCGGGCACTTCGATCAGCGTGGTGTACAGCAGGTTGATCGCGATCACCCGGCCCTTGACGCCAGGTTTGTCGACGGTGTCCACCAGCTCGACCACATCGCCCAGACGAAACGGCCCGACGGTGAAGATCAGGATCGCGCACAGCAGGTTGGACAGCACCGACCACATGGCAAAGAACGCCACCGCCGCCACCGCTACAAAACCCGACAGCGCGGTCCACAGCACAATGGCCGACACCCCCAGGCGCTCGAGGACAAAGATCAGCGCACTGCCCATGATCAGCCAGCGCAGACCGCCGCGCAGGGGCATCAGCAGTTGCGGCGGGAACGGGTAGCGCTCGCCCAGGCGCGTCAGGCCCTTGGCGACGAAGCGCTGCGCCAGGTAACTGGCCAGCAGGATCAGCAGGATTTGCACGCCCATCCATACCGGTTCGATCCATTGCGCCGGCAGCGGCAGTTCCAGGGCTTCCATCAGGACAACGCCTCCAGCTCCGCTTGCAGGCCTTCGAGCAGTTCGAGGGCTTCCATCCAGGTTTCCTCCAATTGCCCTTCGCGCACCTTGAGTTTGGCCTGTTCGGCCAGCAAGTCGCGCAGTTCATCCTTGCGGGCCGCTTCGTATACCGCACTGTCGCCGAGGCTGGCCTCGATCTTGGCCAGGCGCTCGTGCACCTTGCCCAGTTCGGCTTCGAGCTTGTCGGCTTCGCGCTTGTGCGGCGCCAACTGCTGACGCAGGGCCGCGGCGGCCTGGCGCTGGGCTTTCTTGTCGGTTTTGTCCGGGTTGACCGGGGTGTTGCTGACCGGCGCGTTACGCAGACGATAGTCGGTCAACCAACGGGCGTAGTCGTCCAGATCACCGTCAAACTCTTCGACCTTGCCATCGGCCACCAGCAGGAAATTGTCAGTGGTGCTCTTGAGCAAGTGACGGTCGTGAGACACCACCAGCACTGCGCCACTGAATTCCTGCAGGGCCATGGTCAGTGCCAGGCGCATTTCCAGGTCCAGGTGGTTGGTCGGTTCGTCGAGCAGCAACAGGTTGGGCCGGTCCCAGGCGATCAGGGCCAGGGCCAGGCGGGCTTTTTCGCCGCCGGAGAAGTTCAGCACCGGCTCATCGATGCGCGCGCCACGGAAGTCGAAACCACCGAGGAAGTCGCGCAGGGTCTGTTCGCGCTCGGTCGGCGCCAGGCGTTGCAAGTGCAACAGCGGGCTGGCCTTGGCATCCAGGGAGTCCAACTGATGCTGGGCGAAATAGCCTACCACCAGGTTCTCGCCACGGGTCAGGCGGCCGGCCAGGGGTTGCAGCTCGCCCGACAGGTTCTTGATCAGCGTCGACTTGCCCGCACCGTTGGGGCCGAGCAAACCGATGCGCGCGCCCGGCGTAAGTTGCAGCTTGACCTTCTCCAGGATGGTTTTGTCGCCATACCCCAGGCGGGCATCCGAGAGATCGAGCAAGGGGCTGGAGATTTTCAGCGATTCGCGGAACACAAAGTCGAACGGCGAATCGACGTGGGCCGCCGACAGTTCTTCCATGCGCTCCAGGGCCTTGATCCGGCTCTGGGCCTGGCGGGCCTTGGTGGCCTGGGCCTTGAACCGGGCAATGTAGCTTTCCATGTGCGCGCGCTGCGCCTGTTGCTTCTCGAAGGCCTGTTGCTGCTGGGCCAGGCGTTCGGCACGGGCCCGCTCGAACGCGGTGTAGCCGCCGCGATAGAGGGTGATTTTCTTCTGTTCGACATGGGCGATGTTATCGACCACGGCGTCGAGGAAATCCCGGTCGTGGGAAATCAGCAACAAGGTGCCTTGGTAACTCTTGAGGAAATCCTCCAGCCACAGGATCGCATCGAGGTCCAAGTGGTTAGTCGGCTCATCGAGCAGCAACAGGTCCGACGGGCACATCAGGGCCTGGGCCAGGTTCAGGCGCATGCGCCAGCCCCCGGAGAAGTCGGCGACCGGGCGGTCCATCTGTTCGTTGGTGAACCCAAGGCCGGCGAGCATCTTGCGCGCACGGGCGTCAGCGGTGTAGCCGTCGGCACTGTCGAGTTCCGAGTGCAGGCGGGCCTGGGCGGCACCGTCCTGGGCTTTCTCGGCCTCGGCCAGGTCGTGTTGCACCTGGCGCAGGCGCAGGTCGCCATCGAGCACGTAGTCGATCGCGATGCGGTCCAGGGTGTCGATCTCCTGGCGCATATGGGCGATACGCCAGTCGGCCGGCAGCAGGCAGTCCCCGGAATCCGGGGTCAGCTCACCGAGCAACAGGGCGAACAACGTGGATTTGCCGGCGCCATTGGCACCGATCAGGCCGGCTTTGTGACCGGCGTGCAGGGTCAGCTCGGCGTCTTCAAGAAGACGTTGCGGGCCACGCTGTAATGTTAGGCTTTGAAGTCGGATCATAATGGCGGCGGAGTCTACCAGCTTCGTTGGCCGCTGGCTTGGGTGTGAACATGTGCGCTGACCTGTGGAGCTTTGCCCTCTCGACCTACGCCCGTGCGGGTGCTGAAGATGCCTGCCTGCGCTTGCAGGAGCAAGGGGCGGATGTGTGTCTGTTGTTGTGCGGGCTGTGGCTGGAACAGCGTGGGGTCGCCCCTGAACCTGGACGCCTGCAGGTGCTACGGGCAATCGCCGGGCCTTGGCAGGCAGATGTTGTGAAGCCCTTGCGCAGGCTGCGCAAGCAATGGCGCACCCTGGCACAGCAGGATGTGGCGCTGGGAGCGTTGCGTGAGCGGGTCAAGGCCCTGGAGCTGGACGCCGAACGGCAGTTGCTGTTACGTCTGGAGACGCTGGCACAGGCTTGGCCAACGGGGGAACGCGCCACGGATCAGACATGGCTTGAAGGACTGGCGACCGAAGCCGCCAACCTCGACCACGACGCGCTGCATCAGCTGCGCGCCGCGGCCACCGGCACTTAGGAAGCGCTGGTTGGGGTGGTGCCTGATGCTGCCGGGGCAGGCGTGCTGCTGGCCGGTGCGGTGGTAGCGGCTGGCGCTGCCGGTGCGGCAGGGGTCGCTGGCTTGACAGCTGCTGGAGCTGGCGCTGGTTTGGCGGCTGGCTTTGCAGCAGCGGGTTTGGCAGCCGGCTTTGCAGCAGTTGGTTTGGCAACTGGCTTTGCAGCAGCTGGTTTGGCAACTGGCTTGGCGGCCGGCTTTGCAGCAGCTGGTTTGGCAGCGGGCTTGGCGGCTGGTTTTGCAGCAGCTGGTTTGGCAACTGGCTTGGCGGCAGGCTTTGCAGCAGCTGGTTTGGCAGCGGGCTTGGCGGCTGGTTTTGCAGCAGCAGCTTTAGCAGCTGGCTTGGCGGCTGGTTTTGCAGCAGTAACTTTAGCCACTGGTTTGGCGGCCGGTTTTGCAGCAGCAGCTTTAGCAGCTGGCTTGGCGGCTGGTTTGGCAGCAGCGGTTTTAGCAGCTGGCTTGGTAGCTGGTTTTGCAGCAGCCGTTTTGGCAACTGGCTTGGCAGCTGGTTTTGCAGCAGCCGTTTTAGCAACTGGCTTGGCGGCTGGTTTGGCAGCAGCGGTTTTAGCAGCTGGCTTGGTAGCTGGTTTTGCAGCAGCCGTTTTGGCAACTGGCTTGGCAGCTGGTTTTGCAGCAGCGGTTTTGGCAACTGGCTTGGCGGCCGGTTTTGCAGCAGCAGCTTTAGCAACTGGCTTGGCGGCCGGTTTCGCCGGCGCTTTTTTAGCGGCAGGCTTGGCTGCAACTTTGGCGGGTGCCTTGGCAGCAACGGCCTTGGCTGGTGTACGAGCGCTCAATACTTTGGCCACCGCTTCTTTCACCCGACCAACACCCTGTGCCAGTTTCAGGCTCTCTTGGGCATCGCGCTTGAGTTGAAGGATGTAGGTGCGGGTTTCGGATTGACGATCCTTGAGGGCATCGAGCAAGTCCTCAAGTTCTTTGACGGCGCCCTTGGCTTTGGTCTGCGCCTTGGCTTTGCCGGCAGTCGCGGCGTCTTGCAGTTTGATGCGGGATTTATGCAGTTTTTCTTGCGCCTTGCCCCGTTGTTTTTCCAGCTTGGCGAGCAGTTTTTCTGCATCAGCCAAGGCTTGGGAGCAAGCACTTTCCAAATGTTCGAGCAGGCTGCCCGAGAGTTGTTGGAGCAAGTGCAATGGGGTATTAACAGGCTTCTGTTTGGCCGACATGGTTTACCTCCTGGCTGACGTGGGTGCGGCTCATACTAGCCCTCTGCTCTTACCGCCGCTAGGGCATGTTGACAGTATCGAATGCGTTGCGTTGCACCGCACAAAAATTCTTATTGATATAACGAAAAACCACTGCGTTTTTTACCCCACCACGCTGGCATAATTCACCGCACTTTCGGCTGGAGAATACCCATGTCGCGTTACCTTTTTTTCATCCTGGGCTTATCGTTTTCAGTGGCCAACGCAAGTGAGCAGACGACGTCCAAAGACAGCCATGACCTGGCCTACAGCCTGGGTGCCAGCCTGGGTGAACGCCTGCGCCAGGAAGTCCCCGACCTGCAGATCCAGGCCTTGCTCGAAGGTCTCAAGCAAGCCTATCAAGGCAAGCCCCTGGCCCTGGACGACGCACGCATTGCACAGCTTCTTGCCCAACACGAAGCGCAGGCCAGCACCGGGCCCCAAGTGCCGCAAAGCGAACAGGCACTCGCCGCCGAACAACAATTTATGACCACGGAAAAAGCCAAACCCGGCGTGCGCGAATTGGCAGACGGTATCTTGCTCACAGAGTTGGCTCCCGGCCGCGGGGAAAAACCAGGCGCCTACGATCGGGTTCAAGTGAAGTACGTGGGGCGATTGCCCGATGGGACGATTTTCGACCAGAGTGCACAGCCCCAGTGGTTCCGCCTGGACAGTGTGATCAGCGGCTGGCAAAGCGCGTTGCAGCAGATGCCGGTGGGCGCGAAGTGGCGCTTGGTGATTCCATCGGCACAGGCCTATGGCGCAGACGGTGCAGGTGAACTGATCGCGCCTTACACTCCGCTGGTTTTCGAGATTGAATTGCTCGCGACCGACGTCTGACCCCAACGAAAAACGGTGCGCCATGCGCACCGTTTTTTTGTCTTGCCGCTAAGAATCAAGCCTGGGTTGCAGGCTCTTCCTTATGGGCGTTGTGCAGCACTTCGATCAGGCAGTCTTCCAGCTCGAAACGCTCATGGAGCAGGCCGCCCAGCTCTTTGAATTTTGCGGCCACACACTCGCCCTTGTCGCAAAGGTCGTTAAAGGCCAGGAGTTTTTCGGTGATGTCTTTGATTCGTGGATAAAGCGTCTTGGCCAAGTCCAGGCCGCGCTGGTCGTCGAAGGCCTCGGCCTCCTTGGTCAATTGTTCATAGATACCGAAGTGCCCTGCCGAGACGTAATCCACCAAGACACCACAGAAATCCTGCAAAGGCTCACGGTTCTCAGCCAGCGCTTCGGGTTTCTCGCCCAGAGCATCAAAGGCTTGAACCAATTCGTGACGCGCCTTCAACCAGCTGTCGATCAGCTTATGCACACCACCCCAGCGTTCCTGAGCATTCTGACAACGTTCCAACATGATGATCTCTTCCCTTATGGGCGGTGCCGCTTTTGCCCGCGCAACACGTCGAGGATAAGGCGGCAACCGGACAACGCCGCATCGAACAAATTGTTTCAATAACGCGTGCGGGCCAGATTATGCCCGCGTGACTGTGGCTTCAAGGTACGCAGACCAGAAAGTTCATACAAGTGTTTAATCCCATCCTACGGGCCAACACCGCTAATCAGTGCTTCACGAAGCGCAAACCCTGACCGGACAACACGCGCGAAAACTGGGTTGCCCCCAGGATAAGCATGGCCACGAAGAACAGCAGGCTCCACTCCGGGATGCTCAAGTCGAACAACGTCCAGTTGATTTCCACACAGTCGACCGTGCCCTTGAATGCCAATTGCAGGGCTTGCCCCAACGACAGGTTTTCGATCATGTATTCCAGGCTTGGCCAACAGTGGGGCATCTGGTCAGGCGGGATGTTCTGCAACAGCACCTGGCGCACCGCTGTCACTGCGCCGAGCAACGCACACCCCATACTCGCCGCCCAGTACAGGTAAATACCTGCGCGCCTGGGGCCATGGAGTGTCGCGATCAGGTTGACCAGGGTGAACAGCGCCAGCAGGCTGCGCTGGATCAGGCACAGGAAACAAGGTCGCAGAAGAGCCCCGTATTCCAGATAAAAAGACGCGCCCAACGTCAATGCACCGGCCATGAACGCCAGGAAGAACAAGGAGCGTGAAGGGGCCAAAGACATTGTTTATCCGCAACACAAGAGATAGGTCGTTACGGTAGAGGAAAGACCTTACCCCTTTCAATACGCGTTGGAGCAGACGCTTCCGTGAGATCGCAGGGATATTCCGTCAATAGGTAGGTAACTTTACGTGGCCCCCTGTGGGAAACCACTTCAAGCCCCTGAAATCCGCAAAACCGAGAGGTTTTGAAGGGTTGGTCTGAACCAACCCTTCAAAGCTTCCTACGCTAGACCCGGGCAGGCACCGGCAGCGGCGAAGCCAGCAGACGGCTGTCCAACAGACCCAGGCCCTCCTGGAACAACTGGTTACTGCGCTCGGTGTCACCCAACTGCGCCAGCAGCCGCGCCAACTCGGCACAGGCCTCAGGGTTGCGCTGCACTTGCAGGCTGCTTTCCAGATAGTCCCGCGCCTTGCCCCACAAACTGTTTTGCAGGCACAGCCGGCCCAATGTCAGTAACAGGCTGGCATCCCCCGGATGGTCCTTGAGCCAACCTTCGGCGAATTTCAGCTGGCGTGCCGGATCGCCACCACGCAACAGGCCATACAACCGGATCAGGTGACTGTCGTAACCGCGCTTGAGCGCAACACGCAATGCCTCTTCGGCCTTGGCATCGGCACCCAACTGGCGCAACTGCTCGGCATAGGCCAGCACCAGCTGAGGCTCCTGGCGCTGGGCCGAGGTCAGTTGCTGCCAGGCCCGTTCAAGGGATTGCAGGCCGGCTTCACCGTGCTCTTCGCGCTGGACCGCCAGGCTCAGGTTTTCACCCCAGGCCCGGCGCTCCAGATCTGCCAGCTCGGTAGCCGGCAGCACCTTGTCCTTGCGCAATTGCGGCAATAGGCGGATCACCGAGGACCAGTCACCGCGCTGCTGGTGCAAACGCTGAAGCTGGCGCAGGACCTGGGCGTTGTGCGGGTGGCGTTCATGCATGGCCTGCAGCGTCACAAGGGCCGCTTCCGTGTCACCACGGTCCATCTGCAGCTGTGCGTGGCTCAAGGCGATGGCCAGCTCGGCCTGGGGCTGACGCTCCAGGGCCCGCTCCAGCAGGCTGTCGGACTCTTCATAACGCCCCTGCTCGTTGGCCGCCCGCGCCGCGCCGAGGTAATACAGCAATGGCTGGCGCTCGGCTTCCGCCGCACGGTGCAGGTGCCGCTCGGCACTGGCCCAGCGGCCTTCCGCCAGGTCCATCTGCCCCTGCTCGATCGCCACCTGCACCCGGCGGCTGCGATTGCGCCGTGACCAGGGATTGACCACGCCACCGGAGGTGGTCACCAGGCCCAGCAGCACCCGCAACAGATAGATCGCCAGGCCGACGACAAACACGGCCACCAGGGTCGACCATAGGCCGGACTCGTAATGCAGCACATGGGGATAACTGATCAGCACATAGCCGGTGTGTTTCGAGATGCCCACCGCCAGCGCCAGGGCGAGAGCAATCGCCAGCACCAGGATCACATAGAAACGCTTCATCGGCTTTACTCCTGGGTCGCCGGCTTACCGGCGGAAGCCTTGGCTTCATCGGCAGACAGATGGCGGCGTTCAAGGTAAGCCTGCACCGCAGACAAGCTCGCGGCGAGGTCCGGGGTCACCACCGAGACGGCCTTGGGCTCAAGCTCGGCGATACGCGCCAGCATGGCCTGGCTTTGCGGGTTGTCCTGGTTGAAATTGTCTTGCAAGACGCTGCGCGCCTCGCCCAACGCACGGGCGTACACCGCCGGCTCGCCATTGAGGGCGGCCCATTGCGCCTGCTCCAGCGCCAGGCTCAGGGCCAGGCGCACCTGGTTCAGGCCTTGGCCTGCCAGCAGTGGGCGGATGTTGTCATCGGGGTTGAAGTCGATACGGAAGTAGCGGGAAATCTGCTCCCACCATTGGCTCCAGCGGCTATCGGTGTCGGTGGTCGGCCGGCCCTGCGGGCTCTCTTGCAGCTGATATTCCGGGGACACGGCCGCCAGTTGCACCACCTGGTCACGCAGCGCCGCCAGTTGCAGGTACAGCCCGGTGCGGTCGGGTTGCTCAACGCTGCGCAAGGCCGCCAGGCTCTTGGCCAACTGCTCGCGGGCGGCGTAGGAGCCGGGATCGCTCTGCTCACGCAGGATCTCATCGGCGCCCTGCACCAGCGCCTGGGCACTGTTGATATCCTGCAAGGCCGACAGGCGCAGGCTGGCCAGGCGCAGCAGGTGCTCGGCCTCGGCCAGGCGCCAGTCCTTGCGGCTGGCACCCAGCACGGTTTCCAATCGCTGGTTCAGGCGTTGCTGGTCGCCCTGCAACTGCGCCACCAACCGGCGGCGTTCTTCCAGTTCATCAGCGCCCGGCAATTGCGCCAGGCGCGCGGCCAACTGCTGTTGTGCCTGCGCGATGCCCTGGGATTGTTCATCCAGGGTGCGCACCTGCCCCAGCTGTTGCTGGCTGCTCGCTTGCAGGGCCCGGACCTGCCAGAGCCCCCAGCCGCCGGCCGCAACACCGGCGGCACCCAGCAGCAAAGCAAAGACCGCCAGGCCGTTGCCACGGCGAGGCGTAGTGACCGGGGTCTCAACGGGCGCATCAAGCGCGGGCTGAGCTTCATCTTTAGGCAAGGCTGTTTCGCTCACGTGTCCATCCTTTGCGTTATTAGAGAGTGGGAACGGGCTGGCTCCGTAACGCCACTAGCAAAGCCGCGGCACTGGCACCGCGGCAATCCACAACTTTTTCCGCGCCCGCCGCCCGGGCCATTTCGGCGACTCGCGGGCTGGGCACGAACAACGGCAACTGTGCCACGCGTGGCCACTGGGCGCCGGCGAGGCCTTGCAGATGCAAAAAACCCTGCCCACTGCTGACCACCAGGCCGTTCAAGCGTTCCACTGCAATGCGCTGGGCGAGCACATCCGGGTCGTAGGCCGGCAGAAACCGACGATACAACTCCAGATAATCGACACTAGCACCTTGGCCGCGTAAACGCTCAGCCAGCAGCTCTCGCCCACCCTGCCCACGCAGGATCAAGACCCGGGCATCGTCAACGGCGATAGCCTCGCGCAACCGGGGCAATTCAAGCAAGGCCTCGCTGTCATCCCCAAGCTCGGGGTAACTCACGTCCAGGCCACGCTCGGCCAGGACCTGGGCCGTGGCCGCGCCGACGCTGAACCACGGCAAGCCCGGCACCGCTGGCGCGTGCTGATCGAGCAATTGCAGCGCCAGGCGCGCGGCCGGCTTGCTCACCACGATCACCGCACAATAGCGATCCAGGCGCTGGAATACCGCCTGGTGTTCGCCCGTGACGGGCAAGGGTGCGGTTTCCAGCAACGGCAGGCTGCTACTGAAGATACCCGCGTCGGACAACGAGGCCGCCAGGGCTGCCGATTCCTCGGCAGGCCGCGTCAGCAGCACACGCCAGCCGGTCACTGCGGGCCGGCCTCGCCATAGACTTTCTGCAGAATGGCGCCGGCGCCTTTGGCCAGGAGTTCTTCAGCGACCTGCACGCCCAGGCTCGCAGCCTCGGCCTGTGGCCCGCGGATTTGCGCGGTAAGCAGCAAACCACCGTCGGGGTCGCCCACCAGGCCACGCAGCCACAGGTTGTCACCTTCAAGTACCGCGTAACAGGCAATCGGCACCTGGCAGCCACCGTTAAGGTGCTTGTTCAGGGCGCGTTCGGCAGTGACGCGGATTTCGGTTTGCGGGTGATCGAGGGGCTTGAGCAGCGCCTGGATTTCACGGTCTGCGGTGCGGCATTCGATACCGACTGCCCCCTGGCCACCGGCCGGCAAGCTGTCTTCGACACTGATGGCCGAGGTGATACGGTCTTCAAAGCCCAGGCGGATCAGGCCGGCTGCCGCCAGGATGATCGCGTCGTACTCACCGGCATCCAGCTTGGCCAGGCGGGTATTGACGTTGCCTCGCAGGAAGCGGATCTGCAGGTCCGGGCGACGGGTCAGCAACTGCGCCTGGCGACGTAGGCTGGAGGTGCCGACGATGCTGCCCTGCGGCAAGTCATCCAGGGAGGCGTAGGTGTTGGACACGAAGGCATCGCGGGGATCTTCACGCTCGCAGATGCAATACAGGCCCAACCCCTCGGGAAAGTCCATCGGCACGTCTTTCATCGAGTGCACGGCGATGTCGGCCTCATTCTCCAATAGAGCGGTTTCCAGCTCCTTGACGAACAGGCCCTTGCCGCCGATTTTCGACAGCGGCGAGTCGAGCAGCTTGTCGCCACGGCTGACCATGGGCACCAGAGACACCGTGAGGCCCGGATGGGCTTGCTCAAGGCGGGCTTTGACGTATTCGGCCTGCCACAAGGCCAGGGCGCTTTTACGGGTGGCGATGCGGATTTCGCGAGAGGACATGGATCGATCCGTACTGAATAGATACGGCAGATAATAACAGCTCAGGCAGAACCGCCTTGATTTGAATCAGCAAGTGCAGGGCCTCCCTGGCCGCTGCGCACCGGGATACGGGGCATGCAGGTCGCTACAGCCCTCGGGCTAAAGCTGCTGCATCATTTTGCGCACGCCTGCGACATGGCGCCGGCTGACGATCAACGCGTCGCCGTTGAGCCCTTTGAGGAACAACTGGAAATGCCCCAGGGGCGTGCGCTGCAGGCGCTCGATGCGTTCGCGGGCCACCAGCGCATTGCGGTGAATACGCACGAAACGTTCGCCAAATTCGTCTTCCAGGGCCTTGAGTGGCTCATCGAGCAGCACTTCACCGACCTCGTGGCGCAAGGTCACGTACTTGTGGTCGGCGATAAAGTAAATCACCTGGTCCACCGGAATCAGTTCGATGCCCTTGCGGGTCCGGGCACTGATATGGCTGCGGGGGCCGTTGCCACTTTGCGCTGCGGGCTGGGTCAGAGCGGCAAGCTGCACGCGATTGGGCCGCTCAGCCTTCTTCAAGGCCTTGAGCAGCGCATCGGCCGATACCGGCTTGGTCAGGAAGCTGACACCACTGGCCTCCAGGGCCTCGGAGGAAAACTCCTCTTCGCTGGCGCATAGCACCAGCGCTGGCGGCGACTCGCGTTCGCTCAAGCGGGCAGCAACCTGCAGGCCATCAAGGCCCGGCATGCGGATATCGAGCAGCACCACATCCGGCTTCAGGCTTTCGATCAAGGCCAACGCCTCGTCGCCACTGCAAGCGCTGGGTTCAAGGACACTGTATCCCTCGAGTTCACTGACCATACGGCTCAGTCGCTCGCGGGCTTGGGGTTCGTCATCAACGATCAGGACATTCATATTGCGCTGGATTCCTGCGTGAGTCTCGCACAAGGATAGCGTAGACAGGTGCGGTGACTTCCGTCACGGCGATCCACGCTAAGACTAGCGCGAGCGGCAAAAAGTGCCCCGAGAGCGACACCAATATTTACCCGGACCTGTTCAATACCGCCCATACCCCGATACCGCAGGGCATCTTCATAGGGTTTGCTGATACACAATATGAACACCCCCTCTACTTAAAGGTTAGCCTGGAGTTCGACCTCATCGCCTGGCATTGGTGCACTGCACCCCTGTCAGTGCAACTGTAGACGCTCATGAAGACGACATTGCTCAATCGTCAAATATCGTTTCAATAAACATCCTTTGTTTACCTCAGGATCCGGTCGGGTGAAACCCCCTTTCACTCCCGCCTCCAGTCTCATCCCGGACGCGGCCAACGGCAAGGCACTTTGCCACCCAGCAAACAAATAAAAATGCCGACACGGCGTATCAACGCCTCCACGGGCAACCCTGTTATTATCGGCGGCACACTTTCATGCCTCTTTATAAGCAGATCACGAGCGAATCCATGAGCACCGACAAGACCAACCAGTCCTGGGGCGGCCGCTTCAGTGAGCCCGTCGACGCCTTCGTCGCGCGCTTCACCGCCTCCGTCAATTTCGACCAGCGCCTCTATCGCCACGACATCATGGGCTCGATCGCCCACGCCACCATGCTGGCCAAGGTCGGCGTGCTGACCGACGCCGAGCGCGACAGCATCATCGATGGCCTGACCACCATCCGTGGCGAAATCGAGGCCGGCACCTTTGACTGGCGCGTGGACCTTGAAGACGTGCACATGAATATCGAGGCGCGCCTGACCGACCGCATCGGCGTGACCGGCAAGAAGCTGCACACCGGGCGTAGCCGCAACGACCAGGTGGCCACCGATATCCGCCTGTGGCTGCGTGATGAAATCGACCTGATCCTGGCCGAAATCACCCGTCTGCAACAAGGCCTGTTGGAGCAGGCCGAGCGTGAATCGGGCACCATCATGCCCGGTTTCACCCACCTGCAGACCGCGCAGCCCGTGACCTTCGGCCACCACCTGCTGGCCTGGTTCGAAATGCTCAGCCGCGACTACGAGCGCCTGGTCGATTGCCGCAAGCGCGCCAACCGCATGCCCCTGGGCAGCGCCGCCCTGGCCGGCACCACCTACCCGATCGACCGCGAATACACCGCGCAACTGCTGGGTTTCGACGCCGTGGGCGGCAACTCCCTGGACGGCGTGTCGGATCGCGACTTCGCCATCGAGTTCTGCGCAGCGGCCAGCATTGCGATGATGCACTTGTCGCGCTTCTCCGAAGAGCTGGTGCTGTGGACCAGCGCGCAGTTCCAGTTCATCGACCTGCCGGATCGCTTCTGCACCGGCAGCTCGATCATGCCGCAAAAGAAAAACCCCGACGTGCCAGAGCTGGTGCGCGGCAAGAGCGGCCGCGTATTCGGTGCGCTGATGGGCCTGCTGACCCTGATGAAAGGCCAGCCCCTGGCCTACAACAAGGACAACCAGGAAGACAAGGAACCGCTGTTCGACGCCGCCGACACCCTGCGCGATTCGCTGCGCGCGTTTGCCGACATGATCCCGGCAATCAAGCCCAAGCACGCCATCATGCGCGAAGCGGCCCTGCGCGGTTTCTCCACCGCCACTGACCTGGCGGACTACCTGGTGCGCCGTGGCCTGCCGTTCCGCGACTGCCATGAAATCGTCGGGCATGCGGTGAAATACGGTGTGGATACCGGCAAGGACCTGGCGGAAATGAGCCTGGAAGAGCTGCGCCAGTTCAGCGACCAGATCGAGCAGGACGTGTTCGCGGTGCTGACCCTGGAAGGCTCGGTGAATGCCCGCAACCATATCGGCGGCACGGCTCCGGCCCAGGTCAAGGCCGCAGTGGTGCGCGGCCAGGCGCTGCTCGCCAGCCGCTAACAGCATCGCGGGCAAGCCCGCTCCCACCTTTGACTGGGGCCTTCAATCCACCTCGGTCAACTGTGCCGGGCTTGTGTGGGAGCTGGCTTGCCTGCGATAGCATCACCTGAGTGTCACTGACACACCGAGGTGCCTGCATCGCGGGCAAGCCCAGCTCCCACACAAGCCCGGCTCCCACATTTATCACTTCTTCGCCGCGATCATCGCCATGAAGGCCGGCATCGCCGCTTCCTTGTCCGCCGCCACTCGCTGGGCGTTGGGCAGGTCTTGCAGCGTCTTCAGCAAGGCCTTGGCCTGCGGCAATTCAGCCAGCAGATCCAGGCCAAACAGCTTCCCACCGACCGCACATGCCAAGTCCACGCTGTACATGAAGTACAGGTCGGCCAGGGTAAAACTCTCCCCCGCCACATACGGCGCAAACTTGCCGTGCCGGCCCAGCGAAGCAACCCCCAACAGCAACTCGGCCCTGGCCTTGTCCTTGATCGCTTCCGGCACCGTCATGCCAAAGAACGCCTCGGCATAGCAGGTCCGGGCCGGCAGCTCGATGTACAACTCGATTTCCCTGCACAACGCCAACACCTGGGCACGCTGGAATGCATCGCCTGGCAGTAGGGCCGGGCCCGACTGGGTCTGTTCGAGGTATTCGAGAATCACGCCGGTTTCGTTGATAAAGCCTTTTTCGACCTTGAGCACCGGCACCTTGCCACGTGGGCTCACCGCCAGTGCTTCAGGGGTTTGCCCGGCATAAAACGGCACCTCCTCAAAGGGCAGGCCCTTTTCCAGGAGCGCCAGCTTGACCATGTTGTAGTAGTTACTCACCGAAAATCCGTAGAGCTTAAGCATCACAAAGCCTCCAGGCCGTGCAGGGGGTTGGCTGGGTAGGTTATAGAACGAGATGAGCCGCCTGGCTAGCAGCATCACCTGGCTGAATGGGGGTAGACTGGCGCCCTTTCCTGACAGGAGGCTGCCATGAGCGAGCCAACCGATATCGACAACGACGAAGAAGAGTTCGCCGAATCCACCTTGACCCAAGCGATCGAAAACCAGATCGAAAGCGACAACCCGCCGGCGGCCAAGGCCACGTTCAACAAGCTGACCCTGGTGGGCTACGAGCGCGAAGACATCCTGAACCTGATGGCTCATGTGCTGGCCGTGGAAATCGACGCAATGCTGGAAGAAGACCGGCCGTTCAATACCGACTGGTATGAAACCGCCCTGCGCGCCCTGCCAGAGCTGCCGCCAGAAAACCAGTAACTGCCCGGTATCGCCATCGCCGGCAAGCCGGCTCCTGCAGGAGTGCGGCTTGCCCCCCCTGTGTCCATATCGCACTGGACAGTTCGCCCAAGTACGTTCACCTTAGGGGCTGCTAGCGTCTGACAATTCCTAGAACGTCTGGAGTCCTTATGTCGTATACCCCTGAGTTGGTTGCCGAACTGGAAATCCTTGCACTTTTCAACCTGGGCAGCTCCCAGGAAGGCCTGAAAGTCCATCAGACCGCCGCTCCCACTGCCATTGCTGCTGCCAAGCGCCTGTTCGAGAAAAAACTGATCGACCAGCCAGATGGCGGCTACCTGACCAGCCTGGGCCGCGACGCAGCAGAACAAGCGCAAACATTGCTGACGATCCTGACCACCGCCACCACCAAAGAAGCCGCCTGACACTCTGTATCGCCCACGGGATCCTCGGTTCACGGATTCCGCGGGCACGCCTGTGCATGCGATAGAATTCTGACGCCAAAAACAAATTCCCCTTAAACCTCCTACGATTCTGTCTGTAAACTCCTACACGGCGGCCCACGCCGGGCCTGTGAGCCGTTGAGTTCGACATGACCAGTACCCATGAAATCCGCCCTGACTTGGATGAAGGCATTGACCGCAAGGTACTGGCCCAACTGCGCTCGCGCTTCCTGGCCCTCAATGCCGGCCGCATGGCCCGGGCTGTCGAAGGCCTGACACCGCGCCAGCAAAGCGTGCTGGCGCTGCTGCCGCTGTTTTTCCACGTCAATCACCCGCTGCTGCCGGGCTATGTCTCGGGCAGTACCCCGGCCGGGTTGTCGAATTTTGAACCGGACGCCCAGGTCCTGGCCGAAGCCCAGCGCCTGACCCGCTCGTTCTCCTACAAGCCACGCCATGGCAACCCGCCCACCCCGATCCACGGCCTGTTCCTGATGGGCAGCCTCGGCACGCTGGCCCAGGCCGACCAGAGCGATATGGACGTGTGGGTGTGCCACGCCGACAACCTGAGCGAGGCCGAGCTGGGCGAGTTGCGCAAAAAGTGCCAGTTGCTGGAGGCCTGGGCCCTGACCATGGGCGCCGAGGCGCACTTTTTCCTGGTCGAACCGAGCCGTTTTGCACTGGGTGATCGCGATACCCTGCTCAGTTCGGATGACTGCGGCACCAGCCAGCACTATCTGTTGCTCGACGAGTTCTACCGCACCGCTATCTGGCTGGCCGGGCGCACGCCGATCTGGTGGCTGGTGCCGGTCTACGAAGAGGCGCGCTACGCCGAGTTTACCCACACGCTGATCTCCAAACGCTTTATCCGCGCCGACGAAACCCTCGACCTCGGGCACCTGGCCCATATCCCACCTGGGGAATTTATCGGCGCCGGCCTGTGGCAGTTGTTCAAGGGCATCGAGTCACCCTATAAGTCGGTGCTCAAGCTGTTGCTCACCGAGGTGTATGCCAGCGAACACCCCAGGGTGCAGTGCCTGAGCCTGCGCTTCAAACGGGCGGTATTCGCCAACCAGCTGGATCTGGATGAGCTGGACCCGTACATCGTGGTCTACCGCCGCATCGAGGAATACCTGCGCGGGCGCAACGAGCCCGAACGCCTGGAACTGGTGCGGCGCAGCCTGTACCTGAAGGTCAACCGCAAGCTCACCACCGGCCAGCGCACTGCCGGTTGGCAACGCGCACTGCTGGAGCGTCTGGCCAATGAATGGGGCTGGGACCCACGGCAACTGGCCCTGCTCGACAGCCGCAGCCAATGGAAAGTGCGCCAGGTTGCGTCCGAACGCCGGGCCCTGGTCAACGAACTCAATTACAGCTATCGCTTCCTGACCCAGTTCGCGCGTACCGAGCAGACCGTCAGCCTGATCAACAAGCGCGACCTCAATGTGCTGGGCCGGCGCCTGTATGCCGCCTTTGAACGCAAGGCCGGCAAGGTCGAGTTCATCAACCCCGGGATTGCCCCGGACCTGGCCGAAGACACCCTCACCCTGGTCCACTCCCCCAACCGTAAAGAGCCGGGCCAGTCCCATTGGGGCCTGTATAACGGCAGCCTGACCGCTCTGGAATGGGAGCACTTTGCACCGATCAAACGCAGCCGCGACCTGCTGGAGATGCTCACCTGGTGCCATCGCAACGGCGTGATCGACAGCAGCACGCGCCTGGCCCTGCATCCGGGCACCAGCGACTTGAGCGAGTTCGAGCTGTTCAACCTGCTGGGCAGCCTGCAACAGACCCTCGCCCTGCCCCTGGCCATGGTCGATGAGGAGCGCTTGCTGCGCACGGCGATACCCGATGAAGTGCTGTTGCTGATCAACGTCGGGGTCGACCCGCTCAAGCATCACCGCGACTTGAATATCCTGATGACCACCGAGCGCACCGACTCCCTGAGTTACGCAGGCGTGCGGGAAAACCTGGTGCTGACCCTGGACCAGGTGACGCTCAACAGCTGGAACGAGGTGATGGTCAGCCGCTACGACGGCCCCCACGCCCTGCTCGACTGCCTGCGCGACTACCTGAACCAATTGCCGCGCAACCAACTGCCACGGCTGCGGGTGCGCTGCTTCTGTCATAACCGCGCACAGTTTATCGCCCAGCGGGTGGAAGAGATTTTCGACACCGCGCAACACCTGATGCTCAGCCAGCTCAACCACCGCTACCTGATCCAGGTGCAGCAGCACTATCACGTCATGGAGCTGGCGCCAGGGCAAGCCAATCATGTGTCACTGGCCAGCCAGCAGGCGCTGGTGGACTACCTCAGTGAAGAACTGGCCAGCTACAGCCCCCTGCACCTGGACGCCATGGCCCTGGAAGACCACGACCTGGCGATCTTGCTGCCCATGGGCCAGGCGGACTGTGTGCAGGTGTTCTATCGCATCAACGACGGCTTCGCCGAGCTCTATGTGCTCGACGAGTTCAACGCCCTCTGGCAACAGCGCCTGCCGTTTCATGATGAGCAGAGCTTGCTCGCCCCGTTGCAGCGCTTCCTGCAATCGATCATCTATCGTCGGGACGCCCTGTCACCGCTGGATCCGCAGCAGCCACTGGGGGCCGTGCAGACGCTGTATTACCAACTGTTGCCATCGGCAGGCGGCCGCGCCCGTCGGGTCGAGCCACGACCTGCCCCCCAGGTCCCGGCCAACAAACCGTTCTACGATGTGCAGGCGATTATCGGCAAGGGCGCGCCAGGCCAGGTGGGGATTACCCTGTACTGCAATCAGCGGGAGTTTTGCGAACTGGAATTTGGCGACCAGCTGTTTGCGGTGGTCGCCCAGGAGATCGTCGGGCAGCGCCGGGAAACCGAGCGCTATCGTTGCTACATCACCGATCTGGACCTATCCGGCCTGCTTGGCGATGTTCAAGGCCCGAGCAATCTGTACCTGCGCTACAAAGCCGAGTTGGAGCAGGCGCTCAACCAGGCCTTGAATCAGATTTAAAGTGTAAACGCGCCGCCGTCCTTGGGCTGGCCTTCGACACTCAGCAGCTCAAGCTTGAGGGTCTTGCCGCCTGGAGCCGGCCAATCGATATGCTGGCCAACCTGCAGGCCCAGCAACGCACTGCCCACCGGGGCCAGGATCGAGATCTTGCCTTCGTCGGCATTCGCATCCTTGGGGTAGACCAGGGTCAGGTGATAGTCCTTGCCGCTGCTTTGCTCACGGCAATGCACGCTGGAGTTCATGGTCACGACGCCCGCAGGCACTTCATCGTGGCCAACCACGTCTTCGGCACGGTCAAGTTCGGCTTGCAGGGCGATGACGCCTGGCAATTTGTCGTCCATACGGTCGATCAGTTGCTCAAGACGTTGCACATCGAGACGGGTGAGGATGATGGAAGGTGCAGTCATGATTGCGGCAGACTCCTTTTTTTTCTGCACAAAAAAGCAAAACCCCGCCAATAAACGGCGGGGTTCTCACGGACCTCGATGAGTTGAGGTATACCCGGACACTACCACAGCACAACAAATAAACAAGATGGACCGGTCTGAAGCTCAGGCGCCAGCCTTGCGTTGCTCGGCCTGGGCGACAATCACCCGGCGCCGTTGATCGTCGGCAGAGCGCCATTCCCGGATATCTTCCACGTGCCGGAAGCAGCCGAGGCAGACTTTTTGCTCATCCAGCCGACACAAACTGATACAAGGTGACGGCACCGCCGGGCTGACATTGCTGAACAGCGGCTTGGGCGCACGGGCGGGGGCGGGCTGGGTCACGATCAAATCTCGTCGAAGTCCAGCTCGACGCCGGCCTGTTCCAGGGTGAGGCGTGCAAGCATTTCGCTCAACAGCTCGTCACTGGTGTCGTGCGACCAGCGTTTTTCTTCTTCGTCATAGTCAAAGTGAAAACCGCCAGAGCGCGCCGCCAGCCACAACTGACGCAGCGGCTCCTGGCGGCTGAAGATCAATTGGCTGCCGTTCTCGAACTTGACGGTCAACACGCCTGCAGAATTTTCCAGATCCACGTCCAGGCCACTCTCGTCGAAAATATCCTCCAGCGCTTGCTGGGTCGCATCGACCAGGTCGTGAAAGCGGGCTTCGGTCAAACTCATGGTGGGAACCTCAAAAAGTGTCTACTCACGCTCAAGCGCCGCACGATACGGAGGCGCCATGATGATTGCAAAGGATACCGATTTCATTCCCACCAGCCGCGTGAAATATCCCAGAGCGATGTAGGCCACTTCACGACATACTCGGCAAAGCCCCGCCGGACGGGTGTCCCGGCGCATAGGCAAGCTGGCGGGTGGTCGGTATACTCGGGCGCAATTAATGCATATTCAAGGATTTAGCCATGAAGCGCCTGATCTCTTCCCTTGCTGCGCTCGTCGCGGTCGCTTGCCTCGTCAGTGCCTGTGGTCAAAAAGGCCCGCTGTACCTGCCCGATGACAGCAAAGACCCGAATGAACAGGCAAAAACCTCGCAATCCAAAGCGCACAAGCACGACACCTACTAAGGGATCATCATGGACGCTTTTAACTACCGGGACGGCGAGCTGTTCGCGGAAGGTGTCGCGCTGTCTGCCATTGCCGAGCGCTTTGGTACCCCGACCTACGTGTACTCCCGTGCCCATATCGAAGCGCAATACCGCACCTTCGCCGATGCGCTGGAAGGCACGCCAAGCCTGGTGTGCTACGCCGTAAAAGCCAACTCCAACCTGGGTGTACTCAATGTCCTGGCGCGCCTGGGCGCTGGTTTTGACATTGTGTCCCGGGGCGAGCTGGAGCGTGTGCTGGCCGCTGGCGGCCAGGCCGACAAAATCGTGTTCTCCGGTGTTGGCAAGAGCCGCGAAGACATGCGCCGCGCCCTGGAAGTGGGCGTGCATTGCTTCAACGTCGAATCCACCGACGAGCTGGAGCGCCTACAAGGGGTGGCCGCCGAGATGGGCGTGCGTGCGCCGATCTCCCTGCGCGTCAACCCGGATGTGGATGCCGGTACCCACCCGTACATTTCCACCGGTCTCAAAGAGAACAAGTTCGGCATCGCCATTGCCGACGCCGAAGACGTGTACATCCGCGCCGCCCAACTGCCGAACCTGGAAGTGCTGGGCGTGGACTGCCATATCGGCTCGCAACTGACCAGCCTGCCACCGTTCCTCGATGCCCTCGACCGCCTGCTGGCGCTGATCGACCGCCTCGGCGAGTGCGGCATCTACCTGCACCACATCGACCTCGGTGGTGGCGTGGGCGTGCGTTATCGCGACGAAGAGCCGCCACTGGTGGCCGACTACATCAAGGCCGTACGCCAGCGCACCGAAGGCCGCGACCTGACGCTGATGTTCGAGCCGGGCCGTTATATCGTCGCCAATGCCGGCGTACTGCTGACCCAGGTCGAGTACCTCAAGCACACCGAATACAAGGATTTCGCCATCGTCGATGCGGCGATGAACGATTTGATCCGCCCGGCGCTGTACCAGGCCTGGATGAACGTCACCGCCGTGACACCGCGTAACAGCGAAGCACGCGCCTACGACATCGTCGGCCCGATCTGCGAAACCGGCGACTTCCTGGCCAAGGACCGTGAACTGGCCCTGGCAGAAGGCGACCTGCTGGCCGTGCATTCGGCCGGCGCCTATGGGTTTGTCATGAGTTCCAACTACAACACCCGCGGGCGTACCGCCGAAGTGTTGGTGGACGGTGATCAAGCGTTTGAAGTGCGTCGCCGCGAGACGGTAGCCGAGTTGTTTGCTGGCGAAAGCCTGCTGCCGGAGTAAGCCATGCTGCTGCGTTTTACCAAGATGCACGGGCTGGGCAATGACTTCATGGTCCTTGACCTGGTCAGCCAGCATGCGCACATCCTGCCCAAGCACGCCAAGCTGTGGGGCGATCGCCATACCGGTATCGGCTTCGACCAGTTGCTGATCGTCGAGGCGCCGAGCAACCCGGAGGTGGACTTCCGCTACCGGATCTTTAACTCCGACGGCTCCGAAGTGGAGCAATGCGGCAACGGCGCACGCTGCTTCGCCCGTTTTGTGCTGGACAAGCGCCTGACCGCCAAACGGCAGATTCGCGTCGAGACCAAAAGCGGCATTATCGAGCTGGATATCCGCAGCGACGGCCAGATCAGCGTCGACATGGGCGCCCCGCGCCTGGTGCCGGCCGATATTCCGTTCCAGGCCGATGCCCAGGCCTTGAGCTATCCGCTGGATGTCGACGGCACCGTGGTCGAGGTGGCCGCCGTGTCCATGGGCAACCCCCATGCGGTGCTGCGGGTCAACGACATCAACAATGCGCCGGTGCATGAGCTGGGGCCGAAGATCGAACATCACCCGCGCTTTCCGGCACGGGTCAATGTCGGCTTCCTGCAGGTCATCGACCGCTCCCGTGCGCAATTGCGGGTGTGGGAGCGCGGCGCCGGGGAAACCCAGGCCTGTGGCACCGGTGCGTGCGCCGCCGCCGTGGCCGCGATCAACCAGGGCTGGATGGACTCGCCCCTGTTGATCGACCTGCCCGGCGGACGCCTGTCCATCGAATGGGCAGGCCCCGGCCACCCGGTAAAAATGACCGGCCCGGCATCCCGTGTATACGAAGGACAGGTCCGTCTATGAGAGCGACTCGCCAATGACCGATAAGCCCCAGGCACCCGCCAAGCAGCCCGAAGCATCCCCTTGCGCAAGCCTGGAGGCAGCGGCCGTCGCCGCTTACCTGGAGGCTAACCCGGACTTCTTCGTCGAACACGACGAGCTGCTGCCGGCCTTGCGCATTCCCCACCAGCGTGGCGATACCGTGTCGCTGGTGGAACGGCAGATGAAAATCCTGCGCGAGCGCAATATTGAAATGCGCCATCGACTCTCGCAGTTGATGGACGTGGCCCGCGACAACGACCGCCTGTTCGACAAGACCCGCCGCCTGATCCTCGCGCTGCTGGATGCTGGCAGCCTGGAAGACCTGACCATTGCCGTCGAAGACAGCCTGCGCCAGGACTTCCAGGTGCCGTTTGTCAGCCTGATCCTGTTCAGCGACAACCCGATGCCGGTCGGGCGCTGGGTCAAGGGCAGCGAGGCGCAGACCGCCATTGGCGGCCTGTTGTCGGAAGGCAAGACCATCAGCGGCACCCTGCGCGAGCATGAGCTGGACTTCCTGTTTGGCGAAGACCAGCGCGTGCAGATCGGCTCGACGGCCGTGGTCGCCCTCAGCCATCAAGGCTTGCACGGCGTGCTGGCCATCGCCAGCCGTGATCCGCAGCACTACAAGAGCACGGTCGGCACGTTGTTTTTGACCTACATTGCCGAAGTGCTGAGCCGCAGCCTGCCGCGCTTTACCAGCGCCCTGCGCGCGGTGCGCTAGCCATGGAACGGCAACTGGACGCCTACTGCGCTCACCTGCGCAGCGAGCGCCAGGTGTCTGCCCATACGCTGGAAGCCTATCGACGGGACTTGAACAAGGTCCTGGCGTTCTGCCAAAAACACCAGATCAGCAGCTGGAAGGCCCTTGATATCCAGGGCCTGCGCAGCCTGATTGCGCGCCTGCACCAGCAGGGCCAATCCTCCCGCAGCCTGGCGCGCCTGCTGTCGGCGGTGCGCGGCCTGTATCACTACCTCAACCGCGAAGGCCTGTGCGACCACGACCCAGCCAACGGCCTGGCGCCGCCCAAGGGTGAGCGCCGCCTGCCCAAGACCCTGGATGCCGACCGCACCCTGCAATTGCTCGACGGCGCGGTCGAGGATGATTTCCTGGCACACCGCGACCAGGCGATCCTGGAGCTGTTCTACTCCTCGGGCCTGCGCCTGTCGGAGCTGACCAGCCTCAACCTCGAACAACTGGACCTGGCCGATGGCCTGGTGCAAGTGCACGGCAAAGGCAGCAAGACCCGCGTGCTGCCCATCGGTAAAAAGGCCCGGGACGCCCTGCTGGTATGGCTGCCCCTGCGAGCCCTGGCCAACCCACCGGACGATGCGGTGTTTGTCAGCCAGCAAGGCCGACGCCTCGGGCCACGGGCCATTCAGTTGCGGGTCAAGGCAGCGGGCGAGCGGGAGCTGGGGCAAAACCTGCATCCGCACATGCTGCGCCACTCCTTTGCCAGCCACCTGCTGGAATCGTCACAAGACTTGCGCGCCGTGCAGGAACTGCTCGGCCACTCGGATATCAAGACCACCCAGATCTACACCCACCTGGACTTCCAGCACCTGGCGACGGTGTACGACAGCGCCCACCCACGGGCCAAACGCGTTAAAGGCGGCAACTCATGAGCATCAAACTAATCACCTTCGACCTGGACGATACCCTGTGGGACAACGTCCCCGTCATCATCAGTGCCGAAGCATCGATGCGCCAATGGCTGGCGACCCATGCGTCCAAGGTCGGCGAGTTGCCCCTGGAGCATTTCGCCAGCCTGCGCCAGCAGGTGCTGCAACGTCATCCAGAGCTCAAGCACCGGATCAGCGTGCTGCGCCAGCGGGTACTGATGCACGCCTTTGAAGAGGCCGGCTACCCACAACCGCAGGCCACGGAAATGGCCGATGCATGCTTTGAAGCGTTCATTCACGCACGGCACCAGCTCACCGTCTTCCCGGAAGCCGAGCCGATGCTGCAAGCCCTGCGCCAGCAATTTTTGCTGGGGGTGATCACCAATGGCAATGCCGATGTGCAGCGCGTAGGCCTGGCGGATTACTTCCACTTCGCCCTGAGGGCCGAGGATATTGGCATCGCCAAGCCGGATGCACGCTTATTCCAGGAGGCGCTGCAACGTGGCGGGGTGGATGCCGCTGCGGCGGTGCACATTGGCGACCATCCTGGTGATGACATCGCCGGGGCACAGCAGGCGGGGTTGCGAGCGGTGTGGTTCAACCCGACGGGCAAGGCTTGGGAAGGTGAAACGTTGCCGGATGCGCAGATTCGTAACCTGGCCGAGTTGCCGGAGCTGCTGACCCGCTGGTCGTAACACCGACAATCGAATGTGGGAGCGGGCTTGCTCGCGATAGCGGTGGATCAGTCACTTTATGCATGGCTGACACACTGCTATCGCGAGCAAGCCCGCACACATTTGGGCTGCGGTGACCGGCCGGAATTTCTTTCAGGCATGAAAAAACCCGCAGCGACGGCGGGCTTTTTCAGCAAGCAAGTAACCGGCCTCAGATAGGCCGACTGCCGTACTTGTTATCCGGCTTCTTCGGTGGGTCGGCCACCACGTTAGCCTCGACTTCCTGCACTTTGCCGCCTTTGGCGAGGAATTCTTCCATCGCGCGGGCCAGCGCATCACGCTCTTTGTTCTTGGCTTCAACGCTCGGCAACTCGTCTACCGACACAGCCGCCTTGGCCTTACCCTTGGCGGTAGGGGCCGGTGCGTCCTCGCCACCATCGTCGTCAGCTACGTCTTCGGCTACCGCTTCCAGACCTTCTTCGGTTTCATCGTCACCTACTTCAAGGTCATCGTTTTCCAGATCATCGTCGCTCATGTTCTACCTCATGACTTGCGAAAAGCAGATTAGTTATAGCCCAGCTTCACCATCTGTCGAAGGCTGCCGGAAAAAAATCAACGTCCACCGGATAACCAGTGGCTTATGCCCCGTCACCGTGCAAGGTGCCGAGGGTTTTGCGAGCACCGTCATGATCACGCTGCTCGCCCAGATAAACGCTTTGCCATGTGCCCATTGCCAAGTGGCCGGCCTTGACCGGCAAACTCGGTTGGCGACCCGATAGGCTGCCCTTGAAATGACCCGGGGCCTGGCCCGCTGAGTAATCAGGGTCTGTCGCCATATACAGTTCTGCGCCCATCGGCGCGCATTCTAGCGCGCTCTGGGAAAAAACAAAGTGCCGAATACGCCTACATGCCTGTAAGACATTCGCACAGTGAAAACTGCCTTGTGGATCCGATCACAAACTCGACACAAAAAATCTCACAAGCCTTCACCACAGGCAAATACCAGACAAAAAAATGCCCGGCAAGCCGGGCATGTTTTTTTTCATACGTTCTTACAAGTTGTAGCCACGCTCGTTGTGCTCCGCCAGGTCCAGGCCCACGGCCTCTTCCTCTTCGGTTACACGCAAGCCGATGGTCAAGTCCAGCACCTTGAGAATCACAAAGGTCACGATACCGGTATAGATCACGGTGAAACCAACGCCCTTGGCCTGGATCCAGACCTGTGCGGCAATATCGGTCACCGTGCCGAAGCCACCCAGGATCGGCGCCGCGAATACGCCGGTCAGAATCGCCCCGACAATCCCGCCGACACCGTGTACACCGAAGGCATCCAGGGAGTCATCGTAGCCCAGCTTGCGCTTGAGGCTGGTGGCACAGAAGAAGCAGATCACGCCAGACGCCAGGCCGATCACCAGGGCCCCCATTGGGCCCACGGTACCGGCGGCCGGTGTAACAGCCACCAGGCCGGCCACCACACCCGAGGCGATGCCCAGGGCGCTTGGCTTGCCGTGGGTAATCCACTCGGCGAACATCCAGCCCAGGGCCGCAGCAGCGGTGGCGATCTGGGTCACCAGCATCGCCATGCCGGCCGTGCCGTTGGCCGCTGCGGCGGAGCCGGCGTTGAAGCCGAACCAGCCGATCCACAGCATCGCCGCGCCGATCAGGGTGTAGCCCAGGTTATGCGGGGCCATCGGCGTAGTCGGGTAGCCTTTACGCTTGCCGAGCACGATACACGCCACCAGGCCAGCCACACCGGCATTGATGTGCACCACGGTGCCGCCAGCGAAGTCCAGCACGCCCCAGTCCCACATCAGGCCGCCGTTGCCGCTCCAGACCATGTGCGCGATCGGCGCATAGACCAGGGTGAACCAGATGGCCATGAACAGCAGCATCGCAGAGAACTTCATGCGCTCGGCGAACGCACCGACGATCAGCGCCGGGGTGATGATCGCGAAGGTCATCTGGAAGGTGATGAACACCGCTTCCGGGAACAGTGCCGCCGGGCCCGTGATGCTGGACGGGGTGACACCCGCCAGGAACGCCTTGCCCATGCCGCCGAAGAACGAGTTGAAGTTGACGACGCCCTGCTCCATGCCCGTGGTATCGAACGCAATGCTGTAGCCGTAGACGACCCACAGGATGCTGATCAGACCGGTAATGGCGAAGCACTGCATCATCACGGAAAGAATGTTTTTGGAGCGGACCATGCCGCCGTAGAACAGCGCCAGGCCAGGGATGGTCATGAACAGCACCAATGCAGTGGCTGTCAGCATCCAGGCGGTGTCGCCGGAGTTGAGGACTGGCGCCGCCACTTCGTCTGCCGCCAAGGCCAGGCTGGGTATTACGATGGACAACAGGGCTCCTAGCCCTGCGAATTTACGCAGAGTCATATTGTTTTCTCCTGGGGCGTTGGGGTTTGGCGGCTTAGATTGCGTCGGTATCGGTTTCGCCGGTACGGATGCGGATAGCCTGTTCCAGATTGACCACGAAGATCTTGCCGTCACCGATCTTGCCGGTGTTGGCCGCCTTGGTTATCGCCTCGATAACCCGGTCAAGATCCTTGTCGTCAATGGCGACATCAATCTTCACCTTCGGCAGGAAATCGACCACGTATTCCGCACCGCGATACAGCTCGGTATGACCCTTCTGCCGACCGAAGCCCTTGACCTCGGTAACGGTAATGCCCTGCACGCCGATCTCGGACAGCGACTCGCGTACATCGTCCAACTTGAACGGCTTGATGATGGCAGTGACTAGCTTCATGAAAACTCTCTCCCGAATTGGTGGACTTGCCCCAGGAAAACAAACCCGTCTCAAGTCTAAGCGCAGTGCCTGGCTTTGTAACGCATCGTCGCCTCGGCAAATGCCTTTGCGACGCCAGCTAACCGTTGGTGACGAAACATGTACCCTGGTCCGTCAGCGCACTGCATTCGTCACAGCGACTGCATCAGTGCATGGGTCATGATCGTCTAAGCAGAAACCTTGCCAGCTCCGTAAAAGTCACTGAAATCAATCCGTTGCCCGTCTACGCCCACCAATGGGCCGGTGCAGCAGCCTGGATACGCACAAAAACAGTGCGTCCGCATTCAGCCCAATGCGCGAAAAGCGTGCGCAGGCCACGCTGAAAAGACTATAGGCGCTGCGTGATACACTGCCGGCCAACTGTTTTCCGGAATGTTTCCCATGCTCGCGCCCAAAGACCTCCTCGACGCCCTGAGCGGCCACGCCTCTCGCCTGTTCAGCGGCGAAACCCCGCTGCCTCGCAATGAAATCGAAAGCCAGTTCAAGACGCTGCTGCAAAGCGGGTTCAGCAAGCTGGACCTGGTCAGCCGTGAGGAGTTCGACAGCCAGATGGTAGTCCTGGCCCGCACCCGTGCGCGGCTGGAGAGCCTGGAGGCGAAGGTGGCGGAGTTGGAAGCGCGGTTGAATCCACCTCAGGAATAACCACCGCGTCCCCTCTTGGAGCCGGCTTGCCGGCTCCTGCAATGACAGCGCCTGGATACGTTCTGTAAAACCTGCACACAGCGCCTCACCCTCCCTCGTCTACCCTTGAAAAACCGCAGCACGCGGCCCTCCCTTTCAAGGAACGAGCATGTCCCTCGCCATCGTCCACAGCCGCGCCCAGATCGGCGTCGAAGCCCCTGCCGTCACGGTCGAGGTGCATATGGCCAATGGCTTGCCATCCCTGACCCTGGTGGGCCTGCCGGAGACGGCGGTCAAGGAGAGCAAAGACCGGGTGCGCAGCGCCATTCTCAATAGCGCGCTGCAATACCCCGCACGCCGCATCACCCTCAACCTGGCACCCGCCGACCTGCCCAAGGATGGCGGGCGTTTTGACTTGGCGATTGCCCTGGGGATTCTCGCGGCCAGCGTGCAGGTGCCCGCGCTGGCGCTGGATGACGTGGAATGCCTTGGCGAACTGGCCCTGTCTGGCGAGGTGCGCGCGGTCAAAGGTGTGTTGCCGGCCGCGCTGGCGGCACGCAAGGCCGGGCGCAGCATGATCGTGCCCAGGGCCAATGCCGAGGAGGCGTGCCTGGCCTGCGGGTTGAAGGTGATTGCGGTGGATCATCTGCTGCAAGTGGTGGCGCACCTCAATGGCCTGGTGCCGATCGAGCCTTACACGTCCGACGGGTTGCTGTACCTGAACAAGCCTTACCCGGACCTGAGCGAGGTGCAAGGCCAGCTTGCCGCCAAGCGCGCCCTGCTGATTGCGGCAGCGGGTGCCCACAACTTGCTGTTCAGCGGGCCACCCGGCACCGGCAAGACCTTGCTCGCCAGCCGCCTGCCCGGGCTGCTGCCGCCCTTGAGCGAACAGGAGGCGCTGGAAGTGGCGGCGATCCAGTCGGTGGTCAGCCTCGCCCCCTTGAGCCACTGGCCCCAGCGGCCCTTTCGCCAGCCGCACCATTCGGCATCCGGGCCGGCGCTGGTGGGTGGCGGCTCGAAACCACAGCCAGGGGAAATCACCCTGGCCCATCACGGGGTGCTGTTTCTCGATGAGCTGCCGGAATTTGATCGCAAGGTGCTGGAGGTGCTGCGCGAACCGTTGGAGTCCGGCCATATCGTGATTTCCCGCGCCCGCGACCGCGTAAGTTTCCCGGCACGCTTTCAACTGGTGGCGGCGATGAACCCCTGCCCCTGCGGCTATATGGGCGAACCCAGCGGGCGCTGTCGGTGCACGCCGGAACAGATCCAGCGCTATCGCAACAAACTCTCCGGGCCGTTGCTGGACCGGATTGATTTGCACCTGACTGTGGCCCGGGAAAGCACCGCACTGAACCCGGCCAAACAAACCGGCAATGACACGGCCAGCGCATCGACCCTCGTCGCCAACGCCCGGGATCGCCAGCAACAACGCCAGGGCTGTGCAAATGCATTCCTCGATCTACCTGGATTGCGGCGCCACTGCGGGCTATCAAAAGCCGATGAAGGCTGGCTGGAAACCGCCTGCGAGCGTCTTACCTTGTCGTTGCGCGCCGCTCATCGGCTACTCAAGGTCGCACGCACCCTGGCAGACCTGGAACAAGCAGACGCCATCGCTCGCCATCATTTGGCCGAAGCCTTGCAGTACCGGCCAGCCGCCGTGAGTTAGAGATCCCTGGGCAAATCCAGCAGCAGCCCCGCCACCTCCATCACCTCATCCAGCACCGCTTGCGCCGATTCGACAGAGGGTTTGAGCAGCAGGTCATCGGTATACCCCATCGTCACGGCAAAGATCTGCCGGGCCGCGCGGCTGGATGAGTCACAGCGGAACACCCCGGCGGCGATCCCTCGCTCGATCACTTCGGCGAGCATGGCTTGCCACTGGGCATTGACCAGCAGATACGCCTGGGCCAGTTCCGCGTCGTGCATCGCTTCATCCCAGGCGTCCAGCCAGAGTGCCCAGCCGGCGTCGGCGGTACAGGGCAAGCAACCCCTCAGGAAGCCCACCAAGGCCTCAAGCGGCGGCGCTTCTGCCAATGGTGCGCGCACTTCGTCCAATTGCTCATTGGCAAAGCAGACAAAGGCTTCGCGGCGCAGTTCTTTCCAGTCGCTGAAGTAGTGATACACGTGGCTGCGGGACAAGCCGGCATGCTCCGCCAGGTCACGGGTGGATACATCGGCAAACCCCTTGCTGCGAAACAGCTCCAAGGCAGCGGCGATGATCTGGTCTTTACGGTCGATACGCGACATGGGCCATTCCTTACGGGCACCACCAGATAAGTGGCGCTTGCTTTTTGAGCGACTGCTCAAAGATACTTGAGCGGTCGCTCAATAGTAGCGCCTATTACTCCTTTGGTGCACCCATGCCATCCACAACGCCACACATCCTGATCGAAGAAAGCAAGAAAATCGGCCAGCAATCGGCCAGCCAAACCCTCAAGGCAATTGCCAAGGCTTATCCCGGCAAGCTGTTCTGCACACTGTCATTGGTCGCGCTGGAAAACGCACTGCTGCTGGCCTATCCCCTGTTTGCCGGTTTCGCCGTGGACTCGATCCTGCGTGGCGATGCCGGCAGTGCCTTGTTATATGCGGCCGTGGTGATGGCTTTCTGGGTAGTCGGCGCCGCACGCCGGGCGCTGGATACCCGCACCTTCACGCGGATCTACGCCGATCTTGCCGTACCGGTGATTCTCAACCAGCGCCTACAGAACCACAGCACATCAAAGGCCGCCGCGCGGGTGGTGCTGGCGCGGGACTTTGTCGATTTTTTCGAGAAGCATGTGCCGGTGATTGCAACGGCCCTGGTCTCCATCGTTGGCGCGGCAGTGATGCTACTGGTGATTGAACCTTGGGTTGGCCTGGCCTGCTTCGCCGCACTGCTGCTGTGCATCACCCTGCTGCCGCGCTTTGCCCGTCGTAACGAGCAATTGCACGAACGGTTGAATAACCGCCTGGAGAAAGAGATTGGCCTGGTGGAAAAGGTTGGCGCCCAGACGTTGCGACGCCATTACCAACTGCTGTCACACCTGCGCATCTGGCTGTCGGACCGCGAAGCTGCCGCCTATCTGTTTCTCGGCGCGCTGGCAGCGCTGCTGTTCATCGTTGCGATCAGCCAACTGGCCTTGTCGCCAGCGGTCAAGGCAGGCCATGTCTACGCGGTGATGACGTACCTGTGGACCTTCGTCGGCAGCCTCGACGAAGCGCCAGGGATGGTCGATCAACTGGCGCGGCTCAAGGACATCGGCAAACGGGTGGACCCTGGGCTCGGGACTTGATCAGCCTTGCCGAAACCGATCCACCTCCTGCCGTAACCCCGCCGCCAACGTCTCCAGTTCCCTGGCGGTAATCGCCAGGTTCGACACCACTTCACGCTGCTCGCTATTGGCCAGGGCAATGCTCTGCAGGTTGCTGCTGAGCAAGGTCGCTGTGCTGCTCTGCTCCTGGGTCGCGGTGGTAATCGCGGCAAACTGCTGCCCCGCCGAACGGCTTTGTTCGTCGATGCGCGCCAGGGCCGCAGCCACGTCGGCGTTGCGCGACAAGCCTTCCTGCATCAGTTCATTGCCCTGCTCCATGGTGCTGATGGCATTGCCGGTTTCCAGCTGAATGCTCTGGATCATCCCGGAAATCTCGTCGGTGGCCTGGCGGGTGCGCGAGGCCAGGTTGCGCACTTCATCGGCGACTACGGCAAACCCACGCCCCTGTTCCCCGGCCCGTGCCGCCTCGATGGCGGCATTGAGCGCCAGCAGGTTGGTCTGCTCGGCAATCGCGGTGATCACGCCGACGATGCCGCCGATTTCCTGGGAGCGCTGGCCCAGGGTATTGATCACCGTGGCCGTGCTGTTGAGTGCCGTGGCGATATGCTTCAGGGACGACGACGCCTCCTGCATCGAGTGGCGGCCGATGCGGGTCTGCTGGGCATTTTCCTGGGCCAGGCGTTCGGTATTGCCCATGTTGTCGGCAATGTTCAACGAGGTGGCGCTGAACTCTTCCACCGCGCCGGCCATGCTGGTGATCTCGCCGGATTGCTGCTCCATGCCCTCATAAGCGCCTCCCGACAGGCCCGACAGTGCCTGGGCGCGGCTGTTGACCTCCTCGGCCGCCTTGCGGATGTGCGACACCATGGTCGACAGGGCTTCGCCCATCTGGTTGAAACTGCGCGCCAATTGACCGATTTCGTCATGGCTGGACACGTTCAACCGCGCACTCAAATCACCGGCACCCAGGGCCTGCGCCTGGCGCACCAGATCGCCCAGGGGCTGGAGTTTGCTGCGCAGCAACCAGACCGCCGCGCCCACCGCCAACAACATCGCCAGCACACTGCCGATCACCAGGCGGATGCCCACCGCCCAGGTCACCGCACGGATCTCGGCCTTGGGCATGCTCGCCACTACCGACCACGGGCCACCGTCAAACGGCACGGCAACGCTGTAGAAGTCTTCGCCCTGGTCGCTCCAGAAACCTCCCTGGCCGGGCGTCTGCGCCAGCGCCAGGATCAGCGGAACCGCCTGCTCCAGGGCCTGTACGCCGGCGGGCGGCACCAGCCAGTGTTTTTGCTCGTCCAGCAGCGCCAGCGAGCCGGTCTGGCCAATGCGGAAACGCTTGAGGTTGGCGAACTGGGCATTCTGCGCATCGGTGTAGTCAAAACCGATAAACAGCACCGCAATCACCTGGCCGCTGGCATCGCGCACCGGGCTGTATTGGGTCATGTAGGAACGCTCGAACAGCACCGCACGGCCAATGTAGCTCTGCCCGGCAAGCAGACGCTGGTAGGCCGGGCCTTGGCGATCCAGCACGGTGCCGATGGCGCGGTTGCCGTCTTGCTTGGTCAGGGAGGTGCTGATGCGAATAAAGTCTTCGCCGCTGCGCACAAACACCGTGGCCACGCCACCGGACATCTGCTTGAACTCATCGACCTCCTCGAAGTTGTTGTTCAGCACTTGATCGCCCAGGTACAGGCTTGGCGTCTGCACCCCGGCCACACTCACCCGTTGCTCGGGACGCACGCGCAACCCGGCGGCGAAGCGCTGTTCAAACAGCCCGCTCAAACGCTGGGTGCTCTCGCGCAAGGTGCTGTGGAAGGTATTGAGTTGGTCGGCGAGCAAGCGCGCTTCGCTGGCCAGGTGTTCTTCACGGGTCTGCAGGTTGGCTGAATCCAGGGACCTTAGGGCAAACACGGTACTGCCGCTGATCACGACAGCCAAGATGACCGCCAGGGCAATGCCCAGCTGCGAAGCGATGCGGGCGCGGGGTTGAGACATGACAGCTCCTGGCCGAGGCCCGGATCGTCCTGATCCCATAGCACTAATCGGCGGATTTCTTGGATTGGAGGGCACGCTGAGCCACAACGAATGGCCACTGCGACACACCTACTTCGGCGGCCAGAATCAATACTTGAGCAAATCACAGAGGTATTACTCAAGTGCATTGTTTGCGCAGGCTGCATCGATTCAGTCGAGCTGTTCAACCGCCGGCAAGGCCATGGCCCGGACCTCACTTTGCAAAAAGTCCGACAGCCTGCGCAGGCGCTCGCCGCCGGGGCGAGTCTTGGGCCAGACCAGGTAATAGCTGTCGCCACTGGCCACCGCCGTCGGCCACGGCAGGCTCAAGCGCCCCTGGGCCACATCCTCGGCCACCATCAGCAGGTCGCCCATGGACACACCATAGCCCCGCGCGGCGGCAATCATGCCCAGCTCCAGCGTATCGAACACCTGCCCGCCCTTGATGGCGACGCGGGAGGCCAGCCCAGTGCGCTGCAACCAGCGGCGCCAGTCGCGGCGATCCGGCGTGGGGTGCAGCAGTTCAGCACTGGCCAGGCGTTCCACATCCCAGGGGCCATCATTGAGCAGGTTCGGCGCGCCCACCGGGATCAGCAGTTCAGGGAACAGGTAACTGGCCTCCCAGTCCGCAGGAAAGTGCCCGTCACTGAGCAGGACCGCGCAATCGAACGGTTCCTGATTGAAATCCACCTCATCGATGCTCATCCAGGCGCTGGTCAACTGCACCTCGTTGCCCGGCTGCAAGTGCCGGAACCGGCTCAGGCGTGCCAGCAACCAGCGCATGGTCAGGGTCGACGGGGCCTTCATGCGCAAGATGTCATCTTCGGCATTCAAGGTATGGCAGGCACGCTCCAGGGCGGCAAAACCCTCGCGCACCCCAGGCAACAGCAACCGCGCCGACTCGGTGAGCTGCAAGGTACGCCCACTGCGCTGGAAGAGGCGGCAGGCGAAATGCTCTTCCAGGGTGCGGATATGCCGGCTGACCGCACTTTGGGTAATGGACAGCTCTTCAGCCGCGCGGGTGAACGAGTTGTGCCGCGAGGCGGCTTCAAATGCCCGCAAGGCATACAGCGGAGGAAGGCGACGAGACATGAGGAAAACTCCGACAGCACGATCCCGGAACCCTACCAGAATCATCCTGGCATGAGTTTTAATCATGCAAATGATCGCATTTATCCCTTTGTGCAAAGCGCTGAGAGCGCCGAGAATCAACCCCTCTACCCTTCGTGTAATTATTGAGCGTGATGATCATGCAGCATCCGGCGCGTACCGAACTCTGGGCCATTCTGCGGCTGTCAGGGCCGTTGATTGCCTCACAGTTGGCGCACATGTTGATGGTGCTGACCGACACCCTGATGATGGCTCGCCTGAGCCCCGAAGCCCTGGCCGGCGGCGGGCTGGGCGCGGCAAGCTATTCGTTTGTGTCGATTTTTTGCATCGGCGTGATTGCCGCCGTGGGCACCCTGGTCGCCATTCGCCAGGGCGCCGGCGATATCGAAGGCGCCACCCGCCTGACCCAGGCCGGGCTCTGGCTGGCCTGGCTGATGGCCCTGGTGGCGGGCCTGCTGCTGTGGAACCTCAAGCCGGTGCTGCTGATGTTCGGCCAGACCGAAACCAACGTGCAGTCGGCCGGCCAGTTCCTGATGATCCTGCCGTTCGCCCTGCCCGGCTACCTGACATTCATGGCCCTGCGCGGCTTCACCAGCGCCATCGGCAAGGCCACCCCGGTGATGGTGATCAGCCTGTGCGGCACGGTGGTCAACTACCTGCTCAACCATGCGTTGATCGAGGGCATGTTCGGCCTGCCCAAGCTGGGCCTGATGGGCATCGGCCTGGTCACGGCGATTGTTGCCAACTGCATGGCCCTGGCGCTGTTGTGGTACATCAAATACAACCGCGCCTACGCCGCCTACCCATTGGGCAAGGGCCTGTTGCGGCCCAACCTGCATTACTTGCGCGAGCTGTGGCGCCTGGGCCTGCCGATTGGCGGCACCTATGCGGTGGAAGTCGGCTTGTTTGCCTTCGCGGCGCTGTGCATGGGCACCATGGGCAGCACGCAGTTGGCGGCCCACCAGATCGCCCTGCAAATCGTCTCGGTGGCGTTCATGGTGCCGGCGGGCATGTCCTATGCCGTCACCATGCGCATCGGCTTGCACTACGGCGGCGGGCAACTGCTCGATGCGCGGCTGGCCGGGCGCGTGGGCATTGCCTTCGGCGCGACGGTGATGCTGGGGTTTGCCATGGTGTTCTGGCTGTTCTCCGACCCGCTGATCGGCCTGTTCCTCGACCATGACGACCCGGCCTTTGCCCAGGTGATCAGCCTGGCGGTCAGCCTGTTGGCCGTGGCGGCGTGGTTCGAGCTGTTCGACGGCGTGCAGACCATCGCCATGGGCTGCATCCGCGGGCTCAAGGATGCCAAGACCACGTTCCTCGTCGGCCTGGGTTGCTACTGGCTGATTGGCGCACCGGCGGCCTGGTTGATGGCGTTTACCCTGGGTTGGGGGCCAACCGGGGTGTGGTGGGGCTTGGCGCTGGGGCTGGCGTGTGCAGCGATTACCCTGACATGGGCGTTTGAGGCAAAGATGAAGCGGATGATTGCCCAGGAACCGCAAGTCGATGCGCTCCCACAGCCGAACTGAAGCCAGCTCCCACCTTTTTGATTGGGTTTACAGGGCTAGATCACCTCGCCCAACAACGCCTGCTGGCTGCTGCCAAATGTCAGGTACTCCACCAGTTCCGCCAGCGGCAGCGGCTTGCTGATCAGGTAACCCTGGGCCTGGTCGCAGCCAAACAGACGCAACAATGCCAGTTGCTCGGGCGTTTCCACGCCTTCGGCCACCACTTCCAGGTTGAGGTTGTGGGCCAGGTTGATCATGGCGTGCACCAGCTTGCGGTTTTCCTCGCGCTCTTCCATGCCGCCGACAAAGCTCTTGTCGATCTTGAGCAAGGCAATCGGCAGGCTGTTGAGGTGCACGAAAGACGAGAAGCCGGTGCCAAAGTCATCCAGGGAGAAGCGCACGCCCAGGCGGCCCAGGGCATCCATGGTCTGCTTGACCAAGTCACTGCGGCGCATCACGGCGGTTTCGGTGAGTTCAAACTCCAGCCATTGCGCCTCCACCCCGCGCTCGGCAATCAGGCGGCTGAGGGTCGACAGCAACTGGCTGTCCTGGAACTGGCGGAACGACAGGTTGACCGCCATGTGCAGCGGCGGCAGGCCGCGTTCGCGCAGGTCCTGCATATCGCGCAGGGCCCGGGAAATCACCCAGTAGCCCAACGGCACGATCAGGCCGCTCTGCTCGGCCAGGGGCACGAACTCGCTCGGCGGCAACAGGCCACGTTCGCCGTGGCGCCAGCGCACCAGGGCTTCGAGGCCGACGATATGCCCATCGTCCAGGTCCAGCCGCGGCTGGTAATGCAGTTCCAGTTCGTCACGGCGCAGCGCCCGGCGCAGTTCGCTTTCCAGGTCGGCGAGGCTGCGGGCGTTGCGGTTGATGCGTTCATTGAAGATATGAAAGGTACAGCCCTGGGTGCTCTTGGCCTGTTGCATGGCGATATGCGCGTGCCACATCAACGGGTCGGCGCCGGCCTTGGCGCGGGCATGGGCCACACCGAGGCTGCAGCCGATCAGCAGGCTCTCGCCATCAACCCAATAGGGCTCGGCCATGGCCTCGGTAATGCGTTCGGCCATCCACTCGGCGCGTTGCGGCGCACGGCGGGTGTCGATCAGCAAGGCGAACTCGTCACTGCCCAGGCGCGCCAGTTGGTCGCCGACCTCCAGCTGGCTCTTGAGCCGCGAGACCACTTGCAGGATCAGCCGGTCGCCCGCCTGGTGGCCAAGGGCATCGTTGGCGTGGCGGAAGTTGTCCAGGTCCAGGTGGCCGAGGGCCAAGCCACGCCCGTCGTTTTCCGCCAGGCGCGCGGCCAGCAGGGTCTGGAAACCCTGGCGGTTGGCGATACCGGTCAGTGGGTCCTGTTCGGCCAGGCGTTGCAGGGTGTTTTCCAGCAGGCCACGCTCGCGCACATGGCGCAGGCAGCGGCGCAGCGTATCCACATTAAACGCGCCGCAGATCAACCAGTCGCTGGCGCCCAACGGCGCCACCAGCGGCTCCTGCTCCAACAGCAAGACGGTGGGCAGGCGACAACGCCCAGGGCCGGGTTGCAGGCTGGGGGTGGTCAGCAAGACGGCCGTGCGGTCGTCGTCGAACAGGCTGCTCACCGACTCCCAGTTTGGCGCACTGATCAGCACAGCCCCATCGCCCATCGGCGCCAGGCACTCGCGCAACAACGCTGCCCACATAGGCGTATCGGCCAGTAGCAGCAAACGCAAGGGTTCGACAGGCGTAGACAAGCTAGCTCCCTAGACTTTGCAAAATTTCGTTGGCGGCGGGCATTATGACGTGCAGCCTGATAATGACCAATGATATTGGTTATCAAATACGCGCAGTGCGGCTCTAGATCGAACAATAGACCCAAAAACCCCGCACATCCTGCGGCAAAGTAACAAAACCGGCAAATTTAGATCGAGCGGTACGTCACACTGTCGTTCAGAGGCGGCAGAATCTTGCCAGCCTGTTAAAATGCCCGCCCTTTTCGCTCAAAGACTCCCAAAACCCTGTATGTCCCGACTCAATCCCCGGCAGCAAGAAGCCGTGAACTACGTCGGCGGCCCTCTATTGGTGCTCGCCGGTGCTGGCTCCGGCAAGACCAGCGTGATCACCCGCAAGATCGCGCACCTGATCCAGAACTGCGGCATCCGTGCCCAGTACATTGTCGCCATGACCTTTACCAACAAGGCGGCGCGGGAAATGAAAGAGCGCGTCGGCACCCTGCTCAAGGGTGGCGAAGGCCGTGGCCTCACCGTGTGTACCTTCCACAACCTGGGGCTGAACATCATCCGCAAGGAGCATGTGCGGCTGGGCTACAAGCCGGGCTTCTCGATCTTCGACGAGACCGACGTCAAGGCCCTGATGACCGACATCATGCAGAAGGAATATGCCGGCGACGACGGGGTCGACGAGATCAAGAACATGATCGGCTCGTGGAAAAACGACCTGATCCTGCCGCCCGAGGCCCTGGAAAACGCACGCAACCCCAAAGAGCAGACCGCCGCCATCGTCTACACCCACTACCAGCGCACGCTCAAGGCGTTCAACGCGGTGGACTTCGACGACCTGATCCTGCTGCCGGTCAAGCTGTTCCAGGAACACGCCGATATCCTCGAAAAGTGGCAGAACAAGGTGCGCTACCTGCTGGTGGACGAATACCAGGACACCAACGCCAGCCAATACCTGCTGGTGAAACTGCTGATCGGCACGCGCAACCAGTTCACCGTGGTCGGCGACGATGACCAGTCGATCTACGCCTGGCGCGGTGCGCGCCCGGAAAACCTGATGCTGCTCAAGGACGACTACCCGTCCCTGAAAGTGGTGATGCTGGAGCAGAACTACCGCTCCACCAGCCGCATCCTGCGCTGTGCCAACGTGCTGATCTCCAACAACCCCCACGAGTTCGAGAAACAGCTGTGGAGCGAGATGGGCCATGGCGATGAGATCCGCGTGATCCGCTGCCGCAACGAAGACGCCGAAGCCGAGCGCGTGGCCGTGGAAATCCTCAGCCTGCACCTGCGCACCGACCGGCCCTACAGCGACTTTGCCATCCTGTATCGCGGCAACTACCAGGCCAAGTTGATCGAGCTGAAGTTGCAGCATCACCAGGTGCCGTATCGCCTGTCGGGCGGCAACAGCTTTTTCGGACGCCAGGAAGTAAAGGATCTGATGGCCTACTTCCGGCTGATCGTAAACCCGGACGATGACAACGCCTTCCTGCGCGTAATCAACGTACCGCGCCGGGAAATCGGCTCCACCACCCTGGAAAAGCTCGGCAACTACGCCACCGAACGCAAGATCTCGATGTACGCCGCCACCGACGAAATCGGCCTGGGCGAGCACCTCGACACACGCTTCACCGATCGCCTGTCGCGCTTCAAGCGCTTTATGGACAAGGTGCGCGAGCAATGCGCCGGCGAAGACCCGATCAGCGCCCTGCGCAGCATGGTCATGGATATCGACTATGAAAACTGGCTGCGCACCAACAGTTCCAGCGACAAGGCCGCGGACTACCGCATGGGCAACGTCTGGTTCCTGATCGAGGCGCTGAAGAACACCCTGGAAAAAGACGAAGACGGCGAAATGACCGTCGAGGACGCCATCGGCAAGCTGGTGCTGCGCGACATGCTCGAACGCCAGCAGGAAGAGGAAGATGGCGCCGAAGGTGTGCAGATGATGACCTTGCATGCGTCCAAGGGCCTGGAGTTTCCCTACGTGTTCATCATGGGCATGGAAGAGGAAATCCTCCCACATCGTTCCAGTATCGAAGCCGACACCATCGAAGAAGAACGGCGCCTGGCCTACGTGGGCATTACCCGCGCGCGCCAGACCCTGGCCTTCACCTTTGCGGCCAAGCGCAAGCAGTACGGCGAGATCATCGACTGCGCCCCAAGCCGGTTCCTCGATGAGCTGCCACCGGACGATCTGGCCTGGGAAGGCAACGACGACACCCCAACTGAAGTCAAGGCGGTACGCGGCAACACCGCCCTGGCGGATATACGCGCGATGCTAAAGCGCTAGAATCGACTACTTTTTAATCTACTTTCGGCGCCCCTTGCGCCACCAGAGGAAGCTTTTGTGGAAGCACTGCACAAGAAAATTCGCGAAGAAGGCATCGTGCTTTCCGACCAGGTACTCAAGGTCGACGCCTTTCTGAACCATCAGATCGACCCGGCGCTGATGAAGCTGATCGGCGACGAATTCGCCGCGTTGTTCAAGGATTCGGGGATCACCAAGATCGTCACCATCGAAGCCTCGGGCATCGCGCCGGCGATCATGACCGGCCTGAACCTGGGCGTGCCGGTGATCTTCGCCCGCAAGCAACAGTCCCTGACCCTGACGGAAAACCTGCTGTCGGCCACGGTGTATTCCTTCACCAAGAAAGTCGAAAGCACCGTGGCGATCTCCCCGCGCCACCTGACCAGCAGCGACCGCGTGCTGGTCATCGATGACTTCCTGGCCAACGGCAAGGCGTCCCAGGCGCTGATTTCGATCATCAAACAGGCCGGCGCCACCGTGGCGGGCCTGGGGATTGTGATCGAGAAGTCGTTCCAGGGCGGCCGTGCGGAACTGGATGCCCAGGGTTACCGGGTTGAGTCGCTGGCGCGGGTCAAGTCCCTGGCCGGTGGCGTCGTGACCTTCATCGATTAATCCTGAGCGGGCACGCTTAAAAATGTGGGAGCGGGCTTGCTCGCGATAGCGGTCTGTCAGTCAACTCACGAGTGGCTGATCCATTGCTATCGCGAGCAAGCCCGCTCCCACATTTGGTTAGTGGTGGCCGTTAGTGTGCGGTGGCCTTAAGGCCAGCAAGCAATAGGCGCTGATACAAATCCTCTTTGAACCCCTCCGGCTTATCCAGGCGCATCCGCACCAAGTGCTCGGGAAACGCCTCAGGCTCCGGGGCATCCAGCGCCGCCTTGCCCAACTCCAGAATCTCCGTCAGCTTGAATTTGCTCTTGAGCCAGTTCAGCGCACGCAACAAATCCCGTTCTTCATCGCTGAAGTCACTGCCCAGCGGGTACTCCGGGAACAGCCTTGTATGCCGCGCCTGCACCGCCTGCAAACGCTCGGGCGTATTGTCGGCAAAACGCGGGGCGAGCTGGAAGTCCTTGGGCAACTTGCCGGCTTTTTGCGCCTGCTCGATCAAGCCGGCCTGGAACCGCGAGTCGGTGATATTGAGCAGCGCCTCGATCACCTTGGCGTCGGTCTGACCGCGCAAGTCAGCGATGCCGTATTCGGTGATCACGATATCGCGCAGGTGCCGGGGAATCGTGCAGTGCCCGTATTCCCAAACGATATTGGAGCTGACCTCACCGCCCGACTCGCGCCAACTGCGTAGGATCAGGATCGAGCGCGCGCCCTCCAGTGCATGGCCCTGGGCCACAAAGTTGTATTGCCCACCCACCCCACTGAGCACACGGCCGTCTTCCAGTTGGTCGGCAACCCCGGCGCCCAACAGCGTCACCATGATCGCGCTGTTGATAAAGCGCGCATCCAGGCGCTGCAAACGCTTGAGTTCTTCCTGCCCGTACAGCTCGTTGATATAGCTGATGCGGGTCATGTTGAATTCCAGACGCTTGGCGTGGGGCATTTCCTGCAAGCGCTGGTAAAAACTGCGTGGCCCAAGGAAGAAGCCACCGTGGATCGACACGCCATCGGGCTGTGCCCCATCGTCCAGCAGGCCCGCGTTGGCCTGCTGCTGCGTCGCCACATCCGGGTATACCTTGCGCCGCACAATCCCGGCATCGGCCAGCACCAGCAGGCCGTTGACGAACATCTCGCTGCAACCGTAGAGGCCCCGGACGAAGGGCTCGACCCCACCCTCGCGGCTGATCAATGGTGCCCATTGGTACACATCCAGGTCGCTGAGCAACTGCCGGTAGCCTTCGTTATCGGCCTGGCGCGCCAGCAGCGCGGCGGTCAGGGCGTCGCCCATCGAACCGATGCCGATCTGCAAGGTGCCGCCATCACGCACCAGGGTACTGGCGTGCAAACCGATGAAATGGTCCTGCAAACCCACCGGCATATTCGGCGTGGAGAACAGCGTAGTGCGGTCCTTTTCGTCGATCAGGAAATCGAACTGATCCATACCCAGCTCGGCATCCCCGGGCATGTAGGGCAAATCTTCATGCACCTGGCCCACCACCAGGATGGTCTCGCCGGCCGCGCGGCGCTTGGCGATCATCGGTAGCAGGTCGAGGGTGATATCGGGGTTGCAGCTCAGGCTCAGGCGGTCCGGGTGTTCACTGCTGCTGGCCACCAACTGCGCGACCAGGTTCAGGCCGGCGGCGTTGATATCGCGGGCGGCATGGCTGTAGTTGCTGCTGACGTAGTCCTGCTGGGCCGAGGCGCTGTGCAGCAGGCTGCCGGGCTGCATAAAGAACTGCTGCACGTGGATATTGGCCGGCAGGCTGTCCTTGCGCAGAGCGGCGAGGAAATCCAGCTCGGGGTAATCGCCGAACACCCGCTCGATAAACGGTTCCAGAAAGCGCTTTTGCAAACCATCGCCCAACGGCGGGCGGCCCAGGCTCAGGGCGGTGTAGATCGTCAGCGCCCGCTCGGGCAGCTTGGCGATACGCCGGTACAAGGCATTGGCAAACAGATTCGGCTTGCCCAGGCCCAGGGGCATACCCATGTGGATATGCGCAGGCAAGCGCTCCAGTACGTCATCGACCGCTTGTTCGATTGAACACAACTGCACCATCCGACCCTCCTGAACATTCCGTGATTAGGGGTTGGACCGAGCTTGCCGGGTCTTTGCTGCAATGAACAGCCTTGGCCACCAAATTACACCCACAAAAAAGCCGCTGGTCAGCGGCTTTTTGGCGAAGATCGGTTTATTTCAAACCCGACATCTTCTCGATCGCACCCTTGAGGTCGGCATCCGAGCAATCGGCGCAGGTGCCTTTAGGCGGCATGGCGTTGACCCCGGTGATGGCCTTGGCCAGGATGCCGTCGAGGCCGCCCTGGTGGTCGGCGCGCTCTTTCCAGGCGGCGGTATCACCGATTTTCGGTGCGCCCAACAGGCCAGTGCTGTGGCAAGCATTACAGTGTTTGGCGATGATCTCGTCCGGCGTTTTCGCGCCGCCGCCGCCCGCGGCTACCGCGACTTCCATCCCCTTGCATTCTTCGCCCTGGACACAGACTTTCCCCACAGGCTCCAGACGCTCGGCAATGGCATCACTGCTCGTCTTGCTGACAGGGGGCTCAGCTTTCTGCCCACAACCCGCTAGGGCCAATACTATTGCTGGTACGGCCAGCATTTTCATAATTAGGTTCACGCGTTCACCCTCATGGTGGCTATTCACGCCTGCGGCCACGGTTTCGCAGGCGGCGAAAGTATAACGGTTAGGCCGCCTCACTGAAACAACCCTATTATCCAAGGGGGGATTCAGCAGGGCGAAATACAACGATGGGCACCTCTGCAAGGTAGGCAGGGCACCTCTTCTGTTAAAAGTTCGCGGGTGTGGCTGCGCTGATTAGTCGCGCCGGCACATCGAACGGATTGCGAAAGCGGTGCGGCTTGGTGCTTTCAAAGTAGTAGCTATCGCCGGCTTCGAGCACAAAAGTTTCGACGCCCACGACCAATTCCAGACGACCTTCCAGCAAGATCCCGGTTTCCTCGCCATCATGGGTCAGCATTTCCTCGCCCGTATCGGCGCCCGGCGGGTAGATTTCGTTGAGAAACGCAATCGCCCGGCTGGGATGCGCCCGGCCCACCAGCTTCATGGTCACCGCCCCATCAGAGATGTCGATCAGCTCATTGGCTTTATAGACGATCTGCGTCGGTTTTTCCTGGAGGATCTCCTCGGAAAAGAACTCGACCATCGACATGGGGATGCCGCCCAGCACCTTGCGCAAGGAGCTGATGGAGGGGCTGACACTGTTTTTCTCGATCATCGAAATGGTGCTGTTGGTGACGCCCGCACGCTTGGCGAGTTCACGCTGGGAAAGACCTTTCAGTTTACGGATGGATTGCAGTCGTTCGCCGACGTCCAATGCAGGAGCCTCCTAGGATTCAGGCTTTGTTGTAATTGAGCGTTATCATGGCGACAGCGTTCAGTATTTACAACACTTTGGTCTGAATCCCGCAGGACGTCGTCGACGACCGGTGGCTAGGTGCCGGAATAGAGCCGTGGCACGCGGCGCAGGTTGCAAAAAATCTGGTAGGGGATAGTGTCAGCGGCGGTCGCCACATCGCTGGCGAGGATGTTTTTGCCCCACAACTCGACGGTCGAGCCCAGGCCGGCCTGGGGCACATCGGTCAGGTCGATGCACAGCATGTCCATCGACACCCGCCCCAGCAACTGGCTGCGCTGGCCGGCGACCAGCACCGGCGTGCCGGTCGGCGCGTGGCGTGGATAACCGTCGGCATAGCCCATGGCGACCACGCCGATACGCATCGGCCTGGGCGTCACGAACCGCGCGCCATAACCCACGGGCTCGCCCGCCGGCAGTTCGCGCACGCAGATGACTTTCGACTCCAGGGTCATCACCGGCTGCAAACGCGCGGCAACCGCCTGGTCTTCGCCAAAGGGCGTCGCGCCGTAGAGCATGATGCCGGGCCGTACCCAATCACTGGAGACGCTCGGCCAGCCCATCACCGACGGCGAGTTGCGTAGGCTGACCTGGGCCGCCAGGCCCTGGCGCGCCGCGTCGAATACTGCGACCTGTTCATCGCTGCTGGTGCAGTCCAGCTCATCGGCACGAGCGAAGTGGCTCATCAGGACGATCTTCGCCACTTTGCCACTGGCCAGCAGGCGCTGGTAGGCGTCGTGATAATCCTTGGGATGCAACCCGACCCGGTGCATGCCCGAATCCAGCTTCAACCACACCGTCAGCGGCTGGCTCAGGCGCGCCTGTTCAATCGCCTCCAGTTGCCACAGCGAATGCACCACGCACCAGAAATCGTGCTCGATGATCAGCGGTAGCTCGTCGGCCTCGAAAAACCCTTCGAGCAACAACACTGGCCCATGCACTCCGGCGGCGCGCAGCTCCAGCGCTTCCTCGATACAGGCCACGGCAAAACCATCGGCCAGGTCTTCCAGGGCCTGGGCCACGCGCACGGCACCATGGCCATAGGCGTCGGCCTTGATCACGGCAAGGGCCTTGGCTCCGGTCAGTTCGCGGGCCAATTGGTAGTTGTGGCGCAGGGCTTGTAGGTCGATCAGGGCACGGGCAGGACGCATGGCGGCAGGCTTCTAGGCGGCGGTGGAAAAAACCGGTACCGGCCAAGAGCGCCGGCACCGCAAGAGGGATCGTCTAAGGCAGAGCGGCCACGACAGACAGCTCGACCAGGATTTCTGGTTCACACAGTTTCGACTCGACCGTGGCACGGGCCGGGGCCACGCCTTTTGGCAGCCACTTGTCCCAGACCGCGTTCATGCCGGCAAAGTCGGCGTCGATGTCCTTGAGGTAGATCGTCACCGACAGCAGCTTGGTTTTGTCGGTGCCGGCCAGATCCAGCAAGCGCTCGATATTGGCCAGGGTTTCACGGGTCTGCTGTTCAATCCCGGCACTCATGTCGTCGCCGACTTGCCCTGCCAGATACACGGTACCGCTGTGGACGACGATCTGGCTCATGCGCTCATTGGTGAGCTGGCGCTGGATTGACATGTTTGGTGGACTCCTGAGGGTTGCCATAACGGGAAATATCGAGGCCGGCGGCACTGATCTGCGGGGTTTTCCTGGCCATCAGGTCCGCCAGCAGGCGACCAGAGCCACAGGCCATGGTCCAGCCGAGGGTGCCGTGGCCGGTGTTCAAGAACAGATTTTTGAACGGGGTGGCGCCGACGATCGGCGTACCGTCCGGGGTGGTCGGGCGCAGGCCGGTCCAGAAGGTGGCTTCGCTCAAGTCACCGCCCTGAGGATAAAGGTCGTTGACGATCATCTCCAGGGTTTCACGCCGCCGTGGGTTCAGCGACAGGTCAAAACCGGCTATTTCAGCCATGCCACCGACCCGGATACGGTTGTCGAAACGGGTGATCGCGACCTTGTAGGTCTCGTCGAGAATGGTCGAGGTCGGGGCCATCGCCGGGTTGGTGATCGGCACGGTCAGGGAGTAGCCCTTGAGCGGATACACCGGCGCCTTGATCCCCAGCGGCTTGAGCAACTGCGGCGAGTAACTGCCCAGGGCCAGCACGTAGTGGTCGGCGGTTTCCAACTGGCCGTCGATCCACACGCCGTTGATGCGGTCGCCGGCGTGGTCCAGGCGCTGAATGTCTTGCTCGAAACGGAATTCCACCCCCAACTGCTTGCACATATCGGCCAGGCGGGTGGTGAACATCTGGCAGTCGCCGGTCTGGTCATTGGGCAGGCGCAGGGCACCGGCCAGGATATCCGTGACGCTGGCCAGGGCCGGCTCGACGCGGGCAATGCCGGCGCGGTCGAGCAGCTCGAACGGAACCCCGGACTCCTTCAGCACGGCGATATCCTTGGCCGCACCATCCAGTTGCGCCTGGGTACGGAACAATTGCGTAGTCCCCAGGCTGCGGCCTTCGTAGGCAATGCCGGTTTCGGCGCGCAGTTCGTCGAGGCAGTCGCGGCTGTACTCAGACAGGCGCACCATGCGCTCCTTGTTCACCGCATAACGGTTGGCCGTGCAGTTGCGCAGCATCTGCGCCATCCACAGGTATTGGTCGAGATCGGCGGTGGCCTTGATCGCCAGCGGCGCATGGCGCTGCAGCAGCCACTTGATGGCCTTGAGCGGCACACCCGGCGCGGCCCAGGGCGACGCATAGCCGGGCGAGACCTGGCCGGCGTTGGCGAAGCTGGTCTCCATTGCAACGGCCGGCTGACGGTCGACCACGACCACCTCAAACCCGGCACGCGCTAAATAGTAGGCACTGGCCACACCAATGACACCGCTACCCAAGACCAAAACGCGCATTTTTATATCCTCATCGCGGCCTGACCGCTGACGTTTGTTGTTCAGCACAAAGATGCGGGCAGTATAAAAAGCAATGACCAGTGCATTTCACTATATAAGTGCCTATATTTGGCGACAATTCTCGGCAAAAACCCTTTTCACGGAGGAGCATCCCCTATGCGGACCAACACCCAGACCAAGCGGGAGCTGGACAAGATCGACCGCAACATCCTGCGCATCCTGCAGGCCGACGGGCGGATTTCGTTTACCGAGCTGGGGGAGAAGGTCGGGCTGTCGACCACGCCCTGCACCGAACGGGTCCGACGCCTGGAGCGCGAGGGGATCATCATGGGCTACAACGCCCGCCTCAATCCGCAGCACTTGAAGGGTAGCCTACTGGTGTTTGTCGAGATCAGCCTCGACTACAAATCCGGCGACACCTTTGAAGAATTCCGACGTGCCGTGCTGAAACTGCCCCATGTGCTGGAGTGCCACCTGGTCTCAGGGGACTTCGACTACTTGGTGAAGGCGCGAATTTCCGAGATGGCGTCGTACCGCAAACTGCTGGGCGATATCCTGCTCAAGCTGCCCCATGTGCGCGAGTCCAAGAGCTATATCGTGATGGAAGAGGTGAAGGAGAGCCTGAACCTGCCGATCCCGGATTGATCCTGTGGGAGCTGGCTTGCCTGCGATAGCGATCAACCCGCCGCCATTTTCATTGCCTGGCACACCGTCATCGCAGGCAAGCCAGCTCCCACCTTTTGACCGAGTACATCTGTCAGACCAGCACCTGCCGCGTCGTCGCCATGTACTCGTGAATCTGCTTCTCCACCCGAGGGTGAATCAGCTCCACCGGGCCACGGTTGTTGGGGCATGGCAGGCTGGGTGTAGTCCCAAACAGCCTACAGATCAACGGGCGCTCGTCGTACACCGTGCAACCGTTGGGCCCCAGGTGCACGCAGTTCAGCTCATCCATGGCCGCTTCCTGCTCGGCCGCCGTCTTGCGCGGCAGGCGCGACATTTCCTCGGTGGAGGTCGTCACCGGCCCACAGCAATCATGGCAACCCGGCACACACTCGAACGAGGGGATCTGCCGGCGCAGCGCGTTGACTTTCTGGCTGTTGCAACTCATTGAAACCCATACCGAACGGCGAATAGGCGTGGATTTTGCCCTAAAAGCCCCGAGTGAGACAGCTTCACCCGACCGCTGTATCCTGCGTCAAATTTTCCAAACACGGATGCTCCCCATGACCGCCAGCGCCCGGCACACCGCTTCCTACTACGCCGCCAGCAGCCTGCCGCAACCCGATTACCCGGCACTGGCGGGCGAAATCATCGCCGATGTGTGCGTGGTGGGCGGCGGGTTTTCCGGGCTGAACACGGCGCTGGAACTGGCCGAGCGCGGCTTTAGCGTGGTGTTGCTGGAGGCGCGCAAGATCGCCTGGGGCGCCAGCGGGCGTAACGGCGGGCAATTGATTCGTGGCGTCGGCCATGGCCTCGATCAGTTTGCCCATGTGGTCGGCACCGAAGGCGTGCGGCAGATGAAGCTGATGGGCCTGGAAGCCGTGGAAATCGTGCGCCAGCGGGTCGAGCGCTTACAGATTGATTGCGACCTGACCTGGGGCTACTGCGACCTGGCCAATAAACCCCGCGACCTGCAAGGCCTGGCCGCCGATGCCGAAGAACTGCGCGAGCTGGGCTATCGCCATGAACTGCGCCTGCTGCAAGCCGGAGAGATGGGCAGCGTGATCGGCTCCGACCGCTATGTGGGCGGCATGATCGACATGGGCTCCGGCCACCTGCACCCGCTGAACCTGGCCCTCGGCGAAGCCGCCGCCGCGCAGCAACTGGGGGTGAGGTTGTTTGAGCAATCGCAAGCGCTACGCATCGACTACGGCCCTGAAGTCAACGTCCACACCGCCCACGGTAACGTGCGCGCCAAGACCCTGGTACTGGGTTGCAATGCCTATCTCAACGACCTCAACCCCCACCTGAGTGGCAAGGTGCTGCCGGCCGGCAGCTACATCATCGCCACCGAACCCTTGAGCCCGGCCCAGGCTGCCGAGCTGCTGCCGCAAAATATGGCGGTGTGCGACCAGCGGGTCACCGTGGACTACTTCCGCCTGTCGGCCGACCGGCGCCTGCTGTTCGGCGGTGCCTGCCACTATTCCGGGCGCGATCCCCAGGACATCGGTGCCTATATGCGGCCGAAGATGCTCAAGGTCTTCCCGCAGTTGGCCGAGGTGAAGATCGACTATCAATGGGGCGGCATGATCGGCATCGGCGCCAACCGCCTGCCGCAGATTGGCCGGCTGGCCGACCAGCCCAATGTGTACTTTGCCCAGGCCTATGCCGGCCATGGCCTGAATGCCACCCACCTGGCCGGCAAGCTGTTGGCCGAAGCCATCAGCGGCCAGCACAGTGGGCGCTTCGATCTGTTTGCCCAGGTGCCACATATCACCTTCCCCGGCGGCAAGCACCTGCGCTCACCGCTGTTGGCCCTGGGCATGCTCTGGCACCGGATGAAAGAACTGCTCTGACTCAACCGCGCCAGAACGGCTTCAAGCCTTCCTGGCGCGCCTGCTCGGCACTCAGGCCGATATCGCGCAGTTGCTCCGGGGTCAGGTCCAGCAGGGCCTGGCGCGTGTGGCAACGACGCCAGAACAGTTCCCAACGGCCTGGGTTGCCAGGCGCCAGCCCGGCCATCTCGCGCCCCTGCCCTGCTTCCAGTTCCTGACTGTGTAACGCCAGCCGCACATCGCTCAAGCCACTCATTGTCTTGCCCCTCATTTGCCTGTTGCCATGAGTGACTAGAATGGACGGCGCGGCAAAACCATTACAGATTCAACCCATCTTTATTAAATCCATACAGATACTGCCAAGCGTGGGCTGAATCCTGTATTTTCCTCCCATCTGTACTGGTCCCCGGGGAGCGACCGCCATGACCCTCTACGTCAACCTTGCCGAACTGCTGGGCACCCGCATCGAACAGGGCTTCTATCGCCCCGGCGACCGCCTGCCCTCGGTACGCGCCCTGAGCGTGGAACACGGGGTCAGCCTGAGCACCGTGCAACAGGCTTACCGGTTACTGGAAGATAACGGCCTGGCAACGCCCAAGCCGAAATCCGGCTACTTCGTGCCCGTCGGGCGCGAGCTGCCGGCGCTGCCCGCCGTAGGTCGGCCGGCCCAGCGCCCAGTGGAGATATCCCAGTGGGACCAGGTGCTGGAACTGGTGCGCGCGGTGCCACGCAAAGATGTCATACAGATGGGCCGCGGTATGCCGGATGTACTGTCACCGACCATCAAGCCCCTGCTGCGCAGCCTGGCCCGGGTCAGCCGGCGCCAGGACCTGCCAGGCCTGTATTACGACAATATCTACGGCTGTATGGAGCTGCGCGAACAAGTCGCCCGTCTGTCATTGGATTCCGGCTGCCAGCTCGACGCCCAGGACATTGTGATCACCACCGGCTGCCATGAGGCACTGTCCGCCAGCATCCGCGCCATATGCGAGCCCGGCAATATCGTCGCCGTCGACTCGCCAAGCTTCCATGGCGCCATGCAGACCCTCAAGGGCCTGGGCATGAAAGCCCTGGAAATCCCCACCGACCCGCTGACCGGCATCAGCCTGGAAGCCCTGGAACTGGCCCTGGAACAATGGCCGATCAAAGTCATCCAGTTGACCCCCAACTGCAACAACCCCCTGGGCTACATCATGCCCGAGGCGCGCAAGCGGGCGCTGCTGACCCTGGCCCAGCGCTTTGACGTGGCAATCATCGAAGACGATGTGTATGGCGAACTGGCCTACAGCTACCCGCGACCACGCACCATCAAATCCTTCGACGAAGATGGCCGCGTCCTGCTCTGCAGTTCCTTCTCCAAGACCCTGGCCCCGGGCCTGCGGATCGGCTGGGTAGCGCCTGGCCGCTATCTGGAGCGGGTGCTGCACATGAAATACATCAGCACCGGCTCCACCGCCACCCAACCGCAGATTGCCATTGCCGAGTTCCTCAAGAACGGGCACTTCGAGCCGCATTTGCGGCGCATGCGCAGCCAATACCAGCGCAACCGCGACCTGATGCTCGATTGGGTCAGCCGCTATTTCCCCGCCGGCACCCGCGCCAGCCGGCCCCAGGGCAGCTTTATACTGTGGGTGGAGCTGCCCGAGGGCTTCGACACCCTCAAGCTCAACCGGGCCCTGGTCGAACAAGGGGTGCAGATTGCCGTGGGCAGCATCTTTTCCGCCTCGGGCAAATACCGTAATTGCCTGCGGATGAACTACGCTGCCAAGCCAACACCCCAGATTGAAGAGGCGGTGCGCAAGGTCGGGGCAACGGCGATCAAGATGCTCGCCGAAGCCGAACAGCGTGTGGACTGACCTTTTGCCAGCAATCACCGTCCTATTGCCCACCACCGCCCTGATTCGGAACCTGCCTCTTTGATGAGCCCACGGCTGTTAGCGTTTTTCCTGCTGGGGTTCCTGGGCCTGGGCGGTTGCGCCACCCTGGACCTGCCCCGGGTGCCCAGCGAGGCACTGCCGGCGGCGCAGTCCGCCTTCGGTCGTTCGATCCAGGCCCAGGCTGCGCCCTACCAAGGCCGCTCCGGGTTCCGCCTGCTGCCCAACAGCAGCGAAGCGTTCATGGCCCGCGCCGAATTGATCCGCAATGCCCAGGCCAGCCTCGACCTGCAGTACTACATCGTCCATGACGGCATCAGCACGCGCATGCTGGTGGACGAGCTACTCATCGCGGCCGACCGTGGCGTGCGGGTCCGCATCCTGCTGGACGACACCACCAGCGACGGCCTGGACCAGATCATCGCCACCCTGGCCGCGCACCCGCAGATCCAGATCCGCCTGTTCAACCCGCTGCACCTGGGCCGCAGTACCGGGGTGACGCGGGCCATGGGGCGGCTGTTCAACCTGTCGCTGCAACACCGGCGCATGCACAACAAGCTGTGGCTGGCGGACAACAGCGTGGCGATTGTCGGCGGGCGCAACCTGGGGGATGAGTATTTCGATGCCGAGCCCAACCTGAACTTCACCGATATCGACATGCTCAGCGTGGGACCGGTGGCCGAACAACTGGGCCACAGCTTTGACCAGTACTGGAACAGTGCGCTGAGCAAACCTATCTCTGACTTTATCGCCAACGCCCCGTCCTCCCGCGACCTGGCCACGGCGCGCGGGTACCTGGAAACCTCCCTGGCCGAGTCCCGCCAGCAGAACCACGCCCTGTATAACCGCCTGCGGACCTACAAGACCCAGCCGCGCATGGATATCTGGCGCCGGGAACTGATCTGGGCCTGGAACCAGGCACTGTGGGATGCGCCGAGCAAGGTCCTGGCCAGGGGCGATCCCGATCCACGGCTGCTGCTCACCACCCAACTGGCCCCGGAGCTCGAAGGGGTGCACCGCGAACTGATGATGATCTCGGCCTATTTCGTCCCCGGCCAGCACGGCCTGGCGTACCTGACCAGCCGGGCGGATGCGGGCGTGGCGGTGAGCCTCTTGACCAACGCCCTGGAAGCCACTGACGTACCGGCGGTACATGGCGGCTACGCGCCCTATCGCAAGGCGCTGCTGGAGCACGGGGTGAAGTTGTATGAACTGCGCCGCCAACCGGGCGACGGCGGCGGCGGCAGTGGCCCGCACCTGCTGGGCAGCCGCTCGTTGTATGGGTCCGATTCCAGCCTGCACAGCAAGGCGATGATCTTCGATCGGCAAAAATCGTTTATCGGCTCGTTCAACTCCGACCAGCGCTCGGTACTGTGGAACACCGAGGTCGGCGTACTGGTGGACAGCCCGGAACTGGCCGAGCATGTGCGCAACCTGGCCCTGCAAGGGATGGCGCCAGCCCTGAGCTATGAGGCGAAACTGCAGGATGGCCAGGTGGTATGGGTCACGGAGGATAACGGCCAGATACACACCCTGACCCGCGAGCCAGGCAGCTGGTGGCGCCGGTTCAATGCCTGGTTCGCCACCACCGTGGGCCTGGAGCGCATGCTCTAAGCACCACCAGCTCCCACAGCTTGGATGCCATTTCCAAGTCAGGCCGGTTGCTCAACGCCAAACGCCCCTTGGCGCAACAACAGAATCACCAGCCCCAAGGCCCCCACCGCCATCAGCAAGGGCAAGGCATGCCCGCTAATCCACTGGCTGCCCGCCCCCGCCACCAGTGGGCCGATCAGGCAACCAATCCCCCACAACTGCGCAATATGGGCATTGGCCCGCACCAGCGCATCGTCCCGGTAGCGCTCGCCGATCAGGATCAACGACAGGGTAAACAACCCCCCGGCGCTGGCACCGAACAGCACCCAGATCGGCCAGATCAGCCAGGTATCGAGTAATGGCGCAATGGCCAGGCTCGACAGCAGCAGCAACACGGCGCAACCGAGAAACAGGGTGCGCCTGGGCAGGTAGTCGGCCAGCGCGCCAATCGGCAATTGCAGCAAGGCATCGCCTACCACCACGGTGCTGACCATCGCCAGCGCCACCTCGGCGGTGAAGCCCTGTTGCAGGCAATACACCGGCAACAGCGTGAGGATCATCGCCTCGAACGCGGCAAACAGCGCCACCGCCCAGGCAATCGCCGGCAGGCCCCGGCAAAAGCCCCACAAGTCGCCGAAGGTCACGCTGAAGGCCTCCGCCGTCGGCGCCCCGCTGCGCCCCAGCAGCAGGAACGGCGCCACGAGCAACAGGCCGACGCCAACCCAGAAGCCATAGTCATGACCGGTGCCCAGCACGCCGAGCAATAACGGCCCCGACAGCTGGCTCAAGGCGTAGGTACAGCCATACAGCGCCACCAGCCGGCCCCGCCATTGCTCTACCACCAGTTGGTTGATCCAGCTTTCGCCGAGGATAAACACGATGGTCAGGATCACCCCGATCATCAACCGCAGCACCAGCCACACCGGGTAGCTGGGCAATACCGCGAGCAAACCGATGGAAACCGCCCCGGCCCACAGGCACAGGCGCATCAGGTTCGCCGTGCCCAGCCAGGAGGCCAGGCGACTGGACACCTTGGCGCCCAACAACACACCGAACGCCGGCATGGCCGCCATAAGGCCGATGGCAAAGTTGCCATAACCCCAGCTTTCCAGGCGCAGGGACACCAACGGCATGCTCACGCCCAGGGCGAGGCCGACGCTGAGTACCGAGGCCAGGACGGCGAAGTAAGTCGCCCAACGCATTGCCACGCTCCTGTGGATTATTTCCAGATCACACAAAACAGTGTGGGAGCGGGCTTGCTCGCGATTGCGCTGGGTCAGTCAATACATGTACCGACTGAAACTCCGCCATCGCGGGCAAGCCCGCTCCCACATTTGGATCTACTGTAGCTGGAGCCCGGGGTTACAGCTTGATCCAGGTCGCCTTCAGCTCGGTGTACTTGTCGAACGCATGCAGCGATTTGTCGCGACCGTTGCCCGACTGCTTGAACCCACCAAACGGTGCAGTCATGTCGCCGCCATCGTATTGGTTGACCCACACGCTACCGGCACGCAGGGCCTTGGCGGTCAGGTGCGCCTTGGAAATATCCGAGGTCCATACCGCAGCGGCCAGGCCATAAGGCGTGTCGTTGGCGATGGCCACGGCTTCTTCAGCGCTGTCGAAGGTCAGCACCGACAACACCGGGCCAAAGATCTCTTCCTGGGCAATCTTCATGGCGTTGGTCACGCCGTCGAAAATCGTCGGCTCGACGTAGGTGCCGCCGGTCTCCTGCAGGGTGCGCTTGCCACCGGCCACCAGCTTGGCGCCATCGGCATGCCCGGCTTCGATGTACGACAGCACGGTGTTCATCTGCTGGGTATCCACCAGCGCACCGACATTGGTCGCCGGGTCCAGCGGGTTGCCCGGCTTCCAGCCCTTGAGGGCCTCGATCACCATCGGCAGGAATTTGTCCTTGATCGAACGCTCCACCAGCAGGCGCGAGCCGGCAGTGCAGACTTCGCCCTGGTTGAAGGCGATGGCGCCCGCGGCGGATTCGGCAGCGGCTTGCAGGTCCGGGGCATCGGCAAACACGATGTTCGGGCTCTTGCCGCCCGCTTCCAGCCAGACGCGCTTCATGTTCGATTCGCCGGAGTAGATCATCAGTTGCTTGGCGATCTTGGTCGAACCGGTGAACACCAGGGTGTCGACGTCCATATGCAGCGCCAGGGCCTTGCCCACGGTGTGGCCGTAGCCCGGCAGCACGTTGAGCACGCCTTTGGGGATGCCGGCTTCAACGGCCAGGGCCGCGATGCGGATGGCCGTCAGCGGCGATTTTTCCGATGGCTTGAGCACGACCGAGTTACCGGTGGACAGCGCCGGCCCCAGCTTCCAGCAGGCCATCATCAGCGGGAAGTTCCACGGCACGATGGCCGCCACTACGCCGACGGGCTCGCGGGTCACCAGGCCCAGTTGGTCATGGGGGGTGGCGGCGACTTCGTCGTAAATCTTGTCGATGGCCTCGCCGCTCCAGCTCAGGGCTTGCGCCGCGCCAGGGATGTCGATGCCCAGGGAATCGCCGATGGGCTTGCCCATGTCCAGGGTTTCGAGCAGGGCCAGTTCTTCGGCATTGGCCTTGAGCAGCGCGGCGAAGCGGATCATGGTGGCTTTGCGCTTGGCCGGGGCCAGGCGTGACCAGGCACCGGTGTTGAAGGTGGCGCGGGCGTTTTCCACGGCGCGCTGGGCGTCGGCGACGTCACAGCTGGCAACCGTGGCCAGCAGGCGGCCATCGACCGGGCTGAGGCATTCAAACGTGGCGCCGGAAACCGCGGCGGTGTATTCGCCATTAATGTAGGCGCGACCTTCGATCTTCAGGTCCTTGGCGCGTTGTTCCCAGTCGGCACGGGTCAGGGTGGTCATGCGAGTGTCCTCCTCTTATTAAATATAAGGGCCCGGCGTTATAACCGTTCCCTTCCAAATGCTTGCCCGGCCAGCCAGCTATTCGGTCCGAGGCACCCGCCACCCTAAACCAGCCACAAGGGATGTTTCAATATATTTGACATAACGGCAGCAAACGCCCTTGCGATGTTCATTTTAATAAACATAGACTTTGGCTCTCCAACCCCAGGCCTAGACGGGATACGTGCATGAACATTCAGGATGTCGTCGATTTCAGCCAGGCGAACACCGCCGCCGAACGCTACCGCCCCGCCACAGAAAAAGTCCTCAAGGGCGACCCCCAGCAGACGCTCTACAACCACTACAACAGCCCGTGCGGCCAGATGAACGCCGGAGTGTGGGAAGGTGAAGTCGGGCAATGGAAGGTGAACTACACCGAACACGAGTACTGCGAGATCGTGCAGGGCGTTTCAGTGCTGCGCGATGCCGAGGGCAACGCCAAGACCTTGCGCGCCGGTGATCGCTTCGTCATCCCCGCCGGCTTCAGTGGCACCTGGGAGGTGCTGGAGCCGTGCCGCAAGATCTACGTGGTATTTGAAGAAAAGGCCTGATCGGTCGAACGCGACTTTTTCCAAGGCAAAAAAAACCCGCATCGTGAGATACGGGTTTTTTTCACAAGAAAGAAAACCAATTACTTGATTTTGCCTTCTTTGTAGATCACGTGCTTGCGAACGCGCGGGTCGAACATTTTCTTTTCGAGCTTGTCCGGGGTAGTACGCTTGTTCTTGTCGGTAGTGTAGAAGTGACCAGTACCGGCGCTAGAGATCATTCGAATCAATTCACGCATGATTTAGCTCCTTAGATTTTGCCGTCGCGGCGCAGTTCAGCGAGCACGACAGTGATGCCACGCTTGTCGATGATGCGCATGCCTTTGGCAGATACGCGCAGACGGACAAAACGTTTCTCTTCTTCAACCCAGAAGCGGTGATGCTGCAGGTTTGGCAGGAAACGACGACGGGTTTTGTTGTTTGCGTGGGAAATGTTATTCCCAGTCACCGGACCCTTACCGGTAACTTGACAGACTCTCGACATGCCTCAGCCCTCTAAAACCACATGCCCAACCCGGCATGGGTTGGCCGCTTAATCTCTCAGTCATTTGGCGCCAGGCGCCGCGTTTCTTTAAGGGTCTTACCGGCTACACCTACAGTGAAGGAACCGGGCCCCTAGAAAAGAGCGCTGCTTTATACCAGAAAGACCCATGCGCAACAACAGCCGGTGTGTTTTTCCCGCTGTAAATCTTGCCCGAACAGGGCGCAAGCACTGCCAGGGTGGGCCGCCGTGCTGGCGGACCGCTCGTCGCACCGAATGATTTATCGCCGCAGCCTGTAGGCCACAGGCGCTGGGCAAAATGACCTGAAGTGCCATCAAAACAGTATTTGCCCTAAATGCACAGGCAAAAATGGGCTAGTCATTTGTGAATCAGGCCACTACGGTAGGCGTTTTCCAGACTGCACTCGCAGATGGGCCTCCGATCTGCAAAGGAAACCGACCATGCGCTTCGCTGCCCTGCCGCTCTTGCTCACCCCGCTCTTCTTCACTTCGCTGGCCCAGGCGGCTTCCACGCTGAGCGTCTGCACCGAGGCCAGCCCCGAAGGGTTCGATGTGGTGCAATACAACTCCCTGACCACCACCAACGCCTCGGCGGATGTGCTGATGAACCGCCTGGTGGACTTCGACGCCGCGAGCGGCAAACTGGTGCCGAGCCTGGCCGACAGCTGGGACGTCTCGCCGGACGGCCTGACCTACACCTTTAAATTGCACCCGGACGTCAAATTCCACCGCACCGCGTATTTCAGCCCAAGCCGCAGCCTCACCGCCGAAGACGTGCGCTTCAGCTTCGAGCGCATGCTCGACCCGGCCAACCCCTGGCACCAGGTCGCCCAGAGCGGCTTCCCCCACGCCCAGTCCCTGCAACTGCCAGCGCTGATCAAGAAGATCGACGCCCTGGACCCGCTGACCGTGCGCTTTACCCTGAACCACGCCGACTCCACGTTCCTCGCCGCACTGAGCATGGGCTTTGCCTCGATCTACCCGGCCGAATACGCAGGCAACCTGCTCAAGGCCGGCACCCCGGAAAAGCTCAACAGCCAACCCATCGGCACCGGACCGTTCGTTTTCGGGCGCTTCCAGAAAGATGCGGCCATTCGCTACAAGGCCAACCCGGACTATTTTGCCGGTAAACCTGCTGTGGATAACTTGATCTTTGCCATCACCCCGGACGCCAATGTGCGCCTGCAGAAACTACGCCGCAATGAATGCCAGATCGCCTTGTCCCCCAAGCCTCTGGATATCGGCGAGGCGCAACAGGATCCTGCGCTCAAGGTGGAAAAAACCGCAGCCTTCATGACCGCCTTTGTGGCCATCAACAGCCAGCACCCGCCGCTGGACAAGCCGCAAGTGCGCCAGGCGATCAACCTGGCCTTCGACAAGGCCAGCTACCTCAAGGCCGTGTTTGAAGGCACCGCCGAAGCCGCCAGCGGCCCCTACCCGCCCAATACCTGGGGCTTTGCCAAGGAGTTGCCGGGTTATCCACAGGACATCGCCAAGGCCAAGGGGCTGCTGGATCGCGCCGGACTCAAGGACGGTTTCAAGACCACTATCTGGACCCGGCCATCAGGTAGCCTGCTCAACCCCAACCCGAGCCTGGGCGCCCAGCTGTTGCAGGCCGACCTGGCCAAGGTCGGCATCCAGGCCGAGATCCGCGTGATCGAATGGGGCGAACTGATCCGCCGCGCCAAGGCGGGCGAGCACGACCTGCTGTTCATGGGCTGGGCCGGCGACAATGGCGACCCGGATAACTTCCTGACCCCGCAGTTTTCCTGCGCGGCGGTCAAGTCCGGCACCAACTTCGCCCGTTACTGCGACCCGGCGCTGGACAAGCTGATCAGTGCCGGCAAGACCACCCACGAGCAAGGCGTGCGCAGCAAGCTGTACCAGCAGGCGCAGGCGCAGATCCAGCAGCAGGCGCTGTGGTTGCCGCTGGCCCACCCGACGGCCTTTGCCCTGACGCGCAAGAATGTCGAGGGGTATCAGGTTAGTCCGTTTGGGCGGCAGGATTTTTCCAGGGTCGGTGTAAGGCCGTAAGCTGCTATATCCACCCATATTCGGCCATCGACAGCGGGTCTCCCTCGCCGACAATGATGTGGTCCAACACCCGCACATCCACCAGCTCCAGGGCCTTTTGCAGCACCTTGGTCAATTTTCGATCAGCAAGGCTGGGCTCGGCATTCCCGGAAGGGTGGTTGTGGCACAGGATCAATGCCGCCGCGTTGTAGTCCAGGGCGCGCTTGACCACATGTCGCGGGTACACCGTGGCGTTGTCGATGGTGCCCTGGAACAGCGCTTCAAACCCCAGCACCCGGTGCCTTGAGTCGAGAAACAGGCAGCCGAATATCTCGTGGGGTTCATGGCGCAGCAGCGCCTTGAGGTAGTCACGCACGGCAATCGGGCTGTCCAGTACCGAATCGTGGCGTACCCGTTCGGCCAGGTGGCGCCGGCCCATTTCCAGCACAGCCTGCAACTGGGCGAACTTGGCCGGCCCCAGGCCCAGATGCTGGATAAACACCCCCTGCCGGGCCTCCAACAGCGCGCGCAGGCTGCCAAATTGCCCCAGCAGGTGACGCGCCAGGTCCACCGCGCTTTTGCCCGAGACGCCGGTACGCAGGAAAATCGCCAGCAACTCGGCATCCGAGAGACTCGCCGCCCCCAACTCCAAAAGCTTCTCCCGCGGACGCTCCGCCGCAGGCCAATTGCGAATACTCATGGCACCTCCGTGTGCATGTGCGCCGCTGTTGCATGGCGGACGCTGTGTTATCTTAGCCGCTCTTTTTTGCGCGCGATTTCACCTGGGGAGGGGGGATCGCAACGCCATCACTGAACTGGAAAGGCAAACCAATGCAGCGTCTGTATCGGAAACGCATCGTTCTCGGCGTCGGCGGCGGCATTGCCGCCTACAAGAGCGCAGAGTTGGTTCGCAGGCTCCTGGACCAGGGCGCCGAAGTGCGCGTGGTCATGACCCGTGGCGGCAGTGAATTCATTACCCCGTTGACCATGCAGGCCCTGTCCGGCCACCCGGTGCACCTGGACCTGCTGGACCCGGCGGCCGAAGCCGCCATGGGCCATATCGAACTGGCCAAATGGGCCGACCTGGTGCTGATCGCCCCCGCCACCGCCGACCTTATCGCGCGCCTCGCCCAAGGCATTGCCGACGACCTGCTGACCACACTGGTGCTGGCCACCGACGCCACCGTCGCCATCGCCCCGGCAATGAACCAGGCCATGTGGCGCGACCCGGCCACCCAGGCCAACACCCAACTCCTGCAAAGCCGTGGCCTCAAGGTCTTCGGCCCGGCCTCCGGCAGCCAGGCCTGTGGCGATGTCGGCCTGGGCCGCATGCTCGAAGCCACCGACCTGGCACTGTGCGCCGCCGAGTGTTTCCAGCACCTGGCCCTGACCGGCAAGCACGTACTGATTACCGCCGGCCCGACCCAGGAAAACATCGACCCGGTGCGCTACATCACCAACCATAGCTCAGGGAAAATGGGCTTTGCCCTGGCTGAAGCGGCGGTTGAGGCAGGCGCACGCGTGACCCTGATCACCGGCCCGGTGCATCTGCCGACCCCCGACCGGGTCACCCGCATCGACGTCGTCAGCGCCCGCGACATGCTCGCGGCCTGTGAGGCGGCGATTCCCTGCGATGTGTTTATCGCTTCGGCGGCGGTTGCAGACTACCGCCCGGAAGTGGTTGCGCCGCAAAAACTCAAGAAAGACCCTACAAGCGGTGACGGCCTGCTCCTGCAAATGGTGCGCAACCCGGACATTCTGGCCACCATCGCCAGCCGTGCGGATCGTCCGTTCAGCGTCGGCTTCGCCGCCGAGACCGAAAACCTGCTGGACTACGCCGCCCGCAAACTGAAAGACAAAAACCTCGACCTGATCGTTGCCAATGATGTCGCCAACCCAAGCATCGGCTTCAACAGCGAGGAAAACGCCTGCAGCGTGATTGACCGCGAGCTGCACGCCACCCTTTTCGCCCAGACCAGCAAGGGCAAGATTGCCCGCCAACTGATCTCTTTTATCGCCCAACGGCTGAACCAGGTTTAATGTCCATGCACGCTTTGCAAGCCAAGATCCTCGACCCCCGCCTCGGCAGTGAATTCCCATTGCCGGCCTACGCCACACCCGGCTCCGCCGGCCTGGACCTGCGCGCCATGCTCAAGCAGGACACCGTCCTTGAGCCGGGCCAGACCCTGCTGATCCCCACCGGCCTGTCGATCTACGTCGGCGACCCCGGCCTGGCCGCGCTGATCCTGCCGCGCTCGGGCCTGGGCCATAAACACGGGATCGTGCTGGGCAACCTGGTGGGCCTGATCGACTCCGACTACCAGGGCGAACTGATGGTCTCGTGCTGGAACCGTGGCCAGACCGCCTTCAACATCGCCGTCGGCGAGCGTATCGCCCAACTGGTGCTGGTACCGGTGGTGCAGGCGCATTTCGAGCTGGTGACCGAGTTCGACGAAACCCAGCGCGGCGCAGGCGGTTTCGGGCATTCCGGCAGCCACTGACTACGCTCAGGCATGCCGGGCGCAGCGTCCGGTATGCCCCAGTGGCACTTTCGCACTACGAACTCTAGGGCTAAAACGCCGTCTTACCCTTCAGTTTGAGCCTGCCGGTCGCCGCACTCAGGCCTGTCCGCCCCGTATCGATGGAGTTTCCCAGTGATGAGCAACGCAGCCCCAGTCGCACCGACGTTTCCCGACAGCATTTTCCGCGCCTACGACATCCGTGGCGTCGTCCCGAAAACCCTGACCGCCGAAACCGCCTACTGGATCGGCCGCGCCATCGGCTCCCAAAGCCTGGCCCAGGGCGAGCCCAACGTCTCGGTGGGGCGTGACGGTCGCCTGTCCGGCCCCGAGTTGGTGGAGCGCCTGATCCAGGGCCTGGCCGACAGCGGCTGCCATGTCAGTGACGTAGGCCTGGTGCCAACGCCGGCGCTGTATTACGCCGCTAACGTGCTGGCCGGCAAATCCGGCGTGATGCTCACTGGCAGCCACAACCCATCGGACTACAACGGCTTCAAGATCGTGATTGCCGGCGACACCCTGGCCAACGAGCAGATCCAGGCCCTGCACACTCGCCTCAAGACCAATGACCTGACCAGCGGCCAGGGCAGCATCACCCAGGTCGATATCCTCCAGCGCTATTCGGACGAAATCACCCGGGACGTCAAGCTCCAGCGCCGCCTGAAAGTCGTGGTGGACTGCGGCAACGGCGCAGCCGGCGTGATCGCCCCGCAACTGCTCGAAGCCCTGAACTGCGAAGTGATCCCGCTGTTCTGCGACGTCGACGGCAACTTCCCCAACCATCACCCGGACCCGGGCAAGCCTGAAAACCTGGTGGACCTGATCGCCAAGGTCGCAGAAGTGGGGGCCGATGTCGGCCTGGCCTTCGATGGCGACGGCGACCGCGTGGGCGTGGTGACCAACACCGGCAGCATCGTGTTCCCCGACCGCCTGCTGATGCTGTTCGCCCGCGACGTGGTTGCACGCAACCCAGGCGCCGAGATCATCTTCGACGTCAAGTGCACCCGGCGCCTGACGCCGTTGATCAAGGAATATGGCGGCCGCCCACTGATGTGGAAGACCGGTCATTCGTTGATCAAAAAGAAAATGAAAGAAACCGGTGCCCTGCTGGCCGGCGAAATGAGCGGCCACGTGTTCTTCAAGGAACGCTGGTTCGGTTTTGACGACGGCATCTACAGCGCCGCCCGCCTGCTGGAGATCCTCAGCAAGGAGAAATCCAGCGCTGAAGACTTGTTCGAGACCTTCCCGAACGACATTTCTACGCCGGAAATCAATATCCATGTGACCGAAGAGAGCAAATTCAGCATCATTGACGCATTGCACGATGCGCAATGGGGTGAAGGCGCCAACCTGACCACCATTGATGGTGTGCGAGTCGATTATGCCGAAGGCTGGGGCCTGGTTCGCGCGTCCAACACCACGCCGGTGCTGGTCCTGCGTTTCGAGGCGGATACCGAGGCCGAGTTGCAGCGCATCAAGGACGTGTTCCACGCCCAGTTGAAACGTGTTGCCCCTGATCTCCAACTACCGTTCTGATTATTTGCCCCGGAGCCCTGAATGACCCTCGAACGCGACGCCGCCGCCAATACCGCCAAGGTCCTTTCCGAAGCGCTGCCTTACATTCGACGCTACGTCGGCAAGACGCTGGTGATCAAGTACGGCGGCAATGCCATGGAAAGCGACGAGCTGAAAACCGGCTTTGCCCGCGACATCGTGTTGATGAAAGCCGTCGGGATCAACCCGGTGGTGGTACACGGCGGCGGCCCGCAGATCGGCGACCTGCTCAAGCGCCTGTCCATCGAGAGTCATTTCATCGACGGCATGCGCGTCACCGATGCGCAGACCATGGATGTGGTGGAGATGGTCCTGGGCGGCCAGGTGAACAAAGACATCGTCAACCTGATCAACCGTCACGGCGGCAGCGCCATTGGCCTGACCGGCAAGGACGCCGAGTTGATCCGGGCGAAGAAACTCACCGTGACCCGCAAGACCCCGGAGATGACCCAGCCGGAAATCATCGACATCGGCCAGGTGGGCGAAGTGATCGGCATCAACACCGATTTGCTCAACCTGCTGGTCAAGGGCGACTTCATCCCGGTGATCGCGCCGATTGGCGTGGGGGCCAATGGCGAGTCCTACAACATCAACGCTGACCTGGTGGCCGGCAAGGTGGCCGAGGCCCTGAAGGCCGAGAAGCTGATGCTGCTGACCAACATCGCCGGCCTGATGGACAAGGAAGGCAAGGTCCTGACCGGCCTGACCACCCAGCAGGTCGACGACCTGATCGCCGACGGCACCATCTACGGTGGCATGCTGCCGAAGATCCGCTGCGCACTGGAAGCCGTGCAGGGCGGCGTAGGCAGCTCGCTGATCATCGATGGCCGGGTGCCCAATGCGGTGCTGCTGGAGATCTTCACCGATACCGGCATGGGCACGCTGATCAGCAACCGCAAGCGCCCTTAACAAACAACGCCACAACAAACCCCGTAAACCCTGGCTCGTTGCCGGGGGCGCGGGGTTTTTTATGCCTGCGGCGGCAAGGTCGCGTCGAGCGCCAGCAAAGGGAGATTGCGCAACTGAAGCCTTGCCGGCCCACCCACGAATGGCAGGGGCTCGTCGCTCGCGGTAGTCTTGTTTCCATAGATAAGAGGATCGAACTGTGGATCTGAATGCCGTAAACATGTTTGTCAGCGTGGTGCAAGCCGGGAGTTTGTCAGCTGCGGCCGACCGCCTGGGGGTGCCGCTGCCTACACTGAGTCGGCGCGTACGCGAACTGGAGCGACAGTTGAAGGTGCAGTTGCTGGAGCGCTCCGTCCGCGGCACCCGGCTCACCGACGCCGGGACACGCCTGTACGAACATGCCAGCCGCGGCGTCGAAGCCCTGGCCGAGGGTGAACAAGCCGTCATAAGCGACCAGGCACAACTCAAAGGACGCCTAAGGCTATCGCTGCCCCCGGCGTTCGAGCCGTGGTGGGAATTGCTGGCGGCCTTCCAGCGGCGCTACCCCGATATCCGCGTGCACGCCTACACCACCGAGCGACGGGTCGACCTGGTGGAGGATGGCATTGACGTGGCATTGCGCGTGGGCACCATCACCCACGAAACCATGGTGGCGCGACAAGTGCTGAGCTATCGCCACGTACTCGTGGCCAGCCCGTTACTGGTTGAACGATTGGGGATGCCTGATACACCCGAGGCCTTGTACCGGTTTCCCTGTGCAACCTGGAGCACGGGAGCCACCAGCGGGATATGGCGCCTGGGTGGGCAGGTGTTGGAGCCCAAGGCGCTGCTGACCACCAATGACTACGCGCACCTGCGAAGTCGTGCACTGGCGGGGGAAGCCGTCACCGAACTGCCGCCGTTTCTTGCCGCCAAAGCCATTGGCGAGGGGCGGCTGGTCAAACTGTTGCCAGAGCATCCGATGCCAGAACAGCAGATCAACCTGCTTTATCCCTCACATCGTCATCCCTCGGCGATCGTGCGGGCTTACCTGGATTTTTGCCAGAAACATATCACGCAACTGATGGATACCTAGGCATCGGCTTGTACAGCCCGCGCCACGGGCTGCACAACCGCCCCCATCAGACGCCGAACTGCTCGCGATAGGCCTTGACTGCCGGCAGATGCTGCTTGAGCGCCGGATCATCTTCCAGGAACTGCAACACCTGGTTCAGCGATACGATGCTCACCACGGGAATCCCGAAGTCACGCTCCACTTCCTGGATTGCCGACAATTCACCGTTGCCGCGCTCCTGGCGGTTCAACGCGATCAGCACGCCAGCGGCCTTGGCGCCGTCCTGGGACGCAATGATCTGCATCACTTCACGAATCGCGGTGCCGGCGGTGATCACGTCGTCGATGATCAGCACATCGCCGGTCAGCGGCGCGCCGACCAGGCTGCCGCCTTCGCCGTGGGCCTTGGCTTCCTTGCGGTTGAAGCACCATGGCAGATCCCGCCCGTGATGTTCCGCCAGGGCCACGGCAGTGGCGGCGGCCAACGGGATGCCTTTGTAGGCCGGGCCAAACAGCACGTCGAAGGCAATCCCGCTTTCAACGATGGCTGCCGCATAGAAACGACCCAGTTGCGCCAGGGCAGAACCCGAGTTGAACAGGCCGGCATTGAAGAAGTATGGGCTGGTACGCCCGGACTTGAGGGTGAACTCACCGAAGCGCAAAACCCCGCGATCGATGGCAAAACGAATGAAATCGCGTTGATACGCCTGCATGAAAAAAGCCTCAGATACCACGGATTTAGCTAAATAGGTAGACGGCGTGTATCATACACGCACGCGATTTTTGGGGCCATTTATGCGGATCATCAGTGTGAACGTTAATGGTATTCAGGCTGCAGTCGAGCGTGGTTTGCTCAGTTGGCTGCAAGCCCAGAATGCCGACGTCATCTGCCTGCAGGACACCCGCGCCTCCGCCTTTGAACTGGACGACCCAGCCTTCCAACTGGATGGCTACTTCCTTTATGCCTGTGATGCCGAAGTCCCCGCCCAAGGTGGCGTGGCTCTGTACTCACGGTTGCAACCCAAGGCGGTCATCAGCGGCCTCGGCTTCGAGACAGCCGATCGCTACGGGCGCTACCTGCAAGCCGATTTCGACAAAGTCAGTATTGCTACCTTGTTGCTCCCCTCGGGGATGAACGGCGATGAAGACTTGAACCAGAAGTTCAAGCTAATGGACGATTTCGCCCGTTATCTGGATAAACAGCGGCGCAAACGTCGCGAGTACATTTATTGTGGCTCGTTGTACGTGGCGCAACAGAAGCTGGATATCAAGAACTGGCGCGACAGCCAGCAATCCCCGGGTTTCCTGGCGCCGGAACGGGCCTGGATGGACGAGATTGTCGGCAACATGGGTTATGTAGATGCCCTGCGTGAAGTCAGCCGCGAAGGCGACCAGTACAGCTGGTGGCCGGATAACGAACAGGCCGAGATGCTCAACCTGGGCTGGCGTTTTGACTACCAGTTGCTGACCCCCGGCCTGCGCCGGTTTGTCCGCAGCGCACGCTTGCCGCGTCAACCGCGCTTCTCGCAACACGCGCCGTTGATCGTGGACTACGACTGGACCTTGACCATCTGAGGTCAATATCCAGGTACAAAAAAACCGACATCACTGTCGGTTTTTTTGTGGGCGATCATTATTTGATCAATCGCCAGGTGAGCGGGTAACGGTAAGCAATGCCTTTGTTGGCCTTGATCCCGCCGATGATGGTCAACACCAGCGCGGCAATCACCAACACCACCATCAGCAGGAAGCCGATCACCACAAACCCCAGGACAAAACAGACCAGCCAGGCAATGGCCACGGTCAGCTGGAAGTTCAGCGCTTCCTTGCCCTGGTCATCGATCAGCGGGTCCATGTCTTTCTTCACCTGCCACAGGATCAACGGCCCCAGCACACTGCCAAAGGGGAACACCAGGCCCAGGAACGCCGCAAAGTGACAGAGCATGGCCCACTGGCGCACTTCCTTGTTCTGGGCTGACACGGGAAGCTGGTTGTCACTCATGGCGTTGCTCCTTGAGGTCGGTTTCAGTCAGCCAGTGCGGCGTTCTGCAGATCGAAGATTTCGCTCATGCCTTTCTGGGCCAGGGCCAGCATGGCGTTCAGGTCTGCCGGCTGGAATGGCGCGCCTTCGGCGGTGCCCTGCACTTCGATGAACCCACCGGTGCTGGTCATGACCACGTTCAGGTCGGTCTCGGCCGCCGAGTCTTCCAGGTAGTCCAGGTCCAGCACCGGCTCGCCCTGGTACATGCCCACCGATACAGCGGCAATCATCTGCTTGAGCGGGTCGCCGCCTTTCAGGCCACCGCGTTTCTTGATCACTTTCAGCGCATCGACCAGCGCCACCATGGCGCCGGTGATGGAGGCGGTGCGGGTGCCGCCGTCGGCCTGGATCACATCGCAGTCGACGTACAGGGTCACATCGCCCAGCTTGGACATGTCCAGCGCCGCGCGCAGGGAACGGCCGATCAGGCGCTGGATTTCCAGGGTGCGACCGCCCTGCTTGCCACGGCTGGCTTCACGCTGGTTACGCTCGCCGGTGGCGCGCGGCAACATGCCGTATTCGGCGGTCAACCAGCCCTGGCCCTGCCCCTTGAGGAAACGCGGCACGCCGTTTTCGACGCTGACGGTGCAGATGACCTTGGTATCGCCAAACTCGACCAGTACAGATCCCTCGGCGTGTTTGGTGTAGTTGCGGGTGATGCGGATCGAGCGGAGCTGATCGGCAGCGCGACCACTTGGACGTTTCATAGGGGATACCTGTACTGAGGACGAAAAACTGCCGAGCATTATAGAGCCGCAGGCCGCTTCTCGGCACTGCTAATAAATTCGGTAACGAATGGACAAGCCCTGGCACCCTTTGTCACAGCCCGCATTTGGGGGCGCCCGCCCCGTTGCGCTACAATCCTGCGCCTTCGCAGCCAGTCGGCTTCAATCTACCCACCAGCCCGCCCGTTTGCGGGACTGTATCGCGAGGTACCCCCATGGTGCACAGCATGACCGCCTTCGCCCGCGTCGAAAAAGCCGGGGCCCAGGGCACCCTGAGCTGGGAATTGCGCTCGGTCAACAGCCGCTACCTGGAGCCGCACCTGCGCTTGCCCGAGTCCTTTCGCGACCTGGAGGGCGCCGTACGTGAAGCCCTGCGCGCCGGTATCTCCCGCGGTAAACTGGAGTGCACCCTGCGCTTTACCGAGGAAACCACCGGCAAGCCGCTGCAGGTTGACCGCGAGCGCGCCGCGCAACTGGTCGCCGCCGCCGAGACCATCGCCAGCCTGATCAAGCAGCCAGCGGCCCTGAACCCGCTGGAAGTGTTGGCCTGGCCTGGCGTGCTGGTGGCCGACGCCACTGACCCGCAGGCGCTGAATGCCGAGGCCCTGGCCCTGTTCAACCAGGGCCTCAAGGAGCTCAAGGCCGGCCGCGAGCGCGAAGGCGCCGAGCTGGCCCGGCTGATCAACGAGCGCCTGAACGCCATCGAGGCCGACGTCGTGACCCTGCGCGAGCTGGTGCCGCAAATGCTGGCCACCCAGCGCCAGAAAGTCCTCGACCGCTTCGCCGACATGAAGGCCGACCTCGATCCGCTGCGCCTGGAACAAGAAATGGTCCTGCTCGCGCAAAAAAGCGACGTCGCCGAAGAACTCGACCGCCTGAGCACCCACATTCTGGAAGTGCGCCGCGTGCTCAAGTCGGCGGGTGCCGCTGGTCGGCGCCTGGACTTCCTGATGCAGGAACTCAACCGCGAAGCCAATACACTGGGCTCCAAAGCCTTCGACCCGCGCAGCACCACGGCTGCGGTCAACCTCAAAGTGTTGATCGAGCAAATGCGCGAACAAGTACAGAATATTGAGTAAGGCAACTCCCATGACCCACAGCACCGGCACCCTGTACATCATTTCCGCGCCCTCGGGCGCGGGCAAAAGCAGCCTGGTCAAGGCCCTGACCGACACCAACCCGCAAATCCGCGTCTCGGTCTCCCACACCACCCGCGCCATGCGCCCCGGTGAGGTGAACGGCGTGAACTATCACTTCGTCGAGCGCAGCGAGTTCGTGAAGATGATCGAACACGGTGACTTCCTGGAGCGCGCCGAGGTGTTCGGCAACCTCTACGGCACGTCCCAGAGCCATTTGCAGCAGACCCTCGACGAAGGCCACGACCTGATCCTGGAAATCGACTGGCAGGGCGCCGAACAGGTGCGCCGATTGATGCCCAAGGCACGCTCGGTCTTCATCCTGCCGCCGTCCCTGGAAGCCTTGCACCAGCGCCTGACCAATCGCGGCCAGGACAGCGACGAGATCATCGACGGGCGCATGCGCGAAGCGGTCAGCGAAATGAGCCACTATGTGGACTATGACTACCTGATCATCAACGACGATTTTGCCCACGCCCTGGACGACCTGAAGGCGATTTTCCGCGCCAATCAGCTCCAGCAAAAACGCCAACAGCAGCGTTTTGGCAAATTGTTGGCCGAACTGCTCGGTTGAATGGCTCTTCCCAAAACCGCTGCAAGGGCCTTACATTGGCCCTTGTAGCGTGTTTGCCGGGGCCTGCGGAAAATCAGCGCTTCCCTAAACGCTGGTGATTTTTTAAACTGTTGAGTCCGCTCGCCCAACCGGGCAGCGCGCATCTTGCATTCGCTCCGAGGAATACCATGGCCCGCGTAACCGTTGAAGACTGCCTAGAACACGTGGATAACCGCTTTGAGCTGGTCATGCTCTCTACCAAGCGTGCCCGTCAATTGGCCACTGGCGGCAAAGAGCCACTGCTCAATTGGGAAAATGACAAACCTACCGTGATGGCCCTGCGCGAAATCGCGGCCGGCGTGATGAGCTATGACTACATCGCCAGCGCTGAAATCGTTGAAGACGAACCGCTGTTTGCAGCGTTCGAGGACGAGTCCAACGAGGCCGTCTAAGCCTATGCCTGGTCGACGTAGCACGGCGCGGGGTCACAGCCTTCGGCAGGAGTTAATACCTTGCCGAGCATAGACGCCCTCGCCGATCGCTTATCGACCTACCTCGGCACCGACCAGGTCAACCTGGTCCGCCGAGCGTATTTCTACGCCGAACAAGCCCACGACGGCCAACGCCGCCGCAGCGGTGAGGCGTATGTCACCCATCCTCTTGCGGTGGCCAATATTCTTGCCGACATGCACATGGACCATCAGAGCCTGATGGCCGCGATGCTGCATGACGTGATCGAAGACACCGGCATTGCCAAGGAAGCGCTCAGCGCGCAATTTGGCGAAACCGTGGCCGACCTGGTCGACGGGGTCAGCAAGCTGACCCAGATGAACTTCGAGACCAAGGCCGAGGCCCAGGCGGAAAACTTCCAGAAAATGGCCATGGCCATGGCCCGGGATATCCGGGTGATCCTGGTCAAGCTGGCCGACCGGCTGCACAACATGCGCACGCTGGAAGTACTATCCGGTGAAAAACGCCGGCGCATCGCCAAGGAAACCCTGGAAATCTACGCGCCCATTGCCAACCGGCTGGGCATGCATGCCATTCGTATCGAATTCGAGGACCTTGGCTTCAAGGCGATGCACCCGATGCGCTCGGCGCGCATCTACCAGGCGGTCAAGCGCGCCCGGGGCAATCGCAAGGAAATCGTCAACAAGATCGAAGAGTCCCTGAGCCATTGCCTGGCAATCGACGAGATTGAAGGCGAGGTCAGCGGCCGGCAGAAGCATATCTACGGCATCTACAAGAAGATGCGCGGCAAGCGCCGGGCTTTCAACGAGATCATGGACGTGTATGCGTTCCGAATCATCGTCGACAAGGTCGATACCTGCTACCGCGTGCTGGGCGCTGTACACAATTTGTACAAACCCCTGCCAGGCCGCTTCAAGGACTACATTGCCATTCCCAAGGCCAACGGCTATCAGTCGCTGCATACCACGCTGTTCGGTATGCATGGGGTGCCGATCGAGATCCAGATCCGCACCCGGGAAATGGAAGAGATGGCCAATAACGGCATCGCCGCCCACTGGCTGTACAAATCCAGTGGCGACGAGCAGCCCAAAGGCACCCATGCCCGCGCCCGCCAATGGGTCAAGGGCGTGCTGGAAATGCAGCAACGTGCCGGCAACTCCCTGGAATTTATCGAAAGCGTGAAGATCGACCTGTTCCCGGACGAGGTCTACGTGTTCACGCCCAAAGGCCGGATCATGGAGCTGCCCAAGGGCTCTACGGCGGTCGACTTTGCCTACGCGGTGCACACCGACGTCGGCAACAGCTGCATCGCCTGCCGGATCAACCGTCGCCTGGCCCCGCTGTCGGAGCCGCTGCAAAGCGGCTCCACCGTGGAGATCGTCAGCGCCCCGGGGGCCCGGCCAAACCCGGCCTGGCTCAACTTCGTGGTCACCGGCAAGGCCCGCACCCATATCCGTCATGCCCTGAAGCTGCAACGCCGCTCCGAGTCCATCAGCCTGGGCGAACGCCTGCTGAACAAGGTGCTCAACGGTTTCGACAGCTCCCTGGAGAAAATTCCCACCGAGCGCGTCCAGGCCATACTCCTTGAGTACCGCCAGGAAGCCATCGAGGACTTGCTCGAAGATATCGGCCTGGGCAACCGCATGGCCTACGTGGTCGCCCGCCGCCTGCTCGGCGAAGGCGAGCAACTGCCGAGCCCTGAAGGCCCGCTGGCCATTCGCGGCACCGAAGGCCTGGTCCTGAGCTACGCCAAGTGCTGCACGCCGATCCCGGGCGACCCGATTGTCGGGCACCTGTCCGCCGGCAAAGGCATGGTGGTGCACCTGGACAACTGCCGCAATATCAGCGAAATCCGCCACAACCCGGAAAAATGCATCCAGCTGTCCTGGGCCAAGGATGTGACCGGCGAATTCAATGTCGAGCTGCGGGTCGAGCTGGAGCACCAGCGTGGCCTGATCGCCCTGCTGGCCAGCAGTGTCAACGCCGCCGACGGCAATATCGAAAAAATCAGCATGGACGAGCGCGATGGTCGCATCAGCGTGGTTCAACTGGTGGTCAGCGTACACGACCGTGTACACCTGGCCCGCGTGATCAAGAAACTGCGTGCCCTGACCGGGGTTATCCGCATCACTCGCATGCGCGCATAACGCCCTCCCTATAGCCCGGACATTACAAGGAGTCATTCATGACCAAGACTGTTATCACCAGCGACAAGGCACCTGCCGCCATCGGTACTTATTCCCAGGCGATCAAGGCGGGCAACACCGTCTACATGTCCGGCCAGATCCCCCTGGACCCAAAGACCATGGAACTGGTTGAAGGCTTTGAAGCCCAGACCGTGCAAGTCTTTGAAAACCTCAAGTCGGTAGCCGAAGCCGCAGGCGGCTCGTTCAAGGACATCGTCAAGCTGAACATCTTCCTTACCGACCTGAGCCACTTCGCCAAGGTCAACGAGATCATGGGCAAGTACTTTGAACAGCCCTACCCAGCCCGCGCCGCCATTGGCGTTGCCGCCCTGCCAAAGGGTTCGCAGGTTGAGATGGACGCGATTCTGGTCATCGAGTAATACATTCGGCGCAACCCACGGGGTTGCGCCGACTTCGTTTTAAAAGGATTTCGTAATGCGCAAAGCGCTCGTTGCCTCCACGCTGCTCGCCCTGCTCCTCGGTGGCTGCGCCAGCAATCCTGCCGCCCGGGATGTGAGCGGCACCTGGATCAACCAGGTCGCCATCGATGCGGCCTCCAAAGGCGGTCCTTTGCGTGAGGCCCTGCAGGCTTATGGCCCGAACCTCGAATGGGAGGTCAACACCCGGGCCAACCAGGCGCGCTACTTCAATGGCTTCGAGCGCCCTGAAGGCAAGTTGGCCGGCGAAAAGTCCGGCACCTGGAACGTTGATTTCTACGGCAGTTCGACCACCGAGCTCAAGCGCAAGGGCAGGCAGCTGCTGCAAGTGGCCAACGACAACGAGCCCGAACAGCTCTTTGGCCGCCCCAAGGACCCTGCCCCCGAAGGTGCGCCCCTGGGTGCCAACTTTGAACGGGCGCTGTACTCGGCCTATATGGGCGGCAGCTGGAAAATCACCAGCGGCAGTGGCCAGGGCGCGACCGTACAGTTCCAGGCCAACGGCCAAGTCACCGGCCTGCCCGGCGCCGACCAGTATTCACTGTGCCTGGCGGGCGACTGCGCCTCCATGAGCGGTGGCTACGACAGCATCTGGTTGCAACAAGGCGGCCAGGGCAACCCATGGATCTTCAGCCGCAATGGCAAGCAACTGGAGATTTTCCAGGCGATCAATACGTCCCAGGCCGACGAAGTGCCTTCGTTTACCCCCGGGCCGCGCCAGTGGTTGCTGGAAAAGCAGTGATACAGAACAAAGGAGCTTACGGGCTCCTTTTTTGTGAGTTGCACTCCTTTGCCTCGGACTACTCCATGCTCAAACCATTGCTCATTGGCCTGGCCTTGCTGGGCGGCTGCACCCAAGTGTCGCAACCCGCCGACATCAGTGGGATCTGGATCAACCAGGCCGCCATCGAAACCGCCGCCCAGGGCCGGCCGCTGCTCAAAAGCCTGCAGGCCAACGGCAATAATCTGGAGTGGCATGTCGACACCCGCACAGGCCAAGCTCATGCCAGCAGTGCCTTTGAGGTCGATGAAGGCCAACTACTGCCAAAAGCACCCAATGCATGGACCGTCGACCACAACGGCTACAGCCGTGACGAACTGCACCTTAATGATCAGCAACTGCTCCAACTGCCTCGCAAGGATCTTCCCGGCCAAGTGTTCCAACGCCCCCATCCACCCGCTCTGGCGGGCGCGCAATGGGGCAGTACATTCCGGCAGGAGCTGAACTCAGCCTATATGGGTGGCCTATGGAAAATCCTCAAAGGCCAGGGCGCCGGCGGCACCGTAGTGTTCAATGCGGATGGCAACCTGTCGGGCCTGGGGAAGAATGACCGCTACGAGCTGTGCCTGGGCGGGGATTGCGCCACTCAGGGCGCCGGCAATGACACCCTGTACCTGGGCAAAGGCGATGTGGGAGACAGCTGGATTTTCGTACGCTACGGCAACACGCTGGGAATCTTCCAGGCGATCAACCATTCCCGGCCAGACGAAATACCTCAGTTGAGCCCCGGGCCGCGCCAGTGGTTGCTGGAAAAACAGTAACCTAAATGTGGGAGCGGGCTTGCTCGCGATAGCGGTGGGCCAGTCGACAGAGCTGTTAACTGACATACCGCTATCGCGAGCAAGCCCGCTCCCACATTTTTGACCGCGTTTCAGCCCTTGAGGATAGCGGCGTAGCCTTCGCGATAACTCGGATAGGTTGGCGTCCACCCCAGCGCCTTCGCCCGCGCATTGCTGCACTGCTTGCTGCCGGAGCGCCGCACGCTGGCGTCTTCGGCCCACTCGGTCACCCCGAGGTATTCACGCAGCCAGCCCACGACTTCAGACAGCGGTGCCGGCGCATCATCGACGCCGATATAGACCTTGTCCAACACACCGCCCTGCTCCACATGCAGCAACAAAAAGGCCAGCAACCCCGCCGCATCATCGACATGGATACGGTTGCCATATAAAGGTGGCTCGACCGCCACGCGATAGCCCTGGCGCACCTGGCTCAACAACCACTCACGCCCAGGCCCGTAGATACCGGTCAAGCGCACGGTCGTGGCCGGGATACCGCTGTCGAAAGCCACTTGCTCGGCTTCCAGCATCACCTGCCCGGAATAGCCAATGGCCTGGGTAGGCGACGTCTCATCGACCCATTCGCCGTTTTGCTGCCCATAGACGCTGCTGCTGGACACAAACAAAAGCTGCTTGGGCTGCTGGCCGTAGTCGTCGAGCCACTCCAATACATGCTGCAAGCCTTCGACATAGGCTTTGCGATAGCCCGCTTCGTCATGATCGGTGGCGGCTGCGCAGTACACCAGGTAGTCCACGCCGCCGATCGGCCAGGTGTCGGGGCAGTCCTTTTTGAACAGGTCGCCGGCAATCCCGATCACCCCTTGTGGCAGGCGCGAGACATTACGTCGCAGGCCATGCACCTCCCATCCGGCAGCCAGCAATTGACTTGCCAGCCGACTACCTACATCACCACAACCGGCAATCACCACAGAAGGCGCAGACATCACAAAACTCCGTTCTCAAAGGTCTAGATTAGCCCTCGCAGGTGACCAGCGGCCAGAAAAAGCACAAATAAAGTTACTGTATTACTTCTGTTAACAAGAATTACTTGCAATAATAACCGCCCATTTGTCCTCGACCCTCTCGCGGTCTGGCAGGACAAGCCCTTATTTTTTCCTCTCAGGTCCGGCCAGCATGACACGCAATAACCTCCCCGCTTCGCCAACCAAGCCTCACAGCCCGTCCCGCGTCTGGCGCGCGATCACTGCGTTGCTGTTCAGCGTCCTGCTGGCTCCGACCGCCGCGTTCGCCGATGCCACGGCACCGGCCACCCCACCTGCCGCTACGGCCCCGGCTGCCGCCGCACCTGAGCAAACCGGCGCAGTACCAGGCGCTCCGGCGGCCGTACCGGCCGCTACCGACCCGGCCGCTGCCGAGGGCGTAGCCCCGACAGATGAAACCGGCCTGGTCCTGGAAGAAGACAACACCCTGGGCATGGCCCACGACCTGTCGCCGTGGGGCATGTACCAGAACGCCGACATCATCGTGAAGATCGTGATGATCGGCCTGGCCATCGCCTCGATCATCACCTGGACCATCTGGATCGCCAAAGGCTTTGAGCTGCTGGGCGCCAAACGCCGCCTGCGCACTGAAATCACCAACCTGAAAAAAGCCACCACCCTCAAGGAAGCCAGCGAAAGCGCGGCCATCAAGGGCACCCTGGCGCACCTGCTGGTACACGACGCGCTGGAAGAAATGCGCCTGTCGGCCAACACCCGGGAAAAGGAAGGCATCAAGGAGCGTGTGAGCTTCCGCCTGGAGCGCCTGGTAGCGGCCTGCGGCCGCAACATGAGCAGCGGCACCGGCGTGCTGGCAACCATCGGTTCCACCGCACCATTCGTCGGCCTGTTCGGCACCGTGTGGGGCATCATGAACAGCTTCATCGGCATCGCCAAGACCCAGACCACCAACCTCGCCGTGGTTGCTCCCGGCATCGCCGAAGCCCTGCTGGCAACCGCCCTGGGCCTGGTCGCCGCGATTCCGGCGGTGGTAATCTACAACGTGTTCGCCCGTTCGATCGCCGGCTACAAGGCCCAGGTGTCGGATGCTTCGGCAGAAGTCCTGCTGCTGGTCAGCCGTGACCTCGATCACCTGCCTACCGAGCGCAGCTCGCAACCGCACATGGTGAAAGTGGGGTAATCGGCCATGGGCCTGCATTTGAATCAAGGCGACGACGAGCTCGTCGAGAATCACGAAATCAACGTCACGCCGTTTATCGACGTGATGCTGGTGCTGCTGATCATCTTCATGGTGGCAGCCCCCCTGGCCACGGTGGACATCAAGGTCGACCTCCCCGCCTCCAGCGCGAAACCCGCGCCCCGGCCGGAGAAACCGGTGTTCCTCAGCGTCAAGGCTGACCAGCGTCTGTTCCTGGGCGAAGAAGAAGTCAAATCCGAAACCCTCGGTGCGGTGCTCGATGCCCGCACCCAGGGCAAGAAAGACACGACGATCTTCTTCCAGGCCGACAAGGGCGTGGACTATGGCGACCTGATGAGCGTGATGGATGCCCTGCGGGCAGCCGGCTACCTCAAGGTCGGCTTGGTCGGACTTGAGACGGCAGCCAAGAAATGATCACGACGCGCCACAAACTGACGCGTTATGGCACCAGCCTCGCCGTCGTGCTGGGCGTCCACGCCGTCGCGATCATCCTCGCGCTCCAGTGGTCGGCGCCACAGATGGTGCAGTTGCCACCGGCTGCCATGGTCATCGACCTGGCGCCGATGCCGGCACCACCGCCTCCGGCCCCGCCGAAGGTGGTGACGCCACCGCAACCGCCGGCACCGGTGGAAGAGTTGCCCTTGCCGAAACTGGCCGAGGCACCCAAACCCACGATTTCCGTGCCCAAGCCGGTCAAGCCAAAACCCAAGCCGCAGCCGCCCAAGCCTGAGAAAAAGGTCGAGCCGCCCAAGGAGAAACCTTCCGAGGACCCGCCGAGCGAAACCCCTCAGAACAACGCGCCTTCGGAAAAGTCTGCGCAGCCGCAACCCGGCCCGTCGCCGGCCCAGGTCGCGGCCAAGGCCACCTGGGAAAGCACGCTGCTCGGCCACCTGGCGAAGTACAAGAAATACCCGCCAGGCGCCCAGGCCCGTGGCAAGGAAGGCTTGAACCGCTTGCGGTTCGTGGTGGATGCCGAAGGCAAGGTGCTGTCCTATGAACTGGTGGGCCGCTCCGGCAACGCCGACCTGGACCGCGCCACCCTGGAGATGATCCGTCGGGCCCAGCCGCTGCCCAAGCCACCGGCCGATATGTTGAAAAACGGCAGCATTGAAATCGTTGCGCCGTTTGTCTACAACATCGAGAAGCGCCGCCGCTGATCCCTGTAGGAGCGGGCTTGTGTGGGAGCGGGCTTGCCCGCGATAGCGTTGTAACAGTCAACATCCACAGTGACTGACACACCGCCATCGCGAGCAAGCCCACCCCCACACACAAAGCTGCCAACGCCATTAAGCAAAATCCCCCACACAAACCCCTCAATCCTCAATCTAGTTCTGATAACGTGCGCCTCTCGATTGCAGCCGGTATGCTTGGCCCGCAACCTCATGGACGCCCGCTATGACTCTTACAGAATTACGCTACATCGTGACCCTCGCCCAAGAGCAACACTTCGGCCATGCCGCCGAACGTTGCCATGTCAGCCAGCCGACGCTGTCGGTGGGTGTGAAGAAGCTTGAAGACGAACTCGGTGTGCTGATTTTCGAGCGCAGCAAAAGCGCCGTGCGCCTCACCCCGGTCGGCGAAGGCATTGTGGCCCAGGCCCAGAAGGTGCTGGAGCAAGCCCAGAGCATTCGTGAACTGGCCCAGGCCGGCAAGAACCAGCTGACCGCCCCGCTGAAAGTCGGCGCGATCTACACCGTCGGCCCGTACCTGTTCCCGCACCTGATCCCGCAACTGCACCGCGTCGCGCCGCAGATGCCGTTGTATATCGAAGAAAACTTCACCCACGTCCTGCGCGACAAGCTGCGCAACGGTGAGTTGGACGCGATCATCATCGCCCTGCCGTTCAACGAAGCCGACGTGCTGACATTGCCGCTCTACGACGAGCCGTTCTACGTGCTGATGCCCGCCTCCCACCCGTGGACGCAAAAAGACACCATCGACGCCAGCCTGCTCAACGACAAGAGCCTGCTGCTGCTCGGCGAAGGCCACTGCTTCCGCGACCAGGTACTGGAAGCCTGCCCGACCCTGACCAAGGGCAACGACGGCGCCAAGCACACCACCGTGGAATCCAGCTCCCTGGAGACCATCCGCCATATGGTCGCGTCCGGCCTGGGCATCTCGATCCTGCCGCTGTCGGCCGTGGACAGCCATCACTACGCCGCCGGCGTGATCGAAGTGCGTCCGCTCACCCCACCCGTGCCGTTCCGTACCGTGGCGATTGCCTGGCGCGCCAGCTTCCCACGCCCGAAAGCCATTGAGATCCTCGCCGACTCGATCCGCCTGTGCTCGGTGGCCAAGCCGCCTGCCGCGAGCTAAGTGCGTGTATGACTGAGCTGTCGCAGGTGTCGGTGACGGCACTCAAGGGTGTCGGTGAAGCCATGGCCGAGAAACTGGCCAAGGTCGGCCTGGAAAACCTCCAGGACGTGCTCTTTCACCTGCCCCTGCGCTACCAGGACCGCACCCGTGTGGTGCCCATCGGCCATCTACGCCCTGGGCAGGATGCCGTGGTCGAAGGCACCGTCAGCGGTGCCGATGTGGTGATGGGCAAGCGTCGCAGCCTGGTGGTACGCCTGCAGGACGGCACCGGTGGCCTGAGCCTGCGTTTCTACCATTTCAGCAATGCGCAAAAGGAAGGCCTCAAGCGCGGCACTCGCGTGCGTTGCTACGGTGAAGCGCGGCCAGGGGCATCGGGCCTGGAAATCTACCACCCGGAATACCGCGCCATTACCGGCGACGAGCCGCCGCCGGTAGACACCACCCTCACCCCGATCTACCCGCTCACCGAAGGCCTGACGCAACAGCGCCTGCGCCAGCTGTGCATGCAGACCCTGACCCTTCTCGGCCCGCAAAGCCTGCCCGACTGGCTGCCGCAGGAGCTGGCCCGCGACTACCAGTTGGCGCCCCTGGCGGATGCGATTCGCTATCTGCACCATCCACCGGCCGATGCCGATGTCGATGAGCTGGCCCTGGGTCATCACTGGGCCCAGCATCGCCTGGCCTTTGAAGAACTGCTGACCCATCAACTGTCCCAGCAACGCCTGCGCGAAAGCATGCGCTCCCTGCGCGCCCCGGCGATGCCCAAGGCCACGCGCCTGCCCGCGCAGTACCTGGCCAACCTCGGCTTTGCGCCGACCGGCGCGCAGCAGCGCGTCGGCAATGAAATCGCCTACGACTTGAGCCAGAAAGAGCCCATGCTGCGCCTGATCCAGGGCGATGTCGGCGCTGGCAAGACCGTGGTCGCCGCCCTGGCCGCGCTGCAGGCCCTGGAGGCCGGTTACCAGGTGGCGTTGATGGCGCCGACCGAGATCCTCGCCGAGCAGCACTTCATCACCTTCAAGCGCTGGCTCGAACCCCTGGGCCTGGAAGTGGCGTGGCTGGCGGGCAAGCTCAAGGGCAAGAACCGCACGGCCGCCCTGGAGCAGATCGCCGCCGGCGCCCCGATGGTGGTGGGCACCCATGCGCTGTTCCAGGACGAGGTTAAATTCAAGAACCTGGCCCTGGTGATCATCGACGAACAGCACCGCTTCGGCGTGCAACAACGCCTGGCCCTGCGCGAAAAAGGCGTGGGCGGGCGGATGAACCCGCACCAGTTGATCATGACCGCTACCCCGATCCCGCGCACGCTGGCCATGAGTGCCTACGCCGACCTCGACACCTCGATCCTCGACGAGCTGCCACCGGGCCGAACCCCGGTCAATACGGTGCTGGTCACCGACACCCGGCGGGTCGAAGTGATCGAGCGGGTGCGCGGCGCCTGCGCCGAAGGGCGCCAGGCGTATTGGGTGTGCACGCTGATCGAAGAGTCCGAAGAGCTGACCTGCCAGGCCGCCGAAACCACCTATGAAGACCTCACCAGCGCCCTGGGCGAGCTCAAGGTCGGGCTGATCCACGGGCGCATGAAGCCTGCGGAAAAAGCCGCGGTGATGGCCGAATTCAAGGCCGGCCACCTGCAATTGCTGGTGGCCACCACCGTGATCGAGGTCGGTGTGGACGTGCCCAACGCCAGCCTGATGATCATCGAAAACCCCGAGCGCCTGGGCCTGGCACAGTTGCACCAACTACGCGGGCGGGTCGGCCGGGGCAGTGCCGCCAGCCACTGCGTGCTGCTCTACCATCCGCCGCTGTCGCAGATTGGCCGCCAGCGCCTGGGGATCATGCGCGAGACCAACGACGGCTTCGTGATCGCTGAAAAAGACCTGGAACTGCGCGGCCCCGGCGAGATGCTCGGCACCCGCCAGACCGGCCTGCTGCAATTCAAGGTGGCTGACCTGATGCGCGATGCCGACCTGCTGCCCGCCGTGCGCGATGCGGCCCAGGCCCTGCTGGAACGCTGGCCGCACCACGTCAGCCCGCTGCTGGATCGCTGGCTGCGCCACGGCCAACAATACGGCCAGGTCTGACCCGCCCCCATCACAAACCGCAGTTAGACCCCCTCAGCCGGACCAAGCTGGTTATACTCCAAGCAAATGTAGGAAATTGGATCCGGCCATGTCAGAAGTTGCCCACGCCACAGCCCCACCGACCGCACCCTCGGTCATTCGGGACCTGCTCGCAAAACTCGCCGTCAACTACACGGAAGTCACCGACCACCCAGGCCTGAACCCGGCCCGGAAGGTTCAGGCGGTACTGGTCGATGACGCGGTGGGCGCCCTGATGGTGCTGTTCCCCCAGAGCCAGTTGCTGGACCTCAACCGCCTTACCGAGCTGACCGGCCGCAACCTGACCGCCGTGGCACCGGAGCGCCTGGAGCGCATGCTCGGCAAACACCGCCTGAGCCTGCTGCCCGGCCTGCCGCCGCTGACCAGCTCGCCGTGCCTGTACGAAGAAAGCCTGCTGCGCGAGCCGACCCTGCTGGTGCACTCGGGCGAAGCCAGCGTGTTGCTGGAAATCGCCAGCGATGACTTCAAGCGCATGTTGAGCAAAGCCAGTGCCGCCCACTTCGGCGAGCCCCTGAGCAGCATCCGCCCCAATTTCGACCGCCCTGCCGACGACCGTGATGAGATCACCCAGGCGATGCAGGCGTTTACCGCGCGCCGTATCCAGCAACGCCTGGAAGCCACCATCGAGATCCCGCCGCTGGCCGACACCGCGCAAAAGATCATCAAGCTGCGGGTCGATCCCAACGCGACCATCGACGACATCACCGGCGTGGTCGAGACCGACCCGGCCCTGGCCGCGCAAGTGGTGAGCTGGGCGGCCTCGCCGTACTACGCCTCGCCGGGCAAGATCCGCTCGGTGGAAGATGCGATTGTGCGTGTGCTGGGCTTCGACCTGGTGATCAACCTGGCCCTGGGCCTGGCGCTGGGCAAGACCTTGAGCCTGCCCAAGGACCATCCGCAACAGGCCACGCCCTACTGGCACCAGTCGATCTACACGGCGGCGGTGATCGAAGGCCTGACCCGCGCCATGCCCCGCGCCCAGCGCCCGGAAGCCGGCCTGACCTACCTGGCGGGCCTGCTGCACAACTTTGGCTACCTGTTGCTGGCCCACGTCTTCCCGCCGCACTTCTCACTGATCTGCCGGCACCTGGAGGTCAACCCGCACTTGTGCCACAGCTATGTCGAGCAACACTTGCTGGGCATCAGCCGCGAACAGATCGGCGCCTGGCTGATGCGTTACTGGGATATGCCGCAAGAGCTGTCCACGGCCCTGCGCTTCCAGCATGACCCGAGCTACGACGGCCAATACGCCGAATACCCGAACCTGGTGTGCCTGGCCGTGCGCTTGCTGCGCGGGCGGGGGATTGGCTCCGGGCCTGAGGCCGAGATCCCGGACGAACTGCTGGAACGCCTGGGCCTGAGCCGCGACAAGGCCGAAGACGTGGTGAGCAAGGTGCTGGATGCCGAGGTGTTGTTGCGGGAGTTGGCGTCGCAGTTCAGCCAGGGGTAAATTCGGCGCCTGTTACATCGCTATCGCGAGCAAGCCCGCTCCCACATTCGACTGCATTCCAACGTTGGAACTCGGTCAAATGTGGGAGCGGGCTTGCTCGCGATGAATTCAACTCGGCCTGACTGAACAGCCTCAGGCCTTCTTTTTCTTCGGCTTCAAATACTTGGTCAAGCCCTGGAACCACATCACCAGGGCCGGGTTGCCCTTGATCTGGATCGACTTGTCCTGAATCCCCGTCATGAACGCCAGTTGCTTGTTCTTCGCCTGCATCGTGGCGAAGCCATAGGCGGCGTCTTTAAAAGCGATGGCAAACGCCGGCTCCGGGTGCACACCCGAGTGGCTGGTGATGCGCTGGTCTTTGACGATGAAGTGACGGGCAACCTTGCCGTCGAGGGTCTGCAACTGGAACGCCAGGTCCTTGTCACCCAACTGTTGCTGGAACGCGGGGTTGTTGCGGCTGGCTTTGGCCATCATCAGGCCCAGCACCCACAGGAGAAAACGAAATTTCATGCACACGGCCTCAGTGTAATTATTGGGTGGCCGCAGCAGTTTAACGATTTGTGCGCAGAACGCTACCGATCTCCCGCGTTAGCAGGAGATCGGCTGGCGTTTACCGCTTATAGCAACAACTTGGCTTAAACGTTAGGGCAAGGCACCGGTGCCCAGTCGGCCAGGTTCGGATCGCGGCAAGTGCCTTCGATCTGTGCTTTGCCGGCATTGGCCACTTGATTGCTTTCAGTCTGCTTGACCTTGGCGGTGCGGATGCTCCTTTCGGTGCTCACCGCTTCTGACGGCACCTTGGGCAGTGGCGGACGCTTGGTCACGACTTTGCTCTTCTTGTCTTTTTTCGCCGCAGCCGCAGCCGAGGAGGTCTCTGCAGTAGCCACAGTCACCACATCGTTACGCTGTACGCCCACTTGTTGCAGGTCTTTCTCGTAGGCCTGGGTGTAGTTGTTCAGGTCTTCGCTGGCCTTGCCGTTGACCGCGACGATCAGGTCGTTGGATTCCTTCAGGCCCGCAACGATTTCCGCCAGGCGCTTGCGACCTTCGGTGTCATTGACGGTCTTGGCCTTGCGGTCGGCCACCAGCTTGGTGAATGCGCTCTGGTAGCACTGCTGGGACGCCTTGGCGTACGCGGTGCTGCGGTCGATGTCGGAGGCGCTTTTATTGAAGTCGGTGGCGTAGGAGGCGATGCGCTGGTTGTCATCGCTGATTTGCTTCTGGCGCTCGGTGTAGTAACCCGCCGCGCCGCCCGCCAGGGCACCGCCCGCCGCGCCAATCGCCGCGTTGCGCCCGCGCTTGTCCGAGTCGCCGGTCAGGGCGCCCAGCAGCGCGCCACCGGCTGCGCCAAGGGCGGCGCCGGTGACGACCGACTTGGTCATGTCCGAATCGGTGGCACGCAGGTGCTGCACCGGCTCGTAGCAATTGGGGTAGTACTCGACCTTGGTGCTCGACGCGACCTTGGAGGCCGGCGACGTGGCGCAACCGGTCAGCACAGTGCTGAAACCAGCCGCAATCAGCAGCAAGTGACGCTTGGAAACCGCCTTACGGGAAAAAAGCATAGGTGTGTTCTCTTTTAAGTTTGACTTGCCCAGCACGGCCCATGCCGCCTGAGTCCCTTCCAAGCTCGCCAGCCTGCGAGCGATCAAGACCGCTGACCGCTTGCTGCGAGCAATTCCTTCAAAATCGTTGCCGGGTCGGCTCGCTGTTGTTTGCGATAGTTGCCGACATGGCGAACGAATAACGTCGCGCGCGTCACCAGGCTCTTGCCCAGCACCGGCTTGCGCTCCAACTCTTGCTGGATCCGTTGAAACTGCGCCTGGATCACCGCATCGGTGTAGCGCGTGCCGGTGGCCAGGTTGTCGATATAGATCGCCACCGCACCGTCCAGCGCGCTGCGGCCATTGGCGATGGCCGTGGCGAACAACTGCGCGCTGGCCTCGTCCTTGGCGTCCAGGGACTGCTGGCGACTCTTGTGCAGATTGGTCAGGCGGATGTTGTAGTTATTGATGGTCTCGGCCACCAGGGCGGCAGACTGGATCAGGTTGCCGGCCGCTTCCTCGCGCTGCTGGGCGATCAGCGATACGTTGCGCTTGAGCTCTTCGTTGACCAGTCCCAACTCGGCTTGCAGCCGTGGGTCGACGCTGGCGGCGATGATGCTGTCCAGGCGCTTGGTCGGGTCCTGGGCATCGTCGATGGCATCGGTCAACGCGGCCAGCCGCCCCTCTTTCTGCCACTGCGCGAACAGTTCGTTGTAGCGCGAACGCGGTGCCGACAGCGCGCCAATCGCCACCCTGAAGCCCGTGGTCTCGTTGCTTTGCTCGGTGCCGTCGGCGCCGAACAGCGGGTATTCCCGGCGCATGCCGCTAAACAACGTGCCCTCGCCCTCCAGGTAGTTGCCGCCCTTGACGATAAAGCCTCCATAGGTGCCCTGGCGGCGGCCGGCGTGGACCAGCTGGAATGACTCCTGGACCATCTCGGCAGCGTTGCCGATCACATCGAACAGGCCGATGGGGTTCGGCAACTTGGTGCCGATAGGCATCAGCCGCGCCGCCTGGCCAGTGCCGCCGGCGACCTGGTTAAACACCGCCCAATCGCCCAGCGGGCCGTCGCTGTCGCTGCCCTCGATACGCCGGGGGAACAAGCGGCCTTCCAGATCCTGGCGGCTCACTGCCTGGCCGCCGCGCGCGGCGAACTCCCATTCCACTTCGGTAGGCAGCCGCACAAACCCCAGGCCGCCATCTTGCGCCGAAGCACCGCGGCCACTGACCGGCAGCAAGTCGCGGTGATATTTCATCAACCAGGCGCTGTAGACCGCCGAGAAACGCTCGGCTTCAAAGCGCGACAGCTTGACCTTGGGCAAGCGCCCGGCCATGCCCTCAGGCACCTCGCACGCTGGCGCCGGCTCACCACTGGCCAGGGACTGGGCCTGGGACATGACCTGGGCGTATTGGCGCGCGGTGACTTCGTACTTGCCGATAAAGTAGAGCATCGGCTTGAGCGGGGTCTTGGCGTCGGTCTTGGGCATCAGCGGCGCAATCACCTTGTTCCAGCCCTTGGGCAAATCCTTAAGAGTGAATTGGCCGTTGATAAAGTCGCGGCGATAGCCGGAGATAAACGACTGCTTGTAGCCCGCCTCACCTTCGCTGAACGGGTAGCCGAGGCTGACCTCCCGGTCGTCCAGGGTGCCCTGGGCCAGGACATAGGCGTAGCGAAACACCATGTTGCCCTCGCACGGCAGCGGCAGGCTGACGTCATCGGCCAACGGCTTGGGGTTGTCCAGCTTATCGCTGGCCTCGTCGGCCCAGGCCGCAGTGGCCAGGCTCAGCGCCACGGCGGCGCCCAATAATCTATACATCTCTGATGCCCTCAGAAGCCTGGATACGCGCCACCCGCCACCCCCCGCACGCGGCCGCCACGGCGCTGACGCCGAGTACCGCGACCAGGGCCAGGGCGTAATGCCGCGCCAGCAGGTGGCTGGCGTATTCGCCCGGCACCTGCACGAATAATTGATTCAAGCCCGCCTCGGCCAGGCCATACAGCCCGGCGCTGAGCACGGCGGCGAAACCCGCGCTGTAGAGCGCCTGCATCACCACAAACAGCAGCAGCGCGCCAGTGGAAAACCCCAGCAGGCGCAATACCGACAACTCCCGGCGCTTGCGCGCCACAGCGGCCAACGCGCCGGCGAAGATCGCCGCAAACGCCCCCGCCAAGGCCAGGCCGGCGATGATCCAGAACACGATCGACAAATTGCGGCTCAACGACTGCACCTGGGCGATGCTCAGCGCCTGGGTCGAGACCAACAGGTTCTGCCCGGCGAAATACACCCGCAGCGGCTCTACATCGGTAAGGCTGCGCGCATATAGACGAAACGCCGGATACACCCGCTGCTCGCTCCCCCCCACTGCATCACCGTCCCAACCCAGCGCCGGTACTGCCCGGCCATCGCGGTAATCTTCCGCCGCTTCCAGCAGGCTCAAGCCGGCAAACAAACCGTCCCGGGCGAACGCCTCCAGGGGCAGCACTGCCAGCACCTGCAAGCGCGTACCCTGGGCCTCGACACGCCCGGCCACTTGCCGCGCAAAGCGGGTTTGCAACCAATCCCCCGGTCGCGCCGCCAGCTTCTCGGCGGCGGTGTGGCTCAGCACGATCTGGTCCAGGCCCGCCGGAATAGGCAGGCCGCCCAGCAATGGGTCACCCGGTGCGGTGGGCAACATTTCCAGGCTCAATGCCCCCACTTGGGCCGTGGCCGCGATCTGCCGCGTACGCGGGATGGCAAACGCCACATCGCTGCGCTGGCCGAGCTGCTCGACAAACGCGCGGCTCAATCGCCCCCCGCCCAACGGGATGATTTCCCGGGTCGCCGGGTCATTCTCCAGGCGCTCGGTCAAACTGCTGACCAGGCCGAATTTCAGGCCGAACAACACCAGCAACGGCGCGATCACCGCCACCAGCGCCAGCACCGCACAGGCCGACAGCCAGCCATCGTTGCGGTAGTCCTGCCACGCGAGGGAAGCCACCAGGGGGATGCGCATCAGCACGCCTCCCCAAGGGTCGCCGTAACGCCACCGTCGCTGTCGCGCCGGCAACTGATGCGCCGCACCTGCAAGCCACTGGCGCGGGCCAGGGGCTCGTCATGGGTGGCGATCACGCAGGCGGCGCGGTGCTCACGGGCCTGGGCCAGCAGCGCCTGCATCACGCGCTCGGCATTAAGCGGATCCAGGGACGCGGTCGGCTCATCGGCCAGCACCAATTGCGGGGCATGGGCCAGGGCACGGGCGCAACTGACACGCTGGCGCTGGCCTACCGACAACGCGGCCGGCTTCTTGGCCAACTGGTCGCTGATGTGCAACTGCGCAGCCAGCCGCGCCACGCTGCCATCGTCCTTCAGGCCCAACAGCTGTCGGGACAGGGCGATATTGCTGCGCACATCGAGAAAGCCCAGCAGGCCACCGGTCTGCAGCACGTAACCGAGATGCCGGCTGCGCAACCCGGCCAACGTGGATTGCTGATTGGCGCGCCACAGTCCGCCGATATCCAACTGGTTGAATTCAAAACGGTCCACCTGATCAGGTGCCAGGACCAACGCCAGCAGATCGAGCAAGGTGCTTTTGCCGCAACCGCTCGGCCCAACAATCGCCAACTGCTCACCTGCACCCAGGTGCAGTGCCGGGATCACCAGGCTATAGCGCTGGCTACCGAGGCCCCGGCTCTTGTGCACCGCGCTCAGGTTCAGCATCAGGGCAGCGTCGACAGCGGCACGCGGTACAACGCATCGCCCGGTTCGGCATCACCGAAACGGACCCAGTTGGCCACATCGTTATGGAAGGTTTCATACAGGCGGATCTTCGAGTCCAACTCGTCGATAAAGTCTTCCTGTTCAGCCACGCTCAACGACAACCACAGGTCCTGGGTCATGTTCAGCGACTTGCTGCGGTACGGCAGGCCTTCCAGGTATTCACCCAGAATGCCGCCGTCGGCGAGGTTGCCACCCTTGCGCAGGGCCTGTGGGTCGCGGCTCATATAGGCCGAGGCGCTGGCGATTTCCTGGAAGAAATCCCCGGGCGACGTCTGGGTCTTGCGTGCCGCATCGACGATCAGTTTCAGCGATTGCTGCAAGTCGTTGAGCTGCAACTTGGTCAGCATCACGCACACCTGGAACGCCGGCAGTGCCGGGTTGGTCAGGTCGCGGTCGGCGGTCCAGGCGCTGACCAGTTGCGGTGCCTGGCTCGCGCTTTTATGGCCGAGGAAGTCCATGTGCATGGCATAGCCGACGGCAGCGGATTTGTCCGCCAGGCTCGGCGCGCTGCTGAGCAACGGCACCGACTGCGGGGTGTTGCTGCGCACCTGGTGCACCAGGTTGGCGAACACCGTGCCGATCTCATCGACCCGCTCGCCCAGCTTGCGCACATCACCGCCCGGCACCGCCGTATACAGGTCGCCGATCCGCGGGTTGGCGTCGGCGGTCAGGATGCGGTACTGGGATTCGGCGCCGCCGTGGGTTTTCTTGCCGGCGTCGGTGCGCAGGTGCAGGGCATAGATCTTGATCTGCTTGCCCAGGGCGGCCTGGCGCACTTCGGCTTCGTTCATCTGGGTCGCGGCGAACGGGTCGTTCTTGCGCAGGGCCCCGGCATCGGTCACCAGCAGGATCAGGCGCCCGCCGTAGCCGGACCAGTCCATGCCTTCCACCGCCTGCATCACCCCGGCAAACGCGTCTTCGTTGAACGAGTGGCTGGAAACACTGGAGGCCTTGACCTGCCGCGCCATGTCGAGAAACCGCTGGGGGTCGCGGCCCTGGTCAAGGGTGATCAGGGTCTTGGCCACGTATTCCAGGCCAGGGGTTTTTTTGACGCTGCTGCGAAAGCCGACCATGCCGAAACTGACGCTGTCCAACTCGCCACGTTCGGCAATGCGGGTTTGCAGCTCGTGGACCACGTCGCGCACCTGGTCGATATAGGGCTGCATCGACACCGTGGTATCCACCACCAACACCACGGCGGTACGGAATGCATCGGCGTTAGCGCTGATCAGCGGGGTCGCCGGCTTGGCAGCGGCGCTGCCGGGGTCGATGGACGCCACATTGAGCAACTGCACCGGCTGGCCATTCTCGTCGAAGCTCTCTTTGGCGTCGAAGATCGGCAACAGGTAGAACTGGTTCTGCGGCACGGCACTGGCGGCGGGTTCCAGGGCCAGGACCTGTTGATTGTCGTCGGGGTTTTTCTGCGCCTTGAGCAGCAGGTTTTTCGCCGCTGCCGGGTCAGCCAGGAGTTTTTCCACCTCGCCGGGCTGGCGCAGGAACATCACCGGCGCACGCCCCGAACGCTCGGTGAACTTGAGCACCAGGCTCTGCTTCCAGTCGCTGACTTGCGCGGCCGGCAACCAACCGTCGCTGCGGCCGTCGCTGGCAGTGCCAATGCGCAGCCATGGGCTGCCATCGACATCCTTGCGCTGGTACACATAAAGCACCGAAAACGCGGGCAAGGCCTCGCCCGGTGCACCACCCGCCGCGCTGGAGAGCTTGGCGCCGGGCTTGCTCAAGACACGCTGGAACAGGGTTTTCTTGCCCGCCATCAGCAAGGGGCGCTGGCCGCCGTCGCTATCAGCGACCACCGGTTTAACCCCGGCCGGTGTAACGGGCACAACCGCAGCAGGCGGCGGCGCAGGGGCATCGTCACTCAGCCACCAGTAACTGGCGCCACCGATGGCCAGCGCAACCGCCACGGCCACGGCGGCCAATGCCAGGACCGGGCCACGCCGCTGCTCGGAAACGGCGTGAGGCTGCGTGGGGCTCACCACCGGCTGACGCACCGCTTGTGGCTGCGGTGTGGCAGTGGGGATTTCGATGGACACCGGGGTCAGCCCGGCCAGGTCACTACCGGCCGGCGTCACGGCGGGGCGAATCAAGGTCGCTTCCAACGCGTCTTTTGGCGCCTCCAGTGGCAGCCGATCCAGGGCCAGCAACAGCGCAGCGGCATCCGGGAAACGCTCTGCGGGGTCCTTGGCCAGGAGTTTTTTCAGCACCTCTTGATAACGGCCATGGTGCAGCGGCAATTCCGGCAAAGGCTCGGTCAGGTGCGCCAGGGCGGTGGAAAGTGCATCGGTGCCGTTGTAAGGCAGCTTGCCGACGAGGATTTCATAGAGCACCACCCCCAGGGCGTACAGGTCGGCGCGGCCGTCGATTTCCTGGCCGCGCGCCTGTTCCGGGCTCATGTAGCTGGGGGTGCCCACGGCAAACCCGGCCTGGGTGAACTGGGTGCGGTCATCCAGGGACTTGGCGATCCCGAAATCCGACAGCACCGCCGTGCCATCGGCGCGAAACAGGATGTTCGCCGGCTTGACGTCGCGGTGCACCAGGCCCTGGGCATGGGCGTACCCCAGGGCCGAGGCGATCTGGCGGATATACACCAGCCCCTGCTCCGGCGTCAGGCCGGCGGCGATGCGCTCCTTGAGCGTGCCGTTGGGCAGGTACTCCATGGCCATGTAATACAGCTCGCCGACATTGCCAATGTCGTGGATGGTCACCGTGTGCGGGTGCGACAGCCGCGCCAGGGTCTTGCCCTCGCGCAGGAAACGTTCGCAAAAGCTTGGGTCGGCGGCAAGCGCAGCGGCCATGACTTTCAGCGCCACCTTGCGCTCCAGCGAACGCTGGGTTGCCAGGTACACGCTGGCCATGGCGCCTTCGCCGATTTCGCCGTCGATGTCGTAGCCGGGGATGATCAGGGTCATGGCGACACCTTCACGACGAGGGTGGTGATATTGTCGGGCGCGCCACGGTTGAGCCCCAGGTGCACCAGGCTGCGGGCGATTTCGTCAGGCTCGGCATGGCTCAGCACGTCGCGGATCTCGTGGTCTTCGACGGTCTTGTTCAGGCCATCGCTGCACAGCAGGTAGCTGTCACCGGGGGCGATCAACAGGTCGACCACCGACAGCTCCAATTGCGCCTCCACGCCAATGGCGCGGGTGACGATATTGGCCCGTGGATGCACCCGCGCATCGGCCTCGCTGAGCAGGCCACTGTCTTGCAGGTCCTGGACGTAGCTGTGGTCGCGGGAGATGCGCTCCAGCTCGCCGTCGCGCAGGCGGTACAAGCGGCTGTCGCCGGCCCACAGGCATACACCGCGCAGGCCACGAGCCGCCAGCAGCACCACAGTGCTGCCCATCATGGTCACGCCACGGTTGGCGGTTTCTTCACGTACGGCGGCGTTGACCCGGGTCAGTTCAGTGCGCAGCGCCGCCGTGTATTCGTCCAGGGACCGCCCCACGGGCAGGCTGCGCAGGCTGTCGACGATCAAGCTGCTGACATAGTCGCCGGCCGCATGCCCGCCCATGCCATCGGCCACCACCCACAGGCGGTTTTCCGGGAGGTCCAGGCACGCGTCTTCATTGACCTGGCGCACCATGCCCACATGGGTTTTGCTCGCGGATTTGTACGTCGACCCCATCTACACCACACCTTCTTGTCCGAGCAAAAATTGCGCAAAATCGCCGGCGGCAGGCAAGCCCTGGCACCGCAATAAACCGGGGGAAATACGTTGCGAACCACGGCCCCACCACAGGCTCGCCCCTTCGCAGGCCTGTTCGGCGAGGGCGGTCATGCGCCCATGGGGCACGGTGGCGGCGACCCGCTGCAGGCCGGCGAAACGGCTGTCCAGCGCACGCGGTTCACTCGCCGGCACACCCAGGCGCTCAAGGCCATCGCTGAATCCTTCAAATGTGGCGCCGGGATCCAGGGTGCCGAGCAGCAACTCCTCGGCCTGCTCGAACCAGGCGTCCGGGCCACCCACCAGGGACGCCGGATTGGTGTCGTGATCCAACAACACGACCACCGCCAGCGGGAAATACCGCCCGACCCGATCAATGCTCGGCATCACCACCCCCGCCGCCGCATCCGGCCCGCACACCCCCGGCGCCAGTACAAAACGCCACAGCGGGCTGACCAGGTACACGTTGAGCCAGTTGTCGCCCAGGCTGTGCTGGCTGGCGAGCAAGCCGGCGGCCAGCCAACTGTCCCAGGGCCCGATAAAGCTCTGGGGCAAGGCGCGGCTGACAAAGTCCCCGCGACTGGCCAACTTGCCGTAGAACCCCAGGGTGGTCATAACCGCTCCGGCAGGCTGAACCCACTGAGCACGCGGCTCTTGAATGGGTTGAAGGCGCTGTTGGCGCGCAATTCATAGGCGATGCTCGCGCCATCGACCCGCAGGCGCAGGTTGAAGCGGTCCGGCGAATTGCCGGCAGACAGCTCCGACTGCTCCAACAGGCGGAACCACGCCCATGGGCCATCCAGGGTAACGCCGGAGCGCCCGCTGGCCGCTGGCGGCATGATCGAGATACGCACCCCGCCACTGCTGCCGGGGTTCGGCCATTGCATTGCCACTGGGCGGCTCGGGCCATGGTCGTAGCTCAGTTGCTGGCCGTCCAGGTCCAGCAGGAACTGGGTGATGGTCGCGTCCATCGCCACCGGCTTGAGCTCGAAACGCACGATGGGCTGGGTCCCACCGGCACGGAAGAACGCATCCCGAATAGTCGCCGCGCGCTGGAAGGTTTGCAGCACGCCCGGCGCGATGCCGAGCTTCTGCGCCGCCCCCGGCTGCCAGCGCCAGGTCTGCGCGGAGGTATCGACGTAGGGTTGCAGGTATTTGCGGAAGTAGTTGTCCATCACCCCGCCCACCCCGAAGAACTGGCCGAAGTCGTCCAGGGTGGCGTCGCGAGCGCTGCCCGGGGACATCGGATAACGCCCGGCCAGGGACTGGCGATACACATTGACCACTTCACTGACCCAGGCTGCATTCAGCTGATTGCGCACCCCACCCATCATGCTGTTGGTGGTGGAGTTGACCACCGACTTGACCATGCCCTGCACCAGCGGCGGCTGGCGTTCGGCATTCAGGCTGACCCGGGTGGCCGCCGCTGCGGCCTGGTTCTTGGCTTCGCCGAGCAAGGCATCGCCACTGGCGCCGACCATGGCGCTGACCTGCACATACAGCGCATTCATGTCCGCCAACAGGCCGTCGATGGCCGCCGGCTCGCCTTCGTTCTTGGCAACGATGCTGTTGAGTTCGGCAAAGTGCGCAGTCACCGGGTCTTCCGTGAGGGCCAGGGCGCTGGCCGTCGGCTGGGCCTCGCCGAGCAGGCTGCCGAGGCGTTCCTTGAGCTTGTCCACACCGCCTTCCACCGGCACGCCCTTGGCCGCCAGTTGGCGTTCTTCAGCTTGCAGGTCGGTTTCCTTGGCCACCGCCACCAGCAGCTTTTTCAGCGGCGAGGTCGGGCCGGAGATCACGCGCAACACATCCGCCGCCTGGGCCACGCTGGTGATGGGCACAAAGTCGATATCCGCCAGCAAGGCGTCCCACTGGCGCTGATAGTCCTGGAAATACAGGCGCCGCACATCGGCAGCAAGGCTGGCCACATTTTGCTGATCCGCCGGCGCATGGCCCAAGACCCACTGCTCTTCGGCCAGGGTGCCGGCCTGGTTCAGGCTGGTCAGCAAAAAGCCCTGGCGATAGCCCTTGGCGGTAAACAACCCACTCAACGGCTCGCCCAGCGGCTTGCCACTTTTGCGGCTGAACACCAGGGCGGCATCCCGCCCGGCAGCTTCGTTGATACGGAAATCGGTCACCCCATCGGGCAGCTTCTGGCGCTTGACCCGGTCGTACACGCGCTGGGCCACCGGCAGTTGTTGCAGTTGCCGGCGCAAGTCGTCGATCAGCCGTGGGTCGAGGCGCGCATTCGGCGGATGGCGGTCGAACAGCGCCTGCAAGTGACCGGTCAGCGCCTGGCGCTGGTCGGCGGGCAGGTCGCGCGGCAGGTTGCGGTCCCAGTCCAGGGCGATCCAGGCCTTGATAAAGTCCGGGTCGTAATGTTCGCTGTCCGCCAGCATCAGGTAGGCCTTCAAGCCTTCGTAGAGGAAGTCGGAATTGCCGCCACCGTGCAGTTGCTCTTCGATGCGCGTTACCAGGCGCGGGGCGAATACCGCGATCAGCAGCTTGCGGTAGACACTGGCAGATTCGGCTTCGAGCATGTCGCCCTGATACAGGCCCAGGCCCTCGGACCAGCCTGGCGAATCGCCCGCCAGGTTTTTCACCGCGTTGAGCAGCGGCAACACCGCCAGCACATCGCGCTGCGCCGGGCTCAGGCTCTGCACGGCCTGGCCCAGGGGCGCGACCTTGTGGTCGACCTGGGCGATATACGCCTGGTTGGCGCGGTAACTCAGCCACCACAGGCTGCTGACCACCAGCACCAGCGCGATCGTCGCCGCGAGTACCCCACGGGCCAGCCATTTACGGCGGCGCTCGACCTTCGGGTTGACGCCCACCAGGCCACGCTCGGCAAAAGCCACGGCACTGAACAGTTTTTCGATGAAGTAACTGCGCCCGGTGCCGCTCTGGCGCGCCAGGTGCTGGCGGTCGAGGTTCATGCTCTGGGCCATGGCGCCGATCAGTCGATCAATCGGGCTGCCTTCCTGGGTGCCGCTGGTGAAATACACGCCGCGCAGCAGCACGCGCTCTTCAAAGGCATTGGGCTTGAACACGCCCTCGAGGAAGCTTTGCAGGCAATCCTTCAGCGCACCGAATTGCTGCGGGAAGCCATAGATCAGGTCGCGCCGCGCCGGGTCGCGTTCCTGTTGCAGGCGTTCCACCAACCGTTCGTTGAGGCGCTGCTCCAGGCCGGCGAATTCGCTTTGCAGATGGGCCAGCGGGCTGTCGCTGTGTTTGCCGTCGTCCAGGGCAAAGGTCATGCCCCACACCTGGGCGCGGTCTTCCTTGCTCAGGTTGTCGAAAAACTCCATGAAGCCCGGCACCAGGTCGAGCTTGGTGAGCATCAGGTAGATCGGGAAACGCACCCCCAGCTGGGTGTACAACTCCTGGATGCGCAAGCGGATCGCCGCCGCATGGGCAGCGCGCTCGGCGTCAGTGCCCAGCAGCAGGTCCGACAGGCTGATGGCGATAAAGGCGCCGTCAATCGGGCGGCGCGCGCGCTGTTTTTTCAGCAGGTCGAGAAAGCCCAGCCAAGCGGCTTTATCCACCGTGGAGTTGCTGTCCTGGGTGGTGTAGCGCCCGGCGGTGTCCAGCAGCACCGCTTGATCGGTAAACCACCAATCGCAATTGCGCGTACCGCCCACGCCACGCACCGCGCCGGCACCCAACTGGGCAGCCAGGGGGAAATGCAGCCCGGAGTTGACCAGCGCGGTGGTCTTGCCCGAACCCGGCGGGCCGATGATCACATACCACGGCAACTCGTAGAGGTTGCGCCGCTCGTCACCGCCCAGCCTGGCCTTTTTCAGCAGCGTCAGGGCTTCGTCCATGCGCTGGCGCAGGGTGGCCAGCTCTTCGGCAGTGGCGACACTGTTGGGGTCGGCCGGGGTTTCGGCGGCCAGGCTGCGCATCACTTCGGCGGCCTGGCGACGGGCCTGGATAATGCGAAACACGCGATAGGCGATCCACACCGCGAACACCAGGATAATCAGGGCCCAGCGCCGGCCTTCCGGCACCAGTACATCGAGCAATGGCCCGACGAACCAGATGATCAGGCCCAGGGCGATCAGGCCCAGCACGGGGATCACCCAGCGAATGATAAAACTGAAAAGCGCCTTCACTCGACACCCTCCGCCAATACGGTGATTTCAACCCGACGATTGCGGGCACGGCCTTCGGCTGTGGCGTTGGTCGCCACCGGCTCGGTGTCGCTGCGGCCCTCGGCGCTGAAGCGCTCGCCCTGGCCGGTCTTGGCCGCGAGAATTTCCAGTACCGACTTGGCCCGCGCTTCGGACAAGGCCCAGTTGGACGGGAACCGCAGGGTGGCAATCGGGCGGTTGTCGCTGTGCCCGGTCACCCGCACCTGGCCCTTGACCTTGCGGATGGCGTCGGCGATGCGCAGCATCAGGGGCTGGTAGTCATCGACAATGCTGGAGCTGGCCGAGGCGAACAGCTCATCGCCCCGGATCGTCACCACGGAACGGTCAACGGCGTCTTCCACCGCCACCCGACCCGCCTTGATGTCTTCGACCAAAAAGCCCGCCAGGCGTGGACGCTCGATGATTTTCGGCTGCGCCACCGGACGGTCGATCGCCTGCACCGGGATTTCACCCAGGGCATGGATGTTCTTGAACACCGGCTCGGCATCCGACGCCAGCTTCATCCGCAAGCCAAACAGCAGGGCCAGCAACAGGGCCAGGCCGATGGCCACGGCGATCCACGGCGGCATGAATTGCGCCAGGCGATCGCGGGCCACGGTCACGCCGCGCCAATGGGGCGACAGCTCGCGCTCATGCTCGCCACGGGCACTGCGGATCGCCGCTGCCGTGCGCTCGCGCAGGGTTTCCAACTGGCTGCGGCCGTCGTTCATCACGCGGTAGCGGCCCTCGAAACCCAGGCACATGCACAGGTACAACAGCTCCAGCAGGTACAGGCGCTCACGCGGGCTTTGCAGGCAATGGTCCAGCAGTTGGAAGACCTTTTCGCCGCCCCAGGCTTCGTTGTGCACGGTGATCAGCAGGCTCTGCTTGCCCCAGTCACTGGCGCTGCCCCAGGGCGTGCTCAGCACCGCTTCGTCGAGGGCGGTGCACAGCGCGTAGCGCGCCAGCAGCACCTCGTTACGGGCCACGCCGGCGGCCTCGGCGCGCTCTTCAAACTGGCGCAGGTAGGCCAGCAACTGCGCACGTAGGCTTGCGGGCGCGGGATGGGCGATGGTGTTGCGCAAGCGCGTCAACAGCGCCAACAACGGGCCGGCAGCACTTTCCAGGGGGTTGAGGCCCTGGCTTTTGCCGGTGAGGATCGGCGCCGCCGGCATCGATAAAGGCGCCGGTTCCGCGCGGGCAGGCTCCGGCGCACGGCCACCCGGGCGCGGCATGAACTGGGTGCGGTCGTCATCATTGGGGTGCATCGCGGATTATCCTCGGATCGCCCAGAAGGCCAGGTTCAAGCCCGGGAACTGCCCGGCGATATGGAAGGCAAAGCCGCCGGAGTGGATCAACTGCTGCCAGTGCTCGCTGCCGCGGTCCAGCTCGTAGTAGGTGGAGCCGGCGTGATACGGGATCTGCCGTGGCGCCACCGGCAACGGCAGCAGGCCGATGCCCGGCAGTTGCAGGTTGACCAGGTCGCGGATGTGCTCCACCGAGCCGACCTTGCTCTGCTGGCCGAAGCGCGCGCGCAGGGTTTCGCCCGGTACATCAGCACGCACCACGAGGATGAAGCTGGCGCTGTCGATCAGGGTTTTATCCGCCAGCATCGCCACATGCACGCCGTAAGCTTTCTCGACAATCGGGATCGGCGTGGCCTTGCTGTCGATCAGCATCGACAGCGCTTCACGCAGGGCCTGCATCACCGGGGCGAAGCTCAGCGCCAGGTCGTCGTGCTGGTAGCGCGGGTATTCTTCGGGGCGCCGGCCCGAGGTGGAGAAGGTTGAGAACTCGCCGGCCAGGCTGACCAGTTCACTGAAGAAGCGCTCCGGGTGCAGCGGGCTCAACTGGCTCAGGTGCTGGATCAGCGGCTGGGCGCGATTGACCAGTTGCAGCAGCATGAAGTCGGCGATCTCCGAGGCGCCCCCGGCGCCCGAGGCCACCACCCGCCCGGCCAGGGCTTCGCCACGCTGGTGTAGCAGGCCCAGCAGCTCACTGCGAAACGCCGTCAACGGCTTGCTCGCCGCCACATCGAGCACCGGCGGGATGTAGCTGTCATCCAGCACCAGGGCGCGGTCGGCGCGTTTTTCCTTGATGCGCACCAGGCCGATGGCGGCGTAGTCGCTGACGCCATCGGCGGCAGTCAGCAAGCGCAAGGCCCGGGAGCCGACGGCCACCGGCGCGCGGTTCTCGAAGGGTGCGTTGTCATCCCGCACTTCGCGCACCTGGCTCAGGTAACGCGCAGCGCCCAGGGGCTCGCCTTCGTCCACCGTATCGCGGGCACCGGCACGCTTGAGGGGCAAGGCCAGGTACACCAGGCCGTCACGCAGGTTGTCGTCGATATTCAGCGGGCTCGGCGCCAGGTCGTCCTGGGGAATATTGAACGGGGTGCCATCGGGCAACAGGCCACGGGCCGAGACAATGGCCAGCTTGCCCTGGGCCAGCAGGCCCTGGTCGAGCAGCAGTTCGCAAAACCCCCAGGCACCGGCCGCCAGCGGGCGGCTGCGGGCATCGATCAGGTTTTCCAGGTAACGGTCATGCTGCTGGAAGTGCTGCGTTCCGATGAACATGCCTTCCGACCAGACCACGCGATTGTTCCAGGACATGGGGGCTCCGATTGCTTCTTATTGGGCAGGGCTGGATGGGGAAACGCTGAGGTGCGCACGTACGGCGCGCACATCAAGGCTGATCTGGTATTGGCTGGCCTGGCGCGGCGTCACGCTGAACACCGTGCGCCATTGCGCGCGGTCCAGTTCGCGATAGCCCACCAGCAAGCCGATCTGCCGGGTGGCCGGGTCAAGGTCGCGCTGGATGCTCAGTTGCTGGCCGGGCTGGATCACCACTTCATCCTGGTCCAGCAGGTCCAGGCCGAGGGTCGGCTGGGCACGATCGGCCAGGGCGAAGTAGTCGGCACGGCTGAAGGCTGCGGCGTTTTTCAGCTCGAAAATCCGTACCCGCACCGGGGCTGGCTGGCCCGTGGTGCCGGGGTTGAGCCCAGCGATGGCATGGAAGTGCAGTTCGACGCGGGTGCTGTCGATGTGTGCCTCTGGCGCCTGGGGCGGCGCGACATCCTTGGCACAGGCCGTCAGCAGCAACAGGCTGGCGGCTGCGAGTAAAAACCTGGAAATCATCCTGCGTCCTCAATGACGTATGTGGCTGTCCGTTGTTCCAGTTTCAGCGCCGCTGTCGTGCGCTGTGTGCTTCATAGGCCCGGCTGAATTCACGGCCGAACAGGTCCTGGAAGTCCTCCTGGGCCTCACGGGAAATACTGTTGTAGAGCTCGGTGAACTGTTGCCAGTACTGGGCCTGGCGCGAACCGTTGAACAGGCTCGACAGCCCGCCGGGCTTGCCCATGCGCGTTTCCAACTGCGCGGGCTCAAAGCGCGTCAGCAGATGCTGGATGGCCGCCTCGACACCGGCCATTACCGCCAGTTGGTGGGCACGCAGGTCGTCGAAACTGTCGCGCACCGCCAGGTCCGGCGCCATAAACGCCTGGTTGCCGTGACGAAGCAGCAGCAGTAACGCTTCGTCGGCATTCGGTGCGAATTTCAACGGGTTGTTTTCCACCGGCTGGATCGTCGTCTGCTGCATGCGGAACTCGCCCTTGAGGCTGCTGCGCGCACGCAATACGTCGATCAGGCCTTCGACCATCAGCCGGTAGCTGCGGCCAATGCTTTCCATCTGCGCCTCGGCCTGGGCCTTGTCCAGGCGCAGTTGATCCAGACCGGCACCGCGCAGGAAGGCTTGTAGCAAATCGGTTGGGTTGGCATCTGCCACGGGGAGCGGGGGCTCGACCACAGGTGGCGCGGGGGGAGGCTCAGGCGGCGCGATGGTCGGCGGCGGTGCGCTGATCGGCGGCGCGGGTGTTGTACCCAACAGATCCCAGTCTTCTGGAATCACCGAACCCGCAGTCACCGGCTGCTCGGGCGCAGGCACGCTAACGGCGATGGGCGGGCGAAAATCATGCTGTTCAGCCGGCACATGGTCAGGCTGGGTGGCCGGTGGCACGGCCGTGGGCGCGAGGAAATCGAACAGGTCCGGCAGCGTGTCCATCGACGACGCGCCCTGGAACTGCGGGGCAATCACCGGGGTCGGCAGCGGCGTGGCCACGGCTCCACTGTGTCGCCCCATCAGCGCTTCAAAACTGTTGGAGGCGTCACCGGCGAAAGGCAGGCTGCCTGTCACATTCACGCCGGAATCAATCCGTGCCTGGATTTCGTAATCGCCGATCCGAATCAACTCACCGTCTTGCAATGGCTCGCTATTTCCCCGGCGCAGACGAATACCGGCATTAACCAATTCCACACCGTTGGTACTGTTATCGGTCAGGTAGTAACGACCATCTTTGTATTGAATAACGCAATGTTGCGCGGAGACCAATCGCTCGGGATCGGGCAATATCCAGTCGTTTTCACTGGAGCGGCCAATTGCCATCACTCCATTATCCATGGACTTTTCCGGGCATTGACCTGGGGTGATCTTGTGATAACTAGTGATAGTCAAACACAGCGACATCTTGCCTCCTTGCTGAACCTCGCGCACGGCCGACCCAAGGGAAACACCTTCCCAAGCACCAACCGCCAAATCCTTGAAACAACCTATAAAAGCCATCTTTATCAGCATGATCACTGATTTTAACTGGCTCTTGTGACAAAAAACCTCCAGCGGTGCCTGTATTGACTCATGGGTCGCACAGGTTGTTAAGCACCGCACATCTGTCACATGGGACGAATAGCTTACCTTGACAACGCCTAACTACTACACCAAAAATGCACAACTTCTTGAAGATAAGTAGTGGCACATTGAAATCAATGCGCTGAGCCGACCAAGAAACCATGCCGATAAAGTGCGCAACTAGCTGCGCAACTAACGCATGAACTGCCCGAGACTAACTGGGCGATATGGAGATCGAATTTAGTGGATGTGCCGTTGCTGCTCGCCGCTGTTTGCGCGACTTCGCCGTGTGGCGAAGACTTGGAATATGACGCGGATTTCCTGCAATTGGAACGTGCTGCCCAGGGTCAACCCGAGCGCAGCATGGGCGATGCCATTTTGCCCGCCGAGCCACCCGAGTGGCGTAGTATCCAGCAACAAAGCCTGGACCTGCTGCAACGCAGCAAAGACCTGCGCATCACCCATTTCCTGCTGCAAAGCTCCCTCGCCCTGCAAGGCGTCGGCGGGCTGGCCAGCGCCCTGACCCTGATCAGCGAACTGCTCCAGCAGTACTGGGCCGAGCTGCATCCGCGCCTGGATGCCGATGACGACAACGACCCCACCGTGCGCATCAACGCCCTCGCCGGCTTGACCTGCGACACGAACATCCGCCTGCTGCGCGAAAGCGTCCTCACGCGCTCGCGAGCGTTCGGCCCCGTGAGCCTGCGTGGCGCCCTGAACGCCAGCGGCCTGCAAGGGTTTCCCGGCGAAAGCCTCGGCGCCGAGCAACTGGCCGGGGCCTTTCTCGACAGCGACCCAGAGCAGCTGCAAGCCACCCACGCCGCCCTCGTCGAGGCCCGTGCGGCCTGTGAAACCATTGAAAAATATGTCAGCGAGCAAGTCGGTTCCGCCCAGGGCGTGGACCTCGGCGCGCTCAAGCAGTTGCTCAAGCAGGCCCTGCAGATTTTCAGCCAGTTCGCAGCGCAAAGCGGCGACAGCCGTGAACCCGAGGTGGTCAGTGACGACAGCCACGCCTCGGTCGGACACGCTGGCGCCCCTGCCGCACCCCGCAATACTGGCGAGATCGCCAGCCGCGACGAGGTGCTGCGCGAGCTGGACCGGATCCTGGCGTACTACACCCGGCACGAGCCTTCCAGCCCGCTGCCGGTGCTGTTGAACCGGGCGAAAAACCTGGTGCACGCCGATTTTGCGGCCATCGTGCGCAATCTGATTCCCGACGGCATGTCCCAATTTGAAAACCTGCGCGGCCCGGACGGCGAGTAAGTCGCCAGGCTTTGCAGTAACAACACCGTCGCTCAAGCGACCAGGAGCAGCAACGTGGCGAAGCAAAGTTCTCAGAAATTCATCGCGCGCAACCGCGCGCCTCGAGTGCAGATCGAGTACGACGTCGAGCTTTACGGCGCCGAGAAAAAGGTCCAGCTGCCCTTCGTGATGGGTGTGATGGCCGACCTCGCCGGCAAGCCCGCCGAGCCTCTGGCTCCGGTGGCAGACCGCAAGTTCCTTGAAGTGGACGTCGACAACTTCGACTCACGCCTCAAGGCCATGCAGCCGCGCGTGGCATTCCACGTACCCAACGAGCTGACCGGCGAAGGCAACCTAAGCCTGGACATCACCTTTGAAAGCATGGACGACTTCAGCCCGGCCGCCGTGGCGCGCAAGGTCGACTCGCTGAACAAGCTGCTCGAAGCCCGTACCCAGCTGGCCAACCTGCTGACCTACATGGACGGCAAGACCGGTGCTGAAGAAATCATCATGAAGGCGATCAAGGACCCGGCATTGCTGCAGGCCCTTGCGAGCGCGCCCAAACCTGCTGGGGACCAGTAATCATGAGCGAGAATACCGCCCGCGAAGGCGCACAGAACCTGGGCGCCACCGAAGAAACCAGCGAGTTCGCCTCGCTGTTGCTGCAAGAATTCAAGCCCAAGACCGAGCGTGCCCGCGAAGCCGTCGAGACCGCCGTGCGCACCCTGGCCGAGCAGGCCCTGGCGCAGACGGACCTGGTGTCCAACGACGCGATCAAGTCGATTGAATCGATCATCGCCGCCATCGACGCCAAGCTCACCGCCCAGGTCAACCAGGTCATCCATCACCCGGATTTCCAACAGCTGGAAAGCGCCTGGCGCGGCCTGCACTACCTGGTCAACAACACCGAGAGCGATGAGCAGCTGAAGATTCGCGTGCTCAATATCTCCAAGACCGACCTGCACAAGACCCTGAAGAAGTTCAAGGGCACCGCGTGGGACCAGAGCCCGATCTTCAAGAAGATGTACGAGGAAGAGTACGGCCAGTTCGGCGGCGAACCTTACGGTTGCCTGGTGGGCGATTACTACTTCGACCAGTCGCCACCCGATGTGGAACTGCTGGGCGAGCTGTCGAAAGTCTGCGCCGCCATGCACTCGCCGTTCATCGCCGCCGCGTCGCCGACCGTGATGGGCATGGGCTCGTGGCAGGAGCTGTCGAACCCGCGCGACCTGACCAAGATCTTCACCACCCCGGAATACGCCGGCTGGCGCTCGCTGCGTGAGTCGGAAGACGCGCGCTATATCGGCCTGACCATGCCGCGCTTCCTGGCGCGCCTGCCGTATGGCGCCAAGACCGACCCGGTAGAAGCCTTCGCCTTTGAAGAAAACACCGACGGTGCCGACAGCTCCAAGTACACCTGGGCCAACGCCGCGTACGCGATGGCGGTGAACATCAACCGTTCGTTCAAACACTTCGGCTGGTGCTCGCGCATTCGTGGCGTGGAGTCCGGCGGTGAAGTGGAAAACCTGCCGGCCCACACCTTCCCTACCGATGACGGTGGCGTGGACATGAAGTGCCCGACCGAAATCGCCATCAGCGACCGCCGTGAAGCGGAACTGGCGAAGAACGGTTTCATGCCGCTGCTGCACAAGAAAAACACCGACTTCGCCGCGTTCATCGGCGCCCAGTCGTTGCAGAAACCGGCCGAATACGACGACCCGGACGCCACCGCCAACGCCAACCTGGCCGCGCGCCTGCCGTACCTGTTCGCCACCTGCCGTTTCGCTCACTACTTGAAGTGCATCGTGCGCGACAAGATCGGTTCCTTCAAAGAGAAGGACGAGATGCAGCGCTGGTTGCAGGACTGGATCCTCAACTACGTCGACGGGGATCCTGCGCACTCCACCGAAACCACCAAGGCCCAGCACCCGTTGGCCGCCGCCGAGGTGATCGTGGAAGACGTCGAGGGCAACCCGGGGTATTACAACTCCAAGTTCTACCTGCGCCCGCACTACCAGCTCGAAGGGCTGACCGTGTCGTTGCGCCTGGTCTCGAAGCTGCCTTCGGCCAAGAGCGCGTAAGTAACTCGCTCGTTCCCACGCTCCGCGTGGGAATGCCGCCTGGGACGCTCTGCGCCCCAGTGACGCAGAGCGTCACAGGATGCGTTACCACGCAGAGCGTGGGAACGATCACCCAATCAAGTGGCATCGGCCACACAGGGAGAAAACATGGCTGTTGATATTTTCATCAAGATCGGCGACATCAAGGGCGAGTCCATGGACAAGGCCCACAAGGACGAAATCGACGTGCTGAACTGGAGCTGGGGCATGGCCCAGTCCGGCAACATGCACGTTGGCAGTGGCGGCGGCGCGGGCAAGGTGAATATCCAGGACCTGTCGCTGACCAAGTACGTGGACAAGGCTTCGCCCAACCTGATGATGCATTGCGCCAGCGGCAAGCACATCGACAAGGTCAAGCTGACCGTGCGCAAGGCCGGCGGCGAAAGCCAGGTCGAGTACATGATCATCAACCTCGAAGAAGTGCTGATCACGTCCCTGAGCACCGGCGGTTCGGGCAGCGATGATCGCCTGACCGAAAACGTCACCCTGAACTTTGCCCAGGTGATGGTCGACTACCAGCCGCAGAAAGCCGACGGCACCAAGGACGGCGGCCCGATCAAGTTCGGCTGGAATATCCGTTCCAACACCAAGCGTTGATACGAAGACCCCCGGCGCCACACGCCGGGGGTTTTTGGTGCTTGCTCGAATTTCGACCTTCCTCTTTTCGGTATCTGAGTCATGGCCAAACCTTCGTTTATTAATTTGTGGGCAAACTACCCCACAACGCCAACACCCTGCGACGGCCCTTGGGACAATCAATGCGCCATCCGTATGAGCATCACGCTTAACGCCGAAAAAACCATCAAGGTAAACAAATCGACCTATAGCGAACCCAAGTGCGCGCATGACCACGCCCGAGGCGCGGAGTCATTGGCTAACTGGCTGTGGCGTCATCATCTCGGTCGCCCAACCATTCTTACGGGCAGCGCCGAGGACCGTCGTACGCTTTACCAAAAAACCGGGATTATTTTCTTCAAAGATTGTTTTGCCCGGATGGGACAATCTCTGGAAGCACGTACCGGCGACCATATTGACCTATGGAACCGAGGCTCAGTAACGGGTGACTTTGCCGACCAGGCGCACCGATCCCGACAGGTCTGGTTCTGGGAGTTGAAATGATCACACGCACCCTGCAATGCATACTATCAATGAGCGTGCTGTTGAGCCTGAATGCCTGTGCGGAGCAAGCTGAACAAATCGACGCCCCCCAATCAAACCCCGAAGTGGTGGTTGGAGGTCAACGGCTGACCCTGGAGAATCATGCACAACGCTGTGCATTGCGAAAGCCCGACCAAAGCCTGTTGACTCTGGAGATGCCTTGGCCTTGCCATCTGAGCATCGACCGCAAGGGCCAACCAAGGGTCGAGAGTTTTAACAATGCACAGATCATCATTGTGCAGCACTTTGCACCAGAACCTGCACCGAGCCAGGAGTGTCGCTCTCAGTATCAGGCCATCAGACATATTGAGGGTCGCTTGGAGGCGTCTATGGTTGCCGAAAGCGGTCATTGTTTGCTTGGTGCTATGGACCAGAAAAACTTCGTGGCACTCTTTACGTGGTAACCGAAATCGCCACCCGTGACCGCCTGCAACCGTCCCTATTGGACCGGTTGACCGACGACGAGCCGAGCAATCCCAAGGAAAGCGCGGACAAGCGCGTGCTGTCCCTGACCCAGCTCAAAGCCTCGGTGCTGCGGGACCTGGCGTGGCTGCTCAATACCACCTCGCTGCTCAACGCCGATGCCACGCTGCATACCCCGGCCGGGACGTCAGTGGTCAATTACGGGCTGCCGGCGCTGGCGGGCAACAGTGCGTCGAGCGTCGATATCAATGCCCTGGAAGCCCTGATCTACCAGGCGATTGCCACCTTTGAGCCGCGCATCCTGCGCCACACCCTGCGGGTCAAGGCGCGGGTGGCCCATGGCGAGATGAATCACAACGCCCTGAGTTTCGAGATCGAGGGCGACCTGTGGGCGCAGCCGGTGCCCTTGCGCCTGTTGCTGCAAACCGATCTGGACCTGGAGTCCGGCCATGTGCGCGTGGTCAACGCCGACCAGCGGAGGCGCCCATGAACCCGCGCCTGCTGGAGCTGTATAACCAGGAACTGCACCACGTGCGCGAGAGCGCGGCGGAGTTCGCCAAGGAATACCCGAAGATCGCCAGTCGGCTGACCCTGTCCGGCATGGACTGTGCCGACCCGTACGTCGAGCGTTTGCTCGAAGGCTTCGCTTATCTCACCGCCCGGGTGCAGCTCAAGCTCGATGCCGAGTACCCGACCTTCACCCACAATCTGCTGGAAATCGCCTACCCGCACTACCTGGCGCCGACACCGTCGATGACCGTGGTGCAATTGCAGGCCGATCCCGATGAGGGCTCGCTGGCCAGCGGTTTCCCATTGCCCCGCGATACCGTGCTGCGCGCCGCCCTGGGCCGCGAAACCCAGACCTGCTGCGAGTACCGCACCGCGCACCCGGTGATGTTGTGGCCGTTGCAGGTCAGCCAGGCCGATTACTTCGGCAACCCATCCGCCGTGCTCGGGCGCCTGGCCGCCAGCGAACCCAAGGCCAAGGCCGGTTTGCGCCTGACCCTGCGCACCGGCGCCGAGCTGCCCTTCAACAGCCTGGCCCTGGACAACCTGCCGCTGTACCTGAGCGGCGCCGATGAGCAGCCGTTCCGCCTCTACGAGCAATTGCTGGGCAATGTGTGCGCGGTGTTTGCACGCCAGCCCGGCGGTGACTGGGTGGAGCGCCTGCCGCAGGACGCCCTGCGTCCGCGTGGGTTCGACGACGCCGAGGCGGCGATGCCCGTGGTCTCGCGGGCGTTCCAGGGTTATCGCCTGTTGCAGGAATACTTCGCCCTGCCCCATCGCTACCTGTTCGTCGAATTCGCCGAGCTGAGCCGCGCCGTACAGCGCTGCGATGGCCAGGAGCTGGAGTTGGTCGTGCTGTTCGACCGCCACGACCCAAGCCTGGAAGGCAGTGTGGGCGCCGCGCAATTTGTGCCGTTCTGTACCCCGGCGATCAACCTGTTCCCCAAGCGCGTGGATCGGATTCACTTGTCCGAACGGGTCAACGAACACCATGTGATTGCCGATCGCACCCGGCCCATGGACTTCGAGATCCACTCCCTGAGCGGCATCACCGGCCATGGCAGCGGGCCGGAACAAGCCTTTTTGCCGTTCTATGCCGTGCGTGATCCATCGCGCTACGGTCGCGACCAGTCTTACTACAGCGTGCGCCGCGAGCCACGGGTGCTGTCCAGCGACCAGCGGCGCAATGGCCCGCGCTCCACCTATGTGGGCAGCGAGACCTTTGTCAGCCTGGTGGACAGCCAGCAGGCGCCTTACCGTCACGACCTGCGCCAATTGGGCGTGACTGCGCTGTGCACCAACCGCGACCTGCCACTGTTCATGAGCGTGGGCAACGGCAAGACCGACTTCACCCTGGCCGACAGCGCCCCGGTGCTGGCAGTGCGTTGCGTCGCCGGGCCCAGCCGCCCGCGCGCCAGCCACGCCCATGATGCCAAGGCCTGGCGCCTGATCAGCCAGTTGTCGCTCAACTACCTGTCCCTCAGCGAGGGCCAGGGTGCCGCCGCGCTGCGTGAACTGCTGCGCCTGTACGGCGACAGCAACGACGCCGCCCTGCAATTGCAGATCGAAGGCCTGCGCGAGGTCAGCAGCAAAGCGGTGACCCGCCGTCTGCCGATGCCCGGCCCGATCGTGTTTGGTCGTGGCCTGGAGATCACCCTGGAATTTGATGAAAACGCGTTTCGCGGCACCGGGGTGTTCCTGCTCGGTGCGGTGCTGGAACGGTTCCTGGCGCGTTACGTGTCGATCAACAGTTTTACCGAGACGGTGATCCGTACCACCGAACGCGGCGAGATCATGCGATGGAAAGCCAAGCCCGGACGACGTCCGACCCTGTGAGTACCCTGGAAGCGATGCACCAGGAGCCCTGGGAATATGACTTCTTCCAGGCGCTGCGCCGTATCGAGTGCGAATCGCCCCACCTGCCGCGCCTGGGGCATTCCCTGCGCCTGGCCGATGACCCGTTGCGCCTCGGGCAACAGGCTGACTGCACGTTCGCCCCGGCCACCCTGGCCTCGGTGAGCCCTGGCGGCGACGGCACACCTGCGCGCCTGGAGCAGTTCTTTTTCGGCCTCGGCGGCCCCAACGGCCCGCTGCCGCTGCACATCACCGAGTACGTGCGCGAACGCCAGCGCAACAACGCCGACAGCACCAGCAAGCGCTTCCTGGATGTGTTCCACCACCGCCTGCTGACCCTGTTCTACCGGGCCTGGGCCGAAGCGCGGCCAACCGTCAGCCATGACCGGCCCGACGATGACTACTGGTCCGCGCGCCTCGCCGCCTTGAGTGGCCGGGGTATGCCCAGCCTGCTCGACCAGGGCCTGATCCCCGACACCGCAAAGCTGCATTACAGCGGCCACCTCTCGGCACAAACCCGCTACCCGGACGGCCTGAAGGCGATTCTCGGCGAGTATTTCGGCCTGCCGGTGGAGATTGAAGAGTACGTCGGCCAATGGCTGGAGCTGCCCGAACGCAGCCGGGTCAGCGTCAGCGCCAATCAGTTGGGGGTGGACTTTTGCCTGGGCAGCCATGTGTGGGACCGCCAGCACAAATTTCGCATCCGCCTGGGCCCGCTCACGCTGGACGACTACATGGGCATGTTGCCCGGCAGCCAGCCGTTCAATGAACTGGTGGCCTGGGTGGCCGAGTACCTGGGCCATGAACTGGACTGGGACTTGAACCTGGTTCTGCAACAACCCGAAGTCCCGGCGCTGCAACTCAACGGCCAGTTCCGCCTGGGCTTCAACACGTGGCTCGGCCAACCCGGGCACGACGCCAACGACCTAATCCTGGCCCGGCATTACGCCGATCAGGCCACCACCTCAAGGAATCCAGAGCATGGGTGAAATCAGTCGCGCCGCACTGTTCGGCAAACTCAACAGCGTGGCCTACAAGGCCATCGAAGCCGCCACGGTGTTCTGCAAATTGCGCGGTAACCCCTACGTGGAGCTGGCCCACTGGTTTCACCAGTTGCTGCAACTGCAAGACTCGGACCTGCATCGCCTCATCCGCCAGTTCAACGTCGAGCCGGCGCGGCTGGCCCGTGACCTGACCGAGGCCCTGGACCGCCTGCCCCGGGGCTCGACCTCGATCACCGACCTGTCGTCCCATGTGGAAGAAGCCGTGGAGCGCGGCTGGGTGTACGGCAGCCTGATGTTTGGCGAAAGCCAGGTGCGCACCGGCTACCTGGTGCTGGGCATTTTGAAGACGCCGAGCCTGCGGCATGCCTTGCTGGGTTTGTCGGGGGAGTTCGACAAGATCAAGGCCGAGGCCCTGAGCGAGCGTTTTGACGAATACGTCGGCGATTCACCGGAAAATGCCCTGAGTGCCAGCGATGGTTTCAATGCCGGTGCCGTGCCGGGCGAAGCCAGCGGCGCCATGGCCCCGAGTGCCATGGGCAAGCAGGAAGCCCTCAAGCGTTTCACCGTGGACCTCACCGAGCAGGCGCGCAGCGGCAAGCTCGACCCGATCGTGGGCCGTGATGAAGAGATCCGCCAACTGGTGGATATCCTGATGCGTCGGCGCCAGAACAACCCGATCCTCACCGGCGAGGCCGGGGTGGGCAAGACAGCGGTGGTCGAAGGCTTTGCCCTGCGCATCGTCGCCGGCGACGTGCCGCCAGCCCTGAAAGATGTAGAACTGCGCAGCCTGGATGTGGGCCTGCTGCAAGCCGGCGCCAGCATGAAAGGCGAGTTTGAACAGCGCCTGCGCCAGGTCATCGAAGACGTCCAGGCCTCGCCAAAACCGATCATCCTGTTTATCGACGAAGCCCACACCCTGGTGGGTGCCGGTGGCGCCGCCGGCACCGGTGATGCGGCCAACCTGCTCAAGCCGGCCCTGGCCCGTGGCACCTTGCGTACCGTGGCGGCCACCACCTGGGCCGAATACAAGAAGCACATCGAGAAAGACCCGGCCCTGACCCGCCGCTTCCAGGTAGTGCAAGTGGCCGAGCCGTCGGAAGACAAGGCACTGCTGATGATGCGCGGCGTGGCCTCGACCATGGAAAAACACCACCAGGTGCAGATCCTTGATGAAGCCCTGGAAGCCTCGGTGAAGCTGTCCCACCGCTATATCCCGGCGCGCCAGTTGCCGGATAAATCCGTGAGCCTGCTGGACACCGCCTGCGCCCGCGTCGCCATCAGCCTGCACGCGGTGCCGGCCGAGGTGGACGACAGTCGCCGCCGTATCGAAGCCCTGGAAACCGAGCTGCAAATCATCGCCCGCGAGCATGCCATCGGTATTGCCATTGGCACTCGTCAAACCCACAGCGAAGCCTTGCTGACGGCCGAGCGCGAGCGCCTGGCAACCCTGGAAAGCCGCTGGGCCGACGAGAAAACCCTGGTGGACGAGCTGCTCGCCACCCGCGCGACCCTGCGCGAGAAGGCTGGCGTTGTCGACAGCGGCAACGACGCCTTACGCGCACAACTGGTGGACCTGCAACAACGCCTCAGCGCCCTGCAAGGTGAAACTCCGTTGATCCTGCCGACCGTGGATTACCAGGCCGTGGCCTCGGTGGTTGCCGACTGGACCGGCATCCCGGTGGGCCGTATGGCGCGCAATGAACTGGAGACGGTGCTCAACCTCGACCAGCACCTGAAAAAGCGCATCATCGGCCAGGACCATGCGTTGCAGATGATCGCCAAGCGCATCCAGACCTCCCGCGCCGGCCTCGACAACCCGAGCAAGCCGATTGGCGTGTTCATGCTGGCCGGCACCTCGGGCGTGGGCAAGACCGAAACCGCCCTGGCCCTGGCCGAAGCCATGTACGGCGGCGAGCAGAACGTGATCACCATCAACATGAGCGAGTTCCAGGAAGCCCATACCGTGTCCACCCTCAAGGGCGCGCCACCGGGCTATATCGGCTATGGCGAAGGCGGCGTGCTGACCGAAGCCGTGCGGCGCAAACCCTACAGCGTGGTGCTGCTGGACGAGGTGGAAAAAGCCCACCCAGACGTGCATGAGATTTTCTTCCAGGTGTTCGACAAGGGCGTGATGGAGGACGGCGAAGGCCGGGTGATCGACTTCAAGAACACCTTGATCCTGCTGACCACCAACGCCGGCACCGAGCTGATTTCCCACGTCTGCAAAGACCCGGCAAACGTGCCCGACCCGGAAGACATCGCCAAGGCCCTGCGCCAGCCGCTGCTGGAGATCTTCCCGCCGGCCCTGCTCGGGCGCCTGGTGACGATTCCGTATTACCCGCTCAGCGACGTGATGCTCAAGGCGATCACCCGCCTGCAACTGGACCGAATCAAGAAGCGTGTAGAGAACACCCACAAAGTCGCGTTCGACTACGACGACGGGGTGATCGACCTGATCGTCTCGCGCTGCACCGAAACCGAAAGTGGCGGGCGGATGATCGACACCATCCTCACCAACAGCCTGCTGCCGGACATGAGCCGCGAGTTCCTTACGCGCATGCTCGAAGGCAAGGCGCTGGCGGGGGTGCGGATCGGTACGCGGGATAACGAATTGCACTACACCTTCAGCGACGCCGGATAACCTGACGAAGTGCAATCCAAATGTGGGAGCGGGCTTGCTCGCGAATACGGTGAATCAGTCGCCGGATGTATCAACTGATACACCGCATTCGCGAGCAAGCCCGCTCCCACATCGGATTCGGTTTCTTCAGTTACTAAGACACTTACGGGACAACCGATGCTTTTCAACCAAGCCTCACGCCTGGCCAAGATCACCAGCCCCCTGGGGCCGGATGTGCTGCTGCTCAATGAAATGGGCGGCGGCGAAGAGTTGGGACGGCTGTTCAACTACGAGCTGCAACTCAACTCGCTGGACGCCAACATCGACCTCAACCAGCTGCTGGGCAAACCGATGAGCGTCAGCCTGCAACTGGCGGACGGCGGCGAGCGGTATTTCCATGGGCTCGTCGCCCGTTGCAGCCAGAACATCGACCAGGGCCAGTTCGCCAGTTACCAGGTGACATTGCGCCCATGGCTGTGGCTGCTGAGCCGTACCTCCGACTGCCGGATTTTCCAGAACCTGAGCATCCCGCAGATCATCAAGCAGGTGTTCCGCGACCTGGGCTTTTCCGACTTTGAAGACGCCCTGAGCCGGCCGTATCGCGAGTGGGAATACTGCGTGCAGTACCGCGAGACCAGCTTCGATTTCGTCAGCCGCCTGATGGAACAGGAAGGCATCTACTACTTCTTCCGCCACGAGCAGGACCGCCATGTGCTGGTGCTGGCCGACGCCTATGGCGCCCACGCCACGGTGCCCGGCTACACCTCGGTGCCTTACTACCCCAAGGACGAGCAGCAGCGCGAACGCGACCATATGCACAACTGGCACCTGGCGCAGGAAGTGCAGCCCGGCTCCCTGGAGCTCAACGACTACGATTTCCAGCGCCCCAGCGCCAGCATCGACGTGCGCTCGGCCATGCCACGCCCGCACACCGCCGGCGACTACCCGCTGTACGACTACCCCGGCACCTACGTCAAAAGCGAAGACGGCGAACACTACGCACGCACCCGCATCGAAGCCCTGCAAACCCTGCACGAACAAGTGGAGTTCAGCGGTAACGCACGGGGCCTGGGCTCCGGCCATCTGTTCAGCCTCACCGGCTTCAGCCGCCGCGACCAGAACCGCGAATACCTGATCCTCGGCGCCCGCTACTACATCACCCAGGAACGCCTGGAGTCCGGTGGCGGCGCGGCGTCGGCGCAGTTCGACAGCAGCCTGACCTGCATCGACGCGCAACAGAGCTTCCGCCCACTGGCCAATACCCATCGCCCCATCGTCAAAGGCCCGCAGACCGCGCTGGTGGTCGGGCCCAAGGGCGAGGAAATCTGGACCGACCAATATGGCCGGGTGAAGGTGCATTTTTATTGGGACCGCCACGACCAGTCCAATGAAAACAGCTCCTGCTGGATTCGCGTCTCGCAGTCCTGGGCCGGCAAGAACTGGGGCTCGATGCAGATCCCACGCATTGGCCAGGAAGTGATTGTGAGCTTCCTGGAAGGCGACCCGGACCGGCCGATCATTACCGGGCGGGTGTACAACGCCGAACAGACGGTGCCCTACGACCTGCCGGAAAACGCCACCCAGAGCGGGATGAAAAGCCGTTCCAGCAAGGGTGGCAGCCCGGCGAACTTCAATGAAATCCGCATGGAAGACAAGAAGGGCCTGGAGCAGTTGTACATCCATGCCGAGCGCAATCAGGACATCGTGGTGGAAGTGGATGAAAGCCACTCGGTGGGGCATGACCGCAACAAGAGCATTGGGCATAACGAGACGGTGACCATCGGCAACAACCGCCTGCGCATCGTCAAGCAGGAAGACATCCTCTCCGTTGGCCAGAAAAAAACCGACAGCATCAGCCAGAGCTATGTCATCGAGGTCGGCGAAAACCTGCGCCTGGTGTGCGGGGAAAGCATCCTCGAATTGAACGCCAGCGGGCAGATCAACCTCACGGGCGTGCAAATCAGCTTCTACGCCAGCGGCGACGCCGAATTCAACACCGGCGGCGTGCTGCACCTGAACAACGGCGGCGGGCCTGGCGCCACACCGGATGGCCAAGGCATAAAAACCAGCATCGACGCCAATATCAAAGCCGCATTCCCCGCGCCTAAAAGCTCCTGACGAGACCTGTTTGCCATGACGTACCGCATCAACGAATTCCAGTTTCAACTGCCCGCCGGCGAGCTGCAGGACGCGACGATCAATATCCTCAAGTTCCCGGAACTGGGGACCTCCCTGATCGTCAGCCGCAGCCTGCTGGCAGAAGGCGAAACCTTGCACAGCAACTTCGACGACCAGCTCAAGCGCCTGGAAAAACAGGTGCAGGACCTGCGCTGCCTGCCCAGCGTGCCGGTACGCCTGGGCACCGCCCAGGAGGTCGAAGGGATCGAGCTGCGTAGCCAGTTCAACAAGGGCAACGACAAGGTGTTCCAGTACCAGTTGGCCCTGGTGCTGCCGGGGACGCGCAAGATGCTCGCCTTGAGTTATGTGAAGGCGGACAAGCTGGGTGATGCCGAGGCGGCGCATTGGGCGACCATCAAGAACTCGTTGTCGTTCGACGTGCCTGCGTGATGGGCCTCCTGCATGTCTGACACGTTATGGGCCGCTCGCCTGGGCGATGCCATGGACCACACGTCGATGATGGCCGACATTCTCGGCGGCGTGCTGGAGGTGGCGGCGAATATCGCGATTACGGCGCTGGCCACCGCTGCGGTCGTTGCCGCCACCGGGATCACGGTGGTCACGGGCGGACTGGGGTGCTTCCTCCTCGGCGCAGTCGTGGGCGTGGTTGTGGGGCTTGCGATGAGCAAGAGCGGGGCCGACAAGGGCCTGAGCAATTTATGCGAGGGCATCGGCAACGCGCTGTTCCCGCCGACGGTGCAGGCCAATATCCTCACCGGCTCCTTCGACACGTTTACCAATAACATCCCCTCGGCCCGTGCGGCCGGGGCGGTTGTTTCCCATGTGGCCCCGGCCGGCACCGAGCTGGAAATGCAGGCGCCGGAAGAAGAAGCCAGCTACCTGGACATGGCAGGCGAGTTCTTCTCACAGATGTGGCGCCCCACCGTGGCTTCGCCTGCGCCAGGCACAGAGACCAAGCCCGAAGACCTGGTGCTTTGCATGAAGCACCCACCGATGCCGCCGCAGTTCATGGCCGAAGGCTCGGCCAAGGTGACCATCAACGGCCAGCCCGCCGTGCGCAGCGGTGACCGCAGCACCTGCGATGCGAAGGTGGTGTCCTCCGGGCTGATCTCCCCCGACGTCACCATCGGCGGCGGTTCAGTGGTGGTGCGCGAAATTCGCAGCGGCAAGACCCCGGGGGTCGGGCTGGCCGTGACGGTGCTGTTGATGCTCAAGGGCGGCAAGGGCAAGTTCTTCAGCAAATTGCCGTGCATGCTGGTTGGCGGGGCGGCGTCGATGGCCGTCAGCAGTGCCATGGGCGCGGCGGCCAACGCCGCCATGGGCTCGTCGAACCCGGTCCATGCGGCCACCGGGGCCAAGGTGCTCGGCGGCGATGATGATCTGGATTTCGTCCTGCCCGGCCTGTTGCCGATTGACTGGCAGCGCGTCTACAACAGCCGCGACGAACGCCGTGGCAGCCTGTTCGGCACTGGCTGGAGCGTGCCGTATGAGGTGTGTGTCGAGATCCAGCCGCATCCCGAGGGCGGCGACACCCTGATCTACACCGACGAACAGGGCCGGCCCATCGACATGGGCACCATCCCCTTGGGCGGCGCGGTGTTCAGTGCCGGTGAAGGGCTTGCTGTACGACGCCACCGCGATGGGCCGTTACTGATTGAAAGCGACGATGGTGTGTACCGCTTGTTCGAGCCCACCCCGACAAACCCGTCGCGGCTGCGCCTGAGCCAGCTGGGTGACCGCAACGACAACCGCATCTACCTTGATTATGACGAGGCCGGAAGGCTGGTGCGGCTGCGCGATACCTTCGATCTAGTGCAGGTCGAACTGATCCGCGACGGTGAACAGGTTACGCGCATCGAACGCCTTTATTCCGATCAACGCCGCGAAGTGCTAGCAAGCTACGGCTACGACGCCATCGGCAACCTGGCCGAGATACGCAATGCCACAGGTCAGATCCAACGGCGCTTCGCTTACGACGCTGGGCACCGAATGGTGGAACACCAGTTGCCCACCGGCTTGCACTGCTTTTACGAGTGGGCTCTGATGGATGGCCAGGAATGGCGGGTGGTCAAGCACTGGACCAACGAAGGCGACACCTACCAATTCGACTATGACCTGCAGGCCGGCACCACACGCATTACCGACAGCTTGCAGCGTGTCAGCATCCGGCACTGGAACAGCCAGTACCAGATCACCCGCTCCAGCGACAACCTCGGCCAGACCTGGCTGTTCGACTGGAACGACGAGCGCCAATTGCTCAACGCCACCGACCCGCAGGGTGGCCGCTATGAATACAGCTACGACGAGGCCGGCAACCTCATCGGCGAAACCGACCCGCTGGGGCGCAGCGACTCGACGTTGTGGCTGGAACACTGGGCCCTGCCGTTGGTGCAAACCGACGCCGCCGGCAACAGTTGGCGCTACCGCTATGATCAGCGCGGCAACTGCACCGTCGCCATTGACCCGCTGGGCCATGTCACCCGTTATCGCTATGACGCCCATGGCCAAGTCGTCGAGATCATCGACGCCACGGGCAAAAGCAAAAAACTGCGCTGGAACCCGTTTGGGCAACTGCTCGAACACATCGACTGCTCGGGTTACCCGACACGGTTCAGCTACAACGAACAGGGCTTTTTGCAGACCATCACCGACGCCCTCGGTGAACGCACCCAATTCCACTATGACGCCCAGGGGCGTTTGCTCAGCAGCCAACTACCCGACGGCCGTAGCGAGCAGTACCAGAGAGATATCAGCGGCCAACTAACGGCTTACACCGACCCGGCCGGCCACACCACACGCTATCAACACAACCGCCGCGGCCAGGTGCGCCAGCGCACAGACGCCCATGGTCGGCAGGTGCAGTTCGGCTATGACAGCTACGGGCGGCTGCAAGCGTTGGTCAATGAGAACGGTGAAAGCTATCGGTTTGCGTGGGACGCAGGGGATCGGCTGACTGAACAGCAAGACCTCGATGGCAGCGCTAAGCGCTACGACTACGACTTGCTCGACAACATCACGGCGGTGACTGCGATTCCTGCGCCTTACGGCAATGGCCTGGCGGTGGTCCCGAAGACGCTACCGACGCCCATCGTTCACCGACTGGAGCGCGATGCGGTCGGCCGACTGGTCGCCAAAACCACCGACGATGGCCGCACCGACTACAGCTACGATGCAGTCGATCAGCTCACAGCCGTCACCTTCACCGACTTGCAGGGCAAAGCCCAGACCTTGGCTTTCGCCTACGACGCTGTCGGCCAGTTGCTTGCCGAACAGAGTGCCAGTGGCAACCTGCAACACCATTACGACGAACTCGGCAACCTGATCCAGACCCAACTACCGGACGGCCGCTGGCTCAACCGCCTGTACTACGGCAGCGGCCACCTGCATCAGATCAACCTCGACGGCCAGGTCATCAGCGACTTCGAGCGCGACCGCCTGCACCGCGAAGTACTGCGCACCCAAGGCCAGATCAGCACCCGCAGCGAATACGACCGTAGCGGTCGATTGCGCTCACGCCAACGCCGCCTTAACAGCCAGCCATCGTTGATGCCCGCAGCTGCGCAAAAGCAGTTCGAGTACGACCCCGCCGACAACCTGATCGGCAAACTCGACCAGCAGCCCTCCACGCAGCATCGCCAACTGCTGCACTACGACGCCACCGGCCGCATTATCGCCAGCCAAGACAGCCTGCACGGCCAGCGCGAAACTTTCGCCTACGACGCCGCCGCCAACCTGCTGGACGGCCCACAGGCAGGCGCCGGGCTGGTGGTGCATAACAAGCTGCTGACCTATCAGGACAAACGCTACCGCTACGATGCCTTTGGCCGGATGATCGAAAAGCGTAGCGGCGCCCGTGGCGTACAACACTTTGCGTACGACGCCGAAAGCCGGCTGATTGAAGTGCGCAATGCAGGCGGCAGCGTGGTGCGCATGGCCTACGACCCGCTGGGCCGACGCATCGCCAAGACCGAACATGGCAGCAATGGCTATCCACTGGGCGAAACCCAATTCATGTGGGACGGTTTACGCCTGTTGCAGGAGCAAAAGCACAGCCAGACCAGCCTCTATCTCTATGAAGACGAAGGCTACCAACCCCTGGCCCGCGTCGATGGCATCGGGGCGCTGCAAAAAATTCGCTACTACCACAACGACCTCAATGGCTTGCCGGAGCAACTGACCGAGGCTGATGGGCACACCCTGTGGCAGGCGACTTATCGGGTGTGGGGCAATACCCTGGAGGAGGTGCGAGAGCCTTACTTTATTGAAGAGCAGAACCTGCGGTTTCAGGGACAGTACCTGGATCGGGAGACGGGGCTGCATTTTAATACGTTCAGGTTTTATGATCCGGATGTGGGGCGGTTTACTACGCCGGATCCGATTGGGTTGGCGGGAGGGATCAACGCTTATGTTTATGCCAGCGATCCGCACAACCATATCGACCCATTGGGTTTAAAGTGCTCTAATTTTGCTAAAAACCCTAAACAAGCCCATGCTCAGATCAAAAGCAAATGGGGACATACCATGTCAAAACAGGAGATGAAAGAGCTGCAAAATACCATTAATAGAATTAAATTAAGACAGCCCAGATATTCTAATGACGGTACGCCTTTTAGTAACTCGCACACAGTTGGCAACCCCAATAGCCAAAGACTGAATACAGGAAGTGGCCCTTATCAGGAGTGGACGGTAAAAACACCAAATATTGGAAATAACGGTGCTCGACGCATTGTCGTGGATAAGAAAACTGGTCAAGCTTATTACACTCACGACCACTATGACTCTTTCATAGAAATCAACCTAGGCGGATGGAAGTGATGAATATAAAAGCAGTTATCGAACTAGACTTTTCTAAAATAAAAGACGTAGAGCATCTGTACGAAGCTCTTGCTGAAAAAATAGGTTTCCCTGACAGCTATGGCAAAAATGCCGACGCAGTAATTGATTGTTTATTTGGTTTACGCTATCCCGAGGAAGGCATGACTAAAATAAGCCTAGACACGACAGAAAAAATCATAATTCAAACAAAAAACATCACTAGCGCTGAACAAAAAACGAGAGAAACGCTTATGTTTATCGTTGAATTCGTAAACTACAAGTGTCAATTCAAAGAAACTCCGGCGTCAATTCTTTTACTCCTTGAACGCTGACTATTAAACTTTTCAATCCATCCGCTCGGCATAAGAAAAAATGGGAAAAAGTGGACCCGTTTATTTAGAGCCTTAACAATAGCCTGACAGATCACGCTCTGTCCGTGATAATAGTAGTTATGAAAATCTTCCCGTCCTGACATGGAAATTTTTATGCCTCTTGACTTTATGGCAGCAGAAAATCAGAAAGACATTAATGAAAACACTCCAGTTTTTTGCTTGAGTGAATCTACCCATGGCGCTCTTATGGACGCATCAACACCAGGAAAAGATTTCCCAAAGACGCACAAATTTTCTGATTATTACGCCGACACAAGTATTCTATTCGGCGAAATTCTACCTTTAGTGACTGAAATCGAAAAAGCGATAAAATTAAAAACTTAAACTCCAGCGAATTGAAAGATCTAGTCAAGTTTCTTCAAAGTGCTTATAGCAAAAAACTGAATGTTTTTATTTATTGCGACTAATCCAATTCATGACGAATCTGACAGCACCCAAGCCCGGTGATTTATTTTACATTCCGGCCCTCAATGCAAACGATGAACCGGGCTTCGTGATCGCACGCTATATTGAGCTCATACCGCCAGCGCTCGGCCATTTGATCGAGGTGCTCGCCCATTTTTATACAAAGATCCCTGCCTCTATCGAGGAAGTAGACACATCGCGCCGATTATTCAGGCCGATATTCTGCAGCATGCGTTTTTCGGGTATTCCACGCTGGAAAGTACTTTTCAGTGACCCGGGGTATAAAAAATCCGACTCCCATTACGACAAAATCCAATTCGCCTTTGAAAGGCGAATCTGGATGGGTGGTACCAGCCATCCAGCGACCACAGAACAACTTTCGGGGATAGAGCCGTCCATTTGCTGGCGAATGGACCATGTTGTTTTTCGCGTTATTGCTCATCTACGAGGAGCCATCGGGGAAAACGAATGCATGGGGCACTTTGATTTACCGAAAGACTTGCGAGTTGATAGCAACATTGCACTTGACCGTGTAAACAAGGCAACGCACAGCATGCAGTTGCTGTTCAAGAGCAAATAAAAATGGGCACCCAACCCAGTCGGCGTGCCCATTTTTCATACCTCCCCGCCTCCCTTCGAGACGGTGCCGCGCTTACGGGTTGACGCTATCTTTGAGCGACTTGCCCGGCTTGAACGCCACGGTGTTGCTCGCCTTGATTTTCACCGGCTCGCCGGTTTGCGGGTTTTTGCCGGTGCGGGCGCCGCGGTGGCGTTGCAGGAAGGTGCCGAAGCCAACCAGGGTGACGCTGTCCTTGCGGTGCAAGGCGCCAGTGATTTCTTCAAGAACGGCGTTGAGGACGCGGTTGGCCTGTTCTTTGGTCAGGTCTGCTTTTTCTGCAATGGCGGCTGCGAGTTCTGGTTTACGCATAGGTGAAGCCTCTTTGACGGTTTTTTGTTGTTATGTCCGTGCTGCTCTCTGCTGGAGCAGCGCCAAGGCGCCGCAGGCTCTACTCTGCGGCAGACGGGAGTGAGGATGGCATGCCATTGGTGCCTGCGCCAGTCTCGTGGCGACCTTTCTAGTGGGAAAAAGGTGCTTATTCCGACAGAACGACCAGTATTTACGCCAGCAGTGGCGGAAGTTCCTTATTCAAGGCCAGTTTTTCCATGACCGCCATGCCCGTCAGCGCATAGCCCAGCAGGCGCCCGCTGGGATCGCGGCACAAAGCCTTGATGTCGGCGCCCTGCCCTTCGACGCTCCACACGCCTTCAGTGCCCCGTGGCGGTGGCGAAACCACCAGCGGGCACGCCGGGGTTTTCACCGTGACCGGCATCGGCCCGTAGTTGACCTCCGTGGCGTTGCCCGCCAGGGTCTGGGCCAGGGCGCGGGCGCAGCTCATCAGGGGCATGACATACAGCAGGTTCAGGCCATCGACCTCGGCGCAGTCGCCCAGGGCGTAGATATTGGCATGGGAGGTCTTGAGGTGGCGGTCAACCATGATTCCACGGTTGGTTTGCAGGCCGGCCGCAGCCGCCAGGTCCACCCGTGGGCGCAAGCCAATGGCGGAGACCACCAGGTCGCATTCGATCACGGTGCCATCGGACAAGTGGGCTTCCAGGCCTTCAGCCGTGCGTTGCAGGCGGTTGAGCACCGGGCCCAGGTGGAAGCGTGCCCCCAGGCCTTCCAGCCCGGCCTGCACCGCTGCAGCCGCTGCCGGGTGCAGCAGGGTCGGCATGACTTGCTCGCACGGTGCCACCAGGTCGACAGTGTAGCCGCCCAGGATCAGGTCGTTGGCAAACTCACAGCCGATCAGGCCCACGCCCAACAGCAGCACACGGCGCTTGCCGGCCGCGGCGTGGCGAAAGCGCGCGTAGTCTTCCAGGTCGTTGATCGGGAAAATCAGTTCAGCGGCATCGCCCTCGACCGGGACCTGTACCGTCTGGGCGCCCCAGGCCAGGATCAGGTCGCGATAGGCCAGCGCTTCCTCGCCGATCCACAGGCGCTTGTGGCCAGGGTCGATGCCACTGACTCGGGTATGGGTGCGCACCTCGGCCTTGAGTTGCTCGGCCATGGTGCCCGGGGTCGCCATGCTCAGGCCATCGGCATCCTTGTTCTTGCCAAAACCGGTGGAGAGCATGGGCTTGGAGTAGGAACGCCCGTCATCCGCAGTGATCAGCAACAGCGGGGTTTCGCTGTCGAGCTTGCGAAACTCCCGAGCCAGGTTGTAACCGGCCAAGCCTGTACCGATGATCACGACAGGTGCGCTCATTCCATTCTCCTTGTAGTACGTTTCTTAAATTCAGCGAATCAACCGATTTCGATCATTTCAAAATCCATTTTGCCGACGCCGCAGTCCGGGCACAGCCAGTCCTCCGGGACGTCCTGCCACAGGGTGCCGGGGGCGATCCCGTCATCCGGCCATCCGTCCGCTTCGTTGTAGATCAGGCCACAGACTACACATTGCCACTTCTTCATTACTTGCTTCCTCAGGGTCCAGGCGTACTGGCCGACAGTCAATAGATCCAGCATTGCCGTGCGGCTCAGGGCGTTTTGTACTGATCGGGGCGCCCAGATGCAAGCACGTTCGCCCCAATGTCCCGCCGCACTCCGGCAACAATCCAGGCGGCCATGGTAAGCTCGGCGCCTCATTAACTGCCAATAATGACTCCCCGTGCCGCATTCGATTGCTGTTCCCGATGCCTGCCAATGGCTGAACCAGAGCCTTCTGCACCCTTTGCCCGCGCCTCCTACCCTCGACTGGCTGTTCGATGAGGGGTCACTGACCCGCCGTCTGACGCACCTGTCCCACGATGGTTTCAGTGTCACGCCGTTGTACGAAGGCTGGCAGCCCCTGCGAGACGACGAATGCGCCGCCCTCGACCTGCCAGTCGCCAGTATTGGCTGGGTGCGCGAGGTGTATTTGCGCGGTCACGGCCAGGCCTGGGTGTTTGCCCGCAGCGTCGCGGCGCGCAGTGCCTTGCAGGGCGACGGCTTGCATATGGATGAGTTGGGCAGCCGTTCCCTGGGCGAACTGCTGTTTTGTGACCAGGCCTTCACCCGCCAGGCCATCGAAGTCTGCCACTACCCACGCGCCTGGCTGCCGAAGGCGGATCAGGCCAATGGCTTGTGGGCGCGGCGCTCGCGCTTTGATCGCGGCGCGTTGAGCGTCTTGGTGGCAGAGGTGTTCCTGCCGAGCCTGTGGCAAGCCGTACACCCATCTGCGGAGAACTGCTGATGTACCAGCGCCTGCTCCACTCCCTGAACCGCCTGCACCCACGGGCCTGGGACTTCGTGCAACTGACGCGGATGGACAAGCCCATCGGCATCTATCTGCTGCTGTGGCCCACCTTGTGGGCACTATGGATTGCCGGCAAGGGCTCGCCGTCGTTGAGCAATATCGTGATTTTTGTCCTCGGCGTGACCCTGACCCGGGCCGCCGGTTGCGTGATCAATGACTGGGCGGACCGCAAGGTCGACGGTCATGTGAAGCGTACCGCGCAACGCCCGTTGGCGAGCGGCAAGATCAGCTCCAAAGAGGCTCTGGTGTTCTTTGCGGTGCTGATGGCCATCAGTTTCCTGCTGGTGCTGCTGACCAACGCCGCCACCATCTGGCTGTCCCTGGGCGGCCTGGCGCTGGCGGTCAGTTACCCCTTTATGAAGCGCTACACCTATTACCCGCAGGTGGTGCTGGGCGCGGCGTTTTCCTGGGGCATACCCATGACGTTTACCGCCGAGACCGGCAGCCTGCCGGCCATTGCGTGGTTGCTGTATATCGCCAACCTGCTGTGGACGGTGGCCTACGACACCTATTACGCGATGACCGACCGCGATGACGATTTGAAAATCGGCGTCAAATCCACCGCAATCCTGTTTGGCGATGCCGACCGGATCATCATCCTTACCTTGCAGGGGTTGGCGCTGCTGTGCCTGCTGCTGGCGGGCTCGCGCTTTGAGCTGGGCGGCTGGTTCCACCTGGGGTTGGTGGCAGCCGCGGGTTGCTTTGCCTGGGAGTTCTGGTACACCCGGGATCGGGACCGGATGAAGTGCTTCAAGGCGTTTTTGCACAACCATTGGGCGGGGTTGGCGATTTTTGTCGGAATTGTGGCGGACTACGCCTTTCGATAAGACGGGATGAGAGGGCTTGCCACAACAAGCCCCCATCACAGTTGTGGCCTAGGGCTTGGCGACCTTCCAGGCACCATCCATTTTGCCATCGCCCGTCACCTCGCCGGCCTTCTTGTCAGCAATGAAGGTGTACAACGGCTTACCGTCATAAGCCCACTGACTGGTGTTGTCGTCACGGGTGATGACGGTCCACTTGCCCATCGGCTTATCGGTGGACTCGGCCTTCAACGGCGGCCAGTTGGTCGCGCACTTGTCATTGCACATAGACTTGCCGTCGGCATCCTTGGCAAAGGTATAAAGCGCCATGCCCTTGTGGTCCACCAACATCCCGTCTTTAGTCATGGCGGGGTCTGCCGCGACAGCCAGTGCTGGCAGCGTCAACGCCACCGTGACCAGCAGGGCTTTCCAGGAAAAAGTACGTTGACTCATCGGAACCTTCCTTTTGCGGTTGCCAGGATTCGGACCCAAAGCGTAGTTCAGGACCCGGCCGATTGCGCAGGCCAGTAAAATACTGTCACACGACTGCAATAATTCCGTTATCTAATGCGGCGCAAGACAGTTAAATGACAAGAGGACTTAGCATGGTTGGCAGGAGCATTCTGATCGTTGACGACGAAGCGCCCATTCGCGAAATGATCGCCGTTGCGTTGGAAATGGCCGGCTATGACTGCCTGGAGGCAGAGAACTCCCAGCAGGCCCACGCCATTATCGTCGACCGCAAGCCGGACCTGATCCTGCTGGACTGGATGCTGCCCGGCACCTCCGGCATCGAATTGGCCCGGCGCCTCAAGCGCGATGAGCTGACCGGGGATATCCCGATCATCATGCTCACCGCCAAGGGCGAAGAGGACAACAAGATCCAGGGCCTGGAAGTCGGTGCCGATGACTACATCACCAAGCCATTTTCCCCACGGGAACTGGTTGCACGCCTGAAGGCCGTATTGCGCCGCGCCGGCCCGACCGATGGCGAGGCCCCGATTGAAGTCGGCGGCCTGGTGCTGGACCCCATCAGCCACCGCGTGACCATCGACGGCACGCCGGCCGAGATGGGCCCCACCGAATACCGCCTGTTGCAGTTTTTCATGACCCACCAGGAACGCGCCTATACCCGTGGGCAATTACTGGACCAAGTGTGGGGCGGCAACGTGTATGTCGAGGAGCGCACCGTGGACGTGCATATCCGCCGCCTGCGCAAAGCCTTGGGCGATGCCTATGAGAACCTGGTACAAACCGTGCGCGGCACCGGGTATCGGTTTTCAACCAAAGGTTGAGCCAACCCTACCCAGACTTAACAGCCGACAAGGACGCATGTTCAAGTGAACCAAAACTGGCATGGCACCCTGATCCGCCACATGCTCCTGCTGGTCACCGGCTGCCTGTTGGTGGGCCTGATCAGCGGCTATTACGGCTGGAGCCTGGCCATTGGCCTGGGCCTCTACCTGGGCTGGACCCTCAAGCAATTGCTGCGCCTGCACGACTGGCTGCGCCAGCATAAACCCGATGAAGCGCCACCCGACGGCTATGGCCTGTGGGGCGAGGTGTTCGACAGCATCTATCACCTGCAACGCCGCGACCAGCGGGTGCGTGGCCGCCTGCAGGCGGTGATCGACCGGGTCCAGGAGTCGACCGCCGCGCTCAAGGACGCGGTGATCATGCTCGACAGCGACGGCAACCTGGAATGGTGGAACCGCGCCGCCGAGACCCTGCTGGGCCTCAAGACGCCCCAGGACAGCGGCCAGCCGGTGACCAACCTGGTACGCCATCCGCGCTTCAAGGAATACTTCGAGCAGGACAACTACGAGGAAGCCCTGGAAATCCCGTCGCCCACCAATGACCGGGTGCGCATCCAGCTGTACCTCACGCGCTATGGCAACAACGAACACTTGATGCTGGTGCGCGACGTGACCCGCATCCATCAGCTGGAACAGATGCGCAAGGATTTCGTCGCCAACGTCTCCCACGAGTTGCGCACGCCCTTGACGGTGATCTGCGGCTACCTGGAAACGCTGCTGGACAACGTCGAAGAGGTCAACCCGCGCTGGAGCCGTGCCTTGCAGCAGATGCAGCAACAAGGCTCACGCATGCAGACCCTGCTCAACGACCTGCTGCTGCTGGCCAAGCTGGAAGCCACCGACTACCCCTCGGACAACCACCCCGTGGCCGTACAGAGCCTGCTGCAGACCATCAAGAACGATGCCCAGGCCCTGTCCGGCGAGCGCGGCCAGCACATCACCCTGGAAGCCGACCCGACGGTGCTGCTCAAGGGCAGCGAGGGCGAGTTGCGCAGCGCCTTTTCCAACCTGGTGTTCAACGCCGTGAAGTACACCCAGGACAAAGGCACGATCCGCATCCGCTGGTGGGCCGACCAGCAGGGCGCGCACCTGAGCGTGCAGGATTCGGGGATTGGTATCGACAGCAAGCACTTGCCGCGCCTGACCGAGCGTTTCTACCGCGTCGACTCCAGCCGCAACTCCAACACCGGCGGCACCGGGCTGGGCCTGGCGATCGTCAAGCATGTGCTGTTGCGCCACCGGGCCCGCCTGGAAATCAGCAGCGTACTGGGCCACGGCAGCACCTTTACCTGCCACTTTGCGCCGACCCAGGTCAGCCGTTCGCAAGCCATCGCGGTGAAGGATTAATCTGAAAATACCCACGACTTGATGTAGGACTGGCTTGTGTGGGAGCGGGCTTGCTCGCGATAGCATCACCTCAGAGCACCTGATACACCGAGTTGCCTGCATCGCGAGCAAGCCCGCTCCCACATTGGATTTGTTGCGCCTACAAGCCCCACCCGGCAGCCGCCACTAGGCAAGCGCCCCGTCAGCCGCTACATTGCCTGACTTGTGCCCGCCCTTGAGGCACTGCCATCACCCCTTTTTGAACACACGGAACCCGCAAAACCCCATCATGGACCCTTCCCCTGGTATCACCCTCGCGACACTCTTCGCCGATTTCGGCATGATTCTTTTTGCACTGATCCTGGTACTGCTCAACGGTTTCTTCGTTGCGGCGGAATTTGCCATGGTCAAACTGCGCGCCACCCGGGTCGAGGCGATCGCCCACACCAATGGCTGGCGCGGGCAGATCCTGCGCACCGTCCACAGCCAGCTCGACGCCTACCTGTCGGCGTGCCAGCTGGGTATCACCCTCGCCTCCCTGGGCCTGGGCTGGGTCGGTGAGCCGGCCTTCGCGCACATCCTGGAGCCGCTGCTGGGCGCCATGGGCGTCGAATCGGCCGAAGTGATCAAGGGCGTGTCGTTCTTTGCCGCCTTCTTCGTGATTTCCTACCTGCACATCGTGGTCGGCGAGCTGGCGCCCAAGTCCTGGGCCATTCGCAAGCCCGAGTTGCTGTCGCTGTGGACGGCGGTGCCGCTGTACCTGTTCTACTGGGCCATGTACCCGGCGATCTACCTGCTCAACGCCAGCGCCAACGCGATCCTGCGCATCGCCGGCCAGGGCGAGCCCGGCCCGCACCACGAGCACCATTACAGCCGCGAAGAACTCAAGCTGATCCTGCACTCCAGCCGTGGCCAGGACCCCAGCGACCAAGGCATGCGCGTGCTGGCCTCGGCCGTGGAAATGGGCGAGCTGGAAGTGGTGGACTGGGCCAACTCCCGGGAAGACCTGGTGACCCTGGACTTCAACGCCCCGCTCAAGGAAATCCTCGCGCTGTTCCGCCGCCACAAATTTAGCCGCTACCCGGTGTACGACGCCGTGCGCGGTGAGTTTGTCGGCCTGCTGCATATCAAGGATCTGCTGCTGGAACTGGCGGCCCTGGACCATATCCCCGAGTCGTTCAACCTGGCCGAGCTGACCCGCCCGCTGGAGCGCGTGTCGCGGCACATGCCGCTGTCGCAATTGCTCGAGCAGTTCCGCAAGGGCGGCGCGCACTTTGCCCTGGTGGAGGAAGCCGACGGCAATATCATCGGCTACCTGACCATGGAAGACGTGCTGGAAGTGCTAGTGGGCGATATCCAGGACGAACACCGCAAGGCCGAGCGCGGCATCCTCGCCTACCAGCCGGGCAAGCTGCTGGTGCGTGGTGACACGCCGCTGTTCAAGATCGAGCGCCTGCTGGGCATCGACCTGGACCACATCGAGGCCGAAACCCTCGCCGGCTTGATCTACGACACCCTGAACCGGGTGCCGGAAGAGGAAGAAGTCCTGGAAGTCGAAGGCCTGCGGATCATCATCAAGAAGATGAAAGGCCCGAAAATCGTGCTGGCCAAGGTGCTGATGCTCGACTAAGCCCTTTGTAGGCGTCGGCTTGCCGGCGCCTACAGGCCCGACGCAAAGTTGGGCAAGGCCTGTACCGGCTGCGTGAACTCATACGGAATCGATACCCACCCCGCCCCCGTATCGCGCTGCACCACAAAATGCAGGTGTGGCCCGCTGCTGTTGCCGGTATTGCCCGACAGCGCCAGCGGGCTGCCCACGCCCACCCGCTGCCCGTCCCTGACGCTGACCGAACCCTGCTTGAGGTGCAGATACACGCCCTGGGTGCCGTCATCGTGCAGCACCCGCACAAAGTTGCCCGAAGGGTCACTGCCACGCCCCGATTGGCTGTTCTCGGTCTTCACCACCACCCCGCCCCGTGCCGCGATGATCGGCGTGCCTTCGGGCATGGCAATGTCCATGGCGTAGCGGCTCTTGACGTCAGAATGACTGAACGTGCCGCCAGGGCCCTGGGTCAGGCGAAACGGACCGCCGCGCCAGGGCAAGGGATAGCGCTGGAACTGCAGATGACGGGCAGGCCGGGGATCAAGCCCCTGGCGCTTCAGCGGCGCGACCCGGCGCTCCTGAAACACAAACGCCTGGGCGCCGGGGGTCTTCTGGTCGCTGAAAAACACCACGCCACGGGCATCGGTGGAACGATAGAGGGTCATGGCCAGGGTCGATGAGGCGACCGTACACAGGCCACAAAACAGCAAAAAACGCACAAGCATGGGAGAAACCTGCCGGGTATGACTGAACGGCAGGCTAGCAAGGGTTCATGACAATGTTGTGTGGACCGGCTTCTACAGTTGATCGTGGTGTGCTGCGCTACGCACCCGGCACAAAATGCTTCTGCGCCGTACCCCGGGCGATCAGGCGGGAGATGTAGTCGAGCTTCTGCGCATCCTGGTCGACAAAGCGGAAGGTCAGTTGCAGCCAGTCGCTGTCGGGGCGTGGTTCATAGGCGACAATGGCATGCAGGTAGCCATTGAGGCGGGCGGTCTCGGCGTTCTCGCCTTGCTCAAGGTCCAGCACCGCGCTTTCCAGCACCTGGGGCAGGACGTCGCCACGGCGCACCACCAGCAACGCCTCCTTGATGCTCAGGGCCTTGATCACGCATTGCTGGGTGCCACTGGACAGGCGCAACTGGCCCTGGCCCCGACCGCTAGTGGCCGAGGGGGCTGCCGCGGCCTGCACGGGCGGGGTGCTGAGCAAGCCTTTGCTCGGTGCGGCCACTGGGGCCGGCTTGACCGCTTCGGGCTTGCCGCCGGTCAGAGCGCTGAGGGAGTCGTTGCCAAAGGCCGAGTTCATCTTGGTCGGCGCGCTGGCCAGCAAGGCGTCGAGGCGACCGATCTTGTTCAGGGCCTGCTTGACCTTGTTCAGCAACTGTTCGTTGGTAAAAGGCTTGCTGACGTAGCCGGAAACACCGGCCTGGATGGCCTGGACCACGTTTTCCTTGTCGCCGCGGCTGGTGACCATGACAAACGGCATGGTTTTGAGTTGCGGTTGCTCACGGCACCAGGTCAACAATTCCAGGCCGGACATTTCCGGCATTTCCCAGTCGCACAGCACCATGTCGAAGGTTTCGCGCATCAGGATGGCCTGGGCCTTTTTGCCGTTTACCGCATCTTCAATCCTGATGCCGGGGAAGTAGTTACGCAGGCACTTCTTCACCAGGTCGCGAATAAACGAGGCGTCATCCACCACCAATACACTGACTTTACTCATCGACCCTTCATCCTCTCAAAACCCCGGCAAGCAAAATGCTTAACTGATGGCATCTTGCCAAAAACTTGTCAGTCACGCCGGGACTTTATGGCAGCCCGCAGCGCAAAACTCTACGCCACAAACGCAAACGCCCGACCAGAGGTCGGGCGTTTATTTCTCGGGCAATCTTACTTATCGTCAGATTCTGCCGGAACATTAGGGATTTGATCGGCCGTGCCTTCAACTTCGGCCTTCATGCGCTTGAGGCCCATGTGCCGTACGTCGGTGCCGCGCACCAGGTAAATCACCAATTCCGAGATATTGCGTGCGTGGTCGCCGATCCGCTCCAGGGAGCGCAGCACCCAGATGATGCTCAAGACCCGCGAGATAGAGCGCGGGTCTTCCATCATGTAGGTCGCCAGCTCACGCAGGGCGGTCTTGTACTCGCGGTCGATGATCTTGTCGTACTGGGCCACCGACAACGCCAGGTCGGCGTCGAAGCGGGCAAACGCATCCAGCGCGTCGCGCACCATGTTGCGCACCTGGTCGCCGATGTGGCGCACTTCGACATAACCGCGCGGCGCTTCGCCTTCTTCGCACAACTGGATGGCGCGACGGGCGATCTTGGTGGCTTCGTCGCCGATACGCTCCAAATCGATCACCGACTTGGAAATGCTGATGATCAAACGCAGGTCGGACGCCGCCGGCTGGCGACGGGCGAGGATGCGCAGGCATTCCTCGTCGATATTGCGTTCCATCTGGTTGATCTGCTCATCGATCTCGCGCACTTGCTGGGCCAGGCCCGAGTCGGCCTCGATCAGCGCGGTCACCGCATCGTTGACTTGCTTCTCCACCAGCCCGCCCATGGCCAGGAGGTGGCTGCGCACTTCCTCAAGCTCGGCGTTGAACTGCGCGGAGATGTGGTGGGTAAGGCCTTCTTTGCTAATCATGTTGGCGTCCTTGGAGCGTCCGGTAAGGTGCGGAGAACCGCAGCGTCAGTGCAATCAGAACCACAGCTTCCTAGCCGTAGCGACCGGTGATGTAGTCTTCGGTCTGCTTCTTCGCCGGATTGGTGAACAGGGTATCGGTATCGCCGAACTCCACCAGTTTGCCCATGTACATGAACGCGGTGTAGTCGGAAACCCGCGCCGCCTGTTGCATGTTGTGGGTCACGATGACGATGGTGAACTTGGACTTGAGTTCGTAGATCAGCTCTTCGACTTTCAGCGTCGAGATCGGGTCGAGTGCCGAGCACGGTTCGTCGAGCAGCAGCACTTCCGGCTCCACGGCGATGGTCCGGGCAATCACCAGACGCTGCTGCTGGCCGCCGGACAGGCCGAGGGCCGACTCGTGCAGGCGGTCCTTGACCTCGTCCCACAGCGCCGCGCCTTTAAGGGCCCACTCGACCGCTTCGTCGAGGATGCGCTTTTTGTTGATGCCCTGGATGCGCAGGCCATAGACCACGTTTTCATAGATGGTCTTGGGGAACGGGTTGGGCTTCTGGAACACCATGCCCACCCGGCGACGCAGCTCGGCCACGTCTTCGCCCTTGCGGTAGATGTTGCTGCCGTAGAGGTTGATCGCGCCTTCCACACGGCAACCGTCCACCAGGTCGTTCATGCGGTTGAAGGTGCGCAGCAGCGTGGACTTGCCGCAGCCCGACGGGCCGATAAAGGCGGTCACGCGTTGCTTGGGGATGTTCATGCTGACGTCGAACAGTGCCTGTTTTTCACCGTAGTACAGGCTCAGGCCCGGGACTTCGATGGCCACGGTTTCTTCAGCCAGGCTCAGGCTCTGCTTGTCGCGACCCAGGGCTGACATGTTGATGCCGTGGGAATGGGTTTCATGTTGCATGGGATGCTCCCTGTGCTACCAATTCGTTGTGTGGGAGGGGGCTTGCTCCCTCCCACATTTAATCCGCGTTCACTTCAATTAACTGTCCAGTGCCTTGTACTTTTCGCGCAGGTGGTTACGAATCCATACCGCCGACAGGTTCAGCGTGGCGATCACCAGCACCAGCAGGAACGCAGTGGCGTACACCAGCGGGCGGGCGGCCTCGACGTTGGGGCTCTGGAAGCCGACGTCGTAGATATGGAAGCCCAGGTGCATGATCTTCTGGTCCAGGTGCAAGTACGGGTAGTTGCCGTCCAGCGGCAGCGACGGCGCCAGTTTCACCACACCCACCAGCATCAGCGGCGCCACTTCACCGGCGGCGCGGGCCACGGCCAGGATCATGCCGGTCATCATCGCCGGGCTGGCCATGGGCAGGACGATTTTCCACAGCGTTTCCGCCTTGGTCGCACCCAGGGCCAGGGAACCTTCACGCACGGTGCGTGGGATGCGCGCCAGGCCTTCTTCGGTGGCCACGATCACCACCGGCACCGCCAGCAGCGCCAGGGTCAGCGAGGCCCACAACAGGCCCGGCGTACCGAAGGTCGGTGCCGGCAGGGCTTCGGGGAAGAACAGGCGGTCCACCGAACCACCCAGCACGTACACAAAGAAGCCCAGGCCGAACACGCCGTAGACAATCGCCGGGACGCCCGCCAGGTTGTTCACCGCGATACGGATGACACGGGTCAACGTGTTCTGCTTGGCGTATTCACGCAGGTAGACCGCCGCCAGCACGCCGAACGGGGTCACGATCATCGCCATGATCAGGGTCATCATCACGGTGCCGAAGATCGCCGGGAAGATCCCGCCTTCGGTGTTGGCTTCCCGTGGGTCGTCGCTGAGGAACTCCCAGACCTTGCTGACATAGAACCCCATCTTGGTCAGGGTGCCCATGGCGTTCGGCTGGTAGGCGTGCACCACATGGCCGATATTGATCTCAAGCTCTTTGCCGTTGGCATCGCGGGCCGTGAGGCTGTCGCGGTTGAACTGGGCATGCAGGTCGGTCAGGCGCGCCTCGACGGCCTGGTAACGCGCATTCAGCTCGGCGCGCTCGGCATCCATATCGGCCTGGGCGGCGGCGTCGAGCTGGCCGCTGAGCTCCAGTTTGCGGCCGTGCAGGCGGATCCGCTCAAGGCCCGCGTTGATCGCGCCAATATCGCGCTTCTCAAGAGTCTTGAGATCGGCCGCCAGCCTGTTCACCCGCTCAACCCGCGCCTGCAGCTCCGGCCAGGCCGCCTCGCCTTCGGCGATGACCTTGCCGTCCTGCTTGACGTTGACCAGGGTGCCGTAGAAGTTGCCCCACTCACGACGCTCAATGGCCATCAGCTCGGCAGGCGTGGTCTGGTTGGTCAGCCATTCGCCGACGATCCACGTGAAGTCATTGCCGTTCAAGTCACGGTTGCCGACCTTGATCAGCTCGCGGGTCATGAACTCCGGGCCAGCCTCCGGCACTGGCAGGCCTGCGCTTTTCAGGCGCTCGCGTGGCACTTGTTCTTTCTGTACCACTTCGCCGATGACGATGTGGTTGGCCTGGCCCGGCACGTTGTAGTTGGCCTGGATCAGGTCGGCCGGCCAGAAGTGACCCAGGCCACGCACGGCAATCACAGCCAGCAAACCAATGGTCATGATGACCGCGATGGCCACCGCGCCACCGCTGATCCAGACGCCAGGGGCGCCGCTCTTGAACCATCCATTCAGGGAGTTCTGTTTCACAGACTTCTACCTTTCTTAAAGCGACGAGTATTTCTTGCGCAGACGCTGACGGATCAGCTCGGCGAGGGTGTTCATGATGAAGGTGAACAGCAGCAGCACCAGCGCCGAGAGGAACAACACCCGGTAGTGACTGCCGCCCACTTCCGACTCGGGCATTTCCACCGCGACGTTGGCTGCCAGGGTGCGCAGGCCTTCAAACAGGTTCATTTCCATGACCGGGGTGTTACCCGTGGCCATCAGCACGATCATGGTCTCGCCCACCGCACGGCCCATGCCGATCATCAGCGCCGAGAAAATCCCGGGGCTTGCGGTCAGCAACACCACGCGGGTCATGGTCTGCCATGGCGTGGCGCCCAGGGCCAGGGAGCCCAGGGTCAGGCCACGGGGCACGCTGAACACGGCGTCTTCGGCGATGGAGTAGATGTTCGGGATCACCGCAAAACCCATGGCCAGGCCGACGACCAGGGCGTTGCGCTGGTCATAGGTGATGCCCAGGTCGTGGGAGATCCACATGCGCATGTCGCCACCGAAGAACCAGGTTTCCAGGTACGGGCTCATGTACAGCGAGAGCCAGCCCACAAACAGGATCACCGGGATCAGGATCGCGCTTTCCCAGCCATCCGGCACCCGCAGGCGGATCGACTCAGGCAGGCGGCTGAAGACAAAGCCGGCGACGAGGATGCCAATCGGCAACAGCATCAGCAGGCTGAAAATCCCCGGCAGGTGCCCTTCGACATACGGCGCCAGGAACAGGCCGGCGAAGAAGCCGAGGATCACCGTCGGCATCGCTTCCATCAGTTCGATCACCGGCTTGACCTTGCGGCGCAGGCTCGGGGCCATGAAGTAGGCGGTGTAGATCGCCGCGGCAATGGCCAGGGGGGCGGCCAGCAGCATGGCGTAGAACGCGGCCTTGAGCGTACCGAAGGTCAGTGGCGCCAGGCTCATCTTGGGTTCAAAGTCGCTGTTGGCAGCGGTCGATTGCCAGACGTATTTAGGCTCGTCGTAGTTTTCGTACCAGACCTTGCTCCACAACGCGCTCCAGGACACTTCCGGGTGCGGGTTGTCGAGGGTCAAGGGCTGCAGCTTGCCGCCGGCTTCGACGATCACACGGTTGGCCCGTGGCGACATGCCGAAGAGGCCCTGGCCTTCGACCACCGGGTCCACCAGCAGGGTGCGGTGCGCGGTGCTGTGGAACACCCCGAACTGGCCGGCGGCATCCAGGGCAGTAAAGCCTTTGCGCCGCTCTTCCGCGGTGATTTCCACCACCGGCGTGGTGCCCATCTGGAAGGTACGGATCTGCTTGAGGTGTTGCTCGCCATCCGGGTCACGGGCCATGAACCACTGGGCCAGGCCGCCCTTGGAGTCACCGACGATCAGCGAAATACCGCCCACCAGCTGGGTGCTGGCGGTGATTTCGGCGCTGCCATCTTCCAACAATTTGTATCGACCGTTGAGGCTGTTGTCCCGCAGGCTGAACACATCGGCCAGGGCGCGACCGTTGATCACATACAGCCATTGCTGGCGCGGATCGACAAAGATCGCTTTAACAGGCTCGGTCATTTGTGGCAGGTCGATGCGTTTCTGCTCGCTGACCACTTCGCCGGTCATCATGTTCTCTTCGCGGCTCACCGACAGCACGTTCAGGTGCGAGCCGGCGGAACCGGCAACGATCAGCGAGGTGTCGGTGGCATTGAGGGCCACGTGCTCCAGCGGCCGACCGGCTTCATCGAGCACCATCGGCGCTTCGCCGTAAGGGTATTCGATCTCGGGCGAAATGGTCTTCTTGCCGTCCGGGTAGGACACTTTATAAGAGTGGCGGAACACCAGGGACTGGCCATTGGACAGGCCAAGGATCACCAGCGGGCTGCCTGGCTGGTCTTTACCGATGGACACCACGCTGGCGCCAGCCGGCAGGGCCAGGTCGACACGCTTGAGTTCCACGCCGCTGTCGACACTGAAGAACAACGCCTGGCCTTTGTCGGAAACCCGCATGGCGACCTGGTTCTGTTCTTCCAGGGAGATCAGCAACGGCTTGCCGGCATCCTGCATCCAGGCTGGGGTCAGGGCGTCGTCCTTGGTCAGGCTGGCACCCTGGAACAGCGGCGCGACCACATAGGCCAGGAAGAAGAAAATCAGCGTGATAGCGCCGAGGACGGCAAGACCGCCGACCAGTACGTACCAACGGGTCAGGCGGTCCTTGAGCGCGCGGATGCGGCGCTTGCGTTGCAGCTCAGGCGTATTGAAGTCAATGCGCTTGGGAGGAGAAGTCGTCGTCATGGTGGAATTGGCCAGATCATTCATGCGCACACCCTAGCGATCCTGTATGACAGAAAGATGACAATGCAGTGACGCAAAAAATCCGCCGCGTAGCAGAGCTGGCAGCGGACCGAAAAATTAGCGGTGTAGGCCGCTTGTTGTGGAAGCGGGCTGGCCCGCGATGGCATCAACGCGATTTCAATTTAAACCGTGTCGCCAGCATCGCGGGCCAGCCCGCTCCCACACAAGAGCATGCCTCTACACCAGGTAGTGCAGGCTTATTTGCCTTCTTTCAGACCCAGGTCAGCCAGTGCCTTGGCGGCAACTTTGGCTGGCAGTGGGATGTAGCCATCCTTGACTACAACTTCCTGGCCCTGTTTGGACAGAACCAGCTTCACGAACTCGGCTTCCAGCGGGGCCAGAGGCTTGTTCGGGGCTTTGTTGATGTACACGTAGAGGAAGCGCGACAGCGGGTACTTGCCGTTCAGGGCGTTCTCTTCGGTATCTTCGACGAACTCGCCGCCTTCTTTCTTGGCCAGGGCCACGGTTTTCACGCTGGCGGTCTTGTAGCCGATGCCCGAGTAACCAATGCCGTTCAGCGAAGAGCTGATGGACTGCACGACCGAAGCCGAGCCTGGTTGTTCGTTGACGTTTGGCTTGAAGTCACCTTTGCACAGGGCTTCTTCCTTGAAGTAGCCGTAGGTGCCGGATACCGAGTTACGACCGAACAGTTGCACTGGCTTGTTGGCCAGGTCGCCGGTCACGCCCAGGTCGCCCCAGGTCTTGGCATCAGCCTTGGCGCCGCACAGGCGAGTCGACGAGAACACGGCGTCGACCTGGGCCATGGTCAGGTGCTTGATCGGGTTGTCTTTGTGCACGAACACCGCCAGGGCGTCTACGGCCACCGGGATAGCTGTCGGCTTGTAGCCGTACTTCTGCTCGAAAGCCTGCAGTTCGTTGTCCTTCATCTTGCGGCTCATCGGGCCCAGGTTAGCGGTGCCTTCGGTGAGTGCAGGCGGCGCGGTGGAGGAACCGGCGGCTTGAATCTGGATGTTTACGTTCGGGTATTCTTTTTTGTAGTTCTCGGCCCACAGGGTCATCAGGTTGGCCAGGGTATCGGAACCGACGCTGGACAAGTTGCCCGATACACCAGTGGTCTTGGTATAGGCCGCAATTGCCGGGTCAACACCAGCGGCCACCGCGTGGGCAGTCGCAACGCCAGCAGCGACAAAAGTCATTGCCGCCATCAAACGCTTCAGTTTCATGCCTTACTCCTAGCAGATAGGGATAGTTGGATCGGGGCCAAGTATCGGTAGGCCGTGTGAACACTCTATGTCTGGAATATGACAATTAGATGAAAGGCCAGTATTGGCAGAAAAAGCAGATGCGCAAGAGAAGCTGAGTAAATGCGGGGGCGAAGCGAGGAGTTGCGGTAATTCATAAATACTCTGTAAACGTTGTAGGAACCGGCAAGCCGGTTCCTACAGGGGACTTAGCGGTTCAGCGCCCCCGCTTCCACAGGTAGGCACCCACCAGTATCCCCATGGTGCAGATCACCGCCACGTAGTACGCCGGGCCCATCGGGCTTTCCTTCATCAGCAGCGAGACCACCAGCGGCGTCAAGCCACCGAACACCGCGTAGGCAACGTTGTAGGAAAACGACAGGCCGCTGAAACGCACCACCGGCGGGAAGGCCTTGACCATCACGTAGGGCACCACACCGACCACGCCGACGAACAGGCCGGTGAGGGTGTACAGCGGGAACAGCCAGCCCGGGTGGTCCAGCAGGCTGTGATACAGCGTCCATGAGGTCGCGAGCAGCAACGCGCAACCGGCAATCAGCACGCGCCCGGCACCGAAGCGGTCAGCCAGTGCGCCAGAGAGGATGCAGCCCAGGCTCAGGGTAACGATCGCCAGGCTGTTGGCCTGCAACGAGACGGTCGGGCTGAAGTGGTAGATGGTCTGCAGCACGGTCGGGGTCATCAGGATCACCACGACGATGCCGGCCGACAGCAGCCAGGTCAGCAGCATCGACAGCACGATGGCGCCACGGTGATCCCGCAGGACCGCACGCAATGGCAGCTCGGCGGCCAGGGTCTTGCGCTGCTGCATTTCGGCAAAGATCGGGGTTTCGTGCAGCCAACGGCGCAGGTACACCGAGAACAGGCCGAACACACCGCCCAGCAGGAACGGGATCCGCCAGGCGTAATCCGAGACCTGCTCAGGGGTGTAGATCGTGTTGATCGCGGTGGCCACCAGCGAACCCAGGAGGATCCCGGCGGTCAGGCCACTGGTCAGGGTGCCGCAGGCATAACCGATATGGCGTGGTGGGACATGTTCAGAAACAAAAACCCACGCACCCGGCACTTCGCCACCAATCGCCGCGCCCTGGATCACGCGCATCAGCAGCAACAGGATCGGGGCCCACAGGCCGATCTGCGCGTAGGTCGGCAACAGGCCCATGATCAGGGTCGGCACGGCCATCATGAAGATGCTCAGGGTGAACATCTTCTTGCGCCCCAGCAGGTCGCCGAAATGCGCCATGATGATCCCGCCCAGCGGCCGCGCCAGGTAGCCGGCGGCGAAGATGCCGAAGGTCTGCATCAGGCGCAGCCATTCGGGCATATCAGCAGGGAAGAACAGCTTGCCGACCACCGTGGCGAAGAACACGAAGATGATGAAGTCGTAGAACTCCAGCGCGCCACCCAGGGCGGACAGCGACAGGGTTTTGTAGTCGTTGCGGTTCAGCGGGCGGGCGGGCGGCGCAATGCTTGAAGGCACTGTGGTCATGGCAAGGCTTCTCTTATTAGGTCAGATCAGGAGTCCGCAACGGCGTGGGTTTGGCCTGGCAGGTCGGGCAAGATAACAAATTGCCCGCAAAAGCACAGTCTAAACACCTGCACAGCGGTGGGCGCCGCCCCGCAGGCAGGCTGCCTGGCGAGGTCCGCCCTTCCCTCTTTGAATTATTATCGGGGACCAGAAACACCCGCAAATACTGGGGTGCCGGGTTCAAAAGAAACAATGGTCAAACCCCTCAAGTTGCATGACTGTTTTGGCCATTTCCTTGGCGCCTGTAACGCGGTGTAGATAGATGTACAAATATAGGAAACCGAAGGTCGTCGTGCAGGCTATCGACCGATATACTGCCCAGCTTGCACCTGCTTATCAGTGGAAGTTGCGCGAAAACGTCGTTGGCACCGGCCAGCCGATTTCGCAGAGTTTCCCTCAAGGCGCCTTTCGGAAAACGTGACGAACGTAGTATGTTCGGGGCTGAATCGTTTTTCCAAGACGGCTATTCACCGATTACATAGTCCAAGAGTCACGGGTCAGAGGCACCCCCGGCATGATCGAACTCGAACAAGAAGATCCTATCCCGCAAGGCGATCTCGCCCTGCAAATCACCGCGCTGCCCCGTGAGACCAACGGTTTTGGCGATATTTTCGGCGGCTGGCTGGTCGCGCAGATGGACCTGGCCGGCACGGCAATGGCCAGCAAGGTCGCCGGTGGCCGCGTGGCCACCGTAGCGATCGATCGCATGGCCTTCCTGGTTCCGGTGGCAGTGGGCGCGCAGTTGTCCTTCTACACCCAGGCCCTGGAAATCGGCCGCAGCTCGATCCAGATGATGGTCGAAGTGTGGAGCGATGACCCACTGTCCAGCGAATGGCGCAAAGTCACCGAGGCGGTGTTTGTGTTCGTCGCCATTGATGGCAGCGGGCGCACCCGGTCGGTTCCGTCGCGGGCGCGTTAAACCTCGCGGCGGTTTGGCGGTCCATTGCCCCATTGCCTGTGATTCAAGAGAGCCTTGTATGCCTACGCCCCACATTGAAACCGTGAAAATGGATGAGCTGGACTGCTGGCGCATCCGCCACAACGGCGCCCAAGTGCTGGTGGCCCAACAGGGGGCGCACCTGTTCAGTTACCAGCCCGCTGGCGCAAAACCGGTGATCTGGCCCAATGACCAGGCGGTGTTCAAGGCCGGCAAAGGCATCCGCACTGGCATACCCGTATGCTGGCCGTGGTTTGGCGTGTTCGAGCGCAACCCGCAAAGCGTCAAGGCGATGCGCCAGAGCGACCAGCCAGCGGGCGCCCATGGTTTCGCGCGCACGGCCATCTGGACCTTGGCCGGCGCCGAAGACAACCGGGTTGAGCTGGTGCTACCGGCACCGGCGGGCGGTTTCCCGGGCTGGCCGCACCAGGTCGATCTGAAAATGAGCATCCTGTTGGATGAGCAACTGCATATCCGCCTGAGCAGCCACAACCGTGGCGCCGACACGGTGACGATCAGCCAGGCGCTGCACAGCTACTTCGCCGTCAGCGACGTGCGCAAGGTGCAGGTCGCAGGCCTGGATGGGCTGGACTACATCGATACCGCCGACGGCTGGGCGACCAAAAAGCAAGCCGGCCTCCTGCACTTTACTGCCGAGACGGACCGCATCTACCTCGACACCCCGGCACAATTGAACATCGTTGATAACGACTGGCAACGCCGGATCCAGCTCACCAGCCAAGGATCAAAATCGACGGTGATCTGGAACCCCTGGACTGAACGCGCCAAGGCGTTCGATGACATGGCCGACGATGGCTGGCAGGGCATGCTGTGCATCGAAACGGCCAATGTGCTGGACGATGTGGTGGTGCTGGCACCGGGCGCAAGCCATACCATGGGTGTGAGCATGGCCAGCCTGCCCCTGTAGACCTAACCAAAATGTGGGAGCGGGCTTGCCCTAATGCCGTTCAGTTAAGTGAACGCAATGCTCAAAGCAACGAAGATCAAATGTGGGAGCGGGCTTGCTCGCGATGACGGTGTGTCAGTCAGAGTTGCATTAACTGACCCGCCGCTATCGCGAGCAAGCCCGCTCCCACACAAGCCCACTCCCACAAGGGGGTTTTGTGGCGTTGGCTATAGATCCGATTCCTGCACCACCCGCACCACCCCCGCATCCAGCGCATATGCTGCATCCGCCAGGTCGTTGGTGACCGTCTCCACCTTCAACGTGCCGGTGACCCACAGCGGCGTGTAGATATCATCCAGCTTCAAGCCCTTGGGATAACGCACCAGCACCAGTTGGTTGGGCGGCGGTGGCGGGACATGGATGCAAGCGCCCGGGTAAGGCACCAGGAAAAACAGGGTGCTGCGGCCCTTGGCGTCGGTTTCCAGTGGCACCGGATAGCCACCCAGGCGGATGTGCTTGCCGTTCATGGCCGCTACGGTCTTGCTCGAATACATCACGGCCGGCAAGCCCTTGCTCTGCTTCAAGCCACCCTTTTCGGTAAAGGTGCCCAGGGCTTCAGGGGAGTTGTGGTCGATATCCGGCATTTGCTCCAGGGCTTTCTGATCCGACTTGGGCATCAGTTCCAGCCAGTCGGTTTCCGGCAGCTCAGCAGCGTGGGCCAGGCTTGAACCCAGCAAAAGGACAGTCAACAGGAGGCGGCGCATGAAGGGGCTCGGCAAATAAACACAGTGCCGGCATTCTAGCCCTCTGCGCCTGCGCAGCGCAGAGGGCTTGACGCTGAATTACTTCTTTTTCAGCAGACCGTAGATCACCAGCAACACAATGGCACCGACCAGCGCGCCGATAAAGCCTGCACCCTGGCCGGCCTGGTAGATACCCAGCGCCTGACCGCCATAGGTCGCCGCCAGGGAGCCGGCGATACCCAGCAGGATGGTCATGATCCAGCCCATGCTGTCGTCGCCTGGTTTCAGGAAACGCGCCAGCAGGCCGACGATCAAACCGATAAAGATGGTTCCAATGATACCCATGGCATTTCCCTCTGAATGAAAGTTAGCTGAAGCCTAGTCAGACTTTGGCATCCTGCAATCAGAGGATGGCGGCAACCAATGGTTCCCGCCGCTCCATGGGTTATTGCGCGGCGATCAGTGCCTGGACCTTGGCGATCTGCGCATCGAGCGTCGCGCGGTCCTTGCAACGCAGGTTGGCGTGGCCGACCTTGCGCCCGACCTTGAAGGCCTTGCCATAGTGATGCAGGTGGCAATCGTCAATCGCAATGACCTGCTCCACCGGCGGTACCACGCCAATGAAGTTGAGCATCGCGCTCTCGCCAACCTTGGCCGTGGAGCCCAGTGGCAGGCCCGCGACCGCCCGCAGGTGGTTCTCGAACTGGCTGCACTCGGCGCCTTCGGTGGTCCAGTGCCCGGAGTTGTGCACGCGCGGGGCGATTTCGTTGGCCTTGAGGCCACCGTCCACTTCAAAGAATTCAAAGGCCATCACGCCGACATAATCCAGTTGCTTCAACACGCGGCTGGAATAGTCTTCGGCCAGGGCCTGCAACGGGTGGTCGGTGCTGGCCACGGACAGCTTGAGGATCCCGCTGTCGTGGGTGTTGTGCACCAATGGGTAGAAGCGCGTTTCGCCATCCCGGGCCCGCACGGCCACCAGCGAGACTTCGCCGGTGAACGGCACGAAGCCTTCCAGCAGGCAGGCGACGCTGCCCAGTTCGGCGAATGTGCCGACCACATCGGCTTCGGTACGCAGGACTTTCTGGCCCTTGCCGTCGTAACCCAGGGTGCGGGTTTTCAGCACAGCCGGCAGGCCGATGCTGGCAACGGCGGCGTCCAGGTCCGCCTGGGACTGGATGTCGGCGAAGGCCGGGGTCGGAATGCCCAGGTCCTTGAACAGGCTTTTTTCAAACCAGCGGTCACGGGCAATGCGCAGGGCTTCGGCGCTCGGGTACACGGGGACGAATTGCGACAGGAACGCCACGGTTTCGGCCGGCACGCTTTCAAACTCGAAGGTCACCAGGTCGACTTCATCGGCCAGTTGGCGCAAGTGGTCCGGGTCGCTGTAGTCCGCCCGCAGGTGTTCGCCCAGGGCCGCCGCACAGGCGTCCGGCGCCGGATCAAGAAACGCGAAGTTCATCCCCAGCGGCGTACCCGCCAGGGCCAGCATGCGACCCAGTTGGCCGCCACCGATTACACCGATTTTCATCAATCAACAACCTCAGGCGATGCGTGGGTCTGGATTGTCCAGGACGCTGTCAGTCTGTTCGGCGCGGAATTTCTTCAGGGCCGCGTGGAACTGTGGATGCTTGGCGCCCAGGATACTGGCGGCCAGCAATGCCGCGTTGATCGCGCCGGCCTTGCCGATCGCCAGGGTGGCCACCGGGATCCCGGCGGGCATCTGCACGATGGACAGCAGCGAATCCACGCCCGAGAGCATCGACGACTGCACCGGCACGCCGAGCACCGGCAAGTGGGTCTTGGCCGCACACATGCCCGGCAGGTGGGCTGCGCCACCGGCACCGGCGATGATCACCTCGATGCCACGGGATTCTGCTTCATCGGCATACTGGAACAGCAGGTCTGGCGTGCGGTGGGCGGAAACCACCTTCACTTCAAACGCAATGCCGAGCTTTTCCAGCATATCGGCGGTGTGGCTAAGGGTGGACCAATCGGACTTGGAGCCCATGATCACGCCAACCAATGCACTCATCGTCGTGCCTCTTCTCTCTGGGCGCCCGTAGGCGCGTCAAAAAACAACAAGCCACGCGGGAAATCCGGCGTGGCTTGTTATACGAATTAAGGCCAGTTGGACCGGCCGAAGGCCGCGCAGTATACCGTAATACGGCGGAGAAACAGCCCCTGGAATGACCATCTGTCTTACTGGGCAAGCCTGCGGTTTTATTGACTTCAGAGTCAGCCAAAGACACCGCAAAACTCATGTGGGAGCGGGCTTGCTCTGCCCTCAAGCGGTTTGTGCCGCCCCACCTTCCAGCTTGCGCCACAACAACCGCACGTTTGCCTTGCGCACCAACGCGCAGCGATACAGGCGAATCTCCAACGGCACATGCCACTGCGGCCCGCCACACACCACCAGCTCACCCCGGGCCAGTTCGGCACGCACGCTCAACTGTGGCACCCAGGCGATCCCCAACCCTTCCAGGGCCATGCTTTTGAGGCTGTCGGCCATGGCGGTTTCGTACACCGTGGTAAAGCGCAGGGCGCGCTGGCGCAGCAGCAGGTTCACCGAACGCCCAAGGAACGCCCCGGCGCTGTAGGCCAGCAATGGCACGCTGCCCTCGCCTTCCAGGTCGAATAACGGCTTGCCTTCGGCATCGGCGGCGCACACCGGGAGCATTTCGGTATTGCCCAGGTGCAGCGACGGGAAAATGTCCGGGTCCATCTGCATCGCCGCATCCGGGTCATAGAACGCCAGCATCAGGTCGCAGCCGCCTTCACGCAGGGCATGCACCGCGTCGCCGACGTTGGTGGCCACCAGGCGCGTGGCGATGTTCAGCCCTTCATTGCGCAATTGCGCGATCCAGCGTGGGAAAAAGCCCAGCGCCAGGGAGTGCGCCGCCGCCACTTGCATGACTTCGCCCTGACCGCCTTCAAGGTGATGCAAATGGCGCAGCACTTCGCCCAGTTGCTCGACCACCGTGCGCGCCGTGACCAAAAACAACTGCCCCGCCGCCGTCAGTTCCACCGGCGTGCGCGAGCGGTTGACCAGGGTCAGCCCCAACGCGGCCTCAAGGCTGCGGATGCGTCGGCTGAAGGCCGGCTGGGTGACAAAGCGCCGCTCCGCCGCCTGGGAGAAGCTGCGCGTGGCCGCCAGGGCGCTAAAGTCTTCCAGCCATTTGCTTTCAAGGTTCATCAGATTCTCCAGGGCATGCACCATTTTGGCACACACGCCCGCCATGTTAACCGGGTCACATCAACATTATGCCGTTTGTGCATAGGTCAGCGCTTAACAGCATTGGCCCAAAAACTTCCACAAGCCTAGCATTCACAGCGTTCCGGCCTAGCCCGGGTCCATATCGAGATGATTTCCGTCATGTCCTGCGCTGCATCATTCCGTACCGAAAAAGACCTGCTTGGCGTACTCGAAGTACCTGCCCAAGCGTATTACGGCATCCAGACCCTGCGAGCCGTGAATAACTTCCGTCTCTCCGGCGTTCCGATTTCGCATTACCCGAAATTGGTGGTCGGTCTGGCAATGGTCAAGCAAGCCGCCGCTGATGCCAACCGCGAGTTGGGCCAGCTCAGCGAAGCCAAGCACGCTGCCATCAGCGAAGCCTGCGCCCGCCTGATCCGCGGCGACTTCCACGAAGAGTTCGTGGTAGACATGATTCAAGGCGGCGCTGGCACTTCAACCAATATGAATGCCAACGAAGTCATCGCCAATATCGCGTTGGAGGCCATGGGCCACAACAAGGGCGAATACCAATACCTGCACCCCAACAACGACGTGAACATGGCGCAGTCGACCAACGACGCCTATCCGACCGCGATCCGCCTGGGTCTGCTGTTGGGCCATGACGCGCTGCTGGCCAGCCTCGACAGCCTGATCCAGGCGTTCGCCGCCAAAGGTGTCGAGTTCGGCCACGTCCTGAAAATGGGCCGCACCCAACTGCAAGACGCCGTGCCGATGACCCTCGGCCAGGAATTCCGCGCCTTCGCCACCACCCTGGGTGAAGACCTGGCACGCCTCAAGACCCTGGCCCCGGAGCTGCTGACCGAAGTCAACCTGGGCGGCACCGCTATCGGCACCGGCATCAACGCCGACCCGCGCTACCAGGCCCTGGCCGTGCAACGTCTGGCCACCATCAGCGGCCAGCCGCTGGTACCGGCGGCCGACCTGATCGAAGCCACCTCCGACATGGGCGCGTTCGTGCTGTTCTCCGGCATGCTCAAGCGGACGGCGGTGAAGCTGTCGAAGATCTGCAACGACCTGCGCCTGCTGTCCAGCGGCCCACGTACCGGGATCAACGAGATCAACCTGCCAGCGCGTCAGCCAGGCAGCTCGATCATGCCCGGCAAGGTCAACCCGGTCATCCCGGAAGCCGTGAACCAGGTGGCCTTCCAGGTCATCGGTAACGACCTGGCCCTGACCATGGCGGCCGAAGGCGGCCAGCTGCAACTGAACGTGATGGAGCCGCTGATCGCCTTCAAGATCTTCGACTCGATCCGCCTGCTGCAACGCGCCATGGACATGCTGCGCGAACACTGCATCGTCGGCATCACCGCCAACGAAGCACGCTGCCGCGAACTGGTGGAGCACTCCATCGGCCTGGTCACCGCGCTGAACCCGTACATCGGCTATGAAAACGCCACCCGCATCGCGCGTATCGCCCTCGAAAGCGGCCGCGGCGTACTGGAACTGGTGCGCGAAGAAGGCTTGCTCGACGACGCCATGCTCGACGACATCCTGCGCCCGGAAAACATGATTGCCCCGCGTCTGGTGCCTTTGAAGGCCTGAACGCCTGTAGCACCGCTCACCAGGTTGAGGGACTAGACACCTCTCACCCTTTTGAGGGCTTGAAGATTTCGATCTTCAGGCCCTTTTTTTTGCCTGACTTTTAACAAGTGAGTACCTATATAGAAACGCGCAACTGCGTTTTATAGATAAAACAAACAAGCCCTTTCATAACTCCCCCGCGTTACCTGAAAAAGCACCAACTCCTCGCAACTTCCCATTACATGCCCGGGCGTGTGCAATTTCGTGCCATATAAGAACCAACGTTTTATATATGAAACATTAAAACTTTATCAAATTAAACCCAACCCACTAATAACAAAGAATATTTTCTGAAAACCCGTAGGAAATAAGTCACTGGCATTGTTCATGCACTAAACGTCGTATCACCTATAAAACAGACCAGAGTACCTTCCTGATGGCTGTGAAAGAGATGTACGCCGTGACGCCCCAATGGAATAACCAAGCTCTCAGGGAAGAGCTGGAGCCGACTGAAATTGAATTTCGCAATGTCGGTAAATGTTTCCCGGCCAAGGGTAAAGCGCACGCGCCCTTCGCCATTCGCGAGGTGAACTTCAAGATTCGCCGGGGTGAAGTGGTGTCGATCATCGGCCCTTCCGGTTGCGGCAAAAGCACCATTCTCAATATGGGCTCGGGCTTGTACCGCCCCAGCGAAGGGGAAGTGTTCGTCGGTGGCAAGCCGGTCACCGGGCCGGTGCCGCAGGTTGCGTTCATGCTGCAAAAGGACCTGTTGATGCCCTGGCGCAGCATCCGCCGCAACGTCGAACTGGGCCTGGAGATCCAGGGCGTGGCGGCCGCCACCCGGCAGAAGGTGGCCCTGGACCTGCTCGAGCGCTGCCACCTCAATGGCTACGCCGATCACTACCCGTTCCAGTTGTCTGGCGGCATGCGCCAGCGCGCCGCCCTGGCCCGCACCCTGGCCATCGACCCACAGGTGCTGTTCCTCGACGAGCCGTTCTCGGCCCTCGATGCCCAGACCAAGATGATCCTGCAACAGGACATGGCGCGAATGCTGTTCGACGAGAAGAAGACCGCGCTGTTCATCACCCATGACCTGATCGAAGGCATCGCCATGTCCGACCGCTTGCTGGTCATGAGCGCCCGCCCCGGCACGATCATCGAGGAAATCAGTATCGACCTGCCGTTTCGCGACAACCCCCTGGAGCGCCGCAAGCTGCCGGAAATCGGCCCGCTGGTCGGTCGCCTGATGGAGTTGCTCCAGGTCGGCGCCGACACCGAACTGCACTGATCACCGCCCTTGCGGCCCCCAACCGATTCCGGAGTCCCCATGCTCAAGTCTCTGTTTCAACGTCTTTGCGCCCTCAGCCTGGGCCTCGGCATGGCCTGTGCCGCCCAGGCGCAGCCGACCAAGGTCACCTACCTGCTGCCGGCGCCGCCCAACTCGCCTGCCTTCGCACCGTGGATCATCGCCAAGGAAAAGGGCTACTACACCGCCCAGGACCTGGACCTGACCTTTATCGCCGCCAAAGGTGGCGTGGATGTGGCCAAGCAGATCGGCGCCGGTAACGCATTGATCGGCGGGGCCATCGGCGACACGCCGATTGTGGTGCGGGCCAATGGCATCCCGGTGCGCGCCGTGGCGGTACTGGGCGATGGCGGAGTGACGATGATCGCCACCAACGCCAAGGACAACATCAACAGCATCAGCGACCTCAAGGGCAAGACCCTGACGGTGATGTCGTACTCCGACACCACCTACTACGCCCTGCTCGCCTCGCTGCGCAAAGCCGGGCTGGGCAAGAACGACGTGAACATCCAGGCCGCCGGCCCGGCCGGGGTCTGGCAGTTGTTCTCCGCCAACAAGGCCCAGGCCATGGCGGGCGTGCCGGACTGGGTGATCAATGCCCAGGAAGCCGGGGTGCAGATCAAGCTGATCCCCCAGGACCAGATCTTCGAGAGCATGGCCCAGGCGATTCTCGCCTCGGACGCCGCGATCAAGAACCAGCCACAGATTGTGCGTGGCGTGGTGCAGGGCACCCTCCAAGGCATGCGCGACATCATCCAGGACCCGCGCGCCGCCGCCGTGACCTTCGCCAAGGCGGTGCCGGCCTATGCCGGCAAGGAAGACTCCCTGGAGAAGATCTTCAAGCTCTACATCGAACACGTCTACGCCAGGCAGGCCGTGCTCGGGCACATCGACCCGCAGCACCTGGACAAGGTCCGCCAGTTCTATGTCAGCGAAGGCATCGTCACCCAGGCGACCGAGCTTGAGGAGCTCTTTACCAACCAATTCGTCGACAGCCCGGTCGGGGACATTGAGGAACGCACACGATGAAAAACAACAACTCCGTGCTCGGTAGCGTCGCGCTGCTGATCCTGTTCCTGGTGCTGTGGCAATGGGGCCCCGGCCTGCTCGGCATGCCCGAGTTCGTCATGCCCAAACTCAGCCGCGTGGCCCAGGAAGGCCTGGTGATGTGGCAAACCGGCGGCCTGCTGCAACACACCCTGATCACCGCTCTGGAGATCGTCGTCGGCTTCGCCCTCGGCGCCCTGCTGGGCGTGATGATCGGCGTGTCCCTGGGCCTGTCGCCGGCTGCCGAAGCCATGTTGTCGCCGTACATCCTGGCCTTGCAGATCGCCCCGAAAGTCGCCTTCGCGCCGCTGTTCGTGATGTGGCTGGGCTACACCATCTACCCGAAGATTTTGATCGCGATCCTGATCGTGTTCTTCCCGGTGATGATCAACGTGCTCTCGGCGATCCGCACCGTCGACCCGGACATGATCAACCTGGTACGCACCATGAACGCCAGCCGCTGGCAGATCTTCCGCCTGGTGGAGTTCCCGTCGGCCATGGCCGCGCTGTTTTCCGGCCTGCGCATCGCCTCGACCTTGGCCGTGATCGGCGTCACCGTCGGTGAGCTGGTCGGTGGCAACCAGGGCCTGGGCTTCTTGCTGGTAGACGCCGAGGGCCAGGGCAATACCGCCGGGGTGTTCGTCGCCATTGTGGCGCTGACCCTGATTGGGGTGATCGCCTACGGCGCGGTGGTGTGGGCAGAAAAACGCGTCCTGCACTACATGCCCAAAGCCATGTTGAGCACCCAATGATGAGCCGCCATGACCTTTTGCTTGCAGGCCGCCGCGTGCTGGTCACCGGTGGCGCCCGGGGCCTGGGCTATGCCTTTGCCCAGGCCATCGGCCAGGCCGGTGCGCGGGTGGTGATTGCCGATGTGCTGCACGAACGTGTGCAGCAGGCCGCCGGTGAATTACGGGCGCTGGGCCTGGACGTGCAGGCCGTAGCTGTCGACCTGGCCCAGCCCGCCTCGATCCAGGCCTGTGTCGACGCGACGATCAGCCTGCTGGGCGGCCTCGATGGCCTGGTGAACAACGCCTCGATCACCAACTCCGGGGGCAAAGGCTGCGAAGAGCTGAGCATCGACACCTGGGACCAGGTGATGCAGGTCAACGTGCGCGGCACCTGGCTGATGACCACCGCCTGCCTGCCGGCCCTGCGCGCCAGCGGCCAGGGCGCCATCGTCAACCTGGCCTCGGACACCCCGCTGTGGGGCGCGCCGAACCTGTTGGCCTACGTGGCCAGCAAGGGCGCAATCATCGCCATGACCCGCAGCCTGGCGCGGGAACTGGGCAGCAGCAACATCACCGTCAACGCCATCGCCCCCGGCCTGGTGCTGGTGGAAGCCACCGCCTACGTGCCCGAGGCGCGCCACCGTTTGTACAACGACCAACGGGCCCTGCAACGCCCGCAATTGCCCGAAGACGTCAGCGGCGCCGTGCTGTTCGCGCTGTCCGACCTTGCCCGCTTTATCACTGGACAAACCCTGCCGGTCAACGGCGGGTTCGTCATGCCTTGATCTGGAGACTGTCATGACTGATCTATCTGCCCAAAACGACACCCCCAAAAGCTGGGACCGCCCTGCCGGCGCCAGCCTGGAAAGCTGGATGAGCACGCGCATCGCCCGCTACGAGACGCGCAAGTACGACTGGGATGCCCTGAAGTTCCAGGCCGACTACGACCCCAAGTTCCGCCGCGCGCAAATGCGCTACATCGGCACTGGCGGCACCGGCATCAGCACCGACATGAACACCATCCCGTCGGAGCACTTCACCTTTTCCACCATGGTCATCCCCGCCGGTCACGAAGGCCCGCCGCACCTGCACATTGACGTCGAAGAAGTGTTCTTCGTGCTGCGCGGCAAACTCAAGGTGGTACTGGAAAAGGACGGCGAGCGTTTCGAGACCATCCTCACCGACCGCGACGTGATTTCCGTGCCGCCGGGGGTGTACCGCGAAGAGATCAACATCGGCGACGAAGACGCGCTGATGTGCGTGATGCTCGGCGCGAAAAAGCCGATCACCCCGACCTATCCGCCAGAGCACCCTCTGGCCTCGATCAAGCGCGGGTAAGCCCATGTTGCCAGGACTCACGCAAGCCGCGCCGACGGCCGACCTGCAAGCCCAACTGCAGCGCGATTTCCCCCAGCAATGGGTCGCCGCCGCCGGTGGCCAGCAGGCCCTGCGCGAATGCGGCACGGGGCCGGCGGTGGTGTTGCTGCACGGTATCGGCTCGGGCGCGGCGTCCTGGCTGCAAGTGGCACAGCACCTGGCGGCCCAGGCCCGGGTCATCGCCTGGGACGCGCCCGGCTATGGCGACTCCAGCCCCCTGGAGTCGGACGTGCCCAAGGCCGAGCAATACGCCGCGCGCCTGGTGCAGATGCTCGATGCGCTGCAGGTGAATGAGTGCGTGCTGGTCGGCCATTCCCTGGGCGCGCTGACCGCCCTGGCCTTGGCCCGCAGTGCCCAGGCCCAGCGCGTGAGCCGCCTGGTGCTGATCAGCCCAGCCCGCGGCTATGGCGCACCCGAGCGCAGCCAGCAGCGCCAACAAGTGCGCCAGCAACGCCTGGACAACCTGCAACGCCTGGGCATCGCCGGCCTGGCCGCACAACGCAGTGCCCATATGCTCTCGCCCCGGGCCCAGCCCGAAGCCTTGGCCTGGGTGCACTGGAACATGGCGCGCCTGAACCCGCTGGGTTATCGCCAGGCCATCGAATTGCTGTGCGGCGACGACCTGCTGCGCCACGGCCAACCGGCAATGCCCTGCGAGGTGCATTGCGGCGAAGCCGACGCCATCACCACGCCCGACACCTGCCTGGGCGTGGCCAAGGCCCTGGGCGCCAGCTTCAACCTGATCGCCGACGCCGGCCATGCCAGCCCCATCGAACAACCGCTGGTGGTTGCCGGTCGCCTGGCCTACGCCCTCAAACAATCCCTGACAGGTAGAACCCTATGAACGACTCAGATCTGCTGAAGGACGCCCAGGATAAATACATCGTGCCGGGCCTGGAGCGCGGCTTGCTGCTGCTGTGCGAGTTCAGCCGGCGCAACCGCACCCTGACCGCGCCGGAACTGGCACGGCGCCTGGCGCTGCCGCGCTCGACCATTTTCCGCCTGCTGACCACCCTGGAAACCATGGGCTTCGTCACCCGCAGCGGCAACGAATACCGCCTGGGCATGTCGGTGCTGCGCCTGGGTTTCGAGTACCTGGCATCGCTGGAGCTGACCGAACTCGGCCAGCCGCTGCTGGCCCGTTTGTGCGACCGGGTTAACTACCCCAGCAACCTGGTGGTGCGCGACGGGCGTTCCATCGTGTACGTGGCCAAGGTCTCGCCGCCTTCGGTGTTCTCCAACGCGGTCAACGTCGGCACCCGTTTGCCGGCCCATGCCACGGTGCTGGGGCGCATCCTCCTCGAAGAGCTGTCACTGGTCGAACTACGCGAGCTGTACCCCGAAGAGCACCTGGAACAGCACTCCCACTGCACGCCAAAAACCGTGATGGAGCTGTTCGACATGCTCCAGGCCGATCGCCAGCGCGGCTTTGTCAGCGGCGAAGGGTTCTTTGAGTCGGCGATTTCCACAGTGGCCGCGCCCGTGCGCGACCAGAGCGGCGGCATCGTGGCGGCCCTTGGCGTGACCATCCCCACCACACAGATCGGTCATGTGAATTTTGAAGAGCTGCTGAACCAAGTGCGGCGCAGCGCAGACGAGCTGTCGCGCCTGCTCAATTACAACGGCGGCGCCCACAGCGGCCAGCCTCGCGTCACTGCCTTGATGAGAGATTGAGATGAGCCTTTATTCATTGCAGGGCCGCACCGCAATCGTCACCGGAGGCTCCTCGGGCATTGGCCTGGCGTGCGTCGAGCTGCTGCTGGAAGCCGGCGCCGCCGTTGCGTTCTGCGGCCGCGATGCAGAGCGCCTGCGCCGTGCCGAAAGCGACCTGCGCCAGCGTTTCCCCCAAGGCCGGCTGCTGGCCCAGGTGTGCGATGTGCTCGATGGCGAAGCGGTCAACGCCTTTGCCAGCGCCAGCCAGGCCGCGCTGGGCGCCGCCAGCGTGCTGATCAACAACGCCGGGCAAGGACGGGTCTCGACCTTTGCCGACACCACCGACAGCGCCTGGACCGCAGAGTTGAACCTGAAGTTTTTTTCGGTGATCAACCCGGTCCGCGCCTTCAAGCCGCAACTGCAACACCAGGCCGATGCCGCCATCGTCTGCGTCAACTCGCTGCTGGCCAGCCAGCCGGAACCGCACATGGTCGCCACTTCGGCCGCCCGCGCCGGGGTCAAGAACCTGGTGCGCTCGATGGCCACCGAATTCGCCCCGCAAGGCATCCGCGTCAACGGCATCCTGATTGGCCTGGTGGAATCCGGGCAATGGCGCCGCCGCTTTGAAGCGCGTGAAGAGCGCGACCTCGACTGGGCGCAATGGACCGCCCGCCTGGCCCAACAAAAACATATTCCCCTGGGGCGCCTGGGCCTGCCGCTTGAAGCGGCCCGCGCGATCCTGTTTCTGGCCTCGCCTCTGTCGGCTTACACCACAGGCAGCCATATCGATGTATCCGGAGGCCTGTCCCGCCATGCGTAATGAAAACACTGTCACCGTGGGCGCTGCCATCACCGCCTTCCTCGAACAATGCGACGTCAAGGCCGTGTTTGGCGTGATCTCGATCCACAACATGCCGATCCTCGATGCCTTCGCCGTGCGCGGCAATATCCGCTTCGTCATGGCCCGGGGTGAAGCCGGCGCCGCCAACATGGCCGACGCCTATGCCCGCACCACCGGCGGTCTGGGCGTGTGCCTGACCTCCACCGGCACCGCCGCCGGCAATGCCGCGGGCGCCATGGTTGAAGCACAGACCGCCGGCACCCCGCTGTTGCACATCACCGGGCAGATCGAGACGCCGTACCTGGACCAGGAACTGGCGTATATCCACGAAGCCCGCGACCAGTTGAACATGCTCAAGGCCGTGTCCAAGGCCGCCTTTCGCGTGCGCAGCGTCGAGACCGCCATCAGCACCCTGAAGCTCGCGGTGCAGACCGCCCTCACCGCGCCCACCGGCCCGGTCAGCGTCGAGATCCCGATCGATATCCAGTCGACCTTTATCCCCATGCCCAGCGACCTGTCGCCACTGCCGATCCCGGTGGCCGTGCCGCCGCCGGAAGCCCTGGACTTGGTAGCCGAACGCCTGGCCAGTGCCAAGCGCCCGATGCTCTGGCTCGGTGGCGGCGCACGGCATGCCGGGGCGCAGGTCAAGCGCCTGCTGGCGATGGGCGTGGGGGTGATCACCTCGACCCAAGGCCGTGGCGTGGTCAATGAAGACGACGAGCGTTGCCTGGGGGCCTTTTCGCAAAACAAGCGGGTCGAGCAGTTCCTGCAAACCTGCGATGCCCTGCTGATCGCCGGGTCGCGCCTGCGCAGCAACGAGACCTTCAAGTACGCACTCAAGCTGCCGCAGAACACCCTGCGCATCGACGCCAACCCGGCCATCGAAGGCCGCAGCTATGCCAGCGAGCTGTTTATCTGCGGCGATACGGCCCTGGCCCTGGACGGCCTGGCTGACCGCCTGGAAGGCCGCCTGCATACCGATCCGCAGTTCCTCAGCGAACTCAAGGCCGTGCGCGAGCAGTCGCGCAGCCAACTGGTGGCGGACCTGGGACCGTACTCGGCGATGGTCGAGCAATTGCAGGCCAGCACCGGGCGCAACTTCTCCTGGGTGCGTGATGTGACCCTGTCCAACAGCATCTGGGGCAACCGTCTGCTCAACCTGTACCACCCACGCGCCGGGGTTCACGCCTTGGGCGGCGGTATTGGCCAAGGCCTGGCGATGGGCATCGGGGCAGCGGTGGCAGCCGCTGAAACCGCGCCCGAGCGCAAGGTGTTCGCCCTGGCGGGCGATGGCGGTTTCATCCTCAACCTGGGTGAGCTGGCGACCCTGGTCCAGGAGCGCGCCAACCTGGTGATCCTGCTGATGAACGACCAGCGCTATGGGGTCATCCGCAATATCCAGGACGCGGTCTACGGCAGCCGGCATTGCTATGTCGACCTGCACACCCCGGACTACACCAAGCTCGCCGAATCCATGGGCCTGCGCCACGGCCTGGTCACCGACCTCAAGGATTTTGGCAAGGTGGTCGACAGCGCCTTGAGCCAGCCCGGCCCGTTCCTGCTGGAAGTGGACATGCTCAGCGTGGGCAATTTCGCCACCCAGTTCGCCGGCCCGCCCAACAGCGAAACCAAAGCCCAGAAGGCCACCGCCTGAGGATCGCCGCATGTTGCATATCACCATGATCGGCTGCGGCGCCATTGGCGTCGGCGTGCTGGAGTTGCTGGAGAACGATCCACAGTTATGCGTGGATTACGTCATTGCCTCCGAGGGCTCCGAAGCCCTGGTGCGCCAGCGCCTGGCCAGTTTCAAGCAACCGCCGCAGGTGCTCACCGCCTTGCCCGCCGACGCCCGCCCGGATTTGCTGGTGGAGTGCGCCGGTCACCGCGCTATCGAGGAACATGTGCTGCCGGCCCTGGAGCGTGGGATTGCCTGCCTGATTGTCTCGGTCGGCGCCTTGTCCGAAGTGGGCCTGGTGGAACGCCTGGAGGCCGCCGCCGAGCGCGGCAAGACCCGCATCGAGCTGCTGCCCGGGGCCATTGGCGGCATTGATGCGTTGTCGGCGGCCAAGGTCGGCGGCCTGGACTCGGTCAACTACACCGGGCGCAAGCCGGCCCGGGCCTGGAAGAACACCCCCGGCGAGCAGGCCTGCGATCTGGATTCCATCAGCCAAGCCACGGTGATCTTCCAGGGCAGCGCCCGCGAAGCGGCGCGGCTGTACCCGAAAAATGCCAACGTCGCCGCCACCCTGTCCCTGGCCGGGCTGGGCCTGGATCGCACCCACGTCACGCTGATCGCCGACCCCCACAGCGACGAAAACGTCCACCACTTTGAAGCCTGCGGCGCCTTTGGCCGTTTCGAGTTGAGCCTGCGCGGCAAGCCGCTGTTGGCCAACCCCAAGACCTCGGCGCTGACCGTGTACAGCGTGGTGCGTGCGCTGGGCAACCACGCCCATGCCATCTCAATTTAGGAGCCCGTCGATGACTCTCGAACAGACTTTACCGATCTGCATCGCCGGCCACTGGCGCCTGGGCCGTGGCGAACGCTACGCCAGCCGCTACCCGGCCACCGGCGAGGCCGTGGCCTGGCTCAATGCCGCCGACTTGCAGGATGTGGAAGACGCCATCCAGGGCGCGCACCAGGCCTTCCTGCACAGCGGCTGGGCCCAGCGCAAACCCCATGAGCGGGCCAGCGTGCTGTACCGCATCGCCGAGCTGATCCGCCGGCACAGTGAAGAGCTGGCGCAGCTGCAACGCCAGGACAACGGCAAGCCGATCAATGAAACCCGCGCGCTGGTGGCCAGTGCGGCCGGCACCTTCCAGTTCTTCGCCGCCGCCTGCGAAACCCTGGAAGAAACCATCACCCCCTCGCGCGGCGATTTCGTCAGCATGAGCGTGTATGAGCCGATGGGCGTGGTCGCCGCGATCACCCCGTGGAACTCGCCGATTGCCAGCGAGGCGCAGAAGGTCGCGCCAGCCCTGGCCGCGGGCAATGCGGTGGTGATCAAACCGGCGGAAATCACCCCGCTGCTGGCCCTGCGCCTGGCGCGTCTGTGCGAAGAGGCCGGCCTGCCCAAGGGCCTGATCAGCGTGTTGCCGGGCAAGGGCTCGCTGCTCGGTGATGCGCTGACCCGCCACCCGCTGGTCAAGCGCGTGTCGTTCACCGGCGGTACCCGCACCGGCAAGCACATCGCCCATATCGCCGCCGACAAGATGATGCCGGTGTCTTTGGAGCTGGGCGGCAAGTCGCCGACTATCGTCCTGGATGACGCCGACCTCGACCACGCGGTGGCGGGCGTGCTCTACGGCATCTTCAGCTCTTCGGGCGAGGCCTGTATTGCCGGCTCGCGGCTGTTTGTGGCGCGGGCCCTGTACGAACCCTTTATGCAGCGCCTGGTAGCCGCCGCCGCGAACCTGCGCCTGGGCGACCCGGCCGACGAAAACACCCAGATGGGCCCGCTGATCAGCGCCAGCCATCGTGAATCGGTGGAGCGCTACGTCGCCCTCGGCCTGGCCGAAGGCGGGCGCCTGCGCCTGGGTGGGCAGCGCCCCAGCGGCGGCCTGTATGACCAGGGTTACTTCTACCCGCCGACCATCCTCGAAGGCCTGCACAACCAACAACAGGTATGCCAGGAAGAAATCTTCGGCCCGGTGCTGGTGGCCATGCCCTTCGACGACGAAGCGCAACTGCTGGAGCAGGCCAACGACAGCCTGTACGCCCTCGCAGCCGGCATCTGGAGCCGCGACTACAAGCGCGCCTGGGCCCTGGGCCGGCGCTTGCAGGCCGGCACGGTGTGGATCAACACCTACAAACAGTTCTCGATTTCCACACCGTTCGGCGGTTGGCGCGACAGCGGCCTGGGCCGCGAAAAAGGCCGCCTGGGGATCCTGCAATACATGGAACAGAAGAGCCTCTACTGGGGCATGAACCAACAGCCACTGGCCTGGGCCGGTGTGCCACACGAGGTAGCGTGATGAGCGTTTTAGGTATTGATGAAGTCACCTATGGCGTCGAGGACCTCGACACCTGCGTGCGTTTTTTCAGCGACTGGGGCCTGACCCAGGTCAGCGCGCAACCCGATGAGGTGATCTTCGAGACCCTCAACGGCTGCCGCGTAGTGCTCGCCGACCTGAACAAACCCGGCCTGCCGCCCGCCATCGAGGCCGGCTCCACCGTGCGCGAAGTGGTGTGGGGCGTGGCCGACGCGGCAGACCTTGCGCTGTACGCCGAACGCATCGCCAACGACCCAGGGTTTGTCGAGGGCAACGGGCGTATCGGCTGCACCGACCCCAACGGCTTGGCGATCCGCCTGCAAGTGACGCGCAAGCGTGAGCTGGAGATTGAATGCAGCGGCCACAACACCTGGCAGACCAAGGGTCGGATCAACAAGGCGGCGCCGATCTACGAGCGCGCCACGCCGATTGAAGTCGGTCACGTGGTGTTTTTCGTCAAGGACGTAAACGCCTGCGAAGCCTTCTACCACGAACGTTTCGGCTTCCAGGCCTCGGACCGCTACCCGGACCGCGGGGCCTTTTTGCGCACCGCCGAGGAAGGCGGCCATCACGACCTGTTCATGCTGCAACTGCCGGCGCCACGGGCCGGCCTGAACCATGTGGCCTTTACCGTGCGCGATGTACACGAGGTGTTTGGCGGCGGCATGCATGTGTCCCGCTGCGGCTGGCCGACCGAGATCGGCCCGGGGCGCCACCCGGTGTCGTCGGCGTTTTTCTGGTACTTCAAAAACCCGGCCGGCGCGCTGGTGGAGTACTACGCCGACGAAGACCAACTGACTGGCGAATGGCAGCCACGCACCTTTGAGCCGGGGCCCACGGTGTTCGCCGAATGGGCGATTGCCGGCGGCATCGACGGCAATACCCGGCGCCAGCAACACGTCGAGGCGCCGCAAGGCAAGTTCCTCACCGACAAACCGAAACCTTGAGCAGGAGTCGCCCATGCCGTCCTTAAATATTGCTATCGCCGGTGCCGGTATCGGCGGCCTGACCGCCGCCATCGCCCTGCACCGCGCCGGGCACCAGGTCACCGTGTTTGAGCAGTCCAAGGCCTTTTTGCGGGTCGGTGCCGATATCAACCTTACCCCCAACGCGGTCCGTGCGCTGGACGGCCTGGGCATTGGCGCCGCCGTGCGCATCCCGGCCGCGCGGCCGACCCATCGCATCAGCCGGATGTGGGACAGCGGCGAAGAGACGTCACGTCTGGAAATGTCCGACGCCGCCGAGCAGAAATACGGCGCCCCGCAATTGACCATCCACCGCGCCGACCTGCTGGCGGCCCTGGCCGAAGTGTTCCCGCTGGAGCAGGTGCAATTTGCCAAGCGTGCCGAACGGGTCGAGCACACTGACGACAGCATCTGCCTGCATTTCAAGGATGGCAGCCAGCACCGCTGCGATGTGCTGATCGGCGCCGACGGCATCCACTCGGTGGTGCGCAACGCGCTGTTCGGCGAAGAGCACCCGCGCTTTACCGGGGTGGTGGCGTACCGCGCGGTGGTGCCGGCCGAACAGGTGGCCCATGTGCCGAACATCCAGGCCTTTACCAAGTGGTGGGGCCCCAACCCGCAGAGCCAGATCGTCACGTTCCCGCTGAACCAGGGCAAAGATATTTTTATCTTCGCCACCACCGCCCAGGACAGTTGGCACGAAGAGTCGTGGACCAGCGCTGGCGATGCCGACGAGCTGCGCAGCCACTATCAGGCGTTCCACCCCGACGCCCGTGCCCTGCTGGATGCGTGCAGTGATGTGCTCAAGACCGCGTTGTATGAGCGCGACCCGCTGCCGTTCTGGTCCAAGGGCGCGATCACCCTGCTGGGCGATGCGTGCCACCCGATGATGCCGTTCATGGCCCAGGGTGCTGGCCAGGCCATCGAGGATGCGGTGGTGCTCGCCCGTTACCTGCAAGACCTCGACAACCCGTCCCAGGTCGCCGCTGCCTTGCAGGGCTATCAGCAGGCGCGCCTGGAACGCACCAGCCAGATCCAGATCGGTTCGCGCGGCAACCAGTGGCTCAAGGACGGCGGCAATGCCGATTGGGTCTACGGCTACGACGCCTGGGCCGTGCCCACCGAACGTGCGGCCTGAACATGAACGAGACCTTGCTGGTGACGGTGCTGCTCAAGCACGACCAATCGAAGAACCTGGAAGACATTCAGCGCCATATGAAGCAGCAGGACTGGTGGGAGCGTTTTCCACCCCAAGGCGTGGAGCTGGTGAGCTGGACCGTGGCCATGGGCCTGGGCCAGATCGTCACCCTGCGCTTGCCGCCGAGCCTGCTGCCGGCCCTTAACGTGGAGCTTGAGCGCTCGGCGTGGGGCGTGTTCAGCACTGAAGTTTTCCCGACATACGACTTTATCCCGGTGCGCGAAACCATCCGCGAACGGGTACGCAACGGAGGCCAATGACATGAGCACTACCGAACGTTTCCTCGAACCCCATCAGGCGCGCAAACGGCCCAATACCCAGTTTGAAGAGCTGCTGGGCGACTCCATTGAACGGGCCTTCGGCAACGGCGTGACCGAGCTGGCGGCGCTGCTTGCCCACCTCAACCTGGCCGGCCCGCCCTGCCCGCTGACCAGCGGCGAGTGGACGGCAGATGCCTATCAAACCCTGATGGCCCGGCTGGGCGAATGACCCGGCAGAAGGAATAGAACAATGACTATGCAAGTGACCGTCGACCCTGTTGAAAACCATCTGGCCAATGGCCTCAAAGACCTGTGGTTCCCGGTATTACCCTCGGACCTGCTGGGTGAAAAGCCAGTATCGGTGCGCCGCCTGGGCTACAAGATCGCCCTGTGGCGCGATAACGATGGCCGCGTGCACGCCCTGGAAGACCATTGCCCCCATCGCGGTGCGCCGCTGTCCCAGGGCCCGGTGTTGGGTGATCGCCTGCAATGCCCGTATCACGGCATCGAAGTGCGCTGTGACGGCACCGTGACCAAGGTGCCCGGCAGCCCCGGCTGCAAACTCGAAGGCAGCCGCCCGACCCGCATGTTCCATACCCGCGAAGCGGCAGGTGCGATCTTTTTGTTCAATGCCACCGACGCGCATTTGGAGACCCCGCCGGAACTGGTGCTGCCCGAGCAACTGACCTCGCCCGAGTGGAGCAGCTTCGTCTGCTACACCGAGTGGCAAGGCGACTACCGCTACGTGATCGACAACGTCATGGACCCGATGCACGGCACCTACCTGCACAAGATGTCGCACTCGATGAGTGAAGGCGAAGCCACCGCCAGGTTCGTCACCCGCGACACCGACAACGGGTTCTTCTTCGAGAAGGAAGGCCAGCGCGGGGTGAACTTCGACTGGACCGAATTCATGGACAACGGCTGCCATTGGCTGCGCCTGGAAATCCCCTACCCGAAAACCGGCGGCCCGGGCGGCAACTTCACCATTATCGGCAGCTACACCCCAAGCAGCCGCGCGCTGTCGGCGGTGTTCCACTGGCGTTGCCGGCCGCTGACCGGCTGGCAGCGCGACACCTGGCGCTTCCTCTACAAAAACCGCCTGGAAGCGCGGCACTGGGCCGTGCTGGAGCAGGACCGGGTGCTGCTGGAGTTTATGGAACCGGACGCCAACCAGCGCGAAAACCTCTACCAGCACGACCTGGGCGTGGTGCGCATGCGCCGTTACCTGAAGAGCGCGGCCAAGGCCCAGCTCGAACTGATCGACGCGAAGCAACTACCATGAACCCGGTCGTGGTGGCGCCCGCCGGGGCCAGTTGGTCGAATGCGCTGCTGATCGGCCGCGAGGTGGTGATGTCCGGGATGACCGCACACCCCGCCAGCCGCGAGGCGACCCTGGATTGCTACGCCCAGACCCTGGTGGTGCTGGGCAAGATCCAGGCGCTGGTGACGGCGGCCGGTGGGCATGTGGGCAATATCTACCGGCTGACGGTGTACCTCACCGATATCACCGACAAGGACCAGGTGGGCCGCGCACGGCGCGATTTCTTCGCCGGGCAGGCCGTATTTCCCACGTCCACCCTGGTGGCCGTCAGCGCGCTGGTGTTTCCTGAACTTCGGGTCGAGATCGAGGCCAGTGCCCGGCTCGATGTCGACCTGCGTACCGTCACAGAGGTGAATGATGTCTAAGCCCTCCCTGCTCAATGCCCGCGTACACACCCTGCGCTATGAAGCCGAAGGCATCATCAGCGTGGAGTTTCGACCGTTGGGCGATACCGTGTTCCCGCCGTTCGAGGCCGGCTCGCACATCGACCTGCACCTGGCCAACGGCCTGGTGCGCAGCTACTCGCTGCTCAACTCCCCCAGCGACCAGGGGCGCTACACCGTGGGCATCCTGCGTGACCGCAACAGCCGCGGCGGCTCGGAGTATGTGCACAGCCAACTGCGGGTCGGCATGGCGCTATCGATCTCGGCGCCGCGCAACAACTTCGCGCTGGACCTGAGCGCCAGCCACAGTGTGCTGGTGGCCGGTGGCATCGGCATTACGCCGATCTACTGCATGTTCCGCCAGCTGCTGGCCCAGGGAAAATCCGCCGAGCTGATCTATTGCGCACGCTCACGCCAGGAAGCGGCGCTGGTGGAGGCCTTGAACGGCCTGGATGCGCGGGTGGTGTACCACTTCAACAACGAAAAAGGCGTACCGCCGGACCTCGCCGCCTACCTCGCCGGCCAGCCTGCGGACACGCACTTCTACTGCTGCGGCCCAACGCCGATGCTGGATGCGTTCGAGGGCACCTGTGAGCGCCTGGGGTATCCCCATGCGCATATCGAGCGCTTTACCGCCGCCGAACTGCCGCCCAGCACAGACGCCCAGAGCCGCTATAGCGTAGAGCTGAAAAAGTCCGGCAAGACGCTGTCGGTGGAGCCCGGCCTGAGCCTGTTGGATGTACTGCTCGAAGCCGGCTGCGACATCGATCACAGCTGCCGCGAGGGGGTGTGCGGCTCCTGTGAAACCCGGGTGGTGGAAGGCCAGATCGACCACCGCGACGGGGTGCTGACCAAGGCCGAGCGCGCGGCGAACACCTCGATGATGGTGTGTGTGTCGGGCTGCAAGAGCCAACGGTTGGTGCTGGACCTCTAGCCCCAATCCTATGTAGGAGCGAGCTTGCTCGCTCCTACAGCGATCTTCGTAAAACACACAAGTGCCCGTTTAATTGGCAGCGTGCAATAAATTCGCACCTATCACGGGCAACTTTGTTACCGCACTTGCGGGTTGTTTCATGGGTTATACAAAGTGCTTTGTTTCCCATATAAACAATTGTTTTTAAGCGCCTTTTTATTAAATACCAGTAAATAATCCGCCTGGCACACTTCCTGCTCAACTCCTGCGCATCCACTGGTTAAACGGTGTTTCGCCGATAAAACAATAATAGCTAACACTTAAACCCGGTAAGACCCGCTCCCTCCTTAGTTGCCTTTAATGGCAAGCGGGCGAGTGTTGCCGATCACCCGGTATAGAGGTCTCTATGAAGCGTGTCTTGTGTGCAGGATTGATACTTACCAGTTTCAGCAGTTTTGCCGTAGAGCCGGTTCCTTCGGAGCCGGTGCGGGCCAACGCCGCCAATAAACCTTTCCCGCATATTGCCTGGCGCAGTGAGGCCGGCGACAGCAGCCTGGATATCGGCGGCGCGCTGCGCACCAACTATCGCGACGAGCATTGGGACACCACCGAGAACAATGGCCGCTTCCTCTTCGACACGTTCCGCCTGGACGTGCAGGCCACCTACAAGAACCTCTATAGCGATCTCGGCTATTGGTTCCAGGACGACGGCAAGCGCTCCATCGACCGTGGCTTCGTTGGTTATCGGCTCAATGCCCATTCCAACCTGCAACTGGGCGCACCGTTCAAGCCCTTTGGCCTGGAGCCGTATCCGCAATTTGGCTGGAGTTACCACCTGCCGTTTTTCATGGGCTATGCCTCCAGTGCCGGCACCGGCCTCAAGTACAGCTACAAGGACCAGGACTGGGATGTGCAGCTGGGTTTCTTCCCGCGCATGTTGCCCAGCGACATTCGCTATTCGCCTGAGGTCGGGCGCTACGCCGACCTGAAGGGCAATGCGATTGCCGCGATCCAGTCGCGCCAGGACAACGAGAAACGCAACCAGCTCAACGCCCGCGTGGCGCGCACCTTCAACAGCGATGGCTGGAAGACCGAGATCGGCGCCTCGCTGGTCACCGCCCAGCTGTACAACGCTACCACCAGGGACGATGGCGACTATTGGGCCGCTGGCGTACACGCCATCATCAACAAGGGGCTGTGGACCGTTACCAGCCAGGCCATCCGCTACGAGTACGACCCTGAAAACCCCACCGGCGTCAGCAAGGATTCGGTGCTGATGGGCGGCAACGGCCTGACCCCGGCGTACCTGATCGCGTCCAAGGCCAGCCTGGCATCGGTCAACCTCGGCTACGACGTCTACACGCCGACGCTGGGGCAGTTGAAGAAGGTCAAGCTGTACACCGATTACAGTCGGATGATGAAAGACAAGAGTGGCTGGGATGACTCGCAGATGTTCACCGTGGGCGCGCAGTTCCTGGCGATGCCGGTGATGGCCTGGGTCGACTTTACCTGGGCGCGCAACGCCAACCCCTACGGCGGCGCGGAGAATGGCAGCGGTTTTACCAACACCCGTTCGGTGGGCAGCAACGAGTGGTATTACCGCACCAACGTGAATATCGGTTACTACTTCTAGCCAGGTGGGAGCTGTCGAGCTTTAGCGAGGCTGCGATGCAGCAAATTCGGTTTCCCAGGTGTACCGAGTTGATCCTATCGCAGCCTCGCTAAAGCTCGACAGCTCCCACATTGGGTCAGTGTGACGCTCGACCATTCCTCGGTCAGTTGCGCTGCTTGCAGACGGCTGGCGCGCAGCTAGGTATAGTGCCGCCCCTCTTCGCATGCACGATCGTCTGCCGCATGCGAACGCCGAACTAATAACAACCCGCGACTTGGAGCCGGGACGAGCCCTCGCCCCACCTATCGTGCTGTCTGCGAAATGGTGTGGCGTCGAGCCGTCCGGCTTTTGCCTTTACAAAAAAACAGCGAGGAATACTCCATGCTAGAAGTCATCAACGACTTCCTCTCAGGAAAAGTACTGATCGTGCTCATTGTCGGGCTCGGTGGTTACTTCACGATCCGCTCGCGTTTCGTTCAGTTTCGTCACTTCTTTCATATGTTCGCGGTGTTTCGCGACAGCCTCAAAAGCAGCGCCGGCCAACTCAGTTCGTTCCAGGCGCTGATGCTCAGCCTGGCCGGGCGGGTGGGCGCCGGTAACATCGCCGGGGTCGGCATTGCCGTGACCCTGGGTGGCCCGGGGGCGGTGTTCTGGATGTGGGTCACCGCGCTGGTGGGCATGTCGTCGAGCTTTATCGAGTGCTCCCTGGGCCAGCTCTACAAACGCACCGACGCCGAAGGCACCTACCGTGGCGGCCCGGCCTATTACATCCAGCACGGCCTGCAAAAACGCTGGCTGGGCATGGTCATGGCGTTTCTGCTGCTGGTGACCTTCGGGTTCGCCTTCAACGGCCTGCAAGCCCATGCCGTGACCCACTCGCTCAATAACGCCTTTGGTTTCGACACCACCTACACCGGCCTGGCGCTGGCGGTATTGCTGGGCCTGGTGTTTATCGGCGGGATCAAGCGCATTGCCTCGATTGCCGACCTGCTGGTGCCGGTCAAGACCCTGGTCTATATCGCCGTGACGATCTACGTGATCGTGCTGCAATTCGACCAGGTGCCGGCCATGCTCGCGACCATCGTCAGGAGCGCCTTTGGCCTCGACCAGGCGTTTGGTGGCCTGGTGGGCAGCGCGATCATCATGGGCGTGAAGCGCGGCGTGTTCGCCAACGAAGCCGGCCTGGGCAGCGCACCCAACGTGGCCGCAGTGGCCTCGGTGGAACACCCGGTCGCCCAAGGTGTGGTGCAGGCGTTCAGCGTGTTCCTCGACACCTTTATCATCTGCACCTGCACGGCGTTGCTGATCCTGCTTTCGGGCTTCTACACCCCGGGCTTTGAAGGCGACGGCATTGCCCTGACCCAGAACTCTCTGGCGGCGGTGGTCGGTGACTGGGGGCGGATGTTTATCTCGGTGGCCCTGGCGTTGTTCGTGTTTACGTCGATCATGTACAACTACTACCTGGGCGAGAGCAACCTGCGCTTTTTGGTGGGCAACAGCCGCAAGGTGCTGGTCGGTTACCGCGCACTGGTGCTGGTCCTGATTTTCTGGGGTTCGATCGAGAACCTGAGCACGGTGTTCGCCTTCGCCGACATCACCATGACCATGCTGGCGTTCGTCAACCTGTTCGCCCTGGCGTTCCTGTTCAAGATCGCCATGCGTATCCTCAACGACTACGACAACCAGCGCGCGGCGGGCATCAAGACCCCGGTGTTCGACTCCAGCCAGTTCCCGGACCTGGACCTGGACCGCAAGGCCTGGCCGGCCAACCCGGTAAAGCCTGAACCCAGCACTCAAGCCAGCGTAGAACTGAACGCCCAAGTGCAACGCTGAGCGTAGACAGATGACACGCCGCCCGGCCTTGGGCATGCTCTGGGCCCGGCGGCGTTTTTCGTTCAGGAGATTCTTCGATGTCCAAAGCCAATAACATCATGGTGCTCTACACCGGCGGCACCATCGGCATGCAGGCCAGCGCCAACGGCTTGGCGCCCGCTTCGGGTTTTGAAGCGCGCATGCGCGAGCAACTGGCCCACCTGCCGGCGCCAGCCTGGCGCTTTCGGGAAATGTCGCCACTGATCGACAGCGCCAACATGACCCCCGCCTACTGGCAGCGCCTGCGCAGTGCCGTGGTCGAGGCCGTGGACGAGGGCTGCGACGCCGTGCTGATTCTGCATGGCACCGACACCCTGGCCTACAGCGCGGCGGCCATGAGTTTCCAACTGCTAGGCCTGCCGGCGCCCGTGGTGTTCACCGGTTCGATGCTGCCGGCCGGGGTGCCCGACAGCGATGCATGGGAAAACGTCAGCGGCGCCCTGGCGGCGTTGGGCGAAGGCCTGGCAGCGGGGGTGCACCTGTACTTCCACGGCGCGCTGATGGCGCCGACTCGCTGCGCGAAAGTCCGCAGTTTTGGCCGCCATCCGTTTGCCGCCTTGCAGCGCAACGGCGGCGTGGCCAAGGCCCTGGCGCTGCCCGCCGCCCTGGACTACCGCCAGCCCAAGGCCCTGGCCAATATCGGTGTACTGCCACTGGTGCCGGGCATGGGCGCCGGGCAACTGGATGCCCTGCTCGACAGCGGCATCCAGGCGCTGGTGCTCGAATGCTTTGGCAGCGGCACCGGGCCCAGCGATAACCCGGCGTTCCTCGCCAGCCTGCAACGGGCACAGGACCGGCACATCGTGGTGGTGGCAATCACCCAATGCCATGAAGGTGGCGTGGAACTGGACGTGTATGAAGCGGGCAGCCGCTTGCGTGGCGTCGGTGTGTTGTCCGGTGGTGGCATGACCCGCGAAGCGGCATTCGGCAAACTCAACGCCTTGCTCGGCGCAGGCCTGGCCAACGCCGAGGTGCGCCGGCTGGTGGAGCTGGACCTGTGTGGCGAACTGGGCTAAGGCCCCCACCGCGCCCTACATAATCACCCCCGCCCCTGACTGGCCGGCCCCTAGCATGGAACACCCGAGTGGATACCTCGGGCCGTTTCCATCTACCGGCAAGACAGGGATGCCCCATGACCACGCCTCACTCAACCGCCTCATCATCGCCCGCCCAAGCCGCCAACCTGCAGCAGGCACTGCTTGCGCAGCTGTACGCAGGCCCCTCATTCAGAGAAGTGGCGGCGGTGCTATTGCGCCAAAGGCTACAGGAACAGCACCCGACACTGGACCTTGACCCCGACACCACCCTGCTGGGCACGCCCACCTGGGAGATCGTCGATGAACAGATCGTGCGCGGCCCAACCACCTACCAGCCGCTGAGCGATATCCTGGCCGAACAGGCCGTATTGGCCCGGCCGACCGAGTGTATCGAAGGCGAGCATTTCCTCACCCGGCACCCCCTCACCGAGCCGCCAACGCACCTGCCGGTGCGGATTGTCGACATTGCCCATACCCTCAACATCCTGGCGCCGGTCATGCTGCGCGCCTTCCAGGCGCAGCAGGTGGACTACTGGAACAAGAGCGATGGCAATGGCCCCCATTGGCACGAGCTGTCCAATACCTTGCGTACCGCGTGGAACGTGCATCAGGTCGAGGGCTGGAGTGATCGCGACTGCGCCATGGCCCGCCTGCTGTTCCACGCCCCGGCCCGCCTGGGACGGCTCAACGATCCCTACAACATCCGCGCCTGCCTGATCGATATTGACCAGGTCGATGGCACGCAGGTGACCCATCTCAATGAGTTCTCCATGGCCGTGTTGATCGGCCAGCAGGCCGGCCAGGACGTCATCCTCACCCACTCCCTGCTCAGGGGCTATGAGAAGTTCGCCTCCCTGGCACAACTGGGCCAGACCCTGCCCGAGCGCCTGACCCCTTCGGCGACACGCCGACAGCTCCAGTGGCGCCTGTTCGAGCCCGATGGCAATTTTTTCGATCATCAGGCCATCAACCTGATCGCGTTGCAGGTTGCGGTCATCGGCGCACTGGATTTTTCCGATCTCCAGTCGCCTGACGCCCCACCCGCCCCCATCCTCAGTGAACTGTCCGGTGATCACGAGATGGACCGGGCCTGGTACCAGAGATCGCTGCCCGACTGGTTGCGGGAAGCCTCCACCTCAGACCTGAACTTCTATGCGCGGCACTTGAAGGATTTGGCCGTGCAGCAAAGCCTCAACGGCGCAGCCTCCTATCAGGACGATATTCCGTCCATCGAGCCCTATGCGCTGAGTGTGCTGAAAGCCGAAATGCTCAAGCAGCATCCCGAAGCCACCCACCTGCCGTTGGAGCAGCTCACCCTGCGGGTCCAGAGCCCGGTGGTCTGGGGCGCGTTCATCGTCCCCGGCAGGACTGACACCCTCTTCTTGAGCCTCAGCGAGTTGGCCCTGCAGAACCTGATCGCGGTGCCCATCGGCAACAAGACCCTGCAGTGGAAAAGTGCCCAGGCGCTACCGGCGTGGCTGACTGTCGATTACCTCGAAGGGCTCATCACTCAAGCCAATATCGGCCAGGCTTACCCGGCGCTGATCAAGAGCAAACTGCTGGAAAACCCCAGCGAAGCCTCACGGCGCAAAACCCTGTATGAGCAACAGATGCGTACGCAACTACCGCTGTTGGCCCTGCAAAACAAGATCCGCCAGGAACACGGGCTGGACGAGCAAGGCTACCGCTACGTGTCTGCACTGATGCAAGCGCAAGCCACAGACCGCCGGGTGGATGGGCAGCCGATTGTCATCCGGCCGCTGGCCTTCATCCCCGAACGCCGTGCGCCCTCCACGCCGGATACGGTCGCCAACATGTATGTGATCGGCCCCCGGGACCCATCCGCCGGCCCCTGCCTGCTGTATCGGCCGTTGTTTACCCCCACACTTGCCCAATACCCATCCCCGACCAACCTGCTGTATGCCATTGCCCAGTCCCCCAGCCTGCGCAGCTCGGTGCTGGCCTGGTTGCCCGACCCGGTGCGCAACGAATACGCCAACTATGTGTTCCCCGGCGACCTGCCATCGCCCTGGGCCGTCGCGGACTTCCTGGTGGATACCTCGACACTGTGGACCATGAGCGGGCCCCTGCGCCTGGACGACAGGGCTCTGGACGGTGAGTGGTTCAGTACCCTGTACGAAGCCAACGCCCGCGCACTGACCACGCTGGCTGACCGCCAGTCGGTTTCCAATGCCGAAAACCGCTGGGCCACCTTCAAGCAAGCCGGCTGGCTGATCCTCAATACCCTGCTGCCCTTTACCAGCCCTGCCGTGGCCACCGGCACCTGGATCTGGCAGGTCGTCGAGCAATTGCAGCAGTTCGTCGATGCCCGCGAGCAGGGTGATAAACCCGCACAGTGGGCGGCCTTCACCGATGCCCTGCTGAACCTGGCAATGGCGATCACCCTGCATATCAGCACGCGCTTGCACCCCGGCGCCCATAAAGCCGCACCCGGGCCCGTCACACCTGCGGTAGAGCACCAGGTCAAGGTCAAGCAACTGGCCACCCTGGTGGCCCACGAACTGCCGCCAAACCATACTCCGTTGCTGCACACCAGTGGTGCGGTGAATCGCGCACCAGAAACCCTGGGCAAGGTGCTGGACAGCTTCAAAGTCAGCAAGCCATCGGGGCTGGATGCCCCGCAAACCCAAGCGGGTCCGCACCAATACCTTTACGTCCTTGGCGAAAAACATTACGCCCAGGTGGGCAAGCGCTGGTTTGAAGTCATGACGGACGAGGACGATACCGTACTGATCATCGACCCCCGGCAACCCGCGCGAACCGGGCCGCCGCTACTGCACAACGCCGCCGGCCAGTGGTTCGTCGACACTCGCCTGCGCCTGCGCGGGGGTGGCCCCAAGCGCATGATCAATAAAGCTGAGGCCGATGCAACGCTCAAGGCGACCGAGGTGCGACGCAAACTGACCGCCTTCGAGAACGCCAAAAAGACGGCCCAGCATGAGCTGCAACAAGCGCGCCTGGCGATGGGCGACGTTGTTGGCACCTCCGCCGGCGCCACCAGGCGCCAGGCCTACCTGGACAAACTCGACAGCCAGAGTGCGGACTATGAAGCAGCGCTGCAACAGCTCAAGACCCTGAATGTGTTTACCCCGCTCCCCGATTACCCGCAAAGGGCGCTCAGTTATGTCAAGGCTCAACTGGACCTCACTGATGCCGGCATCCGGGAGGCACAGACCACTTTCACGCCCAAGCTCAGAACCGTGCTCGATCACATTGAACTCCAGGCCCACACCCCCCAGAACCGGCAAATAGAAGACGCCCGGCAGATGACGCAGATGAGCGAGGACATGATCGAACGCCTGGAATACACGCAAACACGCTTCAGCCAACTCCAGACCCTCGCCCAGGACGGCCTGCGCCTGATCCAGGACGCCAAGAAAAAATTGCCCTCCTACACCAGTACCGACCTCAAGAGCCTGCAAGTGACCCTGGCCCGCAATCTGTGCCTGAAAGAAGACACCACCGAGCCCACCGCCTGGGCCGCCCTCGACGATATTGTCGACAGCGCCGACCTGTCGGTGCAGGCCTTGCGCGATACCGTGCAGGAGCGCAGCGAGTCCCGGCTGGACGAGCGTATCGACAGCCTGGGCAGCCTGATCGAGCAGTTCAAGGTCATCGACGAACGCCTAGAGGATTTCCCCCAGGAGTTTTCCCGGCAGGCCCTGCCCGGCCCCGTCGAACGCCTGCGGGAACGGCTGCGCGGGTTTGCCCGCGACGCCCTGAGCCACCTTGCCATATTGCATGCTGAACGCGACATGCTGAGAAACCGGCCCACGCCTCCCGCCACACCCCCCAAGCCCCGCAAGCGGTTTATCCATACCCGCTACAACGGCGTGATCATTGGCGAGCCGCGCCTGACAGCCCTGGGGCTTGAAACAGACCTGGTGGACGTCAAATCGCCGCTGACCCAGCAGATCATCGCCACGTTCCACGAGAAAAGCCCGAATGTCTGGGTACAGCGCGTCACCTCAACGCCAAGCGAGGTCGCCGTACCTGACCTGTCGACCAGCCTGGCACAGGGCCGAGCCCTGCTGGACGGCTTGGGCGCGTTCAAGCACAGGGCCAGCGAGCAGGCGAGCAAGCCGGATCGCACGGCAGTGGGCATCGAATACCTGTACCACCGCCATGCGTTGCTGCTGGAAGAAACCAATCAACATATCGAAGAGGCGCTGACCCGCAGTAACGTCACGGACAGCCGCGCGCACCCGGCAACCGTCCTCGGCAAACAACTCGAAAAAGCCGCGAGCGATCTCTACGATCAGGCCAGCCGTTACATGACACGCATGATCAAACAGCATCCGCCGACCACCGCCGGGGTTGAATGGCTCAAGGACCGCAACCTCATCGCCATCAAGCAATCCATCAAGCGCCGCCGGCTCAAGAGCCGCGAGCCAGACTACCTGGACGAATACATCATCACCGAGCGCAGCACCCACGAAGTCCTCTGGTATGCGCATTTTCATTATTCGGCCAACTGGACACCCGCCAAGTCATTCCTGTCCGCGCGCTTGAAAACAACCCACGAGTATCGCCAGGGCCCGGCGGCCGACTCCATCAAAGGGCTCGACGAACAGCAGCAAATTGCCTACTACCGGAGCGAGATCAACCTGGAGGCCGCCAAGCGCTTATTTTTTGACCACAAGTAGGCGGCACACTCCTTGCTGGCTCTTGCCCAACCCTGGCAGGACTCACCGATGCTGCACTCGCACCTGACAACGCTCAATGCCGTCTCGCTGATACTCGATACCTTCAAGGCCGAAGGCGTCGCGAGCGACCTGTTGCTGGCCGGCAGCGGCATCTGTAGCGCCGACCTGAGCCGGCCCGACCCGCGCATCACCACCAACCAGGAGATGCGCGTGTGTGCCAACGCCGTGGCCTTGCGCCGGGATATCGGCCTGGAACTGGGCCAGCGCATGCATGTGTCGTCCTACGGCATGCTCGGCTACGCGCTACTGACCAGTGCCACCTTCGGTGACGCTTTGCGCCTGGCCCTGCGCTACCCGGCGCTGTTGGGAACACTTTTTGCGTTGAACCTGGAGCAAGACGGCCAGCACCTCTGGTTTACCGCCAGCGATTACCGGGAAAACCCGGCGCTGGCCGCCTTCAATGTCGAATTCTGCCTGGTCTCGTTGAAAGTCATCTGCGACGACCTGCTGGGCCACGCCCTGCCGTTGCTCGGCGCCCGCTTTGAATACACCGCGCCTGACTACCGGGCGCGTTATGCCGAGCGCTTCGATTGCCCGCTGCAGTTCGACGCCAGCACCAATGCCTTTGCCTTCGACCGCCATTGGCTCGATCAACCGCTGCCGCTGGCCGATGCCATCACCCACCGCGCCATGGCCGAGCGCTGCCGCAAGCAAAACACCGAGTTTACCGGGCGCCAGGCGTGGCTGGGGCGGGTGCGCCTGTTGCTGGCGGCGCAATTGAACGTCGCACCGGGCATCGATGGCCTGGCCGCGCAGATGAATTGTTCGCCGCGCACCTTGCGCCGCCACCTGCACGACCTGGGCTGTAGCTATCAGGAACTGCTGGATGAACTACGCTTCGAGCGGGCCAAACAGTTGCTGGGGGAGGATGAACTGCCGATCTACTGCATTGCCGAGCAGTTGGGCTTTAGCGAAACCGCGAGTTTCCGCCATGCCTTCGTGCGCTGGAGTGGCGTGGCGCCGAGTCAGTTTCGCCCTTGAGCCTCGCGCAGTGCGCCTGCATGGGGCGAATAACGGACACATTCTTTGGCCATATTTATCCCCTTTTGGCCGCTCCTGCCGTTCTCCAAACCTGCCCGCCCCGCAACACTGCAAGGCATCTCAACCCGCCTGCGGAGAACAATAACCATGCTGACGATCTATTCGGACGATCATCACCTGCACCACGGCCGTTGCGAATTGATGGACGGGCAACTGATGCCCTGCTTTGAAATGCCCTCGCGCGCCGACCATGTGCTGCAACGGGTCAAGGACCGTGAGCTGGGCCCGGTGCAAGCGCCGCAGGACTTTGGCCTGGCGCCGCTGCAACGCATCCACAGCCGCGACTACCTGGATTTTTTCAAAGGCGCCTGGCAACGCTGGACGGCCTTTGGCCAGCACGGCGACCTGCTGCCCTACACCTGGCCCGCCCGCACCCTGCGCCGGGTGTTGCCCACCAGCCTGCATGGCCAGTTGGGTTACTACAGTTTCGACGGCGGCGCACCGATCACCGCCGGCACCTGGCAAGCGGCCTACAGCGCGGCGCAGGTCGCGCTGACGGCACAACAGGCGATCCAACACGGCGCCCCTGGCGCCTTCGCCCTGTGCCGGCCACCGGGGCACCATGCCGCCAGCGACTTGATGGGCGGCTATTGCTACCTCAACAACGCCGCCATCGCCGCCCAGGCCTTTATCGACCAGGGCCACAGCCGGGTCGCGATTCTCGATGTGGATTACCACCACGGCAACGGCACCCAGTCGATCTTTTATGCCCGCGGCGACGTGCTCTTCACCTCGATCCACGGGCACCCGGAAGCGGAGTTTCCGTTTTTTCTCGGTTATGCCGATGAGCGGGGCGAGGGGGCCGGCGAAGGCTTCAATTTCAATTACCCGCTGCCGGCCGGCTCTGGCTGGGCCCAGTGGAGCGCGGCGCTGGAGCAGGCCTGCGAGGAAATCGAGCGCTATGGGGCCGACATCCTCGTGGTCTCCCTGGGGGTGGACACGTTCAAGGACGACCCCATTTCCCAGTTCAAGCTCGACAGCCCGGACTACCTGGCCATGGGCAAGCGTATCGCCAGGCTCGGCAAGCCGACGCTGTTTGTGATGGAGGGCGGTTATGCCGTGGAGGAAATCGGCATCAACGCCGTCAATGTTCTTGAAGGTTTTGAGGGGGCAGCCAAATGAATAGGCTCAAGTCTCTGCTGCTCTGCGCTGCGGTATTGAGCAGCGCCGCCCAGGCCGAAGAAAAAACCCTGCGGGTCTACAACTGGTTCGACTACATCACCCCCAAGGCCCTGGAAGACTTCAAGGCGCAGAACCCGGCGATCAAACTGGTCTATGACATCTTCGATACCAATGAAGCCCTGGAGGCCAAGCTGCTCACCGGCAACTCCGGCTATGACGTGGTGGTGCCCTCCAATGTGTTCCTGGCCAAGCAGATCGAGGCTGGGGTGTTCCAGGCGCTGGACCGCAGCCAGTTGCCCAACTGGAACCACCTCGACCCCAAGCTGATGAAGCTGATCGAGGCCAACGATCCCGGTAACAACCATGCGGTGCCCTACATGTACGGCACTATCCTGATCGGCTTCAACCCGGACAAGGTCAAGGCCGCCCTGGGCGCCGATGCACCGGTGGACAGCTGGGACCTGATCTTCAACGAACAGCACATCAAAAAGCTCAAGCAGTGCGGCGTGGCGCTGCTGGATTCACCCTCGGAAATCCTGCCCCTGGCCCTGCAGCACCTGGGCCTTGACCCCAACAGCAGCCACCCCGGTGACTATGAAAAGGCCGAAGCGCTGCTGCTGAAAATCCGCCCGTACATCACCTACTTCCACTCCTCCAAATACATGGCCGATATTGCCAACGGCGACATCTGCGTGGCCGTCGGCTACTCCGGCAGCTTTTCCCAAGCCGCCAACCGGGCCAGGGAAGCCAGGAACGGGGTGGTCGTCGATATGCGCCTGCCCAAGGAGGGCGCACCGATCTGGTTCGACATGCTGGCCATCCCCAAGGGGGCAAAAAACCCGCAGGACGCCTACACCTTTATCAACTACTTGCTGCAACCCCAGGTGATCGCGCCCATCAGTGATTTTGTCGGTTACCCCAACCCCAACAAAGACGCAACCGAACACGTCGACGTGGCGATCCGCAACAACCCCAACCTGTACCCCACCGACGCGGCGATGGCCACGCTCTATACGCTCAAGCCCCTGGGCCGCGATGCCGAGCGGGCCAGGACGCGCGCCTGGACCAAGATCAAGTCCGGGACCTGACCGGGGATGGCCGGGGGCAAATCCCCGGCCAGGCTTATTTATCTACCGTCTTCCCGATCACACCAGAAACTACTGTGCAGCTCTTCACGCCTTACACCGGCCAAGGAGCTGCACATGCCCGACAACTCGACCCAGGACAACCACCACGCCCCCAGTACCTACGAACTGCTGACACAGTTGAGCACCGGCCCCACCATCCGGGAAGTCGCCGCCAACCTGTTGCGTTCAGCCCTCAGGGAGCAATACCCGACACTCATGATCGACCCGGACCTGGCCATGGTCATCACGCCCCATTGGCGTATCGCCCCCTATCTCATCCAACCGGCACCGCCGTCTGCCCAGTCGCTGACCAGCGTCCTGGCTCGCCAGGCCCTGTCGCCTGAGCCGGTGATCTACATCGATGGCGAGCATTACCTCACGCTGCAACCAGACGTACGTCCGGCCCTGCATCTACCGGTCAAGATCGATGCCATCGCCCGCCTGATCAATGAGCTGTCGCCGTTGATATTCGTGGCGTTCCAGGAACAGCAACTGGACCACTGGAATGCATCCAATGACACCACAGGCCCTCGCTGGCAGCGGCTCTCCCAGTCCCTGCGCAACATGTGGAACCTCACCGCCCTGGAGGGCTGGGATGAACACGACTGCGCCATGGCCAGGATGCTGTTCCACTTTCCCGACCCGCTCAGGCGCCCGGGATTCGACCCTTATCAGATCCGGGCCTACCTGGTGGACATCGATGCCTTGCACGACAACCGCTTAACCCATGTCGGCCTCACAGACATGGCGGTGTTGATTGGCGAGCATGAACGGCGCCAGCGGATCCTCACGTATTCGCTGGCCGACGGGTACCGGAAATTCGAGTCCCTGGAGCGCTTCGGCGCAGCGCTACCTTCCAGTGTGGTGCAGTACCGTCCAGACGTGACGCTGCAGTGGCGGCTGTACGAGCCCGCCGGCAACTTCTTCGACAGCACGGCCTGTGCCCTGATCGCCCTGCAACTGCAGGCCATCGGCTCACTGGGCTCCTCCGACCTTGAAAAACCGCCGGCGCAGACCATGCCCGTGCAGGCCGTCACACGGGTCTTGCCGGTGCTTGAAGACCTCAGCGATCAATCGTTATCGAACATGCACCAGATCCATGAACGGCTGCCTGACTGGCTGGCCAATGCGTCGGACCTGGACGTGACGACCTACAGCCGGTACATGACCGAACTGGCCCAATTGCATACCCAGTCCCGCGGGCGCTCCTTTCGCGACGGTATCTTGCCGATCCGCGACTACGCCCGCGAACACCTGCAAGACCGTCTTCGCGAGCACCCCCAGGGCGCTGGCCTGAATGTGGACAAGATCCAGGTCAGTATTGAAAGCCCGGTGCTCTGGGGCACGCTCATTCTGGCCGGTACCAGTGATACCACCCAGCACAGCCTGATCGACCTGGCCCTGGCAAACCTGACCGGGCTGCCCACCGGCCAGGCCAGCGTACGCTACAACGGTGGCCCGGCCCCCGAATGGCTGTCGTACAACTACCTCAAAGAGCTGATCGAAACCCTGGACATCGGCGAGCACTACCCGGCGCTGATCAAACGCACCCTCCTGGACAACCCGGCCGAAGCCCAAGACCGCCAATTGCTCTACACCCGGCACTTACGGCTGCAGTTGCCATTACTGGCCTTGCAGTGGAAGATCCAGGGCCGCAACGGCCTTGACGAACGCGGCTACCGCATGGTCGCCGCCGCCGTACAGGCCCAGGACCATGACCGGCAAGCCGACGGGCAAGAGATCGTCATCCGGCGCCTGGCGTTTATCCCGACCCTGCGCCCTGGCCAGGAACAGGACGTGGTTGCCAACATGTTTGTGATCGGCCCCCGCGACCACACCCAAGGCCCCTGCCTGCTGTATAGCCCGCTGCTGGACCCGGTGCTGGCGCAATACCCGTCGCGGCAAAACCTGCTCTATGCCATCAAACACCACCGCACCTTGCGCGATGCCGTACTGGCCTGGCTGCCCGAAGACATACGCTTCAACTACGAACAGTATGTCTTCCCTGGCAAACTGCCTTCACCGTGGACCGTCGTGCAGGGGTTGGTGGAGCCGCAGGTGGCGGTGCAAATGAGTGGGCCCATCGCCCTGAGCGATGAAGTGCTCGGTAACGACACCCTGGCCACATTGTTCCAGGCCCACGCCCATGCCCTGGTTGAACTGGCGACCCGGCAGTCGGTGTCCAACGTGCAGAAACGTTGGGCAAGCTACCGGCAGATCGGCTGGCAGCTCTTCAGTGCGACATTGCCCTTTATGGGCCGCACCGTCGGCATCGCCGCCTGGATCTGGCAAATCATGGATGACCTGCAAACAGTGGCGCACAGCGAGCCCAGCGCTGACGAGCAACCGGCCTGGACCGCCCAGGTCGACCTGCTGCTCAACCTGGGCATGGCGCTGCTACTGCACGTGGCGCTACGACACCCCGACCCGGTAGACACCACCAAGGCCCGTCCCTTAGAACCTGGCCTCAGCCTGGTAGAGGAACCTGAAAGCCTGCCCCCGGTAAAAAAAATCCTTGTGGTGCGACAACCCGATCTGCCCACCGTCGAACTCCCTGCACACCATCAAGGCCCCCTGCACATCAGCGGTGCGCTGAACCGCACGCCCTCCAGCCTGGGTGCAACCCTGGACCGCTTCAAAGTCAGTCAACCTGCCGGGCTGGGTGAACAGGTCAAAGAGCCCGGGCCGCACCTGCACCTCTATGCCCTTGCACATAAATGGTACGCAAACGTCGGGGAGCGCTGGTTCGAGGTCAAGGTGGATAGCAACGACAATGTGATCATCATCGACCCCACCCAACCCTCGCACACCGGCCCCTTGCTGGTGAGTAATCTGGCCGGCCAGTGGTTTGTCGATACCCGCCTGCGCCTGCGCGGTGCCGGTTTCAGGAACCGCCGGCAATCGGCCCGAGACAAGGCGCCCTCGCGCATCAGTGACCTGCGGGAAAAACTCAACAAATTCGACGCCGACGAAAAACGCGGGCAAACGGAAGTGTCCCAGGCACGGGCGGCGATCGACCCGGTGCCCGGGCCGTCCAGCAACCGGCAGCGCCAAGCGTTCCTCGATAAGGTGGACAGCCGCCTGGCGGACTATGACGTGCCCATCCGGCAGTTGCGGTCGCTGAACATCATCGACACGGTGCCCAACTACCAGAGCAGCATGATCGACTATCTGCGCAAGCAACTGCTGCTGACGCGCTCAGCCATTGCCGAGCGCTTGCCAATATTTCGCGACAAGCTGGTGGGGACCGTGGAAGACATCGAAGCCATGACCAGCCTGGATATAAAACAGCGTACCGAAGTCGCACAGGCCATGGCTGACCTGAACCTGGATATGATCAAGCGCATGGAATACACGCAAACCCGCTACCGTGAGCTTGAAAGCCTTGGTGTAGAAGGGGCGAAGGTGATTCAGGCCACCATACGGGCCTTGCCCGATTTCAGGATTCACGACCTCAAGGCCCTGCAACTGACCCTCAGTCGCTACCTGTGCATAGGGGAAGGCAGTGGGGAAGCCTTCACCGATACCTATATCCAGCTCAATGACATCATCAATATCGCCGACCTCAACGTGCAAACGTGGATCGAGACCCTGACCGAAACCCACATCAGCAACCGGGACGAGCGCATTGAAGTACTCAACAGCCTGGTCGAGCAGTTTGCACTCGTCGATCAACGCCTGCTGGACCTGCATGCCGAACACCCGGAATACGTGCTGCGCGAACCCCTGGAAACCCTTCGTCAGCAAATCGATCAATTCAACCAATCCGCCGTGCGGGAACTGGCGCTGCTGCTCAGAGAAAGAAAAGCCCAGGTGCCCAAGCCCGGCACTTCAAGAACACCGCAGACACCCAGGCGCAAAGTCATCAAAACGCGCTTCAATGGCGTGATGGTGGGCGAACCGCGGGCGGCCCAAAGCGATCTGGTCGACATCAAGGCACCGGTGACCGGCAAGGTCATTGCGACCTTTCACGAAAAAAGCCCAGGGGTCTGGGTCGAGCGCCAGAGCCCGTCTTCAAGCCGGCGCGAGCCACAGACCCGCGACCTGGCGACCAGCATGGAGGCTGGGCAGACACTGCTCAATGAAGAACCCACCTCGACCCTGCGCACCTTGGAACATGCAAAAAAAGCCGGACGCATCCCGGTGGAAATCGAAGAAATGCTCCATCAGTACGCCGCCCGCCTGGAGCACGCAGCGAGCGCCATTGAAGAAGCGCTGACCCGGCTCAACCTCACAGACAGCGACAACCCATCGGCCGCCACCCTCAACCGCAAACTCAACGACACAGCCCAGCGGCTCTACGAGCAGGGCACAACCACCCGCATCCGCATGACCAAACAGCAACCGCCCACCGCCGCACGGGTGGAGTGGCTGCATGCCAAGGGGTTGGTAAAAATTGCCAAGGTCGTCACCCGCCGGCGCCTCAAGGGCCCCGGCAAAAACTACCTGGACGAATACGAAGTGCGCGATCACCAGACTCACGCCGTGCTGTGGTATGCCCACTTTCACTATGAATCGCCCACCGCCGCCCCCGAACACTTTAGCGCCGGCCACCTGAAAACCCGCGACCAGCAAAAACTCGGCGGCGCGATCCACCGTACAGGCTTGAGCGACCGCGACCAGATCGCCATTTATCGCAGTGAAATCAGCCCGCAATTGGCCCGGTCACTGTTCTTCCAAAGCTGACCGTCAACCGACCTGCCATGCCCGGCGCAGCCTGGCCAGGGCCTGGGCGATGGCGGTTTCGGGCACGGCGGCAAACCCCAGCACCAGGCCGGCCCGCGGGTTGCCCGTAGGGCTGGCGTCGGGCAACCAATAGCTGCTCAGGCCATTGATCTCGACACCCGCCCCGTGGGCCTGGGCCAGCAATTGCGCTTCACGGGCCAGGCCCTCTACCCGCACCGTGAGGTGCAACCCCGCCGCGACGCCGGGCAGGCTGCCCATGCCCGGCACGTCAGCCGGCCAGCCGGCGAGCAAAGCATTGCGCCGACTCAAGGCAGCACGGCGCATGCGGCGGATATGCCGCTGGAAGTGCCCGGCCGCCATGAACTCGGCCATCACCGCCTGGGTGCTGACTTCCGAGTGCCGCACATCCACGGCGCGGCGCCGGGTGAAGGCGTCCACCCACCCGTGTGGCAGTACCAGGTAGCCCAGGCGCAACGCCGGGAACGCCACCTTGCCGAACGTCCCCACATAGAGCACCCGGCCACTGCGGTCGAGGGCGGCCAGCGGGGCCAGGGGCGCGCCGCTGTAGCGGTACTCGCCGTCGTAGTCGTCCTCGATGATCCAGCCGCCCGTGCGCTCGGCCCAGGCCAGCAACTCCAGGCGCCGGGGCAGGCTCATGACCACCCCCGTCGGGTACTGGTGCGAAGGCGTGACATAGGCCAGGCGGCAGTCGTGGAGCGCGTTCAATGCCTGGCAGTCGATGCCTTCGGCGTCTACCGCCACGCCCTCCAGTTTCGCCCCCGCAATGGCGAACGCATGCCCTGCCGCCCGATAGCCGGGATTTTCAAGCGCCACGCGATCCCCGGGCGCCACCAGCAGCTGTGCACAAAGGCTGATTCCCTGCTGTGCGCCGCTGGTGATCACTATTTGCTCAGCGCTGCACTGCAGGCCTCGCGAACTGCGCAGGTAGGCGGCGATCAGCCCGCGCAGGCGCTCGTCCCCCGCCGGATCGCCGTAGCACAGTTGCTGCAGGTCCGGTTTGCGCCAAAAAGCCGCATTGAGCTTGGCCCACACGTCAAACGGGAACAGGTCAAAGGCCGGTACACCTACGCGAAAAGCCCGGGGCGGGCCCGTGGGGGGCAAGGGTAAATGGTTGGTTTCCAGGCGCCCCAAGGCGGGGCTGTGGATAACTTTCCTGGGGGAAATTCCAGGCGGATTGGCGTGAATTGTGGATAAGGTTGGGGATAAGCCTGTTGATAACCCTGTGGACAGTTTTGTGGATAATTTTTCTGCCAGTTGCGCCACATAGGTCCCATCGCCGACCCGTCCCTGGATAAAGCCCTCGGCATACAGCTGGTCGTAGGCCCGTACCACACTGTTGCGGGAAATCGACAACGCCGCCGCCAGATCCCGGCTGGCCGGCAACCGGGTGCCGCTGACCAGCCGCCCATCCAGCACCCGCTGGCGCAGCGCTTCGTATAACTGCCGCGTCAGGCCCTGACGGCGGTCCAGTTCGATTCCGGCCGGGTTGAACGACAGCGGGGGCGCTAACGGGGGCATGGCATGGATTCCGCACATTGGACCCATGAAATGGATCAAAGATGGCTCTTACAACGAACCATTAGCCTGCCTAGGATGCTGCCATTCGCCAAGGAAAATATTCATGTACACACCCCGCGCCTTTGCCCTCGACGACTTGCCCGAAATACAGCAACTGATCCGGCACACACGCCTGGCGCAGTTGGTGACCTTTGGCGAACACGGCCTGCAAGCCAGCCACTTGCCGCTGCTGCTCAACCCGGATGAAGGGCCCAACGGTACGCTCTATGGGCATATGGCCAAAGCCAATCGCCAGTGGCAGGACCTGCAGAACGGCAGCCAGGCCCTGGTGATTTTTGCCGGTGCCGAGGCCTATATCAGCCCGGCGTTTTACCCGACCAAGGCCGAGCACGGCAAAGTGGTGCCCACCTGGAATTACCTGGCAGTCCACGCCTATGGCCAGGCCGAGGTGTTCACCGAAGCCGAGCGCCTGCTCACACTGGTCAGCGCCCTGACCGACCGCCACGAGCGCGGCCGCGCCCAGCCCTGGCAAGTCAGCGACGCACCCGCGGACTACATGGATGGCATGCTCAAGGCCATCGTCGGTTTCGCCCTGCCGATCCAGCGCCTGCAAGGCAAACGCAAGCTCAGCCAGAACCGCAGCGCGGCGGATATCGCCGGCGTGCGCCAAGGGCTGGCTGCCAGCCCTGACGTGCGCGACCAAACCCTCGCCCGATTCATTCCCAAGGAGCCCACATGAGCCCGATCGCAATCCGCCGGGTAAGCGCCGCCGACCACGCTGCCTGGTTGCCGCTGTGGCAGGCCTACCTGCGCTTCTACAACACCGAGCTGCCGGACGCGGTCAGCACCAGTACCTGGCAACGCCTGCTCGACCCCAACGAGCCGACCCATTCGGCCCTGGCCTGGCAGGACGGCAAGGCGCTGGGCCTGGTCAACTTTATCTACCACCGCTCCAACTGGAGCATCGAAAGCGCCTGCTACCTGCAAGACCTGTTCGTGGAGGCCGCCCAACGCGGCACCGGGGTCGGTCGCACACTGATCGAGTTCGTCTACACCACCGCCAAGGCCGAGGGGTGTTGCAAAGTCCACTGGCTGACCCATGAGAGCAATGCCACTGCGATTGCGTTATACGAGCGCATCGCCGAACGTCCCGGCTTTATCCAATTTCGCCAAGGCCTTTAAGGAGCAACGCATGTCGACCTCACTCGCAGACTGGAAAGGTTCCCCGGCGCCCACCGCCCAATTGATCGAAGGGCGTTTTATCCGCCTGGAAAAACTCGACCCGGCCCGCCACGCCGATGGCCTGTGGCAGGCCCTACAGGGCCCCGGCGCCGATCCCAAGCTGTGGGACTATTTGCCCTACGGCCCATTTCCCGAGCGCGCCGCGTTCGACGCGTGGCTGGACAACCACGCGGCCAACAGCGACCCGTACTTTTTCAGCGTGCTCGACCGCGCCAGCGGCGATGTGCAGGGCCTCCTCAGCCTGATGTCGATCGTCCCGGCCCAGGGCCGCATCGAAATCGGCCACGTCACCTTCGGCGCGCCGATGCAGCGCTCGCCCAAAAGCACCGAGGCCGTATACCTGCTGGCCCGGCACGCGTTTGAGCTGGGCTACCGGCGCCTGGAATGGAAGTGCAACAACACCAACGCCCGCTCCAAATACGCGGCCGAGCGCCTGGGCTTCAGTTTTGAAGGGGTGTTCCGCCAGCATATGGTGGTCAAGGGGCAAAACCGCGATACGGCGTGGTATTCGATCCTCGATGGGGAATGGGCCAAGGTGGGCGCGGGGTTTGAGGCGTGGCTGGGCGAGGCTAACCAGACGGCGGATGGGCAGGTGAAAAGCCTGGCGCAATGCCGGGGCTGACACTCAGCTCAACGACCGCCGAACCTTGACCACGCCCATCTGCAAGCCGAACGGCCGGAACACCGCATTCAACGACTTGAGCGTCTGATTGCCCTCGCCGTGCTCGATATGCACCAGGGTGCGCAGGGAAATCTTGCACATCCTGGCGAATTGGCTCTGGTGCAGGCCGGTGACTTCCACCCGTAGCCGGCGCACGGCTTCGCCGATCTGCAGGGTGCCCTCGGCCAGGCCCTGTTCCACGCTCTGGATCAACAAGGCGCGGGTATCCATGCTGACAGTCATCTGAGCCCCCATTGCTGTAGACGTTGGTCCAGCTTGCCGAGCGCAATGGCCGGGTGATTGAGGGTGACCGCTGGCAAACCATTGGCCACCAGGATGTCGGGCAATGCCCGCAAGTGATCGGCATCCGCTCGCAACCGTTCAAAAGCCTGCTCGGGATCAACCAGATCGGCCAGCGCCGTGCAGACCCCGCGCCAGTTGATTTCCCCGGCCACTTCCAACGCCTTGGGCCATTTGGTGGTGCGGGTAATACCTTCGGCATCCATGACCATGGGCGCCAAGTCATAGATCGGTGCCAGGCGCACCGAAGCACGTTCGCGGATAATCGAGGTGTTACGCCCGTGGTTATCCGAGTTGCCGAGGATTTTGTTGAGCAGGTCCCGTCGCAGGTATTCGGCAATCAGATCCGCAACACCATCAGCCTGGCCTACCGCTGCCCATTGATTGGCCAGCAGTTGCACAACCTCCAGGTGATCCATGTAACTGCCCGGCGTAATCACACCCGCCAATGAATAGATTGACTCGACGGCCAGCCGCTCGACACCCGCCGGCGTCACGTTGCGATCAAAGCGGTGCATCCACAGGCTGGGTTTGGTCGCTTCTTCCAATGCCAGCCCTTGGGCGGCGACGGTTTCGATGCCTAGTGCCTGCAGAGCCTTGTAATAGTGGAACTCGCTCCTGAGAATCGCTTGATCGTTGAGGCTCGCACCATGGCGGGCGAACTTGATAAACCAGTGCTGGACGACGTCGGCGTCATCGAGAATCGCGTCCGGGTACAGCAGACCTTCGCGGTTCTGCACCATCAACAACTTCGGCGCCTCGCCACCCGCGCCAGTCGCTCCACCAATGGCCGCGCCTTGCTCGTAGGCGTATTCCAGAAAACCGTTATCGCGAGTAATGACTTCCTGCCGGGCAAAGCCAATCGGCGAACGGGTATCCAATGCCTCGAAGGACTCCTTGATACGCAGATTGCCAATGGGCGCCGGGGTGCAGAGACCGAGTAAAAACAAGTCCATACTGACATTGTCCGGCTTGCTCTGACCTACTCGCTTGAGCAAAAAGCGCTTCGCCGCACCTGCCGGCGCAATATCGTGCAAGAACGCGGGGGCCATCTTCAAGAAACTGATATCCCACTCCAAAGGGAACCGGCCACTCACGGCGTTGGAGAATGCCCGTTGAATGTCATCGAGGTTCTCGACCAGATAATCCTGGCGATAATGAAACCGACAAGGCCCATCGAAGCCTTGCTGCGGCTCGGAAAACTCCAGCCGCATGGCGTCATGCCAATGGCCCTCCTTGAAGATCTGTAGCATGAATGTGTAAGGCGTTTCCATTTGCAATTTAATGCATCCTCAAGAACTTATGCGCAGCTTACTCTGCAATATAGTGCATTTATCTCGACGCGACGAACTCAATTAACGCATTAAAATGCATTTACCACGGATGACGTCGGCCAAATACGCAATAAAATACACCCCCCTCCAGACCACAACCCCTACGCCTTGATTCTTCTGGCACCGAAGACCTCTCCCGCAAACCGCAAACGCTCACCCTGACAGTTATCCCTCCAGCGCCTCGCTAAATTCCCCGCCTCACATATCAGAGGTCGGACCCTATGCCCCGCACATCCAAGCGACTCGCCCTTGTCATCACCTTCACGCTGAGTCTTTTCAGCATTCAATTGACCGTGGCACGCGGGGATATGGAGCCGCCAAGCGACCATGACCCTGCCTACCCAGAACCGGCCACGCCGTTCTATTTTGTCGATTACGCCACCACCGGCAATGGCCGGAGCGTGGCCCTGGTGCTGGACCGTGCGGTGGATGCCTTGCTGGAGTCAGACAACCTGAGCGTGCGCGAGCAGTATCTGATTGCAGATGACGCCCGTTATATGGGCAACCTGGCCCCCGGAAGAGTCGGCGCGGTGCTTGAGCAACTGGCCGCCAGCCAGAACGCCAACCTGGGCAGCGCCACCCACAACAGCCTCAAGCCTGTGCAGGCCAGCCTGCTGTCGGCCATGGGCGACGTGAACAGCGACGCCGCTGGCCGCTTCTGGCTGCAAGGCCTGGGCAACTCCGGCAGCCTGGACGGCCAGCACGGTGCGGCCGATTTGCAGCAGCGCACCCAAGGCCTGGTGCTGGGCGCCGATTGGGCCGTGGACCATGCCTGGCGCGCAGGGGTCATGGGGGCCAAGACCACCAGCGACCTCAGCGCCAAACGCTTCAAGGCTGCACTGGACAGCTGGCACCTGGGGGCTTATGCGGTGCGCCAGGACGGGCCGCTGGCGCTGCGCCTGGGGGCGATCTACAGCAACCACGCCGGGCTGAACAAGCGCAGTGTCGATTTTGATTTCATCGATTACCGAGAGCAGATCAAGGGCAAGTACACCGCCCAGAGCCAGAATATCTTCAGCGAACTGGGCTATCGCGTGGACTCCGGCAGTTTCGCCGCCGAACCATTCGCCGGCGTGGGCTTTCAGCGCTACCACCGTGAACGCTTCAAGGAAAAAGGCGGCCTCAGCGCCCTTAACGTCGGCGAACAGACCCAACAAAACCTCAGCAGTACCTTGGGCCTGCGCCTGACCAGCCTCTATACCCTGGACAACCAGATGACCCTCAAGCCCCACCTCAGTGCAAGCTGGAAGCACCTGTACGGCAATGTCGGCAGCCGCGTGCGCCAGTCCTCGGCCTGGGTGGACAGGTCGGTGTTCAACAGCGACTTCACCATCGAAGGCACGGCCCTGGACCGCAATAGCCTGGCCCTGCAAGCCGGGCTGGGGCTCGGTATGTCGACCACACAAAGCGTGGGCCTGACCTATACCGGCGACTTTGGCGCCCGCAGCAGCAACCAGGCCGTGATGGGCCAATGGACCTTGGCCTTCTGATTTCGCACGTTTTTCAGGCGAAAAAAAGGGGGCAACATTGCCCCCCGAGGATTAAACGGTAGTGTCGAAGGCTGGAGATCAGCCTTCGATTTCGATCAGGATTTCGCCCGGGTTGACCCGGTCGCCCTTGGCCACGTGAACGGCGCTGACCTTGCCGGCGATGGCCGCCTGTACTTCGGTCTCCATCTTCATCGCTTCGGTGATCAGCACGGCCTGGCCGGCCTTGACCACATCGCCTTCCTTGACCAGCACATCGACGATATTGCCCGGCATCGCCGTGCTGACATGGCCCGGCGCGCTGGCTTGCTTACGCTTGCTGGTGCCGCCGCCGACGAATTCGTTGAGCGGCTCGAACACCACTTCTTCCGGCATGCCGTCGATGGACAGGTAGAAGTGGCGCTTGCCTTCGGCCTTGACGCCGACCCCGGTGATATCCACGCGGTAGCTTTCGCCATGCACGTCGATAACGAACTCGGTCGGTACACCTTCGCCACCGGCACGGGCCACGCCGCCGGCTTCGGGGATCGGCAGCAGCACTTCCGGGCTCAGGGTGCCGGCTTCACGCTCTTCGAGGAACTTGCGCCCGATGTCCGGGAACATCGCATAAGTCAGCACATCTTCTTCGGACTTGGCCAATGCGCCGATTTCACCGCGCAGCTTGGTCATTTCCGGCTTGAGCAGGTCGGCCGGGCGCACGTCGATCACGTCTTCGCTGCCGATGGCCTGGCGCCGCAGTTTCTCGTCCACCGTGCCTGGTGCCTTGCCGTAGCCGCCTTGCAGATACAGCTTCACTTCGTTGGTGATGGTCTTGTAACGCTCGCCAGCCAGCACGTTGAAGAACGCCTGGGTGCCGACGATCTGCGAGGTTGGCGTCACCAGCGGCGGGAAGCCGAGGTCTTCACGCACCCGCGGGATTTCCGCCAGCACTTCGCTCATGCGGTTGAGGGCGCCCTGCTCCTTCAACTGGTTGGCCAGGTTGGAAATCATCCCGCCCGGCACCTGGTTGACTTGCACGCGGGTGTCGACCGCAGTGAATTCGCTTTCAAACTGGTGGTACTTCTTGCGCACGGCGTAGAAGTACAGGCCGATTTCCTGCAGCAGTTCCAGGTCCAGGCCGGTGTCGAATTCGCTGCCTTTGAGGGCGGCGACCATCGACTCGGTGCCCGGGTGGCTGGTGCCCCAGGCGAAGCTGGAGATGGCGGTGTCGATATGGTCGGCACCGTTTTCGATGGCCTTGAGTTGGCACATCGCGGCCAAACCCGCTGTGTCATGGGAGTGGATAAAGATCGGCAGGCTCTGCTCGGCCTTCAGCGCCTTGACCAACTCGCCGGTGGCGTATGGGGTCAGCAGGCCGGCCATGTCCTTGATCGCCACCGAGTCGCAACCCATGGCCTCCATTTGCTTGGCCTGGGCCACAAACGCCTCGATGGTGTGCACCGGGCTGGTGGTGTAGGCGATGGTGCCCTGGGCGTGCTTGCCCGCCGCTTTCACCGCTTCGATGGCCACCCGCAGGTTACGCACGTCGTTCATCGCATCGAAGATGCGGAACACGTCGATGCCATTCACCGCCGCCTTGGCCACGAAGGCCTTGACCACGTCGTCGCTGTAATGGCGGTAGCCCAGCAGGTTCTGCCCACGCAGGAGCATTTGCAGGCGCGTGTTGGGCAACGCGGCGCGCAGTTTGCGCAGGCGCTCCCACGGGTCTTCTTTCAAGAAGCGTACGCAGGCGTCGAAGGTCGCGCCGCCCCAGACTTCCAGGGACCAGTAGCCGACTTTGTCGAGCTTGTCGCAGATCGGCAGCATGTCGTCGGTGCGCATGCGGGTAGCCAGCAACGATTGGTGGGCGTCGCGCAGGATGGTGTCGGTAACGAAGATCTTCTTGCTCATTGTTATATTCCTCACAGGCCTGCGTGGGCGGCGATGGCGGCGGCGATGGCCAGGGCCAGCTCTTCGGGTTTGCGCTTGATCGAGTAGTTGGTCAGCTCAGGGTGGCTTTCCACAAAACTGGTGTTGAACTGGCCGCTGCGGAATTCCGGGTTGCGCAGGATTTCCTGGTAGTAAGCGGCGGTGGTTTTCACGCCTTGCAGGCGCATATCGTCCAGGGCACGCAGGCCGCGGTCCATGGCTTCTTCCCAGGTCAACGCCCAGACCACCAGTTTCAGGCACATGGAGTCGTAGAACGGCGGGATGGTGTAGCCGGTGTAGATCGCCGTGTCGGTACGCACGCCAGGGCCGCCGGGGGCGTAGTAGCGGGTGATCTTGCCGAAGCTGGGGAGGAAGTTGTTCTTCGGGTCTTCGGCGTTGATACGGAACTGCAACGCGAAGCCACGGTGCTGGATATCTTCCTGTTTTACCGACAGCGGCAGGCCGGACGCGATGCGGATCTGCTCGCGAACGATATCAATGCCGGTAATTTCTTCGGTGATGGTGTGCTCCACCTGCACCCGGGTGTTCATTTCCATGAAGTACACCTCGCCCTCGGCGAGCAGGAACTCCACGGTGCCGGCGTTCTCATAGCCCACGGCCTTGGCCGCGCGCACCGACAGGTCGCCGATATAGGCGCGCTGCTCGGGGGTCAGTTGCGGGCTGGGGGCGATTTCGATGAGTTTCTGGTTACGACGTTGGATCGAGCAATCGCGCTCGAACAGATGCACCACGTTGCCAAAGCTGTCGCCGAGGATCTGCGCCTCGATGTGCTTGGGGTTGACGATGCATTTTTCCAGGAACACTTCCGCCGAGCCAAAGGCCTTGGTGGCTTCGGAGATTACGCGGGGGAAGGCTTGTTCGAGTTCTTCACGGCTGTTGCAGCGACGAATGCCGCGACCGCCACCACCGGAGGTGGCCTTGAGCATCACCGGGTAGCCGATGCGGTCGCCTTCGGTCAGCGCTTCGGCGATGTCAGCGACGTTGCCTTCGGTGCCGGGGGTGACCGGCACACCGGCCTTGATCATGCTGCGGCGCGCTTCGGTCTTGTCGCCCATGCGGCGAATCACTTCGGCCGATGGACCAATGAACTTGATCCCACGTTCGGCGCAGATATCCGCCAGTTCGGCGTTTTCCGACAGGAAGCCGTAGCCGGGGTGCAGCGCGTCGCAGCCGGTTTCCACAGCCAGGTTCACCAGCTTGCGCGGGTTCAGGTAACCGGCCAGGGGCTCGGCACCAATGCTGTGGGCCTCATCGGCGCGCTTGACGTGCAAGGCATGCCGGTCTGCGTCGGAATAGACCGCCACCGAACGGATCCCCATTTCGGCACAGGCCCGCACAATGCGGACGGCAATCTCACCACGGTTGGCGATCAGGATCTTTGTTATCACTTGGAAATTCCCTTGAGCCGATTGCTGCGTTCTTCGACCTGCTAGACCAGGTCGGCGCGTGACCAAATGTTTCAGGCCAGTCGCCAGACACACACTATGCGCACTTAGGGATTAACAAAAATCAATAATTATTGGGACGTGTATAAGTAAAGCCTTATAGTTGACCCTACAGCCCCGGCGAGTTGCTTTGAACTATGCGTAAGTCATTGATGCGCCTGACATTACGGCAATTGCAGATCTTCAATGAGGTCTGTGATTTGCGCTCCTACAGCCGCGCCGCCGAGGAAATGTCCCTTACGCAGCCCGCCGTCAGCCTACAAATTCGCCAGCTCGAAGAGCTGATCGGCCAACCACTGTTCGACTATGTGGGCAAAAAACTCTACATGACCGAAGCCGCCGAAGCCCTGCAACGGGCCAGCCGGGACATTTTCGGGCGCCTGGAAAACCTCGATATGCAGCTCTCGGACATGCAGGGCTCGCTGCAGGGGCAATTGAAGCTGGCGGTGGAGTCCAGCGCCAAATACTTCGTGCCGCACTTGTTCGCGGCCTTCAAGCGCCAGCACCCGGAGGTGCAGTTGCACCTGACGGTGGTCAACCGCGCCCAGGTGATCCGCCGGCTCTCAGACAATCGTGATGACCTGGTGATCATGTCCATGGTGCCCCAGGACATGGGCCTGGAGTTCCTGCCGTTTCTTAATAACCCGATTGTGGCGGTGGCCCCGCCGGACCATCCACTGAGCCTGCAAGGCCCATTGCGCCTGCAGGACCTGGAGCCTTATACGTTGCTGTTGCGCGAGCCGGGTTCCGGGACGCGGCTGGCCTGCGAGGAGTATTTCAAGGAAAAACGCGTGCACTTCACCCAGACGGTGGAAGTGGCGTCGGCCGAGGCGCAACGTGAGTGCGTGGTGGCGGGGTTGGGCGTGGCGCTGCTGACGCGCCACGCCCTGAACCTGGAACTGGCCACCGGCGGGCTCAAGGAGCTGCCGGTGGAAGAGCTGCCGCTGTACCGCAGCTGGTGCCTGGTGCAGGCCAAGGCCAAGCGCCTGTCACCGGTGGCCCATGCGTTCCTGGGCTTTATCCGCAGCGAGCGGGTGCAGATCAGCGCGCTGGCTGAACGCTTCGCTGGGCAGCCGCGGATGCCTGCCAGTGCAGCTCCGGGTAGTCACTGATGCTTTGCTGTAATTGGCGCTGTTCGCAGCGATCTTCAATTGCACGCCGGAACGCCATGCGGCGCTGGTCTTCCTGCTGACGACGGGTCTTGACGGTGCTGGTGCTGTCTTCGTAGTGCCGGGCCATTTCGAGTCTCCCAATGCGAGTACGGGGAGTTCAGGATGGGCGCGGGGGATGACGGTTTGGCGGCGTGGGGGTTACAGGACGATGAATCTTCTTAATATGCGCAAGATCCAAATGTGGGAGCGGGCTTGCTCGCGATAGCGGTGAGCCAGACGCCTGATATGTTGACTGATCCACCGTTATCGCGAGCAAGCCCGCTCCCACATTTTTGACTGTGTGTAACCTTCAGTCGTCGAGGGCTTTGACCGATTTGGGCGAGAGACGCAGGCTGCGCAAGCTGCGTTTGACGCTCTTGAGGTGGTTGACCAGGCTCGGCCCGCGCGCCATGGCCACGCCCATTGCCAGCACGTCGATCACCACCAGGTGGGCGATGCGCGAGGTCAGCGGGGTGTAGATCTCGGTGTCTTCGTGCACATCGATCGCCAGGTTGACCGTGGACAGTTCCGCCAAGGGCGTCTGGCTCGGGCACAAGGTGATCAGCGACGCGCCGCTTTCACGCACCAGATTGGCAGTGATCAGCAAGTCCTTGGAGCGGCCCGACTGGGAAATACAGATCGCCACGTCGGTGGGCTTCAACGTCACCGCCGACATCGCCTGCATGTGCGGGTCGCTGTAGGCCGCCGCCGTCAGCAGCAGGCGGAAGAATTTGTGCTGGGCATCCGCCGCCACCGCGCCGGAGGCACCAAAGCCATAGAACTCCACGCGCTGGGCCTGGGACATGGCCGTCACGGCTTTTTGCAGCTCGATCGGGTCGAGCTTTTCCCGCACTTCCATCAGGGTGTGCAGGGTGGTGTCGAAAATTTTCAGGCTGTAGTCGGCGACGGAGTCGTCTTCGTGGATCGCAAACTGCCCGAAGCTGGCACCGGCCGCCAGGCTCTGGGCCAGTTTCAGCTTCAAGTCCTGGAACCCCGAGCAACCGATGGCGCGGCAGAAGCGCACGATGGTCGGCTCGCTGATCCCCACGCTGTGGGCCAGGTCAGCCATGGAGCTGTGCATCACGGCCGCAGGGTCAAGCAGCACGTGATCGGCAACCTTGAGTTCCGATTTGCGTAACAGGTGGCGCGACTGGGCGATATGTTGCAACAGGTTCAAAGGGCAGGACTCTTGTTATTGGCAGGCGCCAGGGATGTAGCAAGCTTGTAGTTATACTACAAGAATTGCCGATTTGCCCGTTCGATGCATCACTAAATCACCCTGTTGCCCCCTGAATCAGCGGGCAAGCGCAATGTAGCCCTGGATGCGGCCTTGGATACACTAAGGAAAATCTGCATTTTTCCGTAACAAATCTGCCAGCCCTTCGGCCTCCATCGGACGACTGATCAAGTAGCCCTGCACCTCGTCACACTGTTCGGCCCTGAGGAAATCCAGCTGCTGCTGATCCTCCACGCCCTCGGCCACCACTTTGAGCGCCAAGCCATGGGCCATGGCGATGATCGCCCGGGTAATCGCCAGGTCTTCACGCCCCTGGCCCAGGCCACGGATAAAGGTCTGGTCGATCTTCACGTAATCCACTGGGATGCGCTTGAGGTAGCTGAGGGACGAATAGCCGGTGCCAAAGTCGTCGATGGCCAGCTTCACCCCCAAGTCCCGCAATTGCTGGAAGGTGGCGATGATATGCTCGACGCTGTCGAGCAACTGGCTTTCGGTCAGTTCCAGCTCCAGGTATTGCGGCGCCAGCCCGGTTTCGCCCAGCACTTGGCGCACCAGGCTCACCAGCTTGCCCTGGCGCAGTTGATGCACCGACAGGTTGACCGAGACCCGGATCGGCGCCAGGCCCTGGCGCTGCCATTCACACGCCTGCCAGCAGGCCTGGCGCAGCACGAACTCGCCCAATGGCACGATCAGCCCGGTCTCTTCCGCCAGCCCGATAAAATCACCGGGCGGCACGCTGCCCCATTGCGGATGATCCCAACGCACCAGCGCCTCGGCGCCGGTCATCTTGCCGGTGACCAGGCACAGCTTGGGTTGGTAGAACACTTTCAATTGCCGCTCATCAATGGCTTTGCGCAGTTGGTTTTCCAGCTGCAAACGCTCAAGGGTGCTGGCCTGAAGGCTGTCGGTGTAGAACTGGAAGTTATTGCCGCCCAGGTGCTTGGCATGCTGCATGGCCATGTTCGACTGGCTGACCAGTGCGGAAATTTCCCGGGCGTTATCCGGTAACAGGCTGACACCCATTGAGGCGCTGACCACCAACTCATGCCCGTCCACCGTCATCGGCACGCGCAGTTTGGCCAACAGCCGGGTGGCCACCCGCGCCAGGCTCGACAAGCTGCCATAGGCGTCGAACAACACCGCAAATTCGTCGCCAGACAGCCGCGCAATGGTGTCGGCTTCCGGTAAGGCATTGATCAGGCGCCGGGCCATTTTCTGCAACAACTGGTCGGCGACTTCATGGCCCAGGCTGTCATTGAGCAGCTTGAAGCGGTCCAGGTTGATATGCAGCAACGCCAGGCTGCGGCCGCCCTGGCGCACCCGTTGATGGGCCTCGCGCAGGCGCTCGCGGAACAACGAGCGGTTGGCCAGGCCCGTCAGTTCGTCGTAATGAGTGAGGTAGCGCATGCGCTCCTCCGATTCGCGGCGGGCCGACAGATCGGCGAAAAAGCCTACGATATGGCTGACATTTCCCCGAACATCGCGCACCACGCTCAATTGCAGCCACTGGGGGTAGAGCTCGCCGTTCTTGCGCGCTTCCACCAGCTCGCCCTGCCAACTGCCGTGGCTCAACAAGGCCTGGCGAATCACCGGGAAGTGTCGGCGCGCGTCGCGGCTGCACGGCAACTCCACGACATTGCGCCCGAGCATGTCGTCGATATCAAAACCGGTGACGCGGCTAAAGGCCTGGTTGACGGCAATCAACACGTACTCCGGGTCCAGGATCACAATGCCTTCGCTGGCCGCCTCGAACACCGTCGACGCCAGCCGCAGTTGCTCTTCCAGCGCCTTGCCGACGCTGATATCGCGCCGGGTGCCGAGCATGCGCGTCACGCGCCCGCTGGCGGTACGCTCCACGGCGCGCCCACGGTCCTCGATCCACACCCAGCGCCCGTCGCCATGGCGCACGCGGTACTCCACCTGATAGTCCTCGCTGCGCCCCTTCAAGTGCCCCACCAGCGCGCGCTTGAGCAGCGGCAAGTCGTCCGGGTGCAGGCGTGGCTTGAGGTCGCGTAGCATCGCTGTGACGTACTCCGGCTCCAGGCCAAACAGTTCCTTGAGCCGGGTGTGGTGGACTTCATCGGTTTGCAGGTTCCAGTCCCACAAGCCCAGCTCGCTGGCCTGCAGCGCCATGGCCAGGCGCGCCTCGCTTTTGCTCAGGGCCAGGCTGGCGGCGTCCAATTGCTGGCCGCGCTGCTCGACGCGCTGCTGCAGGCCGACCTGGGCCTGACGCAGTTCCTGCTCGACCTCGCGCCGCTGCTCGACCTCGCGCACCAGGTCCTGATTCAACTGCTCGCTGCGCTGGCGCGCCTGCTGCAAGTGCTCGATCAGGGCCTGGTTCTGGAACCGGCGCAGCAAACCGCGCTGGATCAGGCGGTTGACCTGCCATGCCACCAGGCTCAGGGACGCCAGCAGGATCAGGCCCAGGTAACTCCAGCCCTGCAATTGCGGTTCACCGCTCCAGAACAGATAGAGGATGGTGGGCACCAGGCAGGGCAAGGCAAACGACAAAAACGCCGGCACGCTGACGGCATAGGCCACGCTGGCCGATAAGGTGGCCACGCCAATCAGGCCGAAGATCCAGGCCTGTTGCACAAAGCTGTCCAGTGGCACCAGGGCAATGGCCGCGCTCGCCAGGGTCAGGCCGCTGGCCGCCGAGCCCAGCATAAACATGCGCCGCCAGATCGGCTGGGCCTGCCGGCTGGGCAGGGCGCTGTCGAAGGCCGCCACCTGGATCACGCGCAGCGCCACCAGGGCCAGCAACCACACCAGCCAACTGCCGACCAGCACATAGCGCTGCGGGCTCCAGAGCAACCAGGCGCAGACCAGACCGTTAAGTAACATCAATAAAGTGGGGAGCAGCGACCCCTGGTACAACAGACGCGTACGCTCGACCGCCATCTCCATGGCGTAATGCTTGCGGATAACCTGCGCCGGCACGACAGAGGGGCCAGGCAAGTCGGTGCTGAGGGTCATAGGCAGTGTTCTTATAATGGTGAGCCCGAAACGTCGACGGAGCATACACAAGCAGACGGGCAGACCAAACTGCTCTGGATCATAAAAATTCGCGAATAAACCTGCGCAAACCTTCGGGCCAGAGGGGCTTAACAAGACAGGGCGCGGGCTACAGGCGATGACTTACCAGTCATCACTGGGGCTGGAATATTTGCCGATTGAAGAGCATCGGCGGTTTTTTGTACCGACCACCCGGCAATGGGATTTGCCCCCCTCCCCCCGGCACCCTAGAATGCGCCGATGCGCGATGATCTCTCCCTTTTGCTGAATTCCCTCAACGACGCCCAACGCCAGGCCGTAGCCGCCCCCGTTGGCCGTCAGTTGGTCCTGGCCGGTGCTGGCTCCGGTAAAACCCGAGTGCTGGTGCACCGTATCGCCTGGTTGATCCAGGTCGAGAACGCGTCCCCGCATTCCATCCTGTCGGTGACGTTCACCAACAAGGCCGCTGCCGAGATGCGCCACCGCATCGAGCAGTTGATGGGCATCAGCCCGGCCGGAATGTGGGTCGGGACCTTCCACGGCTTGGCGCACCGCTTGTTGCGGGCCCACTGGCAGGAGGCGGGCCTGGCCCAGACCTTCCAGATTCTCGACAGCGATGACCAGCAACGCCTGGTCAAGCGGGTGATCCGCGAGCTGGGCCTGGATGAACAACGCTGGCCGGTGCGCCAGGCCCAGTGGTTTATCAACGGCCAGAAAGACGAAGGCCTGCGCCCGCAACATATCCAGGCCAGCGGCGACCTGTTCCTGGCCACCATGCGCAGCATTTATGAAGCCTATGAAGTGGCCTGCCAGCGGGCCGGCGTCATCGACTTCTCCGAACTGCTGTTACGGGCCCTTGACCTGTGGCGCGACAACCCCGGCTTGCTGGCCCATTACCAGAAGCGCTTCCGGCACATTTTGGTGGACGAGTTCCAGGACACCAACGCCGTGCAGTACGCCTGGTTGCGCCTGCTGGCCAAGGGCGGCGACAGCCTGATGGTGGTGGGCGACGACGATCAGTCGATCTACGGCTGGCGTGGCGCGAAAATCGAGAACATCTACCAGTATTCCGACGACTTCCCCGACGCCGAGACCATTCGCCTGGAGCAGAACTATCGCTCCACCGCCGGGATCCTCAAGGCCGCCAACGCCTTGATCGCCAATAATACCGGGCGCCTGGGCAAGGAATTGTGGACCGACGGCGGCGAAGGCGAGGCGATCAACCTCTACGCGGCCTTCAACGAGCACGACGAAGCGCGCTACGTGGTGGAAACCATTGAAAGCGCCCTGAAAACCGGGCTGGCACGCAGCGATATCGCCATTTTGTACCGTTCCAACGCCCAGTCGCGGGTGCTGGAAGAGGCCTTGCTGCGCGAGCGTATCCCGTACCGGATCTACGGCGGCCAGCGCTTCTTCGAGCGCGCAGAAATCAAGAACGCCATGGCCTACCTGCGTTTGCTGGAAGGTCGCGGCAATGACGCCGCGCTGGAACGGGTGATCAACGTACCGGCGCGGGGCATCGGCGAGAAAACCGTCGAGGCGATCCGCGAGCATGCGCGTCACAGCGATGTGTCGATGTGGGAGGCCATGCGCCTGCTGATCGCCAATAAAGGCCTGACCGGCCGTGCTGCCGGGGCCTTGGGGGCGTTTGTCGAGCTGATCGACAACCTCGCCGCCAAGTGCCTGGAAATGCCGCTGCACCTGATGACCCAGACCGTGATCGAGCAATCCGGCCTGATCGCTTATCACGAAGCGGAAAAAGGCGAGAAAGGCCAGGCCCGGGTAGAAAACCTTGAGGAACTGGTCAGCGCCGCCCGCGCGTTCGAGAACAGCGAGGAAGATGCCGACCTGTCGCCACTGGCGGCGTTCCTCGGCCACGCCTCCCTGGAAGCCGGCGATACCCAGGCCGACGAACACGAAGACAGCGTGCAACTGATGACCCTGCACAGTGCCAAGGGTCTGGAATTCCCCTACGTGTTCCTGGTGGGCATGGAAGAAGGCCTGTTCCCGCACAAGATGAGCCTGGAAGAGCCCGGCCGCCTTGAAGAAGAGCGCCGCCTGGCCTATGTGGGCATCACCCGGGCCATGCAGAACCTGGTGATGACCTACGCCGAGACACGGCGCCTGTATGGCAGCGAGACCTACAACAAGGTGTCGCGTTTCGTACGAGAAGTGCCGAAAGGGCTGATTCAGGAAGTGCGCTTGTCCAATAGCGTCAGCCGGCCGTTTGGCGGGGGCCAGCAACAGAATTCCAGCAGCCTGTTTGCCGGTTCGGAAATTCCCGAGACCCCGTTCAGCCTTGGCCAGCAGGTCCGGCATGCGATCTTTGGCGAAGGGGTGATCCTTAACTTCGAAGGCGCCGGGGCCCAGGCTCGGGTGCAGGTGAACTTTGCCGAAGGCAGCAAGTGGCTGATGATGGGTTACGCCAAGCTCGAAGCGGTCTGATCGTTCCCACGCTCTGCGTGGGAACGCTGCCCTGGACGCTCTGCGTCCGCTCTTGAAGGCGCCCTGCCCTTGTTTTTAGCAAGTACGGGCCAATATCTGTAATTAGTCCTACAGATCATTCCGAATAGGTCTTACGCAAAAGCCCGAAACATTATGCTGCTAGCCACTGCCTCTGCACCTGTGCAACATGGCGCGCGTGCAATCCACAAATGGGAATTCCCTTTATGAAACGTTTTCTTAGCATCGCCATGGCGTTGTGCATCGGCCTGACGATGAGCCTCGACGCCAACGCCAAACGCTTCGGTGGCGGTAAAAGCTCCGGCGCAGCGCCAAGCCACCAGACCAGCCAAATGGCCCCCGCCGCTGGCGGCATGGGCGGAGCGGCGGCCACCGCAGGTGCGGCCGGTGCCGCGGGCGCTGCTGCCAAGGCCGGCGGTGCTTCGCGCTGGTTGGGCCCGCTGGCCGGTATCGCTGCCGGTGGCCTGCTCGCTTCCATGTTCATGGGCGGCGGCTTCCAGGGCATGCAGATCTTCGACATCCTGATCATGGCGGTCATCGCCTTTGTGATCTTCCGCTTTATCGCCGCCCGTCGCCGCAAACAGCAGGAGCACCTGGCTCCAGCCGGTGCGCCGATGCAGCGTGAAGTGTTCGAGCAGAAGCCTGCCATGGGTTCGATCTTCGGCGGCTCGGCGGCACCGGCTGCCGCCGCTCGTCCGGTGATCAACGCGCCAGCCTGGTTCAACGAAGAGCGTTTCGTCGAAGCGGCCCGCAACCACTTCCAGTCCCTGCAGCAACACTGGGACGCCAACGAAATGGACAAGATCGCCGAGTTCGTGACCCCGCAACTGCTGGAGTTCCTCAAGCGCGAACGCGCCGAGTTGGGCGACGCGTTCCAGTCGACCTATATCGACGACCTGCGCGTGCAACTGGAAGGTGTGGATGACCGCGCCGACAAGACCATCGCCACCCTGACCTTCAGCGGTGTGTCGAAGACTTCGCGCTTCGACCAGGGCGAAGTGTTCAGCGAAAGCTGGAACATGGAACGTCCGCAGGGCGAAAACCAGCCTTGGCTGGTCGCCGGTATCCGCCAGAACGGCTGATCCGCAAAGGCACACAGCCTGCTGTAACACACACCCCGGTCGTGTGCAGTGCTCTTGGGAGCCTGCACAACCGGGGTGTTTTTTTGCCTGTGGAAAAGTCAGTGCGCAGTTTCGCTGGATTAATGAGAACGACTCTCATTATACTCGCCCTCCCCGGTTCTGCCCGAGCATAGGAAAGTGCCGCCGTGCTGGAAAAACTGTTCACTCAACATGCGCCTGCCTTGCATCGTTACCTGTTGCGCAAGAAATGCTCCCCAAGCCTGGCCTCGGACCTGGTGCAGGACACCTTCCTGCGCATCGCTCAGTTGGAGAGCCTGGAGCGCGTGCTGTGCGCACCGTCCTACCTGTTTCGGGTGGCGCACAACCTGATGATCGATCATCACCGCCGTTATGGTGAAAAGCGCTACGACAATGACCCCACCGCCTTCTTCGCCACCCTGGTCGATGAGACCAGTTGCCCCGAAGAACAGGCCCTCGGCGCACTGGAGCTGGAGCACCTGGAAAGCCTGCTGGAGCGCATGCCACCGCGTACCCGCGATGTGTTCATGCTGTGCCGGGTGGAGGGCATGACGCACAAAGAGACCGCGCGCTATTTACGGATATCCACAAGCTCTGTACAAAAACACATGGCAATGGCCCTGGCCAGGATTGGTCGGGCGCTGGAGCCTGGCCAAGAGGGCTGAGCCTTGTGTACGACAAAGAGCCAAAAGGTAAATAGACCGAACCGTGAACGCCTCCCCACACACTATCGACCCGGTAGAGCGCAAAGCTGCCGACTGGGTGATGCGCCATCGCCAAGGACAGCTTTCGGCACGTGAACTCGAGGCTTTTCAGCGCTGGCTGGCCGCCGACCCGTTGCACGCCGCCGCCGCCGAGCGCGCCAACCGTGCGTGGCAGGCCACCGCCCAGCTTAAGCAACGCCCCGGTTATGTAAAACCCCAGCGCCCGCCGCGTGCCGCCTGGCTGCGTATGCCGGTGGTCGGCGGCAGCGCCGTGGCTGCGCTGGCGCTGGGCTGCTGGATGCTGCTGGCGCCACCTTTCTGGGTCCAAGCCCTGAACAGCGACTATCACACCGGGTTTGGCGAAGTGCGCCAGATCACCCTGGCCGACGGCAGCCAGGTGCAACTGGGGAGCCACAGCCTCCTGAACCTGGCCTACGACGACCAGACCCGCCGGGTGCTTCTGAGCCAGGGCGAGGCCGTGTTCAGCCCTGCGCCGATGAATGAACAGGAGCGGCGCCCCTTCACCGTACAGGCGCCGGGGGCCGATATCACGGCGCGCGGCACGCGTTACCTGGTGGGGATCGGCAAGGATCGCGAAGGCTGGGTGGGTGTGCTGCAACATCGGGTCGAGGTCAACCTGACCCCCCACGGGCGCGATGAAGCCGCAGGCGCAGCCCTGTTGGAACAGGGCAACAGCCTGCACTTCAGCCCCAAGACGGGCCTGGTACCGCTGAACACCAGCCCCGAGGAACTGGCCAGTTGGCAGGAAGGCCGGCTGGTCTTCCAGCGCGAATCCCTGGCCGACGTCGCAGCCCACATCAACCGTTACCGACCCGGGCGGGTGCTGGTCAAGGGCGAGGCCCTGCGCAACGTACGGGTCAGCGCGGTAATGCGCCTGGATAACCTGGACGCCGCGCTTGAACGCCTGGTGGCGCAAGTCCACGGGCGCATGGTTAACCTGCCTGGGTTGACGCTGATCTACTGAGCTGCCTCACGCCGCGAAAACTTCAAAATCAGATAAAAAACCATATTCATAGATCATAACGATCTATCGCGTTTTTGCAGCTGGGCCGTTTCTACTACATGTGAATAAATCTTATTTACTTTAGTGAGGCCGGTTTTGCAGACGCAAGAAAACAACAAAAAGCGCAAGGCAACAAAACGCACCCGACTGAGCCTGGGGATTCAGTTGGCCGCCATTGCGCTGGTCGCCGATGCCACGACCATCAGCCCGGTGCTGGCAGCGCCGGCCGCAAGCGCCAACCACGCCCCGGCCACTGACGTACACAACTTCGACGTGCCCACCCTGGCGCTGGATCAAGCCTTGGTCCTGCTGGCCCGCCAGGCCGGTGTCGAGCTGTATCTGGGCAGCAACGACTTCACCAACAGCTACGGCAACCCGGTCAAGGGTCGCCTGTCCCTGGACGCTGCGCTGCAAACACTGCTGGCCAACCAAGGGGTCAGCTACAGCCTCACCGGCTCAGCCGAGCGCCCGATCATCCAGGTGCAATCGGCACCCAATTCGACGGGGATCCAGGCCGGCGACCTGCATCCGACCTACGTCATGGGCATGGAAGGCAAGCAGTCCCGCGACGAAAAGGGCTACAACGATATCTACGATCAGGACATCTCCTCGGTGTATGCCGGCAAGGAGCAGATCGAACGCTACAAAGGCGCGGCCCCCGCCGATATGTTCAAGGGCATGCTCAACGTGTACAGCGGCGATTCGCGCAACAGCGGCGCACTGGACCCGAACATCCGCGGCATCCAGGGCCCTGGCCGCGTGCCCCTGACCATCGACGGCACCGAACAGGCAATCACCGCTTATCGCGGCTATATGGGCGCCAACAACCGTAACTACATCGACCCTAACCTGATCGGCAGTATCAAGGTGCTCAAGGGGCCGAACCTGGAGCGTAACGTCTACAGCGGCATTGGCGGCGCGGTGGTGGCCAGCACCCTAAACGTCGACGACGTGCTCAAGCAGGACCAGGAATATGGTGGCGAACTTAAAATCGAAGGCAGCAACAACTCAGTGTCGCCCAAACTGCCGACGCTGATGACCGGGCAAATGCCCAGCCCCGGCTATGAGTACTCACCCATCAGGGGCTATTACGATCACTCGCTGTACAAACACCCACGCACCAGCAGCAGTAACAAACTGCTGTCCAGCGATGACTCCGCCTACCGCCTGGCACTGGCCACGCGCCAGGAAAAATTCGAACTGCTGGCAGCCTACGCCTTGCGTGAAAAAGGCAACCACTACGCGGGCAAGAACAAGAGCGGCTTCTATTCCAGCGGCAAGCAAGTCAACGGCGAGTTTGACTACATTCCCAACCTCGCCACTATCTACAAACCGGGCGATGAAGTGCCCAACACCTCCAGCAAGATGGAGTCCTGGCTGGGCAAGGCCAAACTCAAGATTGATGAAAACCAGTCCCTGGAATTCGGCTATCGCGACACCGATGCGCTGTACGGCGAGATCCTGCCATCACGGATCTCGTTCTTTAAACCCGGCACGACTTACGACGCCGCCACCAACGGCGTGCCGCAATGGCCGTTGAGCCATGTGCAAAGCAAAGCCTACAACCTGGAATACAACCTCAAGCCTGAAGGCAACCCGTGGGTGGATTTCTATTCCAACCTGTGGATGACCAACACCCGTAGCGATACCTACAGCAGCGGTGGCGTGCCCAATCAAACCACCATCGCCGACCCGGTGTACCGTAATACCGCCCTGGCCAACGCCAAGCATGACCGGGTCGGCCTGACCGCAAGCAATAAGTTTAAGTTGCTTGATAGCCTCGATCTGACCCTGGGTGGTAGTTATCAGCATGAAAAGTTGGGCTCGAACGACAACTATTACGACCCTATCATCAGCGACACGTTGCGCATGTACCCTCGGGCCGGACGCCGCGAGGAACAGGAATACAACTTCAAATTCGACTGGCGGCCCGTGAGTTTTGCCAAGTTTGAGGCGGGGATGCGTTACTCGTCTTATTGGGCATTTGATGACTACTTGAAAAGTGCCCAAGACAAGAGTGGGGTCACAACACAACTTGAAGAAACCGGGCGGCAGGTGGATTACACCACGCGAAAGACGCTGACCGAGTCCGAGTGGCAAGCCGACATTGATCGACAAATTGCAAACAACAAAGTTTTCTGGGATATGTTTGATACCCCGGAGTCGGAGCGTCAGGAGATAATTGACGTAATCAAACAACAAACACCACGTGTGCAAGACACTCAGCACAAGGCGGATTGGGCGAGTGACGCAAAAGGTCGTTATTCACGCGATAACAATCCATGCATTAATGGATTGAGTGCAGGCGAAAATATCATTTCCTGCAGCGCTTCCGGAAACGGCGAGGGCTACGAAAAAGATATCAAAGCCAAACACCAGAAAGACAGTGGCTGGACACCTTCGCTTTCTGCAACGTTCTATACCTCGGAAAATGGCCGGGTCTACCTGCGCTACAGCGAGGCCATCCGTTACCCAAGCATGTTTGAAAGCACCATTGGCTTTTCCTCATCGGTCAACCCCTGGGGGCTTGAGCCAGAACATGCGCATAACTACGAAGCCGCCTACATCCATAACCTGGCCGGCTGGGGTGGCAGTGAAAGCGCTGACATCAAGCTGAGCTATTACTACAACACTACAAAAAACGTGATCGAACGCGACCCACAACTGCGCTTCAGTAACCTTGAGAAGCAAGTCACTTCCGGCGTGGAGTTCCAGGGTCGCTACGATAACGGACGTTTTTTCACCGATATGAGTATCGGCCATGTCCTGAAAAACAGAGTCTGCGATGAAAACTCGGCGGTCTCCGTCAGCACCGATGGCAGTACCCCCAACTGCGTGGATGACGGTTTTGTAGGTGGATACCTGGTGAGCATGGCAATGCCAGAGTGGACTGCCAACCTCGGGTTAGGTGCGCGCTTCCTTGATCGCAAACTGGAAGTGGGCGGACGGGCTATTTATTACCGCCAACATGAAAACAAGTTCTATGACAACTACCCCAACAGCGCCATGGTCAGTTATTACCTGAATACGCCCATGTCATGGGACAAGATCATCACGTATGACGCCTACGTTAACTACAAATTGACCGATGATGCATCCATCGAGTTAACCGGCACCAACTTGAGCAACCTTTATTACATCGACCCACTGACGCGTTCGGCCATGCCCGCGCCCGGTCGAACGTTAAAACTCGCTTTCACCACTACTTTTTAAGTTTGGAGGTACTGCATGGGAGGCTAAAGAAGAAATTGGCAAACGCTTGACGTGTTGACTTAATTTAAATCACTCAATGGATGATGAAATGAAATCTTTCAACTACACAGTATTGGCAGTGGCACTTCTGGGTCTAGCCGGCGTTGCCCAGGCAGACACTTCTTCCGCGCAAAGTTACACCGGTACTATCGTCGTCGGCGGCACGGGCGCCACATCGCCTAACCACCCAAGCTCGCCAGGCCAGCCCGCCGTGGGCGTCCTCGCGTTCTACGGTGGCGCAAAAGTGCCGTTTAGCGGCCTCAAAGGCATGGTGGCCACTGACACCAATGGGGTGACAACCATTACCCCGGCGATGATGCCAGCCTCTCACTCCGCCCTTGGCAACTTCGACTTCAAACAAGTCGCCAACCAGCAGGTGTACTACGGCGAATGGTCGCAGACCGGCGCCACCAACGACCCAACCCGTGTCGTGTACTACTCCGGCGACACCACCGGCCGTGTATTGCCAACAGCCAACGTGACCTATGCAGTACAGGGCATCAACAACTACTCCGGGGCGAATGTGCTGTCTGGCGACCTGACCGCCTCGTTCGGCAACGCGACACCCACCTTGACCGGCTCGCTGAGCAACAGCGCGCTTAAAGTTCAAGTCACCGCAGCCATCGACACCGCCACCGCAGGCTTCGCCGGTACTGCCCAGGCGCGTAATACCGCAACCAACGCATTGCTTTCGTCCGGCACCTCACAAGGCAGCTTCTTCGGCGCAGGCTCTACCGCGTCGCTGGCCGGTATCGCCAAGTTCACCGACCGCAACTACGACACCGCCTTCGGTGGCGTCGCCAAGTAATCGCACGTTGAACCTGTTGTAGCACCACCCAAGCAAGTGCCTGCCCCCAGGCACTTGCTTTTGGCGTTTTGAAGCGATCCCGAGAGCCCGGTAATGCCCCAGCCCTACTGCATGCGATCCCTTACGCTCCACGTTCTGCCCTTTTTTCTGCTGCTGTCCATGGCCCCGAGGGTTTTTGCCGCCGACCAGGACACCCGCCTGCGCCTGAACCAGACCATCGAATACCGCGCCAACCAGCAAGAGCGCGAGCTGCTCAAGGATGAACTGCCCAGCGACGGCGCACCGCCGCTGTTGAATATCGATGGGCAGACCTACAGCGTGGGCAACAACCTCGATGAACTGGGGCGCGCGGTGTACCTGTCCATCGAGCGCCAGCAATGGCCGCAAGCCAGGGATTACCTTAGGCGCTACACCGCCCTGCCCGGCCACGACCCGATGCTCACCGCCTATGCCAAGGGCGGCCTGGCCCGCGCCGATGGCGATCTTGAACAGGCCGAAAGCCAATACCGCCAGTTGCTGGCATTGCAGGCCGACTTCCTGCCCGGGCGCCTGGAACTGGCGCGGGTGTTGTTCGAGAACCGCAAGGATGGCGAGTCCAACAGCGTATTCCAGCAGATCAGCAGCAGCCTCAGCCCAGCTGACGCGCAAGCCATGGGCGTGGGCAAGACCGTCGACAGTTTTATCCAGGCCCTGGACCACCGTGAAGACTGGCAGGGCTCCCTGGCTATCGGCCCGACCTGGGGCTACAACCTCAACCAGTCCCCGGAAAGCGAGGTGACTTATCGCTACGTCACCCCCGACGAAACCATCTACGTCAAACGCTCACTGCCCAAGGCCGTGTCTGCCCACGGCGCGGACTACGAGGCCACGCTCAACAAACGCGTGGCCATCAGCGGCCATCACGGGGTGTTCATGCGCTCGCTGCTCTATGGCCAGGCCTATGAAAAACAGAGCAAATACAACGAAGGCACCCTCATCAATAACGCCGGCTATAGCTACCACGACGCCAAAAACCAGTACGCCCTCGGGCCGTCGTTTGAATTCAATACGATTGGTGACAACGCCATGTACAGCGCCTGGGGGCTGCGCGGCGAATGGATTCATACACTGTCGGCCACACGTATGTTCAAGCTGGAAGGCGAATACAAGGATATGGCCTACAAACACGAGATCAATAGCAACCTCGACGGCGGCATCAGTTCGGTCTACGCCACCCTGTGGCAGGCCCTGCCCCAGCGGTGGACGCTGTTCGGCGGCGTAGACCTGAGCGACCGCAACACCCAGGACCGCACGGCGGCCTACCTGCAAAAGGGCGTGCGGCTAGGGGTGGCGAAGGATTTCGAGGTGGGCGTCAGCGCCGTGCTGTTCGCCTCGTACCGCAAACGCCAATACGATGCCTACAGCGCTATCGTCGATGACCGACGCAATGAGAAAGAACAAGGCTACACCTTTATCCTACGTGCCCCACGCCTGGCGGTGCTGGATGCGGTGCCCAGCCTGACGGTCAAGTACAACAAGGTTGTCAGTAATGTGGATTGGCTTTATTCCTACGACAAAAACAGCATCAGCCTAAAGCTAGAAAAGCAGTTTTAACCGGCTTCACCGGGTTTTCTATTTCGCGGTTGCACTTATAGCGAGCTACTGTATAAAACGCCCCTATAAACCGCGCCATCTAGCATGAGGATCCCGGCCGTGGAAGAAGTCATCGAACAATTGCGTGAAGCCAACGAACCGGTACCGGTTCCTCTGGAACTGCCCGACGAAGACCAGTTGGTGGAAGTCGAAGAACAGCTGTTTATCAACATCCCGTTTGTCTTCAAGGAATTCCTGCTGACCGTCAGCGATGTGGTGTATGGCAGCCTGGAGCCGGTGACCATCACCGACCCCCAGTCCCACACCTATCTGCCGGAAGTCGCCGCCAATGCCTGGGATATCGGCGTGCCTCGCGAGCTGATCCCGATTTGCCAGGACGGCGACGACTACTACTGCGTCGAAGAAGACGGCACGGTGGTGTTGTGGTCCGGCGAAGAGGAACTGGTGACCGAAGAGTCCTGGGAGTCGGTGTGGCACTGGGCACGGGACGTGTGGCTGGAAAGCTGATCCCAAGCCTGTGACAAGCCGGTTTACGTGGCGATGGGCTTGCCCCCTCGCCACATACGGTCAGTGCTCCGGCGTGTCCTTGTGATTGTCCAGGGTCTCCAGCAAGGCTACCTGCATGCGCGTATGGATGCGGATGAACCAGCGCCAGAGCACGGCGGCCACTGCCGCCGCCACCACGGCAATCAACACCAGCAACTTGTTGGTCGGCAGGATACTGGCCGACAAGGCTGCCAATAGCAGAAAAATTACCAACAGCGAGAGGATCGGGATCAGTTCGGCAATCACCCGACGCACGCGCTGGGTATGACGCCCGGCCATTTCCGGCTTCACACTCATCTCCGCCAGCAACATCGACAGCGCCTTGAGCTTGCGATACGCGGCGATCAAAAATGGCAGCGACAGCAACAACGCAGCGCCCCAGATCAATGCCTTCTGCCAACTTGGATCACTGATCCAGCCTTGCAGATACCCGCCAATCCGCGCGGCGAAAAAGCTACCGGTAAAGAAGATTGCCACCACCAGCGCCAGGTTCACCCCCACCTGTAGGATGATCTTGCGGATCATCGACGCCAGCATCGCGCCTTCGCCCTGGGGTTGGATGCTGCGCAGCCATTCGCCATACAGGCCAAACACCCGGCTCAGGCGCTGCGGCATCACTGCCGCGATCTTCAAGGACAACGGGTCGGCGCCACGAATCAGGTACGGCGTGAGCAAGGTGGTAATCGCCGACACGGCCACCGCCACCGGGTAGAGAAAGTCGCTGGTGACCTGCAAGGTCATCCCCAGCGCCGCAATGATGAAAGAAAATTCGCCAATCTGTGACAGCCCCATGCCCACCCGCAACGAGGTGCGGCCGTCGTTACCGGCGATAAACGCGCCAAGACCACAGGACAGCATCTTGCCCAGCACCACGGCCACGGTAATCACCGCAATCGGCCACGCGTATTGCAGCAGGATCTGCGGGTCGATCATCAAGCCGATGGCCACAAAGAAGATCGCGCTGAACATGTCGCGAACCGGCTCGATCAGGCGCTCGATTTTCAGCAGCTGCCGGGATTCGGCCATGATCGCACCGATCAGGAAGGCGCCCAGCACCATGCTGTACTCCAGCTTGACCACCAGCAGGCAAAAACCGAAACACAGGCCCAGGACGGTGATCAGCAACATCTCGTTGCTTTCAAACTTGGCCACGTAGGCCAGCAGCCGTGGCACCAGCAAGATGCCGATCACCAGAGCCACGATCATGAACAGTGAAAGCTTGCCGACCGTGGAAAACACCTCGCCGGAACTGACCGTACCGCTGACAGCGATACTCGACAGCAGGGCGATGATGCCAATGCCCAGAATGTCTTCGACGATCAGCACGCCAAAGATCAGTTGGGCAAAGCGCTGGTTTTTCATCTTCAGGTCGTTGAGGGCCTTGACGATGATGGTGGTCGAGGAAATCGCCAGGATCGCGCCGAGGAACAGCGAGTCCATGGTGTTCCAGTCGAACCATTGGCCAATTTCGTAGCCAATCCAGATCATCAGGATGATTTCCAGGAAGGCCGCGATAAACGCCGTGGCGCCCACCTTGAACAGCTTGCGCAGGCTGAACTCCAGGCCCAGGCAGAACATCAGGAAGATCACCCCCAGCTCAGCCAGGGTCTTGATGGTGTCTTCGTCGTGGATCAGGCCGAATGGCGGGGTGTGCGGGCCGATGATAAAGCCGGCGACGATGTACCCCAGGACGACCGGCTGCTTGAGACGGTGGAACAGGATGGTCACCACCCCTGCCACGAGCATGATCACCGCCAAGTCCTGGATAAAGCTGATGGCGTGCATGGCGAGGGGCTCCTTGAGGGTACTGGCACGTTCCCAGGTTCCACGCAGCCGCCACAATGGCGCGCAATGTGCGGAAGGAAAAGTCTGTGTTATTCGTAAGAAATGCCCTTGAAATGAGCTTTTCAAGGGTAACACCGCGACTTGCGGCAGAAAGCCGGTGCAATATATGGAAACAGATCGACCCGGGCGTGACGGCAAGCCCCGCCCCGGCGTCCCGTAAGGGATGGCGCTGTAATGATTCCAGCATCCGCAGAGGTGCCCCCCAACCAATGCCTACAACCGTGAGTGTGCTATGGAACCCGGAAACGCCCAGCTGTCGATGACGGTATTGATGACCCCTGATATGGCCAATTTTTCAGGCAATGTCCACGGTGGCACCCTGCTCAAATACCTCGACGAAGTGGCCTACGCCTGCGCCAGCCGTTATGCCGGCCGCTACGTAGTCACACTGTCGGTGGACCAGGTGACTTTTCGCGAGCCGATCCATGTAGGTGAGCTCGTGACATTCCTGGCTTCGGTCAACTACACCGGCAATACGTCGATGGAAGTGGGGGTCAAGGTCGTCACCGAGAACATCCGCGAGCGTTCGGTACGCCATACCAACAGTTGCTTCTTCACCATGGTCGCCGTCGACGACGACCGCAAACCGACCGCCGTGCCCACGTTGCAGCCACAGAGCAGTGAAGACAAGCGCCGGTTTATCCAGGCCAAACAGCGCCGGCAGGTTCGCCAGGAGCTGGAGAAGCGCTACCAGGAGATCAAGGCTGACACTCTCTGATCCCAGGCTGTGGACCCCACATTGGGCTGGTGGTGTTAGAGGCTGATCGGCGTGGCTTCAAAGCGCACACGCGGATGGGCGATGCGGTCCTGGGCCCGCACCAATTCCAACTCGTAGCTGGCGCACGCCTGGGTTTCCAGCAGTACTTCGTGCACGGCTGCGGCAGTGAACTCGAAGGCCGCCAGCAGGCTGTCGCCCAGCAACACCCGCGCCAGGAACAGGCCCGACGTCAGATCGCCGACCCCCACCGGCTGGCGCGCAAAGGCCAGCAATGGCCGACGCAGGTGCCAACTGCCTTCAGCCGTCACCAGCAGCATCTCGAAACCCTCTGCCAGCTTGCCTGGATAATCCAAGTGCTTGACCAGCACCGCTTTCGGTCCACGGGCCAGCAGGGCCCGCGCCATGCCCAGGCAATCGAACAGCGACTGCGGTTTACGCCCGCAAAAACTGTCCAGCTCCAATTGGTTGGGGCACAAGAAGTCAGCCATGGCCAGCGCTTCGTCCAGCAAAAAATCACTGACTTCCTGGGGCACAATGCAGCCTTTTTCCGGGTGGCCCATTACCGGGTCGCACAGGTACAGGGCCTTGGGGTTGATCGCCTTGATCCGTGCCACACCGCTCAGGATCGCCCGGCCCTGGGCGGCGCTGCCCAGGTAGCCGGACAGCACTGCATCGCAGTTGCCCAGCTCGCCAATCGCCGCAATCCCCTCCACCAGCGCAGGAATTTGCTGCGGCGCCAACACTTCTCCCGCCCACTGGCCATACTGGGTATGGTTGGAGAACTGCACAGTGTTGAGCGGCCAGACATTCACCCCCACCCGCTGCATGGGAAACACGGCGGCGCTGTTGCCGGCATGGCCGAAGACCACATGGGACTGGATCGCAAGCAGATGAGGAGTACGTTTCATGCAGGAAACTTCCGTAAAACCGTTAAATTCTGGCCGCGCAGTATGCGACTAAAAGCAGCCTGTACGACAGACCGGAGACACAGTTAAGCTGGCCTTACTTTGTTGGAGCAAATCGCATGCTGACCCTGGGAAATATCTTTGTGCTGATGCTGCTAGCGGCGGCTGCCGCCTGGGTGTGGCACAACCACGGCTTGCGCGAGCGCGCGCTGGAGAGGGTCAAACAGCATTGCGCCAAGCTCGACATCGAACTGCTCGATGGTGCCGTGGCCTTGAAACACATCGGTTTCGTCAAGGACGCCAGCGGCCGACGGCGTTTGGCGCGGGTCTACAACTTTGAATTCACCGTGACCGGCGAAGCCCGCCATCCCGGCACCATTACCCAGTTTGGGGCCCACAGTGCGCAGATCGAACTGGCGCCCTACCCGTTTGAAATAAAGACGCCACAGCCCAGCGCCGAAGTGATTGAACTGAGCCAGTGGCGCCAGGAGCACGGCAAGGGCCGTCACTGACGGCAAGCGGCCAGGGCTTTTTGCAGTGCTGTCACGTCCTGCTCTTCGCGAAAGATCAGCTCGATGCGCGAGTCCCGGCGCCATTCGCTGGGCTGCCAGGTGAGCGTGGTGTTATCCACAGCGTTGGCCGAGACCCAACCCGCGGCGCTGTGGATAACCAATTTGGCACGACGCCAGTCCAGGCCCTGCAAGCATTGCCGCAGCAGCGTGGGGTCGAACTGCTGGCTCGGGTGCCAGCGCCAACCGATGCTCCAGCCCCCCTCCTGGGCCTGATGCAGGCAAATCGGCACACACGGATCACTCCAGATTGCCGGGATTTGCGCCACTCCCTTGGGCACTTGAAAGTTATCCACAGCCGCCCCGGCCTGTGCGCCAAACCCCGGTAGCCGAGCCAATGGCAACTGCGCCTGCCGCGCCCAGTAAACCTCGCAGGCCGGCAGTGCCCTTTCGATCGCGGTTCGTTGCGCGGGGTCCAGCCCTTCTTCCTTGTTCAGCACCAGCAACCCGGCGCTGGCCAATGCCTCGCGTTGCGCGTCGGGCAACGGTCTGCCCGCCGCCAGTGCCTGGGCGTCGAGTACCAGCACACAAGGCTGGACGGCAAGCACGGTTTGCCAGGGCGCCTGGCGCAACTGCGCAAGCAATTGCGCCGGGTGCCCCAACCCCGAGGGCTCGATAAACAGCCGGTCCGGCTTGGCCTTACGCAGTAGGCGGCCCAGCCCTATCTGGAACGGCGCACCATTCACACAACACAAACAGCCACCGGCCACTTCGCCAAGGGCAATGCCGTCGTCATCCAGGGTCAGCAGCGCGGCATCCAGGCCGATCTGCCCGAACTCATTGATCAACACGGCCCAGCGCTCGTTGGCCGGACGCTGGGTGAACAGGTGTTTGATCAAACTGGTCTTGCCGGCCCCCAATGGGCCGGCAATCACATGCGTGGGAATATTCTGCAGCATCGTGGACATTATTCAGGCCGTGTAGAGACGCTTGATCCTACCCGGTTATGCCAGCCAATCCAGCGTCAGAATCAGCCGTCGCTCGTTGGCGGCCAGCGTCGGCGAGCGGTGAATCAAGCCATAGCCTTCATTGCCGCGCCACTTTTCGCCCTTGAGCAGGGCGACTTCGCCACAGTGGATCTGCTCGATACGCTCGCGGGGTTCCGCGTCTGCCTGGCTCAACTGGCGCCGGTCCATCACCCCTTCGCGCAGCCATTGGCTGCCGATGCCGGCATAGGTGGTGATCAAACGCACGGGCACGTGATCGACGTGAAAGCGCGGGCACATGGCCTTGTCCAGCAGCCTCAGCCGCACGCCAATACGCTTGGCGCCCAACAGGCAGGCAAAAGCACTGATCAGCCAGGCAACATCAGCGATAAAGCCTTCGTAGCCCTCAAGGTCACGACAGCCTGCGGCCAGCCCCTGCAAGTTGGGTTCGGCGTCTTCGCTGTCCAACTCCACCACCAGCGACTCGGCGAGCGGCTCGCCCAGCGAGACCAGCAACGCGCCAAACTCGGCGATGTGCAGCGGCAACTGGCGCTGCCACAGCGCCAGGTTGACGCCGTTATCCAGGATGTCGGCGAGGGCCAACGGGGTTTCCCCACGGGTCTGGCGAATCACCGGGCGCAGTTGAATCACAGGTGCCAGCATCAGGCGGCTGCCTCCTCGTACCAAGGGCCAAAAGGATCGACCAGCAGGCCCCAACCTTCGGCGCCCAGGGCCATCTCTTCATCCGTCAGCAGGCACGCGTCCAGTTCCATACGCATCTGCACAAAATCGATGTTCTGCCCGATAAACACCAGTTCCTGGCGGCAATCGCCGGTGCTCAGTTGCCAGTTACCCATGATTGCCGCGACGCTTTCCTGGTCCTCGGGCCATTGGCTTTTCGGCACAAAGCGCCACCAGCGACCGGCAAAACCATGGCGCATCAGGCCACCGGCCTGGGACCAACTGCCAGCGTCGCGGTGCTTGCTGGCCAGCCAGAAAAAACCCTTGGAGCGCAGCAGTTTGCCATTGCTCCACGGGCGGTCGATAAAGTCGAAAAAACGCTGGGGATGGAATGGCCGGCGCGCCCGATAAGCCGTGGAGGCGATGCCATATTCCTCGGTTTCCGGCACATGTTCGCCGCGCAGCTCCTGCAACCAGCCCGGCGCCTGGGCCGCGCGCTCAAAATCAAAACGCCCGGTATTGAGGATCTCGGCCAGCGGCACCTCGCCCATCACCATGGGGATAATGCGCGCCTGGGCATTCAGGCGCTCCAGGATGGCCACCAGTTCTTCACGTTCGTGGCGGCTGATCAGGTCGATCTTGCTGATCAGAATGACGTCGGCGAACTCGATCTGTTCAATCAGCAGGTCGGTGATGGAGCGTTCATCGTCCTCACCCAACGTTTCGCCGCGGGACGCCAGGCTTTCGGCCGCCTGGTAATCGAGCAGGAAGTTCATGCCGTCGACCACGGTGACCATGGTGTCGAGCCGCGCAATATCCGCCAGGCTCTGGCCGTTTTCATCGCGAAAGGTGAAGGTTTCCGCCACCGGCAGCGGCTCGGAAATGCCGGTGGATTCGATCAGCAGGTAATCGAACCGACCCTCCCTGGCGAGCTTTCCTACCTCGACCAGCAAGTCTTCGCGCAAGGTGCAGCAGATGCAGCCGTTGCTCATCTCCACCAGTTTTTCTTCGGCGCGATTGAGGCTGACGTCGCGCTGGACTGCGGCGCCATCAATGTTGATTTCGCTCATATCGTTGACGATCACCGCCACCCGCAGATTTTCGCGGTTGCGCAGGACGTAATTGAGCAGCGTACTTTTACCGGCGCCGAGAAAGCCGGAGAGCACAGTAACGGGTAGACGGTCGGTCATCGGGTGTTCCTCATCAGGGTGGCCGGTCAAATCGCCCGTTGATGGCGTTCGCGCAGCTCTTCACGTTCTTTGGCTTCGATACACAGGGTGGCGGTGGGCCGCAGCAACAGACGCTGGAGGCCAATCGGCTCGCCCGTCTCGCGGCACCAGCCGTATTCACCACGCGCCAGGAGCTCAAGGGCTTCGTCGATCTTGTCCAGCAGCTTCTTTTCCCGCTCCAGCAGGCGCAATTGCCACTGGCGCTGTTCTTCGGCACTGCCGATATCGGCGAGGTCGCTGTTGGGCTCTTGCTCGCGCAGCACGATAAATTCGGCTTCGATGCGCGCTTGCAGGTCATCGCGCTGGGCCAATAGCCGCTCGCGGAAAAAGGCTTGCTGGGCCTCATTCATGTAATCCGCAGGCGGTTGGGCAAGCAGGTCTTGTTCAGTCATCGGGACGGTTCACGGGTCAGGCTGTGCTTTTATGTTATAGTATAACAATACAAATAAGCCAATCCCCTCTTGCCCGTCGCGACGAAGGGCGCAATCCTTGAGCCCCTCCATGCCCCGAGAACCGCGATGAGATACCTGTTATGCAGCGTGTTGCTGCTGGTGGCGACCCAGGTCAGCGCTCAAGTGCCCGGCCCGCTGGCCACCTGCACCCGCAGTGCCACCCTGTTGGCCTGCGTCGATGCCCAGGGCAATGCCTACAGTGTCGCGACCGCAGGCAACACCACGTATTTGCGCGGGTTCGAGGTGATCGGCAAGCGCTACTGGGCGCAGACTAATAGCCGCTATGGCCAATTGACGTTCTTTACCGGGCTGGCCTCAGACGGTGAAGCTTGGGTCGGCTACACACGGCGTGTGGGCTGGACCACGATCAACCGGTTTTCCAGTTCGGGGGGCTCCAGCGCCAAGTTCACCTGCAGCCGGATCAGTGGGTGCTAGGCCTGTCGTAGAAAAATAATCGTCGGTTCAATTGTTATAATATAACATGTCGAATTATTTTCAACGACGGACCTGCTCATGAATGCGCTGACTCTGCCGGATATCGCCGCGCAGGCTTCTCGCCAAGCCTTGCCTCTCGACTGGGTGGGCATGTGCGGCATTGCCCTTCCTATCCTGATCGACGGCCAACGCTTGAGCGCCAAGACCGATGCGGGCGTGAGCCTGGATGACGGCGCGGCGCGCGGCATTCATATGTCGCGCCTGTACCTGGCGCTGGCAATGCTTGAGCAACAAGACCTGCGGCCGGCGCTGTTGCGCCAGGTGTTGCAGCAATTCCTCGATAGCCACGAAGGGTTATCGAGCAGCGCCTACCTGCGGATTCATAGCGATTTGCTGCTTAAACGCCCGGCCTTGGTCAGCCCACTATCAGGCTGGAAGACCTACCCAGTGACCATCGAAGCGCGTCTGGAAAAACAGATGTTCCACGTGGAACTAAAAATTGACGTGAGCTACTCCTCAACCTGTCCGTGCTCAGCCGCCCTCGCCAGGCAGTTGATTCAACAGCAATTTGTCGATGATTTCGCCAACACCTCATTGCAACACGAAGAGGTATTGGCCTGGCTGGGCAGCCCCAACGGCATCGTCGCCACCCCCCACAGCCAACGCAGCAGTGCGCTGTTGCAGGTCCATCTGCAACCCGGCGTTCAAGCCTTGCCCCTGACTGACGTGATTGACCAGGCTGAAGCAGCCCTCGGCACCGCCGTACAGACCGCCGTAAAACGCGCCGATGAACAAGCCTTCGCCTTGGCCAATGGCCAGAACCTGATGTTCTGCGAGGACGCCGCTCGCCGCCTGAATCTGGCGCTAAAACGTTTGGATACGGTGCAAGCCTTTCACCTGAAGGTCATCCACGCCGAAAGCCTGCACGCCCATGACGCGGTGGCCGAGAGCCGTTGGACGAGGGCGGCCTTGGGCACACCATGAAGCTGACAATGCTCGACCTGGAAACCGCCGCCGTGGGCAGCCGCTTTCCCCTGGCCCCGGTGCTGGAGGCCTTGCCGTGGAACCGTGACGGACTGATCGCCGCCATTGCCCAGCAACACGGCAGCGGCGAGGTGTTGATGCTGGCCTGGATGAACCGCCGGGCCCTCGACGAAACCCTCGCCAGCGGCCAGGTCTGCTACTGGTCACGCTCACGCCAGCAGTTGTGGCGCAAAGGCGAAAGCTCCGGCCACTGGCAGCAATTGATCGAAGCACGCCTGGACTGCGACGGCGATGCCATCTTGCTGATCGTCGACCAACAAGGCCCGGCCTGCCATACCGGCCGCCCCACCTGCTTTTACAACGCCATCGAAGACGACCAAGTGCATATCCTCACCGCGCCCCTCAAGGAACCTGCTGCATGATCCGCAAGAACCCTTCCGGCGATCTGCCGGTGATTGCCGAATCGGCCTACGTGGATAAAACCGCGATCATCTGCGGCAAGGTGATCATCGGCGAGAACGTATTTGTCGGCCCCTATGCGGTGATCCGCGCCGACGAAGTCAACGCCGACGGCGCCATGGACCCGATCACCATCGGCGCCAACTCCAATATTCAGGACGGCGTGGTGATCCACTCCAAATCCGGGGCGGCGGTGACCATCGGCGAATTCACCTCCATCGCCCATCGCTCGATTGTCCACGGCCCGTGCACCGTCGGCGACCGCGTGTTTATCGGCTTCAACAGCGTGCTGTTCAACTGCGTGGTTGGCGACGGCTGCGTGGTGCGGCACAACTCGGTGGTCGATGGCCGCGACTTGCCGGCCGCCTTCTACGTGCCGTCCACCACCCGTATCGGGCCCAATACCGACCTGTCGCAGTTCCCGCCCGTCAGCGTCAGCGCGTCGGAGTTTTCCGAAGACGTGGCGCGCACCAATGTCGACCTGGTGCGTGGCTACAAAGCCCTGCAAAACGAGTTCTGAACATGAGCCGCCTGCTGATCCGCAACGCCCGCCTGGTGAATGAGGGCCGGGAATTCGACGCCGACGTGCTGGTCGCCAACGGCCGTATCGAAAACATCGCCAGTAGTCTCCTGGGGCAAACGGCCGAGATCGAGATCGATGCCCAAGGCCAATGGTTGCTGCCGGGCATGATCGACGACCAGGTGCATTTCCGCGAACCGGGGGCATCGGACAAAGGCAGTTTCTACAGCGAGTCCCGCGCCGCGGTGGCCGGTGGCATCACCAGTTTCATGGACATGCCCAATACCCAACCGGCGACCCTGACCCTGGAAGCCCTGGCCGACAAGAAACGCCGCGCCGCGCTGCACTCGGTGGCCAATTATGGGTTTCACTTTGGCGTCAGCAACGACAACCTCGACACCGTGGCCGCCCTGGATCCGCGGCAGGTCGCCGGGGTCAAAGTCTTCATGGGCGCCTCCACCGGCAATATGCTGGTGGATGATCCAAGGGTTCTGGAGCGCCTGTTTGCCGAGGTGCCGACCATTCTCCTGGCCCATTGCGAACACACGCCGAGCATCCAGGCCAATGAGCAACGTTTGCGAAACCGGTTTGGCGAGGCAATCCCCGCCGTCGCCCACCCATTGATTCGCGACGCCGAAGCCTGCTATCGCTCCTCGTCCCTGGCCGTGGAATTGGCGCGCCGCCACGGTACGCGCCTGCATGTATTGCACCTGACCAGCGCCCGGGAACTGCCACTGTTTGAAGACAAACCGCTAGCAGAAAAACGCATCACTGCAGAAGTGTGCGTGCATCACCTGCTGTTCGATGACCGCGACTACGCCCACCTTGGGCACCAGATCAAATGCAACCCGGCGATCAAGACCCGCGCCGACCGCAATGCCCTGCGCCTGGCACTGCTAAGCGATCGCCTGGATGTGATCGGCACCGACCATGCACCTCATACCTGGGAGCAAAAACAACGGGTGTACCGCGAAGCGCCTGCGGGATTGCCCCTGGTGCAACATGCGCTGCCCGCATTGCTGGAATTGGTGGCTGACGGCCTGTTGCCCCTGACCACCCTGGTGGCGAAAACCAGTCATCGCGTCGCCGACCTGTTCGCCATTCCTGATCGGGGTTATCTACGCGAGGGCTACTGGGCCGACCTGGTACTGATCAAGCCCGAGCCCGCAGGCAAGCCGGTGAGCAGCCAGCCGATCCTCGCCCGCTGCGGCTGGACACCCTTTGCCGGGCGCAGCTTTCGCCATAGCGTCAGCACTACCCTGGTGTCAGGCCATGTGGCCTGGCACCAGGGGCAGGTGATTGACAGTTGCCAGGGGCTGCCCCTGCATTTTCTGCGCTAAAACCCAGGAGCCGTTCAGGCGCGGGGCTTGACCGTGCCGCAGTCGTTGCCCAGCCACTGTGCCTGGGTGTCGAGGCTGCCGTTCTGCTGCACGCCGGTGGCATTGAAAGTACCGTTGACCGTGGTGGTGAATGCCTTCTGGCTCTGGAATGTGGCCACGCCCGTGCCCTGGGCTTTCGGGCAGCTGAAGCGGAATTTCCACTGGTTGCCAGTCTTGTCGGTTACCTCTTGCTTGCAACCCGATTGCGGGTCGGTCAGCGGGATGGTATCGGAGGCCACCTGGGCCGGCGTCAGGCAGACCTGCACGCCTTTGCCGGCCATGGTGATGCCCTGTTTTTCCAGCATCGCGCGCTGTTCCGGGGTCATCTGTTGTTTCAGTTGGCCGAGGATCAACGACAAGTCCGGCAGGTTCTGGTTATCGACTTTCATATTGCTGGTGGTCAATTCCCACAAGCCCGGCGCCAACATCTGCGCCTGCGCTGCCACAGGCAGCGTCAACCCTACAACCATGGCCAAACCAAGCAGACGAGCATTCATCGGGTAACTCCTGGGTAATTGTCGGCGTTAGACGTCGCAAAGCGCTCGGCGTTGCATGCTCAATAAAATAGCGACAATCGCCGTCGAACATGGTCTGTTACGCATTGGATCGTCAGGAGTATCGTTGTCCATGGATTTCTTCGGCCCGCATTTGCTTGGCTACTTTATCGCCACCCTGCATTTTCTCGGCTCCCTGGCCGCCCTGCACGCGGTGCTGACCGTGCGTACCGCCCAAGGCTCGATTGCCTGGGCACTGTCGCTGATGTTCATGCCGTACCTGACGCTGATCCCCTACCTGATCTTTGGCCGCAGCAGCTTCGATGCCTATATCCAGGCCCGGCGCCAGGCCAACCAGGAAATGCACAAGGCCATCACCGAATTGAACTGGCGCCCCTGGGTCGAAGAAGCCCTGGCCGCGCGCAACTCCCACGCCTATGCCTCGCTGCGCGCCATGCCCAAGCTGGGACGCATGCCGTGCCTGGCCAATAACCAGGTGCGTTTACTGGTCAATGGCGACGCCACCTTCAGCGCCATTTTCGACGCCATCCGCGCTGCCAAGACTGCGGTGCTGGTGCAGTTTTTCATCATTCATGACGATCAACTGGGGCGCCAGCTGCACAGCCTGCTCAAGGCCAAGGCCGCCGAGGGTGTGGCCATCTATGTGCTGTATGACCGCATCGGCAGCCATTCCCTGCCCCACGGTTATGTGCAATCGCTGCGTGACGCCGGGGTGCAGATCAAGGCGTTTGCCACCCGCAGCGGCTGGTTCAATCGCTTCCAGGTAAACTTCCGCAATCACCGCAAGATTGTCGTGGTCGATGGCCTGACCGGGTTTGTCGGCGGGCATAACGTCGGCGACGAATACATGGGCAAGAAACCACCGCTGGCCCCCTGGCGCGACACCCATGTGCAAGTCAGCGGCCCGGTGGTGGCGTGCCTGCAGGAGTCGTTTGCCGAAGACTGGTTCTGGGCCGCGCGTGAACTGCCGCCGCTGATCCTGCCCGACACCTATGCCGATGACGGCGTGCTCTGCCAATTGCTGGCCAGCGGTCCGGCGGACCCGTATGAGACCTGCTCGCTGTTTTTCGTCGAAGCCATTCATGCGGCGACTGAGCGGGTGTGGATCACCAGCCCGTATTTCATCCCTGACGAAGCCGTATTCGCCGCACTGCGCCTGGCGGTGTTGCGCGGCGTGGACGTGCGCCTGCTGCTGCCGTCACGCCCCGACCATCGCATTGTCTACGCCGCCTCCAGCCTGTACGCGATTGAGGCGGTGCGCGCCGGCGTGCGGGTATTCCGCTACAAGCCGGGGTTCTTGCATCAGAAAGTGGTGCTGGTAGACCGCGAAATCAGCGCCATCGGCAGTGCGAACCTGGACAACCGTTCGTTTCGCCTCAACTTTGAAGTGATGTTGCTGACCGTCGATAAAGCCTTCGCCAGCGAAGTGGAACATATGCTGCTGGACGACTTCGCCCAGGCCCACGAAACCAGCCAGGAAGAAAGCCAGCAGACCCGCCGCCTGCAGCAACTGGGGATGCGCGTGGCGCGGCTGATTTCCCCCATCCTATAAATTGCACCGGACAAAATGTGGGAGCTGGCTTGCCTGCGATTGCATCACTGCGTTGTAACTGAAAAAACTCGGTGTCTGCATCGCAGGCAAGCCAGCTCCCACACAAGCTCAGCTCCCACATTTAGTATTTCAACGTAGCCAAAGATCTCAGCGGTAGAGATCTTCCCGCGTCCACGGCAACTCATGGCTGCCATCGGCATGGGGCTTGACCGCCAGGATCTGGTGCAGGTTGATCCAGCCCCGGGCAAACGCATATGCGCAACCCGCCAGGTACAGGCGCCAGATACGCAGCGCCTGGGCCGGGACCATTTTTGCCGCCGCCTCCAGGTTGTCTTCCAGGCGCTCGCTCCAGTGGTCCAGGGTGCGTGCGTAATGCAGGCGCAGACTTTCCACGTCGACCACTTCCAGGCCGACTTCGCTGATTTCGGCGCTGATCATCACCAGGTGCGGCAGCTCGCCATTGGGGAACACGTAACGCTCGATAAAGTCCCCGGCACCACGCCCCACCGGGCGGCCATCGGTATGTTTGGCCGTGATGCCATGGTTGAGCACCAGGCCACCTTCACGCACGGCGCTAAACAGGGTCTGGCAGTACTGCGCCAGGTTGGCATGGCCGACATGTTCAAACATACCGACGCTGACCACTTTGTCGAACCGCCCGTCCTGTGGCAGGTCGCGGTAGTCGAGCAACGCCAGCTCCACCCGGTCTTCCAGGCCCTCGGCGAGCACCCGCTCCCTGGCCAATGCCAGTTGTTCCTTGCTCAGGGTGATGCCGAACACCTTGACCCCGAATTCACGCGCCGCATAACGCGCCAACCCGCCCCAGCCGCAACCGACATCCAGCAGATACTCCCCAGGCTGCAGGCGCAGCTTGCGGCACAGGTGGCGGAATTTGTCTTGTTGGGCCTGGTCGAGGGATTCGCTGCCGGTCTCGAAGTAACCGCAGGAATAGGCCATGTCACGGTCCAGCCAGAGCTGGTAGAACTCGTTCGACAGGTCGTAGTGGTAGGAAATCGCGGCGGCGTCCGTGGCCTTGTCGTGGATCGAGCGCACCGCCCCGGTGTGCTCAGCCTCCTCGACCAGGGCATGGCTCAATTCGTCACACACCCGGATAACATCACTGATGGAGCCTTCCAGCTCCAGTTTGCCTTCCACGAAGGCAGACCCCAGGGAGTCGAGCGTGGGATGGCTCAGTTGCGTCACCATCACCGGGTCCTTGACCACGATGGTGACGCTGGGCTCCGGGCCCAGGTTGAATTCATGGCCATCCCAGAGTCGCAGACGCAGCGGAAGCTGAAGATTCTGTAAGGCCGGTGGAAGTTGCGCAAACATGAGTAGTCCCCCTCGTTTCAGACGTCTGAAATGAGGGTAGACCATCCATAAAAAAGTAGCAGGCTATCGATTCAATAGCCCCATTCTATGGGGTCCGACATTGCAGCAAACCGTCCTGAACCCACTGTTTCAACCAGGTAACAGCTTGCAGCGGCGCGCCCTCTTGATAAGTGACTGCCAATTCGGCGCACAGTTCTGAAAACGTCCACCCCTTGTCGACCATCCCGGCCAGGGCATATGCCTCGGCGGGCTCCAGGCTGCGGTAGCGACACACCTGCTGGTCACGCCAGATCAGGCACACCTCGGCCAGCGGCAACGGCTGGCTGCCGGGAAACCCAGCCTGTGCCTTGACCGCACGCCAGATCTGCAGGCTGTTGAAGCGACACAACACCTGCTGCACTGCCGGCACCCACTCAACCTGCAACAATGGCCAGGCCTCGGGCGCCAGCCGGGCCATGTCCGGCAGGCTCAGGGGTTGGCCCGCAGGCGCATCAAACGCCAGGGTAAAGGCCCATTCCAGGCGCGCCAGCTCCACCAGGGGGGCGGCTTGTTCGGCGACCAGATGCTCGTCGATAAAGCCTGCAAACCGTTGCCCCAGCCAGCGCAAGCTGAAATGCGCCGATGGATAGCGCTGCACATAGGCCGCCACCAACCCGGCAAATTCATCATCCCCCAGCCAATGCCACACGGCCGGGAAATCCCCCTGCATCACTTCCAGCAAACGGGCCCGATAGGCGTTGTGATAGATCGCCAGGCCCGTCTCGACATCCAGGGTCGGGCCACCGATCAAGGTGCTGGCAAAACCACAGTTGCCAGCCTCTGCCAAGAGATGCCGTTCAAATGCCAGCTGCCAGTCGATCAGGCGCATAGCGACCTCCGGGCCAAGGCGCCAGCCCCCAACTCACGGGCCTTGCCCAGCTCATCGAGCAACTCGGCGAACGGCGGGAAGTGGTCATCACGCTCCAGCAAAGTGGCCACCGGCCCCAGGTGTTCCAGGGTCTGTTGAAACAGTTGCCACACCGGATCGCACACCGGATGGTCATGGGTATCGACCACGTAGTCGCCGTAGTCCATATGCCCGGCCAAATGCAGTTGGCGGATGCTCTGCGGCGGCAGGTTGCGAATAAAGGTCCAGGGGTCGAAGCCATGGTTGCGCGAGCTGACATACACGTTGTTGACGTCCAACAGCAGCTCGCAACCGCTGAGGTGGCTCAAGGCGCTGAGGAATTCCCACTCGGTGAATTCATCGTCCTTGGATCGCACATAACTGGAGACGTTTTCCAGCACCAATGGCCGCTGCAACACATCTTGTACCTGCCGCACACGGGCCGCGACGTGGCGCAGGCTTTCCCCGGTATAGGGCAGCGGCAACAAGTCATGCAGTTGATGGGCGTTGCCACGGCTCCAGCACAGGTGATCGGACACCCACGCCGGCTTGACCCGGTCGGCCAATTGCTTGAGTTGCTTGAGGTAATCCCTATCGAGGGCATGGGGCCCGCCGATCGACAGGGACACCCCATGCATCACCAACGGATAACGCTCGGCGATGGCGTCCAGGTAGTACAGGGCCTTGCCGCCCGGCACCAGATAATTCTCGGAGACGATTTCAAACCAGTCCACATCCGGCGACTGCTCGATAATCTGTTGATAGTAAGTGCTGCGTAATCCCAGGCCGTAGCCCAGGCAAGGAACCGATAGCGACATGACGAACTCCTGGAAAGTGTCCGCAGCGACGTGCACACCGCTGCGGGATCACGTATTCGCGGTTATTCGCCGACTTTGCCACCCGCCGCATCGCAGGCGGCCTTGGTCATGGCCTTGAAGCCATGGCCCTTGCAGACAGCCTGGCCTTTACAGGCGTTTTCGGCGGTCTTGCAGTCGTTCATGCCTTTGCAGGAGGTCACGCCATAGCAATGCACGTTCGCTTCATCGGCCGCCTGGACCTGAGTCGCGACACCGGCAAACATCGTGGCGGCAGCAATGGCCAGGGCAGCACCGGAAACGGCATTCTTGATATTCATTGTGGTATTCCTCATGGGTCTGTAGGGGGTCGGCTGAACGGTTTGTTCAGTCCCGACACAGCACTAGAGTGAGGTGCCTGAGAGGCGTTACAACGCTGTGAGAATTTTCGTGGTTTCCTGAGTCCTTGTAGGAACCATCACTAGTGCCCACCACGATTTATCGTCACACTCACACCAGATTTTTCGCGGGATCACGGACAAGGAAGCGTCACTCTCATGATTTCGATCTATCAGCTCAAACCGCGTTTTCAAAACCTGCTGCGGCCCCTGGTGCAGCGCCTGTATGACAACGGCACCACCGCCAACCAGATCACCGTGCTGGCCGGGATCGTGTCGTTGCTGGTGGGCCTGCTGGTCGCGGGTTTCGCCCAGTACGCCTGGGTGTTCGTATTGATCCCGTTGTGGATGATCCTGCGCATGGCCCTCAATGCCATCGACGGCATGCTCGCCCGGGAGTTCGGCCAGCAATCACGCCTGGGCGCCTACCTCAATGAACTGTGCGATGTGATCGCCGACAGTGTGCTGATCCTGCCGTTTGCGCTGATCCCCGGGGCCAGCCTGGCGCCGGTGTTGCTGGTGACGCTGCTGGCGGTGTTCAGCGAATACGCCGGCGTGCTCGGGCCCATGGTCGGTGCCTCGCGGCGTTATGACGGCCCCATGGGCAAGAGTGATCGTGCATTTGTCCTCGGTGTGCTGGCCACCGGCGTGGCCCTGGGCTGGCTCGGCGCAGGCTGGGTCGATGGGGTGATGTGGCTGGTGGCTGCACTGCTCGCCTATACCCTGGTCAATCGAGTGCGCCAGGGCCTTAAAGAACAACCCGACATCTCCCCGACGGCATAAGGATCTTGCGATGCGCGAACAGCAACAGCACACCTTCAGCACCCATGATGGCGTAGAGCTTTTCTATCGGCATTGGCCCGCGACCACCGCCACCGGGCCCGAGCCCGAGCCCGAGCCACGCCAGGCGATCCTGCTGTTCCATCGGGGCCACGAGCATTCCGGGCGCATTGCGCACCTGGTGGATGAACTGGACCTGCCGCACTTCGATTTCTTCGCCTGGGACGCCCGTGGCCACGGCCAGTCCCCCGGCGAGCGTGGCGACAGCCCAAGCTTTGCCACCAGCGCGCGGGATGTGCAGACCTTCTGCGACCATATCGGCAGCGCCTATGGCATCGCGTCAGACAACCTCGCCGTCATCGCCCAAAGCGTCGGCGCGGTGATCGCCGCCACCTGGGTCCATGACTACGCGCCGAACATCCGCGCCCTGGTGCTTGCCTCCCCGGCCTTCAAGGTCAAGCTCTACGTGCCCTTCGCCCGCCCGGGCCTGGCGTTGATGCGGCGCTTTCGCGGCAACTTTTTCGTCAACAGCTACGTCAAGGCCAAGTTCCTCAGCCATGACCCCGAGCGTGTCGCGTCCTATGACACTGACCCGCTGATCACCAAGGCGATCTCGGTGAATGTGCTGCTGGGCCTGTACGAAGCGGCCGACCGCGTAGTCGCCGATGCCCAGGCCATCCAGGTGCCGACCCAACTGCTGATCTCCGGCTCGGACTTTGTGGTGCATCGCAAACCCCAGCAACAGTTCTTCGAGCGCCTTGGCAGCCTGAAAAAGGAACTGCACATCCTCCCCGGCTTTTTCCACGACACCCTCGGCGAACGTGAGCGCGCCGTGGCGTTGGCCAGCGCCAGGCGTTTTATCCTGCAAAACTTTGCCCACCCGCTGGACCGCGCCAGCCTGCTGGATGCCGACAAGCTCGGCGCGACCTGCGCCGAATCCGAAGCCCTCGCCGCGCCGCTGCCGCGCAACTCGTTGCGCGACCTGTACTGGCGCATGACCCGCGCCAGCATGGGCCTGGGCCGCCAATTGTCCGAGGGGGTGAAGCTGGGCTTCGACACCGGTTTCGACTCGGGCAGCACCCTGGACTACGTGTACCGCAATACCCCCACCGGTAAGGGCGCGCTAGGGCGGATGATCGATACCAACTACCTGAACTCCATTGGCTGGCGCGGGATCCGCCAGCGCAAGCTGCATGCCGAAGAGTTGCTGCGCCTGGCCATGACCCAGCTGCGGGACGACGGGCGCGAGGTGCGTATCGTCGACATCGCCGCAGGGCACGGTCGGTACATTCTGGAAGCCTTGCAGGGCGTTTCCCCACTGCCGGAATCGATCCTGTTGCGCGACTACAGCGATATCAACGTGCGCGACGGTGGCGCGCTGATTCGCGAGAAAGGCCTGGGGGATATTGCGCAGTTCGTCAAAGGCGATGCCTTCGACCGGGCCGACCTGGCGGCACTGGCGCCCAAGCCGACGCTGGCGGTGGTGTCCGGGCTGTATGAGCTGTTTGCCGACAACGCCATGGTCGCAGGTTCCCTCGCTGGCCTGGCCGAAGCCGTGGAGCCCGGTGGCTACCTGGTGTACACCGGCCAACCGTGGCACCCGCAACTGGAACTGATCGCCCGTGCCCTGACCAGCCATCGCCAGGGCCAGGCCTGGGTGATGCGCCGTCGCAGCCAGGCGGAAATGGATCAACTGGTGGCAGCGGCGGGCTTTCGCAAGATCACCCAGCGTGTGGATGAGTGGGGCATTTTCAGCGTATCGCTGGCGCAGAAGATCTGACCATGCGCGAACCGGGCCTCTTCAAACCCGCGTTGCTGTGGCTGCTGCTGTTGGCGCCGCTGTTTTTCAGCACCTACAGCTTTGCCACCTGGGTCACCAGCCAACGCAGCGATGTCGGCACGTTGGTGTTCGGCTGGGAAACCCATATGCCGTTCTGGGCCTGGACCATCGTGCCCTATTGGTCGATCGACCTGCTCTACGGTTTCTCCCTGTTGCTGCCCAACAGCCGCCATGAGCTCAAGCAACATGCCCTGCGCCTGCTCAGTGCCCAGGTGATTGCCGTGAGCTGCTTCCTGCTCTGGCCGTTGCGCTTCACCTTTGAACGCCCGGAAATGGACGGCGTGTTCGGTTGGCTGTTCGCGGTGCTGGCGGGGTTCGACAAACCGTTCAACCAGGCGCCCTCGCTGCATATCGCCCTGCTGGTAATCCTGTGGGTCATGTACCAGCGGCATAGCCAAGGCCTGTGGCGCTGGCTGGTGCATGGCTGGTTTGCGCTGATTGGTATCTCGGTGCTGACCACTTACCAGCATCACTTTATCGACTTACCCACAGGTGCCCTGGCCGGCTGGCTGTGTGTGTGGCTCTGGCCGGTGGATCATCCAAGCCCGCTGCTGAATGCGCGCCTGGCCAAAGACCCGAAACGCTGGCGCCTGGGTGTGCGTTACGCCGTGGGCGCCCTGGTGCTGGCGATAGCGGCCTTTACCGGGGGCGGCGCCTGGTTATGGCTGCTGTGGCCTGCCGTTGCGGTGTTGCTGGTGGCGCTCAATTACTGGCTGCTGGGCGCCGCAGGCTTCCAGAAACGCGCCGATGGCCGCCTCAGCCCGGCAGCACGCTGGCTGTATGCGCCTTACCTCGCGGCGGCGTGGCTCAACTCGCGGCTGTGGACGCGCAAGCATCCACAGCCTGACCGGGTTGTGGATAACGTGTGGTTGGGGCGAATTCCGACGCCAGCACAGCTGAGTTCATTCAATGCGGTGGTCGATCTGTGTGCCGAGTTGCCTGTTTATCCACAAGGCCGCGCTTACCATGCCCTGCCCGTCCTCGACCTGACTGCCCCCACACCGGCACAGTGCCTGGAGGCGGCCCAAGCCATTGACCGCTTGCGCGAACACGGGCCGTTGCTGGTGTGCTGCGCCCTTGGCTACTCCCGCAGCGCCAGCGCCGTGGCGGCCTGGCTGCTGCACAGCGGGCGCGCCAGCACAGTGGATGAAGCGCTGGCTATTATTCGTACAGCACGACCGGATGTGGTCCTGCACGCCAATCATCGTCAAGCCTTGGGAGCACTGCCTTATGCCCGCTGATATGCAACTCCAGGTGGTCGCCAGCCTGCTACGCCGGGGCCGCTCCCTGGATCAGTTATCCACAGGCCTGACCCTGCTCGGGGTGCTGTTTGGCCTGGCGCAATGGTTGATGGTCAGCATCACGCCGATCTGCCTGCTGCTGAGCCTGTGGATGATTATCCTCGGGCTGCTGCAAAAGTACTGGGCACTACGGGTGGCCTTCGACGCCGATCTGTTTGCGCTGATGGCCAAGGACATAGAACGTACCAGCGAACTGGACCAGACCCTACAGACCCTGGGCCTGCAACCCGCCAACCGCCCCAGCCGGCCCTGGACCGAACGCCGGCGTGGCGCCCTCAAGTTATTGCGCAAACAGGCTTACCTGCTGGGCGCGCAAGTGTTACTGACATTGGCCGTCATCCTGGCCAGCCCGTGGCTGCCCTTCGCCGGATAAGGAATCCTCATGCTCGAACCCCTGGTCGCGACCCTGATTACCTCCATGGCCCGCACAGTAACCGGCGCCCGCAGCCTGTGGCTGGGCTGCGCCCCGGAACCCGTGCAGCGCATCTATTTTGCCAACCACAGCAGCCACGGCGACTTCGTGCTGCTGTGGGCGTCGTTGCCGCAAAACCTGCGCAAAGCCACGCGCCCGGTGGCCGGCACCGACTACTGGAACAAGAGTGCACTGCGCCGCTACATCATCAACCGGGTGTTCAACGGCGTGCTGATCGACCGCGAACGCAAAGACCCTGTGGATAACCCGTTGCAACCGATGCTCGAAGCCCTGGAGCACGGCGACTCGCTGATCATATTCCCCGAAGGCACGCGCAACCTGGAAGATGGCCTGTTGCCTTTCAAGAGTGGCCTGTATCACCTGGCAAAAAGTTATCCACAGGCGCAACTGATCCCGGTGTGGATCGCCAACCTCAACCGTGTGATGCCCAAGGGCCGTGTGCTGCCGCTGCCGCTGTTGTGCACCACCAGTTTTGGCGCACCGCTGCAGCTTGCAGACGGTGAAGACAAAACCCTGTTTCTCGCCCGCAGCCGCGACGCCCTGCTCGCCCTCGCCCCGGAGCCTTCCTGACATGGATAGCCAAACCCTGATGTTGTTCGGCGGCATCGGCCTGATCCTGGTGCTCGCCTCGTTGATCGGCCTGATCCTCAAGCTGCGCACCCGTGGCACACCCAACGCGGTGATCGACAACCTCAACGCCCGCATCAATGCCTGGTGGGTGATGGTGGTGATGATCGGCATCGCCTTCTGGCTCGGCACCGGCGCGGTAATCCTGCTGTTCTACGCCGTATCGTTCTACGCCCTGCGCGAATTCCTCACCCTCACACCCACTCGCCGCAGCGACTACCCGGCACTGGTCGCCGCGTTCTACCTGGCGCTGCCCCTGCAATACCTGCTGATCTACTTTGACTGGTACGGCCTGTTCTCGATCTTTATCCCGGTCTACGTGTTCCTGCTGCTGCCCATCCTGGCCTCGCTGGGCGGCGACAGCACGCACTTCCTGGAACGAGCGTCGAAAGTGCAGTGGGGGCTGATGATCGCGGTGTTCTGCGTGTCCTTCGTGCCTGCCCTGCTGACCCTCGATATCGTCGGCTACGAGGGCCGCAACCTGCTGCTGATCGCCTACCTGGTGATCGTGGTGCAGCTCTCGGATGTATTGCAGTACGTGTGCGGCAAACTGTTCGGCAAACACAAGATCGCGCCCAACCTGTCACCGTCGAAAACCGTCGAAGGCTTTGTCGGCGGGATCCTGCTGTCCTCCCTGATCGGCGCAGCGCTGTGGTGGACCACCCCGTTCAACCCCTGGCAGTCCTTCCTGATTGCACTGCTGATCAACCTGCTGGGTTTTGCCGGCGGGATTGTGATGTCGGCGATCAAGCGCGACCGAGGTGTGAAGGACTGGGGACATATGATCGAAGGACACGGCGGGATGCTGGATCGGCTGGATTCGGTGTGTTTTGCGGCGCCGATTTTCTTTCATTTGGTGCGGTATTGGTGGACTTGAGTAGCACCCCTCCGTACTGAAACGACAAGACCCGATGTCCGCCAGGGACATCGGGTCTTGTGGGTTGCGAGCACCTTATATCAGTGCTGTCGCTGGTAGAGCCCCAGGTTATCGACCTTGAAACTGCTGCAAGCGCCGGCATTGTCCAGATCAATCCGGATACCCTTCACATGCTGCAACATCAACCAACGCGGTGATGCATCCAGTGGCACGATCAACGTCCCGTCCTCTGCATTGAAACGGACACTGGAGGCCTCGAACGGCCCTTGCTGCCCATCACCCCACCAGAACACCTGCATACGCGGCTCGGCGGCGCGGCCTGAGCAGCGGAACTCGAACTTGAGCAGGCCTGCGTCGTGACCAGACAGATTCAGCATCGCAAGATCGAAACTCATCGACGGATCACTGCCATCCACTCGGTAGCTGCTTTCTTGTGCCACCAACTGATTGAGGTTCGGCTTTACGTCATCCAGATTATTGATCAGTGCCATCTTGTTGCTCAGGGAGACTTGGGAACGGCCCCAGGCAACTGGGATTTTCTTCAGGTCCGGTGATGCAAAAGCTCGCTGCAGCAAAGCTGCCTGGTATTCGGCAATCGCTTCGGGGCGAGGCTCGATCAGGCGTGGGTGACTCATCGGATCGGCGTCCGAAACCTGCAACGCAGGGCCTTCCAGCGATACACTTTGACCCGCGAAACGTATCTCGCGAATCCGGCGAATCTCGCTCTGGTTGACCTGAATTTGATCACCCACCTTCAATGCCGCCAACATGCCCGGATCGGACACATAGAGCGCTGCGACAGTACGATTGATGCCGTGGCTCCAGTTCGTATCGGTGAAGTCCATCAAGGGAATCTCGATGCTGGTGACTGGCACTGAGGCGCTACCCTTTTTACGTCCGAGAATGAAGCCATCCACATAGACTGGATCGTAGTGATCGACAACGAACCGGTACAGGTATGGGTTACGCAGCGCCAGGCCACCACCGTCGTGAATGATATTCATCCCTTCCAGCAAGGCGATAGTCGGCAGGTCTTGCCTCAAAGTCTCGATAGCACGCAATTGCTGGGCTGGCGACACCATGTTGTATGCCGCAGTGACCGGCAGCAGGGGCCGATAACCCAGGTAGAAGTACTGGGCATTGCGGGAGCTCAGGTCCAGATAGGTTTCACCGGCTGGAACATTGTCAGCCAATACTCGCGACAGACGGGTAAGCCTGTCCCAATGAGGAGGCTGCACAAAGGACCGGCCGATATTCGGCAGGCCTGCGGCCACGCCATCACTGATCCCCAACCCTTGAGTACTGATAACGGCCGTGGTGGATTTGATCAGGTTATTGATCGACACCGACGTGAACCCCAAAGATGCGCTCATGCTCGCAGCCAGGACAACCATGACCACTCTATTGCGCGCACTGAGCATGCCCCAACAGACGACGGGCAACAGGATCGCCCAGCCAAAACTCGCCGCCAGCCCCGGACGAGACATGCCGCCCGGATCAACACGCCCCATCGAATAGGGGATCAGCAACAGCGCAAACAAGAACACGACCAGTAACGGCAGCAAGGCCTCGATACGCCGCTCGGGTGTCTGGAACCAGCGATGAACCAGCAGCAGGCACGCCAGCGGAATAGCAATCCAGGACATACGCAACGCTTCAAACACAAAGCCTTTGCGCGCGCCCTCCCAACTCAGCGCCCATGGCACGCCGTAAGCCACCTGATTGATAGGCCCGTTTTCCAAGACATAACGGATGGCCCCCAACAGCATGATCCCCACTGGCGTAACCACCGCCAACACCAGAAGCACCATGCCTGCAATCAGAATGCCCTTCAGTTTCCGAGGACGCGGCGCTTTCCAGAGGTGCCAGGCGTAATAAGCAGCCATCACCCCAGACGCCGCCGCAAGCAGCAGCCCTTGTGGCGGGATTCCGAGGACTACCAGCGGCGCTGTGATCATCCAGACCAGCAACCAGCGCTCGGGACGTTCGCGCAACGACGGGTTCAACCACAAGCAGAGAAACGGGATCAGAAACAGCCAGATAATGTTGGCCGTCAGGAAGAAGATCGCGGCAAACGCCAGCCCGATACTGCGCGAAAAATAGTAGAGCGACAGGAAGGCGGCAAAAGACAACAGCGCGATGCTGAGGTTACTGACATGAATAATGCTGCCGGCAGAACCGTCATAAAATACAAACGACAAGAACTGCGTCAGGTCATCACCGATGACGCCGTGGGCAGGAATATAGTCAATGTAGGGAACAGCACCTTGCAGGTAGGACCACCAGCCCAACAAGCTTTCACCGAAGTGATAGTCGTCGGCGCTGATGTTGGGGAAAATGGTCGTGCCCATTTTCAAGCCCACCAGCAAGCCGAAGAACGCGATAGGCGAAAGCAGCGTGGCAATGTCGCTGGTTGATGTATACCGACGCAAACGCCGCAGTACATCCACCACGCCCCAAACCAGCATTCCGATAACCAGTATCTTCAACCAGACCGTGGTCTCGTATTTGGAAATACTGCCATCTGGCTCTTGTATGCGAGCGGGATACAGCGCCAGGTAAAAGGTCGACAGACCCAATTGACCAGCCATCAACAGCCATGGGGCAATTCGCGCAAAACCCTTGGGGCTCCACACGATGTATGCCATACCCAGGATCCATCCGACGATGGCTATCCCATAGGTGGGCTTGGCGTATCTGGACAACTCAACCCCATCGCTCCAGGCAGCTGGCGCGCGGCCCAGCGCCAACACCACCTCCAGCTGTACCAGCGCCAGCAACAGGATACCGAGCGCCCCCAGGCCGAATATCCGAGGGTCCACATTGATTTTTTTGACCGCGCCAACCGTGGCTGCCAAAGCGATAAACGAGACACCAAACACCGAGCAGTAGAGGACTTTCGGCTCGAAATCCGTGCCAAGCACCATGCATGCAATAGCGGTAATCGCAGGGAGCGACCACCACAACCATTGGTTGGATAAAACCAGTGCGCTGTCGCTACCGAATTGTTTCTTCTGGCGCCCCATCAAGGAGGTAAAAAACAGCAACGCACAGAAAAGAACGGCGATGAATACTGGAGCAACCACCTGGTCCTGAAACTTGGTATCTGCGGTCCAACTGATGTAGCCCACGATGAAGTCGGCATACTTGGGTGCGGTCGAGATACCCAGACATAACAACAGTGCAAACGCCGTGATAACCACGCACGCCAGCACTGAAGAAACCCTTTCATTCATTTCCAGATGCTTGAACATTTCACTACCAGATCTTTAGTTGTACTTGCCAAAACAGGCTCGGAACAATACAGCCAGCACCGAAAGGTTACCTTTTACGCTACTGATCTTCGTAGGGACTTCACCTTGGGGGTAGCGACGCACCGTCGCCAGCTCCACGCAGCGATAGCCCAACTTCGGCGCGCGATACGACAGGTAGGCAAGCAGCTCGTAGGTATCGAACACATCACGGAAGATCGCCATCTTCGGATCAATCAGCATCTTGCGGCTGTAGGCGCGAAAGCCCTGGGTGGTATCGGTCCACTTGAAGCCTGAAAACAGGCTCAGCATCGGTGCATGGATAAAACGGATCGCAAAATCACGGGACATTGGGGTGTTCTCAGCGACACCGCCCTCGACAAAACGCGAAGCCTGGACAAAATCCACACCCTGCTTGAGCGCTTCGATAAAGCGTGGGATGGCCTCTGGATCATCCTTGTCGTTGCCATCGATGGTCACGATACCCTCGTAGCCCTGGTCCAGAGCAAAGGCATAGGCGCAGCGCAACTGCGCGCTCAACTTGCCCGGGGCAGTCTTGACCAGCAGGCCACGCACACCCACCTGTTGCAGTGATTGCAACTCGAGGGAGCCGTCAGAGCTGCCACCATCGACAATGATGATGTCGGCCATGTCTGCGATGTTGAACGCCGCTATACGGGCGAGCAGGTTCTTGATCCGCTCACCTTCGTTGATGACCGGAATGACCACGCACCAAGGGTGCTGGCGACCCAGCCAGAGTGGCGTGTCAAAGGATGGAACCTGCCAGCCGGCACGTACATCGGGAGCAATATCAGAAGAAGTCATTTTTAATTTCCATCAAACGACGCGAGCTGTGATCAGCCCTACGCCAGCAATAACCAGGGCGATGCCGACTCCAGTGGTCCAGTGGAAGGACTCACGGAAAAACAGCAGTGAAAACAAGGCGACCGTCGCGATAGCCCCGGCCGTCAGGACCGGGTGGGCCACGTTCAGCGGCAAACGGGCCAATGCCGCGGCATAGAGCAGAAACGCAGCGCCATACAGGCCCAGCCCGACCCAGAACGGCCAGTTGCTGAGAGCCGCCATCGGGTCGCTCAAGGAAGGGAATTTGCGTGGGGGCATCATCGCCATCTTCACCAGGACGCTGGCAGAGGCGTTCGACAAAATACCCAGGATCAAGATGATCCATTTCATGCTCATGCCGTCACCTCGTCGCAGGCGCGGTAGTGCTGGCGGGCAACCTGCAGCGCACGCTCGATCGATTGCGCATGGGCTTCGGTCTTGGTCGCCACCATCTCAATGGTGACCACATGCCCGGGCAAGTAGTGGGCTACGGCACGTGCCATTTTTTCATGGTCAGTACCGCCGTCACCCAGCGGGAGCAAGTCTGGTTCACTGGCGTGGATATGCCCGATCAACTCGGCACAGTCCTCAAGCACGGTGAATGGGTCTTCACCGTTGATCGCAAGCGCCCCGGTATCCAGTTGCATACGGATCGCCGGGTGATCGATGGCCCGCACCACCACTGCCGTTTCCGCGCTGGTGGTCATGAAGTTCGCCCCGTAGCAGGTGGGGTTGGGCTCCAGGCAGATCGTCACACCGCTCGCCTGGGCGATATCGCCCAATTGCCGGAAGAACGCCACAGCGCCATCCTGCGCCTGCTGGTCGGTCAAACCACTGCGATCACGGTTCTTTGGCGAGCCAAACACAATCCGTGTTGCACCCAGGCCTGCGCCAATGCGGCACACACCCGCCAGGTGTTGCAGCAAGGCCGCCTGGCTTTGCACGGAGCCGAAGACATTCAGGCCAGTAGTGCCGAACAACAGTGCCTGCATGCCGGTCAGTGCGATGCCGCGCTGCGCCCACCAGTCCTTGACCCGCGCAATCTCTGCGTCCGTGGCCTTGGCAGGCTCCGGGAAGTATTTGCCCGGTGCTATATCAATCGCATCCACGGCAAAACGCGCAAGCAGCTCAGCGATGACTTCGTCCTCGGTGGTCTCCCACGCGATATTAGAAATCGCCAGCCTCATGCCTGTGCTCCCGATGCGGCCTTGAGCGGCTCCGATTGCGCATAGGCCCGTACAGCCTGCACGGTTTCGCGAGCACTGTACTGATAGCGCCCAGTGCCACCAAACAGCTGCGCATGCTTGGTCTGCATGTCATAGGTAGCCGCCGCATTGGCCAGGGTATTGGTGAAAGGCTTGCCGAAACCCTTTTGCGAAATATCGGCGACGCTCACTGCCTGCGCGGTCAGGTGGACCAGCTTGAGCCCCGCATCGAGTGCAATCTGGATGTCGTACCACAAGTTGATCATCGGGTAGAACTGGAACACGCCCCGGCTATCGATCGCCTGGAGGTTGTTGTCGTTGAGGAAGTCAAAAATCACGTTCTTGCGCAACCCAGGGCCGACGAGCCCCGGTAGGCGAACGATCAAGTGATTCGGAAAATGACTTTCAACGAAGGTTTCCAGCAGCCGACGGTGCAGGCCATAGGCATGCAGGCCGGACTCATCGACCGGGGTGTCTTCATCAACGCCGATAGGGCTTTTGAACACATCCACTGTGCTGATCAGCACGAAGGTCTTGCACTGGATAGTTTTCAGGTGGGCGATCAGTGCTTCGATCTTCTGGCGGTCGGCCTCAGGCTCGCGGTTGGCAATCCATTTTTGCGCCGGCGCGCCGGCACAGACCACAAGGTCAAAGGATTTGCCTTCTATCTCACCGATGTTGGTGGACCGGTACAAGTCCTCGAAAGAAGCCTGTTTAAGAAGCGTGCCCCCGACAAACCCGGAGAAACCAATAAGCGAATTCATCTTTTTCCGCTCCAAACCTGAAGTTTTATTGACCTTGATGGGAAAAATTCTCGGTATCGAGTTTTTCAAGCACATCGTAAATGTTGTCTATCTTCCCACCCAGCACAGAGAAGCAACCTGGCAGTTCGGCATGCTTCTCGAACAGAATCGGGCGTCCATCATCCCCTTCGTTCTTCACCAGGATGGTCTTGACCTCGAACAGCGAATCCTTGTGTTGGGCCTTGAGGACTTCGGGGATATAGCGCCCGACGTCCCTGACCATACGATCGACCCGCGTATCGCGCTCATAAAGCCGCAGCTTTTCATAAGGGTCGAGGCCTTTTTCATCGTTCCAGTGCAAATGCGGCGTATAGCGGACATGGGACAACGTATGCAGCCCACGAGCAGGGAATGGCATCAGTGAAAAGAACGGCCCATCCATCACCGTGACGCCTAACCCCTCAAGGGATTCGGGCATCTGCATCAAGGCCATTTCCGTGATCTCTTGCTTGAGGCCGGTACTGACCCCCGCGAAATCACCTGCAAACTGATTGAGGCCACTGTACGTGCAGTTGAAGACATATCGACAGGTCGTCAGTACCTGCTCACCCTGAGCGTTTTGGGTGACCACCTGCAAAGGCGACTCAATGCCCTTGGAGATCGAGGTGACCCGTGTCTGGTAGCGGATCTGCACGCCGCTTTCTGCCAGCTCACGAGTCGCCCACGCTGCCAGGAGGGTGGTATCGAACGCATACTCTTCGACCAGAAACACTTCTTCGATCAATCGTGGCTCAAACAAGCTGCGCAGCGCTGGATCGGCGGGCTTGAGGTCGGCACCGATATCGCGGCAAAAGCGCTCGAACTGTTTGGCCGTGACCTTGGAGTTACGACGGGCAATGGCGTACAGCTTGGTAAAGTCCTGCTTGACCACTTGCGGCCAGTCCTGGACAAACTTGGGCAAGTTGACCCGGCTGCGATAGGCCGTGGTGAAACTACGCGGGTAGTGGTAGCCGTTATGCACACGCGCCTGGTTGTTGTAACTGGCGCGCCTCATCAATGCAGGCTCGCGCTCTACCAAAAGGATCCGTTTGAAGCCCCGTTGCTTGGCCAGGTAGACCGCAATCGCTGCACCGTAAAACCCCCCACCGATAATGACGGCATCCTGCTCAGGCTGGCTGGCTTGGGCGCTCGACATCAGGAAACTCGTTCGGAGGGCTGAGCCTTGGGCGCGACCGGACCAGGTGCTGCCTCTTCAATGTTCAGCTTCTCGCGCCGGGTCATGCGGGCGCTGGTGAACTCCTGGCCTACATGATAGAGCGGCCCTTCATTCGACAGGCTGGCCATGTTGAGGATGTATTCACCCAGCACCAGCAACACCAGTGAAATCAGGAAAAACATACCCGACTGCTGCAGCGAGAAACTGATCCAACCAGGTGCTACATGAGCCTTGAAGATACCCACCGAGATCACATAGACGCAGTACACCAGGTTGGCAACCGCGCCAAACAGCGAAAGGTAGGTCACCAGGCGCATGGGCGCGCGCGTAGTGGAAACCAGCAAGCGCACGCCGCGATCAATACTGTCGCCCAGGCGCTTGGGGCTGGAGGCCTGGGGCACGGCGCTGTACTTGAGGTAGGCTCGGGCAAAACCACCGGTGGCCGGCAGATGGCGGTACGTCATCGAAGGCTGGGGGTGCTGCAGGATGAAGTTGATCACGCGCTTGCTGAGGATGCGGTACTGAGGCGCTTCCTTGGCGAGGTGGACCCCATTGAAGCGGTTGTACATGCTGTGGAACACCGCATTGGCCCAACGATAGGCCAGGCTCTGGGTGCTTTTTTGTTCGTTGTGGGCAAATACGACATCGGCGCCGCTGACGGCTTGATCAAGCATCTGCGGGACGAAGTTGATGTCGTCCACCAACGGATCGATGACGGCGACATAATCACCCAAGGCGTTTTCCAGGCCGACCCAGGACGCGGTGTCGGTGTCCACTTCCTTGGTCAATGCATAGACCTGCAAGTTGGCCAGGCCTTTCTCGCTCGTCAGGCCCTTCAAGACCATGACACTGTCATCATCGGAGGCGTTATCAACAACGATCAGCTCATAGTCACTGACTGTTTTTGCAATGACTTCGGCGGCTTCGGACAGTATTTTTTCAATTTTATCGCCCTGATTACGAACGACAAAAACGACAGATAAAAAACAGGGAAAATAAGCCATCACCAACTCTCGCAAAAATTAATTAAAAGACTGGATGAGTCGTTTATCCGAGACTGCCATATATAGCCGGAATGCCTCACACCGCTGACCGAGAGTTTCAGAGCCACAGGATCGTCACTGCCTAGAAGGGGTAGCCATTGCCAAACGTTCAAATCGCTCTTCCTTGAAGCTGTTGGCTCAAAACTCGCCAAAAACAGCAGCTACAGCCTGAAAAACCGGGGGCACGGCAAAATAGAAAAAAGCTATCGAAGCTAGCGCCAACCCAAAGTTGCGCAGGATCATAACACAAAAAAAGGTGCCTCAACGACGCCAAAATGGCATTATGCCAGCCTTGAGACCGGGATAATAAACACCTTGAGCCGTCGACTAAACCATCCTTTCAAAAGAGTTAGTTAATTAAAAAGTTGATTCATTTCTATTGTTTAATTCGGTCGGCCGTATTCTGCCAGGATAGGCTGTAGGCTGTTGATCTCAAATCAAGCACTAGGGCTTATCGGGATGACCAGCGCAAATAAAACATCCCGCGAAGGCATAGCCCTCGCAGGGTGTGGGGAAGATCAACTCACCGAGACTCCTGGAAGACTTGAAGTTGATCCTATGAGTTTAGAAAATTAAAACTGTTGCCCCCAGTAATGACACGACATCCACGTACATTTGATGGAGCCGCTTGCGGCGAGCCTGGGTCGGACCAAGGGGCAGGATTCGGCATTACCCGCGTTATGTCTTAACATAGCCGGTTGCCGAAAGAACCGTCATGGCCATAGCCATGACAGGCTTCCATCCTTTTCGACTACAAATAAGTGTGCTGAAGATGAACAAGCCTTTCATTTCGCTGTGCCCTGAAATTACTCGGGCGCACGCGCTGACGCTGATGGATTGGTTGGAGGATGAGCGCGTCACCTGCTATCTGAGCGATTCGCGTCATGTCTCCCGCTCCATCGAACAAGCCATCGATCGGACTCAATTGCCGATCCTGACCCATCTATTCAACCGGGGCGGTCGATTCTTCATGGCCTATGACCGGCATGACGCCCCGGTGGGCTTTGTCCGTCTAATCAAGACCGGCTCAGATTGCGAGATCGTCCTGGTCATCGGAGACAGCGACAAATGGGGCCGCAACCTTGGCGCCCGCACGATCCGCGAAGGCATGAAACTGGCTTTCCTCGACATGCGGGCCAAGAAGCTCATCGCCAAGATCCACCCGGACAACGCGCGCTCGCTGAAAGCCTTTCTGCGCAGCGGCTTTGTGCTTGAGAGTGAAACGCCGACATTGAAATCATTTTCCATGACGGCGGGGCGCTACCTCCAGTTCTTGCGCGAAGGCGCCTTTGGCGACTCCACCAGGATCTACATCACTGAAATCGACAAGGCCAGGCTCGAGAGCCTGATCGCGCTCGAGCAAGGCCCAGCCGTTATTGAGCTCGAACATGAGCTTGAGCGGGCCATTGTCGTCAAGCCGCAGCAGGTGGCGTGCAATGTCGTCACGATGAACTCTAGGACTTTGCTGCAGCTGGACGAAGAAGAGATCGAAGTGGCCTTGGTCTACCCTGAAGACGCCGACAGCAATGCAGGGAAGCATTCCGTGTATTCCGACATCGGCGCCGCCATCCTCGGCTATCAGGAAGGGGACGCCATCGACTGGCGGATTTCTGATCGGACCCGCCGGATTGAGATCAGGAAAGTGCTTTACCAGCCGGAGGCTGCGGGCGATTTCCACCTGTAGCTCAGTGTTCGTCCATCAGGCGCGAGGTGCCCCCAAAGGACGGTGCCTCGCTTTCCGTGCCTGATGCGGACCGTCTGGGGCGACTGGCACAACGGCTATTCTTGCGGCCAGGCGCGCATCGCAGTATCGACCACCGAATACAGTTGTTCCCGGGGAACCTGGTCTCGAGCCTGGATGCTCAGGCCAAACAGGACAGTGGAATAGAACACCGCCAACTCTTCGATCCGCTCGACCGGCAATTCGCCATCAGTTGCCCCTTGTTCCAGGCGCTGTCGAAACAACCGGACGGACTCCTTGCGCTGCTGGCACAGGGCATCTCGTACGGCCTTGCTCTCCGGGTTTCCGGACAAGGCTGCCAGCACAATCAGGCAGCCACGGGATTGCTGGTGGGTACAAAGCATGTCCACCGTTTCACGCAATAACCCGGCTATGCCTTCCCGGGCGGTGGCGGCGTTGCCCAGGGAGCCCTGGTGGTCCGGGCCATGCAAGAACAGGTAATGCGCCAGCGCCTCGCGAAACAGAACTTCCTTGTTGCCAAATGCCGAGTACAAGCTGGGAGTGCTGATGCCCATGGCGCCGGTCAGCAGTGTCAGGGATGCGCCATCGTAGCCGTACTCCCAAAAAACCTCCATGGCCAAGGCCAGGGCCTTCTCCCTGTCAAAGGTCCGAGGTCTTCCGCGTATAGCCATCAGTAGCGCCCTCTAAATATATAAATATCGATCGATACAAATATACTTGACGAGGATCTTTTTTCAATTAGCATAGCGATCACTACGTAAATCGGCGATGCCCCGCCTTGCGCTAACCGCTCCAGGGGGCACTGGATTCCATCGAGGGTATTATCGTGTTGCTACCCATTTCATTGCTCGCCTCGGCAGCCTTTACCATTGTCACCACCGAATTCCTGATCATCGGCCTGCTTCCGCCGATGGCACGGGACCTGGGGATCAGCATTTCCCAGGCGGGGTTGCTGGTAAGCCTTTTCGCTTTTTCCGTCGCCATTTTTGGTCCTTTCCTCACCGCTGCCTTGAGCCATGTCGAACGCAAGCGATTATTCGTCGGTTGCCTGCTGATCTTTGCGGTGTCGAATGCAGTAGCCGCGTCAGCCAATAACCTTTGGGTCATGGCGCTCGCGCGTTTTTTCCCGGCCCTGGCGTTGCCGGTGTTCTGGGCCATGGCCAGTGAAGCGGCAGCCCAACTGGCCGGGCCAGCGAAGGCGGGAAGGGCCGTATCGTGGGTGTTTTTTGGTGTGGTAGCGGCCACTGTGCTGGGTATACCTCTCGGCACCTTGATCTCGGATGCCTGGGGTTGGCGGACTGCGTTCGCGATCCTGGCAGTGATGTCCTTCGCCAAGGCCATTCTGTTGCTGTTGCTGCCACGCATGGAGGGGCATGCCGTCCTGTCGATGCGTCAGCAGGTCCGGGTGTTGCGCAGTCCCTCGGTGCTTGGGCATCTGCTGCTATCGCTGCTGGTTTTTACCGCGATGTTCACCACCTACACCTATCTGGCCGACATTCTCGAACGCCTCGCCGGCTTCAATGGTGCGCTTGTCGGCTGGACGCTCATGGGGTTTGGTCTGGTGGGGCTGATTGGCAACTGGCTGGGAGGCAAGTTCGTGGACCATAGCCCGTTGGGCGCGACGCTGGTGTTTGCTCTGATGATGGCGGTCGGCTTGAGTTCATTGACGCTGGTCATCCATGACTCCTGGATGCTGATGGCCAGCCTGGTGGTATGGGGCGTTGCCCAGGCGGCTCTGTTTATCGTCGGGCAAGTAAGGGTCATGAAGTCCGCACCACAAGCGCCGGCCTTCGCGGCCTCCCTGAATGTATCGGCTTGCAATGTGGGGATCGGTCTAGGAGCCGTGGCCGGGGGGCTGGTGATAAAGAATGGCGGGTTGTCTCTGCTCGGTTGGGTAGGGGCTGCACTGAGCCTGGTGGCCGCAGTGGTTGCTCTGCTGCTTTTCGTCCTGTCGGATGACAAAAAGCCAGGTGTATCGACGGTTACTGTCAATATCGGACATTGATAAAAGAGTCACTGGCTGGAACCCGTCAAGTTGCTGGGTCGATAAGGTAATAAATATAGGGAGCGACGAGTGTCTGTTGCAACATTGGTCGGTCGTGTCGTTGGCGCTACAAACTTTCTGATACTGAAAGTTTTCAATTAAACACTAAAGAGGAAGTTCCATGAAAACATCTATTAAGGGTGTGCTGGCTGCTGTCGCCTTGAGTTTTTCAGGATGGGCCCTAGCGGAAACCGAGTTTCCGCTGCCGCCGGGATTTAAAAGTGAGTACAAGGAAGTCGATGGCGTGAAGATGCATTACGTTACCGGTGGCAGTGGCCCCCTGGTCATGCTGGTGCATGGCTTTGGCCAGACCTGGTACGAATGGCATCAATTGATGCCTGAACTGGCGCGCAACTTCACCGTGGTCGCTCCCGATCTTCCTGGGCTAGGGCAGTCCGAGCCGCCCAAGGCTTACTCCGGGGAGGACGTAGCACCCTATTTGTACAAGCTCGCTAAAAACTTCAGCCCGGATAAGCCTTTTAATCTTGTCGCCCATGACATTGGTATCTGGAACACGTATCCGATGGTGGTCAAGAACCAGGCAGATATTGCCAAACTGGTCTATATGGAAGCCCCCATTCCAGATGCCAAAGCTTATGACTTTCCGGCCTTCACGCCCGAAGGCGAGTCGCTGGTCTGGCACTTCAGCTTCTTCGCGGCCAATGGGAAGCTGGCTGAAACCCTGATCACCGGCAAGGAAAAGTTCTTTCTCAGTCATTTCATCAAGTCCCACGGTACGAATACGAGTGTGTTCACCGAGAAGTTGCTGGACCTGTATGCCAAGTCTTATTCCAAGCCACATAGCCTGAATGCCTCCTTTGAATACTATCGGGCCCTGAACAAGAGCATTGAACAAAACATCAAGTTGTCGAAAACCAAGTTGACGATGCCAACCATGGCGCTAAGCGGTGGTGGTCACGGTGGTATGGGGCAGTTTCAGATCGATCAGATGAAAGAATATGCAAATGATGTAGAGGGCCACATTCTTCCTGGCTGTGGCCACTGGTTGCCAGAAGAGTGCGCGGCGCCCATGAATGAGTTGGTGGTGAAGTTTCTTAATAAGAAATAAACAATCTGTTCGTTCGCCGCAAAGTTTTATCCAAGAGAAGGCTGTTGTTGCTTCGGGAGATATATTCAAGCATGAAAAAGTTGATCTCAATAACTGGAGAGTTCCCATGAGTAAAAAATTGACCGGTAAGCGAGTCCTGGTCACGGGGGGTAGTCGTGGTATTGGAGCCGCCATTGTGCTGCGGCTTGCCGAAGAAGGTGCCGATGTAGCATTGACCTATGTGAGTCAACGCGAAAGCGCGGAAAAGACGGCCACGCTTGCCCGTGAACGGGGTGTCAGGGCCGTGGTCATCCAGGCCGACAGCGCCGAGCCGCAGAGTGTCATCGCGGCGGTCGAACAGACGGTCGCTGCCCTGGGCGGTATCGATATCCTGGTGAACAACGCCGGGGTGGCTGTGATAGCACCTATCGAGCATCTTTCCCTGGAGAGTTTCGATCAGGTCCTGGCGGTCAATGTCCGCGCGGTCTTCGTCGCCACTCAGGCGGCAATCAAGCACATGCCCGAGGGTGGCCGTGTGATCAATATCGGCAGTTGCAATGCCGAGCGCATGCCTTTCCAGGGGGGCGCGGCTTATGCCATGAGCAAGTCCGCCCTGGTCGGCCTGGTCAAAGGACTGGCCCGCGACCTGGGGCCCCGAGGTATTACGATCAACAACGTCCAGCCCGGTCCGGTGGCTACGGACATGAACCCCGAGGATGGCGAGTTCTCAGGGTTCATGAGAGAGCAAATGGCCTTGGATCGTTTCAGTCGCCCAGAGGAAATAGCGGCGTTTGTGGCATACCTGGCAGGCGAGGAGTCCGGTTTTATCACTGGAGCAAGCCTGACCATCGATGGTGGGTTCACCGCTTGATCGAGGGTGTCGTCCTGGTCCCTGCGATGCGCAGGCGGCTCTCGCCTCCGTAGCAGGGGGAGCTTAACGGCGCCGCCACGTTTGCGGCGCCTTCAACGTTCCCTGCGAAGGCGCCAGCGACAGATTCGTAGTTTCAGCCCTTTCTCATGACCGGTAGACGTTACTCAACCGTCACCGACTTGGCCAAATTACGCGGCTGGTCAACGTCGGTGCCCTTGAGCACGGCCACGTAATACGACAGCAACTGCAGCGGGATGGTGTAGAGGATCGGCGACAGGGTGTCGTGGATGTGCGGCATGTTGATGACGTGGGTGCCTTCGCCGTTGGTCATGGCGGCCTTTTCGTCGGCGAACACGATCAGTTGGCCGCCACGGGCACGTACTTCCTGCAGGTTGGACTTGAGCTTCTCCAGCAGTTCGTTGTTCGGCGCCACGGTGACCACGGGCATGTCGTCGTCCACCAAGGCCAATGGACCGTGCTTGAGTTCACCGGCCGGGTAGGCTTCGGCGTGGATATAGGAGATTTCCTTGAGTTTCAGGGAGCCTTCCATCGCCACTGGGTATTGCGCGCCACGGCCGAGGAACAGGGTGTGGTTCTTGTCGGCAAACAGCTCGGCGACTTTCTCTACGGTGCTGTCCATGGCCAGGGCTTCGCCCAGGCGGGTGGGCAGGCGGCGCAGTTCTTCGACCAGGGTGGCCTCCACGCCTGCGGCCAATGTGCCGCGCACCTGGCCCAGGGACAGGGTCAGCAGCAGCAGCCCCACCAATTGGGTGGTGAAGGCCTTGGTGGAGGCTACGCCGATTTCGCGACCGGCCTGGGTCAGCAGGGTCAGGTCGGACTCACGCACCAGGGAGCTGATGCTCACGTTGCAGATCGCCAGGCTCGCCAGGTAGCCCAATTCTTTGGCATTGCGCAGGGCAGCCAGGGTGTCGGCGGTCTCGCCGGACTGGGAGATGGTGACGAACAGGGTATCGGGCTGCACTACCACCTTGCGGTAGCGGAACTCGCTGGCCACTTCGACCTGGCACGGGATGCCGGCCAGCTCTTCGAGCCAGTAACGCGCGACCATGCCGGCGTGGTAGCTGGTGCCACAGGCGACGATCTGCACATTGCGCACTTTGGCGAACAGCTCGGCGGCTTGCGGACCGAACGCATTAACCAGTACTTGCTTGTCGCCAAGGCGACCTTCCAGGGTGCGCTGCACCACGGCCGGTTGCTCGTGGATTTCCTTGAGCATGAAGTGGCGGAACGCGCCCTTGTCGGCGGCTTCGGCACCATCGCGGTACTGCACCGCTTCGCGCTCGACGGAGTTGCCGTTGACGTCCCAGATCGCCACGCTTTCACGGCGGATATCGGCGATATCGCCTTCTTCCAGGTACATGAAGCGGTCGGTGACCTGGCGCAGGGCCAGTTGGTCGGAGGCGAGGAAGTTTTCCCCCAGGCCCAGGCCGATCACCAGCGGGCTGCCACTGCGGGCGGCAACCACGCGGTCCGGTTGGCTGGCGCTGATCACCGCCAGGCCGTAGGCGCCATGCAGCTCCTTGACCGTGGCCTTGAGGGCGGTGGTCAGGTCGCTGTGGTCCTTGAGCTTGTGGTTGAGCAGGTGGGCGATAACTTCAGTGTCGGTGTCCGAGGTAAAGACGTAGCCCAGGCCCTTGAGTTGTTCGCGCAGCACTTCGTGGTTTTCGATGATGCCGTTGTGCACCACCGCAATATCACCGGAGAAGTGTGGGTGTGCATTGCGCTCGCACGGTGCCCCGTGGGTCGCCCAGCGGGTGTGGGCGATGCCCAGGCGGCCCGCCAGGGGCTCACCGGCCAGGGCCTGTTCCAATTCGCTGACCTTGCCTGGGCGACGCATGCGCTCAAGCTTGCCCGCGTTGCTGAAGACCGCCACGCCGGCACTGTCGTAGCCACGGTATTCCAGGCGCTTGAGGCCTTCGAGCAAAATGGCGGTAACGTTTCGTTCAGCGACTGCGCCTACAATTCCACACATGGTTTCTCTCCTAGATGACTGCCGCGCAAATCAGCGTAATGCCGCGGGCTTGAATCTGGTCGCGGGCCTCAAGCGGCAGGCGATCATCAGTAATAAGGGTATGGACGCTGCTCCAGGGCAGTTCCAGGTTGGGGATCTTGCGGCCAATCTTGTCGGACTCGACCATCACCACCACTTCACGGGCAACTTCGGCCATCACGCGGCTCAGGCCCAGCAATTCATTGAAGGTGGTGGTGCCGCGCTGCAGGTCGATGCCGTCGGCGCCGATGAACAGTTGGTCGAAGTCATAAGAGCGCAGCACCTGTTCGGCCACCTGCCCCTGGAACGAGTCCGAATGCGGGTCCCAGGTGCCCCCGGTCATCAACAGCACCGGCTCATGCTCCAGTTCACTCAGGGCACTGGCCACATGCAGGGAGTTGGTCATCACCACCAGGCCGGGCTGATGGCCCAGTTCGGGGATCATCGCGGCGGTGGTGCTGCCGCTGTCGATGATGATCCGTGCATGTTCACGCAGGCGTTTGACCGCCGCCCGGGCAATGGCGCGCTTGTGCACGGAAATGGGCTGGGCAGGATCGCCCACCAGCTCCTGGGGCATGGTGATTGCGCCACCGTAACGGCGCAGCAGCAAGCCGTTGCTTTCCAGGGCGGCGAGGTCCTTGCGGATGGTCACTTCGGAGGTCTCGAAACGCTTGGCCAATTCATCCACGCTCACTTCACCCTGCTCGGTGAGCAAGGTGAGGATGTTGTGGCGTCGTTGTGGTGTATTTCGTTTCGACATGGTGATGATAAGTTTCGTTCCGAAAGATAACGAAGGTAATCAAAACCTATTGGCGGGAAGTCGTCAAGCGGCGGGTGCACTTTTTGAAAACAACATAGATCCAATGTGGGAGCGGGCTTGCTCGCGAAGGCGGTGCATCAGATACACGTTCAGTGACTGACACTCCGTCTTCGCGAGCAAGCCCGCTCCCACAATGGAATGGCGTTGCTAATGAGGTTGTGGATAACTCAGGGCTTTTTGATTTTGACCGGGCGTTTCCAGCCGTCGATGTTGCGTTGGCGGGCGCGGGCCACCGCCAATTGCGACTTATCCACATCCTGGTTGATGGTTGAGCCTGCCGCTGTATTTGAACCATCGCCAATGGTGACGGGCGCAATCAGTGAATTGTTGGAACCGATAAAGACGTCTTCACCAATCGTCGTCTGGTACTTGTTGGCGCCATCGTAATTGCAGGTAATGGCGCCGGCGCCAATGTTGCTGCGGGCCCCAATCACTGCATCGCCGAGGTAGGCCAGGTGCCCTGCCTTCGCGTCATCACCCATCTGTGCATTTTTCAGCTCAACAAAGTTACCCACATGGGCCCTGGCGCCCAGCACGCTTCCAGGACGCAACCGTGCGAACGGCCCGGCATCGCTGCCCTCGCCCATCACAGCGCCCTCTAAGTGACTGTTGGCCTTGACCACCACGCCTTTGCGCAGGGTGCTGTCCTTGATCACGCAGTTCGGGCCAATCACCACGTCGTCTTCGATAATTACGCGGCCTTCGAGAATCACGTTGATATCGATCAGCACGTCGCGGCCCACGGTAACCTCACCGCGTACGTCGAAACGCGCCGGGTCACGCAGTGTCACGCCCTGCGCCATCAGGCGGCGGCCTTCGCGCAGTTGGTAGTGACGCTCCAGTTCCGCCAGTTGCTTGCGGTCGTTGGCGCCCTGCACTTCCATCGGGTCGTGGGGCTGCTCGGTGGCGACCAGCAGGCCGTCGCTGACGGCCATCTCGATGACGTCGGTGAGGTAGTACTCGCCCTGGACATTGTTATTCGACAAGCGACTCATCCAGTCTGCCAGGTGAGCCGCCGGCACCGCGAGAATCCCGGTATTGCCTTCGGTTATCGCCCGCTGGGCCTCGCTGGCATCTTTATGCTCGACGATGGCGGCAACCTTGCCGTCGGCATCACGCACGATGCGGCCATAACCGGTGGGGTCGTCCAGTTCGACGGTGAGCAGGCCCATCTGGCCCGGCACTACGTGCTTGAGCAGGCGCTGCAGGGTTTGCACTTCGATCAGCGGCACATCCCCGTAGAGGATCAGCACGGTGTCGGCCTTGATGAACGGCACGGCTTGCGCGGTGGCATGACCGGTACCCAGTTGCTTGTCCTGCAATACGAAATTCAAGTCAGCGGCTGCCAGACGCTCACGCACCGCATCGGCACCGTGGCCAATCACTACGTGGATACGCTGTGGGTCCAGTTGCCGGGCGCTGTGGATAACATGGCCCAGCATGGAGTTACCCGCAACCGGGTGCAGTACCTTGGGCAGGGCAGAACGCATGCGGGTGCCCTGGCCAGCGGCGAGAATGACGATTTCAAGAGACATGAATGGCTACCAATCCTGGGCGGTCCGGCTTCAGACCAAAGAAGTGTTTTGCAAAAAAAGAAAAAGGGTAGCCGAGGCTACCCTTTTTAATCAATCGCGCATGAAGCATGACGGCTTGGCCGCTTACTTCTTGCGGATCTGCTGGAGCGTGCGCAGCTGGGCTGCAGCCTCGGCCAGACGTACAGCAGCAGCGCTGTAGTCGAAGTCCGCACCTTTTTCGTGCAGAGCCTTCTCGGCAGCCTTGACGGCTTCCTGAGCGGAGGCTTCATCCAGGTCGCCAGCACGTTGCACGGTGTCGGCAAGAACCTTGACCATGTTCGGCTGAACTTCGAGGAAACCGCCAGAGATGTAGAACACCTCCTTTTCCCCGCCCTGCTTGGTCAGAGTAATCGGACCGGGCTTCAAGCTGGTGATCAGCGGTGTGTGGCCCAAGGCAATACCCAGGTCACCCAACTCGCCGTGTGCAATTACCATCTCTACCAGACCGGAGAAGATTTCCCCTTCCGCGCTGACGATATCGCAATGGACTGTCATAGCCATCTGATTGCCTCAACCTGATGAGCGCCCGTTGCCGGGCGCCTGGATTACAGTTTCTTGGCTTTCTCGATCGCTTCTTCGATGCCGCCGACCATGTAGAACGCTTGTTCTGGCAGGTGGTCGTAGTCACCGTTGAGGATGCCTTTGAAGCCAGCAATGGTGTCTTTCAGGGAAACGTATTTACCCGAGGCACCGGTGAAGACTTCAGCCACGAAGAACGGCTGCGACAAGAAGCGCTGGATCTTACGAGCGCGGGATACCAACTGCTTGTCGGTTTCCGACAGCTCGTCCATACCCAGGATCGCAATGATGTCCTTCAGCTCTTTGTAGCGCTGCAGCACGTACTGAACGCCGCGAGCGGTGTCGTAGTGCTCCTGGCCGATCACGTTCGGGTCCAGCTGGCGCGAAGTCGAGTCCAGTGGATCGACCGCTGGGTAGATACCCAGGGAAGCGATGTCACGGGACAGTACGACGGTGGCGTCCAAGTGGGCGAAGGTGGTCGCAGGCGATGGGTCGGTCAAGTCATCCGCAGGTACGTATACCGCTTGGATCGAAGTGATCGAACCTTCCTTGGTCGAAGTGATACGTTCTTGCAGAACGCCCATCTCTTCAGCCAGGGTCGGCTGGTAACCTACTGCGGAAGGCATACGGCCCAGCAGTGCGGATACTTCAGTACCGGCCAGGGTGTAACGGTAGATGTTGTCGACGAACAGCAGAACGTCGTTACCTTCGTCACGGAACTTCTCGGCCATGGTCAGGCCGGTCAGTGCTACGCGCAGACGGTTACCCGGCGGCTCGTTCATCTGACCGTAAACCAGTGCCACTTTGTCCAGAACGTTGGAGTCCTTCATCTCGTGGTAGAAGTCGTTACCCTCACGGGTACGCTCACCCACACCGGCGAACACGGAATAACCGCTGTGCTCGATGGCGATGTTACGGATCAGTTCCATCATGTTTACGGTCTTGCCTACACCGGCACCACCGAACAGACCGACTTTACCGCCCTTGGCGAACGGGCAAACCAGGTCGATAACCTTGATGCCGGTTTCCAGCAGGTCGTTGCCGCCCGCTTGCTCGGCGAACGAAGGTGCTGGACGGTGAATGCCCCAGCGCTCTTCGGTATCGATCGGGCCAGCTTCGTCAATCGGGTTGCCCAGTACGTCCATGATCCGGCCCAGGGTCGCTTTACCGACCGGTACGGAAATGGCAGCGCCAGTGTCGACAACGTCCAGACCGCGCTTCAAGCCTTCGGTGGAACCCATCGCAATGGTACGAACTACGCCGTCGCCCAGCTGCTGCTGAACTTCCAGAGTAGTTTCCGCGCCTTGTACTTTCAGCGCGTTGTAGATGCTCGGTACGCTGTCGCGTGGAAATTCCACGTCGATAACGGCGCCGATGATTTGAACGATACGTCCGCTACTCATAGCTGGATCCTCTGAATATTTGAACCGTTAAACCGCGGCAGCGCCGCCGACGATTTCCGAGATCTCTTGGGTGATCGCAGCCTGACGCGCCTTGTTGTAGATCAGCTGCAAATCGCTGATCAGATCACCGGCGTTATCGGTAGCGTTTTTCATCGCGATCATCCGCGCCGCTTGTTCAGCTGCGTTGTTCTCGACCACCGCCTGGTACACCTGCGACTCCACGTAGCGCACCATCAAGCCGTCAAGCAGCTCTTTGGCGTCTGGTTCGTAGAGGTAGTCCCAGTGGTGCTTGAGTTCCTGATCCGGAGTCGCCACCAGTGGAATCAATTGCTCCACGGTTGGCTGCTGGGTCATGGTGTTGATGAACTTGTTGGATACCACGGACAGGCGGTCAATCCGGCCTTCCAGGTACGCATCCAGCATCACCTTCACACTGCCGATCAAGTCATTGATCGACGGCTCTTCACCCAGGTGGCTGATAGCTGCAACGACGTTACCGCCGAAGTTGCGGAAAAAGGCCGCACCCTTGCTACCAACAACACACAGATCAATCTCGACGCCGTTTTCGCGGTTTACCGCCATGTCCTTGACCAGGGCCTTGAACAGGTTGGTATTCAAACCACCGCACAAACCACGGTCACTGCTCACTACCACATAACCTGCACGCTTGACGGCGCGTTCGATCATGAACGGGTGGCGGTATTCCGGGTTGGCGTTGGCCAGATGCCCAATTACCTGGCGGATACGCTCCGCATAAGGACGGCTAGCCGACATGCGCATTTGTGCCTTGCGCATTTTGCTGACCGCCACTTTCTCCATGGCGCTGGTAATTTTTTGCGTGCTTTTGATGCTCGCAATCTTACTGCGAATCTCTTTTGCGCCTGCCATGTAACACCTATCAGGTTAGCAAGCGGGAGCCTTGCGGCTCCCGCTGCGGCTTACCAGGTTTGGGTGGCCTTGAACTTCTCGATACCGGCCTTCAGGCCAGCGTCGATTTCGTCATTGAAGTCACCCTTCACGTTGATCTTGGCCATCAAATCGGCATGATCTCGGTTGAAGTAAGCAATCAGCGCTTGTTCAAAGCTGCCGACCTTGGCGATTTCGACGTCAGTCAGGAACCCACGCTCAGCGGCATACAGCGACAGCGACATGTCAGCGATCGACATTGGCGCGTATTGCTTCTGCTTCATCAGCTCGGTAACGCGCTGACCATGCTCAAGTTGCTTACGGGTCGCTTCGTCCAGGTCAGAAGCGAACTGGGCGAATGCCGCCAGTTCACGGTACTGAGCCAGAGCGGTACGGATACCACCGGAAAGCTTCTTGATGATCTTGGTCTGAGCGGCACCACCCACACGGGATACCGAAACACCGGCGTTCACAGCAGGACGGATCCCGGAGTTGAACATGGCCGATTCCAGGAAGATCTGACCGTCGGTGATGGAAATCACGTTGGTCGGAACGAACGCAGAAACGTCGCCAGCCTGGGTTTCGATGATCGGCAGTGCGGTCAGGGAACCGGTTTTGCCGGTCACTGCGCCGTTGGTGAACTTCTCTACGTACTCTTCGGAAACGCGGGATGCGCGCTCCAGCAGACGGGAGTGGAGATAGAACACATCGCCTGGGTAGGCTTCACGGCCTGGTGGACGGCGCAGCAGCAGGGAAATCTGGCGGTAAGCCACTGCTTGCTTGGACAGATCGTCATAAACGATCAGCGCGTCTTCACCGCGGTCGCGGAAGAATTCACCCATGGTGCAACCGGAGTACGGTGCCAGGAATTGCAGCGCAGGAGATTCCGAAGCACTGGCAGCCACGATGATCGTGTTGGCCAGGGCGCCGTTTTCTTCCAGCTTGCGAACCACGTTGGCGATGGTCGATTGCTTCTGACCGATGGCTACGTAGACGCAGAAAATGCCGCTGTTCTTCTGGTTGATGATCGCGTCGATCGCCAGAGCGGTTTTACCGATCTGACGGTCACCGATGATCAGCTCACGCTGGCCACGGCCGACAGGGATCATGGCATCGACAGCCTTGTAGCCAGTCTGTACAGGCTGGTCTACCGACTTACGCCAGATCACGCCTGGAGCAACTTTCTCGACCGCGTCGGTCTCGGTGTTGCCCAGTGGACCTTTACCGTCAACAGGGTTACCCAGTGCGTCGACAACGCGACCCAGCAGTTCCTTACCCACCGGAACTTCGAGGATGCGGCCTGTGCACTTGGCGCTCATGCCTTCAGCCAGACTGGTGTACGCGCCCAATACAACGGCACCTACGGAGTCTTGCTCCAGGTTGAGGGCCATACCGTAGACGCCGCCCGGAAACTCGATCATCTCGCCGTACATTACGTCGGCCAGACCGTGAATCCGCACGATGCCGTCAGATACGCTGACGACAGTGCCTTCGTTACGGGCTTGGGAGGTCACATCGAGCTTGTCGATGCGGCCCTTGATAATTTCACTTATTTCGGAAGGATTGAGTTGCTGCATTGCTCTGCTGCCCCTTCAAACTCAAGATTTCAATGCTTCGGCAAGATTCGCGAGTTTGCCGCGAATCGAGCCATCGATAACCAGGTCGCCGGCGCGAATGACAACACCCCCAATAAGGGATGGGTCTTCCGCAACTTGCAGGCGCACTTCCCGGTCGAGTCGTGCACTGAGAACCTTGGCGAGTTTGTCTTGCTGTTCTTGGTTCAATGCAAAAGCACTGGTCACTTCAACGTCTACCGACTTCTCTTGCTCGGCCTTGTACAGGTCGAACAGAGCGGCAATCTCCGGCAAAAGCGGGAGACGGTCGTTTTCGGCAACGACGTGGATGAAGTTCTGCACTTTCACATCAAACTTGTCGCCGCACACGTCAATAAACGTGGCGGCCTTGTCTGCGCTCGTCAGTCGCGGGGCCTTGAGCACGCGCTGCATGGTGTCGTCTTGCGACACTGCTGCAGCCAGGCCGAGCATGGCTGACCAAGAGGCCAGCTGCTGGTGGGCCTGGGCGTGCTCGAAGGCTGCCTTAGCGTAAGGTCGGGCCAACGTGGTCAATTCTGCCATGATCGCCCTCGCTTAAATTTCAGCAGCCAGTTTGTTTACCAGCTCCGCGTGCGCGTTTTGATCGATTGTGGCACCCAGGATCTTCTCAGCACCGCCGACGGCCAGAGCACCCAGTTGGGCACGCAGCGCATCTTTGACACCATTGAGTTCCTGTTCGATCTCGGCCTGAGCCTGAACCTTCACACGGTCAGCGTCGATACGGGCTTTTTCAACAGCCTCTTCAACAATCTGGTTACCGCGTTTCTTGGCTTGCTCAATGATTTCAGCTGCCTGAGCCTTCGCTTCGCGCAGTTGCTGACCCGCTTTATCTTGGGCCAACTCCAGGTCGCGAGCTGCTCGTGCGGCAGCGTCCAGTCCATCCGCGATCTTCTTCTGACGTTCGTGCAAAGCCGCGATGACCGGAGGCCATACGAACTTCATGCAGAAAACAACAAAAATCAAGAACGCTAAGGACTGACCAATAATGGTTGCATTAATGTTCACGCCAATACCTCGCTCGTTCGTTGCACAACACACCAATCACTCGAAAAAACGAGTGATTAACCGGCGAGTTGACCAACGAAGGGGTTCGCGAAGGTGAAGAACAGAGCGATACCAACACCGATCATGGTCACGGCGTCGAGCAGGCCGGCGACGATGAACATTTTAACTTGCAGCATTGGAACCATTTCTGGCTGACGCGCTGCGCCTTCCAGGAACTTGCCGCCCAGCAGGCCGAAACCAATGGCAGTACCCAGGGCGCCCAGGCCGATCAACAGTGCAACAGCGATAGCGGTTAGACCAACTACAGTTTCCATCTTTCCTCCCGACTTTTACGTCGTATGGTTTAGGTTTTTTAGATTTTAAAGCGGTAAAACAAATCGTTTCATAGCCCTTGGGGGCCACCTTCCCGTTTCACCGGGAAGGACATCAGACTAGTCGAGACTGGTCTTAATGGTTCTCTTCGTGCGCCATCGACAGGTAGACGATGGTCAGCATCATGAAGATAAACGCCTGCAGGGTGATGATCAGGATGTGGAACACAGCCCACGCCCACTGCAGAACAATGCCCAGGCCGCTAAGCCAGAGCAGGCCGCTGCCGAACATCACAGCGATCAGGATGAACACCAACTCGCCGGCATACATGTTGCCGAACAGTCGCAGGGCCAGGGAAATCGGCTTGGCGATCAGGGTGACGAATTCCAGCAGGAAGTTCACCGGGATCAGCAGGGCTTGAACGAAGATGTTCTTGCTGCCGAACGGGTGCAGGGTCAGTTCGCCGATGAAGCCGCCGATGCCCTTGATCTTGATGCTGTAGAAAATGATCAGCGCGAATACCGACAGGGCCATGCCCAGGGTCGCGTTCGGGTCAGTGGTCGATACCGCGCGGAATGGAATGTGCGGGTCGCCGGAGATCAGGATGGCCAACTGAGGAATCCAGTCCACCGGGATCAGGTCGACGGCGTTCATCAGGAACACCCAGACGAAGATGGTCAGTGCCAGCGGTGCAATTACCGGGCTACGGCCATGGAAGCTGTCTTTCACGCTGCCATCGACGAATTCGACCAATACTTCAACGAAGTTCTGCAAGGCACCTGGCTGACCGGAAGTCGCCTTCTTGGCCGCCATGCGGAAAATCAGGACGAAGATCAGACCCAATGCGACCGACCAGCCCAGAGTATCCAGGTGGAAAGCCCAGAAGCCCATTTCTTTGGCCTCTGCTGCGGAGTGGGCAAAGCCCCAGCCGCCGTTGGGAAGCTGACCGAAGGTCAGGTTCTGCAAGTGGTGCTGGATATAGCCCGAAGCGGTTGTTTCTGCCATGGTTGCCTCAAACGCCCTAAGGTTTCGAAAGTCTTGTTTTCATTAGCAGGGGAGCGAACCAGCTGACCAGTTGGGTCAACACGAAGACGCCGAATACAGCCAGCGGCGCCAATGGCTTCACACCTGCAAAGGTCAGTGCAAACAGCACTGCCGTCAAAATCAGTTTCCCTGCCTCGCCGGCATAAAAGGACCGGACGATAGCCTGGGCTGCCCGGGCGCCGGAAAACCGAAAGGCCCTGTGAGCAAAATACATATTGGGCAGCAAGGCTATCAGGCCTCCGCAGAGTCCTGAATATCCGGCTACGACCCCATGCCAGTACCAAAGCGCCAATGCGGCGATCAGCAAAATGACAAATTGGGCCAATAAAACCGGAAAAACAGCCAAGCGATGGAACGGCAACGTGTTTGGCGTGCGGGTTTCCATCACTCTTGCTCCTCAATGGTCGGCTGCCGGAAATCAATAACTTGGCATAATTTGTGCCGACAAAATGCGCGCAGAGTATAGGGGCGGTTCAGCCCCTATTCAACTGCCAGGTAGTGATTTCCGACTGCGCGCTACATAAGCAAATGTTTCAGCGGATATGGGAAAGAACGCCCTGAAGCTCATCGAGGGAGTTATATCCGATAACCAATTGCCCTTTGCCCTTCTTGCCGTGGCGAATCTGTACCGCAGAGCCCAGCCGCTCGGCCAGGCGCTGCTCCAGGCGCGCAATATCCGGATCAGTCTTGGTGGTTTCGACCGGCGCAGGTTTACCACTGAGCCACTGGCGCACCAGGGCCTCGGTCTGACGAACGGTGAGACCTCGTGCGACAACGTGTCGCGCCCCTTCAACCTGTTGATTTTCCGGCAAACCGAGCAAAGCACGGGCATGACCCATTTCCAGGTCGCCGTGGGACAGCATGGTCTTGATCACTTCCGGCAGCGCGATCAGGCGCAGCAGGTTGGAAACCGTGACACGGGATTTGCCCACCGCGTCGGCCACTTCTTGCTGGGTCAGCTTGAATTCCTGCTGCAAGCGCTGCAGGGCAATGGCTTCCTCGATGGGATTGAGGTCTTCGCGCTGGATATTCTCGATCAGCGCCATGGCGATGGCCGTTTCATCCGGCACATCGCGCACCATCGCCGGGATGGTTTCCTGGCCAGCCTGCTGGCTGGCGCGCCAGCGGCGTTCGCCGGCGATGATTTCAAACCGGCCGCCACCAATGGGGCGTACGACAATCGGCTGCATCACGCCCTGGGCCTTGATCGAGTTCGCCAACTCCTCCAGCGCCTGCGGGTCCATGTCCCGGCGCGGCTGGTACTTGCCACGCTGGATCAGGTCCAGGGGCAAGTGTTGCAGCTCACGGGAGTCGGCCTGCACCGCCTGTTCTTCCAGCGAAGTGACAGTCGGACCACTCAGCAGTGCATCCAGTCCACGTCCGAGACCTCGTTTCTTGACGGCCATGGGGATTCCTTAAGTTGGCTGGGCTGCAGCGGTGCGTGAATGACGGCGTTGGCGACGAACCATCTCGCCGGCCAGCGCCAGGTAGGCAATGGCACCGCGCGATGACTTGTCGTACGCCAGCGCGGGCATGCCATAGCTTGGCGCTTCGGCCAGGCGGATGTTACGCGGGATCACGGTGTCGTAGAGCTGCTCGCCAAAGTGTTCCTTGAGCTGCGCCGACACATCGTTCATCAGGCTCAGGCGCGGGTCATACATGGTCCGCAGCAGGCCTTCGATTTTCAGGTTCGGGTTGAGCAACTCGGCGATACGCTTGATGTTATCCACAAGGTCGCTCAAGCCTTCGAGGGCGAAGTACTCGCACTGCATGGGGATAATCACCCCATCGGCGGCGACCAATGCGTTGAGCGTCAGCATCGACAGCGACGGCGGGCAGTCGATCAGAATGTAATCGTAATTCTCGCGGATCGGTGCCAGGGCGCTGCGCAGACGGCTTTCTTTCATCTGCATTTCCAGCAGCACCACTTCCGCCGCGGTCAAATCGCGGTTGGCCGGCAGCAGTTGATAACCGCCGTGTTCGGAATAGTGCATGGCCTGGGCCAGGTCGCACTCGCCTATCAGCAAGTCGTAGACCGAGTTTTCCAGGCCGTGTTTATCCACACCGCTACCCATGGTGGCGTTGCCCTGTGGATCGAGATCGATCAACAGCACCCGACGCTTGGTAGCGACCAGGGATGCTGCGAGGTTGATGCAGGTGGTGGTTTTGCCCACGCCACCTTTCTGGTTCGCTATCGCGAATACCTTAGCCATTCTTGCTTGTGTTCCCAATCATGCCGTGCGGCGCAGTATCAGCAGATGGCGTTGGCCTTGGCAACCGGGTACGGCCAAGGCATGTTCGCTATCGAGGTGGAAGTCTGCCGGCAATGCTAACAGCTCGTCGCTTGGATGAACGCCCTTCATTGCCAGCCAACGGGTGTTCAGGTCGCCCAGGTGGCGGGTCCAGTTGCTGAAGTTCTCCATGCTGCTGAAGGCCCTGGAAACAATTCCGTTGAAGGGCCGTTCAGGCGTGAAGGCTTCGACGCGGCTGTGGATAACTTGCAGGTTGTCCAGCTTGAGTTCGAGTTTGACCTGGGTCAGGAAGCGGGTTTTTTTGCCGTTGCTGTCCAGGCAGGTCACTTGCGACTCGGGAAACAGGATGGCCAGCGGGATGCCAGGCATACCACCGCCACTGCCGACGTCCAGCCAGCGGCCATTTTCGATAAATGGCATCACGCTCAAGCTGTCGAGCAGGTGGCGCGAGACCATTTCATCGGGATCGCGCACCGCCGTGAGGTTGTAGGCCTTGTTCCATTTGATCAACAGGGCCAGGTAGCCCAGCAGCAATTCGTGCTGGGCTGCGGTCAGGTCCACGCCCAACTGGCGTGCCCCTGTGGATAACTCTTCGGCGTGTTGCGAGGTGACCAACGAACTCAAGCGCTTTGCTCCAACTGACGGCCCGCGCCGCGTTTTTTCAAATGAATCATCAACAGCGAAATGGCTGCCGGAGTGACACCCGGGATACGGGAAGCCTGCCCCAGGGTCTCGGGACGAGTTATCCCCAGCTTGCTTTGAATCTCTTTCGACAGCCCGGAAATCCCGGTGTAATCGATATCCGCCGGCAGCTTGGTGTCTTCACTGGCGCGCAGTCGAGCGATCTCGTCCTGCTGGCGGTCAATGTAACCGGCATATTTGGTCTTGATTTCGACCTGCTCGGCCACCTGTGGATCTTCTGCGCCGCCGCCGGTTACCGAGACCAGACCAGCGTAGTCGATTTCCGGGCGGGACAGCAGGTTCAACAGGTTGTACTCGTGGGTCAGCGGCGTACCGAACTTTTCGGCAATGGCATCGCCCTGCTCGGTGCCCGGGCGTACCCAGGTACTTTTCAGGCGCTGCTCTTCCAGTTCGATGCTTTCGCGTTTTTTGCAGAATGCTTCCCAACGTGCGTCATCGACCAGGCCCAGTTCGCGACCTTTTTCGGTCAGACGCAGGTCGGCGTTGTCTTCGCGCAGAATCAGTCGATATTCGGCCCGGGAAGTGAACATCCGGTACGGTTCCTGGGTACCCAGGGTAATCAGGTCATCAACCAACACCCCGATATACGCTTCATCGCGACGCGGGCACCAGCTGTCTTTGCCCTGGGCGCGCAATGCGGCGTTGGTCCCGGCCAGCAAACCCTGGGCGCCGGCTTCTTCGTAACCGGTGGTGCCGTTGATTTGCCCAGCGAAAAACAGACCGCCGATCACTTTGGTTTCCAGGCTGTATTTCAAGTCCCGTGGGTCGAAGTAGTCGTACTCGATGGCGTAGCCAGGGCGCACGATATGCGCGTTTTCCATGCCGCGAATCGACTGCACGATCTGGATTTGCACATCGAACGGCAGGGAAGTGGAAATCCCGTTCGGGTACAGCTCGTGGGTCGTCAAACCTTCCGGCTCGATAAAGACCTGGTGGCTTTCCTTGTCGGCAAAGCGGTGGATCTTGTCTTCGATCGACGGGCAATAACGCGGGCCGATGCCCTCGATTACCCCGGAATACATCGGCGAACGATCGAGGTTGGCGGCGATGATTTCGTGGGTACGCGCATTGGTGTGGGTAATCCAGCAGCTCACCTGTTTGGGGTGCTGCTCCTTGGAACCCATGAACGACATCACCGGGATCGGCGTATCCCCGGCTTGCTCGGTCATCACCGAGAAATCCACAGAACGCCCGTCGATACGCGGCGGGGTCCCGGTTTTCAGACGACCGACACGCAGCGGCAGTTCGCGCAGGCGATGAGCCAGGGCAATCGACGGCGGATCACCGGCGCGACCACCGGAATAGTTCTGCATGCCAATGTGGATAAGTCCACCGAGGAAGGTACCGGTGGTCAACACCACGGATTCTGCGAAGAAACGCAGGCCCATTTGCGTGACCACACCACGCACCTGGTCCTGTTCGACGATCAGGTCATCCGCTGCCTGTTGAAATATCCACAGGTTGGGTTGGTTTTCCAGGGTTTCGCGTACCGCTGCCTTGTACAAAATGCGGTCGGCTTGTGCCCGGGTAGCCCGCACGGCCGGGCCTTTGCGGCTGTTGAGCACGCGAAATTGAATACCACCCTTGTCGGTAGCCATGGCCATCACACCGCCAAGGGCGTCGATTTCCTTGACCAGATGGCTCTTGCCGATCCCACCGATGGCGGGGTTGCAACTCATGGCACCGAGGGTTTCCACGTTGTGCGTCAGCAACAGGGTTTTGACCCCCATGCGGGCTGACGCCAGTGCTGCCTCGGTACCGGCATGACCGCCGCCGATGACGATCACTTCAAAACGGGAAGGGAAATCCACCACGCACCTCGTGCCTGCTTATGTAGGTAATCAGGAATTGTTTGTTGAAAGGGTTTTGGAGCTATGGCGGCAAGTATAGGGACTTAGCCCTTCCTAAAGAACCCTTTGCACAAAATTTAACCAGCTGTGGATGAATCACAGACAATAGAAATTAAAAGAGAGAAATTTATTAAATCTTTGTTTTTATGTTTATTTCTACTGAGCCTACTTTCTGTGGATAGATTGCTACAGACCTTAATTTACTTTGTGTACAGAGAATCAAAAGTCTGTGGTTAGGTGGTCGGGAGGCCCTTGGATAAGTGCTTTAAGCCTGTGGATTAAACAGGTGGTTATCCACAGAGGGGTTTTTACTCAGGTTTCAAGCCCTGTTATCAACTGGGCACAGGGGCGGTTATTCACAGGGCTTAATCCACAGAAACGCATCAACCCCGGCAAAATTCGCCCACGGCAAGGCCACCTCGGGGCGAGGTTAGTGTTAGAAAATACGTGGGAGTGTCCTGAAACGGACAAAACAGACAGGCACCAATGGCCTGTCTGTGAACAACGAAGGGTTATTTACCGATACAGAAACTGGAAAAGATCCTACCCAGCAGATCATCGGAACTGAATGCCCCGGTAATCTCCCCCAGAAGCTGCTGTGCCTGGCGCAAATCCTCGGCCAGAAGCTCTCCTGCCCCTGCCAGGGTCAACTGCGCTCGACCATGCTCAAGGGCGGCACTGGCATGGCGCAGTGCCTCAAGGTGGCGACGGCGAGCACTGAAGCTGCTTTCCGAGGTCTGTTCGTAGCCCATGCAGGCCTTGAGATGATCGCGCAGCAGCTCCAGGCCATCGCCGGCAGACTTGGCGCTGAGGCTGATGGTGACATGGCCATCGTCACTGACTTCCAGGGCGATGGCTTCACCGGTCAGGTCTGCCTTGTTGCGAATCAGTGTGACCTTGGCCGGGTCTGGCCGTTGCTCAAGGAACTCCGGCCACAGGGCAAAAGGATCCAGGGCCTCAGGCGCCGTCGCGTCTACCACCAGCAAGACACGATCAGCCTCACTGATAGCCTTGAGCGCCCGCTCCACACCAATCTTTTCCACCTGGTCATCGGTATCACGCAACCCCGCGGTATCGACCACGTGCAGCGGCATGCCATCAATGTGGATATGTTCGCGCAGGATATCCCGGGTGGTGCCGGCAATCTCGGTGACAATCGCCGCTTCACGCCCCGCCAGGGCGTTGAGCAAGCTGGACTTGCCGGCGTTGGGCCGGCCGGCAATCACCACGGTCATGCCATCACGCAGCAATGCGCCCTGCCCGGCCTCCTTCAAAACTGTGGATAACTCGTCCCGCACCTTATCGAGCATGGCCAGGACATGGCCATCGGCAAGAAAGTCGATTTCTTCTTCCGGGAAATCAATCGCCGCCTCGACATAGATGCGCAAACTGATCAATTGCTCGGTGAGGTTATGCACACGCAGGGAAAACGCCCCCTGCAACGAACGCAAGGCATTGCGCGCCGCCTGTGCAGAACTGGCCTCGATCAGGTCGGCGATGGCTTCGGCCTGGGCCAGGTCGAGCTTGTCGTTGAGAAATGCGCGCTCGCTGAATTCACCCGGCCGGGCAAGGCGGCAACCCAGTTGCAGGCAGCGCTGCAGCAGCATATCCAGGACGATAGGCCCGCCATGGCCCTGCAGTTCCAGCACATCTTCACCGGTGAATGAGTTCGGCCCCGGGAAATACAGGGCCAGGCCCTCATCCAGTACCTCAAGCTCCTCGCCGAAAAAAGGCCCGTAATGCGCATACCGGGGCTTGAGCTCACGCCCACTGATCGCTTGGGCGGCCATGCCGGCAAGCGGCCCGGAAATACGAACGATACCGACACCGCCCCGGCCTTGAGCGGTGGCGACGGCAGCGATGGTTTCACGAGGAGCGCTCATCAGCGGTTTCCCAGACAAAAGTGACAGAATGCAAAACGCCCCACGAGGGGGCGTCTTGAGTGGTTATCCACAGAGTAAGTTACGCCTCGGCTTTTTTAGCAGCCGCTTCGATCTTACGTGTGATGTACCACTGTTGAGAGATCGACAACACGTTGTTGACCACCCAGTACAGAACCAGACCAGCCGGGAACCACAGGAAGAAGAAGGTGAAGATGATAGGCATCATTTTCATTACCTTGGCCTGCATCGGATCTGGAGGAGTCGGGTTCAGGCGCTGCTGGATGAACATGGTCGCGCCCATGATGATCGGCAGGATAAAGAACGGGTCCTTGATCGACAGGTCAGTTATCCACAGCATGAACGGCGCCTGGCGCATTTCCACGCTTTCCAGGAGTACCCAGTACAGCGACAGGAACACCGGCATCTGTACCAGAATCGGCAAGCATCCACCCAGCGGGTTGATCTTCTCTTTCTTGTACAGCTCCATCATGGCTTGCGACATTTTCTGCCGGTCGTCGCCATGTTGCTCTTTGAGTGCAGCCAGCTTCGGCGCAACCGCACGCATACGGGCCATCGACTTGTAGCTGGCGGCCGACAGCGGGAAGAAAATCCCCTTGATCAGCATGGTCAGGAAGATGATCGACCAACCCCAGTTACCGACAATGCTGTGGATATGTTGCAGCAACCAGAAGATTGGCTGGGCAATGAACCACAGGATGCCGTAATCCACAGTCAGTTCCAGGCCTGGGGATAACTCCTTGAGTACGGCCTGGCTTTTCGGGCCGGCATACAAGGTGGCGCTGGTTTCAGCCTTGGCGCCTGGCGCAACGGTCAACGCCGGGCCAGTGAAACCAATGATGTAGTTGCCCTGGTTGTCCTTGCGGGTCTGGACCAGGTTGGCTTCGCCCTTGTTCGGGATCCACGCGGTTACAAAGTAGTGTTGCAGCCAGGCTACCCAACCACCTTGCACCGTTTCTTTCAGCGCGGCCTTGTCGATATCTTTCATCGACACTTTTTTGTACGGCTCGTTACTTGTCCACAGGGCGGCGCCCAGGTAAGTCGCGGTGCCGGTGGCAGTGCTGGAAGACGGATCGGAACTGCCATCACGCTTGAGCTGGGCAAACAGGTTGCCGGTCCAGGCCTTTTCGCTGGTGTTGTCGATCAGGTACGTGACTTTCAGATCGTACAAACCGCGGGTGAAACTGAAACGCTTGATGTAATTGATGCCGTCGTGACTGAATTTCAGGTCGACGTTCAACTGGTTCTGGCCATCAGCCAGTTGATAAGTCTTCTGTTCGGTCGAATAAACCGGACGACCGGTAGCACGAGCATCAGGACCATCAGTGCCAGTCAGGCCGCTTTGCGCCAGATAAACACGCTCGCCACCGTTATCGAACAACTGGAAAGGAACATCCGGGTGGTCTTGGCGACGTGGATACAGTGGCAATTTCAACTGGGCGATATCGCCGCCCTGTGGATCGATCGCCAGGTCCAGCACATCCGTCTTGACGTGGATGAGGTCTTTATTGGTGATGACCGCGTTATCTACAGGGGTGCTGGTATCGGCATTCGCGCTGGGTACATCGGCACTGGCGGAAGCATTGTTACCCAACGGTGCATCTGCAATAGCAGGAGCAGACTGATTGGTAGCAACATTCTGAGTCGGCAGGGCAGCCTGGCCATAGTCCTGGTTCCATTTCAGAACCATAACGTAGGACACGATTGCCAGGGCGACGATCAGGATCGTGCGTTTAATATCCATGATTACTCGGCCATCGAAGAAGAACGGGAGGTAGGGATAGGCGGAACCGGGTCATAACCACCGGGATTCCACGGATGACAGCGACCTAAACGACGAAAGGTCAGCCAGCCACCGCGCAGAAGGCCATGATTTTCTATGGCTTCATACGCGTAGCAGGAACAACTGGGGTAGAAACGACAGTGGCTGGCCATCAGCGGACTAATGGCATAGCGGTAAAACTGGATCGGAACGAGGGCCAGTTTACGCATCAGTGCTGTCTACCCCTACAGTTTCGGGGCTGACTGCTGGGGTCGGCTTGCTGGTGCGAGCCAAACGTTTCCAGAGCTTGCCGAAATGCTGAATCAATTCGGGGTTTTCTACGTCCCCCAAGCCTTTGCGCGCGACGATAACAATATCCCAACCAACCAGAGTGTCCTGGTGGAGGCGAAACGATTCGCGCATCAGACGCTTGAGGCGATTGCGCTCAACGGAGAGCTTTACGCTCTTCTTGCCGATCACCAACCCGAGACGGGGGTGATCCAGATCGTTGTTACGCGCAAGGAGCAGGAGATTTTTCCCCGGAACCTTGCCGGTGGGGGAGTCAAAGACTGCCTTGAAATGCCGGGGGGTTAGCAGACGCTTTTCCCGACTGAAGTCCTGACTCACCACCAGTACCGGATTATCAAACTGCCAGACGCGCACGACCTTTGGCGCGGCGACGCGACAGGACAGCACGGCCGTTCTTGGTAGCCATGCGAGCACGGAAACCGTGGGTACGGGCGCGTTTGATGGTGCTTGGTTGGAAAGTACGTTTCATGGCGTGTTACCTGGTTCGTCCACAACGGGCCGGAATGGCCCCCGTTTTAAGAGACCGGGGATTCTAGAGAAAGCAAGCCTCTAGGTCAATTTCCAACCAGCTATTCCTTCAATTAGATATCTGAAGGCATCGGGACCGATTCCAGGCGGTTCGACTTTGACGAGCAATGCCATAGATATAAAAATAAAGAAGGAAGTTATTTAAAGCTTTTCTGTAAAGCTTATAAAAGCTAGGGACGCGATCATCTGTGGATAACTGCCTTAAGGCCATATTCCACGTGCTGTACAGAGAATGACAACACGGGGGAGAAACGGTGCTCTGCCTGTGCTGCGCTATCGGATAAGCTGTGTGTGGAATGGCTACTTATCCACAGGCCAGTTACCCACAGACTTTCGACCCCACTTGTACAACGAGCTTAGGGGCGCTTATCCACAGAGCTTATGCACAGACCATTTGTCGCCTTTTTCACGGTTAAGGCATTGATTCTTGGTGGGCTGTGAGAAACCTACATGTGGATAAGTGGGCCGCTCGCCGCTACAATGGCGGCTGTTTTTGCCTCACCGGCTTTCAACTTAGGGGATATCCGTGTCAGTGGAACTTTGGCAGCAGTGCGTGGAGCTTTTGCGCGATGAGCTGCCTGCCCAGCAATTCAACACCTGGATCCGTCCGCTACAGGTCGAAGCCGAAGGCGACGAGTTGCGTGTCTACGCACCCAATCGTTTTGTACTCGACTGGGTCAACGAGAAGTACCTGAGCCGCGTTCTCGAATTGTTCGACGAACATGGCAATGGGATGGCTCCGGCGCTCTCCTTATTAATAGGCAGCAAACGCAGCTCCGCGCCGCGCGCGGCGCCTAATGCGCCGCTGGCGGCTGCTGCATCGCACGCCCAGGCCGCTGCCGCACCGGTCAACCACGCACCGGCGCTGGCGCAGCCAGCGCCGAGCAAATCCATGGCGCAAAAAAATGCGCCGGTCAGTGAAGAGCCGTCCCGCGACAGCTTCGACCCAATGGCGGGCGCCAGCTCGCAGCAGGCACCGGTGCGCGCCGAACAGCGCACGGTCCAGGTCGAAGGCGCGCTCAAGCACACCAGCTACCTGAACCGCACCTTTACCTTTGAGAACTTCGTCGAAGGTAAATCCAACCAACTGGCCCGCGCTGCGGCCTGGCAGGTGGCTGATAATCCCAAGCACGGTTACAACCCGCTCTTCCTGTATGGCGGCGTTGGCTTGGGTAAGACGCACTTGATGCACGCCGTAGGTAACCACCTATTAAAGAAGAACCCGAATGCCAAGGTCGTGTACCTGCACTCGGAGCGCTTCGTGGCCGACATGGTCAAGGCGTTGCAACTCAATGCGATCAACGAATTCAAGCGCTTCTATCGCTCCGTCGATGCGCTGCTGATCGATGACATTCAATTCTTCGCGCGCAAGGAACGTTCCCAGGAAGAGTTTTTCCACACGTTCAACGCCCTGCTTGAAGGTGGCCAGCAGGTCATCCTCACCAGCGACCGTTACCCGAAGGAAATCGAAGGCCTGGAAGAACGCCTGAAATCGCGCTTCGGCTGGGGCCTGACCGTTGCGGTAGAGCCGCCGGAACTGGAAACCCGGGTCGCGATCCTGATGAAGAAGGCCGACCAGGCGAAAGTCGACCTGCCTCACGACGCGGCGTTCTTCATTGCCCAGCGCATTCGCTCCAACGTGCGTGAACTGGAAGGCGCGCTTAAGCGGGTCATCGCTCACTCGCACTTCATGGGCCGCGACATTACCATCGAGTTGATTCGCGAATCCCTCAAAGACCTGTTGGCGTTGCAAGACAAACTGGTCAGTGTGGATAACATTCAACGCACCGTGGCCGAGTACTACAAGATCAAGATTTCCGACCTGCTATCCAAGCGCCGCTCGCGCTCGGTAGCGCGTCCCCGTCAGGTGGCCATGGCGCTCTCCAAGGAGCTGACCAACCATAGCCTGCCGGAAATTGGCGATGTGTTTGGTGGTCGCGACCACACCACGGTCTTGCACGCGTGCCGCAAGATCAATGAACTTAAGGAATCCGACGCGGATATTCGCGAGGACTACAAGAACCTGCTGCGTACACTGACAACTTGATGAACACCAGCGCAGCTTATTAAGGCAAGGGACTAGACCATGCATTTCACCATTCAACGCGAAGCCCTGTTGAAACCCCTGCAACTGGTCGCAGGCGTCGTCGAGCGCCGACAGACCTTGCCGGTACTTTCCAACGTATTGTTGGTTGTCGAAGGCCAGCAGCTGTCGTTGACCGGTACCGACCTGGAAGTCGAACTGGTTGGACGTGTACAGCTGGAAGAACCCGCCGAGCCCGGCGAGATCACCGTGCCTGCGCGCAAGCTGATGGATATCTGCAAAAGCCTGCCCAACGACGCGCTGATCGACATCAAGGTCGATGAGCAGAAGTTGGTGGTCAAGGCCGGGCGCAGTCGTTTCACCCTGTCGACCTTGCCGGCCAACGACTTCCCGACTGTGGAAGAAGGCCCGGGTTCGCTGACCTGCAGCCTGGAGCAAAGCCGCCTGCGCCGTTTGATCGAGCGCACCAGCTTCGCCATGGCCCAGCAGGACGTGCGTTACTACCTCAACGGTATGCTGCTGGAAGTCTCCGAAGGCATTATCCGTGCCGTGGCCACCGACGGTCACCGCCTGGCAATGTGCTCGATGAAGGCTGATATTGGTCAGCCGGATCGTCACCAGGTGATCGTGCCGCGCAAAGGTATCCTCGAACTGGCGCGCCTGCTCACCGAGCCGGACGGTAACGTCAGCATTGTTTTGGGCCAGCATCACATCCGGGCCACCACTGGCGAGTTCACCTTCACGTCCAAGCTGGTAGATGGCAAGTTCCCGGACTATGAGCGCGTGCTGCCCAAGGGGGGCGACAAACTGGTGATCGGTGATCGTCAGGCCCTGCGTGAAGCCTTCAGCCGTACGGCGATCCTGTCCAACGAAAAATATCGCGGCATTCGCCTGCAATTGGCCAACGGTCAACTGAAAATCCAGGCCAATAACCCGGAGCAGGAAGAAGCTGAAGAAGAAATCAGCGTTGATTACAACGGTGGTTCGTTGGAAATCGGCTTCAACGTGAGCTACCTGCTGGACGTGCTGGGGGTGATGACCACCGAGCAGGTGCGTCTGATCCTGTCGGACTCCAACAGCAGCGCCCTGGTGCAAGAATCCGATAACGACGACTCGGCTTACGTTGTTATGCCGATGCGCCTGTAATAGAAGCTAGATGTCCCTCAGTCGCGTCTCGGTCACCGCGGTGCGCAATCTGCACCCGGTGACCTTCTCCCCCTCCCCCCGCATCAATATCCTCCACGGCGCCAACGGCAGTGGCAAAACCAGCGTGCTGGAAGCCATTCACTTGCTGGGCCTGGCTCGTTCCTTTCGCAGCGCCCGCCTGTTACCGGTGATTCAGTACGAGCAATTGGCGTGCACCGTATTTGGCCAGGTTGAACTGGCGCAAGGCGGGCACAGCAGCCTGGGGATATCCCGTGATCGCCAGGGGGAGTTCCAGATCCGTATTGATGGGCAGAATGCGCGCAGTGCCGCGCAGTTGGCGGAAATCCTGCCCCTGCAATTGATCAACCCTGACAGCTTCCGCTTGCTGGAAGGCGCACCCAAAATCCGCCGACAGTTCCTCGATTGGGGAGTGTTCCACGTGGAACCGCGGTTCATGGCCACATGGCAGCGCCTGCAGAAGGCCCTGCGGCAGCGGAACTCATGGCTGCGGCATGGTACACTTGACGCCGCTTCGCAAGCGGCCTGGGACCGTGAACTGTGCCTGGCCAGCGACGAAATTGATGAATACCGCCGCACCTACATCAAAGCCTTGAAACCAGTCTTTGAGCAGACCTTGAGTGAGTTGCTGGAACTCGAGGGGCTGACGCTGAGTTACTACCGTGGTTGGGACAAAGAGCGTGACTTGAGTGCAGTACTCGCCACCTCTTTGCAACGGGATCAGCAAATTGGCCACACCCAGGCAGGACCGCAACGCGCTGACTTGCGCCTTAGATTAGGTGCACATAACGCTGCGGATATCTTGTCCCGTGGCCAGCAGAAGTTGGTGGTCTGCGCGCTGCGTATCGCCCAGGGGCATTTGGTTAGCCAAGCCCGGCGCGGTCAATGTATTTATCTGGTGGATGACTTGCCCTCCGAATTGGATGAGCAACACCGCCGCGCGCTATGCCGCTTGTTGGAAGACTTACGCTGCCAGGTGTTTATTACCTGTGTAGACCACGAATTATTGAGGGAAGGCTGGCAGACGGAAACGCCAGTCGCTTTGTTCCACGTGGAACAAGGCCGTATCACCCAGACCCACGACCATCGGGAGTGAAGGCATGAGCGAAGAAAACACGTACGACTCGACCAGCATTAAAGTGCTGAAAGGTTTGGATGCCGTACGCAAACGTCCCGGTATGTACATTGGCGACACCGATGATGGTAGCGGTCTGCACCACATGGTGTTCGAGGTGGTCGACAACTCCATCGACGAAGCTCTCGCCGGCCATTGCGACGACATCAGCATCATCATCCACCCGGATGAATCCATCACCGTGCGCGACAACGGTCGTGGTATTCCGGTAGATGTGCATAAAGAAGAAGGCGTATCGGCGGCAGAGGTCATCATGACCGTGCTCCACGCTGGCGGTAAGTTCGACGACAACTCCTATAAAGTCTCCGGCGGTTTGCACGGTGTAGGTGTGTCGGTGGTCAACGCTCTGTCAGAAGAACTGATCCTGACCGTTCGCCGCAGCGGCAAGATCTGGGAACAGACCTATGTGCATGGCGTGCCTCAGGCACCGATGGCGATCGTCGGTGAAAGCGAAACCACGGGTACCCAGATTCACTTCAAACCTTCGGCTGAAACCTTCAAGAATATCCACTTCAGCTGGGACATCCTGGCCAAGCGGATTCGTGAGCTGTCCTTCCTCAACTCCGGTGTGGGTATCGTCCTCAAGGACGAGCGCAGCGGCAAGGAAGAGCTGTTCAAATACGAAGGTGGCCTGCGTGCGTTTGTTGAATACCTGAACACCAACAAGACTGCGGTCAACCAGGTGTTCCACTTCAATATCCAGCGTGAAGACGGCATCGGCGTGGAAATCGCCCTGCAGTGGAACGACAGCTTCAACGAGAACCTGTTGTGCTTCACCAACAACATTCCCCAGCGCGACGGCGGTACTCACCTGGTGGGTTTCCGTTCCGCACTGACGCGCAACCTGAACACCTACATCGAAGCCGAAGGCCTGGCGAAGAAGCACAAAGTCGCCACCACCGGTGACGATGCCCGCGAAGGCCTGACTGCGATTATTTCGGTCAAGGTGCCAGACCCAAAGTTCAGCTCCCAGACCAAGGACAAGCTGGTTTCTTCTGAAGTGAAGACCGCTGTCGAACAGGAAATGGGCAAGTACTTCTCCGACTTCCTGTTGGAAAACCCCAACGAAGCCAAGCTGGTTGTCGGCAAGATGATCGACGCGGCGCGGGCTCGTGAAGCGGCGCGTAAAGCCCGTGAAATGACCCGTCGTAAAGGTGCACTGGATATCGCTGGCCTGCCAGGCAAGTTGGCGGACTGCCAGGAGAAGGACCCTGCCCTCTCCGAACTGTACCTGGTGGAAGGTGACTCTGCTGGCGGCTCCGCCAAGCAGGGGCGTAACCGCCGTACCCAGGCGATCTTGCCGTTGAAGGGTAAGATCCTCAACGTTGAGAAAGCCCGTTTCGACAAGATGATTTCCTCCCAGGAAGTCGGCACCTTGATCACCGCCCTGGGCTGTGGCATTGGTCGCGATGAGTACAACATTGATAAGTTGCGCTATCACAACATCATCATCATGACCGATGCTGACGTCGACGGTTCGCACATCCGTACCCTGCTACTGACCTTCTTCTTCCGTCAGTTGCCGGAGCTGATCGAGCGTGGCTACATCTACATCGCCCAGCCGCCGTTGTACAAAGTGAAAAAGGGTAAGCAAGAGCAATACATCAAAGACGACGACGCCATGGAAGAGTACATGACGCAGTCGGCCCTGGAAGATGCCAGCCTGCACTTGAACGACGAAGCCCCGGGTATCTCCGGTGAGGCGCTGGAGCGCCTGGTAAACGACTTCCGCATGGTGATGAAGACCCTTAAGCGTTTGTCGCGCCTGTACCCTCAGGAGCTGACCGAGCACTTCATCTACCTGCCAGCCGTGAGCCTGGAACAGTTGGGCGATCATGCAGCGATGCAGGATTGGCTGGCCCAGTATGAAGTGCGCCTGCGCACGGTCGAGAAGTCCGGCCTGGTGTACAAAGCCAGCCTGCGCGAAGACCGTGAACGTAACGTCTGGCTGCCAGAGGTCGAACTGATCTCTCACGGCCTGTCGAACTACGTCACCTTCAACCGCGACTTCTTCGGCAGCAATGATTACAAGACCGTGGTTACCTTGGGCGCGCAACTGAGCACCCTGCTGGACGACGGCGCTTATATTCAGCGTGGCGAGCGCAAGAAGCAGGTCAAGGAGTTCAAGGAAGCCCTGGACTGGTTGATGGCCGAAAGCACCAAGCGCCACACCATCCAGCGCTACAAAGGTCTGGGCGAGATGAACCCGGATCAGCTGTGGGAAACCACCATGGACCCAGCCCAGCGTCGTATGCTGCGCGTGACCATCGAAGACGCCATTGGCGCGGACCAGATCTTCAACACCCTGATGGGTGATGCGGTTGAGCCACGTCGTGACTTCATCGAGAGCAATGCCTTGGCAGTGTCCAACCTGGACTTCTGATAACGCGATTGCGCAATAAAAAAGGCCAACGCTTACGTTGGCCTTTTTTATTGCCCAGATTCCGGGCGCGTCCAAAATGCTCCACGTGGAACATCGGCTTATGCAGTCGCCGCGCTCACGCTCTCTAACCGATAGCCATATCCATAGATCGTCAGCAACTGCCAACCCCGCTCTGGGGTCAGTCCCAGCTTGTTGCGCAGCCGATAGATATGGGTATCCAACGGCCGCGACGACACCATCTCTTCATGGGTCCAGAAACGTTCGTAGAGATACTCCCGTGACAGTGGGCGAGCCAGATTGGCAAACAGGCAGCGTGCCAGACGGTATTCGCGCTCGGTCAGGTTGATGGGGCTGCCGGCGCGGGTAACGGTCAGTTCGGCATCGTCGAAGGTCAGGTCGTTGAAGATCAGCACTTCAGTGGCTGCAGACTTCTGCAGGCCATGACGACGCAACACCGCACTAACCCGCGCCTTCAGTTCATTTGGCCGAAATGGCTTGCTGACATAGTCATCCGCCCCGCTGTTCAACGCCTGGACAATATCGCTCTCGCCATCGCGGCTGGTGAGCATGATGACGGGAGGAGGCGCCTCCATGTGTTCACGGGTCCAGCGCAGGATCGCGAGGCCACTCAGGTCCGGCAGTTGCCAATCGAGCACCAAGAGGTCGAAGGTTTCTCGGCGCAACTGGCGCAGCAGGTCTTCACCGCGCTCGAAGCAATGCAGCGTCCATGGCTGCTCCGAGGCACTTGGGATTTGTCGCAGAGTCTGTTCCACCCGCCGCAATTCAGCAGGTTCGTCATCCAGTATCGCGACACGCATGGCAGGGTCCTTTCTTCTTGAAGAGTATTGCAGCGGTTAAAGAGAGCGTACTGGTTCACCGTTGAATCTGAACAATTATGGCCAGTTTCTCAAGCCCCCTGAATCTCTCGGTACGCTGATATCAGATAGCCCTAAGGCCGTTAGACATCGTGTACCCAACTGGAAAGATACCGGCTCAAGCCCCTCAGGAAAAGGATCAATGGCAATCAGGTTTTATGCGTTGTCGGGACACATGCGTCTCGTGCAGAAGGTCAATGTGTGGGGAAAGATGTTGATGTTGGTTGTGGCCACCGGTTTAGGCACGCAAACAGTGGATGCCCGCAGTGTGCCACTTGAGGAAGTACCGGTGTACAACGAGGCTGTAGATGGCCTTGGTTACGCTGGACTCAGCACGGTTGACGCACCGCAGGCCTTTCAACACGGTAGTGTGCTTGACCAGGACCAACGGTGGATATTCTGATTCTGAACAAATGTTGTGCTCCCCCCCTATGCACCACTCTTGTAGGTAAATTCTCTTTCGCTGAGTGACACACGGAGGGCGTGCGCGGGAAGCGCTCTCGATACAGGGACGTATCATCTGTAGTCCGCGGTTCGCTACGGGCTGCTGTCGGGGGGATGTGATGGACAGTATTTCTTCGATGTACACCCGGCTCGGCATTGTCGAACTGGCAGACACAGGGATGTGTCATCTTTTCCCATCGCGCCTCATCCCTGCTACTACGGCTATCGAGTTCTATTCGTCATCGGGTATCGTAGGCAAGATTCAAGGTCCTGCTGCTGCAAGACGCTTTCTGAACGAACGTACAGTCCACGGACCTTTAGAACTAGAACCTTGATGAGTGCCATGACCCTCTTTCCCCGCCCCTATTGCCTTCCTTCCCTGTTGGGCTCAAGCCTGGCCCTGGCCCTGGTTATCAACAGCCCGCACCTTTTGGCCAAGCCTGCACCTGCGCGGGCGCCCTATATTGATGACAACCTGATGTGCCGGGCACAACCGCTGCCGGCAGTCGTCCAGCACCTTAACGGTGAAGCCTGGAAGCTGGATGCCAAGGGACGCTCCAGTGTGTTGGAAGAAGGCATGCTGATCGATGAACAGGAAAGTGTAAAAACCTCGCCTTCGGCGTTTGTCAGCTTGTTGCTGGGCGATGGCTCGCGCATTGTCTTGCCCTCCAGCTCCGAGGTGCGTCTGCACCTGGTGGAGGAGCAGGCGATCCCGCAGGTGATCCTGCAACAAGGGCAGGTCGAAGCCTACGTACTCAAGCGCAGCAGTGACTATGACCGCTTTCAGATCGTGACACCGGTGGGCGTACTGGGTGTACGCGGTACGCACTTTCGTGTGCGTAATGACGATCAGCAATCGGTCGTCGAGGTGCTCAACGGCCAAGTGGCTGTCAGCCGTACCGAACCGCCACCTGTGGGCCGACAGGTCAAGAAAGCACCCCAGGTAGGCCCGGTGGACGGTGAACTGAAGGTCGGCGCCCGACAAGGTGTATTGCTCAAGGAACAGGGCGAGTTGAAGACGGTTGAGCTACTGCCCGCCCCACGGTTGATGGGCCAGGACGGCCAGAAAGGCGATGCACCGGTCTGGACCCTGATCCTGCACCCACAACCGGGTGCCCGGCGCTACCGTGCGCAAGTGGCCACAGATACAACATTTATGAACATCAAGCAGGAAAACTTCTCCAGTGAGCCGCGCTTGAGCTTCACTGGACTCAAGGCCTCGTTTTATCACGTGCGCGTGTCGGCCTTTGATGAACAAGGACTGGAAGGAGAGGCAGGCGTTTATGACATCTTCTATTACCCCCCTGCCACTCGTGTGCAGTAATACGCGGTGAAGTGGTGGCGCCGGGCTGAACAGCGCCAGCCAACCCAGGCCCAACGCCTGTTCCATGGCCTGGTCCGGGAGTGGCTGTGGATCAGCCTGCTGCTGCTGCCGATGACAGCCCTGCTTTCCCTGAGCCCTGGGCTTTCCTTCAACAACCCGTTGTATGACGGCCTGCGGCGCCTGGCGCCGTTGCCAGTGGACCCGCGCATTCTGCTGGTGACCATTGATGACATGAGCCTCAAGGCGCTCGGCCAATGGCCCTGGTCGCGCCGCCTGCATGCTGACCTGATTGATCAGTTAAGTGCCGGCAAACCCACCGGGATCCTGCTCGATGTGATCTTCAGCGAACCGGCGCGCGAGCCTGCCAACGATCAACGCCTGGCCCAGGCCATCTGCAATGCCGGCAATGTCCTGTTGCCGTTGATTCGCGAAGGTACACCGCGTCTGGGTCAGCCAGTCATGCAAATCCTCCCGGTGCCGCCACTGCGCGATTGTGCCAGGGGGGTTGGTCATATCAACGTGGAAGCGGACAGCGACGGTATTGTGCGCAGCCTCTACTTGCGTGAGGGACCGTCCGGGCAATTGGTCCCGCAATTGGCCTGGCTGGCCTTCGAGCTGACTGGCCGGCACGCCGATATGCCGGGGTTGCCAGCGTCTGCCGAGGTGGGCGACTGGCAACGGGACAATGCCATTCGTATTCCATTTATCGCCACCGACCACGGCTTTCCCAGCGTGCCGTATGTCAGCGTCCTGCGTGGCGAAGTCCCCGCCCAATTGTTGCGTGATCGGATCATCCTGGTAGGCGCTACCGCGCCAGGCATGGGCGATCGCTATGTGACGCCGCTTTCGGCCAGCGTCGGGACCACGCCGGGTGTCGAGATCCAGGCCAATATCCTCAATGGCCTGCTGCAAGGGCGCAGTATTACCGTGTTGCCTGGCTGGTTGGCCACACTGCTGTCCACCACGATGGTGGCCTTGTTGTTGGGCCTGCTGCTGTTGCGCCCGCGCTATGCGCTATGGCTGACCCTGGGATGCATGGGGGGCGCCCTCCTCGCTTCCTGGGGCCTGTTGCGCCTGGGGCTCTGGTGGTCGCCAGCGGCCACGCTGATCGGCATGCTGCTGGGCTACCTGATTTGGAACTGGCGTCGCCTGAGCGTGATCCTGGCCTATTTCGGCTGGGAATTGGCACGCCTCGACAGCGAACCCAAGGTGCTGCCGGAACGCCGTCGTGCCGCCGTCAGCAAAGGCGACGTGTTGCAGGGCCGTATCGTGGCCCTGGAGCAAGCCGTCAGCCGTACCCGCGACACCCGGCGCTTTATGGCCGATGGCCTGGAGTGCCTGCCGGTGGCTACGCTGATTACCGACCCCATGGGCGAAATCCTGCTGGCCAATCGGATCGCCCGTGATGTGTTTGGCAACGAACTGATTGGCGAGAACCTGTTGCAGCAACTGGCGGCCCTGGGCTATCCGCCCTTGCAAGGCGCGGTGCACACGCCGCTGTCAGCCCTGGAAATCGTCGAGTTCCGCGACACCGAGCAACGCAGCCTGCGCCTGGAACGGGCGCCGTTGTTACCGGCCGATGGTGATGTGGCGCTGGGTTGGCTGTTGAGCCTGACCGACCTGAGTATCGAACGTGACGCCCAGCAGCAGCGTGAAACCCTGCTGCGGTTCCTGTCCCATGACCTGCGGGCGCCCCACTCGGCAATCCTCGCCTTGCTGGATGTACAGCGCCATGAGGTCTCGGATGTCTCGCTGGTCTTTACCCAGATCGAACAGCAAGTGCGCCGCGCATTGAACCTGACCGAATCGTTCGTTCAATTGGCCAAGGCCGAGTCCGACGGTTACCAGTTCGAGCCCAGCCTGTTTGCCATGCTGGTGCTCGATGCGTTTGACCAGGTGGCGCTGCTGGCCCAATTGAAACCTATCCAATTGGTTCATGACCTGGACGAGGCCGGTGAGGAAATGGTCCTGGCTGACCAATCGTTGCTGACCCGCGCCTTGTTCAACCTGATGGAGAATGCGATCAAGTACAGCCCCGCCGGGACCACGGTGACGGTGCGCCTGGAACGCAACGACCAAGGGCTGGCCTGTCATATCCAGGACCAGGGCCCCGGCATTGCAGCCCAGGAGCTGCCGGAACTGTTCGGCCAATACCGACGTTTTGCATCGGCCAAGGGCAGTGAGGGCCTGGGGCTGGGCCTGACCATGGTCAAGGCGGTGATAGACCGCCATGGGGGGCGGATCGACTGTGCGAGTGTGGTCGGGCAAGGCACGGTTTTCAGCCTGCAGTTGCCGTTGTGGGAAGAATAAACAGCTGTGCATAAAAAACCGGCCGCAAGGGCCGGTCTTCATGTGTCGAAAAAACTTATGCACGTTTTTCGGTGTTTTATTAGCTTAAGAAATATGTAATTAAATCATCAGCCTACAAGCTAAAAACGGCATTTTGCCAACAAAGCGTACACAGGTTATCCACAGAACGTCAGATCACCGCCTGGTCTGCTGCAACCGGCAGTGGCGGCAGTGAACCCATGGCCCGTTGCTGCGCTTCATTCCAGGCCGCAGCGCGGTCATTGAGCGCTGCAATTGCACGCGGTCCTTCCCCTTGCGCATACATCGGCTCGCCGATCACCACGGTGATGGTGCCCTCGCGCTTGGCCCAGCCTTCCTTGGGCCAGAACTTGCCGGCATTGTGGGCAATCGGCAGTACCGGCAGGTTGGCGTTAACCGCCAATGCCGTACCGCCTCGGGAGAACTTGCCGACAGTGCCAAAGGGCACGCGGGTGCCTTCCGGGAAAATCAGTACCCACACCCCATCCTTGAGCAACTCGTCACCCTTCTTCGCCACATGCTTGAGCGCGGCCTTGGGGTTGTCGCGGTCGATGGCGATCGGGCGCAGCATGGCCATGGCCCAGCCAAAGAACGGGACGAACAGCAACTCACGCTTGAGCACCTGGCTCAGGGGCGAGAAATACGCGGAAAGGAAGAACGTCTCCCAGGTGCTCTGGTGGTTCGACAGGATCACGCAGGGCTGGTCCGGGACGTTTTCGGCGCCCTTGACCTCGAAGCGAATGCCCAGGAACACCTTGGTCAGCCACAACGCGCAGCGGCACCAATAGACATTGATAAAGCGATAGCGCGCCTTGAATGGCAAAAAGGGCGCAATAAAAAAGCTCAGGGTGCACCAGAGAAACGAACTGGTGCCCAGCAGCAGGTAAAAGAAGAAGGTTCTGATGGCCTGCAAAATCGACATGGCAGCATTTACCGTTGCGGGACAACGCCCGCCTGTTAAAAGTGCACTCCCGAACAATCCCTGGTCAGGAAGTCGAGGGCGACTAGTTGTTGATAAGTTCTGCGGCAACCGCCGCCAGATCGTCAAAAATCAAGGTGCCGACCGGCAGGTTTTTCGCCTGGGTCTTCTCGCCTTTTCCGGTCTTTACCAAAACTGGCTGAGAGTCGACGGCTTTGGCCGCCTCCAGGTCACCGAGACTGTCCCCGACGAACCATATCCCAGCCAGGGGCACCTTGTAATGTTCTGAAATGATTTTCAACATGCCAGGCTTGGGTTTGCGGCAATCGCAGCCCTCATCCGGCCCGTGGGGGCAGTACACCACCAGCCCCACCTCACCGCCCTGTTCGGCCACCAATGCGCGCAGGCGCGCATGCATGGCGTCCAGGGTGGCGATGTCATAGTAGCCGCGGGCAAGGCCGGACTGGTTGGTAGCAATGGCTACCGTCCAGCCGGCCTTGCTCAACTGCGCGATGGCCTCGATCGAGCCGGGCAGCGGGATCCACTCCTCCACCGACTTGATGTAGGCGTCGGAGTCGTAATTGATCACCCCGTCCCGATCGAGAATCAGCAGTTTCAACATGATCAGCTCAGCGTCGAAATGTCGGCGATGTTGACGAACAAGCCGCGCAGACGCGCCAGCATGGCGTAGCGGTTTTTCCGCACGCCGGCATCTTCGGCATTGATCATCACCGCTTCAAAGAACGCATCCACCGGCTCACGCAAGGTGGCCAGGCGCGCCAGTGCTTCGGCGTAGTTGCGTTCGGCTATCAGCGGCTTCACTGCGTTTTCTGCCTTGGCGATGGCCGAGTTCAGCGAGAACTCCTTGGCATCGGCAAACAAGCCAGGGTCGACATCCGCATTGCCCAGGCCTTCGGCCTTGCTCAGCAGGTTCGACACGCGCTTGTTCACAGCGGCCAGGGCGTCGGCTTCCGGCAGCTTGCGGAAGGCCTGTACGGCTTGCACACGCTGGTCGAAGTCCAGTGCCGAGCCGGGTTGCAGGGCCCGTACCGACAGGTAGACGGAAACGTCCACGCCTTCGTCTTCGTAGCGCGCACGCAGGCGGTCGAACACGAACTCCAGCACTTGCTCGGCCAAACCGGCTTGCTTGACCTTGCCACCGAACTGACCCACCGCGAACACCACGGCCTGGGTCAGGTCGAGGTCCAGCTTCTTGTCGATCAGGATGCGCAGCACACCCAGGGCCGCACGGCGCAGGGCATACGGGTCTTTGCTGCCGGTCGGCAACATGCCGATGCCGAAGATACCGACCAGGGTATCCAGCTTGTCAGCGATGGCCACGGCCGCACCGGTCAGGGTGGTCGGCAGCTCGGCGCCAGCACCGCGCGGCATGTATTGCTCGTTCAAGGCCAGGGCGACGTCTTCAGGCTCGCCGTCATTGAGCGCGTAGTAGTAACCGGCAACACCTTGCATTTCCGGGAACTCGCCGACCATCTCGGTGGCCAGGTCGCACTTGCACAGCAGGCCCGCGCGGGCGGCCAGGGCCGCATCGCCGCCAATGCGCGGGGCGATGTAGGCCGCCAGCTTGGAAACCCGCACAGCCTTGTCGTAGACGCTGCCCAGTTTTTCCTGGAACACCACGTTCTGCAGGCGCAGGTTGAAGTCTTCGAGTTTTTGCTTCTTGTCTTGCTTGAAGAAAAACTCGGCGTCGGTCAGGCGCGGGCGCACGACTTTTTCGTTACCGGCGATGATCTGCTGCGGGTCCTTGCTCTCGATGTTGGCCACGGTGATAAAACGCGGCAGCAACTTGCCATCCACATCCAGCAGGCAGAAATACTTCTGGTTGTCCTGCATGGTGGTGATCAGGGCTTCTTGCGGCACATCGAGGAAGCGCTCCTCGAACGAGCACACCAGCGGCACCGGCCATTCCACCAGCGCGGTCACTTCGTCGAGCAGGCTTGGCGGCACGATGGCGGTGCCTTCCTGCAAACGGGCCAGCTCTTCGGTACGCTTGCTGATCAGTTCGCGGCGCTCGTTGGCATCCGCCAGCACATAGGCGGCACGCAGGTCAGTGGCGTAGTTGGCCGGCGAGGTGATGCGCACGGCTTCAGGATGGTGGAAGCGGTGACCACGGGAGTCGCGGCCGGCCTTCTGGGCCAGGATAGTGCAGTCGATGACTTGATCACCGAGCAGCATCACCAACCATTGGGTCGGGCGTACGAATTCTTCCTTGCGCGCACCCCAGCGCATGCGCTTGGGGATCGGCAGGTCGTTGAGGGAGTCTTCAACGATGGTCGGCAGCAGGCTGGCGGTCGGCTTGCCCTTGATGACCTGGCTGAAACGCAGTTTCGGGCCGCTCTGGTCGATCTCGCTCAGCTCGACGCCACACTTCTTGGCAAAACCCAGGGCGGCCTGGGTCGGGTTGCCTTCGGCATCGAAAGCAGCCTGGCGTGGCGGGCCGTCGAGGTTGATATTGCGGTCCGGCTGCTGGGTTTCTAGCGCGGTCAGCAAGACCGCCAGGCGACGTGGCGCGGCGTAGACCTTCTTGGCTTGAAATTTCAGGCCGGCGGTCTGCAGGCCTTTCTCGATACCGGCCAGAAAGGCATCGGCCAGGGTGTTCAGGGCCTTGGGTGGCAGCTCTTCGGTGCCCAGTTCAACCAGGAAATCTTGAGCACTCATTGTGCAGCCTCCAGCTTAGCCAACACTTCATCACGCAAATCCGGGGTTGCCATCGGGAAGCCCAGCTTGGCGCGGGCCAGCAGGTAGGCTTGGGCGACGGAACGCGCCAGGGTGCGCACACGCAGGATGTATTGCTGGCGCGCGGTTACCGAGATGGCACGGCGGGCGTCCAGCAGGTTGAAGGTGTGGGATGCCTTCAGGACCATTTCGTAGCTTGGCAACGGCAGCGGCTGATCCAGTTCGATCAGGCGCTTGGCTTCGCTTTCGTAGAAGTCGAACAGCTCGAACAGCTTCTCGACGTTGGCGTGTTCAAAGTTGTAGGTCGACTGCTCCACTTCGTTCTGGTGGAACACATCGCCATAGGTGACCTTGCCGAATGGACCGTCTGCCCACACCAGGTCGTAGACCGAGTCCACGCCCTGCAGGTACATGGCCAGGCGCTCCAGGCCGTAGGTGATCTCGCCGGTCACCGGGTAGCACTCGATGCCGCCCGCTTGCTGGAAGTAAGTGAACTGCGTGACTTCCATGCCGTTGAGCCAGACTTCCCAGCCCAGGCCCCAGGCGCCGAGGGTGGGCGATTCCCAGTTGTCTTCGACGAAACGGATATCGTGGACCAGCGGGTCCAGGCCGACATGTTTCAGCGAGCCCAGGTACAGCTCCTGGAAGTTGTCCGGGTTGGGCTTCAATACCACCTGGAACTGGTAGTAGTGCTGCAGGCGGTTGGGGTTTTCGCCGTAGCGGCCGTCAGTCGGGCGACGACTGGGCTGCACATAAGCGGCGTTCCAGGTTTCCGGGCCGATGGCCCGCAGGAATGTGGCGGTGTGGAAAGTGCCGGCGCCTACTTCCATATCGTAGGGCTGAAGTACCACACAACCTTGCTCGGCCCAGTATTGCTGGAGGGCGAGGATCAAGTCTTGGAAGGTACGCACGGCTGGCGTAGGCTGGCTCACAAAATTCACCTGTTACTTGGGCTGCGATTTAAAGGGCGGCAGTATACCCGATTCGGCCCTGTCACCACTCCCTGGAGCCTTATGCCACGCTGCTTTTGGTGTTCTGAAGATCTGTTGTACATGGCTTATCACGATCAGGAGTGGGGCACGCCGCTGCGCGATGCGCAGGGTTTGTTTGAACTGCTTTTGCTCGAAGGGTTCCAGGCGGGCCTGTCCTGGATCACCGTTTTACGCAAACGCGAGCATTATCGAAAGGTCTTGTTCGGCTTTGATGCCCAGCGCCTGGCGCAGTTGAGCGATGCCGAGATCGAGCAGTTGATGCTCGATCCAGGCATTGTGCGCAACCGCTTGAAACTCAATGCCACCCGGCGCAATGCCGCGGCCTGGCTGGCGCTGGAGGACCCGGTGGGGCTGCTCTGGTCGTTTGTCGGCGGCGTGCCCAGGGTCAACCATTTCAAGGATCGTAGCCAGGTCCCGGCGATTACGCCGCAGGCCGAAGCCATGAGCAAAGCCCTCAAGAAAGCCGGTTTCACCTTCGTCGGGCCGACCATCTGCTACGCGTTCATGCAGGCCTCGGGGATGGTCATGGACCACACCCAGGACTGCGACCGTTACGCGGACTTGGTCAACGCCGGGTAGAATGGCCGCTTTGCGCACCACACACGATCAGGAGTGACCTGTGGAAAAGTTAAAAGGCGCCTTGCTGGTAGGCGCTCTGCGATTGTTTGCCCTGCTGCCCTGGCGCGCCGTGCAAGCCGTGGGTTCGGCGATTGGCTGGATCATGTGGAAAACCCCCAACCGCTCCCGCGACACGGTGCGGATCAACCTCTCCAAGTGTTTCCCGGACATGGACCCGGCCGAGCGCGAGCGCCTGGTGGGCCAGAGCCTGATGGACATCGGCAAGTCCCTGACCGAAAGCGCCTGTGCCTGGATCTGGCCGGCCCAGCGTTCCATCGACCTGGTGCGTGAAGTCGAAGGCCTGGAGGTGCTGCAGCAAGCCCTGGCCTCGGGCAAAGGCGTGGTCGGCATCACCAGCCACCTGGGCAACTGGGAAGTGCTCAATCACTTCTATTGCAGCCAATGCAAACCGATCATTTTCTACCGCCCGCCCAAGCTCAAGGCGGTGGATGACCTGCTGCGCAAGCAACGCGTGCAACTGGGCAACCGGGTGGCGGCGTCCACCAAGGAAGGCATCCTCAGTGTGATCAAGGAAGTGCGCAAGGGTGGCCAGGTGGGGATTCCCGCTGACCCAGAGCCGGCAGAATCGGCCGGGATCTTCGTACCGTTCTTCGCCACCCAGGCGCTGACCAGTAAATTCGTGCCGAACATGCTGGCGGGCGGCAAGGCGGTGGGGGTGTTCCTGCATGCCCTGCGGCTGCCGGACGGTTCGGGCTACAAAGTGATCCTGGAAGCGGCGCCAGAAGACATGTACAGCACCGACACGGCCACGTCCTGCGCGGCGATGAGCAAGGTGGTGGAGCGTTATGTCGGCGCCTACCCGAGCCAGTACATGTGGAGCATGAAGCGCTTCAAGAAACGCCCGCCGGGTGAGGCGCGTTGGTACTGATTCGCGACTGACTCAAGGTCGATGCAAAACCAATGTGGGAGCGGGCTTGCTCGCGAATGCAGAGTCTCAGTCACTGAATGTGTAGCTGATACACCGCATTCGCGAGCAAGCCCGCTCCCACATTTGTGATCTCCATTCAGGCTTGGCGATCGAGTTTCTTCAGGAACACCGTCATCTCTTTCTCGGCCTGTTTGTCGCCATGGGCCTGGGCCGCTGCAATCCCCTGCTCCCATGCCTGGCGTGCCGCATTTTTATCGCCCAGCGCCGCGTGTGCCTTGCCCAACAGCTTCCACGCCGCCGAATACTTCGGGTCAAACCCGACGCACCGGTGCAGATGCTCCGCCGCCTTGGCGTTGTCCTTCAAATCCAGGTAACCCTTGCCCAGGCCAAAGCGCAGCAGCGAGTTATCCACACCCTTGGCGAGCATTTTTTCCAGGGATTCGAGCATGTCGGTCTCTCCGTCACATCAGAAAAAGCTCAACCCCACGTGGAACAACTTCTCCACATCGCGGATATGTTTTTTATCCACCAGGAACAGAATCACATGGTCCCCGGCGGCAATCACCGTGTCGTCATGGGCGATGATCACTTCTTCATCGCGAATGATCGCGCCAATGGTGGTGCCCGGTGGCAAGCCGATATCGCGAATTGCCCGGCCGATCACCTTGCTGGATTTGGAGTCGCCATGGGCAATCGCCTCGATGGCTTCCGCCGCGCCGCGGCGCAATGAGTGCACGCTGACGATATCGCCGCGGCGCACATGGGTCAGCAAGGTGCCGATGGTGGCCAACTGCGGGCTGATGGCAATGTCGATATCACCGCCCTGGATCAGGTCCACATAGGCCGGGTTGTTGATGATGGTCATCACCTTCTTCGCCCCCAGCCGCTTGGCCAGCAGCGACGACATGATATTGGCCTCGTCGTCGTTGGTCAGGGCCAGGAAGATATCGGCGTCGGCGATGTTTTCTTCCATCAGCAGGTCGCGGTCCGAGGCGCTGCCTTGCAGGACCACGGTGCTGTCGAGGGTGTCGGACAAATGCCGGCAGCGTGCCGGATTCATCTCGATGATCTTCACCTGGTAGCGGCTTTCGATGGCCTCGGCCAGACGCTCGCCAATCTGCCCGCCGCCGGCGATGACGATGCGCTTGTAGCTCTCGTCGAGCCGGCGCATTTCGCTCATCACGGCACGGATATTGGCCTTGGCGGCGATGAAGAAGACTTCGTCGTCGGCTTCGATCACCGTGTCGCCCTGGGGCAGGATCGGCCGGTCGCGGCGGAAAATCGCGGCCACGCGGGTTTCCACATTCGGCATATGTTCGCGCAGCTGGCGCAGTTGCTGGCCCACCAGCGGCCCGCCGTAGTAGGCCTTGACCGCCACCAGTTGCGCCTTGCCTTCGGCAAAGTCGATCACCTGCAACGCGCCGGGGATTTCGATCAGGCGCTTGATGTAGTGGGTGACCACCTGCTCCGGGCTGATCAGCACGTCCACCGGAATCGCGTCGTTGTCGAACAGGCCGGCGCGGGTCAGGTAGGCCGCTTCACGCACCCGGGCGATCTTGGTCGGGGTGTGGAACAGGGTGTGGGCGACCTGGCAGGCGACCATGTTGGTTTCGTCGCTGTTGGTCACGGCCACCAGCATGTCGGCATCGTCGGCGCCGGCCTGGCGCAGCACGGTGGGGAACGAGGCACGGCCCTGGACCGTGCGGATATCCAGGCGGTCGCCCAGGCCGCGCAGGCGTTCGGCGTCGGTGTCGACCACGGTAATGTCGTTGGCTTCACTGGCCAAATGCTCGGCCAGCGTACCGCCGACCTGCCCTGCGCCAAGGATGATGATCTTCATCCGGTCACTCCCTTAAAAACCATTCAACCGCGTGCAGCGGCAATCTTGATCAGCTTTGCGTAGTAGAAACCATCATGTCCGCCGTCCTGTGCGAGCAACTGGCGGCCATGGGGTTGCTTGATCCCGGCCGCCGTGGCGATATCCAGCTCCCGTGCGCCGCTGGTGCGGGCAAGGAAGGCTTCGATCACCTCGGTGTTCTCGGTGGGCAAGGTCGAGCAGGTGGCGTAGAGCAGGATGCCACCGACCTCCAGCGTCGGCCACAGCGCGTCCAGCAACTCGCCTTGCAGCACGGCCAGGGCGGCGATGTCGTCGGGTTGGCGGGTCAGCTTGATATCCGGGTGGCGGCGGATCACGCCGGTGGCGGAACATGGCGCGTCCAGCAGGATGCGCTGGAACGGCTTGCCATCCCACCAAGTGGCAGTGTCGCGCCCATCGGCGGCGATCAGTTCGGCGTCCAGGCCCAGGCGCGCGAGGTTTTCCCGCACGCGCACCAGACGCTTGGCCTCCAGGTCTACGGCGACGACCCCGGCCAGGCCCGGCTCGACTTCCATGATATGGCAGGTCTTGCCGCCCGGGGCGCAGCAGGCGTCCAGCACCCATTGGCCGGGCGCCAGGTCAAGCAGGTCGGCGGCCAGTTGCGCGGCTTCGTCCTGCACGCTGATCCAGCCTTCGGCAAAGCCTGGCAGGCTGCGCACATCGCCTGCGGTCTCCAGCACGATCCCGTCCTGGCTGTACACACAGGCGCTGGCATTGATGCCGGCCTCTGCCAGTAATGTGAGGTAGGCATCGCGGCGGTGATGGCGGCGATTGACCCGCAGAATCATCGGCGGGTGCGCGTTGTTGGCGGCGCAGATGGCTTCCCACTGCTCTGGCCAGAACGCCTTGAGGGATTTTTGCAGCCAGCGTGGGTGTGCAGTGCGCACGACCGGGTCGTGTTCCAGCTCGGCCAGCAACCCCTCGCTTTCGCGCTGGGCGCGGCGCAGTACGGCGTTGAGCAAGGCCTTGGCCCAGGGCTTTTTCAGCTTGTCGGCGCAGCCCACGGTTTCGCCGATGGCGGCATGGGCCGGCACGCGGCTGTAGAGCAACTGGTACAGCCCCACCAGCAGCAGCGCCTCGACATCGGCATCGGCGGCCTTGAACGGCTTTTCCAGCAGCTTGGCCGCCAGCGCCGACAAACGCGGCTGCCAGCGGGCGGTGCCAAAGGCCAGGTCCTGGGTGAAGCCGCGATCACGGTCGTCGACTTTATCCAGTTGCACCGGCAACGAGCTGTTCAGGGAAGCCTTGCCATTGAGCACGGCGGCCAGGGCCTTGGCGGCGGCCAAACGCGGGTTCATCAAGCGTCCACTCCAAGGATGATGCCGGGGGCAAATTTCTCACGACGGCTGTTGAACAAATCACTGAAGTTCAGCGCCTTGCCACCGGGCAATTGCAGACGGGTCAGACACAGTGCCTGTTCGCCGCAGGCCACCCGCAGGCCTTCCTTACTGGAGCCGATGATTTCACCGGGGGCGCCGCTGCCTTCGGCCAGGGTGGCGGCGAGGACTTTCAAGGCTTCGCCATTGAGGGTGCTGTGGCAGATCGGCCACGGGTTGAAGGCGCGTACCAGGCGCTCCAGCTCCACGGCCGGGCGGCTCCAGTCGATGCGCGCTTCGTCCTTGTTCAGCTTGTGGGCGTAGGTGGCGAGGCTGTCGTCCTGTACTTCACCCTGCAAGGTGCCAGCGGCAAGGCCGGCAATGGCCTGCACCACCGCTGGCGGGCCCATCTCGGCCAGGCGGTCGTGCAGGCTGCCGCCGGTGTCCTGTGCGGTGATGGGGGTGGTGACCTTGAGCAGCATCGGCCCGGTGTCCAAGCCGGCTTCCATGCGCATCACGGTCACGCCGCTTTGTGCGTCACCGGCTTGCACCGCGCGCTGGATCGGCGCCGCACCGCGCCAGCGCGGCAGCAGCGAAGCGTGGCTGTTGATGCAACCCAGGCGCGGGATATCCAGCACGGCTTGCGGGAGGATCAGGCCGTAGGCCACCACTACCAGCAGGTCCGGCTGCAGGGCGGCCAGTTCAGCCTGGGCCTCGGCATTGCGCAGGGTCGGCGGTTGCAGCACGGCGATGCCGTTTTCCAGCGCCAGTTGCTTGACCGGGCTGGGCATCAGTTTTTGCCCACGGCCGGCCGGCCGATCCGGCTGGGTGTACACCGCGACGATTTCATAAGGGCTGGCAAGCAGGGCCTTGAGGTGTTCGGCGGCAAATTCAGGGGTGCCGGCAAAAACGATGCGCAGTGGCTCGGTCATGGGAAACGTCTCACAAAAGAAAAAGGCTTGCCGGAGCAAGCCTTCAAAAGAAGGGAATCAAGCTTGCTGGCGATGCTTCTTTTCCAGTTTCTTCTTGATCCGGTCGCGTTTGAGCGTGGACAGGTAATCGACAAACAGCTTGCCGTTGAGGTGGTCGCACTCATGCTGGATGCACACCGCCAGCAGGTCTTCGGCAATCAGCTCGAAGGGTTTGCCGTCGCGGTCCAGGGCCTTGATCTTGACGCGTAGCGGGCGTTCGACGTTCTCGTAGAACTCCGGCACCGACAGGCAGCCTTCCTGGTATTCGCCCATCTCGTCGGTCAGCGGCTCGAACTCCGGGTTGATGTACACCATCGGTGCGCTGCGGTCTTCGGACAGGTCCATGACCACCACGCGCAGGTGCACGTTGACCTGGGTCGCGGCGAGGCCAATGCCCGGGGCTTCATACATTGTTTCAAACATGTCATCGACCAACTGACGAACCTTGTCGTCCACTACCGCCACCGGTTTGGCGATAGTGCGCAGGCGCGAGTCCGGGAATTCGAGGATGTTCAAAATAGCCATAAGCGTAATTGCTGCACATGTGAGGTAAAGGCAAATCGGCGTCGGGCTACCCCGCACGGCCGGTGTGAAACGCGCGCAGGCCGCGAAGGCCAAGGCATTTCACGCGAGCCCACATAATAAAGGAGATTGCCCCCATGAGGAAATCGCTACTCGTCTTCAAAACAGGCCGCCAGGCTGGGCGGCAATAACCAGTTGCAATAATTAGCCTGCTACAGAAGTTACCAACAGAGTTATCCACAGCTTGTTCCTGATCAAGGATGATCACATGTCAGTAATCCATACCGCGGATATTTCCCCTGCCGAGCTGGAAGCCCGCCTGCGTTTGCATCGCATGCCGGAGCTGGGGCCCAGGCGTTTCAAGACCTTGATCGAGGCCTTTGGTTGTGCCTCGAAGGCCATCGGCGCCCCGGCCAGCGCCTGGCGTTCCCTGGGGTTGCCGGCGGCCTGTGCCGAGGCCCGGCGCAGCCCGCAAGTGCGCGATGGCGCCAGCGTCGCCTTGGCCTGGCTAGAGCGTCCGGCCCAGCATTTGTTGATGTGGGACCAACCCGACTACCCCGCCTTGCTGGCCGAGTTGGACGATGCGCCGCCGTTGTTATTCGTGGCCGGAACCCCCGCCATCCTGGAAAAACCGCAGTTGGCCATGGTCGGTAGCCGACGCGCCTCGCGGCCCGGGATGGATACGGCGGCGGCCTTTTCCCGCAGTCTGGCAAGCGCCGGTTTTGTCATCACCAGTGGCCTGGCCCTGGGCATCGATGGGGCGGCGCACCAGGCGGCATTAGATGTCGGGGGGCAGACTATCGGGGTGCTGGGCACCGGTCTGGAAAATTTTTATCCACAGCGCCACCGCCGGCTCGCCGAGGCGATGATTGCCCAGGGCAGCGCAGTGGTTTCCGAGTTTCCACTGGACGCCGTGCCCCAGGCCGGCAATTTTCCACGGCGCAACCGCATTATCAGCGGCCTGTCCCTGGGGGTGCTGGTGGTGGAAGCCAGCGTCGCCAGCGGCTCGCTGATTACCGCGCGGCTGGCGGCCGAGCAGGGGCGCGAGGTGTATGCCATCCCGGGGTCGATTCATCATCCGGGGGCCAGGGGCTGTCATCAACTGATCCGTGAGGGGGCGGTGCTGGTGGAAACCATCGAGCACATCCTCGAAGGGTTGCGCGGCTGGCAGGCGTTGGCGCGGCCTGCGCCGGTGGCGGTGACCCACCCGCTGGTGGCGCTGTTGCACGCGGCCCCCCACACCAGTGAAGGCTTGGCCGCCGCCAGCGGGCAGAGCCTGTCCCGGGTATTGGCGAGCCTTACCGAACTGGAGCTGGAGGGCCGGGTGATCTGCGAAAATGGCCGCTGGCTTGCGCGCAGTTAGGTTTTGTAACGAAGATCGGTAAACTGCGCAGAGCTTTGGTCTGGAGAGTAAGTAATGGTCAACAGGTGGCGTGTGCAAGAAGCCGCACGAGAGATTCGCGCAGGCGCGGTGATTGCCTATCCGACCGAGGCCGTGTGGGGCCTGGGCTGCGACCCGTGGAACGAGGACGCGGTGGAGCGCTTGCTGGCGATCAAGGGCCGTTCGGTGGACAAGGGGTTGATCCTGATCGCCGACAATATCCGGCAATTCGACTTTCTTTTCGAGGATTTCCCCGACACCTGGATCGACCGCATGGCCAGTACCTGGCCGGGACCCAATACCTGGCTGGTGCCCCATCAGGACCTGCTGCCTGCATGGATTACCGGTCAGCACGACACCGTGGCATTGCGGGTCAGCGATCATCCGCTGGTGCGGGACTTGTGTTCGCTGGTGGGCCCGTTGATCTCCACCTCGGCCAACCCACAAGGCCGGCCGGCGGCGCGCACGCGGATCCGGGTAGAGCAGTATTTCCGCGGGCAGGTGGATTTGGTGCTGGGCGGTAGCCTGGGTGGGCGCAAGAACCCTAGTTTGATTCGGGATCTGGCGACGGGCGAGGTTCGCCGCCCGTCCTGAGACCGAGGCGTGGCCATCGCGAGCAAGCCCGCTCCCACATTCGAGCGCATTCCCATGCTGGAAATCGGTCGAATGTGGGAGCGGCTTGCCCGCGATAGCGGTCTGCCAAACAACCGAGATCCTATGGCAACAAAATGGTCGACCCAGTGGTCCGCCGCCCCGACAACTCCACCTGCGCCTTCGCCGCATCCGCCAGGGAATACCGCTGGTTGATATCAATGCGCACCTTGCCGCTTGCGATCATGCCAAACAGGTCATCGGCCATGGCCTGCAGGTTCTGCGGATTGTTGGCGTAGGTCGCCAGCGTCGGCCGGGTCACGTACAGCGAGCCTTTCGCTGCCAGAATCCCCAGGTTCACCCCGTCCACCGCGCCCGACGCATTGCCGAAACTCACCAGCAGGCCACGGGGCGCGACGCTGTCCAGCGAGGCGAGCCAGGTGTCCTTGCCGACGCCGTCGTACACCACCGGGCATTTCTTGCCGTCGGTCAGTTCCAGTACCCGCTGTGGGACATTTTCCCTGCTGTAGTCGATGGTTTCCCACGCGCCGAGGGATTTGGCCAGGGCGGCTTTTTCCGGCGAGCTGACCGTACCAATCAGCTTCACGCCCAGGGCCTTGGCCCACTGGCAGGCCAGGGAACCGACGCCACCGGCAGCGGCGTGAAACAGGATGGTTTCACCGCCTTGCAACTCATAGGTCTGGCGCAGCAGGTACTGCACGGTCAGGCCCTTGAGCATGGCGCCAGCGGCTTGTTCAAAGCTGATCGCGTCCGGCAGATGCACCAGGTTGGCCGCCGGCAACACGTGCAACTCGCTGTAGGCACCCAGCGGGCCGCTGCCGTAGGCCACGCGGTCGCCGACCTTGAATTGAGTGACTTCGCTGCCCACCGCATCGACCACGCCAGCCCCTTCCGCGCCCAGGCCCGAGGGCAGGGCCGGCGGTGCGTACAAGCCACTGCGAAAATACGTGTCGATAAAATTCAAGCCAATGGCCTTGTTCCGTACCCGAACCTGCTGTGGGCCGGGCTGCGCTGGTGTGTAGTCCACATACTCAAGTACTTCGGGGCCGCCATGGGCGCTGAACTGGATACGTTTGGCCATCTGCTCTGTCCTCAAGTCTGTTTCGCGAAAGGCTCCTATCGGACTCCTATGCTTGATCTTCGTCAACTGTGGCAGCGCCCGGCGCGGTGGTATCCTGTGCGCCCCTTTGCCGCCGACGCCCAATGGCCTCGCGTAGCTTTGCCCGATTCAAGGTGATGCCATGACTACCCGCACCGAGGCTGTAAAAGCCTACCTGCTCGACCTGCAAGACCGCATTTGCAGCGCCCTGGAAACCTTCGAGGCGGACACGCGCTTTATCGAAGACGCCTGGACTCGCCCAGCCGGTGGCGGTGGCCGCACGCGGGTGATCGAGAACGGGAGTGTGATCGAAAAAGGCGGCGTCAACTTTTCCCACGTATTTGGCAGCGGCCTGCCACCGTCCGCCAGTGCCCACCGCCCGGAACTCGCCGGTCGTGGTTTTGAAGCCCTCGGCGTGTCGCTGGTGATCCACCCGCATAACCCCCATGTGCCGACGTCCCACGCCAATGTGCGATTTTTCATCGCCGAGAAAGAAGGCGAAGAGCCGGTGTGGTGGTTCGGTGGCGGCTTTGACCTGACGCCCTACTACGGCAACGAAGAAGACTGCATCCACTGGCACCGCGTGGCCGAGCAGGCCTGCGCGCCGTTTGGCGCGGACGTCTACTCACGCTACAAGGCCTGGTGCGACAGCTACTTCCACATCAAGCATCGCAACGAGCCCCGGGGTATTGGCGGCCTGTTCTTCGATGATTTGAACGAGTGGGACTTTGACACCTGCTTCGCCTTTATCCGCGCTATTGGCGACGCCTACATCGACGCCTACCTGCCGATCGTGCAACGTCGCCAGGCCATGGCCTATACCGAGCAGCAGCGGCAGTTCCAGGAGTTCCGTCGTGGGCGCTACGTGGAATTCAACCTGGTCTACGACCGTGGCACGCTGTTCGGCCTGCAATCGGGCGGGCGTACCGAGTCGATCCTGATGTCGCTGCCCCCGCAAGTGCGCTGGAGCTATGACTGGAAGGCCGCCGCCGGCAGCGAAGAAGCGCGCCTGACCGACTATTTCCTGCAAGACCGTGACTGGCTCGGCCTTGCTGCGCCCCAGGCGGCCAGTTGATGGATCGTTATGTGGTGTTCGGCAACCCCATCGGCCACAGCAAGTCGCCGCTGATTCATCGCCTGTTTGCCGAGCAGACGGGCGAGGCGCTGGACTACAGCACTCTGCTGGCGCCACTTGAGGATTTCACCGGCTGCGCCCGGGAGTTTTTCCTGCATGGGCGCGGTGCCAATGTCACCGTGCCGTTCAAGGAAGAGGCCTATCGCCTGGCCAACGCCCTGACCGAGCGTGCACAACGCGCAGGCGCGGTGAACACCCTGAGCAAGCTGGCCGATGGCAGCCTGCTGGGCGATAACACCGACGGCGCCGGCCTGGTGCGCGACTTGACTGTCAACGCCGGCTTGCGCCTGGCGGGCAAGCGCATCCTGCTGCTGGGTGCCGGCGGCGCGGTGCGCGGCGCACTGGAGCCACTGCTGGCGCAACAACCTGCCTCGTTGATCATCGCCAACCGCACCGTGGAAAAGGCCGAGCGGCTGGCCGAACTGTTCGATGACCTGGGGCCGGTCTCCGCCAGCGGTTTCGATTGGCTGAGTGAGCCGGTGGACCTGATCATCAACGCCACCTCCGCCAGCCTGTCAGGCGATGTACCGCCGATTGCCGGCAGCCTGGTCGAGCCGGGCAAGACCTTTTGCTACGACATGATGTACGCCAAGGAACCGACTGCCTTCTGCCGCTGGGCCACTGAACACGGCGCGGCAGTGGCGATGGATGGCTTGGGCATGCTGGTGGAGCAGGCGGCGGAAGCCTTCTACCTGTGGCGCGGGGTGCGGCCGGATTCGGCGCCGGTGCTGGCCGAGTTACGTCAGCAGTTGGCAAGCCACTGATTTTCAGGCCACTGAAGATCAAATGTGGGAGCAGGCAAGCCAGCGTCTACAGTTTTTGAGCGTGTTCAGTCTTCAAAAAGGATCGGGCACTTGTCCGCCCCTTCCAGCTTCCCCAGCTCCACCACCACTTGCGGTCGCGCCCGCCGTAACGTCAGGCTGCGCCCCAACCCCTGCAACCGCCGTGCTTCCTGATGCAGCATCTCCACCCCGGAATAGTCGATAAAGTTGATCTGCTGCGCCTCGATCACCACCCGCTGGCCTTGCAGGCGTTGCAAGCGCACCTGCAGGTAGTGGCTGGCGCCAAAGAAGATCGACCCGCCGACCCGCAACACATCGTCTTCCCCATCGCGCCATTGCTGCACCCGTGGCTGCGAGGTGCGCTTGAGGTAGAAAAACAGCGACGCCAGCACCCCGGCATAGATTGCCGTTTGCAGCTCCAGCAGCAAGGTGGCCAGGCAGGTCAGGCCCATTACCACAAATTCTGCACGGCTGACCCGCCACAGTGCGCGGATGCCGCGATGATCCACCAGGCCCCAGCAGATCAGCAGGATGCTGGCGGCCATGCTCGGGATCGGGATGTGCGCAATCAACCCCGCGCCGAACAGCGCAAACAGCGCGACCCACAGCGCAGAAAACACCCCCGCCAGCGGCGAACAGGCCCCCGCTTCGTAACTCAGACCCGAGCGAGTGAAGGAACCAGCAGACAGGTAGCCGGAGAAAAATCCGCCGACGATGTTGGATAAACCCTGGGCGCGCACTTCCTGGTTGGCATCAAGCAGTTGTTGCGAGCGTGCCGACAGCGAGCGGGCAATCGACAAGCTGGTGACCAGCCCCAACATGCCCACCGCCACGGCGCTGGGCAGCAGGCGCAGGATCATGTCCAGGTCCAGCGGCAACGGGCTGAACGGCGGCAGTTGGCCGATAAACGAGCTGACCCGCGCCACTTGCCCGAACATCGCCGGCCATGCCCACGCCATCAGGCTGCCCACGGTCAGGGCAATCAACAGGCTCGGCCAACGCGGCACCCAGTATTTGAGCAGTACGCCCACCAGCAAAGTGCCGAGCCCGAGGGCCAGTGACGGGCGATCCCACTCGCCGCCGTGGTCGATCAGCGCCAGCAGGCTGTTGATGGCGGTGGCCTGGCTGGGCAGGTCGAGCCCCAGCAGGTTGGGCAACTGGCCCAGGGCGATGACCACCGCTGCGCCGAGGGTGAAGCCGAGGACCACGGAATGGGAGACGAAATTGACCAGCGCGCCAAAGCGCAGCAGGCCCAACAGCCATTGGAATACGCCGGCGAGCAAGGTCAGCAACAGGATCAGGGTGATGTAGTCCTGGGAGCCCGGCACTGCCAGCGGGCTGATGCTGGTGTAGAGCACGATGGAAATCGCCGCCGTCGGGCCGCAGATCAAATGCCAGGACGAACCCCACAGGCAGGCAATCAGCACCGGGATGATCGCCGCATACAGGCCGTATTCGGGAGGCAGGCCGGCGATCAGGGCGTAGGCGATGGATTGTGGCAATGCCAGCACCGCGCCGCTGAGGCCCACCAGTGCATCCCGGCCGACGCTGGCGCGGGTCTGGCGTGGCAGCCAGCGCAGGAATGGGAAGAGTGTATGGGGCCGGGGCATTGGGCAGCTCAGGTCGAAAGGTTTGAGTCAGGGTATCAGCACAAACACAAGCCAGGTCCCACAAGGTGGAACTGTTAAAGCCTGGCCTTGACCGCCGCCAACGCCTCCTGGCCATCCAGGGTTTTGACCCCCTCCAGCCATGGCTCCAGCACCGCCGGGTTGGCCCTGATCCATGCCTTCGCCGCGTCGGCATGGCTGATCTTGTTGTTCACCACCTCGGCCATGATGCTGTTCTCCATGTCCTGGGTAAATTTAAGGTTGGTCAGCAGCCTGGCCACATTCGGGCAGGCCTGTGCATAACCCTTGCGGGTCAGGGTGTACACGCTGCCGGTGTCGCCGAAGTATTTTTCGCCGCCCTTGAGGTAACGCATCTTCAACTGCACGTTCATCGGGTGCGGTGTCCAGCCGAGGAAGGTGACGAAACGCTCGCGCTTCACCGCCCTGGACACTTCGGCGAGCATCGCCTGTTCGCTGGACTCGATCAGCTTCCACTGGCCGAGGTTAAAGTCGTTCTTCTTGATGATCTCGTGCAGCGAAAGGTTGGCCGGCGCGCCGGAGCCGATGCCGTAGATCTTCTTGTCGAACTTGTCGGCAAATTTATTCAGGTCGGCAAAGTCACGCACACCGGCCTCCCACACATAGTCCGGCACCGCGAGGGTGAACTGCGTGCCTTCGAGGTTCCTGGCCAGTTGCACCACATCGCCATTGGCCACGAACTTGTCATAGAAACCCTGCTGCGCCGGCATCCAGTTGCCCATAAACACATCCACCTGGCCGTCCTTGAGCCCGCCAAAGGTGATCGGCACCGCCAGGGTATCGACCTTGGCCTTGTAACCCATGCCGCTCAGTAGAAAACCGGTAATGGCGTTGGTGGCGGCAATGTCGCTCCAGCCGGGGTCGGCCATCTTTACCGTCTCGCAACGGGCGTCGGCATACACCTGGGTCGCACTCAACAACAGCACGGCACTCACGACTGTGGATAACGTTTGCATGGCCTTCCCCTTACTGGATTTATTGGTTTTGGCAGGGTTGTGGATAACGTGCCTTGCGCTCCAGATCGTCGAGGTCGATATGGTTGCGCATGTACTGCTGGCTGGCGTCTACCAGCGGCTGGTGATCCCAGCTCTTGAGTTTGCCCAGCGCCAGCGCCGCACCTACCAGGCGCCGCCGGCGCTGGCTGGCGAGCACTTGCTGGTGGATCGCGGGCATGTCCCATTTGCCCCGCGACTCGGCCAGGAACGCGTCGAACAGCGTGCGATGGGCTGGCGACTGGCTGAGTTCTTGCTGCTCACGGGGGTCGTTATGCACATCGAACAGCAGGCAGGGATCATCCTCGCTGTAGATGAATTTGTAGGCGCCCCGGCGAATCATCATCAGCGGGCCAATGGTGCCTTCGGCCATGTACTCGCCGAACACTTCGTCATGCCCGCCCTGCCCCAGCAAGTGCGGGACCAGTGAGCGGCCATCGAGGGGCAATCGGTGGTCCGGTTCGCCGCCGGCCAGCTCCACCAGGGTCGGCAACAGGTCCGCGGTGGACACCGCCGCACTCACCCGCCCAGCCTGGAATTGCCCCGGCGCGCTGACCAGCAGCGGCACCCGCGCGGCCATTTCAAACCAGTGCATTTTGTACCAGAGCCCACGCTCGCCGAGCATGTCGCCGTGGTCGCCGGAGAACACGATGATGGTGTCCTCGGCCAGGCCGGTGTCCTGCAGGGTTTGCAGGAGTTTGCCGACATTGCTGTCGATATAGCTGCACGCCCCGAAGTAGGCGCGCCGTGCATCGCGGATCTTATCCACAGGCAGGGGCTTGTCCCACAGGTCGTAGACCTTGAGCAGGCGCTGGGAATGGGGATCCAGGTCGGCCTGGGGCGGGGTTGTAGGCATTGGGATGTCATTGTCGTCGTACAGATCCCAGAACGGCTTGGGAATGGTGTACGGGTCGTGGGGGTGGGTCATGGAGACCGTGAGGCAGAACGGCTGGTCACCGTCCTCGCGAATATGGTCGAACAGGTACTGCTGGGCCTTGAACACTACCTCTTCGTCGAAATCCAGCTGATTGGTGCGCACACACGGGCCGGCTTGCAGCACCGACGACATATTATGATACCAGGTGGGGCGCATGTCGGGCTCGTCCCAGTTCACCGCCCAGCCATAGTCGGCGGGGTAGATATCGCTGGTGAGGCGCTCTTCATAGCCGTGCAACTGGTCCGGCCCGCAGAAATGCATCTTGCCCGACAGCGCCGTGCGATAGCCGAGGCGGCGTAGGTAGTGGGCATAGGTCGGTACATCGGCGGGGAAATCCGCCGCGTTGTCGTAGGCGCCGATCTTGCTCGGCAACTGGCCGCTGACCAGGGTGAAACGCGATGGCGCGCACAGCGGGCTGTTGCAGTACGCGGCGTCGAACACCACGCCCTGGGCGGCCAGGCGGCTGAGGTTGGGCAGTTTGATCGGCGAAGGACCGTAGAACGGAAGCAACGGCGCGGCCATTTGATCGGCCATGATGAAAAGAATGTTCTTGCGCTTCATGGTCTCTCGGCATTCCATAGTCAATATTTATGCGATTGAGCATGGGGGCCATGGAATACGTGGTAAAGCCCATAGAGAGCAATGTCTAGGATAAGTACTGCTTATGTATAAAGCCCTGGGTAACCTGTCGCTGGACCTGTTGCGCGCCTTTGAAGCCGCCGCCCGTCATCGCAGCTTCACGGCGGCGGCGATGGAGCTGGGCACCACCCAGCCGGCCGTCAGCCAGCAGATCAAGCGCCTGGAAGAGCAACTGGCCGTACGCCTGTTCGATCGCATCTACCGCGGCATCGAATTGACTGACGCCGGTAGGTTGTTGTTCGAGCACGTCCAGGCCGGGTTGCAGAGCATGGAGGCTGGCCTGGGGCTGATCACGCAACAGGACCAGCACGAAGTGTTGCAAGTGGCGACCGACTTCGCGTTCGCCGCCTACTGGCTGATGCCGCGCCTGCATCGCTTTCATGAAGCCAACCCGCAGGTGGATGTGAGCCTGGTCACCAGCGAGCGTAACCACGCGACCCTGCGCAGTGACATCGATGTGGCCGTGCTGTTTGGCGATGGGCGTTTTCGCCAGGGCCACAGCCAGTGGCTGTTCAATGAGGAAGTGTTCCCGGTGTGCAGTCCGCAACTGCTCAAGGGCCGCACCACGCCACTGTCGCTGCAGAGCCTGCAGGCGTTGCCGTTGCTGCACCTGCGCCAGGAAAGCCACAGCCAGTGGTTCGATTGGAACGGGCTGTTTCGCGAACTGGGGATCACTGCCGCGCCGACCCCGGGGCCGCTGCGGTTTGATAACTACACCTTGCTGATCCAGGCGGCGATTGCCGGCCAGGGCGTGGCCATTGGCTGGCGTCACCTGGTGGATAACCTGCTGGAGCAGCAGTGGCTGTGCCGGCCGATTGACGGCACGGTGATCTCGCGCTTTGGCTATTACGTGGTACTGCCCCAGCGCAAACGGCGTGGGCCGTTGATCGAGCGGTTTGTCGAGTGGCTGATGGCCGAGCAGGCCGGCAGTGTGCAGTCCCTGGCCGGGCTGGCCCTGCCGTTGATTGCGGTCTAGGATCGGCCGATCAACGAGCCCGGAGCCTGTCATGCCATCTATCAAGGGCTATCACGCCCATATCTACTTCGACGCCAGCACGATCGAGCAGGCGCGCAAGCTCTGTGAGGACGCGGCGACCATCTTCCCGCTGCACAGGGGGCGCATGCATGAGCGGCCGGTGGGGCCCCACCCGGACTGGAGCTGCCAATTGGCGTTCGACCCCCAGTACATTGGTGTGGCACTGCCGTGGCTGGCGCTCAATCGCAATGGCTTGGTGGTGTTCTTGCACCCCGAGACCGGCGATGACCTGAAGGACCACACCGACTACGCGATCTGGATGGGGGCCATGCGTCCGTTGGATCTGTCGATTTTTTAACCGGTTACGGTCAGCTGAATCCTTACGTTTGCGTGCGATAAAAAGCACGATTGCGTAGGGATTTTCTTTTCATTGTTCCAATATATGGGATTGATATTTATATATTGAGATGTTTCAAACCTTGGGTTTATATTCGGCCATCTGCTTTTTCAGCACTCACATTCCAGGTGAAGCGATGCCGGCGCAATTGATCGCGCTCGATTGGGGAACCAGTTCCCTTCGTGCTTATAAACTCGGCCCCGGTGGCCAGGTCCTCGAACAGCGCTCGCTGGCGTCGGGGATCATGCATTTGCCCAGCGAACCTCGGCTAATTGCCGGCGTTCACTGCAGCGATGGTTTTGAACTGGCGTTTGATAGCGCCTGTGGCGACTGGCTGGAGGCCCAGCCCCATCTGCCGGTGATCGCCTGCGGCATGGTCGGCAGCGCCCAGGGGTGGGGTCAGGCGCCTTACCGCAATACGCCGGTCGATGTCGCAGGCCTGGGCCAGGCGCTGCACAAGGTACGCAGCCTGCGCGGTGTCGAGGTGCATATCGTGCCCGGGGTGATCGAGCAGGTCGGCTTGCCCAATGTGATGCGCGGCGAAGAAACCCAGGTGCTCGGCGTGCTGCAAAGCCTGCCTGCCGGCGGTGAATTATTGATCGGCCTGCCTGGCAGCCATTCCAAATGGGTCGAGGTGGTCGATGGCTGCATCACCCACTTCGACACCTTCATGACCGGCGAACTGTTTGCGGTGCTGAGCAAGCACAGCCTGCTCGGGCGTACGCAAAAGAGCGCCGGGCAGTTCCAGGCAGAGGCCTTTGACCGGGGCGTGCAAGTGGCACGTTCAGAGGATGGCCGGCGCGGTGTGCTGTCGACGCTGTTCAGTGCGCGCACCCTGGGACTGACCGCCGAATTGACTGCCGAGCAGCAGCCGGACTACCTGTCTGGCCTGCTGATCGGCCATGAACTGGCCGGCTTGCCCGACCGTGCACGCACCACGCCGATCATCCTGGTGGGTGCCGCTGCCCTCTGTGCCCGCTACCAACGCGCCCTCGCCCGGTGTGGTTTCAGCCACGTCAGCCTTGCGCAAGCAGCGAGCGAACGTGGCCTGTGGCAACTGGCGCTGGCCGCCGGGCTCACTCAACCTGCCATCGAGGCCTGACATGCTCAAGCAAGCACTCACACAAAACGGTTTGATCGCCATCCTGCGCGGCCTGCGCCCGGACGAGGCCGCCGCTGTCGGCCAGGTGCTGTACCAGGCCGGGTTCCGGGTGATCGAAGTGCCGCTCAACTCGCCCGATCCCTACACCAGCATCCGCACCCTGCGTGAGACGTTGCCGGCCGATTGCCTGATCGGTGCCGGCACGGTGTTGACCGCGGCGCAGGTGCAACAGGTGAAGGCGGCCGGTGGCCAGGTCATCGTCATGCCCCACAGCGATGCCAAGGTGCTGCGCGCCGCCAAAGCCGCGGGCCTGTACCTGTCGCCCGGGGTCGCGACGCCCACCGAAGCCTTCGCCGCCCTGGCCGAAGGCGCTGACGTGCTGAAGCTGTTCCCGGCCGAGCAAATGGGCCCGGCGGTGGTCAAGGCCTGGCTGGCGGTGTTGCCGGCCGGCACGGTGCTGCTGCCGGTGGGCGGGATTACCCCGGACAACATGCAGGTGTTCGTCGACGCGGGGGTCAAGGGCTTTGGCCTGGGCTCCGGGCTGTTCAAGCCCGGCATGAGCGTCGAACAGGTGGCGGGCCGTGCCCAGGCGTATGTCGCTGCCTGGAACGCCTTGAACTGAGTGTGCCTGGCGCCCCGGCGCTGCATCCGACAAGAGAGACAAGCAGATGAAAATCACCAAACTGACCACCTTTATCGTGCCGCCGCGCTGGTGCTTCCTCAAAGTGGAAACCGACGCCGGCGTAACCGGTTGGGGCGAGCCCGTGGTTGAAGGCCGCGCCCATACCGTGGCGGCGGCGGTCGAAGAACTGTCCGACTACTTGATCGGCAAAGACCCACGCAATATCGAAGATATCTGGACCGTGCTGTATCGCGGCGGCTTCTACCGGGGCGGCGCGATCCATATGAGCGCCCTGGCCGGTATCGATCAGGCGTTGTGGGACATCAAGGGCAAGGCCCTCGGCGTGTCGGTCAGCGACCTGCTGGGCGGCCAGGTGCGGGACAAGATCCGCGTGTATTCGTGGATCGGCGGCGACCGCCCGGCCGACACCGCCCGTGCGGCCAAGGAAGCCGTGGCCCGTGGCTTTACGGCGGTGAAGATGAACGGCACCGAGGAGCTGCAATTTCTCGACACCTTCGACAAGGTCGACCAGGCCCTGGCCAATGTTGCCGCCGTGCGCGATGCGGTCGGCCCGAATGTCGGTATCGGCGTGGACTTCCATGGCCGGGTGCACAAGCCCATGGCCAAGGTGCTGATGAAAGAGCTGGACCCGTACAAGCTGATGTTTATCGAAGAGCCGGTGCTGAGCGAAAACTACGAAGCGCTCAAGGAGCTGGCGCCCCTGACCAGCACCCCGATTGCCCTGGGCGAGCGGCTGTTTTCGCGCTGGGATTTCAAGCGTGTGCTCAGCGAAGGCTATGTCGACATCATCCAGCCGGATGCGTCCCACGCTGGCGGCATCACCGAAACCCGCAAGATCGCCAACATGGCCGAAGCCTACGACGTGGCCCTGGCCCTGCACTGCCCGCTGGGGCCGATCGCCTTGGCGGCGTGCCTGCAACTGGATGCGGTTTGCTACAACGCGTTTATCCAGGAGCAAAGCCTGGGCATTCACTACAACGAGAGCAACGACCTGCTCGATTACGTGCGCGACCCGGGTGTTTTCGACTACGACCAGGGCTTTGTGAAGATCCCCAACGGGCCGGGCCTGGGGATTGAGATCAACGAGCAATACGTGATCGAGCGCGCGGCCATTGGTCACCGCTGGCGCAACCCGATCTGGCGGCATGCCGATGGCAGTTTTGCCGAGTGGTAAGCCCTGCCTGAAAGAGCGCGGTCAATGTGGGAGCGGGCTTGCTCGCGATTGCGGTAAATCAGCCAACTTATCAGGCACTGACACACCGCTATCGCGAGCAAGCCCGCTCCCACACTGAGTACGGTTTCTTCAGTCAATTTTTTCAGACCTCAATAAACATAATAAGAGGCTCCCCTCATGCATCCTGAAACCCTCACCGGGCAGGCGTCCCTTGTCACGCCCAGCCGCAAGCGTTACTTCATCATGGTCCTGCTGTTTATCACGGTGGTGATCAACTACCTGGACCGCAGCAACCTGTCGATTGCCGCGCCGGCCCTGACCAGTGACCTGGGGATCGACCCGGTGCACGTCGGGCTGATTTTCTCGGCGTTCGGCTGGACCTACGCCGCCATGCAAATCCCCGGCGGCTGGCTGGTGGACCGGGTGCCGCCGCGCATTCTGTACACCGCGGCCCTGCTGCTGTGGTCGATTGCCACGGTCATGCTGGGGTTTGCCGCAAGCTTTATTGCCCTGTTCGTGTTGCGCATGGCCGTAGGCGCCCTGGAAGCGCCGGCCTATCCGATCAACAGCCGGGTGGTCACCAGTTGGTTTCCCGAGCGTGAGCGCGCCACGGCCATTGGCTTCTACACGTCCGGGCAGTTCGTCGGGCTGGCGTTCCTGACCCCGGTGCTGGCCTGGTTGCAGCACCATTATGGCTGGCACATGGTGTTTATCAGCACCGGTGCGGTGGGCATTCTCTGGGCGGTGGTCTGGTACGCGGTGTACCGCGAGCCACGGGATTTCAAAGGGGTCAACAGCGCAGAAATCGAGCTGATCCGCGCCGGCGGCGGGCTGGTAGACCTGGAGGCGCAAACCGCCAAGCGCAAGGCGCCCTTCAGTTGGGTCGACCTGGGGATCGTGCTGAGCAAACGCAAGCTGTGGGGTATCTACCTGGGCCAGTTCTGCCTGAACTCGACCCTGTGGTTTTTCCTGACATGGTTCCCGACCTACCTGGTGAAATATCGCGGCATGGACTTCATCAAGTCCGGCCTGCTCGCCTCGCTGCCGTTCCTCGCCGCCTTTGTCGGGGTGTTGTGTTCCGGGCTGTTTTCCGATTGGCTGATCCGCCGTGGCGCCTCGGTAGGCTTTGCCCGTAAGTTGCCGATCATCAGCGGCCTGCTGATCTCCACGGCGATCATCGGCGCCAACTTCGTCGACTCGACGCCGTGGGTGATTGCGTTCCTGGCCGTGGCGTTTTTCGGCAACGGCCTGGCCTCGATCACCTGGTCGCTGGTGTCGACCCTGGCACCGGCACGGCTGTTGGGGCTGACCGGCGGGGTGTTCAATTTCATCGGCAATTTGGCGGCGATCACCACGCCGATCGTCATCGGCTTTCTGGCCACCGGCGATTCGTTTGCGCCGGCGATCACCTATATTGCCGTTCTGGCGTTGCTCGGTGCGCTGTCCTACATATTGCTGGTGGGCAAGGTCGAGCGCATCGAACTCAAGGAGTGACGAGCGACCCGGGGTCGCCCGTTCTACCCCGGCTACGGCGTGGTCGGCACCGACATCTCGTTACGGAAGATATTCAACGGGTCCCAGCGCTTTTTGGTACGGCGTAGGCGGCTTTCGATAATGGTGTTCGGGAAAAAGATCCGGTACCACTGGGTATTTTTCCCATTGGCCGGGTTCCCGCCCAGGTAGGTCATGTCCAGGTCCGGGTAGTTGATGTAGCACCCCTCGAACTGATCATTGAGCGGCACGCCCTGGCTGTCAGCGAAGGCCTGGAAATACAGGCCTTGAATCCAGTCGGCATGGGCCTGGTCGGCCTCGGCACTGGCATCGCGCCAGTAGCATTGCGGCTGCCATTTGAGATACGACGAGCGCTGGGCCGCCGAGCTTTGTGCCCGTGTGGGTCCATCGGGCTGGTTGATACGCCCGCCAAACGACTGGATCTGGATCAGGCTTTGGGTCAGGTAGTTGTCCGGGTCTGGCCGGGTGAGGGTTGCCCAGATGGCCGACAGCACCTGGGGGGTGAACACGCCCTTTTGATAGGCCGACTTGTAACGACCCCGCTGGTTATCGCCGGAACCGTTGACCGATTGACTGAACGGTAGCCAATCCATGCGCCTGGCGGCCTGGTGCGCGCTGGACAGTGAGTCGATCGTGCGCCCGGCCTGGCTGCCGCGCGGCAGGCGGACCCCATAAAACGGCGGGATCGACTCGGTGGCGCGTACGGCGACGGCGGCGAGCATCGTGGCGACAAAATCCTCGAAAGGCGCCAGGTCATCGAGCGCGCCATCCTTGTCCACGTAATGAATACCCAGGGTCACGTTGCCGGTGTTCTGATGGCGCATTTCCAGTTTTGTCGCCAGGCCCCAGGTGTTGGTATTCGCCTGATTGTTCGCAAACCAGGCCTGGTAGGTCTCAAGCAGACGCTCCAGGGCCGGTTGCGTGAGGTCGGCCCAATCCCATTCCAGCACCAGCCAATACACCTCCTTTGGCGCTTGTGGCAGTGCCTTGAAGTAATAGCTGGTAATGATGCCGAACTGCCCACCCCCGCCGCCACAGCAGGCGGCGAACAGGTCCAGTTCATCGGCGTCGCTGCTTTCACGGGACACATGGGTGGCCAGCAGCCCCGTGCCCTGGGGGTTGGGCACCAGGATATCGACGCCGGACAACCAGTCGCAGGTCAGGCCGTACTTGCGTGACAGCAAGCCATAGCCGCCACCGCAGATATGCCCCCCGGCGCCCACGGAATAACAGGAGCCACCGGGCAGGGTCTTGCCGGCGGCCGTGTACAGCGCCACATAGGTGTCCCAGTTCTGGCAGCCGGCCGCCACGCGGAATTGGTAGCCATAGGGCGCCTCGGGCACCAGCACCGAGCGCAGTTGCCCGTCGGCTTGATACGCCAGGGTCTTGAGTCGGCCTATATCGAGGATCGACAGGGTTTCGTTGGGGTGGCCGGGCATCCGGTTGGAGACAAAACCTTCATAGCAATGGCCGCCGCTGCGTACCGTAATGCGCCCATCGGCGAGCGCCAGGGCCTGGGCGGCGGCGTCGATAATGTCTTGTTCGCTGTAGCAGATATAGATCCGGCTGGCGCCATTGGGCGACGACTCACCCTGCACATTGCCCAACGGCCAACGCAGGTTGAAACCCTTTTGCAGCGTGGAATGACGGCGGTCCGAGGAGGTGACGAGATCAAATGCCATGTTGTGCTCCAAAGAGACAGAATGACTTCTGATGCGGCTAACTTAACGACCGGGAAGGCAAGAACTGCAGAGTGCCGAGGCGGTTAGACGGCAATAGGCATGAAGTACGGTGAGTGAAGGCAGGTAGCCTGCCCGCTTCAGCCTAGTCCAAAAATGCAGGTGCCGGCTTGCCTGCGATGGTGTCAGATAAAAAGCCGCAGGGTGTCAGGCATCCTGCGTCATCGTTAACGACCATCGCGAGCAAGCCCGCCCACCGTTACTTACGGGCGTTACGTACACCTTCCGACAGCGCGGCACACAGGCTCAACACCCCATCGATCGCTTGCTGGTCGTGGCTGGCATTGGCGATATGGTCGATCAGCGCCGACCCCACCACCACACCGTCCGCCAGGCGGGCGATGGCGGCGGCCTGTTCCGGGGTGCGGATGCCGAAGCCGATGCTGATTGGCAGGTCGGTATGCCGGCGCAGGCGGCCGACGGCTTCTTCCACGTGTTCCAGGGTGGCGGCACCGGCACCGGTCACACCGGCCACCGACACGTAGTACACAAACCCGGAGCTGCCGTTGAGCACCGTGGGCAGGCGCACATCGTCGGTGGTGGGCGTGGTCAGGCGGATAAAGTCGATGCCGGCGGCCTGGGCCGGGTCGCACAGTTCGCTGTTATGTTCCGGCGGCATATCGACCACGATCAGGCCATCGACGCCGGCCTCTTTGGCATCACTGATAAAGCGCGGCACGCCGTACATATGGATCGGGTTGAAGTAGCCCATCAACACCAGTGGCGTGTCGCTATTGCCCTGGCGGAACTCGCGCACCATCTGCAGGGTTTTCGCCAGGTTCTGCTTGGCGCCCAACGCGCGGATATTGGCCAGTTGGATCGCCGGGCCGTCGGCCATCGGATCGGTGAAGGGCATGCCCAACTCGATCACATCGGCGCCGGCTGCCGGCAAGCCCTTGAGGATCGCCAGAGAGGTGTCATACCCCGGGTCGCCGGCGGTAATGAAGGTCACCAGGGCGGCACGGTTTTGTTCCTTGAGTTGCGCAAAGCGGGTTTGCAGGCGGCTCATTTAGTGTTTCTCCTGCTGGGACTGTTCCATATGGTGCATCACGGTCTGCATGTCTTTGTCGCCACGGCCCGACAGGTTGACCACCATCAGGTGATCCTTGGGCAGGGTCGGTGCGCGCTTGAACACTTCAGCCAGGGCGTGGGCGCTTTCCAGTGCAGGAATAATCCCTTCCAGGCGGCAGCATTTGTGAAAGGCGTCGAGGGCTTCGTCATCGGTTACCGAGGTGTACTGGACGCGGCCGATAGCGTGCAACCACGCATGCTCAGGGCCGATGCCGGGGTAGTCGAGGCCAGCGGAAATCGAGTGGGCGTCGATGATCTGGCCATCGTCGTCCTGCAACAGGAAGGTACGGTTGCCATGCAGCACGCCCGGTACGCCGCCGTTGAGGCTGGCGGCGTGCTTGCCGGTCTCGATGCCGTAGCCGGCGGCTTCCACACCGATGATTTGCACGCCGGTGTCATCGAGGAACGGGTGGAACAGGCCCATGGCGTTGGAGCCACCGCCGATGCACGCCACCAGGCTGTCCGGCAGGCGGCCTTCCTGGGCTTGCAACTGGGTGCGGGTTTCCTTGCCGATCACCGCCTGGAAGTCGCGCACCATTGCAGGGTAAGGGTGCGGGCCAGCCACGGTGCCGATCAGGTAGAAGGTGCTGTCGACGTTGGTCACCCAGTCGCGCAGGGCTTCGTTCATCGCGTCCTTGAGGGTGCCGGTGCCGGCGACCACCGGGATCACTTCGGCGCCCAAAAGCTTCATGCGGAACACGTTGGCCTGCTGGCGCTCGATATCGGTGGTGCCCATGTAGATCACACATTGCAGGCCAAACCGCGCGGCGACGGTGGCGGTGGCCACGCCGTGCATGCCGGCGCCGGTCTCGGCGATGATGCGTTTCTTGCCCATGCGCCGCGCCAGCAGGATCTGGCCGATGCAGTTGTTGATTTTGTGTGCGCCGGTGTGGTTCAGCTCTTCGCGCTTGAGGTAGATCTTGGCGCCGCCGCAGAACTCGGTCAGGCGTTCGGCGAAATACAGCGGGCTTGGGCGTCCGACGTAATCGCGCTGGAAGTAGGCCAGTTCTTCGTTGAAGGCCGGATCGATCTTGGCCGCTTCGTATTCGCGGGCCAGGTCGAGGATCAACGGCATCAGGGTTTCCGCCACGTAGCGGCCACCGAATGCGCCAAACAGGCCGTTGGCGTCAGGGCCGTTGCGTAAATCGGTCTGGGACTGGGTCATGGTGCGCTCCAGGAAGAAGAGAGGGGAGAGGCAATGACGGCCACTCTACCCCCTGACGCGGTACGGTGAAAACCGATAAGATCGCCGCAACCTGTCAGGAAAACTCACAGATGAGCCGAGACCTTCCCCCGCTTAACGCCTTGCGCGCATTTGAAGCCACCGCCCGCCTCAACAGCGTCAGCCAGGCTGCCGAACAATTGCACGTGACCCACGGTGCCGTCAGCCGACAACTGAAAGTGTTGGAAGAACACCTTGGTGTGAGTCTTTTCGTCAAGGATGGGCGCGGCATTAAACTCACAGATGCCGGCGTGCGGCTGCGCGATGCCAGCGTCGAGGCGTTCGAGCGCCTGCGGGATGTGTGCGGGGCGTTGACCCAGAGCAGCGCCGACGCGCCCTTTGTGCTTGGCTGTTCCGGCAGTTTGCTGGCGCGCTGGTTTATTCCACGGCTGGGGCGCCTGAATGCCGACTTGCCGGATTTGCGCCTGCATCTGTCGGCGGGCGAAGGCGACCTTGACCCCAGGCGGCCGGGCCTGGATGCACTACTGGTGTTTGCCGAACCGCCATGGCTTGCGGATATGCAGGTGTACGAACTGGCTGGCGAGCGGATCGGCCCGGTGATGAGCCCGCACTTTGCCCACTACCAGGCCCTGCGCGAGGCGCCCGCCCAGGCCCTGCTGGGCGAAGCCCTGTTGCACACCACCTCGCGTCCGCAAGCCTGGCCCAACTGGGCGCAGCACCATGGCATCGAGGCCGGCGCGTTGCAGTACGGCCAGGGTTTTGAGCATTTGTATTATTTGCTGGAGGCGGCCGTGGCTGGCCTGGGGGTGGCGATCGCCCCGCAACCGCTGGTGGCGGAGGACGTGCGCGCCGGTCGCCTGGTGGCGCCGTGGGGCTTTAGCCAAACCCCGGCGCACCTGGCGTTGTGGTTACCCAAGCGCGCCGCAGATGGGCGCGCCCGGCAGCTGGCGCAGTGGCTCAAGGCTGAGCTGGCGCGCCAGCCGGCTTAGTCACCGCGCTTGCACAGCAGGTAGGCCGCCAGCAGGCCCAGGGCGCCAACGGCAACGCCGGCGGTGGTCCAAGGGTGCTCCTGGGCATAGTCACGGGTGGCCGCCCCGGTTTCGCGGATTTTCACTTTGCCTTCTTCGTAGGCGTCGCTGATCAGGTGGCGGGAGTGCTTGAGGGCATTCTCGGCATTGCTTTTGAGGGCCTTGAGGGTTTTGCGCGACTCGTCAGACGCATCGTCCTTGAGGCTCTCAAGGGATTTGAGCAGGCTCGAAATCTCGGCTTCCATGCTTTCCAATGACGCTTTGCGTAAAGAGGTGTTGGCCATGTGGGCTCTCCTGGAGTGATTGAGTGGCATTGTTGGTTCCGACTGCGGGGGGTGCAGAAAGTGCAGTAAATCTGAACTTTCAAGTGAGAAGGGGCGCCAGAAGCAGTACGAAGAATCACTGCTAGGCTTTATTCAACGACCCAGGAGAACGCTCATGTCTGATCATCACACCTACAAGAAAGTCGAACTGGTGGGTTCGTCCCCAACCAGCATCGAGGACGCCATCAACAATGCCCTGGCCGAGGCCAGCAAAAGCATCAAGCATCTGGAGTGGTTCGAGGTGACCGAAACCCGTGGCCACATCAAGGACGGCAAGGCCGCGCACTTCCAGGTAACGCTCAAGGTGGGCTTTCGTATTGCCAATAGTTGATAGGTTTGGTTGAACTTTGCACGCTGGCTGATTGCCATAACCTGCGCGACACCCTTTGGGCGCCGATGCCCTTTGCGTCGGCGCGCACTTTTTGATCAGCGCAAGGAAAGTAACGGATGAAAAAGTTTCTGTTAGCGGTAGGTTTGTTGAGCCTGGCGGGTACGGCCCTGGCGGCGGGCAAGCCGTGTGGCGAGCTGAAAAGCGAAATCGACGCCAAGATCCAGGCCAATGGCGCTTCCGGGTACACCCTGGAAATTGTCGATAAAGGCAGCGCAACCAATGGCGAAGTCGTCGGCAGTTGCGAAGGTGGTACCAAGGAAATCGTCTACAACCGCGGGTGATCCCGTGCGGCAGACGTAAAAACCGACGCCAGGGCGTCGGTTTTTTTATTGGGGTGGATCAGCCCTTCATCACCTGGGCCAGTAGCTCGTAGGAATGAATCCGATCAGCATGCTCGTACAGGTCGCAGGTAAAGATCAGCTCATCGGCACCGGTCTGCTCGATCAATACCTCCAGCTTGGCGCGAATCTTCGCCGGGCTCCCCACCATCGCCAGTCCCAGGAAATTGCCGACCGCTTCTTTTTCATGGGGCTGCCACAAGCCGTCCATGCTGTCGACCGGCGGGCGCTGTACCAGGCTCTGCCCGCGCATCAGCGCGAGGATCCGTTGGTAGACCGAGGTGGCCAGGTAATCGGCCTGCTCATCGGTATCCGCGGCCACCAGCGGCACGCCGAGCATCACGTAGGGCTTGTCGAGCACGGCTGAAGGCTTGAAGTGATTGCGATAGACGCGAATCGCCTCATGCATCATGCGCGGTGCGAAATGGGAGGCGAAGGCGTAGGGCAACCCGCGTTCACCGGCCAATTGGGCGCTGAACAGGCTGGAGCCCAGCAGCCACACCGGGACGTTGGTGTCGGTGCCCGGGACGGCGATCACCCGTTGCTCGGGCGTGCGTGGGCCCAGGTAGGCCATCAACTCGGCCACATCCTCGGGGAAGTCGTCGGCACTGCCGGAGCGCTCGCGGCGCAGGGCGCGGGCGGTCATCTGGTCGGAGCCGGGCGCACGGCCCAGGCCCAGGTCGATCCGGCCGGGGTACAGGCTTTCCAGGGTGCCGAACTGCTCGGCGATCACCAGTGGCGCGTGGTTGGGCAGCATCACACCGCCGGATCCGACGCGGATGCTCGAGGTGCCACCGGCCAGGTAGCCCAGCAGCACCGAGGTTGCGGAGCTGGCGATGCCATCCATATTGTGGTGCTCGGCCACCCAGAAACGGGTGTAGCCGAATTTTTCCACATGCTGGGCCAGGTCCAGGGAATTACGCAGCGACTGCGCGGGGCTGCCATTGGCGCGCACCGGCACCAGGTCGAGGGTCGAGAACTTCACATCGGACAGTGGTTTCATAAGCCTGCTTCTCCATAGGGGCGCAGGCTTGTGACGAACCAATACCTGCCGCTGCATGTGCATGTCCTATGCAATGAGGGCATATACCCGAGATTCAATAGCCGCTGTGAAATTTCCTACTTGGCTGCTTGGTTTTTCCAGTGGGGATGAACTTTGCCAGAGCTTCTATCCTCAGAACCTTACTGATGCACAACCACTGCTTGGGAGATTGCCATGAGTATCGTGAAAAAAGCCTCCGCCCACTGGGAAGGCGACCTGAAAACCGGCCTGGGTTCTATCTCGACCGAAACCGGCGTGCTGCGCGAAGCCCCCTACGGCTTCAAGGCACGTTTTGAAGGTGGCAAGGGCACCAACCCTGAAGAACTGATCGGCGCGGCCCATGCCGGCTGTTTCTCCATGGCCTTTTCGATGATCCTGGGCGAGGCCGGGCTCAAGGCCGACAGCATCGACACCCAGGCCGAAGTGACCCTGGATCAGGTGGACGGTGGTTTTGCGATCACCGCAGTCCACCTGATCCTCAAGGCCAAGATCCCCGGCGCGAGCCAGGCGCAGTTCGATGAGCTGAGCAAAAAGGCCAAGGAAGGATGCCCGGTATCCAAGGTCCTGAATGCCACCATCACGCTGGACGGTACGCTGCTGTCTGTTTGATTCCGGGTGAGGTGATGAGGGGGGACTCTCATCACCCTTTTCTTATATGCCCTGCTGTTTAGACTGAAAATGGTTGCGAGATTTGAATTGCTCAATTGTCTTGGAACCGTATTGCCGGTGACGCCACGTATATTATCAAGTCAACTATAACTGCGTACTTTGCGTAAGCATTAACGAATGCGCCAGGTTGGTAGTGATGAGATTAAAGTGAGTCAGAGGCATTATTATGAAATTAACCGATAGATCGCCTGCCAGTTTTTCTCCTGCTGCACAATATTCGGAATCATCCGCTAACGGTTTGTTTGATGAGCCTGGAAAGCAGCGTCGGGACTTTTCCAATACGATAACCGTATCTGAAATAAAGAAGCCGGACGCTTCACTGCTTTCTGCCGAAGATGGGTTGTCAAAAAAATACTCCCTTTTGAGTGATCGCAATATAACGGTTTCCCGCGAGCTGAAGTGGGTCGAAAAGGAAGATGGGGTTGAAGTCGAAAAAGATAGCTTGGTGATAGAAACTACAAACCTGGCGGATACTGTTCATGTTAAGCGCGCAAAAGATGGCGCTCTTGATATTGTCGTCAATGATCGGGCTTACCATATAGACAGCCATCAACCTGAGCAGAAAATTCCGCAGATCCATATTAAAACCCTCGGCGGTGACGACCGCGTATGGGTCGATCCTGATGTCGGCGAGCACATGCTGATTGAGACCGGGGACGGTGCGGACCATGTGAGGGCTGGGGCCGGCAATACGCGGGTGTTTGCTGGTGCCGGCAACGATACCGTGGCGCTGGGAAGCGGCTTTGGTTATGTCGAGGGCGGTGAAGGCGATGACGTACTGATTGGCGGCAGCGGTATGAGTGCGATGTACGGTAATAATGGCAACGATAAAATGTTTGCAGGCTACTTTGCCAATACTCAAAAAACCTACATGGATGGCGGCCGTGGTGATGATGAAATGTACGCAATAAGCGGGCGCACTATCATGCACGGCGGTATGGGTGATAATGCGATGACAAGTTATGGCGGTAGCCATATTTATACCGGCAAAGGCAATAATAGGGTTGTCTCACTCAACGATGCAGATACTATATTTGCCAAGAAAGAGGATGTTGTACAGCGCGACCCTGGATCTAAGTTGGTAGACGTCAGCTATTCCGATGTAGGGCATGAGGGGTTGAAGGTTACGGGGCGCCCTGAATTCAGACAGCGGGTCGAAGATGATCTTGAGTTGCTCCGGCTTTCACCGATCGGGCAACAACTGTTAGCGGAATTGGATGCGGCTTTCCAACGTAACACCATGCCCAAGCTCGATTCGGAGGGGGTTGAAACCAAAAAAGAGAAAAACAGGCGGCAGCCGGAAAATCAGATCATTAAGATCAAGGAGCTAGAGACGGATAACGGGAACTTCTTTTCCCGGGAGCTGGGCTTTAATCCTTCCTTTATAGATACCGTGCATCAGTCATTTCCAATCAGTGTTTTACAGCATGAACTGTCGCACGGTTTTAATTGGGTAAACAAAAGTAAGTTAGAAGGCCAAACCAGGGTAAATGATAGCGCCACTGGCTTGGAGGACAATATGGAGCGTCAAGCCGTCGGGTTACAGACAAACGAGTCATTCGATTTCGACAGAGACCCATCTACGCCGCCTACATTCACCAATCCAAAGCCTTTCACGGAGAACGGCCTTCGTGAGGAGATGGGCGAACCCTTGCGTACGGCCTACAAAATCGAAAATGTTGTTTGAAAGGCCAATGAGCCTGCACAGGGAAGTGGTGAGCCAAGGGCATTAAATCAGAACTCGCCTTGTGCAAATGTGGTCGAATAGTCGATTGCAACGTGAGCGCACACCCGTGCGCGATGCATTTAGGGAGCGTCACCCATGAAACGTTTTGCCTTGGCGATTATTTGCAGTGCTTTGGCCACATCGGCCCTGGCCGCGCCGAAAGACTGTGAAGAGCTCAGGAAAGAGATTGAAGTCGGCCTGCAGGCCAAGGCAATCCCCTCCTACACCCTGGAAATCATCACCGCCGAAGAAGCCAAGAATCATGACGAAGCCATGATCGTCGGCTCTTGCGAAAACGGCACCAAGCGCATCATCTACCAGCGCAACGATGACTGATCAGGGAATGCAGTTGACGCTGCGTTCCTCGGCCAGCAACTGACGCTGGGCGTTATACAGGCGGATATTCGGGGTGAAGCCCAGCGAGCGCCCTTCCAGGCGGTAGCGCTGGCCGGCCTGGAACTGGTCGTATTGCAGGGTGATAAAACAGGTGCGCTCCTGGGGCTGGTTCAGCCCGCCACCCAGGCCGGCGCCGGCATACACTTCAAAGTCAAAACGCACCATCAACTCATGGCTGCCCGGTGGCACCTGGAAGTAGCGCCCATCGTCGAGGGCCTTACCGTCCAGGCGCTGCGCCATGACCAGTTTGGCCCCCGGCGTCGGGGTGGCGAAATCGACCCAGGCCTGTTGTGGGTCTGCCGGCGGGATCGGGGTGGAGGCGCAGGCGCTGAGAAATATCGCCGCGAGGGGAAGCAGGAGCTGACGCATAACGGGTACTCAACCGTAGGAATGGTATGAGCATAACCCCTGCCAGGCAGTTAGTCTGGCAGGCCGATGACGGTGGAGCGGTTTGAAATGATGTGGCGTTTATTGGCGGGGCTGACGTGCCTGTTGCTCGGCGGTTGCTCCAGTGTCAGCTATTACAGCCAACTGGCCAGCGGCCAATGGCAGTTGCTGCGAGCGCGGGAACCGGTGGCCGCAGTGATTGCCGATCCGGCGCGGCCGCAAGTGTTGCGCGATCACCTGGCGCAATCCCAGAAAGCGCGCACCTTCGCCAGTCAACAACTGCACCTGCCCGACAACCAGAGCTATCGCCTGTACGCCGATATTGGCCGGCCATACGTCGTCTGGAATGTCTTCGCTACATCGGAATTTTCCTTGCTGCCCCAGAACCATTGCTTTCCGATCGCCGGGTGCGTGGCCTACCGCGGTTATTACACTCAGGGTGCGGCACGGGGCGAGGCCGCGCTGTTGCAACGGCGTGGCATGGATGTGTCGATTGGCGGGGTCGAGGCTTATTCCACCCTGGGCTGGTTCAATGATCCGATCATGAGTTCGATGATGCGCTGGGGTGAAGAGCGCCTGGCCACGGTGATTTTTCACGAGCTGGCGCACCAGCGTTTTTATGTGAAGGACGACACCGAGTTCAATGAGTCGTTTGCCACCTTTGTCGAACAGGAAGGCACCCGGCAATGGCGCGCGGCCCGCGGTCTTGCGCCTGCGAGCGAGTCGACCTTGAAGCAGCGCGACCAATTTATCCAACTGATCCTCGACACCCGCAGCCGCCTGGAGCGCCTGTATGCGCAGCCGTTGGCCGCAGATGCCATGCGCCAGGCCAAGGCGGCCGAGTTCGAGCGCTTGCGCCGTGATTATCGGCACTTGCGTGACAGCCAGTGGGCCGGTGACCCGCGTTATGACGCCTGGATCAATCAGCCGATGAACAATGCGCGCTTGCTGCCATTTGGTTTGTATGACCAGTGGGTGCCGGCGTTTGCGGCATTGTTTCACCGGGAGGGCGGGGACTGGCTGAAGTTCTACGGTGCCGTGGAGCAATTGGGAAGGCTGCCTGTGGAGCAGCGCAAACTGGCGTTGCGGCAGTTGGTCGGTGGCGACCTTTAGGGCCTCATCGCTGGCAAGCCAGCTCCCACATTGGTCGGTGTTCACACATCAAAATGTGGGAGCAGGCTTGCCCGCGATAGCCATCTCAAGCCCGCCGCAAAAACGCCTGATGCATCTCCTCCAGTGTCTCAAAATACCAGCGCGGCGCTTCGGCACTCAACTCTGCAAAGCTGCCAAACCCATACCCAACCGCCGCCGCATCCAGGCCATTGCTGCGTGCGCCGATCAGGTCGTGCTTGCGGTCGCCGATCATCAAGGTGGTGGCCGGATCCAGGCCTTCCTCACGCATCAAATGGGCGATCAACTCGACTTTGTTGGTGCGCGTGCCGTCCAGCTCGCTGCCGTAGATCACCTTGAAGTGCTTGGCGAAATCGAAATGCCGGGCGATCTCCCGGGCGAATTCCCACGGCTTGGAGGTGGCCACATACAGCTGGCGACCCTGGCCGTTCAACGCTTCCAGCAAGGGCATGACCCCGTCGAATACCCGGTTTTCATAGAGCCCTGTGACCTTGAAGCGCTCGCGATAGAAGTTCACCGCCTCCCAGGCCCGCGCCTCGTCGAAGTCGTAGAACTGCATAAAGGCCTGCAGCAACGGCGGGCCGATAAAGTGTTCAAGCTTGGTCAGGTCCGGCTCATCGATGCCCAGCTTGGCCAGGGCGTACTGGATCGAGCGGGTGATGCCTTCCCGTGGGTCGGTCAGGGTGCCGTCCAGGTCAAACAGGACCGTCTGGTAATCCAGGGTCATTGGGCGAACCCCTCTGCCAGGTGCAGGTCCTTGAGCTTCACGTAGTTCGCGGCGCTGTAGGTGAAAAAGGCGCGTTCCTTGTCAGAAAGTGCACGAATTTGTTTAACCGGGCTGCCCACATACAAAAAGCCGCTTTCAAGCTTCTTGCCCGGCGGCACCAGGCTGCCGGCACCGATGATCACATCGTCCTCAACCACCGCGCCGTCCATCACAATGCTGCCCATGCCGATCAGGATGCGGTTGCCCACGGTGCAGCCATGCAGCATGACCTTGTGGGCGATGGTCACATCGTCGCCGATCAGCAGCGGGAAACCGTCAGGATTGAACGGCCCGGCGTGGGTAATGTGCAGCACGCAGCCGTCCTGCACGCTGGTGCGTGCACCGATGCGGATGCGGTGCATGTCGCCGCGAACCACCGTCAGCGGCCAGACCGAGCTGTCGGCGCCGATTTGAACATCGCCGATCACCACCGCCGAAGCATCGACGAAAGCCCCGGCGCCGAGGGTTGGCGTGTGATTCTGATAGGTGCGAAGGGTCACGATAGCCTCTCTCTGTTTGGTTGATAGCTGCGGTGGACGTTGATTGTAATTAAGATGGCCCCATCTTTGTCTTACCTGTTTCTTCAGCCAAGGTGCCAACCGTGAGCGCGAACAACCCCCTTTTGCAGTCCTACGACCTGCCGCCGTTCTCGGCGATCCGTGCCGAGCACGTCCAACCAGCCATCGAACAGATCCTGGCCGACAACCGCGTCGCCATCGAAGGTATCCTGCAAAGCCAGGGAAAAAATCCGACATGGGCCGGCCTGGTCCTGGCCATGGACGAGCTCAACGACCGCCTGGGCGCCGCCTGGAGCCCGGTCAGCCACCTCAATGCCGTGTGCAACAGCGCTGAACTGCGCGAAGCCTACGAGGCCTGCCTGCCGGCATTGAGCGCCTATTCCACCGAGATGGGCCAGAACCGCGAGCTGTTCCAGGCCTTCGAGGCCCTGGCCAACAGCCCGCAAGCGGCCGGTTTCGACGTGGCGCAAAAAACCATTCTGGAGCATGCACTGCGCGATTTCCGCCTGTCGGGCATCGACCTGCCGCCCGAGCAGCAGAAGCGCTATGCCGAAGTGCAGAGCAAACTCTCCGAATTGGGCAGCAAGTTCTCCAACCAATTGCTCGACGCCACCCAGGCCTGGACCAAGCACGTCACCGACGAAGCCACCCTCGCCGGCCTGACCGACTCGGCCAAGGCGCAAATGGCCGCTGCGGCCCAGGCCAAAGGCCTTGACGGTTGGTTGATCAGCCTGGAATTCCCCAGCTACTACGCGGTGATGACCTACGCCCACGACCGCGCCCTGCGCGAAGAAGTCTACGCGGCCTACTGCACCCGTGCGTCGGACCAGGGCCCGAATGCCGGTCAGAACGATAACGGCCCGGTGATGGAACAGATCCTCGACCTGCGCCAGGAATTGGCCCAACTGCTCGGTTTCGCCTCCTTCTCCGAACTGAGCCTGGCCACCAAAATGGCCGAATCCAGCGACCAGGTACTTGGTTTCCTACGTGACCTGGCCAAGCGCAGCAAACCGTTTGCCGCCCAGGACCTGCAACAGCTCAAGGCCTACGCCGCCGAACAAGGCTGTGCCGACCTGCAAAGCTGGGACAGTGGTTTCTACGGCGAAAAGCTGCGCGAACAGCGCTACAGTGTGTCCCAGGAAGCCCTGCGCGCCTACTTCCCGATCGACAAAGTGCTCGGCGGCCTGTTTGCCATCGTCCAGCGCCTGTACGGCATCGAGATCGCCGAGCAGAAAGGCTTCGACACCTGGCACCCGGATGTTCGCCTGTTTGAAATCAAGGAAAACGGCCAGCACGTCGGCCGCTTCTTCTTCGACCTGTATGCCCGCGCCAACAAGCGTGGCGGCGCCTGGATGGACGGTGCCCGTGACCGCCGGCGCACCGCCGAAGGCGTGCTGCAAAGCCCGGTGGCCAACCTGGTGTGCAACTTCACCCCGGCCGACAGCGGCAAGCCTGCCCTGCTGACCCACGATGAAGTCACCACCCTGTTCCATGAGTTCGGCCACGGCCTGCACCACCTGCTGACCCGCGTCGAACACGCCGGTGTATCCGGCATCAACGGCGTGGCCTGGGATGCGGTGGAGTTGCCGAGCCAGTTCATGGAGAACTGGTGCTGGGAGCCGGAAGGCCTGGCGCTGATTTCCGGTCACTACGAAAGTGGCGAAGCCCTGCCCCAGGACCTGTTGGAAAAAATGCTCGCGGCGAAGAACTTCCAGTCCGGCCTGATGATGGTGCGCCAGCTGGAATTTTCGCTGTTCGACTTTGAGCTGCACGCCACCCACGGCGATGGCCGCAGCGTGGCGCAGGTGCTCGAAGGCGTGCGTGACGAAGTCTCGGTGATGCGCCCGCCGGCCTATAACCGCTTCCCCAACAGCTTTGCGCATATTTTCGCCGGGGGTTACGCGGCGGGGTACTACAGCTACAAGTGGGCTGAAGTGCTGTCGGCGGATGCCTTCTCCAAGTTTGAAGAAGACGGCGTGCTCAATGCCCAAACCGGCCGGGCCTTCCGCGAGGCGATCCTGGCCCGTGGTGGTTCCCAGGCACCGATGGTGCTGTTCGTCGACTTCCGCGGACGCGCACCGTCGATTGACGCACTCTTGCGCCACAGCGGCCTGAGTGAGGACGCGGCAGCATGAGTGACGTGCCTGTGATCACCAAAAAGCAATTTATCGCCGGCGCCGTGTGCCCGGCGTGCAGCGAGCCGGACAAACTGAAGATGTGGACCGAAGACAGCGTGCCGCACCGCGAGTGCGTGGCCTGTGGTTATACCGACACGCTTAATGACCAGGGGTTGTCGGTGCCCAAGGAGTTGGGCACGCGGGTCAATACCTCGGCGTTGAAAGCACCGGCCGACCCCAAGGTGCAGGCGGTGCAGTTCTTCCCTAATCCGAAGCTGAAAAAAGACTGACGGGCCTTACTCCGTCCAACCTGTGGGAACAGGCTCATGTAGGAGCCTGCTCCCACTTTTTTTTGCGCGCATTTCTCGAATTTCCTGGCTGAAACGATTCTCCCGTTCCTTAGCCTGCTATCATTTGTAACCATTGATTACATCCACAACGACAAGCCGCTCCATGAAGCGACTGCTCAAGCCCGTGACCACATGATGAGGTGCCACCATGTCTGATCAAGATCGAGACAACCCCCGGCGTGACTTTTTGCGCAAATCCTTGACCTTGATCCCGGTGGTCACGGTTGCCAGCACCGGCCTTGGCGGCTCGATGCTGATGGCCACGCCCGAACCTGCCCAGGCCAGCCCGGCCAAGGCGCCTGCTAGCGAAAAGGCCTACGAGCCCAGTTACTTCACCGCTGAGGAGTGGGCTTTTATCAACGCCGCCGTCGCGCGCTTGATCCCCGCCGATGCCCAAGGCCCAGGCGCCCTGGAAGCCGGCGCGCCGGAATATATCGACCGGCAGATGAACACCCCCTACGCCAGTGGCGCCCTGTGGTTTATGCAAGGCCCGTTCAATGCCGACGCTCCGCCCGAGATGGGCTGGCAGAGCAAACTGGTGCCCAGGGAGATCTATCGCCTGGGTATTGCCGCCACGGATGCCTGGTCGAAAGCGTTCAACGGTAAAGCATTTGCTGGGCAAGACAGCGCTACCCAGGATGATCTGCTGCGCCGCCTGGAGGCAGGCGGTGCCGAAACCGGCGAGCATTTCGCGGCGGTTCCACCGAAGATTTTCTTCAACCTGTTGCTGCAAAACACCAAGGAAGGGTTCTTCTGCGACCCGATCCACGGCGGCAACAAAGGCATGGTTGGCTGGACCATGATCGGCTTCCCCGGCGCCCGCGCCGATTTTATGGATTGGGTGGAACGCAACGAGCAATACCCCTTCCCGGCTGTTTCCATCCGTGGCGAGAGGGCATAAACGTGGCGACCATCATGAAGAAAGTCGATGCAGTCATCGTTGGCTTTGGCTGGACTGGCGCGATCATGGCCAAAGAGCTGACGGAGGCGGGCTTGCACGTGGTAGCGCTGGAGCGCGGCCCGATGCAGGACACCTACCCGGACGGCAATTACCCACAAGTGATCGATGAACTGACCTACAGCGTGCGCAAAAAGCTGTTCCAGGACATTTCCAAAGAAACCGTGACCATTCGCCATAGCGTGAATGACATTGCCTTGCCCAACCGGCAGTTGGGTGCCTTCCTGCCGGGCAATGGCGTGGGCGGCGCGGGCCTGCATTGGTCGGGCGTGCATTTTCGGGTAGACCCCATCGAATTGCGCATGCGCAGCCACTACGAAGAGCGCTACGGCAAACATTTCATTCCCAAGGACATGACCATCCAGGACTTCGGCGTCAGCTACGAAGAGCTGGAACCGTTCTTTGACTATGCCGAAAAAGTCTTCGGCACCTCTGGCCAGGCCTGGACCGTGAAGGGCCAACTGGTGGGTGAAGGCAAGGGCGGCAACCCTTACGCGCCGGATCGTTCCAGCCATTTCCCACTGGAGTCGCAGAAAAATACCTACTCGGCGCAGCTGTTTCAGCAGGCCGCCACTGCCGTGGGCTACAAACCCTACAACCTGCCTTCGGCCAATACCTCGGGGCCCTACACCAACCCCTATGGCGCGCAGATGGGCCCGTGCAACTTCTGCGGGTTTTGCAGTGGGTATGTCTGCTACATGTACTCCAAGGCCTCGCCCAATGTGAACATCCTGCCGGCCCTGCGCCAGGTGCCGAACTTTGAGCTGCGGCCAAATTCCCACGTGCTCAAGGTCAATCTCGACAGCAGCAAGCGCAAAGCCACCGGCGTGACCTATATCGACGCCCAGGGCCGCGAGATCGAGCAACCGGCGGACCTGGTGATTCTCGGTGCCTTCCAGTTCCACAACGTGCGCCTGATGCTGCTCTCGGGCATCGGCAAACCCTATGACCCGATCAGCGGCGAAGGGGTGGTGGGCAAGAACTTCGCCTACCAGAACATGGCCACCATCAAGGCCTACTTCGATAAAGATGTGCACACCAACAACTTTATCGGCGCCGGCGGCAATGGGGTGGCGGTGGACGACTTCAACGCCGACAACTTCGACCACGGCCCCCACGGCTTCGTCGGCGGCTCGCCGATGTGGGTCAACCAGGCGGGCAGCCGACCGATTGCCGGCACCTCCAACCCGCCGGGCACGCCGGCCTGGGGCAGTGCGTGGAAGCGCGCCACGGCCGATTACTACACCCACCAGGTGTCGATGGATGCCCACGGCGCCCATCAATCCTACCGGGGCAACTACCTCGACCTGGACCCGGTTTACCGCGATGCCTACGGCTTGCCGCTGCTGCGCATGACCTTCGACTGGCAGGAAAACGACATCAAGATGAACCGCTTCATGGTCGAGAAAATGGGCAAGATCGCCGAAGCGATGAACCCCAAGGCGATTGCCGTGCTCGGCAAAAAAGTCGGCGAGCACTTCAACACCGCGTCCTACCAGACCACCCACCTCAACGGTGGCGCGATCATGGGCACCGACCCGAAGACCAGCGCATTGAACCGCTACCTGCAGTGCTGGGATGTGCACAACGTGTTTGTCCCAGGGGCGTCTGCTTTCCCACAAGGCCTGGGTTACAACCCTACGGGCCTGGTGGCGGCACTGACCTATTGGTCGGCCCGGGCGATTCGCGAGCAGTACCTGAAAAATCCCGGCCCGCTGGTTCAGGCATAAGGAGCGACGAGCATGAAAGCATTTGTTATCGCAACCCTGGCCCTGTTCAGCAGTTGCTCGGTGAGCGCCGCGCAAACGGATCTGATCAAACAAGGCCAATACCTGGCCCGCGCCGGTGACTGCGTGGCCTGCCACACCGCCAAGGGCGGCAAGCCGTTTGCCGGTGGCCTGGCGATGGAAACCCCGATTGGCGTGATCTACTCCACCAACATCACCCCGGACAAAACCGGCCTGGGGGACTACAGCTTTGCAGACTTCGATAAGGCCGTGCGCCATGGTGTCGCCAAAAGCGGTAGTACCCTTTACCCGGCGATGCCCTACCCGTCTTACGCACGCGTCAGCGAAACCGATATGCAGGCGCTGTATGCGTACTTTATGAACGGCGTGGAGCCGGTCGCCCAGGCGAACCAGGACAGTGATATTCCCTGGCCCTTGAGCATGCGCTGGCCCTTGGCGGCATGGCGCTGGCTGTTCGCGCCCGAGGTGGCGGGCTATCAGGCCCCGGCCGGTGCCGACCCGGTGATCAGCCGGGGTGCCTACCTGGTGGAAGGCCTCGGCCACTGTGGCGCCTGCCACACCCCGCGGGCCCTGACCATGCAGGAAAAGGCCCTGAGCGCGTCGCAAGGTGCGGCGTTCCTGTCCGGCAGTGCGCCCCTGGAAGGCTGGATCGCCAAAAGCCTGCGCGGCGACCACAAGGATGGCCTGGGCAGTTGGAGCGAAGAGCAACTGGTGCAGTTTCTCAAGACCGGTCGCAGTGATCGCAGCGCAGTGTTTGGCGGTATGAGCGATGTTGTCGTACACAGCATGCAGTACATGTCTGAAGACGACCTGAACGCTATCGCCCGCTACCTCAAGAGCCTGCCGGCGGTGGACCCCAAGGATCAGCCGCACCAGTACGACAAGCAAGTGGCCGAGGCGCTGTGGAAAGGCGATGACCGCCAGCCGGGCGCGGCGGTGTACATCGATAACTGCGCGGCCTGCCACCGTACCGATGGCCATGGCTATACCCGGGTGTTCCCGGCGCTGGCGGGCAACCCGGTGGTGCAGACGGCGGATGCCACATCGTTGATCAACATCGTGTTGAATGGCGGCACCCTGCCGGCCACTCACACCGCGCCTTCTACCTTCACCATGCCAGCCTTTGCCTGGCGGCTGTCGGATCAGGAAGTGGCGGATGTGGTCAGTTTCATCCGTGGCAGTTGGGGGAACCAGGGCGCGCCGGTGAAGGCCGGTGATGTGGCCGACCTGCGCAAGTGACGGCGAGTCACTGATTCAACCTTTGCCGCCCAACGGCACTGGTCAGATAGGTCGCACCTCGATACTGTATATAAAACCAGTATCGAGGCGCTCTCATGTCCACTCCTCTGCCACCACGCGGGCGAGGCACCGCCACCAACCTGCACAATCGTTTCGCGCCCACGGTCAGTGTGGCCGAGGACGACGGCTGGTATCAGGAAGTACCGCCAACCCAGGGCACCGAAGTGCGTATCGAGACGGCGAAGACCATTATCACCCGCAACACCTCGCCGGACCTGCCGTTCGACCGCTCCATCAACCCTTACCGGGGCTGTGAGCACGGTTGCATTTATTGTTATGCGCGGCCCAGCCATGCCTATTGGGACATGTCCCCGGGCCTGGACTTTGAAACCAGGCTGATCGCCAAGAGCAACGCCGCCCAGGTGCTGGAGCAACAACTGTCCAAGCCTGGCTATGTGTGCGCGCCGATCAACCTGGGTTCCAACACGGACCCCTACCAACCCATCGAGCGCGAGTACCAGATCACCCGGCAAATCCTGGAAGTGTTGCTGCGCTATCGCCACCCGGTGACCATCGTGACCAAGGGCTCGCTGATCCTGCGTGACCTTGACCTGCTCACGGCGCTGGCTCGCCAGCGGCTGGTGGCGGTGATGATCAGCCTCACCAGCCTGGACGATGAGCTCAAGCGCATCCTGGAGCCCCGGACGGCGGCGCCCAAGGCGCGGCTGCGGGCGATCCGGGTGATGCGCGGGGCGGGTATCCCGGTGGGCGTGCTGTGTTCGCCGATGATTCCGATGATCAACGACAGCGAACTGGAAAGCCTGCTGGCCGAAGCCCATGCTGCCGGGGCGCAGAGCGCGGCCTATATGATGCTGCGCCTGCCCCTTGAAGTGGCGCCGCTGTTCGAGGAGTGGCTGGCGGCCCATTACCCGCAACGGGCGGCCCATGTGATGAGCCTGGTGCGTCAGGTGCGCGGTGGCGAAGTCTATGACAGCCGCTTTGGTGTACGCATGCGCGGTGAGGGGCCGTTTGCCGATTTGCTGGCACAACGATTTGCCAAAGCGATCAAGCGCTTGGGGCTCAAGCATCGGGAGGGGTTCAATCTTGATTGCAGTGCATTCTGCCCGCCCGGCAGGCAACTGGCTTTGTTGTAGACTGACACAAATATATGCGTTGCCTTGTCAGGGTGGTCGCGATTTGACATCACTGAAACCCGCGAAATAGAGCGGTTCATTCAGTTTGAGTTAAGTTTCGGCAGGTACTTTGTTCATCGAGTGACTGATGGGGCGGCGGTGCAGGCGGGACACTTTTTTGTGTGGTTTCCCCTGCTATGCGCGTCGACCTGAACTGCAAAACTCCCCGCGAGGATGAATCATGAGTGACAAGGATAAACAGCCGTTGGCTGCGTCGGCTTCAGCCCCCCACGAGGCGGAGTCCGCCGATGCAGCGCTGCAACACATTGTTGATGGTTTTTTGCATTTCCATAACGAGATCTTTCCCCAGCAGGAAGAACTCTTCAAAAAGCTTGCCACGGCCCAGAGCCCACGGGCGATGTTTATCACCTGTGCCGACTCGCGCATTGTTCCCGAACTGATTACCCAAAGCTCCCCGGGCGATCTGTTCGTCACCCGTAACGTGGGTAACGTCGTGCCGCCCTATGGGCAGATGAACGGTGGTGTGTCCACGGCCATCGAGTACGCGGTGCTGGCCCTGGGCGTGCAGCACATTATTGTCTGTGGCCACTCCGATTGTGGTGCGATGCGGGCGGTGCTCAACCCCCAGAGCCTGGAAAAAATGCCCACGGTCAAAGCCTGGCTGCGCCACGCCGAGGTCGCCAAGACCATGGTCCAGGACAACTGTGATTGCGCCAACGAAGGCGAAAGCATGCAGGTGCTGACCGAAGAAAACGTCATCGCCCAGTTGCAACACTTGCGCACCCACCCTTCTGTGGCTTCGCGCATGGCCAACGGTCATCTGTTTATCCATGGCTGGATCTACAACATCGAGACCAGCGAGATCAAAGCCTACGATGCGGACCAGGCTACGTTCCTGCCGTTGAACGGTTCGCTACCGATCCCTTCGGCGACGCCAAAAGCGCGCTTCTAAAACATTCCCTGCCGGGTAACGCGATGGCTGCCATGGATGCAGCCAGGCCTTGCCACGCCCGGCGAATGCCTCGGGAGAGTCATTATGCGTGCAGCTCAATTAAAAACAGTGCTGCCACGGGAGCTGTTGGCTTCGGTGGTGGTGTTTCTGGTGGCCCTGCCCTTATGCATGGGAATCGCCATTGCCTCGGGCATGCCACCGGCCAAGGGCCTGATCACCGGGATCATTGGTGGCCTGGTGGTGGGCTGGCTGGCCGGCTCGCCCCTGCAAGTCAGTGGCCCGGCGGCCGGCCTGGCGGTGCTGGTGTTCGAGCTGGTGCGCCAGCACGGCATGCAGATGCTTGGGCCGATCCTGCTGTTGGCGGGCTTCCTGCAACTAGTGGCCGGGCGCCTGCGCCTGGGCTGCTGGTTCCGGGTGACGGCGCCGGCGGTGGTCTATGGCATGTTGGCGGGGATTGGGGTGTTGATTGTCCTGTCGCAAGTGCATGTGATGCTCGATGGGGTGCCCAAACCCTCGGGGCTGGATAACCTCGCCGCCTTCCCCGCTGCGCTGGCCCAGGCCATTCCCGGCCTGGGTGGCGGGCTCGGTTGGCAAGCCGGCCTGCTCGGGTTGGCGACGATTCTGGTTATGTGGTTGTGGGACAAATTCCGCCCGCAAACACTGCGCTTTGTCCCGGGCGCGCTGCTGGGCGTGGGCCTGGCGACCGTGACCAGCCTGGTGTTGGCCTTGCAGGTCAAGCGTGTGGAAGTGCCGGAAAACCTGGCCGATGCCATTGATTGGCTGCGTCCCAGCGACCTGCTGAACCTGGCCGATCCCAGCCTGTTGATCGCCGCCTTCGCGGTGGCCTTTATCGCCAGTGCCGAAACGTTGCTCTCGGCGGCGGCGGTGGACCGCATGCACAACGGCCAGCGCTCGGACTTCGACAAGGAATTGTCCGCCCAGGGTGTAGGCAACATGCTCTGCGGCCTGGTGGGGGCGTTGCCCATGACCGGGGTGATTGTACGCAGTTCGGCCAACGTCCAGGCCGGGGCGACCACGCGCTTGTCGGCGATGTTCCATGGCCTCTGGCTGCTGGCCTTTGTGCTGTTGCTGTCGAGCGTGCTGCAAAGCATTCCGGTGGCGAGCCTGGCGGGGGTGCTGGTGTACACCGGGATCAAGTTGGTGGACCTCAAGGCATTCCGTGGCCTGGCGCGTTATGGCCGGATGCCGATGTTCACCTACGCGGCCACGGCCCTGGCGATCATCTTGACCGACTTGCTGACGGGCGTACTGGTAGGTTTCGGGCTGACCCTGGTGAAACTGGCGTGGAAGGCTTCACGCTTGAAAGTCAGCCTGATCGACCTGCCCCAGGACGGTGAAATGGAGTTGCGCCTGATCGGTGCCGCGACGTTTCTCAAGGTGCCTGCCTTGACCCAGGTGCTGGCGAGCGTGCCGGCGGGGACCACGGTGCATGTGCCGCTCAATAACCTGAGTTACGTGGACCATTCGTGCCTGGAGTTGCTGGAGGAATGGGGGCGGGCCAATGCGGCCAAGGGCTCGACGCTGGTGATCGAGGCGCGGGGGTTGAAGCGTAGGCTGGAAGGGCGGATACGGACCACGACCCGGATCGGCTCTGCCCCGCAGCTGGCTGACGAAACCGGATAAAAATGTGGGAGCCGGGCTTGCCCGCGATGCAGGCACCGTGGTGTATCAGTTACACCGCGGTGATGCTATCGCGGGCAAGCCCGGCTCCCGCACACATTTGTGCTATGCCTGGCAGGAAAACTCAGGCCGGCTGATCCAGCTCCAACTCCACGCCCAATTGGCGCGACAGGCACGGCCAGCGCTTCCACGCGGCTTCCGTTGCCGGGCTCTTGAGCTGGTCGCGATAGGCCTCGACGGACTCCAGGGCAAAGCTTTCTTCATTGAGCATTTCATCCACCGCCAGGTGCACGGCTTCGTCCAACTGATTGGCGAATGCTTCGCCGATCAACTGGTGAGCAATCACGTTGGCAACGGTGGTGTCCGCCGGAATCAACGGCTGGCCGAAATGCTTGATATACAAATCGTTTACTTCTTCCACCAGCCGATGGGCCAGGTAGGCCTCGTCCAGCAGGCCGTTGAGGCCTTCATGGGCGGCCAGGATGGCCGGTGGCTGGAGAAAGAAATGCTCGGCGATTTTCAGTACGGGCTTGATCTGGCTTTCGATCCCGGCTTCCCGGGCCACGTCGTTGGCGGCATCCAGCAGGTCCGGGACCTGATCGATGTAGGCAGTGACGAAGCGCGTCATTACGGCATTACGGTCACCCTCGGCCAGGGAAATGGCCGAGTGCAGGTGCGGTAACTGTGCGTCCAGTTGTTTGGCCAATTGGCCAGTGGACGCTTCGTGTTGATGGGCACGGGAAATCTGCTCGCGCAATGCGGCGGTGTTCATGAAAGCTCCAGGAATACGGGCGTAGGAAAGGGGATTGCATAAGGTAGCTCGTTTATACGAGCCCCTAAGATGCATTTGTCATAATTATTTCATGGTTATGCGCCGTGGTTATATCGAATAGCCATCGTTCGTCGGATAGGCCCTAAATCTGCGGGTCATCCAGCGCCGTTCGTCTCTTTTTACTGATTTGCCCTCATACATTGCGGGGTCGCAGTCGCTGTCTATACTCGGGTTTGTACGCAATTAGCTGATGACGCCCAACTGCATTTAGGCAGGCAAGGCTTGGCGGATGTAAGCAGTTTGGAAGCCGCCCCCTTGGCCGCAGGTGCAAACCGGCGGGATAACAAGAACGATAAGGGGAACCCGCAATGACGCGACATCCACATGTTTGGATGGGCTTACTCTTGTGGTCAGTATTCAGCCAGGCGCAAGCCGCCTGGACGGTGAATATGGCACCAGGGGCCACTGAAGTCAGTCACGCCGTGTTCGACCTGCACATGACCATTTTCTGGATCTGTGTGGTGATCGGCATCATCGTGTTTGGCGCCATGTTCTGGTCGATGATTATGCATCGCCGCTCCACGGGGCAGGTGGCGGCCAAGTTCCACGAAAGTACGACGGTGGAGATTCTCTGGACCGTAGTGCCCTTGCTGATCCTTGTCGCCATGGCTGTTCCGGCGACCAAGACCCTGATCAACATCTACGACAGCAGTGAGTCGGATATCGATATCCAGGTCACCGGCTATCAGTGGAAGTGGCACTACAAATACCTGGGCCAGGACGTCGAGTTCTTCAGCAACCTGGCCACCCCCGCCGAGCAGATCCATAACCAGGCCACCAAGGGCGAACACTACCTGCTGGAAGTCGACCAGCCGCTGGTGCTGCCGGTGGGCGCCAAGGTGCGCTTTTTGGTGACCGCCGCCGACGTGATCCACTCCTGGTGGGTGCCAGCGTTTGCGGTCAAGCGCGATGCCATCCCCGGCTTCGTCAACGAGGCCTGGACCCGGGTCGACAAGCCCGGGATCTACCGTGGCCAGTGTGCGGAGCTGTGCGGCAAGGACCACGGGTTCATGCCCATCGTGGTCGAGGTCAAGTCCAAGGCTGACTACGCAACCTGGCTCGACGAGCGCAAGGTCGAGGCTGCCAAGCTCAAGGAGCTGACCTCCAAAGAGTGGACGCTCGAAGAGCTGGTAGCCCGTGGCGACAAGGTCTACCACACCACCTGCGTGGCCTGTCACCAGGCCGAAGGCCAGGGCCTGCCGCCGATGTTCCCGGCGCTCAAAGGCTCGAAAATCGCCACTGGGCCGGCGGCAGACCACCTGAACATCGTCTACCACGGCAAGCCCGGCACGGCGATGGCGGCCTTCGGCAAGCAACTGTCGGAAGTCGATATTGCAGCGGTGGTGACTTACGAGCGTAACGCCTGGGGCAACAACAAAGGCGACATGGTCACGCCTAAAGACGTGCTGGCCATCAAACAGGCGCAAAGCCAATGAACCTCTTCATTGCGTATGCCCTGAATCGCCCTACCCATCCGCTTGCAGGAGAACGGCCATGAGCACTGTGATCGATGACCACGGTCATGCCGCTGACCACGCCCACGGCCCCGCCAAGGGTCTGATGCGCTGGGTGCTGACCACCAACCACAAAGATATCGGGACCATGTACCTGTGGTTCAGTTTCGCCATGTTCCTGCTCGGCGGCTCGTTCGCCATGGTGATCCGCGCCGAGCTGTTCCAGCCGGGCTTGCAGATCGTCGAGCCGGCGTTCTTCAACCAGATGACCACCATGCATGGCCTGATCATGGTGTTTGGCGCGGTGATGCCGGCGTTTGTCGGCCTGGCCAACTGGATGATCCCGCTGATGATCGGCGCGCCGGACATGGCCCTGCCGCGCATGAACAACTTCAGCTTCTGGCTGCTGCCGGCGGCGTTCCTGCTGCTGGTCTCGACCCTGTTCAGCCCGGGCGGCGGGCCGAACTTTGGCTGGACCTTCTATGCCCCGCTCTCCACCACCTACGCCCCGGAAAGCGTGACGTTCTTTATCTTCGCCATCCACCTGATGGGTATCAGCTCGATCATGGGCGCGATCAACGTGGTCGCCACCATCCTCAACCTGCGTGCCCCGGGCATGACCCTGATGAAGATGCCGCTGTTCGTCTGGACCTGGCTGATCACCGCCTTCCTGCTGATTGCGGTGATGCCGGTGCTGGCCGGTTGCGTGACCATGATGCTGATGGATATCCACTTCGGCACCAGCTTCTTCAGCGCTGCCGGCGGCGGTGACCCGGTGTTGTTCCAGCATGTGTTCTGGTTCTTCGGCCACCCCGAGGTGTACATCATGATCCTGCCGGCCTTCGGTGCCGTCAGCTCGATCATCCCGACCTTTTCGCGCAAGCCGCTGTTTGGCTACACCTCGATGGTCTACGCCACGGCGAGCATCGCGTTCCTGTCGTTTATCGTGTGGGCGCACCATATGTTCGTGGTGGGTATTCCACTGGTGGGCGAGCTGTTCTTCATGTACGCCACCCTGCTGATCGCGGTGCCCACCGGGGTCAAGGTGTTCAACTGGGTCAGCACCATGTGGCAAGGCTCGCTGACCTTTGAGACGCCGATGCTATTTGCCGTGGCCTTTGTGATCCTGTTCACCATCGGCGGCTTTTCCGGGCTGATGCTGGCCATCGCCCCGGCGGACTTCCAGTACCACGACACCTACTTTGTAGTGGCGCATTTCCATTACGTACTGGTGCCCGGCGCAATCTTCGGGATCTTCGCCTCGGCCTACTACTGGCTGCCGAAATGGACCGGCCATATGTACGACGAAACCCTGGGCAAGCTGCATTTCTGGCTGTCGTTCGTGGGCATGAACATGGCGTTCTTCCCCATGCACTTTGTGGGGCTGGCCGGTATGCCGCGCCGGGTGCCGGACTACAACCTGCAGTTCGCCGACTTCAACATGGTGTCGTCGATTGGCGCCTTTATGTTCGGCGCCACGCAGATCTTCTTCCTGTTTATCGTGATCAAGTGCATCCGTGGCGGCAAGCCGGCGCCGGCCAAGCCGTGGGATGGCGCCGAAGGGCTGGAGTGGAGCATTCCTTCGCCAGCGCCGTATCACACCTTCACCACGCCGCCGGAGGTCAAATGAACCCGGTCATGAAAACACCGCCGCCGCCCTGTGGGAGCGGGCTTGCCCGCGATGGCGGCCTCAAGACCCCTGCAGAGCTTGAGGGCCTCATCGCGAAGCCAGCTCGCCCAGGTGGGCGCCATGGCTGATTCCGTGCCCCTCAACCGCCTGGTCACGCGCCTGTTGATCCTGGTGCTGGCGATGTTCGCCTTCGGCTTTGCCCTGGTGCCGATCTACGACGTGATGTGCAAGGCCTTCGGCATCAATGGCAAGACCGCCGGGCAGTACGAAGGCTCACAGGTGGTCGACCCGTCGCGCCAGATACGGGTGCAGTTCCTGTCGACCAATGCCATCGATATGGTCTGGGAGTTCCACTCCAAGGCCGACGAGATTGTGGTCAACCCCGGCGCGGTCAACGAAATGGTGTTCGTGGCCTTCAACCCCACCGACAAGCCGATGACGGCCCAGGCGATCCCGAGTATTTCCCCGGCCGAAGCGGCGATGTACTTCCACAAGACCGAGTGTTTTTGCTTTACCCAGCAAGTGCTGCAACCGGGAGAGCGCATCGAGATGCCGGTGCGCTTCATTGTCGATCGCGACATGCCCAAGGATGTGAAGCATTTGACCCTGGCGTACACGCTGTTCGATATCACTGCGCGCCAACCGCCCGTGGCTGTCCATACCGGCGGCTAGGCGTGCCTGCGGGCTCGATTAGGAGAACGGATACATGTCGACTCATGATACGTACTACGTACCGGCGCAAAGCAAGTGGCCAATAATTGCCACGTTTGGGCTGTTGATCACCGTGTATGGCCTGGGTGTGTGGTTCAACGACCTCAAGGCGGCTCGCCCGGAATCCCACGGCCCGCTGATCTTTTTCGTCGGCAGCCTGCTGCTGGCCTACATGATGTTTGGCTGGTTTGGCGCGGTGATCAAGGAAAGCCGCGCCGGGTTGTACAGCGCGCAGATGGACCGTTCGTTCCGCTGGGGCATGACCTGGTTCATCTTTTCCGAGGTGATGTTTTTTATCGCGTTCTTTGGCGCGCTGTTCTATGTGCGGCACATGTCGGCGCCGTGGCTGGCCGGCGAAGGGTCCAAGGGCATTGCCCATATGCTGTGGCCCAATTTCGAGTTCGCCTGGCCGTTGCTCAACAACCCCGACCCCAAGCTGTTCCCGGCGCCGGAAGGCACCATCAGCCCGTGGGGCCTGCCGTTGGTCAACACTATCTTGCTGGTGAGCTCCAGCGTGACCATCACCATCGCCCACCACGCCCTGCGCAAGGGCCATCGCGGCGCGCTGAAGATCTGGCTGGCGCTCACCGTGTTGCTGGGGGTGGCGTTCCTGGGGTTCCAGGCCGAGGAATATATCCACGCCTATAAAGAGCTGGGCCTGACCCTGGGCTCCGGGGTGTATGGCGCGACATTCTTCATGCTCACCGGCTTTCACGGTGCCCACGTGACCATCGGCACGATCATTTTGTTCGTGATGCTGATGCGCATCCTCAAGGGGCATTTCAATGCCGAGCATCAGTTCGGTTTCGAGGCGGCCAGTTGGTATTGGCACTTTGTCGACGTGGTGTGGATCGGGTTGTTTTTCTTCGTCTACGTGCTGTAGCGCCTTACCAGGGGGCGTGGGACACCAGTTGGCCGCTGAAGAACCCCCAGGTGATCAACGCCAGGGTAATCACGGCCAGCACCACGCGCACGGTCAAGGCAGTGACAAGGCGATTGGAGTGGCCTTCGTCCTTGACCAAAAAGAACAAGCCACTGAACAGGCTCACAACGGTAGCGATCAGCATCAGGGCGATAGCGGCTTTGAGCATGGTCAGGCTCCAGGGCTCTTATTTTGAGGGGCGGGCAATGAGATTCAGTATAGCCAGCGCAGCATCGACCTTCGTGGTAACGCCATGAAACGCTTTCGCCCCGGGATTGCGCCGACGTTGGTGGTGCTGGTGTTGCTGCCGCTGATGGTGTTCCTGGGTTTTTGGCAAGTGTCCCGTGGCCAGGAAAAACAGGCGCTGCTCCAGAGCTACGCCGAGCGTCGGGCGGCGCAGCCCATCAGCGTTGTGCAACTGGAGACAGTGGCGGATCCGGCCTTTCGCCGGGTGCAGTTGCGCGGGCAGTTCGACGCCGGGCACAGCGTGCTGCTGGATAACCGCATGCGCGACGGCAAGGCGGGCGTCGAGTTGTTGCAACCCTTTCATGACCAGGCCAGCGGCCAGTGGCTGCTGCTCAATCGCGGCTGGCTACCGTGGCCGGATCGGCGCACGCCGCCAGCCTTCACCACCCCCGACCAGCCTTTGAATATCAACGCCTGGGTATATGTCGCCCCCGGCGAGACGTTCCAGTTGCATGCCGACCCGGCAGCCGCGCAATGGCCGCGCCTGTTGACGGCGTTGCACCCGCAGGTGTTGTGGGCCGAGTTGGAGCGTAGCGGGTTTGCCTTTGAGCTGCGGGCCGAAGCGGGCCCCGCGACCTATGAAACCCAGTGGCCGGTAGTGGCCATGGGGCCGGAAAAACACCTGGGGTATGCCGTGCAGTGGTTCGCCATGGCGCTGGCGCTGCTGGGCCTTTACCTCTACCTCGGCTGGCACAACGCAAGGGAGAAGCACCATGGGAGCGGCCATGAATCCACTCAACATGTCTGACACGCCGGCGGCGCCCAATCGCAGCAAGGGGCGCTGGCAACTGATCCTGATCCTGCTGATGGTGATCGGCCCGATGGTGCTGGCGACCCTGATGTACAAATTGCAGTTCTGGGTGCCTGAGAGCCGCAGTGACCATGGCGAGATGATCGGTAATGGCCAGACCCGCGCCGATATCGGTGTGCAGGCCGACGAGCAGCGCTGGCAACTGCTGGTCACCGCGCCTGCGGCCTGCGCCGCCGATTGCCGGCAGTTGGTCTACCTTGCGCGCCAACTGCAGATCGGCCTGGGGCGTGATGCGTCCCGCGCCAGCCATGCCCTGGCCAGTGCGCAGCCGGTCAGTGCCGAGTACGAGGCCAAGCTCAAAGCCGAATACCCGCAATTGCAGCGCTTGCCCCTGGACCTGCCGACCTTCAAGCAGAACGCTGCCGCACCGGGTGATGCGCAACTGTGGATCGTCGACCCCCACGGCAACCTGGTGCTGCGCTACGACGCTCGGGTCAAGGGCAAGGACCTGCTCAACGACCTGCGCCACCTGCTGAAACTGTCGAATATCGGATAAGGGCATCGTCATGGCCAAACCTGGATTTCGCCTCGCGCTGTTTGCCACCCTGCTGGCGCTGATTGTGGTGCTGCTGGGCGCCTACACGCGCCTGACCCATGCCGGCCTCGGTTGCCCGGACTGGCCGGGTTGCTATGGCTTTATCAGTGTGCCGAAAAGCGAGGCCCAACTGGCCCATGCCGAACTGCACTTTCCCGACGCGCCGGTGGAGGCCGACAAGGGCTGGAACGAGATGATCCATCGTTATGCGGCGGGCACCCTGGGGCTGTTGATCGCGCTGTTGGCCACCCGTGCCTGGACCCATCGGCGGCATCCGGGGCAACCCTTGAAGCTGCCGTTGTTCCTGCTGGCGGTGGTCTTCGCCCAGGCGGCCTTTGGCATGTGGACGGTGACCCTCAAGCTGTGGCCGCAGGTGGTCACCGGGCATTTGCTGGGGGGCTTCGCCACCTTGAGCCTGTTGTTTCTACTGACCCTGCGCCTGTCCGGGGTCTTGCCGGCGCTGATCGTGCCCCGGCGCTTGCAGTATTGGGCCACGGCCGGCCTGGTGCTGGTGATCGGGCAGATTGCCCTGGGTGGCTGGGTCAGTTCCAACTATGCGGCGGTGGCCTGTATCGACTTGCCGACCTGCCATGGCGAGTGGTGGCCGGCGGCGGATTTTGCCAATGGCTTCCACCTGACCCAGCATATCGGCCCCAACTACCTGGGTGGGCAACTGGACAGTGATGCACGCACCGCGATTCACCTGACCCATCGCCTGGGCGCGCTGGTGGTGACTGTGGCGCTGCTGGGCCTGGCCTGGCAGCTCAAGGCGGTGGGCATGACCCGCCTGGCGGGCCTGCTGCTGGCCGCCCTGGCCGTGCAGATCGGCCTGGGCCTGAGCAATGTGTACTTTCATTTGCCGCTGCCGGTGGCGGTCGCCCATAACGCCGGCGGTGCAGCCTTGTTGCTGACCCTGGTGCTGGTCAATTACCACGCCCGTACCAGCCTGGTGCGGGTCCGTCATCAGGTGCCGTTCGGTTGGCGCTTCAGCCCGCGCAAACACGTCTCGGGCCTGATTACCCTTAAAGGAGAGATGCCATGGCGACCTTGATTGGCGCACGTCACAGCCAGGCGATCTGGCGCGACTACCTGGAGCTGACCAAGCCCAAGGTGGTGGTGTTGATGCTGATCACCTCGCTGGTGGGCATGTTTCTCGCCACCCGCGCCGGGGTGCCGTGGCCGGTGCTGATCTTCGGCAACCTGGGGATTGCCCTGTGTGCCGGCGGCGCGGCGGCGGTCAACCATGTGGTGGACCGGCGCATCGACGCACTGATGGCGCGCACCCACAAGCGGCCGCTGGCTGAAGGCCGGGTTTCCCCGGCCGCCGCGCTGATATTTGCCCTGGCGCTGGCAGTGGCCGGGCTGGGCCTGTTGCTGGCGTTTACCAACCCCTTGGCGGCCTGGCTGACCCTGGCCTCGCTGCTGGGCTATGCGGTGATCTACACCGGCTTTCTCAAGCGGGCGACGCCGCAGAACATCGTGATCGGCGGCCTGGCCGGCGCGGCGCCACCGTTGCTCGGCTGGGTGGCGGTCACCGGGCATGTGAGTGCCGAACCGTTGCTGCTGGTGCTGATTATCTTTGCCTGGACCCCGCCACACTTCTGGGCCCTGGCCATCCATCGCAAGGAGGAATACGCCAAGGCCGATATCCCGATGCTGCCGGTAACCCACGGCGAGCACTACACCAAGGTGCATATCCTGCTCTATACCTTCGCGCTGCTGGCGGTGAGCCTGATGCCCTATGTGATCCACATGAGCGGGCTGTTGTACCTGGGTTGTGCGCTGGTTTTGGGCGCACGCTTTCTGCAATGGGCCTGGGTGCTGTACCGTGACAGTCGGCCGCACGCGGCGATCAATACCTTCAAGTACTCTATCTGGTACCTGTTTTTGCTATTTATCGCCCTGCTCGTAGACCACTACTTATTGTTGAACCTATGACTCGAACTCAAAAAACTGTCTTTATCCTGGTGGCCCTGGTGGCGTTGATCATGGGCCTGACCGTCAACAAAGTCCTGTCTGGCAAAGGCCAGGGCGACCCTACGGCGTTGGTCGATGCAGGGATTATCCTGCTGCCGCAAAGCCGCCAGCTGCCGCCTGTGACCATGACCAACCAGGACGGCCAGCCGGTGCTGGTCAATGAGTTGAAGGGCAAGTGGAGCGTGCTGTTCTTTGGCTACACCTTCTGCCCGGACATCTGCCCGACCACCCTCGCCCAGCTGCGGCAGATCAAGAGCGAGCTGCCCAAGGACGTGGTGGATAAGCTGCAGGTGATCCTGGTCAGCGTTGACCCGCACCGCGATACCCCGACCCAGCTCAAGCAGTACCTGAGCTACTTCGATCCGCAATTTGCAGGGTTGACCGGGGCGAATGTGGAGGATGTGCAGAAGGTCTCGAATGCGGTGAGCATTCCGTTTATCCCGGCGGATACCAGCAAGCCGAACTACACCGTCGACCACAGCGGCAACCTGGCGTTGATCGGGCCGGATGGTGCCCAGCGTGGGTTTATCCGTGCGCCGTTGAATAACCAGAAGCTGGTGGCGCAGTTGCCGGGGTTGTTGCAGCGTAACTGAGCCGAACGGCTATTTTGCTGACAATACAAAACAAATGTGGGAGCGGGCTTGCTCGCGATAGCATCACCGCGGTGTAACTGATACACCGCGGCGCCTGCATCGCGAGCAAGCCCGCTCCCACATTTTTATCTGCGGTGTGTTGGAGATCGATCAGAACGCCGGCAGGATCGCGCCTTTGTACTTCTCGTTGATGAACTTCTTCACTTCTGGAGTGTGCAGGGCCTTGACCAGCTTCTGCACCGCGTCCGAATCCTTGTTGTCCTCGCGGGTTACCAGGATGTTGACGTAAGGCGAGTCGTTGCCTTCGATCGCCAGGGCATCCTTGGACGGGTCCAGCTTGGCTTCCAGGGCGTAGTTGGTGTTGATCAGCGCCAGGTCAACCTGGGTCAGCACGCGCGGCAGGGTGGCGGCTTCCAGTTCGCGGAATTTCAGGCCTTTTTCGTTGCCGGTGATGTCCTTGATGGTCGACAGGATATCGGTCGGGTTCTTCAAGCTGATCAGGCCCTTGTTGGCCAGCAGCAGCAACGCACGGCCGCCGTTGGTGGCGTCGTTGGGGATCACCACGTTGGCGCCGTTCGGCAGCTCGGCCAGGGTCTTGTACTTGCTGGAGTAGGCGCCCAGTGGCTCCAGGTGCACGCCGGCCACGCTCACCAGGTGGGTGCCCTTGGCCTTGTTGAACTCATCCAGGTACGGCTGGTGCTGGAAGAAGTTGGCGTCCAGGCGCTTCTCGGCCACTTGTACGTTCGGCTGCACGTAGTCGGTGAACACCTTGACCTTCAAGTCCACGCCTTGCGCGGCCAGGGCCGGCTTCACGAACTCAAGGATCTCAGCGTGCGGCACCGGTGTGGCGGCGACCGTCAGGGTCTCGGCGGCATGGGCGGAAAACGCGGCAACCGCGGCGAAAGCAACCAGTAGTTTTTTCATCCAACAAGCTCCTTGTTCGGGCATTTGCCGGCGGTGGCCGGCCATGGCCGTTATTTTCGAGAATAGTGGGTCACCAGCTTATCGCCGATGGTTTGCAGAATCTGCACCAGCACAATCAACATCACCACGGTGACGACCATCACGTCATCCTGGAAGCGCTGGTACCCATAACGGATCGCCAGGTCACCCAGGCCACCGGCACCCACCACACCCGCCATGGCGGTGTAGCCCACCAGGGCAATGGCGGTCACGGTAATTGCCGCAATGATGCCGGGTTTGGCCTCGGGCAGCAGCGCCTTGGTGATGATCTGCCGCGTGGTCGCGCCCATGGCCTGGGTCGCCTCGATGATGCCGCGATCGACCTCGCGCAGGGCGGTTTCCACCAGCCGTGCGAAGAACGTCGAAGCGCCGACCACCAGCGGTGGAATCGCGCCGGCCACGCCCAGCGAAGTGCCCGTGAGAAACACGGTCGTCGGGATCATCACAATTAGCAAAATGATAAACGGCAGAGAACGGATGGCGTTGACCACGAAGGCCAGGGCGGCATAGGTGGCTTTCTGCTCCAGCAACTGGCGTGGGCTGAACAGAAACAGCAGGATGCCCAATGGCAGGCCCACCAACACAGTGAAAAACAGCGAAGTGCCGAGCATCAGCAGGGTGTCGTTGGTGGCCACCCAGATATCGGCCCAGTCGACGTTGTCGAAATAATGCAGTAGCACGTCCATTAACGCAGGACCTCCATATGCACATCGGCGGCGGTAAAGCGCGCGAACGCCGCTTCCATGTCACCGCCGGTGATGGCCAGGGTCAGTTGCCCGTAAGGGGTATCTTTGATGTGGTCGATGCGACCGGCCAGGATGCTGTAGTCCACACCCGTTTCGCGGGCGACGGTGCCCAGCAGGGGCGCGTAGGTCGCTTCGCCCTGGAACGTCAGGCGCACGATGCGGCCTGGTACATGGGCGAACACATCGCGCTGCTCGCCTTCATCAACCTGCTCGGCTTCCTGCACAAAACGCTTGGTGGTCGGGTGCGTGGGGTGCAGGAACACCTGGGCCACCGGACCCTGCTCGACAATCACCCCGGCATCCATCACCGCGACCTGGTCGCAGACACGGCGGATCACGTCCATTTCATGGGTGATCAACACGATGGTCAGCTTCAGCTCGCGGTTGATCTCGGCCAGCAATTGCAGGACCGAGGCGGTGGTCTGTGGGTCGAGGGCACTGGTGGCTTCGTCGCACAGCAGGATTTTCGGCTTGGTGGCCAGGGCGCGGGCGATGCCGACGCGCTGCTTCTGGCCGCCGGACAACTGCGCCGGGTACTTCTTGGCGTGGTCGGACAGGCCGACCCGGTCCAGCAGTTCGGCCACGCGCGCATCGATCTCGCGGCGCGACAGTTCGCCCGCCAGGGTCAGTGGCAGCGCCACGTTGTCGGCGACGGTCTTGGAGGCCAGCAGGTTGAAGTGCTGGAAGATCATCCCGACCTGCTGCCGGAAACGGCGCAGGCCGTTGGCATCCAGGGCGGTGACGTCTTCGTCATCGACCTTGATCTGGCCGCCCGAAGGCTCTTCCAGGCGATTGATCAGGCGCAGCAGGGTACTTTTTCCTGCTCCGGAGTGGCCGATCAGGCCAAACACCTGGCCGTTCTCGACACGCAGGCTGGTGGGGTGCAGTGCGGGGATATCCTTGCCGGCGACCCGGTAGGTTTTATGGACGTTATGAAACTCGATCACGTAGCGAACCTTGTGGGGCGCATTGAAAAGGGATCAGCGGTTAGCCGGGCGCGCATTTTAGCCTGTCCGTATAGTGTTTCTTAGCATTTATTTCGTATTCAACCAGCGATTTGGCAATAACGCGATCAAAGGTCATAAAAAAGGAACGGTAAAAACCCCCATCAGTCACTACATAAGCAACTCGACTTCCCGGGTGCCGTGCCCGGGGTTTTGCTCAAACGGGCCAGGGATCGCCCTGGACTACGCAAACGAGGAGTTTTGACTGATGAGCACCAAGAAACCCGTCGCGCCACCCAAGAGCGCGCTTGCAGGCACCGACACCCTGGACCGTGGCAACACCAATGCCAAGCTGCACAGCCTGGAAAAATTCCGTTCCGACGCCACTGGCCAGGCGCTGCGTACCAACCAGGGGGTGAAAGTCTCCGATAACCAGAACAGCTTGAAGGTCGGCGCTCGCGGCCCTTCGCTGCTGGAAGATTTCATCATGCGTGAAAAGATCACGCACTTTGACCATGAGCGTATCCCGGAGCGCATCGTGCATGCCCGCGGTGTGGGGGCCCATGGTTACTTTCAGTCCTACGAGAACCATTCAGCACTGACCAAGGCTGGCTTCCTACGGGATCCCGGGCATAAAACCCCGGTATTCGTGCGATTTTCCACGGTACAAGGGCCACGCGGCTCAGGTGATACCGTGCGCGATGTACGCGGCTTTGCGGTGAAGTTCTACACCGAAGAGGGCAACTTCGACCTGGTTGGCAACAATATGCCGGTGTTTTTTATCCAGGACGCCATCAAGTTCCCGGACTTCGTGCACGCGGTAAAACCCGAGCCCCATAACGAAATGCCCACGGGCGGTTCGGCCCACGATACGTTCTGGGACTTTGTGTCGCTGGTGCCGGAGTCGGCGCATATGGTGATCTGGGCCATGTCCGATCGGGCGATCCCGAAAAGCCTGCGCAGCATGCAGGGGTTTGGTGTGCACACCTTTCGTTTGATCAATGCCAAAGGGGTGTCCAACTTCGTCAAGTTTCATTGGCGCCCTACGGTGGGCACCTGCTCGCTGGTGTGGGATGAGGCGCAAAAACTGGCAGGCAAGGATACCGACTTCCACCGGCGTGACCTGTGGGAGGCCATCGAGGGTGGTGACTATCCCGAATGGGAGTTGGGGGTGCAGGTCATTCCCGAAGAAAACGAGCATAAGTTCGACCTCGACCTCCTTGACCCGACCAAGCTGATCCCTGAAGAGCTGGTGCCGATCATGCCGCTGGGCAAGATGGTGCTCAATCGCAACCCGGACAACTACTTTGCCGAGACCGAGCAAGTAGCCTTCTGCCCAGGGCATATCGTGCCGGGTATCGACTTTTCCAATGATCCGCTGCTGCAAGGTCGCCTGTTTTCCTACACCGACACGCAGATCAGCCGTCTAGGTGGCCCGAACTTTCATGAGTTGCCGATCAATCGGCCAGTAGTGCCGTTCCATAACGGCCAGCGTGATGCGATGCACCGCTCGACCATCGACAAGGGGCGTGCGTCCTATGAGCCCAACTCGATTGATGGCGGCTGGCCCAAGGAAACCCCGCCGGCAGCGCAGGATGGCGGTTTTGAAAGCTATCCAGAGCGCGTCGATGCGCACAAGGTCCGCCAGCGCAGCGAGTCGTTCGGCGATCACTTTTCCCAGGCGCGCCTGTTCTTCAACAGCATGAGCCCGCACGAGCAGGAGCACATCATCGCGGCCTACAGCTTTGAGCTGGGCAAGGTCGAGCGTGAGTTTATCCGGGCGCGCCAGGTCAATGAGATCCTGGCCAATATCGATCTAGGGCTGGCCAAGCGCGTGGCGCAGAACCTCGGCCTGCCGGCGCCGAAAAAAGGCACCGTGGCAGTGCGCAAGACCGCGCCAGAACGCTCGCCGGCCTTGAGCCAGGCCAATCTGCTGTCGGGGGATATCAAGACGCGCAAGGTGGCGATCCTGGCGGCCAATGGTGTGGATGGGGCAGCCATCGCCGCGTTGCAAAAGGCGCTGGCCAAGGAAGGCGCCCATGCCAAGCTGCTGGGGCCGACCTCGGCGCCAGTAACCACGGCCGATGGCAAGCACCTGCCGGTGGATGCCTCGATGGAAGGCTTGCCGTCGGTGGCGTTCGACGCGGTGTTTGTGCCGGGTGGGGCGAAGTCGATCCAGGCCTTGAGTAGCGATGGCGTGGCGTTGCATTACCTGCTGGAGGCCTACAAGCATTTGAAGGCGATTGCCTTGGCCGGTGAGGCGAAGCAGTTGCTGGCGGTGTTGAAGCTGGAGGCGGATGCGGGCTTGATTGTGGGCGGGGATGCCAAGGCGTTGAAGGCGTTTATTGCGGCAATTGCCCAGCATCGGGTGTGGGAGCGCGAGCCTCGGGCCAAGGCGGTTCCGGCTTAAGTCATTGGTTGTTTGTCAGAGCGCCATCGCGAGCAAGCCCGCTCCCACACTTGAATGTATTCACCGTTCAAAATGTGGGAGCGGGCTTGCTCGCGGTGGGGTCAGTCCGCCTTGCGCGGAATCAGCACCACCTGCGCCGGTATATGTTTGAGAATCTGCCGGTGGATCTTCAAGTCATACCCTGCATCAATCCGCTTCACCCGCTTGCTCAACAGCGTGTTCAGCCACGGGTAATCCTCGGTGCGCGGCACCTGGAGGCTCACATCACACTGGTAATTCACCACATCGGTGGCGATGGCATCCAGTTGATGGCGCAATTGCTGGATATCCGTGAGGTTCAGCGCAACCGTGGTGCTTTCGGCGGCGGGGTCGATGACCTTGGCCGGCGGCTTGGCTTCGGCGGCTTTGAGGGCGGCTTCGGCTTTATCCAGCTCGGCTTTACGGGCGTGGGCGATGGCGCTGTTGACCCCGCCGGTCAGCGCCGGAGCCTTGGGCATCAAGGCCCGGGCGCGGCTCAGGGCTGTAGCGGCGGCGTTGACATCACCTTTTTGCAGGACGATCTGGCTGCGCTGCAGATAGGCTTCGGCCAGTTGGCGCTGGTAAGACTCCAGCGTTGCATCGTCAGGCGACTGGGCCTGCAACGCAGCGAGTTGGTCTTCGGCGGTGGCCAGCTCACTGCTGGCCAGGTTTTGTTCCAGCTGTGCAATGGCCGCAGCGCGCGCGTCCGGCGCCTCGGGGGCAGCGGGCGGGGTGCTTTGGCAGGCGCCCAGCAGCAGGGAAAATGCGGCAAGGAGCAGATAACGGGAGGTGAACGGCTTCATTCCTGCGACTCTCTAATTGCGCAAAAAGCGAGCAAGTCTACACCCCTCGACGGGGCAGGACAAAACTCAGCAGAAACAGTGCGGCGGCCGTGACCACAATCGACGGCCCGGCCGGGGTGTCCTTGAACCAGGACAGCGCCAGGCCACCACACACGGCGAGCATCCCCAGCAAACTGGCGCCAATCGCCATCTGTTCCGGCGAGCGTGCATGACGCTGGGCGGCGGCAGCGGGGATGATCAATAGCGACGTGATCAACAATACGCCGACAATCTTCATTGCGACAGCAATCACCACCGCGATCAGCAACATCAGGGTCATGCGCAGTGCGGGTACGGGCAAGCCTTCGACGGTGGCCAGTTGTTCGTGGACGGTAATGGCCAGCAGCGGGCGCCACAGGGCCACCAGCAGGATCAATACCGCCGCGCTGCCGCCGAGAATCCAGGCCAGGTCCGTAGGGCTGATCGCCAGCAGGTCGCCGAACAGATAGGCCATCAGGTCGATACGCACTTCATGCATAAAGCTCAGCACCACCAGGCCCAGGGACAGGGTGCTCGGCGCAAGGATCCCCAGCAGGGTGTCCGAGGCCAGGGGCTGGCGCTGTTGCAGGGTCACCAGCAGCACCGCCAGCAGCAGGCAGCCGACGGTTACCGCGATGGTCGGGCTGACGTCCAGCAAAAAGCCCAGGGCCACGCCGAGCAGGGCCGCGTGGGACAAGGTATCGCCAAAGTAGGCCATGCGCCGCCAGACCACGAACGAACCCAACGGGCCCGCCACCAGCGCCAAAGCCAAGCCTGCAAGCAGGGCGTAGAGCAGAAAGTCAGCCATGCTTGCAGCCATCTCCATGGACGTGGGTATGAGGGGCGACCGGATCGGCGACTACCGCGCCATGTAGGTCATGGGCGTGGTCGTGATGGTGGTGGTAGATCGCCAGGCTCTGGGCATTCTTGCCGAACAGCTCGACAAAGGCCGGGTCGCCGCTGACCTGCTCCGGGTGGCCGGAACAGCAGACGTGGCGATTGAGGCATACCACCTGGTCGGTGGTGCTCATTACCAGATGCAAGTCGTGGGACACCATCAGCACGCCGCAGCCATGCCGGTCGCGCAGGCGGGTGATCAGGCTGTAGAGCTCGGCCTGGCCGGCCACGTCGACGCCTTGCACCGGCTCATCGAGCACCAGCAACTCGGGTTCGCGCAGCAGGGCGCGGGCCAGCAGCACGCGCTGCATTTCGCCGCCGGAGATGCTTTGTACCGGGCTGTCGATCACCTGCTCGGCGCCGACTTCCTTGAGCGCGGCCAGGGCGCGGGCGCGGTCCACGCCAGGCACCAGGCGCAGGAAGCGCAGCACCGACAGTGGCAAGGTCGGATCGACGTGCAGTTTTTGCGGCATGTAGCCGATGCGCAGCCTGGGCTTGCGCCAGACACTGCCGCTGTCGGGCTTGAGCAGGCCGAGTACGGCACGCACCAGGGTGGTCTTGCCCGCGCCGTTGGGGCCGATCAGGGTGACGATCTGCCCCGGCTCGACGCTCAGGTCAATGTTGTCCAGCACGTTCTGGCCGGCGAACGTGACGCCGACCTGTTCCAGGCGGATTAGCGCAGTGCTCATCAAGCCCCCTGGCAGCCCGAGCAGATGCCGACCACTTCGACGGTCTGCCCTTCGACCTGGAAGCCGACATCGCTGGCACTCTTGATAATCGCGTCGCTGATGCTTTTTTGTTCAAGCTCGATGGCGGCGTGGCATTCGCGGCAGATCAGGAACTGGCCCTGGTGCGCATGTTCCGGGTGGTTGCAGCCGACAAAGGCGTTGAGCGAGGCGATGCGGTGCACCAGGCCGTTTTCCAGCAGGAAGTCCAGCGCACGGTACACCGTGGGCGGCGCGGCGCGGCGGCCGTCCTGCTCGCTGAGCACGCCGAGAATGTCGTAGGCGCCCAGCGGCTTGTGGCTCTGCCACACCAGTTCCAGCACCCGCCGGCGCAGGGCAGTCAGGCGCAGGCCTTGGCGTGCGCACAGGGCGTCGGCCTCTGACAGTGCGTTGTGCACGCAGTGAGAGTGGTCATGGGGGCGGCTGGCAAGCGGTGTTTTAGGCATGAGCGGCGACAGATATTTGTGAGAGACGTTATTATGTTACCCGTTCCTGCTGACTTGAGTGCTCATCGTGTCCCGACTTTTTGCCGTTTTTGTCGTATTTGTCACCAGTTTATTGATGGCCGGGGCTGCCCAGGCCGAGGTTCGGGTGCTCACCAGCATCAAACCGTTACAGCTGATTGCCGCTGCGGTGCAGGACGGCGTGGCGATTCCAGAGGTGCTGTTGCCACCGGGCGCCTCGCCGCATAACTACGCATTGCGCCCATCCGACGTACGGCGTGTGCAATCGGTGGACCTGCTGTATTGGATCGGCCCGGACATGGAAGGCTTCCTGCCACGGGTCCTCAAGGGGCGCGGCTTGCCGACGGTGGCGGTGCAGGAGCTGCCGGGCCTGAAACTGCGGTATTTCGCCGAAGATAAGCACGCCCATGGCGAAGAAGCCGACGACCATGATCACGACCATCGCCCCGGCAGCCTGGATGCCCACCTGTGGCTGTCGCCGCTGAATGCGCGGGTGATCGCCCGCAAAATGGCGGCGGACTTGAGCGCCGCAGACCCCGCCAACGCGGCGCGCTACCAGAGCAACCTGCAAGCCTTCGAGGCGCGCCTGGATGCCTTGGACCTGCGTTTGAAGGCGCGCCTGGCGGGGATCGCCGGCAAGCCTTACTTCGTGTTCCATGAAGCCTTCGACTACTTTGAACAGGCTTACGGCCTCAAGCACACCGGTGTGTTCAGCGTGGCCGCCGAGGTGCAACCGGGGGCCCAGCATGTGGCCGCGATGCGCACGCGTCTGCAGGAAGTGGGCAAGACCTGTGTGTTCAGCGAACCCCCCTTGCGCCCGCGCCTGGCCGAGACCCTGGTGGCCGGCCTGCCGGTGAAACTGGCGGAACTGGATGCCCTGGGCGGCTACACCCCGGCCACGGGCCAGGGGTATGAGCAGTTGCTGGAGAAGCTGGGCAATGATTTGGCAGGGTGCCTGGAGTCACTGTAAGGCACACCTCCCACACTAGAGGGCGAGCGGCAGTTGCAGAGTGACCTGCTGGCGCTGCTCCAGCAGCTGTTGAAGCTCTACCGGATCGTGGATCAACACATCCTGCCCCGCAAACGTCTGCGCCGCAATCAGCCGTGACAGCCAGAACCGCACACACGCCACGCGCAACATCGTCGGCCACAGCTCGGCTTCCTTGGTGCTGAACGGGCGCAGTGCCGCGTAGGCGCCCAGCAGTGCGCGGGCGCGGTGGCCGTCGATCACCCCGGCGGCGTCCGAGCACCAGTCATTCAGGGCAATCGCTACGTCGTACAGCATCGGCCCGGAACACGCATTGTAGAAGTCGATCAACCCGGTCAGGTGGGTGCCTTCAAACATGGCGTTGTCGCGGAACAGGTCGGCGTGGATATTGGCCTGTGGCAGCGTGAGGATCTGCCCTTTGTGCTGCCGGATTTCATCCAGTGCCAGTTGTAACAGCTGCTGTTGGTGGGCGTCGAGGTGCGAAATCAGCTGTGCGCCCTCGTCGAGCATCCAGTCCAGCCCGCGATCGGTCTTGCGCTCCAGTACCTTGTCGCCCTGGGTGGCCAGGTGCAAGTGGCCGAGCAACTCGCCCACTTGTACACAATGCTGGGCGTTGGCGTCCTGGATATGCTTGCCCGCCAGGCGCGGTTGCAGCAGCGCCGGCTTGCCCGCCAATTCGCGTAGGGCCACGCCATCGGTGGTGCGCAGGGCGTAAGGCACAGGCAGGTCGGCGTCGTGGAGCACATCGAGCAGTTCGATGAAGAACGGCATTTCCTGCACGGGGCCGCGCTCAACCAGGGTCAGGACGAATTCGCCCTGTTCCAGGCTGATAAAGAAGTTGGTGTTTTCGCTACCAGCGGCAATCCCCTGGAAATCGAGCAGGCGGCCGAGCCCGTAAGGGGCGAGAAAGGTTTCCAGCTCGGGCCGAGCCAGGGGGGTGAACACAGACATGGTTAAAACTGCCAGTACGGGCGCCACAGGCCGCAGCGCCGATTAAAATTAAGAAATCATTTCCATTCAAAGATCTTCCATGACGGGATCAGCATATCCGGCTGGTCCGAGCGGATGAAGTTCGCATCGGTTCCGTCCGCGCGCACCAGGAAATACGGGGGCGCGCCTTTGGGCGTTACCTTGATGGCATACAGAAAGCCGTTTTGGCGGTATTCCTGGATGGTCTTGTCGCCTTCCGTGCGAATGGTAACTTGCGGGTCGCCCGAAGGAGCATCGTCTGCCGCCATGGCAGCCATCGGAGCGAGTGCAATCAAGCTGGTCAACAGCAGGCGATTGAATGTACGCATGATAACCTTGTCCCTTTGTTGTCATTGGTCCGGCTATTCTAGCGCCTGACCCGCCGAAAAGGTTGATCCTGCTCATGAGCCAAGCCCCCCTCGTCCTGGTGGACGGTTCTTCATATCTGTACCGCGCCTTCCACGCGCTGCCGCCGCTGACCACCTCCCAAGGCCTGCCGACCGGTGCGGTCAAGGGCGTGTTGAACATGCTCAAAAGCCTGCGCAAGCAGTACCCGGACAGCCCGTTCGCGGTGGTGTTCGATGCCAAGGGTGGGACATTTCGCGATGACATGTACGCCGAATACAAGGCCAACCGCCCGAGCATGCCCGATGACATGCGCGTGCAGATCGAGCCGCTGCACCAGAGCGTAATTGCCCTGGGCTTCCCGCTGCTGTGCGTCGAAGGCGTTGAAGCCGACGACGTGATCGGCACCCTGGCCCGCAGCAGCGCGGCTGCCGACCGCCCGGTGGTGATTTCCACGGGTGACAAGGACATGGCGCAATTGGTCGACGGGCACATTACCCTGGTCAACACCATGACCGGTAGCGCCATGGACATCGACGGCGTAAAGGAGAAATTTGGGGTCGCTCCCGAGCAGATCATCGACTATCTGGCACTGATGGGCGATTCCTCCGACAACATCCCAGGCGTTCCAGGTATCGGTCCTAAGACCGCTTCGGGACTGCTGGTCGGTGTGAACGGCGGTTTGAAAGAGCTCTACGAGCAGCTCGATATTGTCCCGACCCTGCCGATCCGTGGGGCCAAGACCCTGCCGGCCAAGCTGGAAGAGCACAAGGAGATGGCGTTCCTGTCCTACCAGTTGGCGACCATCAAGGTCGATGTGCCATTGGCTGTCGGCCTGGACGATTTGCACCTGATCGAGCCGGATCGCGAGAAGCTGCTTGAGCTGTACACCCTGCTGGAGTTCAAGAGCTGGATCGATGAGATTCAGCGCGACGCCAAGCGGGTCGAACTCAAGGCCGCCGCTGACGTTGCGCCGGCCCAGGTTGCAGTTGAGGCCCAAGCGCCTGTGGCCCCGGTCCAGGCGCAGTACGAGACCATCCTCGACCAGGCCCGGTTTGACGTCTGGCTGAAAAAACTCAATGACGCGAAATTGTTTGCCTTCGATACCGAAACCACCGGTATCGATGCCCAGCAGGCGCAACTGGTGGGGGTTTCGTTTGCCGTGCAGGCCAATGAAGCGGCCTACATCCCGCTGACCCATTTCTACATCGGCGTGCCTGAGCAACTGGATCGCGATACGGTGTTGTTGGCGCTCAAGCCGCTGCTGGAGGACCCGAACAAGCTCAAGGTCGGCCAGCACGCCAAATTCGACATGAACATCCTGGCCAATTGCGCCATCGGCGGCGACCCGGCGCACGGCATCACCGTGCGCGGCATCGCCTTCGACACCATGCTCGAATCCTACGTGCTGAACTCCACGGCGACCCGCCACGATATGGACAGCCTGGCGAAGAAGTACCTGGAGCATGACACCGTCAGTTTCCAGGACATCGCCGGCAAAGGCGCCAAGCAGCTGACCTTCGACCAGATTGCCTTGGAACAGGCTGGCCCCTACGCCGCCGAAGATGCCGATGTGACCCTGCGCCTGCACCTGGCGCTGTATGAGCAACTCAGCGCCTTGCCGAGCCTGGCCAGCGTGCTGACAGATATCGAGATGCCATTGGTGCCGGTACTGGCGCGGATCGAGCGCCAGGGAGCCCTGGTGGATGCCGCGTTGCTTGGCGTGCAGAGCATCGAGCTGGGCAACAAGATGGTGGAACTGGAGCGCCAGGCGTATGAGATCGCCGGCGAAGAGTTCAACCTCGGTTCACCCAAGCAATTGGGGACGATCCTCTACGAAAAACTCGGGCTGCCGGTATTGAAGAAGACTGGCAAGGGCCAGGCCTCTACCGCCGAGGAAGTGCTGGCCAAACTGGCCGAAGATGACTATCCATTGCCCAAGGTGCTGATGCAGTACCGCAGCATGAGCAAACTCAAAAGCACCTACACCGACCGTTTGCCCGAGCAGATCAACCCGCGCACCGGGCGTATCCACACCTCTTATCACCAGGCCGTGGCCGCCACCGGGCGCTTGTCGTCCAGTGATCCGAACCTGCAGAACATCCCGGTGCGCACCGCCGAAGGCCGGCGGATCCGCCAGGCATTCGTTGCGCCCAAGGGCTACAAACTGCTGGCGGCGGACTATTCGCAGATCGAACTGCGGATCATGGCGCACCTGTCCAAGGACGAGGGCTTGCTCAACGCCTTCCGCGATAACCTGGATGTGCACACGGCCACGGCGGCCGAGGTGTTCAAGGTCGAGTTGGGCGAGGTCACGTCCGACCAGCGCCGCAGCGCCAAGGCGATCAACTTCGGCCTGATCTACGGCATGGGTGCGCAGAAGCTGGGCAAGGACATTGGCGTCGATACCAAGACGGCCAAGGCCTACATCGATGTGTACTTCGCCCGCTACCCGGGCGTGCGCGAGTACATGGAACGCACCCGCGCCCAGGCATCCGACCAGGGCTATGTGGAAACCCTGTTCGGACGTCGCCTGTACTTGCCGGATATTCACTCCAACAAGCCGCAGGAGCGCGCGGGCGCAGAACGCACCGCGATCAACGCGCCGATGCAGGGCACTGCCGCCGATATCATCAAGAAGGCCATGGTCAAGGTCGACAACTGGCTGACGGAGTCGGGGCTCGACGCCAAGGTCATCCTGCAGGTGCACGATGAATTGGTACTGGAGGTCCGCGAAGACCTGGTGGCCGAGGTCAGCGAGAAGATTCGCGAGCACATGAGCAGTGCCGCGCAACTGGATGTGCCGCTGCTGGTGGAAGTCGGGGTGGGGGATAACTGGGACGAGGCGCACTGATCGGCTGGCATGGCTGCGGCATGACGTCGCAGCTGTGCCTGTTAGATCGGAAAGCTCCGAGGGTTATTTCCAATAGTTTTGCGCTGTGCCGGAACTTAACCCATGAAAAGTCACTCAGAGTTACTGAATGGGTGGTGAAGCCCTTCAATGCTCCTATGTTGTGTTAAGTGTTGGCAGATATCTGGACCCCGCCCTAGCGGTCCGGAACTTGGACCCCGAACTTCCCCTCCCCATACGAAGTCCGGGGTTTTTTTTGCCCGCAGAAAAGTTACTCGGCCAGTTCTGCGCCCTTGTCCGCCAGCTCCATCCAGCCGGCCAGCACGGTATAGGCATCTTCCAGGCCCATGCGCTTGGGCGCCGAGAACAGCTGGATGGTGATTGCATCACCCCAACCTTTACGGATTTGCGCCTGCACTTTGAGCAAGGTGCCCTTGGCGGCGCCGTAGGTCAGCTTGTCGGCCTTGGTCAGCAAAATGTGCATCGGCATGCCGCTGGCGACTGCCCAATCGAGCATCAACAGGTCGAAGTCGGTCATGGGATGACGGATATCCATCATCAGGATCAGCCCTTTCAGGCTTTCGCGGCCACCCAGGTAGGCTTCCAGGTGACGCTGCCAGTGCAACTTCAATGGGATAGGGACTTTTGCGTAACCGTAGCCCGGCAGGTCGACCAGACGCCGATCATCGTCTAGCTTGAAGAAGTTGAGCAACTGTGTGCGGCCCGGGGTTTTCGAGGTGCGAGCCAGGCTGGCATGGGTCAGGGTGTTGAGCGCGCTGGACTTGCCGGCGTTGGAGCGCCCGGCGAAGGCCACTTCAAAGCCTTCGTCGTCGGGGCATTGGTCGACTTTGGCGGCGCTGAGCATGAACGTGGACTGTTGGCACAGACCGAGGATGGGGTTCTTGAGTTGCATGGGATTTCCGATGTGGGCGGTGCCGGGAATGGGTGCGGCAAGTAGTGTCGTTCCCGTTTCAGTGGCGCCAGTATATAATGCCGCAGATTTTGTGTGTGCTTTGTCCCAGCGAAGGATGAAGTTCACGGGAGCGATAGACCTTTATTGCGCATTAGAACGCAAAACGCTTCCAAACCCTGAAAAGGTCGACGTATGACCCAGTGGCTGCTAGCTGTCGGTGTCCTGTTACCACTTTACAGTGCGCAGGCTACACAGGATCCGGAAGCTGTGTACAACCGCGTTTGTGCGGCTTGTCATGCCGGGCAGTTGCCAATGGCCCCCAAGCGGGGTGACCAGGCAGCCTGGGCGCCGAGACTGGCGCAAGGCATGGATACGCTGGTGCAGCGTGTGACCCAGGGTTTCAAGGCGATGCCGCCGCGTGGTTTGTGCATGGAATGCCGTGCCGAGGATTACCAGGCCATCATCCTTTTGATGAGCGAGTAGACCCGGTCCATAACTCTATAACCTTTAGCCGTAATTGGATTAGCTGATGAACAAATTGATCGTGAGTCTGCTGTTGACCTTGGGCATCACTGGTGTTGCCCATGCTGCAGGTGACGCTACTGCTGGCCAGACAAAGGCCGCCGTATGTGGTGCCTGCCATGGACCGGATGGCAACAGCCCGGCACCCAACTTTCCAAAACTGGCGGGCCAGGGTGAGAAATACCTGACCAAGCAGATGCACGACATCAAGGACGGCAAGCGCACGGTCCTGGAAATGACCGGCTTGCTGACCAACCTCAGCGATCAGGACCTGGCGGATATCGCGGCGTACTACGCCAGCCAGGCCGGCAGTGTGGGCGCGGCAGATCCGAAACTGGTCGCCCGTGGTGAACAATTGTTCCGTGGCGGCAACCTGGACAAAGGCCTGCCGGCTTGTACCGGTTGCCACTCCCCGGACGGTTCGGGTAACGCCGCAGCAGGCTTCCCGCACCTGGGTGGCCAGCACGCCCAGTACATCGCCAAGCAATTGACTGATTTCCGCAAGGAAGACGCCGGTCGGGCCAACGATGGCGATGCCATGACCATGCGTACCATCGCGCGTAAGATGAGTGACGAAGACATTGCAGCGGTAGCCAGCTACATCCAAGGCTTGCACAAGTAAGGCCTGGATAAACCTGCGTTGCAAGGGCCGACATGCCGTGTAACGTTAACGCTCGATTAATCCGTTGATGCAAGCATAAAAAGGGTAGCTGCGGCTGCCCTTTTTTGTGGCTGCTACCGTTACACTAACGAACTCATGCCCGTGCCGGCCTGTCATAAAAAAGGTCGCGCGAGGCGACTTTATTTGTCCAGGAGTAAAGCATGCGTAAATTGATCCTCAGCGCCGCTCTCGTCACTGCCAGCCTGTTCGGCATGACCGCCCAAGCTGCCGATGTGCCGCTTGAAGCGGGTAAAACCTATGTTGAATTGACCAATCCAGTGCCGGTTTCCGTGCCGGGCAAGATCGAAGTCGTAGAGCTGTTCTGGTATGGCTGCCCGCATTGCTACTCTTTTGAACCCACCATCAACCCTTGGGCCGAGAAGCTGCCATCGGACGTGAACTTCAAGCGCATCCCGGCCATGTTCGGCGGCCCTTGGGATGCCCACGGCCAGATGTTCCTGACCTTGGAAGCCATGGGTGTGGAGCATAAGGTTCACGGCGCGGTGTTCGATGCGATCCAAAAACAAGGCAAGCGCCTGACCAAGCCTGAAGAAATGGCTGACTTCCTCGCCACCCAGGGCGTGGACAAGGACAAGTTCCTCACCACCTTCAACTCCTTTGCCATCAAGGGCCAGGTCAAACAGGCTAAGGACCTTGCGCAGAAGTACGGCGTGCAAGGCGTGCCAACCCTGATCGTCAACGGCAAGTACCGCTTTGACCTCGGCTCCACCGGCGGTCCTGAAGCGACCCTCAACGTTGCCGACCAGTTGATCGCCAAAGAGCGCGCAGCCAAGTAAGGGGCTCGCCATGCGTCGCTGGGGTACTGAACGGGTGGTTGGCCGGCACGATCCACAGGTCAATGAACACCACCTCGCGTCCACCGGCCTGCCGGCGGACAGCCGGCTGCGCTTGTTGAGCTTCAATATCCAGGTTGGCATCAGCACCGAGAAATATCGGCATTACCTGACCCGTGGCTGGCAGCACCTGCTGCCCCACAATGGTCGGGCCGACAATCTGCAGAAGATTGGCGACCTGCTGGGTGACTTCGACCTGGTGGCCCTGCAGGAGGCCGATGGTGGCAGCCTGCGTTCGGGCTACGTCAACCAGGTCGAACACCTGGCCCAGCTCGGTGCCTTTCCCTACTGGTATCAACAACTCAATCGCAACCTCGGGCGCTTGGGCCAGCACAGCAATGGCGTGCTCAGCCGCTTGAAGCCCTGGGTGATCGAAGACCATCCACTGCCGGGCCCGAAAGGGCGCGGGGCGATTCTCGTGCGGTTTGGCGAGGGCCCGGAGGCGCTGGTGGTGGTCATGATGCACCTGGCGCTGGGCGCGCGTACCCGGACCCTGCAATTGGCCTACATCCGTGAGCTGATCGGCGATTACAAACACCAGGTGCTGATGGGGGATATGAACACCCATGCCAGCGACCTGCTGCAGAACTCTCCGTTGCGCGACTTGGGGCTGCTGGCGCCGCAGGTCGAGGCTACGTTCCCCAGTTGGCGTCCGCAACGCTGCCTGGATCACATTCTGTTAAGCCCGACCCTGACGCTGGAAAGTGTGCAGGTGCTGGCCCAACCCATTTCCGATCACCTGCCGGTCGCGGTAGAGATTCGTCTGCCGGGTTCGCTCACGGTGGATGCATTACCCGCGTTGAGCCCTGGCCCCCGCGGACCCCTTGCATGAGCGACGACGCCCAGCGCTGGAAAGAAAAATACCTGTTAAGCATCGAGCAACAAGACAAGCTCGAACGCCGTTGGGCTGCGCGCCTCGACTTGCTGCGCCGTGGGCTGGTGCGCAGCACGCTGGCGGCCGAAGGCACGGACCGGGCCGTGGACCAGTGCATGAAAGAGATGCGCGATGTGGTGCGCACCGATGACATGGACGCCGCGCTCGCCGCCTTGTTGCCACGCCTGGAAAAGGCCGTGCTGGACTCCGAACAACGCCGTGAGACACGGGTTGATCAGATCAGCACCGCGCTGACCGCCCTGGTGGCGCAACTGCAGGCGCTGCCCTTGCCGCGGGAAGTCAGTCGCCCGCTCAAGAGCTTTGCCAAGCAGTTGGACAGCCGCGTCGGCCAGGCGCGAGAAATTCCCCTGCTGCTCAGCGAGTTGAGCGGCCTGCAAGGGCAGGCCCTGAGCAATCTTGAGTCGAATGACGAGCCGCGCCCAGGTTTGTTGCAGCGCCTGTTTGGTGCCAAGGAGGCGGAGGCTGACGTCGCGCCGGTTGAGCCCGCCGTTTCGCCGACTGCCCGGGAGGTTCCTGCGCTGGCAGCCGCTCCTGCGCCGCAGCCAGTGCCGCAGGCGCCGGAGGAAACGCCCGAGCTGGCCCAGGCCCTGCGTGCCTTTACACCGCAAGTCCAGGCCCCGCCGCCGGCGGTGCCTGAGGCCGCATCTGCGCCGGTGCCCGTTGCACCCCGGGCGGATGTGGATGATCGCGTGGTAGCACTGCCCCAGGTTGCTGCTCCCCGCTTATCGCCGGTCGAAATGCCCACGGTTGCAGCCCAGCCCCCGGAACTGCCCGAGCCGGTCGCGGTGAGCGCTACGCCGCTGCGTGAAAGCGCGGTCGCAGTGGCGGAGGTTGTGCCTCAGGCTTTGCCGCAGGTGCCGCAACCGACCGCAATCGGCAGCCTATCGTTGCCGCCTGTGATGGATGACGAGGCGGCTGAAGCCGATCCCGAGGCGCTGTACGCCCTGCCTGATTCCCCAGAGCCTTCCTACAGCTCAGTTGCCAAGCACATTGAAGGCACCCTGCTCGGCCTGCTGAGCGACCTCGACCTGCCCGAGCATCACCGGCCCCAGGCTGAAGCCATGCGCGAACGCCTGGCCCACGGACTGAACTGGTACGAATTGCTACCGATCCTCGATGACCTGGCGGTATTGATGCTGGCCATCACCGATAGCGGCCAGCACGAGTTTGAAGCCTATCTCAAGCGCCTCAACGAGCGGCTGGAGGCCTTCCAGAGCAATCTGCAGGCGGCCAGCGACGGGCACGCCGACAGCCGCAGCGCCGCGCGCGAGATGGATACGCAAATCCGTGAACAGATGGATGGCCTGCAAAGCAGTGTCCAGGAAGCATCCGATCTCGATGACCTCAAGCAAGTGCTGGAAAGTCATCTTGAGGGGCTGTTGGGCGCCATGGATGAGCATCAAAAGCAGCGTGACCAGCGTGAACATGAAGTCGCTGCGCGGTTGCAGGGGCTGGCCGAGCGGGTCGTGAGCATGGAGCAGGAGGCCCAGGGTTATCGTGACCACCTTGAGGTCCAGCGCCAAAAAGCGCTGATCGACCCGCTCACCGGCTTGCCCAATCGTGCGGCCTGGAGCGAGCGCCTGGAGTATGAGGTCAATACCTGGCATCAACAGGGCAACAGCTTGTCACTGGCGATGCTGGACCTCGATCATTTCAAGCGCATCAATGACAGCTACGGCCATCTGGCGGGCGACAAGGTGCTGAAGATCATTGCCAATGTGTTGAGCAAGCACCTGCGGCCGACGGATTTCATTGCACGCTTCGGGGGGGAGGAATTTGTACTGCTGATGCCGGATTCGGCGCTGGGCGATGCGCTGGAGCTTGGCGAGCACCTGCGGACGGCCATTGAAGCGTGCCCGTTTCACTTCAAGGGGGAGCGGGTGACCATCACCATGTCCATCGGCATGGCGCAGTTCCAGCCCGGCGAGCGCAGCGACCTGGCACTCAAGCGCGCCGACGAAGCCTTGTACCGGGCCAAGGCGGCAGGACGCAACCAGGTACAGGCGGCCTGAAAAGTTGTTCCATTTTGTAAGCTGGCCGCTGACCGGCAAATGGTACGTTACACTGTTGCATTATTGTCTTTAGCGTACTGTCTGTTGCCATGAAATTTCTAGTTATTGCTCTTGTGTTGCTCACGCTCGGCGGCTGTGCGAGTGGGCCGCGGCTGGATACCAGCCACCCGTCGGCGAACTTCGACAATCGCGTGCAGTTTGTCGTCCTGCACTACACCGCTACCAACCTTCAAGGGTCGCTGGCGCTATTGACCAAAGGCCAGGTCAGCAGCCACTACCTGATTGGCGATGACGCCAGTGCGACCATCTATAAGCTGGTGGATGAAGGCAAGCGCGCCTGGCATGCCGGGGAAAGTGAATGGATGGGGCGTACCTGGCTCAACTCCAGCTCCATTGGTATCGAGATCGTCAACCCGGGCTACCGCGATACACCCACCGGGCGTGTCTGGTATCCGTACTCCGAAGCGCAGGTCCGCTCCCTGGTGGCCTTGCTCAAGGACATCAGCCAGCGCAACCGGATCAACCCAAAGTTCATTATCGGTCATAGCGATATTGCCCCCGGTCGCAAACTTGATCCGGGTCCACTGTTCCCGTGGAAGCGCCTGGCGGATGAAGGCCTGGGGATCTGGCCCGAGGCCCAGGCGGTCGCGCGGTATCAGGCGCAGTACGCTGCTCAGCTACCGAGCATCACCTGGTTCCAGGAAGCATTGACACGCTTGGGGTATGCCACGCCGCAGACCGGCGAGCTGGATGTGGCAACGCGGCGTGTGCTTGCCGCCTTCCAGATGCGCTTCCGGCCGGCGCTGTTCGATGGCACGCCGGATGCGCAAAGCGCAGCCATATTGCAGGCACTGAACGAGCGCAAGCGCTAGGCTACTTGCAGCTGCATCTATAACGGCAACGCCATATAGAACTGCGTGCCCTGCCCCGGCCGGGAATAGACCCCCATGCGGCCACCGTGCAACTGTACGATCTCCTTGCACAGCGCCAGCCCCAGGCCGGCGCCGCCTTTCTTGCGGCCCACCTGCACAAAAGGCTCGAAAATCCTGCCCTGCTGGCCGTAGGCGATGCCTTCGCCGTTGTCCTCGACGCTGATAATCAGCCGTTCGCCATGGCGCCGCGCCTGTAGGCGAATCTGCCCGCCGTCGCTGGTATGGCGCAGGGCATTGCCGAGTAGATTGTCGAGGACTCGTTCCAATTGCGCCTGGTCGGCATGCAGCCTGGGCAGTTGCGCTTGTGCTTCTATCACCAGGTCGATGTTTTGCGCATTCGCCAGCTCGGCAAAACGGGCGCGGGCATGTTCAAGCAGGTTGTTGATGTCGCACGGCGCCAGGGTGAGCTTTTGCAGGCCGTTCTGGTAGCGGGAAAAGTTCAGCAGGTCATTGATCAGTTGCATCAAGCGCTGCATTTCTTCGTTGACCGTGTTCAACAGGTCGGCTTCGCGGGACTCTGGGGGGAATTTCGCCCGTTCCTGGAACAGACCGAATGCCATGTGCATGCCAGTGACCGGCGTACGCAGTTCATGGGAGGCACGCAGCACGAACTCACTACGCACCCGCTCGAAGGCGCGTTGCTCGGTCACGTCATGCAGCACCATCACGGCGCCGAGAATATGCCCCTGATGGTGGCTGACGGGCGTCATGCTGTAGGTCAACAGGCGCGATTCGCCTTCGACTTCTACTTCCAGATCGTCCGGTGCACGTTCCAGGTTGCCGCCGCGCAGTACCAGATGCAGTTGCTCATCCATCTCGGGGCGTTGCAGTGCTTCACCCAGGCCCTGCCCCAGGCGGGTCTCGTTCCAGCCCAACTGGCGCTGGGCGACCGGGTTGAAGTGTTCCAGGCGCCCCTGGCGGTCGATCATCAGCAAGCCGTCGTCGATACTGTCGAGCACTGCCTGCAAGCGTTGCTGGCCGGCAAGCAGTTCGTCGACATTGGTCGCCTGATGCTGGCGCAAGGCTTCGGCCATGATGCCAAAGCGCCGGGTCAACTGATTCATTTCTGCCGCCGAGGAAATCGGCAGGGTGACATCAAAGTTGCCTTGGCCGATTTTGTCGGCCGCCTTGGCCAGGGCTTCGATCGGCCCGCCAAAACGCCGGGCGATACCATGGGCGGTGATGAAGCCGATAATCAGTACTGCCAGGCCCACCAGGCCGAGCAGGCCGGCGATCCACAGGGCACGTTCGCGAGACTGGCGTTCGGTGTCATTGATGTTTTCCAGCGCGCCCTTGTGTTCGCTGATCAGCCCGTTGCGCAAGACGTTGAAACTGGCCGTGATTTTTTCGTTATTGCGCAGGGACGCAGGCGTGTGTTCGTTTTCTTCAAATGCTTCCAGGAACGTCAGGTAATTAGCCTTGGCCTGAGTGAAACCTCCGATCTTGGCGACACTCATTTCATGGCTGATGCCTTGGTCTAACAGCTTGAAATACTGTTGCTTGGACGCCTCCAGCGCGAGCGGGTCCGGTGTGTCGTTGAGCATCATGATCAACTGGTCGCCCAGGGTCTGGCGCAGCTTGAGCCCCAGGTCCAGGGTAATGAAGTTGCTGCGGATCAGGGATTCCTGGGTCTTGGCCATTTGCATGACACTCACCAGCCCCAGCAGCAACCCGAGCAGGGCCACGGTGATCAGCGCAGAAATGCTCAGGAACAGCCGTGTGCGCAGTTTCATCGCCAGCTTCATAAGGTGCAGCTCACAGGTTGTATTGCTTGCGTTTGCGATACAGGGTCGACGCATCGATGCCCAGGGTCTTGGCCGCCTGGTCCAGGGTGTCGCTGGTGGCCAGGACGGCGCCGATATGGGCCTTTTCCAGTTCATCCAGGCTCAACGCCGCGCCGATACGCGGCGAGTTGTTGGTCGGTTGCTCGGCCATCCCCAGATGGCTGATTTCGACTTTCTCCTGGGCGCAGATGATGCTCGCGCGTTCCACGACGTTGCGTAGCTCACGGATATTGCCCGGCCAACGGTAGTTGAGCAGCGCTTCCCGGGCGTCATCGCTGAAGCCGCGAGCCGGTCGTGCATATTCTTTGACGAAGCGCGCCAGGAAGCGGTCGGCGAGGGTCAGGATATCCTCGCTGCGCTCGCGCAAGGGCGGCAGGTGCAAGGTGATGACGTTCAGTCGATACAGTAAGTCTTCGCGAAAACGCCCGTCGCGCACCATGTCTTCCAGGTTCAGGTTGGTCGCCGCCAGGATGCGTACATCGGCGCGCCGGGTGACCGGGTCGCCGACACGTTCATATTCCTTATCCTGGATAAAACGCAGCAACTTGGGTTGCAATGTCAGGGGAAAATCGCCGATCTCGTCAAGAAACAGGGTGCCGCCGTCCGCCTGGTTGACCCGGCCGAGGGTGCTTTCGCTGGCGCCGGTAAAGGCCCCGCGGCTGTGGCCGAACAACTCGCTTTCCATCAGTTCGGCGGTCAGGGACGGGCAGTTGATGGTGACGCAGGATTTTTTCGCCCTTTTGCTCCAGCCGTGAATCGCCCGGGCCAACTCACCTTTACCTGTGCCGGATTCGCCGAGGATCAGGATATTGGCATCGGTGCCGGCCACTTGGCGGGCCGTCTCCAGCACCACCATCATCGAGGGGCTATGGGAGTCGAGGCCATCCTTGGGCTGGCGCACTGCGCCTTCCAGCGCTTCCAGGCGTGCCGACAGCTGGCGCACTTCCAGTTGCTTGGCGGTGGCCAGGCGCAGTTGGTCCGGGCTGCAGGGCTTGACCAGGTAATCGGCCGCGCCGGCCTGGATCGCATCCACGGCCGTATCGACCGCCGAGTGGGCGGTGACGATCACCACGCGCATCCACGGCGCCTGGATACGCATCTGCGCCAGCACATCCAGGCCGTTGTCCTCGCCCAGGCGCAGGTCCAGGAAGCACAGGTCGAACACCTGGCGTTGCAACAGGGCATCGGCCTGGGCCGCGCTGTTGGCGGTGGCTACGGTATAGCCTTCATCTTCCAGGCAGTAGCGGAAGGTGCGCAGGATTGCGGACTCGTCGTCCACTAAAAGAATGCGGCCTTGAAGTTCCTTGGCTGATTCCATCTGTCCCGCGCTCCTAAAAATGATTGATCTTGGTTAGTCCCGGAATAATCGGGCAAGTTGCATGGTTTATTCTGATTGATTGAAAGCCTTATCGCGCAGCTATCTACGACCCTTCCTACTTATGCGCGTGTGCAGTGCGTTTTCGACCTTTCTTGATGCTTCGCCAGTCCTACAGCCCCTTCTGATTCCATAAGCCGAGCCCTGACCATCGTGCATTTCGCACGGTGAGGATAGGCGCATCGTGCAGGATGCTGTTGGGAAGAAACTCTTTGATCTTGTAACACGCTGATTTTATTGATTTTTATTTGATTAAAAAACTGGCATGCACTCTGCAATACCTCTCCTACAAGCGTGATCAACGAACAAAACAACATGCGGGAGAGATTCAGGATGACTCGCCAAAGCCTCAAGCCATTGCGTGTATCGCCACTGCGCCTTCAACAGGGGCTGTTTGCCAGCCTTGCCTTGATGGTGACCTTGATCGGTGGTCAGCAATTACAGGTTTGGCAGCAGAGTCAGCAGTCGGCCCCGCAGTTCGAGCGCGCCCACATGACGCAAACCCATTTCCGTTCCGTTGGCAGCCACAGCGCTGACGTGACAGCCCCACGCATGATGGCGGTCGAACAGGACATTGCCCTGTATGACGAACCGGTCCAGGAACGCTGGGTGTTCTAGGCACGAACCTGCCGCCCCTGGGGGGCGACATAGCAGTCCTCTTAGAGACGTAAAAGGAGAATCACCATGTTGAGTTGGGCAATCACATTTCTGATCATTGCCATTGTGGCTGCAGTCCTGGGCTTCGGTGGTATCGCGGGCACCGCCACGGGTATCGCCAAGATTCTCTTTGTCGTCTTCCTGGTGATGTTCATCGCTTCTTTCTTTTTTGGCCGTCGTGGTCGAGGCTGAACATGGCCAATTTGTCTCTCAAAACCCTTGCTGCCGCCCTGCTGTTGGGCGGTAGTGGCTTGGTCATGGCCGCCAATGACGGCCAGGCGCGGGCCAATGAGCTGCTCAATGCCGACCCGCAGTATCGGGAAACCTGGCAGGGTGTGGTCGAGAAGGAAGAGCGCTTGCCTGAATGGGTGATCAACCTTTCGGGCACGTCTGAACAAATGAATGCCGTGACGGAAGACAGTGACGGGTATTTGGTAGGCCCGCTGTGTGAAACGGCTGATACCTGCCTGAATAAACGCCTGATCGTTGCTTTCAGCCTGGATAAGGAGGACGCCTACGCAATGTTGGTCGAAGTACCTGCCGGGCTGCCCGCCGATAAGTCGCCGACCCGGCACGCCAGTTACCGCTTCATCGGCAAGCCGGATGAAGGCATGCAGAAGCTGCTGATGGAACAACTCAAGAAAGACCCGAATTGGTACTAGGCCTGTGTGCACCGCCGGGTAACGGCGGTGCATGACCGATCGGCGCTTATGCCGCACATAGCTGAAAAATTCCCTTCTGCCTCATCCCAACCGTTTCACAGTGTTACTGCACGACCATCTATCGAGAAAGTTTGCCCTCGGCCAGACTGGTTTTTTAAGGGTATGCCTAGGAATTCTCACGAGTTTTTCCCGCCCGGCAAAAAAACCGAAAATCCCTGAGCGAGCCTGAAATGGCCGGTTCACGGCATGTATGCCTGACAAAATGTCGCATTCAAACTGACCAAACAGACAATTTTCTTTGCAAAAACCCATGCCGATTCGGCATAGGGTAGGCGTTTACGGCATTAGACTATGCCCCCACGCATCGGAATAGTTGCGCCTTTTTTCGCTTGCCAGTAAGCCATATCGGCCATCTGCGGTGACCTTCAATGGAGGCTGATGCTCACACTTTTTCGCTCCCGGGCGTTCCAGCTGGCGCATCTGCCTGAGTCCACTTGAAACAAGGGTAATGACATGAAGAAGGCAAAATTAAGCCTCGCCTGGCAGATCCTCATCGGTCTGGTGCTAGGGATTGCAATCGGTGCTGTACTCAACCACTTCAGTGCCGAAAAGGCCTGGTGGATCAGCAACGTATTGCAGCCGGCGGGCGATATCTTTATCCGCCTGATCAAGATGATCGTGATCCCGATCGTGATTTCGTCGCTGATTGTCGGAATCGCTGGTGTGGGGGATGCGAAAAAGCTCGGTCGGATCGGTGTAAAGACCATTGTCTACTTTGAAGTGGTCACGACCATTGCGATTGTGGTCGGTCTGCTGCTGGCCAACCTGTTCCACCCCGGTGCCGGGATCGACATGAGCACCCTGGGCACCGTGGATATCTCCAAGTACCAGGCGACCGCCGCCGAGGTGCAGCATGAACATGCGTTCATCGAGACCATCCTCAACCTGATCCCGTCGAACATCTTTGCCGCCGTGGCCCGTGGCGAGATGCTGCCGATCATCTTCTTCTCCGTGCTGTTCGGCCTGGGCTTGTCGAGCCTCAAGCCAGACCTGCGCGAGCCCCTGGTAACGATGTTCCAGGGCGTGTCCGAGAGCATGTTCAAAGTCACCCACATGATCATGAAGTACGCCCCTATCGGCGTATTCGCCCTGATCGCCGTGACCGTGGCCAACTTCGGCTTCGCCTCGCTGCTGCCGTTGGCCAAGCTGGTGATCCTGGTCTACGTCGCCATCCTGTTCTTCGCCTTTGTGATTCTTGGCCTGATCGCCCGCCTGTTTGGCTTCTCGGTGATCAAGCTGATGCGCATCTTCAAGGATGAGCTGGTACTGGCCTACTCCACCGCCAGCTCCGAGACCGTGCTGCCACGGGTGATCGAGAAGATGGAAGCCTACGGTGCGCCGAAAGCCATCTGCAGCTTCGTGGTGCCGACCGGTTACTCGTTCAACCTTGACGGTTCGACCCTGTACCAGAGCATTGCGGCGATCTTTATTGCCCAGCTGTATGGCATCGACCTGTCGGTTGGCCAGCAACTGATGCTGGTGCTGACCCTGATGGTCACCTCCAAAGGTATCGCCGGCGTGCCGGGCGTGTCCTTCGTGGTCCTGCTGGCGACCCTGGGCAGCGTGGGCATCCCATTGGAAGGCCTGGCCTTCATCGCCGGTGTCGACCGCATCATGGACATGGCGCGTACTGCCCTGAACGTGATCGGCAACGCCCTGGCCGTGTTGGTCATCGCGCGTTGGGAAGGCATGTACGACGATGCCAAGGGCGAGCGCTACTGGAACTCCCTGCCGCACTGGCGGACCAAGACCGTACTGCCGGCTGGCGAGACCAGCCAGGGCTGATCCCTGCTTGATACGCACAAACCCCGGTAAATCCGGGGTTTGTCGTTTCTGCCAGCCCCGCTATCATTCGCCACATATTTAAAGGGGTGTGACTGATGCTCAATGGCCTGTGGCTTGGCTTCTTTGTCGTGGCAATGGTCTCGGCGCTGGCGCAATGGCTGGTGGGGGGCAATGCCGGGATCTTTGCGGCGATGGTGGAGAGTATCTTCGCCATGGCCAAACTGTCGGTGGAAGTGATGGTGCTGCTGTTCGGCACCTTGACCCTGTGGCTGGGCTTTTTGCGTATCGCCGAGAAGGCCGGGATTGTCGAGTGGCTGGCCAAGGCCCTGGGCCCGCTGTTCCTGCGGCTGATGCCGGAAGTGCCGGCCGGTCACCCGGCCATCGGCTTGATCACCCTCAACTTTGCCGCCAACGGCCTGGGCCTGGATAACGCGGCGACGCCGATCGGCCTCAAGGCCATGAAGGCGCTGCAAGAGCTCAACCCAATCCCCAACACCGCGACCAACGCGCAGATCCTGTTCCTGGTGCTCAACGCGTCCTCCCTGACCCTGCTGCCGGTGACGATCTTTATGTACCGCGCCCAGCAAGGCGCGCCTGACCCGACCCTGGTGTTCCTGCCGATCCTGCTGGCCACCAGCGCCTCGACCCTGGTGGGCCTGTTGTCGGTGGCGCTGATGCAGCGCCTGCGCCTGTGGGACCCGGTGGTGCTGGCGTACCTGATCCCCGGTGCGCTGGTGCTGGGCGGCTTCATGGCTTTGCTGGCCACTCTGTCGGCCACGGCCCTGGCGGGCTTGTCCTCAATCCTCGGCAACCTCACGCTGTTTGGCCTGATCATGCTGTTCTTGCTGATCGGCGCGTTGCGCAAGGTCAAGGTCTATGAAGCGTTTGTCGAAGGCGCCAAAGAGGGCTTCGACGTCGCCAAGAACCTGCTGCCGTACCTGGTGGCGATGCTGTGTGCAGTTGGCGTACTGCGCGCCTCCGGGGCGCTGGAGTTTGGCCTCGAAGGTATTCGCCATCTGGTGGCCTGGACGGGCCTGGACACGCGCTTCGTCGATGCCTTGCCCACGGCGATGGTCAAGCCCTTCTCCGGCAGCGCGGCGCGGGCGATGCTGATCGAGACCATGCAGACCCAAGGCGTGGACAGCTTCGCGGCGCTGGTGGCGGCGACGATCCAGGGCAGTACCGAGACCACCTTCTATGTGCTGGCGGTGTACTTTGGCTCGGTGGGCATCCAGCGGGCGCGGCATGCGGTGGGGTGTGCGTTGCTGGCGGAATTGGCCGGTGTGGTGGCGGCGATTGCGGTTTGCTACTGGTTCTTTGGCTAAGGCTTAGATCGCTATCGCGAGCAAGCCCGCTCCCACATTTGACCGCATTCATCCTGACGAAATGCGGTCAAATGTGGGAGCGGGCTTGCTCGCGATAGGGCCCTCAGCGTTTCGGCGCTGCATTGCCCTGCGCCACCACCCAATCCACCACCTGCTTGTTCAACTGATCCCCCGCCAACCCAAACCCGGCCACCACCGCCGGCACCTGGGTATCACTCACCGGCTGGCGCACTTCAAAGCGCTTGGCCGCCACGATCCGCTGGTCACTGCCGCGCACCAGTCGCGCGTCCAGGCGTATCACCACCTCCACTGCCCCGCCCCGGTACTCGCTCTGGAAGGCCTGCAACTGCCCGCCCAGCTCGAAATCCGCCTGCAGGTTGGTGTCATCGGTGCTCAGGAACGCCACCCGGCCATCACGCTGGAAGCCGTCCAGCAGACGGTTGCGCAGCAGCACCGGCGCCGGATCGCTCCAGCGCGACTGGGCATAGCTGCTGATCAAGTCGCCCTGGGGCACTACGGCAATGCGCGGGCTGTCGAGGAATTCACTGGCCTGTGGCTTGGCCAGGCGCAATGACCAGGTGCCCGGGCTGCCATGGGTTGTGGCCTGGGCAGCCGGCAGCCGATAGACGTTGGACGGGTCGGCCTTGGGCAGGATCGAGCAGGCGCTGACCAGGGCCAGGGCCACCGGCAGGATCATTTGGTAAGCACGCTTCATGGCGTGAACTCCTTGTTCTTGTCACTGCCCAGCAGATACCCGCTGGGGTTGGCTTCCAGACGACGGGAAATGGCCCGCAAGGAGCCGAGGGTATCGCGCAGTTCGCGCACGGCCGGCGCCAGTTCGTTAAGGCCCTGCATGCCGCTGTTGAGTGAGTCTTTGTTGTCGCTCAACAGGTTGTTGATGGTCGCGGTACTTTGCTCCAGGGCGTGCATGGCCCCTTGCGCACTGCCGAACATCTGCTTGCCCTGGTCGTTGAGCAGGCCGTTGGCGTTGCGCATCAGTGCGGTGGTCTGCTCCAGGGTGGCACCGGCCTGTTTGCTGACCTGGGCCAGTTGCTGCATCACCACTTTGATATCGCCCCGTTGCTCGGCGATGGCCCCGGTGGTTTGTTCCAGATGGGCCAGGGTGCTGCTCAGGCGGTCGACGTTATCGGGCGAGAACATGCGATTGGCGTTGTGCAGCAGCAGATTGATGCTGGTCATCAAGTCGTTGCTGTTGTTCAGCAAGCGGGCAATGGGCGATGGTGAGGCGGTGATCTGCGGCAGTTCGCCGTTCTTGCCCTTGAGCTCGGGGCTTTGTGGGGTGCCGCCGCTGAGCTGGATGATCGAGGTGCCGGTGATGCCGGTCAGCGCCAGCTTGGCCTGGGTGTCTTCCTTGATCGGTGTCTGCCCGGCCAGGCGGATACGCGCCAGTACGCGGCGCGGGTCTTTCGGGTCCAGGCGCAAGCTGGTGACATCGCCCACCTTGATCCCGCTGTACTGCACCGCGCTGCCCTGGGACAGGCCGCTGACCGCTTCGTTGAAGATCACTTCGTAATCCTGGAACGCGCTGTCGACGCTGGACTTGGCCAGCCACAGGCCAAACAGCATGGCGCCGACCACGACGAGCACGCTGAACAGACCGATCATCACATGATGGGCTCGGGTTTCCATGTCATACCTCGTTGAGCTGTTGAGCGGCATCCAATGCCGCGCGGCCCCGGGGGCCATGAAAGTATTCGTGAATCCAGGCGTCGTTCGTTTGCGAGACAACATCGATGGCACCCGCCACCAGTACCTTTTTCTGCGCCAGCACCGCCACGCGGTCGGTGATGGTGTAGAGCGTGTCGAGGTCATGGGTGATCAGCAGCACACTCAGGCCCAAGGCATCGCGCAGGGTCAGGATCAGTTGGTCGAACGCCGCCGCCCCGATGGGATCGAGGCCGGCGGTCGGTTCATCGAGAAACAGAATGTCCGGGTCCAGGGCCAGGGCGCGGGCCAGGGCCGCGCGCTTGATCATCCCGCCCGACAGTGACGATGGGTATTTGTCGGCCGCCGACAACGGCAGCCCGGCCAGGGCCAGCTTCACCGCCGCCAGGTGTTCGGCATCGGCGCGGCTCAGGCCGGCATGTTCGATCAGTGGCAGGGCGACGTTTTCCGTGACCGTTAGCGAGGAAAACAGCGCGCCCTTCTGGAACAGCACGCCGAAGCGGCGTTCCACCAGGGAGCGTTCGTGCTCCGACAGGCTTGGCAGGTTCTGCCCGAACACCCGCACCTGGCCTTCGCTGGGCCGGCGCAGGCCGATGATGCTGCGCAGCAGCACCGACTTGCCGCTGCCCGAACCGCCCACCACGGCGAGAATTTCGCCCTTGTACAGATCCAGGTCGAGGTTTTCATGCACGCTCTGCGGGCCAAAGCGGTTGCACAGGCCACGCACCTCAATCACCGCCGCGCTGGGCGCTCGCTGTAAACGGCTCACCAGCCCATCTCCATAAAGAACAGGGCGGCCACCGCGTCGAGCACGATGACCACGAAAATCGATTGCACCACCGCGGAGGTGGTGTGGGCACCGACCGATTCGGCGCTGCCGCTGACCTTGAAGCCTTCCAGGCAGCCAATGGCGGCGATCAGGAACGCGAAGATCGGCGCTTTGACCAGGCCCACCAGCAAATGCTCGACGCCGATATCCGACTGCAACAGCGAGAGGAACATCGCCGGCGAGATATCCAGGGCCACGGCGCACACCACACCGCCGCCGATAATCCCCGAGATCATGGCGAGGAAGGTCAGCATCGGCAGCGCCACCAGCAACGCAAGGACACGGGGCAGCACCAGCAACTCCATGGGGTCCAGGCCCAGGGTGCGGATGGCGTCGATTTCTTCGTTGGCCTTCATCGAGCCGATCTGTGCGGTGAAGGCACTGGCGGTGCGGCCGGCCATCAGGATCGCGGTGAGCAGGACGCCAAACTCCCGTAGGAAGGAAAACGCCACCAGGTCCACGGTAAAAATACTCGCGCCGAAACTTTCCAGCACCGTGGCGCCGAGAAACGCGACCACGGCGCCCACCAGAAAGGTCAGCAAGGCGACGATGGGCGCGGCATCGAGCCCGGTCTGTTCGATATGCGCCACCATCGGCGTCAGGCGCCAGCGCTTGGGCCGTAACACGCCGCGGGCAAGGGTTTCGAGGATCAGGCCGATAAAGCCCAGCAGCTGCATGGCATCTTGCCATACGGTATCCACCGCGCCGCCGATGCGCGCCAGCAGTTGGATGCCGGCGCTTTCCTGCGGTTCTTTGACCGGCACACAAAAATCATTCAGGGCGCGGTAGACGGTCTTGAGCAGCGCCCGGTCGGCGGCGGGCAGAGTGCAGTCGGTTTGTTCGGCGCTGTGCTCGATGCGCTCGGGGCCGAGCAGTTCGACCAGCAGCGAGGCGCCGGCGGTGTCCAGTGCGCCGAGGCCATTGAGGTCGACGCGGGTGTTGGCGTCGTACTGGCCGTCGAGGCTCGCGGACAACCGCTGGAGGGTGCTGTAGTGGGCCAGCGTCCAGTCCCCGGTGACCCGCAGTTGGGGAGGCTGGGTGGACGCGTCCAGATGGGCATTGCCTGCCGTTGTGCTACTGGTCATAAGCTCCGAGCTTGTTTGGCTATTCCACAATTGCTATGTAATAGCACGATCTGTCCTACTTTGGCGTGTCCGTTTGCGCTGTGTCAGTGACTTTAAAGCGCAACACGCCGATCACCTGGCCATCTTCGGTCAGCACCCGTACTTGCCAGCGGCCCACGGCATTCGCCGGGAAGTTCTGCTTGTGGGTCCAGGCCCGGTAGCCTTCCTTGCGCCCGCCATGGATATCCAGGGCGATGCGGTCGACCTCTTTGCCGTTGAACTGCCACACATGGTAGATGCGCTCGTCCAGCCCGCGCGGTGCGTTGATCGCGGTGTAGGCGTACAGGCCGCTGCTGCGCAGTTGGCTGGCGCTGACTTCCTTGAGGTCATCGCCGGGGGTGCGGTCCTGCATTTGAGTGCTGATCGCCACTTCGGTCATCCACAGCGTGGCCGGCGGCACCCAACTGCGCAGGAACCAGCCCGCGCAACCAATCGTCACCGTCACGCCCAGTAGCATCAGCCAACCCTTGAGGCTGCGCAGCGGCAGGCTCACGGCCAGGCTGGGGATCGACAGCAGCATCGCCACGCCCAGCGCCAGCTTGTAGCTCTGGGCGGTGGTCAGGTGCAGGATGATCGGCAGCGCGGTGAGCAAGGCGGCAAACAGGGTCAGGGTGTGCAGGGCGAGGAACAGCCAGCGCTTGGGCGCGAGCCATTTGTAGTACAGCGGGTCGGTGATTGAGATGAGCGCGGCGGCGCCCAGCAGGCCGGTGAAAATCGACTGGCTGCTGTTCCAGGTGGTGGTGACAAAAAAGAACGGCAGGACAAAGAACAGGCTTTCCTGATGGATCATCTGTGTGGCGTAGCGCAGCAACGGTTCGGGGATTTCCCGCTTGAAGACCTTGCTGAACAACTGGGTGAAGCTGTTTTCCAGCATCAGCCACAACCAGCTCACCAGCAGGACGATGGCGATCCAGCTGGCCATGCCTTGTTGGCGGTCCACCAGGATAAAGCTGCCCACGCCCGAGATAAAACCGCCGAGTGCGATCACCCCTGGGTAGCGCTTCATCAGTTCGAGGATGCGCTGTATGAAAAGGGTCAGGTTTGGCATTCGACGGTTCGCAGTCTTTGTAGGAAAAAATCCCAGACAGAATAACGTCTTAGCGCTTTGAGTGGCGTGTGATTACGCAATTGCTTTGCGATAACGGCGCACGCCAAGCCAGCCAATGATGATTAGCCCCAGCGCGCCCGCGCTGATCCAGCTCAGGGCATCGTAACTGAGCAGCGGTTTTTCGATGCGCCAGTAGCCGGGCTGGTTGAACAGTTGGCGCATGGCCTGGTTGGCCTGCGCCAGGCTCACGGCCTTGATGCGCTTGGCCGGGTCGCTGAAACGGCCATCGGTGTAGTCGGCCAAGGCGCCCCAATAGTAGTCGGCCAGGGCGCTATTGCCCTGCACGGCCCAGGCCTGGCGGTCGATGGCGGCGTGTTGCAGGCGGTTAAAGGTGGCCCGGTCAAGGCCATCTTCAAGCAACGTGGCCTTGAGGCTTTCGAGGACGTGTTCGGCTTCGGGCAGGCGGTCGCGGTCCAGGTCGGCGTTGAGGCTCATGAAACCCACGCCGCCCAGCACTTCGCGCTCGCTCCACGGGCCGTAGGACAGGCCATGCTGCAGGCGTAACTGGCGATACAGCGCCCAATCCAGATAATCCTTGAGCAGGTCGTAGGTGGCATCGTGCTGGTCGTCCAGCATCGGCTCGGGGAACAGCCAGTGCAGTTTGGCGCCGTCGCCGACCCAGCCACGGATCAGGTCGCGATGGCTGGCGGCGGTGCCCTGGATTTGCGGTAAGAGGCGATGCTCGCTGGGGTCTACCGGCTCGAGCTGGCCATAGGTGCGTTCCAGATAGGCCGGTAGCAGTTTGTCGAGATCGCCGACGATGATCAGGGTCATGTTGTTGGGGGCGTACCAGTCCTGGCGCACTTTCTCCAGTTGGGCACGGGTCAGGTAGCCGGCTTCGGCGCGCTCGGTGCATTTGAGACCCAGTTCCACCGCCAGTTGGTGGCTGGCGTTATGGCCCAGGTCTTGGCGATCCAACAGGCGTTGCAGGTGCGAATAGTGACCGCCGTCTTCGCGTTCGACCACTTGCTTGGCGGCGTTGATCGCGGCATCGCTCAGTTCGGTACGGGTCAGGATCGCCTTGAGCAGGTCCAGCACCTTGCGCTGGTTGCGCGCCGGGGCCTCGATGACGAAGGTGGTGTCGGCATTGCTGGTGTAGGCGTTCCACTCCCCGCCCAGGGCCTGCATCTGTTCTTCCAGCGCGCCTTCGCCGCCGCCGTCGATGCCGCTGAACAGCAGGTGTTCGAGCAGGTGCGGCAGTTCCTTGTCGGCGCAGCTGAAGTCATCCAGGCCCACGCCCACCACCAGGCGGATCGCCACATGCCCGCGTTCGGTGCCCGGCTTGAGCAGCACCTGCAGGCCGTTGGGCAGCATATAGCCTTCGACCTGCAGGCGATCAAAGGCAAAGGCGTGGGACGAGCCCAGGAGCAGGCAGGCGAGTAACAGGCGACGCATAACGGGGTTCCTGGCGAGTAATAACGGCTGAAACTGGATTTTTGTGGGAGCGGGCTTGCCCGCGATGGGGGAGTGTCAGTCAACTGTTTTATCAACTGACCCACCGCAATCGCGAGCAAGCCCGCTCCCACTTTGGTTGGGCGGTGTTTTTAACTGACTCCCCAGATGGGCGGTTCGTTCAGGGCGAATGGGTGATGTCGGCAATATTGTCCGTGGCCAGCGCGCCGGTTTCGCAGGTTTCCAACACGACATAAGCACTGCTGCAAAACAACGAGTTCAGGCGTTTCATGTCGGCAATCAATTCCAGGTGCAGGGAACTGGTCTCGATGCTTTGCACGATCTTGCGTTGCAGGCGGCTGACGTGGGCGTGGGCCAGGCGCCGTTCCTGGGCACGGAAGCGGCGCTTCTCGCGCAGGAGTTGGCGGGCGCTTTCCGGGTCGGCGCTGAGGAATACCGACAGGCCCAGGCGCAGGTTGGCGATCAGTTGGCTGTGCAGGTCGGCCAGTTCTTCCAGCCCGACTTCGGAAAACGAGCGACGCTGAGAGGTTTTCTGCTGTTGGACCTTGCGCAGCATGCGCTCGATCAAGTCGCCGGCCAGCTTCAGGTTGATCGACAGCTCGATGATTTCGGCCCAGCGCCGGCTGTCGTGCTCACTGAGGTCTTCCCGGGGCATTTGCGCCAGGTACAGCTTGATCGCGCTGTACAGCGCTTCGACATCATCGCTGAGGCTGCGCATTTGCTGGGTGATGGCGGTCTGTTTGCCGCGCAGCACTTCCAGCATGGCGCTCAGCATATTGTCGATCAGGTCGCCCAGGCGCAGGGTCTCCCGCGCGGCGTTGGCCAGGGCCAGGCTCGGGGTGGTCAGCGCCGTGGGGTCGAGATGGCGGGGCTTGGCCAGGCCATTGGCCTCCGGGCGTTCCGGCAGCAGCCAGGCGCACAGGCGTGCCATGGGCCCGATGGTGGGCAGCAGGATCAGGCAGCGGGTGACGTTGTAGAGCAGGTGAAAGGTGATGACCATGCCCTGGGCGCTGTAGTCCAGGGTGTCCATCCACTGCACCAGTGGGTCAAGAACAGGGATGATCAGCAACAGGCCGATCAGCTTGTACAGCAGGCTGCCCAGGGCCACCTGGCGGCCGGCGGCGTTTTGCATGCTGGTGCTGAGGAAGGCCAGCACGCCGCTGCCGATATTGGCCCCGATCACCAGGCCGATGGCCACATGCAGGCCAATCACCCCGGCACCGGCCAGGGTCGCGGTCAGCAGCACGGCGGCCAGGCTGGAGTAGGAGATCATCGCAAACAGCGCGCCCACCAGGGCATCGAGCAGGATGTCGCCGGTCAGCGAGGCAAACAGGACTTTGACGCCCTGGGCATGGGTAATCGGTCCGGCGGCTTCGACGATCAGTTGCAGCGCAAGAATGATCAGCCCCAGGCCGATGCCGACCCGGCCCATCTGCCCGGCGCGTGTCTGTTTGCGCGACAGAAAGAAGATCACCCCGAGAAAGATCAGTAGCGGCGACAGCCACGAAAGATCCAGGGTCAGTACCCGCGCCATCAGCGCCGTACCGACGTCGGCGCCGAGCATGGTCGCCAGGGCGGGCATGAGCCCCATCAGGCCCTGGCCGACAAACGAGGTCACCAGCATCGCCGTGGCGTTGCTGCTTTGCACCATGGCGGTCACCAGGATCCCGGCAATGAACGCCAGCCAGCGCCTGGCCATGTTCTGCCCGATGACTTGGCGCAGGTTGGAACCGTAGACCCGCAGGATGCCGGTACGGACGATGTGCGTGCCCCAGATCAGCAGGGTCACCGCAGAAAGAAGATTGAGCAGGGTCAGCATGCTCGGCCCCCTGTATTGAGTCGTGCTCGATGTAGAGCAAAAAGTGCCGCGTGCCGTTTTGTGTTGTGTACTTAAGCTGTAGTTGGCGAACGGCCTGTGCGCCAGCATCGCATAGCTAAAGTCGGCTTTGAAACAAAACTGTCATGAAATCAGCTTTTTGCGGGCGAAAAAAAGGGGCCCGCAAGGGCCCCCGTTTTGCTCATCCCAGGTTTATTGACCCGGAATGTCCTTGCGCAGTTTGACTGGATCCTGCTGCTTTTTCTTCTTCGCGACGGCGGTACGCATCTTGATGTTGAACGCTTCTACCGCCAGGGAGAACGCCATGGCGAAGTACACGTAGCCTTTTGGCACATGCACGTCGAAGGATTCGGCGATCAGCACGGTACCTACGACCAGCAGGAACGACAGCGCGAGCATTTTCAGCGACGGGTGTTTGTCGATGAACTCGCTGATGGTGCCGGCAGCCAGCATCATCACCAGTACCGCAACGATGATCGCGGCGACCATGACCGGTACGTGGGAAACCATACCCACGGCGGTAATCACCGAGTCCAGGGAGAACACGATGTCGATGATGGCGATCTGGATGATGGTGTAGATGAACTTGCCACCCTTGCCTGTCGGCTCGTCGTGGGTTTCGTCTTCACCTTCCAGGGCGTGGTACATCTCCTGGGAGCTTTTCCACAGCAGGAACAGGCCACCGAAGAACAGGATCAGGTCGCGACCGGAAATACCTTGGCCGGCAACGGTGAACAAATCGGCGGTCAGTTGCATGACCCAGGTGATCGACAGCAGCAACAGGATCCGGGTGATCATGGCCAGGGCCAGGCCGAAGATCCGGGTGCGTGCCTGCATATGCTTGGGCATGCGGCTGACCAGGATCGAAATCATGATGATGTTATCGATGCCCAGGACGATCTCGAGAGCCGTCAAGGTGAAGAAGGCAATCCAGATCTCTGGATTGGTCAGCCATTCCATATGTGTTCCTTTGTGCGAGTGTTAGACCGCGCCGGGGGGAGGCCGGCGCAGTGAGTTGTTACGATTATAGAGTGCTGAACAGCGGGAATGTGCCCAACAGCAATGCGGCAACCATTATGCACAGGCACACCAAGACTGCCCACTTCAGGGTGAAGCGTTGGTGGTCGCCAAATTCGATACCGGCCAGGGCCACCAGCAGGTAAGTCGATGGCACCAGCGGGCTGAGCAAGTGTACCGGCTGGCCAACAATCGAGGCCCGGCCCATTTCTGCGGCGGTGATGCCGTAGTGGCTGGCGGCTTCGGCCAATACTGGCAGTACGCCGTAGTAGAACGCATCGTTGGACATGAAGAAGGTGAACGGCATGCTCACCAGCGCGGTGATCACCGCCAGGTACGGGCCCAGGGCCTCGGGGATGACTGCCAGCAGGCTCTTGGACATGGCGTCGACCATGCCGGTGCCCGACAGGATGCCGGTGAAGATGCCGGCGGCGAAAATCAGGCCGACCACGGCCAGCACGCTGCCCGAGTGGGCGGCAATGCGGTCTTTTTGCTGCTGCAGGCATGGGTAGTTGACGATCATCGCGATACTGAAGGCCACCATGAACAGCACGGGCAGTGGCAGCAGGCCGGCGATCAGGGTGCACATCAGGGTCAGGGTCAGGGCGCCGTTGAACCAGATCAGTTTCGGGCGACGGGCATCCGGGAACTGCGAGACGCTGATTTCGCTATGGTCGATTTCATCGCCTTGCAGGTGCAGCACGCCCAGACGAGCACGCTCGCGCAGGCCGTACATATAGGCAATCACCAGGATCGCCACCACGCCGGCGGCCATGGCCGGGATCATCGGTACGAAAATGTCCGAGGGGTCCACGTGCAGCGCACTGGCGGCACGGGCGGTCGGGCCGCCCCAGGGCGTCATGTTCATTACGCCACCGGCGAGGATGATCAGGCCGGCCATGATCCGTGGGCTCATGCCAATGCGGTTGTACAGCGGCAGCATGGCGGCCACGCAGATCATGTAGGTGGTGGCGCCGTCACCGTCCAGGGACACCACCAGCGCCAGCACGGCCGTACCGACCGAGACTTTCAGCGGGTCGCCCTTGACCAGCTTGAGGATCTTGCGCACGGCCGGGTCGAACAGGCCGGAGTCGATCATCAAGGCAAAGTAGAGGATGGCAAACATCAGCATCACGCCGGTGGGCGCCAGCTTGGTGATGCCTTCGAGCATCATCGGGCCGATCTTCGGCGCAAAGCCACCGAACAGTGCGAACAGGATCGGCACGATGATCAGGGCGATCAGCGCCGACAGGCGCTTGGTCATGATCAGGAACATGAACGTGATGACCATGGCAAAGCCAAGGAAAGTCAGCATAGGAATACTCCAGGCGTAGCGCGGCTAGGGAATGGCGAACCGGGTGGGGTCAGCGCAGAACGAAAAGCGCGAGGCGTACGGGGGGAGTGGGGGGAAACAGGCGGGTACGAACGGACATCAGAATCACCATTGTTGTTGTTAATTGGGCCCCCGGGCATAAAAACGCTCAGGTTGGCCAACCGGTCTATTGCCGGTAGTGAGGGCGATCCTAATCGCGAAAGCTTTCAGCCAGCTTTCGCTGGATAAACAGGTGATGAACAGATGTTTCGTAGGATTGGTCTGTTTTTGATGTCTGAAACAAGTGGTTAGGCGTGAGGGCGCTATCGCGGGCAGCCCGGCTCCCACATTTGATCGCATTTCAAGTGTGGGAGCGGCGGTGCGACGACTCGACTTGCCCGCGATGCTGTTGATCTTAAGGCAGTTGCAACCCACCAGCCGCCTTGTGCAAGGCCCGCAGGTGTTCGCCAACTTGCTTGAGATTGGCCTCGCAGGCGGCAATTTCCGCCGCCCGCGAAGGCTCCAGCAGCGCCCTCACCTCTTTATCCAGGTCGCCGGTCAACGATTGCAGCTGTTTCTGGCGCGATGCGCTTTCCGACTCCAGGCGCTGCCACTCCTTGGGTTGGGGCAATCCATAGCCGCCGCTGCCGAGCAGTTCCGCCGGGCGGCTGAGGAAACCGCTGTTGGCGAGGATCTGCTGCAACGTCGCATCGGCCTTGGCCATGCCGCCGTTCTTCAGCTCGCGGGCACCGAGATAGCGCTGCTTGACCTCGTCCTGGGCTAGCATCAGCTGTTTGCGAAAGCTGGCCTGTTCCAGCAGCAGCAAGGCGGCGCTGGTGCGCAGGTCAGCCTGGTCGAACCACTGTCTGCGTTGCTCGGCGCTCAAGCTCAGCCAGTCTTCGACCTGGGTCTGGGGGATCGGCAAATGTTTCTTCAGCACCTCGAACATCGCCTGGTAGCGCTCGCGGAAGGAGTCGAAGTGATAACCCAGGCGCAAGGCTTCGCGGCGGTCATCCAACACACTGGTGTCGGCCAGCCCGCGGGCCTTGAGCACTTCGAGCAAACCGTTGGGGGTGATGTTGTCCAGGGTGGTCAGTTGCGGGTTGGCGCTGCCACTGCGCAGCAGTTTCAGGCCTTCGACCGCGCAGTTGTTGGAAAGGAAGTAGTAATTGCCGTCGTAGCTCCAGTGCATTTCGGCGGCGTGCTCGACGGTGTCGTTGATTTCCTGGCGCGAGAGGATCAAGGGCACCGATGCCAGGCCGCGCAGTTCGGTCTTGGTGTATTCGTCGATCACCTGGGCCAGGGGCAATACGAACAGGCGTGATGGGTACTTGCCTACCAGGCCGTCCCAGCTCGATAGCTGTACGTCGCCGACGAACGCGCGGTAGGACAACACCAGGTGCTGGTCCAGGTCCAGGCGGCAATCCGGGCCACGGGGCCGGCCCGGGGCACAGATCACCAGGCGCAGCATACTGTGACCCCAGCGGCTTACCAGGTTCTGGTTGGCTTCGGCCAGCAGGTAGTCGATGGCGTACACACGCTCGGGATCGACCTGGCCCAAGGGAGTCTTGGCAAAATCGTTACCGGCATTGAGGAAGGCGAAGGTGTTGGCGCAAGCGTCCTTGGCCGGCGGGGCCCAGTCGAAGTGTTGCTGGTAGTAGCGATACAGCGCAGGACGGCGGCAGGCGTAGCTCGGGTCGAGAAGGAAGTACTCCATGTTGACCGCGACGAACTCCTTGGGGTTGGTGATCTCGTACAGGTCCGGACTGCGCGCCACTTGCCGGTTGTGTTGCTCGCGCTCGCCACGGCGGCCGACGTATTGCGGCCAGCCGGCCAGGTCGAGCAAGCGCGGGTCGTCGCTGAGGGTGAAGCGCCGGTCATTCTGGCCACGGCATTGATCGGGCAGGCCCACCAGACCGGTGATGTTGTTCTGGCGGCTACAGCGCTGGATCAACCCGCGCTGGTCCTTGGGCCACAGGCGCGCACGGTCGTAGATGTGGGTCAGTTCATGCAGCACGGTGGCCAGCAGCTCCCGGCGCACAGTGCCGTGGGGGCGCTGGGTCTGCTGGGTGGCGGCGGTGCCGTCGGTAAGGCTGGCCAGTAGCCTGCGGTTGAGGTCCAGTTCGGACACCAGCGACGCCTGGCCATAGGCATTGGCGGGCATGTCGTCGGTCCAGCCGACGTCGATGCGCCGGTCCAGCTGCTCGATGAAGCGCGGCGGCAGCGCCTGCATGGCTTCATCGAGCAATGCCTGGCTGGCCTGCTGTTGGGCTGGGCTCAAGCCGTCGGTCTTGAGCCGTAGTTGCAGGCTGGCCTGGGCGGCGCTGCCAGCCAGCAGCAGCGTCGCAGCCAATAGCCAGGCGGTGAAGCGCCTCACAATGCGAGGATGGCTTCGGCGAGAACCTGGTCGCTGGCGTCGCGGGCTTCTGGCACGCGGGTGCGCAAGGTGTCGAAGGCAGCTTCCAGTTGCACGCCGCGGATCTCACCATGGCTGGCAACAAAGCTGGCAGCGTCATCGTGGGCTGCGCGCACGACTTTCGAGTCGCGGATGGAGGTGGTGGTGTCCGAGGTGAAATCAATGGTGCGGCCGAAGGCACGAACAATGATGTTACTGGTGGCCACGAGGGTTTGTGCCTGGGCGATATCGGCCAGCAGGAACAGGCCGAGAGCAGCTGCGATCAACGGGCGACGCATGGAAAGACTCCAAAAGGTAAAGATGATTATTGGACGAGAATTGCCTGGGCCAGTTCAAGGTCACCGGACTTAAGTTTTGGCTGGGTGCGACGCAGGTAATCCAGTGCGCTTTCCAGCCGGGCGCCCCGCCATTGGCCGTCAGTGGCAATAAACGCGGCAGCGTCATCCTGGGCGGCCAGTAGCACTTTACGATCGAACGGCGCCGAGGTCACTTTGCTGGTGGCATAGGCGCTGGCGACGAGGCCTTGCGTGGACAGGTCAAAGGCCTGGGCCGGACTGGCCCCGCCGATGGCAAGCACTGTGGGAGCAATCAACAAACGGTATGAAAAAGCCATGGGACTCGACAACTGAAAACGAGCGCCAAGGCTAGCGCAATGCCCGGGCGAGAGCCAGCGCGGGCACCCCTAGGCAGGGTCGACTCAGATGGCCAGGATCGCCTGGGCCAGCTGCACATCAGTGGCGCTATTGAGTTGTGGTGCCTGTTGGCGGATCTGCGCCAGGGCGCTTTCCAGCTTCACGCCGCGGATGGCGCCTTCGCTGGCGACGAAGCTGGCGGCATCGTCACGGGCGGCGCGTACGACTTTGTTGTCGCGCAGGGACGATGTGGCATCGGAGCTGGCATCGGACGTGGCTTTAAGCGCGCCAACAATCGAGTCAGTGGTCACGATCAGGCTGGTAGCGCTGGCATTGGCAGCAACGGCAAGCAGGACGGCAGCGCTCAGCAAACGAAGGCGGGACATGGGGTGACTCCTGTGTATGGGACGAACTAATGACGAGATAGTAGCTGGCGCCTATCTGTTCGGGTAGTGTGCAATGGGAAGTCGTTGTTTGAAAAGACTATTTGGCGGGGACAAATCAACCGATCTAAAATTGTACTGGTCGATTTTCATATTTTTATAATTGTACCTATCGATAGATTGGCGCTGATTTCCGACCTCCCAAAAACCACAAAACCCGCCTCCGATTACCCGGGGCGGGTTCTGCTACAACAATTCGGGGTGCTGGCGGTGGACCCGGCAGGTCAGGGCCAGCGGGCGCTAAATCAGCGCCAGAACGGCTTGCTCAGCTCTTCGTAGCGTTGAGCTTCGCTGATCCCGGCATCGGCCAGCAGACGCGAGTCCAGACGAGCCAGTTGATGGCGGCTGGAGATGCGGCGCTGCCACAACATCAGGTTGGCGATAACGCGCAGAGGCAGGGAAGCCTGGGTGTTGACAGCTTTATCTTCGTAGAACAGTTCGGAACTGAGTGTACGTTCCATGATGACATCCTTCCGCTTGTGGCGGGATTAGGTAGTGGTTTAACTGATGCCAATGATCCTCCTCCGACGCAAGACTCTCTAGATACAGTTCACCTGTATTGTGAGGGGCCAGTTAACTGTTTATAGCGGCTGTACTGTACTAAAACGGGGCAACTGTACCTGTAAGCACTTATTTGGTGCGTTTCAGGCATTTTCGCAAGCATTTGTAGGGATTTACGGTAGGAAATGGCCGGTACAGTAGTACAGTTTTTTAATAGTGCCGTGTTCAGATCCAGGCGCATGCAACTGTGTTTGCATCCGCCCGGATCTGTATCTGTCAGCCTTTAAGCATGTGCCCGGTTTCTTCCAGGTTGATGTGCCAGCTCAGGGCTTCACGCAGGATGTGCGGCGTGTGCCCGCCGATGGCGCAGGCGGCGGTGAAGTAGTTATTGAGCGCGTCGCGATAGTCCGGGTGTACGCAGTTGTCGATGATCACCCGGGCGCGCTCCCGTGGCGCCAGGCCACGCAGGTCTGCCAGGCCGATCTCGGTCACGAGGATGTCGACGTCATGCTCGGTATGGTCGACATGGCTGACCATCGGCACCACGCTGGAAATCGCCCCGCCCTTGGCAATGGACTTGGTGACAAAGATCGCCAGGTGCGCGTTGCGGGCGAAATCCCCCGAGCCGCCAATGCCGTTCATCATCCGCGTGCCGCAGATGTGGGTGGAGTTGACGTTGCCGTAGATGTCGAACTCCAGCGCGGTATTGATGCCGATGATGCCCAGGCGCCGCACGACTTCCGGGTGATTGGAAATTTCCTGCGGGCGCAGCACCAGCTTGTCCTTGTAGTGCGCCAGGTTGCCGAACACGTCGGCATTGCGCCGCTCTGACAAGGTGATTGAGCTGCCGGAGGCAAAGCTCAGTTTGCCGGCATCGATCAGGTCGAAGGTCGAGTCCTGGAGGACTTCGGAGTACATGGTCAGGTCTTCAAACGGCGACTCGATCAGGCCGCACATCACCGCGTTGGCAATGTTACCGATACCGGCTTGCAGCGGGCCGAGCTTGTTGGTCATGCGCCCTGCATCGACTTCTTCCTTGAGGAAGTTGATCAGGTGATTGGCGATCCACTGGGTGTCGCTGTCGGGTGGCGTGACCGTGGAAGCGGAGTCGGCCTGGTTGGTGATGACGATGGCGACGATTTTTTCCGGCGGGATTGGGATCGCGGTGCTGCCGATACGATCATCCACTTTGACCAGCGGGATCGGGGTGCGGGTCGGGCGGTAGGTCGGGATATAGATGTCGTGCAGGCCTTCGAGGTTCGGATTGTGGGCCAGGTTGATCTCGATGATCACTTGCTTGGCAAAAATCGCGAAGCTGGCCGAGTTGCCCACGGAGGTGGTGGGCACGATATGGCCTTGCTCGGTGATGGCCACGGCTTCGATGACCGCGATATCCGGCAGCTTGAGCTGGTTGTTACGCAACTGTTCGACGGTTTCCGACAGGTGCTGGTCGATAAACATCACTTCGCCAGCATTGATCGCCTTGCGCAGGGTGCTATCGACCTGGAATGGCATGCGGCGCGACAGCACGCCGGCTTCGGTCAGTTGCTTGTCCAGGTCGTTGCCCAGGCTGGCGCCGGTCATCAGGGTGATTTTCAGGGGCGAGGTCTTGGCACGTTCGGCCAGGGCGTGGGGCACGGCCTTGGCTTCACCGGCGCGGGTAAAGCCGCTCATGCCGACGGTCATGCCGTCCTCGATCAGGGCGGCAGCATCGGCGGCGCTCATGACCTTGTTCAACAGCGAAGGCAAGCGGATACGATCACGGTACATGGATTGTTATCTCGGGCAACGGAGGCAAGGTGGGCAGTCTAGTGATTTCAAAGGCGTTCGTCCCGCTACCATGGTCGAATGCCAGGTCGCGATTTAGAGCCTTTGGTCGGGTTTTTCCCGCTAATAAAAAACCCCAGCCTACGGGAGGCCGGGGTTTTGGGTATTGCGCTGGAGCAGTGTTTATTCGACGGCCTTGACCATGTCTTCGATGACCTTCTTGGCATCGCCGAAGACCATCATGGTCTTGTCCAGGTAGAACAGTTCGTTATCCAGGCCGGCATAACCACTGGCCATCGAGCGCTTGTTGACGATGATCGTCTTGGCCTTGAAGGCTTCGAGAATCGGCATGCCGGCAATCGGCGACTTTGGATCGTTCTTGGCGGCCGGGTTGACCACGTCGTTGGCGCCGAGCACCAGCACCACGTCGGCCTGGCCGAACTCGGAGTTGATGTCTTCCATCTCGAACACCTGGTCGTAAGGCACTTCGGCCTCGGCCAGCAGCACGTTCATGTGGCCAGGCATGCGCCCGGCGACCGGGTGGATCGCATACTTCACGGTAACGCCGCGATGGGTCAGTTTCTCGGTCAACTCCTTGAGTGCATGCTGTGCCCGCGCGACCGCCAGGCCATAGCCCGGCACGATGATCACGGTGTCGGCGTTGGTCAGCAGGAAGGTGGCATCGTCGGCCGAGCCGGATTTCACCGGGCGCGCTTCTTTGGCGCCAGCCGGCCCTGCGGCATCCGGGGTATTACCGAAGCCGCCGAGCAGCACATTAAAGAACGAGCGATTCATCGCCTTGCACATGATGTACGAGAGGATCGCACCGCTCGAACCTACCAGGGAGCCGGCAATGATCAGCATCGAGTTGTTCAGCGAGAAGCCGATACCCGCCGCCGCCCAGCCGGAATAGCTGTTGAGCATCGAGACGACCACCGGCATATCGGCGCCGCCAATCGGGATGATGATCAGCACGCCCAGCACGAAGGCCAGGGCCAGCATCAGGGCGAAGGCACTGAGGTTGCCGGTGAACATAAACACCAGGCCCAGGCCCAGGGTGGCCAGGCCCAGCACCAGGTTCAACTTGTGCTGGCCGCCAAACTGTACCGGTGCGCCCTGGAACAGGCGGAACTTGTACTTGCCCGACAGCTTGCCGAAGGCGATGACCGAACCGGAGAAGGTAATGGCACCAATGGCTGCGCCGAGGAACAGCTCCAGGCGGTTACCCGCAGGAATCGCGTCACCCAGTTGCTTGACGATCCCCAGGGATTGCGGCTCGACCACCGCCGCGATGGCGATAAACACCGCCGCCAGGCCGATCATGCTGTGCATGAAGGCGACCAGCTCCGGCATCTTGGTCATTTCTACGCGCTTGGCCATGATCGAGCCGGCGGTGCCGCCGATCAGCAGGCCGACAATCACGTAGCCGATGCCGGCAGTGGCCAGCTCCGCGCCCAGCTTATAGATGAGGCCCACGGTGGTGAGCACCGCCAGCGCCATGCCGAGCATGCCGAACAGGTTGCCGCGTCGGGACGTGGTTGGGTGCGACAGGCCTTTGAGGGCCTGGATGAAGCAGATCGACGCGATCAGGTAGAGCGTCGTCACGAGGTTCATGCTCATTACTTCTGCACCTCTTCTTTAGCCTTGGGCGCTTTCTTCTTGAACATCTCAAGCATCCTACGGGTAACCAGGAAACCGCCGAACACGTTCACGGCGGCCAGGGCCACGGCCAGGGTGCCCATGGTCTTGCCCAGCGGCGTGACGGTGAGTGCGGCCGCGAGCATGGCGCCAACGATCACAATCGCCGAGATCGCGTTGGTCACGGCCATCAGCGGCGTATGCAGCGCGGGGGTGACGTTCCAGACCACGTGGTAACCGACATAAATCGCCAGCACGAAGATGATCAGGTTGTAGATACCGGGGGAGATAAGCTCTTCCATCGTCTGAATCCCTGCTTAGGCGTTTTTGCGGATGACTTGGCCGTCGCGGCACATCAGGCACGCGGCGACGATGTCGTCTTCGAGGTTGATTTCAAACTGCCCTTCCTTGGTGAAGACCAGCTTCAGGAAGTCCAGCAGGTTGCGCGCATACAGGGCCGAAGCATCGGCAGCGACCGCGCCGGCAAGGTTGGTCGGGCCGCAAATGGTCACGCCGTTTTCCACCACCACCTGGTCGGCGACGGTCAGAGGGCAGTTGCCCCCCTGGGCGGCGGCCAGGTCGATCACCACGGAGCCTGGCTTCATCTGGGCGACGGTTTCGGCGCTCAGCAACGTCGGGGCCTTGCGGCCCGGGATCAGGGCGGTGGTGATGACGATATCGGCTTGCTTGGCGCGCTCATGCACGGCCAGGGCCTGGCGCTGCATCCAACTGGTGGGCATCGGGCGTGCATAGCCGCCGACACCGACGGCGCATTCGCGCTCTTCATCGGTCTCGTAGGGCACGTCGACAAACTTGGCGCCGAGGGATTCGATCTGCTCCTTCACGGCCGGGCGTACGTCGGACGCTTCGATGACCGCACCCAGGCGTTTCGCCGTGGCGATGGCCTGCAGGCCGGCCACGCCAGCACCGAGGATCAGCACGCGAGCGGCTTTCACGGTACCTGCGGCCGTCATCAGCATTGGCATGAAGCGCGGGTAGTGATGGGCCGCCAGCAACACCGCCTTGTAGCCGGCAATGTTGGCTTGGGACGACAGCACATCCAGGCTCTGCGCACGGGAGGTGCGCGGCGCGGCCTCCAGGGCGAAGGCCGTGATGCCATGTTCGGCCAGCCGGGTGATGGTTTCGTTACTGAACGGATTGAGCATGCCCACCAACACGGTGCCGCTTTTAATCAGCGTCAGTTCGCTGTCGCTGGGGGCGACCACCTTGAGAATCAGCTCAGCGCCAAACGCGTCGCCGGCACTGCCAATGGTTGCGCCTGCCGTTTCATAGGCACTGTCGACGACGCTGGCTTTGATGCCAGCACCGCTTTGTACAGTGACCTTATGGCCCTGGCCGATCAGCTTCTTGATGGTTTCCGGGGTTGCAGCAACCCGCGTTTCACCGGTCTGGGTTTCGAGAGGAACACCAATGTGCACGTCAAATCTCCTGCATGATCTTTTTGCTTTTGATTTTTGTAAAAAGGCCAGTGCACCGCGAGTGGCGCAACTGGGGCGGCCGATCAGCACGACCCCGCTGAAATGACAGCAGGGCGCGGCATTTTGCAGGCGAACTTTACGGCCTTCAAGGGATTATGACGGGTGACGAAAAATTAACTACAAGTCACCCTGTGACTGATTGTCGCAATACGCTGGAATAACCTCTTTAAATACAGGTGTTTAAAGGCTTCTAGCGGGAAAAGACGATTTGCGTAAATTTCGACATGAGTCGCCGGTCATTGGTCGTTAATAAGCGCTGTAGAGCTTGCAGTCATTGGCTTTCAGACCATTTTTCAGTTGATCGGTACAGTCTGTCTAAAGGCGACATATATTTATATCTGTAGTGTTATTAATTATCTGACTACAGGGTCAGCAATTCACCGGCCCGCCTGGAATCAGTGGCTGTAGCGCTGTGCCTGATCAATCAACCAGTCTCGAAAGGCGTGCAGTGAAGCAGATTCGACCTTTCGCTCGGGAATCATCAGGTAATAGGCCTTGCTGCTGGTCAGCGCCTGCTGGTTGGCAATCACCAGCTGTTTCTCGCCCAGTTCCCGCTGAATAAGGAACGGTGGGATCAGCGCAATCCCCATGTCATGCATGGCCGCCTGGGACAACATGGAGAATAGCTCGTAGCGCGGGCCTGTCATGTCCCGGGGGATATTCAGCTGTTGGGCGTCGAACCATTGGCGCCAGGCGTAGGGCCGCGTGGTTTGCTGCAGCAGTGGCAGCTCGGCGATTTGCCCTGCGCTGAAGTGCGTATGGTTCCCCAGTAGGCGCGGGCTGCAGACGGGGACCGGGTTTTCGCCCATCAGCCGGTGGGATTCGGTGCCGGACCAGTCGGCATCGCCGAAATACACCGCGGCATCGAACTCGGTATCGGCAAACAGGAACGGGCGGGTACGGTTGGTCAGGTTCACCGTGACTTCGGGGTGTTGCTGCTGGAAGTCCTTGAGGCGCGGGATCAGCCACTGCGTACCGAATGTGGGCACTACCGCCAGTTCGATCACATTGGCGCCCTGCTGGCCCATCACTGACAGGGTGTCGCGTTCCACGGCATCCAATTGCATCGCGACCCGCCGGCTATAGGAAAGCCCGGCCTCCGTGAGCTTTACCCCGCGTCGCGAGCGCCGAAACAGCTCGACACTTAAAAATTCCTCAAGGCTGGCGATCTGTCGGCAGATCGCGCCCTGGGTGATAGAAAGTTCTTGCGCGGCCTTGGTAAAGCTCTCGTGGCGGGCGGCTGCTTCAAAACTGACCAGGGCCGTGGTGCTGGGGATTTTCCTACGCATGTACCGTACCCTCACTAATAAAAGGCGGTTTTGCCCTTCTTGATCATTACGGAGTGAGAAATTAGCACAAGGCTATGCAAAAACCTCGTTTGCCCTCTTCGCTGACCCGGCCTAGGCTGCATGCACGACTTTTGATTTACTTCGCGAGGACTCACTCATGGGCGGTAAGGCAAGCTTCAACTGGATCGATCCTCTGCTGCTGGATCAACAGCTCACTGAAGAAGAGCGCATGGTGCGCGACAGTGCCGAGCAATTTGCCCAGGACAAGTTGGCGCCGCGTGTGCTTGAAGCCTTCCGTCATGAAAAGACCGATCCTGCGATTTTCCGTGAAATGGGCGAGACCGGCCTGCTGGGCGCCATGATCCCTGAGCAGTACGGTGGCAGTGGCTTGAACTATGTCAGCTACGGCTTGATTGCCCGTGAAGTGGAGCGTGTCGACTCCGGCTATCGCTCGATGATGAGCGTGCAGTCTTCCCTGGTGATGGTGCCGATCAATGAGTTCGGCACCGAAGCGCAAAAACAGAAGTACCTGCCCAAGCTGGCCTCGGGTGAGTGGATTGGTTGTTTCGGTCTGACCGAGCCCAACCACGGTTCGGACCCGGGCGCGATGATTACCCGTGCGCGCAAGGTGGATGGCGGCTATAGCCTGACCGGCAACAAAATGTGGATCACCAACAGCCCGATTGCCGATGTGTTTGTGGTCTGGGGCAAGGACGATGCGGGCGACATCCGTGGTTTTGTCCTGGAGAAGGGCTGGAAAGGCCTGAGTGCACCGGCGATTCACGGCAAGGTCGGCTTGCGTGCTTCGATTACCGGCGAAATCGTCATGGATAACGTGTTCGTTCCCGAAGAGAACATCTTCCCCGATGTGCGTGGCTTGAAAGGCCCGTTCACCTGCCTGAACTCGGCCCGCTACGGCATCTCCTGGGGCGCCTTGGGGGCCGCGGAGTTCTGTTGGCACACGGCGCGCCAGTACACCCTCGATCGCCAGCAGTTCGGGCGCCCACTGGCTGCCACACAGTTGATCCAGAAAAAGCTCGCCGATATGCAGACCGAAATCACCCTCGCCCTACAAGGTTGCCTGCGCCTGGGCCGGATGAAAGATGAAGGGACGGCGGCGGTGGAGATCACGTCGATCATGAAGCGCAATTCCTGCGGCAAGTCCCTGGATATCGCGCGCATGGCCCGCGACATGCTCGGTGGCAATGGTATCTCCGACGAGTTCGGGATTGCCCGGCACCTGGTCAACCTGGAAGTGGTGAATACCTACGAAGGCACGCATGACGTCCATGCGCTCATCCTCGGGCGCGCCCAGACCGGTATCCAGGCGTTCTATTAATAGGAGTGTGACCATGGGCGCGCTATCGCATCTGCGGGTACTGGATTTGTCACGGGTGCTGGCGGGGCCCTGGGCCGGACAGATTCTTGCCGACCTCGGCGCTGAGGTGATCAAGGTCGAGCGGCCTGGCAGTGGCGACGATACCCGCGCCTGGGGGCCGCCCTTCCTTAAGGATGCTTATGGTCAGAACACCAGTGAAGCGTCCTACTACTTATCGGCCAATCGTAATAAAGAGTCGGTGACTATCGACTTCACCCGGCCGGAGGGGCAGAAGCTGGTCCGCGACCTGGCGGCGAAGTCGGATATCTTGATCGAGAACTTCAAGGTCGGCGGCTTGGCCGCGTATGGCCTGGACTATGAATCGCTCAGGGAGATCAACCCAGAGCTGATTTATTGCTCTATCACCGGGTTTGGCCAGACGGGGCCGTATGCGGCGCGGGCTGGCTATGACTTCATGATCCAGGGATTGGGCGGGTTGATGAGCCTGACGGGGCGCCCCGAGGGGGATGAGGGTGAAGGTCCGGTCAAGGTGGGTGTAGCGCTGACCGATATTTTGACCGGGCTTTACTCCACGGTGGCGATTCTGGCGGCTATGGCGCACCGCGATCATGATGGTGGTGGCCAGCATATCGATATGGCGTTGCTGGATGTCCAGGTGGCCTGTCTGGCCAATCAGGCGATGAATTACCTGACGACTGGGGTATCCCCCAAGCGGTTGGGTAATGCGCATCCGAATATCGTGCCCTATCAGGACTTTCCTACGGCTGATGGCGATTTCATCCTGACCGTGGGCAATGACAGTCAGTTTCGCAAGTTTGCCCAGGTCGCTGGGCAGCCGCAGTGGGCCGATGATCCGCGGTTTGCCACTAATAAGCTGCGGGTGGCCAATCGGGCGGTGCTTATTCCATTGATTCGCCAGGCCACGGTGTTCAAGACCACTGCTGAGTGGGTGGCCCAGCTGGAGCAGGTGGGTGTGCCCTGTGGGCCGATCAATGACCTAGCGCAGGTGTTTGCCGATCCTCAGGTGCAGGCGCGTGGGCTGGCGATAGAGTTGCCTCACCCGCTGGCGGGCAAGGTGCCTCAGGTGGGGAGCCCTATGCGGTTGTCCAAGACGCCGGTGGAGTATCGCAGTGCGCCTCCTCTCCTGGGCGAGCATACGGCCCAGGTTCTTAGCCAGGTGCTGGGGCTGGGGGCGGGCCATGTAGCCGCTTTAAAGGAGGCGGGGGTCATTTGAGGTGTTTCTTCTATATAGAGGGGTTTTTATATAGAAGAACTGGTTGTTTTTTAATCGATCGTAAGTAATTGATAGAAAAGCAAAATTAAGGGTTGACGGCAGATCCTGGAAGTCTATAATTCGCCCCACTTCCGGCGCAGTCGAAACGGAAAACTCCTTGGTAAACAAAGAGTTACGCAGATTTCGACAGCGAGTTGCTTCAGTCCATCGAAGCCCAGAAGGAGTTGGTAGAGCAATGTTGTTTGGCTCTATTAACGTTTCGATCCTCTCGGTCGAAAGCGGAGAAAAAGAGGTGTTGACAGCAGCGTGTAACGCTGTAGAATTCGCCTCCC